>Ga0182740_1000058_pt1 | contig 211800 bp, 180 predicted proteins | sample eDN5th37CKraftBY_FD_128872 | JGI IMG/M metagenome (GOLD analysis project Ga0182740, IMG submission 128872) | Enriched backyard soil microbial communities from Emeryville, California, USA - eDNA 5th pass 37_C Kraft BY (version 2) (version 2) | ecosystem: Environmental > Terrestrial > Soil >... | reverse complement strand
GCGAAGTGTGCGATCCGTGCGCAAGCGCATCGGTGCCCTGCTCGATCAGTTCACCCCCAACGAATGCGCGAACTATCTCGTCAACGCTGGATACGCGGCAACCTAAAATGATCCTGCTCTAGCACCTCATTGGGAGCACCCGTCAGGATCGCCCCGTCTTTTGCGGCGAAATCTCCATCAGGACATCGCCAACGCGCGTCTGCTCCCCTGCCCGGATATGGACGCCGTGCACCACCCCCGCTCCTCGCGCGGCAAGGGTCGTTTCCATCTTCATCGCCTCGACGACGACGAGAGGTTGGCCGACGACGACAGTCTCCCCGAGGGCAACGGCGACGCTACGGACGAGACCAGCGACCGGTGACGTGACCTTGGATGGATCGGCCATATTGTTGTCAGCCGCAAGCGGATCGGGCTCGCTGAACCGGAGGGTCCGGCCGTCAATATCGATGATGACATCCTCGCCATCCCACACCATCAGCGCATGCCGAGCGACGCCATCGATCGTATAGCGGACATCGGGAAGGATCAGTTCCACCTCGGCGACGGGAAGGCTGGCGCCATGCATGACGACTGATGTGAGTTTCCCGCGCTCGAAACGCAGCGCGATTTCGCGGCGCTCAGCATTGCAGACAAGCGAAAGCGGATGCTCAGCCACACCGGACGAGCGGAACCAGTCGCCACCGGGCGCAAGGGCGATCGCCGTGGCGGCCAGGGCGAAGTCCTGGTCCGTCCGGCCTGGTTGCGACAGGATAGGGGCGTCTTCATCCGCCCACCGGTCGATGAGGTCGGTGGTCATGCCGCCCTCGATGAATTCCGGCGTTGCGGTGAGATCAAGCAGGAACGTCCGATTGGTCGCCGGACCGATCAATGGGGTACGAAGCAGCGCGTGCCGCAAACGGGCAATCGCTTCCTGCCGGTCTTTGCCGTGCGCGATGATCTTGGCGAGCATCGGATCGTAATACGGGCCGACCACATCCCCTTCCTGGATGCCGTCGTCGATACGGACCCCTTCGATATGACCGGCATCCCCCGGTCTCCAAAACAGGATCTTGCCGGTCTGAGGCCGGAATCCTTGATAGGGATCCTCCGCATAGAGCCGCGCCTCGATGGCGTGCCCTCGAAACGCGGCCTCTTCCTGCCGGACAGGGATCGGTTCGCCGCCTGCCACACGCAATTGCCATTCGACAAGGTCGAAGCCGGTGATCATCTCCGTCACGGGATGCTCGACTTGAAGGCGCGTGTTCATCTCCAGGAAATGATAACGCCTGTCGGCACCGACGATGAACTCCACCGTCCCGGCGCCGCGGTAACCGATCGCGCACGCCGCCTTCACGGCATCCGCGCCCATGGCCGCCCGGAGCTTCGCATCGACGAAGGGCGATGGCGCTTCCTCGATCACCTTCTGGTGTCGCCGCTGGGCGGAGCAGTCGCGCTCGCCCAGATGGATGCAGTTTCCGTGACTGTCGGCAAAGACCTGGATCTCGACATGGCGGCCATCGACGATCAGCCGCTCGAGGAGAACGGTCGGGTCGCCAAAAGCGCTCTCCGCTTCGCGCGCCGCGCTTTCCAGCGCGGCACCAAGCTCCTCGGCGCTTTCCACCTTGCGCATACCACGCCCACCCCCTCCGGCCGCGGCCTTGATCAGGAGCGGATAGCCCACGGCTTCCGCAGCAAGCGCCATCGCTTCGTACGACTGGTCGGCCCCGGCGTAGCCGGGCACGACGGGAACACCGGCCGTGTCCATGAGGGCCTTGGCGCGCCTCTTGTCGCCCATCGCGCGGATCGCGGCCGGCGGCGGCCCCACGAAGATCAGGCCTGCCCGAAGGCAAGCCTCGGCGAAGGCGCTGTTCTCCGAGAGAAAGCCATAACCGGGATGAACCGCGTCCGCTTCGCACCGCCGCGCCGCCGCGACGATCGCGTCCCCGTCTAGATAGGACTCGCCGGACCGGTTTCCGCCGATGCGGATCGCTTCATCGGCCATCACGACATGGCGAGCGGCAGCGTCCGCGTCGCTATGGACGGCAACCGTCCTCAGGCCCATGCGCTTCGCCGTGCGGATCAACCGGCAGGCGATCTCGCCACGGTTGGCGACAAGGAGCTTCCGTATCGCCGTCACCCCAGGCGCTTCTTGTTGGAGGTTCCAGGGAGCGTGCCTTCAAGCTTGCAGATGATGCCGAGCATGACCTCGTCGGCGCCGCCGCCGATCGAGACCAGCCGCGTGTCGCGATAGGCGCGGCTTACCGGATTGTCCCAGGTGAACCCCATGCCGCCCCAATATTGAAGGCACGCATCGGAAACCTCGCGCACCAGCCGGCCGCATTTCAGCTTGGCCATCGACGCCAGCCGGGTGACGTCCTTGCCCGCCACATATTGCTCGACCGCACTCCAAGTCAGCGCACGTAACGCCTCCACCTCCGTACGAAGCTCCGCCAAGCGGAAATGCACGGCCTGGTTGTCGAGCACCGGTTTGCCGAAGGCCCTGCGTTCGCCCGTATATTCGATCGTCAGGTCGATCATGCGGTCGAGCCCCTTGAGCGAACTCGCTGCCGCGTAAAGGCGCTCTTCCTGGAACTGCATCATCTGCATGGTGAAGCCCATGCCCTCCTGCCCGATCCGGTTGGCGATGGGAACGCGCACCTCGTCGAAGAAGAGCTGCGCCGTGTCGGAGGAGTTCATGCCGATCTTCTTGATCTTCTGGCGGGTAACGCCCTTGGCATCGAGGGGCACGGCGATCAACGACTTGTTCTGATGGACTTGCCCCTCCGACGTGTTGGCGAGGAGGCAGCACCAGTCGGCCTGCATGCCATTGGTGATCCACATCTTGGTGCCGGAAATCACGTAGTCACCGCCGTCCTTGCGCGCCGTGGTGCGGATCGCGGCTACGTCGGACCCACCGCCCGGTTCGGACACGCCAAGGCAGCTCACCACGTCGCCTGCGATCGAGGGAGCCAGGAAGTTGCGCTTCACCCCGTCCGTGCCGAAGCGGTTGAGCGCCGGCGTAGACATGTCGGTGTGGACGCCGATCGCCATCGGCACTCCGCCGCAATTCACCAGGCCGAGCTCCTCGGCCATCACCATCGAAAAGGAAAAGTCGAGGCCTAGGCCGCCATAGGCGGGGTCGTATTTGATGCCGAGAAGGCCGAGGCCGCCGAGTTTCTTGAACAGCTGATGGGCGGGAAACTGCTCGGCCTCTTCCCAGGCATCGACATTGGGATTGATGTCGGTCTCGACGAACTTGGCCACCGTCCGGCGAAGCTCCTCGTGTTCCGGCGTGAACTGCATGATCCCGGCCTCCCCTCTTCTACATCCTCGCGACACCGAAGGTATTGGGTCTCAACTGGCGGCGCTCGCCCTCCTGGGCGACCGCCAGGCAGAGCGACAGGATCCTGCGCGTGTCACGCGGGTCGATGATGCCGTCGTCCCACAATCGCGCCGTGGCGAAGAGAGCATCCGACTGCGCCTCGATCCCTGCCCTGATTTGCCGCGACATCTTCTCGAGCGCGGGCTCGTCAGCCGAGGTCCCTTGTCGCGCCGCCTTGGCCCGTGTCACGATTTCCATGACCCTGGCAGCCTGTTCTCCGCCCATGACGGCTGTTCGCGCCGACGGCCAGGAGAAGATGAAGCGCGGAGAGAAACCGCGCCCGCACATGCCGTAATTGCCCGCGCCGTAGGAACCGCCGATGACGAAGGTGAATTTCGCAACGCGTGCGTTGGCGACGGCCTGGATCATCTTCGATCCGTGCTTGATCGCCCCTTCGCGCTCGACCGCCGATCCCACCATGTAGCCCGTCGTGTTCTGCAAGAAGACGAGCGGCGTGCCCGCCTGGTCGCAGAGCTGGATGAATTGCGCCGCCTTGACCGATCCGTTCGGCATGATCGGGCCATTGTTGGCGATGATGCCGATCCTGCGGCCATCGAGGGCGGCATGGCCACAAAGCGTGTCCGGTCCGTATTCGGCCTTGAACTCCAGCCAGGCCGAGCCATCCACGATACGGGCTACGATTTCGCGCATGTCGAATGGGGTCTTTTCATCCGCCGGGACGACGCCAAGAAGTTCTTCCGGGTCGAAAAGCGGTGCCTTGCCCGCCACCTGCGCCTCGACGCTGTCCCAGCCGAGATTGCGCATGATCTCGCGGCCGATGGCGAGCGCCTGGATGTCGTCTTCCGCGATATATTCCCCGAGCCCGGTGATGCGGCCATGCAGCTCGGCGCCTCCGAGGTCCTCGTCCTCGGCATCCTCGCCGATCGCGGCCTTCACCAGCGGCGGTCCAGCCAGGAATATCTTGGAGCGCTTGCGCACCAGTACGACATAGTCACTGAGGCCGGGGAGATAGGCTCCGCCCGCCGTCGACGAGCCATGGACGATGGCGATCTGAGGAATCCCCGCCGCGGAAAGCCGCGCCTGGTTGGCGAAGGAGCGCCCGCCTTCGACGAACATCTCGGACTGGTAAAGCAGGTTGGCCCCGCCACTCTCGACCAGATAGACGAGCGGCAGCCTGTTTTCGAAAGCGATCTCGTGCAGGCGCAGCGCCTTCTGCAGCCCGATCGGCGGAATCGTGCCGCCTTTGATCGCACTGTCCGAGGCCGAAACGATGCATCTCTTTCCGGCGACCACCCCTATCCCTGCGATGGTTCCCCCGCCCATGATGTTCTTGCCGCCGTCGTCGTCATGCATCTTGTAGCCGGCAAGAGACGAAAGCTCGAGGAAAGGGGCGCCGCGATCGAGCAGCCTCTCGACTCGCTCTCGGGGCAGGATCTGGCCGCGCTCGGCGAAGCGGTCCTTCCTCGAAGCGGAATTGTTCCGCACCGCCTCTTCGAGAGCACGCACTTTGGCAAGCTTTTCGGCCATGGCCGAGGCATTCTCGCGGAAGCGCGGCGAACGCGGATCGAGCGCGGAGCTCATGATCGCCATCAGGCGTCGTCTCCCGAAAGGACCTGCGGGATGGCAGCGCGATGGAAGCCATCGAAAGGCACAACAGCCCTGCCTTCGCCGATCGGAAACAGCGCCGAGCCAAGTGGCGCGCCGCCGTCGATCGGCACGGTCACGCCGGTCACGAAGGAGGCTGCCGGCGACAGCAGGAAACAGATCACGCTGGAGACTTCGGCTTCCAGGCCGATCCGACCGATCGGCACATGGTTCTTCAATTGCGGAATGAGCGCACGTGTCGTTCCGCCATAGCTGTCCATGCCCGACGAGGCGATCCAGCCCGGAGCGACGCAATTGACCCTCACGCCGGCGGGTGCCCATTCATACGCCGCAGACTTGGTGAGATTCACCATCCCGGCCCGCGCGGCGCCCGAGTGCCCCATGCCCGGCATGCCGCGCCACATGTCGGCCGCCATGTTGACGATCGCGCCCCCGTGTATCTGCATCGATTGCAGATAGGTTTCCCGCATCATGAGGAAGCCGCCGGTGAGATTGTTGCTGACCACCGCCTCGAAGCCTTTCTTCGAAATGGCGGCAAGCGGTGCCGGAAACTGCCCCCCGGCATTGTTGACCAGGCCGTGGATGCGTCCGTACCGGCCAACGATCGCACCGATGGCGGCCTTCACCGCGTCTTCGTCGCGTATGTCGAAGGCATGGGCGTCCGCCTTGCCGCCATCCTCCGCGATCTCGGCAAGCACACGGTCGAGTTTCTCTTTTCTGCGACCCACGATGACGACGTGCGCGCCGAGGCTGGCGAGTTCGTGGGCGAGGCAGCGCCCGATGCCGCTCCCGCCACCGGTGACCACATATATTTCGCCGGCAAAACAATCGGGCCGCAGTATGCTGCGATAGCCCATGTGCGTCTCCTCCCCGTCGACGAGGCTAAATCACGTTGACGTAAACGTCAATGCGCTATAAGCGAGGCTCGTTCGCGGGAGGGAGAATCTGTTGTAAGGTCCCAAGCCGCAGATCGACCGGAAACAGCACAAAGGACAGGATCATGGCCATTCAGGACATCGCCGCTAAGCTCAAGGACCGGGTCGCGAGCGCCGGCTTCGAGCGGTCGGTCAAGTTCGACACCGGTTCGGACGGCGTCATCGTCATCGACGGCTCGAGCATCTCCACCTCGGACGCGCCGGCCGACTGCACCATCAAGCTCTCGCTGGACGACCTCGAATCGCTGATCAGCGGCGATCTGAACCCGACCACCGCCTTCATGACGGGTAAGCTGAAGATCGAAGGGGACATGAGCGTCGCCATGGCTCTCAGTCAACTGCTTTGATCGCTGTCGACCTCGAACGCTCCAGGGAAGCCCGGCTCGTCGGGGCTTTTCGTTTTGAACCATTTCCGGCGTAAACAGTTTTCCCGATGGCCGCCCGTCGTTAAACGGCCGTTCACCTCGTGATATAGCGCGTGTCTGGGAGGACGATCATGAAGACGAGACGCATCGCCACAATGGCAGCCCTCGCAGCCGCGGTCCTTCTAGCAGGGTGCGTCGAGGGAGGCTATTACGCCGAAGTGGGCGGCCCTGTGGTTTACGGGCCCGGCTATGTCGAGCCTTATTACGGCGGATACTATCCGCGCTACGGCGGGTACTATCCGCGTTACGATGGCTATCGTTATCGCCGGTACGACCGTCATTACGACCGGCCGAGGCGACCCGACTACGTCGCCCGGCCTGGTCGTCCGCGTCCGCCTCGCCAGGACTTTGCGCGCCCTTCACGTCCGGCCCCGGTCGCGATCCAACCCCGGCCCCAGGCGCCTCGCGCTCTGCCGAATTTGCCGCGCGGCCGAACTGACTGCTCCGGTCCGGGCTGCTCCGGCCTCCGCGGACGCGGAGAACCCTGGGGCGGGATGGACTGAAGTTGCTCAGGCGGCAAGCCGCACGTCGCCGCTCTTGACGCGTCGGCCGCTGGCCTTGAGCGTGCCGTGAGCCCCGTCCAGCGCCCCCTGTACCAATTCCAGCGCCAGGAAACGATCCCGCTCGTACGGGCCGGGCATGGCGAGGCCGGCGGTCTTATCCGCCGAAAATCCGAAGCGCTTGTAATAGGGCGCATCCCCCACAAGCAGGATCGCACGGTGGCCAAGCCGGGCGGCTTCCGCGATGGCGTGGCGCATCAAGGCCGAGCCGATGCCGGCAGAGGCGTGAGCCGGAGCGACTGCGAGCGGTCCAAGAAGCAGGGCCGACTTCCAGGCCCCTTCGCCCTCGCCACGAGAGCCGCGCTCTTCCTTCTCCCAGACAGGGACTCGGAACGTCACGTCCCAAAGACGCACGGTCCCGATCACGGCGCCGGAAGCATCGCGAGCGACAAAGGCAAGGCCCTGCGAGGGCCTCCGGCCGCGGCGCAGCTTTTCCGACGACTTACGCTTGCGGCCGTGCCCCATCGCGCGATCGAGCAAAGCCTCGCGCGCAGCGACATCCGCGCACGCCTCGGCCGTGATCATGAAGCTGGAGGCGTTGCCAGCGGGAGTTTTCTCGGCAGTGATTTCCATGTCCGCGATCCTTCACCAGCGGAATTGTTTCCACGAGCGAACCGGCGCGCGCGGTCGGCGCGCAGCCGGGTTGATCTGAACGGCCCGGGCATCGACCTTCGCAAGCCGATGCGAGGACGAGCCGTCAGATCACGTAGGATCGGAGGGGCTCGAAGCCGTTGAAGGCGACCGAGGAGTAGGTCGTCGTATAGGCACCCGTTCCCTCGATCAGCACCTCGTCGCCGATGGTCAGCGACAGGGGCAGCGGATAAGGCGTCTTCTCGTACATCACGTCGGCCGAATCGCAGGTCGGGCCGGCGAGCACGCAGGGCGCCACAGCATCGCCGTCGCGGGGCGTCACGATCGGATAGCGGATCGCCTCGTCCATGGTCTCGGCGAGACCGCCGAATTTGCCGATGTCGAGGAACACCCAGCGCAGATTGTCATTGTCGGCCTTCTTCGAGATCAGGACGACTTCCGACTTGATCACGCCGGCATTGCCAACCATGCCTCGCCCCGGCTCGATGATGGTCTCGGGAATGGCGTTGCCGAAATGCTTGCGGAGCGCGCTGAAGATGGCCTGGCCGTAGGCCTGGGCCGCCGGCACGTCCCTCAGGTAGCGCGTCGGGAAGCCGCCGCCCATATTGACCATCTTGAGCGCGATGCCCTCGGCACCGAGAACCTGGAAGACCTTCTTGGCATCGCCCAGCGCGCGATCCCAGGCCGAGAGATCGGTCTGCTGGGAACCCACGTGGAAGGACACGCCATAGGCATCGAGGCCGAGCGAAGCGGCGTGGCGCAGCACGTCGACCGCCATGACCGGCACACAGCCGAACTTGCGCGACAGCGGCCATTCGGCACCGGCGCCATCCGTCAACACGCGGCAAAACACGCGCGAGCCCGGCGCGGCGCGCGCGATCTTCTCGACCTCCTCGACACTGTCGACGGCGAAGAGGCGGATACCGAGCTGATAGGCGCGCGCGATATCGCGCTCCTTCTTGATCGTGTTACCGTAGGAGATCCGGTCGGCAGGAGCACCTGCATCCATTGCCATCTCGATCTCGGCGACCGAGGCCGTGTCGAAGGACGAGCCCATCGCTGCCAGCAGGCGCAGGATCTCCGGCGCCGGGTTGGCCTTCACCGCATAGTAGATCGCCGAGTCCGGCAAGGCCTTCTCGAAGGCATGATAGTTGTCGCGCACGACGTCGAGATCGACGACGAGACAGGGCCCGTTCGGACGTCGGGTGGCGAGGAAATCGAGGATACGCTGCGTGGCCATCGGTGTCTCCAGGTCCCCTTTTCAGGGCGCACAAAAGGGTTGCGGAACGCGGGCGGCAGCCTGCGAACACGCGGTTGGACAAAGGGCGCGATCGCATGCCCATGGCACCAGGCGGTGGAGACCCCGGAACCATGAACGCGTGACCACGCGGCGATGAGCAGAGCCATACGGCCATACTCGCTTTGTCTGCCTTGGCTTGGATTGGGAGACCCGTTCCGCACTGCCGGCAATGAAGGTGTGCCTCTTCAGTAACCCCGGTTTATGGACAACCGGCAGACACCAGAAAGGCCCGCACCGTCGTTGCTTCAAGGCGTCCTCGGCTATGCGGTTGGCCGCTTAACCGACCGGGCTCGTTAACTCCCGGGTACCGTCCCGACTAGCTCGCCATTTCGAGGGTCGGGGGACGCCCACAGGCACGTGCGACTTTGGGCAAGCGCGATATAGGGGCGATGGCTTTCACAATCAATTAAAATCTCGACGCCGCTTGAAAAAACTCCGGCGGTGAACAACCCTGCTTCCGGCGTATAGGAGACTTGAACAATGGTGAAGGCAGCCGAACCGCTGAAAGCGCTTCTGCGGCAAGAGCAAGCAATTGTTTTCCCAGGGAAATCCGTTAAGCGGCCGACCGGCTGTCTCGGACGGACAAGGCGGTCGCCGGTCCTATCCCAAGCCAGACCGAGCAGGGCAAAGTCGAGGCGAATCACCACGGCGCTTTGCGCCCCACAGCAGCGCGAGGATGCATAGCGTGGACACACTGACCCGCATGCGCGCCTTCATCGACGTGGTCGAAGCGGAGGGCTTCTCCGCGGCGGCGCGCAAGATCGGCCGATCCAAGGCACTTCTTTCGAAATATGTGCGGGAATTGGAGGATGAACTGGGAGCGCTGCTGCTCAACCGCACGACGCGCCAGTTCTCGCTCACCGAAGCCGGCCACACCTATTACCGGCGCGCCTCCGAGATCATCCGCGAGATCGACAGCCTGGCCGATTCCGTTCGCGAATCCTCCGGCGACGTGCGCGGCCGCATCAAGCTTTCGGCTCCGCGCACCTTCGCCGACGCGCCGATCGGCCAGTCACTGATCGATTTCGCGAGGGACCATCCCGACATCGTGCTGGAGATCCATCTGGACGACCGATTCGTCGATCTCGTGGAGGAGGGTTTCGACCTGGCGGTCCGCATTTCCCGGCTCGAAAGCTCCTCGCTGATCGCACGCCGGCTTGCTCCGTTTTCCGTACGCATCTGCGCCTCCCCCGAACTCATCGAAAAACATGGCCGTCCCGAGCGGCCGCAGGACCTTGCGTCGCTGCCATGCATCATCGACACCAACGGCCGATGGCTTTCAAACTGGCCGTTCCGGAACGAAAACGGGGAAACGATCAGCGTGTCGGTATCCGGCCCGCTCGAGGTGAACAGCCCTCTCGCCACGAGGGCCGCGGCACTTTCCGGCCTCGGCTTCGCCATCCTGCCGGACTTCATCGCCGCGCCGGAAATTCAGAGCGGCCGGCTGGTCTCCGTCCTCGACGATCGTGCCCTGTCCGGCGGCGGCATCTTCGCGGTCTATCCGCACCGCCGTTATCTGCCCGCCAAGGTGCGGGTTTTCGTCGACTATCTTGCGCAGTGGTTCAAGTCGCGAGGGCCGTTGTGATCGCGCAAGCCGGTTTCGTCCCAATTCCGCCGGCTTTATGATGTGTTTCGGCGACTCAATCCCCCGGGGACAATGACGGTATGCGACTGACAGGACGAACGGCAATCCCGGCCGCCACGCTCGTTGCTTTTCTCCTTTCGACAGCGCCCGCTCGCGTTCATCCGCACGTGTTCGCCGAGGCGCGGCTGGACGTCGTCCTCGATCAGGACGGGACAATCGTGAAATCCCTGCGCCATCTCTGGCGCTTCGACGACGTCTTCTCGAGCACGGTCGTGATGGAGTTCGACAAGAATGGCGACCTGAAGCTCGACGACTCGGAGCTGAAGGACGTGTCCGACACCATCTACAAGTCGCTTGCCGAATTCGGCTATTTCCAGATCGTGACAGTCGATGGCAAGGATGTTCCCATGAAGCCGCCGGCCCAGCTCATGGCGAATTACGAGAACGACCAGCTCATCGTGCTTTTCGAATCCGAGCCGAAGGATCCGCTGAAGCTTTCCGGCAAAGTCGAATTCGGCGTCTACGACCCGACCTTCTATACCGCGATCGATTTCATCGAGGACGAATACATGCAGGTTGCAAATCTCCCGGCAAGCTGTAGCCGCACCGTCATAAGGCCGGATCCGGACGAGGCGATCGCCCAGAACCAGGCGACGCTGACCGAGCAGTTCTTCGACGATCCGTCCGGTACGGACATGTCCAAGATCTTCGCCACCAAACTAGAGTTGGTCTGCAAAGCATGATGCCCATGAAGAAGACGGCGACGCGCGTGGTCTTCGGCCTGATCGCCACTGCTTACGTGCTCACGCATTTTCTCGGGCACGCCCATGCGCAGAGCTCGCTCGGTATCGGCACCAATGAAGCCACCCTTCCCTCCACTGGCCTGTTCGCCGGCTGGCTGAACTGGATCAATCTCCAGCAGCAGGCCTTCTACCGGTCGTTGACCGGCGCACTGAAAGCGATGCGCCAGGACGGCGGACAGTTGTGGATCCTGATCGGCCTGTCCTTCGTCTACGGGGTGTTCCACGCAGCGGGTCCCGGCCACGGCAAGGCGGTTATTTCGTCCTATATGCTGGCCAACGAGGTTGCGCTGAGGCGCGGCGTGATGCTCTCGTTCGTCTCGGCCTTCCTCCAGGCGGCCACCGCGATCATCCTCATGGCCCTGCTCTTCCTTGTGCTGCGCGGCACGTCGGTCTCCATGACCAACGCTACGTGGTTTCTGGAAATTGCGAGCTATGCGCTGATTACGGCCTTCGGCGCCTGGCTCCTTTGGCGCAAAGCTGGGCCGCTGCTGACTGCCCGCTTCGCCGGGGCGCCAGTGCGAAGCCTATCCGCGTCGCAAGCGCATTCCCATGCGCATGTCCACGACGATCACTGCGGCCACGGTCATCAACACGACCCTCATCATGCGCATCACGGCCACGGACATGACCACGCCGATCGCCACGGTCACGTCCACGCTGCCGGCGAGGTCTGCTCGACTTGCGGCCATTCGCATGCACCGGATCCATCCACGCTGGGCGGTGACCGATTCAGCTGGAAGACGGCCTGGTCGGCCGTGGCAGCGGTCGGCGTCAGGCCCTGCTCGGGCGCGCTGATCGTGCTGACCTTCGCCTTCCTCAACGGGCTCTGGATGGGCGGCGTGCTGTCGGTCTTCGCCATGGCCCTCGGCACTGCGCTTACCGTGGCGGTGCTGGCCACGCTCGCGGTCACGGCAAAGAACGTGGCGGTGAACCTCGCTGGAGACGGTCGCATGGGGAACAGCGTCCACGCCGCCATCGAGATCGGCGGCGCCGCCTTGGTCATGCTGCTTGGGATGACGCTGCTGGCGGCAAGCCTTTCGGTTTAGGCTAACCCCTCATCCGATTTCGCGAAGCGAGGTCGGATGAGGGGTTAGCGACGCCTCCGGGCGGGCTGATTTCAACCCATCTTCCCGCCCAACTCGTCCTCGATATAGACCCGGACGATCTCGTCGAAACTGGCCTCCGCGACAAAGCCGAGGTCACGGGCGCGATTGGCCGCGAAGCGGGTTGGCCAATTCTGGACGATCGCCCAGATCGTCGGATCGGGTTCGTCGCGGATAAGATCGGCGACCTTGTCTCCCGCGACGCGACGAAGCGCTTCGATCTGCTCGCCCACGCTCACCCCTACGCCCGGCATGGTGAGGTTGCGGCGCGGGCCGATCCTGTCGCCGTCGATCTCGGCGGCATGGATCAGGAAATTTACCGCGGAACGTGGGCTCGCATGAGTGTGCACGACCGACCGCGGCACGGGCAATATAGCCGGCAGGCCGTTGAGCGGTTCGCGGATGATACCCGAGAAGAAACCGGACGCCGCCTTGTTCGGCTTGCCCGGCCGCACGCAGATGGTCGGCAGGCGAATCCCGACGCCGTCGACGAAGCCTCGCCGCGTGTAGTCGGCAAGTAGAGCCTCCCCGATGAGCTTCTGCGTTCCGTAGGAGGTGAGCGGGGTCGGGTGGAACTCGTCAGGGATGACCTCCGGGAACGGCGCGCCGAATACGGCGATCGAGGAGGTGAAGACGACGCGCGGCGCATGGCCGGCCTCCCGCAGCGCCTCGAACAACGCACGCGTGCCGTCGAGATTGACGCGGTATCCCAGGTCGAAATTGGCTTCCGCCTCCCCCGACACCACGCCGGCCAAATGGAAGATCACATCCGGCCGCGAAGCGACGAGCGCCGCAGCCGCACCAGGGGCCGCGAGGTCGCCCGTATGGGCCGTCACGGCCACGTTCGGTACTGCCGGGAATGCCGGCGTCACGATGTCATGAAGTTCGAGCGCGACGATGTGCCTTCCCCCGAGGACGCGGTCGCGCGCCAGGCGCTCTGTGAGCTTGCGGCCGACCATTCCGGCCGCTCCGGTTATCAGGATACGTATGTCAACCTCCCCTACGCTTCTGGGCGCGTCCTCTCAGCCAGAAGACGAGAAAGAACGCGGCGACGAACAGCACGGCCACCGCGCCGGCGGCCACGGTCGAGATGCTTCCAAGCGCCAACATGATCGTCGGCAGATAGAAGGCGAACACCCCGAACCCGACCACGATCACTGCCGCGGCGATTGCGGAGTTGCGATTGTTTGTCTGCACGGCTTTTCCTTCCGCGTTCGTCAATGCCGATGATCGCCGTCGGCGCACACGCCATATTCCGGCTCCACTGTGGCATGGTCTATGCAGTGCTTCGACGCAAGCTCCTTCTTGATCGCGCGGATGGCGACATCCGCCTGCATGCCATCCTCCAGGCAGGCATGAAGCGTCGCCATGTTGCGCGACCCGTCGAGCGACCAGACATGCATGTGATGGATCTCGCGCACGCCTGCCACCGCGCGCTGCAGGTCGCCCGCGATCCGGTCGCGATCGAGCTCGGCCGGCACGCCTTCGAGCAGCACATGGGCGGCGGCGCGCATCAGCGACCAGGCAGTCGAGAGAATAAGCACCGCGACCAGCACGGAAAGGATCGGATCGATCGGCGTCCAGCCCGTCGCAAGGATGACCAGCGAGGCGACGATGGCCGCCAGCGAGCCCAGGAGATCGCCCAGCACGTGAAGCACGGCGCCACGCATGTTGAGGCTGCTTCGGTCGCCACCTTTCAAGACGAGGAAACCGGCGATGTTCACCAGAAGGCCCAGCACGGCGACGGCCAGCATCGGACCGGCAAGCACCTCCGGCGGCGACATGAGCCGGCGGGCGGCTTCGTAGACGATCCATAGGGCGATCGCGAAGATGGTGATGCCATTCGTATAGGCGACAAGCGTCTTCACGCGGCCGAAACCATAGGTGAGGCGACGCGTCGCCGGGCGCTCCGCAAGATGGAAGGCATACCAGGCGAGCCAGAGCGCAATCGAATCCGTGAGCATGTGGCCGGCATCGGCAACCAGCGCCAGCGAGCCGGTGATCAATCCCCCCGCCGCCTCGGCGATCATGAAGCCGCCGGTCAGGCAGGCGACGAGCAGCACCCTCTTCTTGTCCGACGTTCCATGGACATGGCCGGCATGGCTGCCGTGGCCGGCGGCCCCTGCGTGATCATGCATGGGCGTTCTCCTGTCAGCCGGGATCGGCCCTGATCTCTTCGAGCCGGCGCTTCTGCCTGCCTTCCGCGTCGAAATTCGCGGGGTCGAGCCATTGCAGATAGGCGCGGCGCAGCGGCGGCCATTCCTTGTCGATGACGGAATACCACGCCGTGTCGCGATTCTCACCCTTGACCACAAGGTGCTGCCGGAAAACACCCTCGAAGCTGAAGCCGAAACGTTGGGCGGCTCGCTTGGACGGCTCGTTGAGATTGTTGCATTTCCATTCGTAGCGGCGATAGCCGAGCCCGTCGAACACATACTGCATGAACAGGAATTGCGCCTCGGTGGCCGTAGGCTTGCGCGCGATGAGCGGCCCCCAATAGATATTGCCGATCTCGATCACGCCATTGGCCGCATCGATCCGCATCAAGGTCTGGCGCCCGGCAACCCGGCCGCTTGCCTTGTCGATCACAACGAAGAACAGCGGATCCTGGCTCGCCTCGGCCTTGTCCAGCCAAGGCTGGAAAGCGGCACGGTCTTCCGGAGGATAATCGAACAGCCATCGGAATCTCTCTGCCGCATCCGGCACCGAGGACACGGCATAAAGTTCGTCGCCATGGCGTGCGGCTTCCAGCGGTTCGAGTCGCACGTAACGGCCTTCGAGCGGCTTGCGCTCGGGTCGCGGCCGCGGCTGCCAGTTCTTCAGATCCTCGGACAAGTCCATTCCCTTCCGTTGACTTTGGCCGAAGAGGCTCCCAAAAACACGGACCGCGCAACAGAACCAGATGGGTCCCCGCAATGCTCCAAACGATCGCCGCCTTCGACCGTCTCGGCGAAGAGAATGCCTTCGCTGTGCTGGCGCGCGCGACCGCGCTCGCCGCCGAGGGCAAGGATGTCATCAATCTCGGCATCGGCCAGCCAGACTTCAAGACGCCCCAGCACATCGTTGAAGCCGCGATCAAAGCCTTGCGGGACGGCCATCACGGATACACGCCGGCGACAGGCCTTCTGGCTACCCGAGAGGCAGTGGTGCGCCGCACGCTCGCCACGACCGGAGTCGAGGTTTCGCCGGAGAACGTCATGATCCTGCCAGGCGGCAAGCCGACCATGTATGCGGCGATCCTCATGTTCGGCGAGCCCGGCACCGAAATCCTCTATCCCGACCCTGGTTTTCCGATCTACCGGTCGATGATCGAATTCACCGGCGCCACACCCGTGCCCGTGCCGATCCGCGAGGAGAACGGCTTCGCCTTCTCGGCCGAGGAGACGCTGCGGCTCATCACCCCGAGGACGCGCCTGCTGATCCTCAACTCCCCCGCCAACCCGACCGGCGGCGTGACCCCGCGGTCCGAGATCGAGAAGCTGGTGAAGGGTCTCGAAGCCCACCCCCGTGTCGCAATCCTGTCGGACGAGATCTACGACGTCATGACCTATGACGGCGAGACCCACACGTCGCTCCTCCAGTTCCCGGAAATCCGCGAGCGGCTGATCGTGCTCAACGGCTGGTCGAAAACCTGGGCCATGACCGGCTGGCGCATGGGCTGGTCGATCTGGCCCAATTCGCGGGAAAGCGGACATCTCTACGACAAGCTCCGGAAACTCGCGGTCAATTGCTGGTCCTGCGTCAATGCGCCGAGCCAATTCGCCGGCATAGCCGCAATCGACGGTCCGCAGGATGAGGTGGACAAGATGATGCGCGCCTTCGACCGGCGACGCAGGATCGTCGTGGAGGGCCTGAACAGCCTGCCCGGTGTCTCCTGCATCACGCCCAAAGGCGCATTCTATGCCTTTCCCAATATCAGCGGCACCGGATGGAAAGCCAAGAAGCTGGCATCCGCTCTGCTCGAGGAGGCAGGTGTGGCGCTGATCGGCGGTCCCGACTTCGGCGTGCTGGGCGAAGGCTATCTGCGCCTTTCCTACGCCAATTCGGAAGAGAACATCCTGCGGGCCATCGAACGTATGGAGCGGTTCCTGGCGAAGTGAGAATTGATTGAATCGGCAAAGCCCGCGCTCCACGATACCCGCTCTGGCCTGCCGGCCAGCAGGCAGCCGCGACCGATAGAAGGATCATTCGCGCGCAGGCTTCAACCTCTGCCCACATAAGGCATTTTGGTCGCCATGACGGTCATGAACAGAACGTTGGCGTCGAGCGGCAGGCTGGCCATGTGAAGAACCGCGTCGGCCACCCTTTGCACGTCCATGACCGGCTCCGGCGCAACGCTGCCATTGGCCTGCGGCACGCCGACCGTCATGGCCGATGCCATGTCAGTCAAGGCATTGCCGATGTCGATCTGCCCGCATGCGATGTCGTAGGGTCTGCCGTCGAGGGCCAGCGTCTTGGTGAGGCCCGTAATGGCGTGCTTGGTCATGGTGTAGGGCACCGAGCCCGGCCGCGGCGCATAGGCTGAAACAGAGCCGTTGTTGATGATCCGGCCGCCCTGCGGCGTCTGGTTGCGCATGGCCCTAAACGCCGCGCGGGCGCAGAGGAACGACCCTGTCAAGTTGGCGCCGACGACATTGTTCCAGATTTCGACCGGGATCTCGTCGATCAGCGTGGATTTGTAACCCATGCCGGCATTGTTGAAGAGCAGGTCGACCCGTCCGAACGACTTGGCGACCGTCTCGAACAATTCGTCCACCTGACTCTCGCTGGAAACGTCGCAGGAAACGGCGAGCGCTCTTGCTTCGGTGGGGCCGGCTTCGGCTATCGCCTGTTCCAGAAGGCCGAGCCGACGGCCACAAAGCACTGTATTCCAGCCCTGCTTCAGGAGCGTGGTGGCCACGGCCTTCCCCACGCCCGTGCCAGCGCCCGTGACGATTGCGATCTTCTCATCGGCCATGGTCTTCTCCTCCGTCCGAGACATGAGGCATCGCAAATGGAAGCGCCTGTGACAAGACGATTGATCCGTCCGCGACTGCGCAAAAAAGGGCGGCCAATGAGGCCGCCCATCATTCGAACCGTGCTCGGGAGGAGAAAAGCCGGCTCGATCTACCCCAGACAATAGACGCTGTTGGTTAACGATTGGTTAAGGCCGACTATTCGCGAGGATTTCTTGTGCCCTATCCCTTTCTTCCAGTATTTTTGTTGCCGCAGTACTTCCATCTATTTTCGCCGCGCATCGCAAAGCGAGCACGGGGCGGTTTTCGGGCACTGAAATTTGCCCGGCATTGACAGCGTCAAGATTGAGCGGCGACGCAGGCTTTGATAGATTTCCAGTCGACATGGAAACGAGCCTGGAAAACCGCGATGACAGCACGACAAGGTCCGCAGCGCCGCTTCGCGCGCAGTGAGTAGTCATGGTGCGGATCAAATCGGCGTACCATCACGGCGACCTTCGCAAGGCATTGCTCGCGGCGGCGGAGGCCGAGCTCGACGAAAAGGGCCTGGAAGGCTTCTCCCTGCGCGGCGTGGCGCGGCGTGCCGGCGTTTCGCATGCGGCGCCCGCCCACCACTTCAAGGACACGGCCGCGATGTTGACGGCGCTCGCCACCGTGGCGGCCGAACGACTTACGAGAAGTCTCCGGAAACATCGCGATCTTGCGGGCAAGGATGCCCGGGACCGGATCGTTGCCTCGGGCGTCGGCTATGTCAGCTTCGCGCTGGAGAATCCGGCCCTGTTCAAGCTGCTTTTCGGTTCGGAGCGACCGGATTCGGACGATCCCGAGCTGGTCGAGCAGGCGGCTCGCGCTTTCCAAATCCTGACCGATGACTTGGCGGAGCTGCGCGGGAACGATCCAATGGCGGAGGAGGAAGGCACGCTCGACACGGCGGCCCTGTGGTCCGCCGTGCATGGGATTGCCAGCCTGCTGATCGCCAATCGCATGCGCTTCCTCGGGCCGATGCTCGCCGAGGACCGGGATGCGACACTGGCCCGACTTATCCGGCGGACGTTGCCCCGCTAAAGCATTTGGCGGCCGACCGTATTCGATCGGCGTCGCGGGAATGCGGCACAAACGCTTTGAGAAAGCTCACCACGGGCTATTCGGCGATGGTGCCGCCGGAGCAGGCTGCGTCTTCACGGACGAAACCGTCGCCTCGACATGATCGACGAGCGCGTCCGGCAGTTGCAGCCGACCGGCGAGCAAGTCGAGATAGCCGCGCTCGGCGCGGGAATTCGGATCGATCGTGAGCCGGGAAGCCGTGTAAAGCTCGATTTTCTGGGCTTCCGTCTGCGCCGCTGCGACGATGTCGTCAATCGACAAGGGCTTTGCCGTCTCGGCCGCGAGGAACTCCTGCGCCTCGCTGCCGAGCCCGGCAAGGTTGGCGCGCTCGACGATCTTGTTGCGCTCTTCATCGTCGATATGACCATCGGCATTGGCCGCGGCGATCATCGCGCGGACCAGCATGAGCGCGAATTCCGTTTCGCCCTGCGGAGCCTGCGCCGGATGGAAATCCGTGTCAGCGGGGGGTGGCAGAAGCTCCGGCTGTGCGTTGTCGGGCTGGGCACCGGCGGCCCGGTTGCCTTCCATGTAGTTCTGGTAAGCCTTGTAGGCGAGGCCGGCGATTGCCGCCAACCCGCCAACTTTCAGCGCCGACCCGCCGATCTGGCGACCCGCGCTGGTTCCGAGAAGCACCGCCAAGAGGGCCCCCGTGGCCAGCGGATTGTCCTTCGCGAGTTGGGTTGCCTGGTCAGCCTTGTCACGCACGGTGCCGTCGGTGCCCGGTATCTTGGAGCCGAGCAATTCGTCGAGCAGTTTCTTGGGATCGAGCATCTGGACCTCCCTCGATTGGCTCCCAGCCCATTTGGGAAATATGCCGGCTTCGCGACATTACAATGACCCGGGACCCTGGAACCGGAAAGTCCATCAGCTTCCGATGTGCTTTCCCGCCCCGCGCGCTTCGGCAAGTTGGACCTGACGATGGCGTTCGGCATAGCGTGCGCGATCCTCGTCGCTGCGCTCGTCCACACACTGATGGCATGCGATCCCCTCACGATAGTCTGGCAAGGCGCGGTCGGCCGCGGTCAGCGGGCGGCGGCAAGCACGGCAAAGTTCGGCTTCGCCCTCAACGAGACCATGCTTCACGGAGACGCGCTCGTCGAAAACGAAGCATTCCCCTTGCCAAAGGCTCTCCTCGGCCGGGACTTCCTCAAGATATTTGAGGATACCGCCCTTGAGATGGAACACCTCCTCGATGCCGAGCGACTTGACGTAGGCCGTCGCCTTCTCGCAGCGTATGCCGCCGGTGCAGAACATCGCCACCTTGCGACCCTCCAGCACCTTGCGATGTTCCCGCACCCATTGCGGGAATGCGCTGAAGCTTGCGGTCGCCGGATCGACGGCTCCCTGGAACGTCCCGATCGCCACTTCATAGTCGTTGCGCGTGTCGATGAGGATTGTGTCGGGATCCGAAATGAGCGCATTCCAGTCCTGCGCCTCGACATAGGTGCCCACGCTGCGGCTCGGATCGATGTCGTCCACCCCCATCGTGACGATTTCCTTCTTCAGCCGCACCTTCATGCGGTGGAAGGGCATCTCCGAGGCCGCGCTGTATTTGACCTCGATACCAGCGAGCGCCGGGATTGCGTTGAGATGATCGATCAACGCGGCGATCGCTTCCGTGCTTCCGGCCACCGTCCCGTTGACCCCTTCATGGGCAAGAAGCAAGGTTCCCTTGATGCCGCGGCCGCGACAGAAGGCGGCGAGCGGCGCTCGCAGGTCGGCGAAGTTGTCGAGCCGCGCGAAACGATAAAGCGCGGCGACGCGGAAGGATGGAGCTGTGGAGGCTTTCATGCCCTTGCCGTAGCCTCTGGGGCACGCCGTTGCAAGAATGCCCTTGCCGGACAAAGCGCCGCCGCGCCATGGACTGGCCGTGCCCGCTCTGTTAATCGGTTGAAAGCCTTTCCTGAAAACACGGGGTGCAGCCATGCCCAACAAGACCGAAAAGCTCCTCTCGCTGCTGGCGGGCCAGCCCGTCATACCCGTGCTGAAGATCGCCGATGTCGCGCATGCCGTGCCGCTGGCCCGAGCGCTCGCCCGCGGCGGATTGCCGATGATCGAGATCACTTTGCGTACCTCCGCCGCGCTCGAAGCCATCCGCCGGGTCGGCCAGGAGGTCGAGGAAGCCGCGGTCGGGGCGGGTACCGTGCTGAACGCGCGCCAGTTCGAGCAGGCCGCCGAAGCGGGCTCACGCTTCATCGTCAGCCCGGGTGGCTCAAGCCAGCTCTATGCCGCCGCGCGCGACAGTGACGTGCCGCTGCTGCCGGGGGCAGTCACCCCCGGCGAGATCATGGCAGCGGCCGAAGAAGGGTTGGATTTCCTGAAGTTCTTCCCGGCGGAGCAGGCCGGCGGCGCGGCATTCCTGAAGGCGCTCGCCTCACCCTTCGCCGGCATGCGCTTCTGCCCGACTGGCGGTGTATCGGCCGCGAATGCGCGCGACTATCTCGCCCTTCCCAACGTCATCTGCGTCGGCGGGTCTTGGGTCGCGCCCGACGACTTGGTGAAGGCCGGACAATGGGGCGCCATTGAAGCGCTGGCCCGGGAAGCGTCGAAGCTGGGTGGATAACCCCACATCCGTCGCCTCGAATCCCTCATCCGACCTCGCTTCGCGAGGGCCAGATGGGGGGGTAACCCGCGTCAGTTGAAGCGTGCGACCGACAGGAAGGTGACGGCCTTTCCGGAGAACCTGTGGGCCTGCCCCTGCACGTCGCCCTGCTGGAAACCGGCGGTGTAGATCTCGCGGGGCGCCGAGTAGACGATCTTGTAGGCGTAGGACGGCGCCTTGGTGCCTTCGGTGTTGTTGGCGATATAATTGCTGTCGAGCGCCCAGCGTGCGGCCTGCGGGTGCGCCGGTATCACCTTGGGCCTGGGATCAGGCTTGGTGTCGTGAGCGCTGGGGCGAGCCGATTTCGGCGTCGTCTTCACACCGCCAAGCACCGAAGCGGGATCGACGCCGGAACCGCTCGCTGCCAGCGCGCTCTTGAACGTGGCCTGGACCGAGGCGACGCGCTCGAGCTGCGGTTCGCGGATGATCTCCTCCGGCGCGGCCGCGAAAGCATCCGCTTTGGGCAACGGGGCCGCGGCCACCTGGAGAGATGCCGGCTCGGCCGGCGCATAGGCCGAGGCCTCGGGCACGGCTGAAACGGATTCAGGCAGGGCGGAAGCGATCAAGCGCGCCTGCGCGTGCTCGGGGCGTTCGGTCGGCAGTGGAACGGCGGCGGCGATCGCCTCGCCGACCGTTGCCGGTTCCGTGCTCGCTATCTGTGCGGCGCTCTTGGTGGCAAGTTCGGCCGGCGGCGTGTAGTCGGGCCGACGGCTGGGAAGCGGCACTGCCATCGCGACCTGCGCAGCGGGCTCGTCGACAGGGGCGCTAATGTCGCCGACATCGACCTGAGGACGTGGAGCCGCCAGCGGCCGCGGCGCATCGCGGCTCGGAAGCGCGGCAATGATGGTCTCACGCTGAGGCTCGGCGGCCGTCGGTATCTCGGCCGGGCGCGCGAGTTCGGGCGGCACGATGCGGATCTTCCCGTCCCCATTGGCCGGTGCGTCGGGCTTCACCTGGACGATAGCCTTCTGGGGCGGAGCGGGCTTCCGGGCTGGCGCCTCCTCGGGGGCAGCCGCCGCCACGACGGCGCCGCCGCTTTCTTCCTCCTCGTCCGCACCGCGGCCGAACAGGGCGGCGAGCAGGCCGCCGCCGCGCGAACTGCTGCCGGAACTGGCCAGCGCGACTGCGGTGCCACCGGCTTTCCGGCGCGCCTCGTAGGCAGCGACCGCCTGCTCGAAACCGGGCAGCGGCTTGCCGTCGCTCGGCACATGCAGCGTTTTTCCATTGGGAAATAGCGCAACCAGTTCCTTGCGGCTCATTTTCGGCCAATGGCGGACATTGCCGACGTCGAAATGGACGAAAGGCGAACCGGACGTCGGATAATAGCCGACGCCGCCGCCCTGCATTTTCAGGCCGATTTCCCGGAGCTTCTTCAGCTTCACGTCGGGGAGATAGAAATCCATCGCCTTGCCCAGCATGTGCTGGCTTTTCTTGGCGACGCCGTTCGAGCGGCTGCGCAACATGGAGTTCGTGGCGGGCGACCGGTAAGCGGAGACCACGTGGATATAGTCGCTTGAGCCCGAAGCCCGATAGGCTTCCCAGACCAGGTCGAGCAGGCGCGGATCCATCTTGGTCGGCTCGTTGCGCCGCCAGTCGCGAAGGAATTGGTTGATCTGCTTCAGACCGTTGGCGTCATAGCGCCCGTTTCGCTTGAAGGTGATCTCGGCCTTTTCACCCGTATGGATGAAATAGAGCTTCAACGAGCGCGTCTCGGCTTTCGCCGCCGGAACGGTCAAGCAGAGGCTGCCTGCCGCAAGCAGCAAAGGCGCCAGCCACTTCGACAAGACGGTTCCCCTCGGACGCCGTCCGCCATTCTTCAGGTCGATCTCGATCAAATCAAAAAGGCCTTACAGATTGCCGTTTTGTCCCCGGATTTGATGCCCGGATGATTTTCGAAGCACCATCCGACTATCGATCCTAATGGTTAATCAGAGTTTATTGAAGGCGAAATGCGGTGAGAGCATGGCGGCAAGCTGGCCGAAATGCTACCGGCCGAATCAAGGTAAACAAAGTATTTACACAGAAAATTTGGCGGGCGTCACAATTGGCCTGTTGGAAAAGGGCGATCCGCCGCCGCAGGGACCAGCCCGAGACCAGTCTAGTGATTCGGCCGATCGCCGCGCCCACGGTCCGGGTCTATCCCGTACTCCCTGAGCTTGCGGTAGAGGGTCGAGCGGCCGATGCCCAGCCGCCGGGCGACTTCGCTCATCTGACCATTATAGTGATCGATGGCGAGCTTGATCATCTCGAATTCTACTTCGGCGAGCGTTCGAACGTGGCCGCGATCGTTCAGTGCGCGCAAGATGCCGAACCCGGGTTCCGCCATGGCTGCAGTGGCCCGGGGCACGGCGCTCCCGATCTCGATCTTTTCCTCGGGCGTTCCTGACCCCCTCGGTGACGCGAGATCGAGCGCGATGCCCTCCACCTGCGCCCTTATCTGCGGAAAGTCCTCCACCGACAGCACGTCACCGTCGCACAGGACGGAAGCGCGCAGCACGGCGTTCTCGAGCTGGCGCACGTTGCCTGGCCAGTCATAAGCCTGGAGGAGTGCCAGCGCTTCGCCGGAGATCGCCCCTATCCTACCCGGCCCCGGCGCGGACACGCGCGTCATGAAATGGCCGACCAGCAGCGGAATATCCTCGCGCCGGTCGCGCAGCGGCGGCACGAAGATGGGAAAGACATTGAGCCGATAGAACAGATCTTCGCGGAACTTTCCGTCCTTCACCTGCTGCAGAAGGTTGCGGTGTGTCGCGGAGATAAGCCGGATGTCGACCTTCACCGTCGACCGCGCACCGACGGGATCGACCTCCCCTTCCTGCACGGCGCGCAGCAGCTTGACCTGCACGTCCGGCGGCAGGTCGCCGATCTCGTCCAGGAACAAGGTTCCCGAATGAGCTTCGACGAACTTCCCGGTATGCCTTTCCGTTGCCCCCGTGAAAGAACCCTTCTCGTGGCCGAACAGGATGCTCTCCACGAGATTGTCGGGAATGGCGCCGCAATTCACGGTCACGAACGGTTTGGTCCGCCGGTCTCCCGATCCCTGGATGGCGCGCGCCACCATTTCCTTGCCGACGCCTGATTCGCCCTCGATCAGGATCGGGATGTTGGAGGCAGCCGCCTTGCGGCCGAGCCGGATCACGCGCTCCATCGTTTCGCTGCGGGTGACGAGATCGTCGAACGTCATCGCCCCGCCGGACGGCCGGCGCGCCCGGCGGCTCTGCTCGCCGACGGCTTCCACCTTGAGGGCGCTGGCGATCGCAGCTTGGAGGCGATCGGGAGAGGCTGGCTTCACGACGAAGTCGAACGCGCCGGCGCGCATCGCCGCCACGACTGTGTCGATGCCGCCCTGCGCGGTCTGCACGATCACGGGCATCTCGAAGCCGCGCTCGCGCATGGTACGCAAGACCTCGTTGCCGTTCATGCCCGGCATCACCAAATCGAGAATGACCACCGAGGCATCGCGGCCAGGGGGCCGCTCCAAGGCTGCGAGCGCCGCTTCTCCGCCGTCGACCACGACTGCCTCATGGCCGAACTTCGCCACCGCCGTCTCCAGGAGCCGGCGCTGGACGGGATCGTCGTCTACGATGAGGATGGGACCTGCCATGAAAAACGGGAAATCGGCGAAAGGCGGATGGTTGTCGTCTGGATCAACTTCGCACGGGGTTCTAAATAAGCTTTCAAAAAAGCCGGTGAACGAAACCTTTCCGGTTTCGATTTCCGGCCGACCCGAAAGCGGAAGGCCCGATATGTCCAATTCCTCGAATCCGGCGGCTGCCACCGCTGCTCAGATGAAATCGCAGTCCGCCGAGGCTTCCGCGCTCGGCAGCTTGCCCGAATGGAACCTTGGCGACCTCTATTCCGGGATGGAAGCGCCGGAACTCTCCCACGACATGGCGAAGGCGGCCGCCGAAGCCGTGGAGTTCGAGAAGCGCTGGAAAGGACGCCTGGCGTCGGAAGCGGCGAAAGGAAGCGACGGACAGCTCGGAGCGGCTCTGCGCGAATACGAGGCGCTGGAGGAGTTGATCGGCCGGATCGCCTCCTATGCGGGGCTGCTCTATGCCGGAAACACATCCGACCCGAGGCGAGCGAAGCTTTACGGCGACGTCCAGGAAAGGATGACCGACGCCAGCAAGCATCTTTTGTTCTTCACGTTGGAGCTCAACCTCGTCGACGACGCGCTGATCGCGACTGCGCTCGACGCCGACCCGTCCTTCGGACACTACCGCCCCTGGGTGCTCGATCTCAGGAAGGACAAGCCGTATCAGCTCGAAGACCGGATCGAGCAGCTCTTCCACGAGAAGTCCGTCACGGGCCGTGGCGCCTGGAATCGGCTCTTCGACGAAACCATGACGGATCTGCGCTTCGTGGTCGACGGCGAAGAACTGACGCTGGAGCCGACGCTGAACAAGCTTCAGGACGCCGATGGCGAGGTTCGACGCAAGGCCGCGGAGGCGCTGGCGACCACCTTCAAGAACAACCTGCGGACTTTCACGCTGATCACCAACACCTTGGCCAAGGATAAGGAGATTTCCGACCGCTGGCGTGGCTTCGAGGACATCGCCGATTCACGACACCTGGCGAACCGGGTCGAGCGCGATGTGGTGGACGCCCTCGCCGAAGCCGTCCACGACGCCTATCCGCGCCTTTCCCACCGCTACTACGCCATGAAGGCCAAGTGGCTCGGCATGGACGTGCTGAACCATTGGGATCGCAACGCGCCCCTGCCGGAAACCCCGAAGGCGACGATTGGCTGGAGCGAGGCCAAGGACACCGTTCTTTCGACCTATGCGGCCTTCTCGCCGAAGATGGCGGAAATCGCCGGCACGTTCTTCGACAAGAACTGGATCGACGCGGCGGTACGTCCGGGCAAGGCGCCGGGCGCCTTCGCGCATCCGACCGTCCCGTCCGTCCACCCTTATGTGCTGCTCAACTATATGGGCAAGCCGCGCGATGTGATGACACTCGCGCACGAGCTCGGCCACGGGGTCCACCAGGTCCTTGCCGGCGGCCAGGGCGCGCTGATGGCGGCCACGCCGCTGACGCTTGCCGAGACCGCATCGGTGTTCGGCGAGATGCTGACCTTCCGCTCCCTGCTCGACCGCACGACGGACCGACGTGAACGCAAGGCCATGCTCGCCCAGAAGGTGGAGGACATGATCAACACGGTGGTGCGCCAGATCGCCTTCTATGAATTCGAACGCAAGGTGCACACCGAGCGACGCAATGGCGAACTCACCGCCGACAGGATCGGGGAATTCTGGCTGGCCGTGCAGGCGGAAAGCCTGGGACCGGCGATCAAGCTGCGGGAGGGATACGAAACCTTCTGGTCCTATATCCCTCACTTCATTCATTCACCTTTCTACGTCTATGCTTATGCCTTCGGCGACTGCCTGGTGAACTCTCTCTATGCGGTCTACCAGAATGCGGAACGGGGATTTCAGGAGAAGTATTTCGAGATGCTCAAGGCCGGCGGCACCAAACACCATTCGGAGCTTCTCGCCCCATTTGGCCTGGATGCGAGCGATCCAGGCTTCTGGCAGAGCGGCCTCGCGGTGATCGGCGGCCTCATCGACGAACTCGAAGCCCTCGACTGATGGATCGGATGCCGACTGCCCCGATGAAAGCGATGCCGGCATCCCCCTTCGTCCTTTTCCGCGACGACTTCACGGGCAACGAACTCCTGTTCGACCAACCCCAGGCGATCCTGAGCGCCGACACGCCCGAGGAGTTCGATACGTTGCTTTCGGCGGCGGAAGCCGCGCATGCCGCGGGAAAATGGCTCGCCGGCTATATGTCATACGAGGCGGGCTATCTTCTCGAACCGAAGCTTCGACCGCTGCTGCCGACAGGACGCCGAGCTCCCCTCGCCTGCTTCGGCGTCTTCGAAAGCCCCTCCGACAACACCCTGCCGGATCCCGGCAGGGTGACGAGCAACGGCCCGATCTTCGATCCCCGCCCGGCCTGGTCGTTCGAGAGCTACGAAAAGCGCTTCAGGCGCCTGCATCAGCATCTGCGGGAAGGCGACTGCTACCAGGCCAACCTGACCTTCCCGATCGATGCCTCATGGAGCGGCGATCCCCTGGCGGCGTTCCACGCCCTGACCGCGCGCCAGAGGGTAAAGTATGGCGCCCTGGTTTCGCTGAGCGATCCCATCGTGCTCTCCCGGTCGCCCGAGCTGTTCTTCGAGGTCGGTGCCGACGGCTGGATCGAGACCCATCCGATGAAGGGCACCGCGCCACGTGGCAGGACGCCGGCCGAGGACGCGCGGCTCAAGGAGTTCCTGCAGAACGATCCGAAGAACCAGGCCGAGAACCGGATGATCGTCGACCTGCTGCGCAACGACATCTCCCTGGTCACGGAGGTCGGGACCCTCGACGTTCCGGAACTCTTCAGGGTGGAGAGCTACGCGACCGTGCACCAGATGGTGAGCCGGGTTCGCGCGAAGCTCCTTCCGGACGCGACGATCGGTCGGATCTTCGCCGCGCTTTTTCCTTGCGGCTCGATCACCGGCGCGCCGAAAATCCGCGCCATGGAGATCCTGCATGCATTGGAAGGGCGGCCGCGCGACGTCTATTGCGGCGCCATCGGCTGGATCGAACCTAGCGGCCGCATGCGTTTCAACGTCGCCATCCGCACCATCTCGCTCTATTCCGGCGGCGAGGCGGTCTTCAACGTCGGCGGCGGTATCGTCTTCGATTCATCGGCGGAAGCGGAATATACGGAATGTCTTCTGAAAGCGCGCTACGCGACGGGAACGGCGCTGACTATGAGCTGATAGAAACGCTGCGCTGGGAGCCTGCGGGAGGATTCGTGCGCATCGAGCGGCACCTTGAGCGGCTGCAAGGCTCGGCCGAGGTCCTGGGCTTCCGGCATGACGCGGCGGCGGTGGATCATGCCCTCGCCGCGGTGAGCGGCGGAGAAAGGCCGCTGCGCGTCCGCCTGACGCTTTCCCGCACCGGCGAGGTCGCATGCATCTTCCATGCCTTCGAGCCCACCCCTCCCGGCACGATCTGGAGGCTGCGGATGGCGCGCACCCGTCTCGATGCCGACGACCCCCTGATCCGCCACAAGACTTCCAGGCGCGATGTCTTCCAGGCCGCCAGGCTCGAATTCACGGCGCAGGAAGCGGACGAGGTCATCCTGCTCAATTCCCAGGGAAGGCTCTGCGAGGGAACGATAACCAATCTCTTCCTCGACCGCGGCGACGGCGGGCCGCTCCTCACTCCGGCCCTGGCCAACGGCCTGCTGCCGGGTATCCTGCGCGGCGAACTGATCGAACTGGGCCGGGCGGTGGAGGCCGATCTTGTGCCGGACGACCTCGTCACTGCCAAATCGATCTTTGTCGGCAATTCGTTGCGCGGGCTGATTCCGGCAACGATCACGACTGAATGGCACACGCAGCAATAGGGATTGACCTTCGGTCGGCCCAGCATCGGCCTGCCGGCCACTTCTCCCTTTGAAGAACGCTGTCGTCTCGACTCTCGCCAATCGACCGGCGTTGGCGACTGGCGGAAACCCCAGCGGCCAGCCTCTCTCGCCCTGCTTGCATTGAAAGCAAGTTCGACCTCCGACCCACAGCCCCCGCGCGAAATCTTCTTTATTGTGACGCGGATTCGTGTTTAAGCGCCGACAACTGGCGGGAGATTGGAGCGAGAGGGAACGATCCGATCTTATCTTCTAAACGGGGCAGCTCAACAACAGGAGTATTCGCAAATGGCGAAAGCGGAGTGGCCGGTATACGGCGAAATCACCGGGCCCATTGTGATGATCGGCTTCGGGTCGATCGGGCGCGGCACGCTGCCGCTCATCGAGCGCCATTTCAGATATGACAAGTCGCGCATGGTCGTCATCGACCCAAGCGACGAAAACCGCAAGCTGCTCGACGATCGCGGCATTTCCTTCATCCAGGAAGCGGTGACCAAGGACAATTACAAGAAGCTGCTGACGCCGCTCTTGACCGAAGGCGGAGGCCAGGGCTTCTGCGTCAACCTTTCGGTCGACACCTCGTCGCTGGATCTGATGAAGCTCTGCCGGAAGCTCGGCGTGCTTTACATCGACACCGTCGTGGAACCATGGCTCGGCTTCTATTTCGACGAGAATGCCGACAATTCGTCACGCACCAACTATGCGCTGCGCGAGACGGTGCGCCGCGAGAAGGAGAAGAACCCCGGGGGCACCACGGCAGTTTCCTGCTGCGGCGCCAATCCCGGCATGGTGTCGTGGTTCGTCAAGCGGGCCCTGGTGGAACTCGCCAAGGATATCGGCTTCGACTTCAACGAGCCGGCTCAGGACGATCGCGAAGCCTGGGCCCAGCTGATGAAGGATGTTGGTGTTAAGGGCATCCACATAGCGGAGCGCGATACTCAGAGGACCAAGAAGCCCAAGCCCCTCAACGTATTCTGGAACACCTGGTCGGTGGAAGGCTTCATCTCGGAGGGCCTGCAGCCGGCCGAGCTCGGCTGGGGCACGCACGAGAAGTGGATGCCTAAGAACGCGAAGGAGCAGAACAGCGGCTCCAAGGCCGCGATCTATCTCGAACAGCCCGGGGCCAACACGCGCGTACGCACATGGTGTCCGACCCCCGGGCCGCAATACGGCTTCCTCGTTACGCACAACGAGTCGATCTCGATCGCCGATTACTTCACCGTGCGGTCCAAGAAAGGCAAGGTGCAATACCGGCCGACCTGCCACTACGCCTATCATCCGTGCAACGATGCAGTGTTGTCGCTGAACGAGATGTTCGGTGCAGCCGGCAAGGCCCAGCCCGTCCAACACGTGCTCGACGAGAACGAGTTGGTCGACGGCATCGACGAGCTCGGCGTTCTCCTCTACGGCCACGACCGCAACGCCTACTGGTACGGCTCGCAATTGTCGCTGCAACAGGCGCGCAAGCTTGCACCGTACCAGAACGCCACCGGGCTTCAGGTCTCCTCGGCCGTGCTGGCCGGCATGGTCTGGGCCCTCGAACATCCTGAAGCCGGCATCGTCGAGACCGACGAGATGGATTTCCGGCGGTGTCTCGAAGTACAGCTTCCCTATCTCGGACCGGTGAAAGGATACTATACGGAATGGACGCCGCTCTCCGGTCGTCCCGGACTGTTCCCTGAGGATCTGGACGAAAAGGATCCCTGGCAATTCCGCAACATACTGGTTCGCTGACGTGTGGAACCGGATGAGCCTCACTTCATTCTTTCGAAGGGGTGAGGCTGCATTCGGGGGCGACCGGAGGGCGCGCCTTGCTTTCGCCCGTAAATCGGGCAAATGAATTTTCAGGATCAGGAGAGGATTCGAACCATGACGATGATGCGCGCCATGTTGGCGACCGTTGCGGCGGCTGCCACGCTTGCCGGATGCGTTGCTCCCGGACCGGACGGTGGCGGCCCGATGGGCGCTGCGCCCCGCAGCGGCTTCGAAGGCGAGTGGATCAGCACGGACGGCGTCGCCATCTCGCGCTTCTCCGGCGGCGTCTTCGAAACCGTGGCCACCGACACGGGCAACAAGCTCTCGGATGGCAATTATCAGCAGACGGACGCACGCACTGTCGCCATCACCGTCCGCTCGCTCATCCGCCAGACCACGTCCAGCGTGAACTGCGCCCTGGTCAATCCCACCCAGCTCAACTGCACGAGCTCAACGGGCCAGCAATTCACTCTGATGCGGCGCGGCGCTCCGGCCTGACGTTCACTGGATCATTCTGCGGCGAGGACGCAAGGCGCCCTGATCTGCGGGTGCTCGCGCGCCATTGCCGGATTGCGAGGACCTCCCGGAAGGCCTGCACGGTTGCCCGGCGGCGATCCGTTGCAGAACGTTGGCGTGCGGCCCCCCTCTCCGTCTCGCTCCGCCGAGCCACCTCTCCCCTTCTTTGTAGGGAAGAGAAAGGGGCCGAGCGTGCGCCTCACGACGGTGCTGTCGGATTCACACATCTTGGACGGTACGATAGGACCGGACAATGGCTGCTATCGCTGCCGTTCGGCCGCGCGGTTCTGCACCGTTGGGCATCGAGCGATGAATTACACCGTCCAAGCCGTACTCCCAGATGTGTGAACATTGCAGCACGACAGCGGGGGCGGCTCGGCGAAGCCGAGGCGGAGACCCGTCCTGCGCGAGGCCGAGCTGATAAAGTTGCACGCCCCCAATCCGCACTTCGCCGGCTTCGCTATTGCCCCGGCATTCCCGACGCGACCAACGCGACTGTTCCCACCGGAAGCCACGGCGTTTCCGCTTGCATCGATGAAATCGCAGTGTGAACATGTGGGACGGGATAAGCCGGATCGGGGCCGACCCGTCACAGGGGAACTTCGTTACATGATGGTCAAGGAGTGGCGCTAAGCCACCATCGATCATCTCGGGAGGTCAGGAATGAAGAAGATCGCTGCGATCGCGACAGCCGCGGCTTCGGCTCTCGCGCTGTCGGCAAGTGCATCCTTTGCCGACTATACTTTGAACATTCTCCACATCAACGACTGGCACAGCCGCATCGAATCCAACAACAAGTTCGAATCCACCTGTTCGGCCGAGGAAGAAGGCAAGGATGAATGCTTCGGCGGCGCCGCCCGGCTGGTGACCGCGATCAACGAACGCCGCAAGGCTCTCGAGGGCCAGAACGTGCTTCTGCTCAATGGCGGCGACAATTTCCAGGGTTCGCTGTTCTACACCACCTACAAGGGTGCCGCCGAGGGCGAATTCCTGAACCTCATGAAGTTCGACGCCATGACCGTCGGCAATCACGAGTTCGATGACGGCGAGGATGCGCTCGTGCCATTCCTTGAGAAGGCGCAGTTCCCGGTTCTGAGCGCGAATGTCCGCCCTGATGCCCAGTCGAAGGTCGGCGATCGGATCAAGCCCTCCATCGTGCTCGATATCGGCGGCCAGAAGATCGGCATCGTCGGAGCGGTGGCCAACGACACGCCTGAGCTCGCCGCGCCAGGCCCGCACATCGCGTTCGAGGAGGACGTGGCGAAGATCACTGCCGAAGTCGAAAAGCTCAAGGCGCAGGGTGTCAACAAGATCATCGCGCTGACGCATGTCGGCTATCCGCGCGACAAGGAGGCGATCGCCCGGATTCCGGGTGTGGACGTCGTGGTCGGTGGCCATTCGCATTCGCTGCTCTCGAACACCGACGCGAAAGCCGAAGGGCCCTACCCGACCATGATCGACAATCCGGAGGGCTACAAGGTCCCGGTGACCCAGGCTGCCTCCTATTCGAAATATCTCGGCGAGTTCAAAGTCGTCTTCGACGACAACGGCGTCGTCAAGGAGGCCAAGGGCGATCCGATCCTTCTCGACAAGTCGATCAAGCCCGACGAGGCCGTGCTCGCACGAGTGAAGGAGCTTGGCGCGCCGATCGAGGAGCTGAAGAAGAAGGAAGTCTCCGAGGCCACGAGGCCGATCGACGGCAGCCGGGAAAGCTGCCGCGCGAAGGAATGCGAGATGGGCAACCTCATCACCGACGCCATCATCGATCGCGTGAAGGGCCAGGGCGTGACCATCGCCATTCAGAACGGCGGCGGCATCCGGGCTTCCATCGACCAGGGCATCGTCACCATGGGAGACGTGCTCACCGTGCTGCCCTTCCAGAACACGCTGGCAACCTTCCAGCTCACCGGCAAAGACCTGGCGGCGTCGCTCGAAGCCGGCGTCAGCGAGATCGAGGAAGGAAAGGGCAGGTTCCCGCAGGTCGGCGGCCTCAAATACACATTCGATCGATCGGTCAAGCCTGGCCAAGGCCGAATCAAGTCGATCGAGGTGATGGAGGATGGCGCGTGGAAGCCGCTGGATCCTGAAAAGCTCTACATGGTCGCGACCAACAACTTCGTGCGTGCGGGCGGCGACGGCTACGAGCTCTTCGCCTCAAACGCCAAGAACGCCTATGATTTCGGTCCGAGCCTCGAACAGGTGGTGGCCGACTATCTCGCGGCGAACCGGCCCTATACGCCCAAGCTCGAAGGTCGCATCACGGAGCTCGGAGCCGGCGCCATCACAGCGGCCGAGCCGGAAAAGCCTGCCGCCGCTGCGCAGACGCCCACCCAGACAGCCGCAGCGTCGGCCGCCCCAGCAGGCGAGACCGGGCACGTCATCGTCAACGGCGACACCTATTGGGATCTCGCCGAGAAATTCTACGGCAACGGAGCCAAGTGGAAGGTGATTTCCGAGGCCAACCCCAGGCTCCAGCCACGTCGGCTGCCGGTCGGCACGAACTTGAAGATTCCACCGGCATCATGAACGGCCGCAGCCAGGCTGCTCCGCCCAGCCCCTGCGGCCACAAGGTCCATTGAATTCGTCCTGCCGATCGCTAGTTTTCGGCGCAAGCGGCGGCTCCGAATTGTCGGAGTAGCCGCTGCATTGTTTGTTCGTGCAAAGATGAGCGGCGTCGCCGTTTCGCCACGCTCCAGCAACGAGGCCAGGATGAAAGCTGCAGATGCCGATATTGCTCCCGAGGAGAAGGCCGACGCGCCGTTTCCCGGCATCGCCGCCGTTCGCGACGGCAAGATCGGTGTGCTGCTCGTCAATCTCGGCACGCCCGACGGCACCGATTACTGGTCGATGTGGCGGTATTTGCGGGAGTTCCTGTCGGATCCTCGTGTGATCGAACTCAACAAGGCGATCTGGTACCCGATCCTGTACGGGCTGGTGCTGACCACACGGCCAAAAAAGGCAGGCGCGAACTACGCCAAGATCTGGAACCGGGAGCGCGACGAGTCGCCGCTGCGCACCTATACGCGCGCCCAGAGCGAAAAGCTCGCCGCGATCCTCTCGGACGAGCCTCGCATCGTCGTGGATTATGCCATGCGTTATGGCAATCCCTCGATCGCCAGCGTGGTAGAGAAGATGAAGAAGGCGGGCTGCGACCGCGTTCTCACCTTTCCGCTCTATCCGCAATATTCCGCCACCACGACGGCGACTGCCAACGACAAGCTGTTCCGCGCGCTGGCGACGATGCGCGACGCGCCTGCCGTGCGCAGCGTTCCGCCCTATTATGACGAGCCCGTCTACATCGAAGCGCTTGCCCGCTCGGTGGAGAACCACCTCGCGACGCTCGATTTCGACCCGGAAGTGGTGATCGCCTCCTATCACGGTATTCCAAAGCCCTACTCCGACAAGGGCGATCCTTACCGGCAGCATTGCCTGGACACCACGCGGCTGCTCGATGAAAGGCTCGGCTGGAAGAAAGGCCGGCTCATCACATGCTTCCAGTCACGTTTCGGGGCCCAGGAATGGCTGCAGCCCTATACGGACAAGACGGTCGAGAGGCTCGCCGCCGAGGGCGTGAAGTCGATCGCCATCCTCAATCCCGGTTTCTCGGCCGACTGTATCGAGACGCTGGAGGAGATCGATGTGGAGGCGCGGGAAATATTCCTGCATGGCGGCGGCAAGCATTTCTCCCATATCCCCTGCCTCAACGACAGCGACGAAGGCATGGCGGTCATCGAGGCGATGGTGCGTCGCGAGCTTCTCGGCTGGCTCTGAGGGGATCTGCTGGTCTCGCCCGGAAGCTTTGAGAAAAGGGCGGGACGCACCGGCTACGGAACCCCGCCTTCTCAACCGGGGATTGTGCCAACGAAATATCGGCACTGACATGTCATGCCGGCCGGCCTCGGCGCGACGTTCTATCCCTTTGTTTTGGCCCCTTTCATGCGCCGTCGGGTGATTCCCACAGGTTGTGAAATGCTTTAAGTCTCGCACGTCCGGTGCTGGCTGCCGGACCGTGTCGGCAACATAGCCAGTCAGGGAGGGCCCAATGCCTTTTACCGGTTCTGACGTCATCATTCCGGTGCTCGCCATTCTTGTTCTTCTGGTGCTGTTCACCAGCATCAAGACGGTACCTCAAGGCTACAACTACACCGTCGAGCGCTTTGGTCGCTACACGAAGACGCTCACGCCCGGTCTCAACCTCATCGTTCCGTTTGTCGACCGCATCGGCGCGAGGATGAACATGATGGAACAGGTGCTCGACGTGCCGACGCAGGACGTCATCACCCGCGACAATGCCAGTGTCGCGGTGGATGGGGTCGCCTTCTACCAGGTGCTCAACGCGCCGCAGGCCGCCTATCAGGTTTCCGGGCTGCAGAACGCCATCCTCAATCTCACGATGACCAACATCCGCACCGTCATGGGCTCGATGGATCTCGACGAGTTGCTCTCCAATCGCGACGCGATCAATGAGCGGCTCCTGCGCGTCGTCGACGAAGCGGCGCATCCCTGGGGCATCAAGATCACGCGCGTGGAGATCAAGGACATCAACCCTCCGGCCAACCTGGTCGAATCCATGGCGCGGCAAATGATGGCCGAGCGCGACAAGCGGGCGCAGGTGCTGGAGGCCGAAGGCAAGAAGCAGTCGCAGATCCTGGAGGCCGAAGGCAAGAAACAGGCCCAGGTTCTGGAGGCGGAGGGCCGCCGGGAAGCCGCTTTCCGTGACGCCGAAGCGCGCGAGCGCGCAGCCGAGGCGGAGGCGCGCGCCACGCAGGTCGTGTCCGAAGCCATCACCAAGGGAGACGTCCAGGCGATCAACTATTTCGTGGCCCAAAAATACACGGAGGCGCTGACGCGGATCGGTTCGGCCACCAACAACAAGGTCGTTCTGATGCCGCTAGAAGCTTCGTCGCTCATCGGCTCGCTCGGCGGCATCGGCGCGATCGCCAAGGAAGTGTTCGGAGACGGGCCGGACGGCGCGGCCGGCACGCCGCGTTCGACGAGCCGCCCCCCGCGCACGGGCCAGAACTGACCGGCAGGGGACCCCCGATGCTCGACCGCGTCTTCGCGGAACTCGGACCCTGGAACTGGATGGTTCTCGGCTTTCTCCTGCTGGCCCTGGAGATCGTCGTGCCGGGCATCTTCCTGTTGTGGATCGGGCTTGCCGCCCTGGCGACCGGCGCGGCCTCGCTATTGTTGTGGAATGCGAGCTTCTGGATATGGCAGGCCCAGGTCCTGGTCTTCCTCGTCCTGTCGCTTCTTGCCGCCTACGCAGGCAAGAAAGTCATGTCCGGGCGCGGCAATCAGACCGACCAGCCCTTGCTCAATCGTCGCGGCGACCAATTGATCGGCCGCACAGCGACCTTGACGGAGCCGATCGTCAATGGTCGTGGCCGCATCAAGATCGGCGACACAGTGTGGCGGGTTTCCGGGCCGGACCTGCCTGTCGGCACCACCGTGCGGGTGGCGGCTGCAACGGATCTGGATTTGGAGCTGGTGGTGGAGGCGGTGTAGCGAACAGCGGATGCACCCAAGCGGCGCGGAAGGCGCGAGCTCTCTTCTTTCCCTACTCTCTAATTCCCATTCGCTCGTCTAGGCCACACCGATCCTGAGCAGATCATGCAGGTGCACGAGGCCGACCGGCCTGCCCTCTTCCACCACCATCAGCGACGTGATGGCCGAGGAGTTGATAAGTTGAAGGGCGGTGGCGGCGAGCGTATCGGGTGTGACCGTTTTCGGATTGGGGGTCATGACCTGATCGACGGTCATGGGCAGTATGTCCATGCCGATCTTGCGGCGCAGGTCTCCGTCCGTGATGATTCCGATCAGCCGGCCATCCGAACCCGTGACGGCCACGCAGCCGAAGCTCTTGCGCGAGATCTCGGCGATCGCCTCCGCCATGCCGGTTCCCGTGGGGACAAGCGGCACCTCGTCGCCTACATGCATGACATCGCGGATCTGGGTAAGGTTGGCGCCAAGCTGGCCGCCGGGATGGAAGGTCCGGAAATGCTCGGGCGTGAAGCCCCTAGCCTCCAGCAGCGCGATCGCCAGGGCATCGCCGACAACGAGTTGCATGGTCGCCGAGGTGGTGGGCGCCAGCCCGTGCGGACAGGCCTCGGCCGCTCGCGGCAGGCAGATGACCACGCTCGCCTCGCGCGCCAGCGTAGATGTCTCGCCCGCAGTTATCGCGACGAGCGGAATCGAAAAACGCTTTGCGTAGGCGACGATTCCCTTCAGCTCGGTCGTCTCCCCCGACCATGATATCGCGACGATGCCGTCGTCGCGCGCGATCATGCCGAGATCGCCGTGATTGGCTTCGGCCGGGTGGACGAAGAAGGCCGGCGTTCCGGTCGAGGCGAGTGTTGCGGCAATTTTCGAGCCGATATGCCCGCTCTTGCCGACGCCGGTGACGATGACGCGTCCGCGGATGACCGACAGGATTTCCGCCGCGCGGGCGAAGGGCCCTGCCAGTCCGTTGTCGAGGGCTTCCGCGAGCGCCGCGAGGCCGGCCTGTTCAGTCCTCACGGTTCGCAATGCGGAGGCGATCGCGGCTTCCCGGTCCGCTTTTTTCTTCACCTGCCGATCTCCAACTTCATGTTCTCGTCTTCCTTCCCGGGGCTCTAGCCTGTTCGTTCAGGCCTGTCCATCGGCGCATGCATGGTCTGCGATCTCCGCAACTCGCGGTTCTCCCGCTTCAACCCTCCGTTAACCACAGGGATTTACGGTCCGGTAAGGTTGGCGCCACGGCGCCGGGGCTAGGGTGGCGATGTCAGGGGCTCAACCCACGGGAAAACGCGCGAGGTTCGGCGCCTTCGTCCTGATTTCGGGGGCGGCGCTCGGATGCGTCATGCCTGCCATTGCGCAGGACACGATGGCGCTGCGCGGTTCCGTCACGGAAACCGACATCAACAACGACCTGCTGCGAAGTCCGCTCGCCGGCCACCGCTCACCGCTGGCGCCCCGACAACCGCCACAGCAACAGTCAGCGGGAATTCCATCGCCGCAATACGAGCCGCGGAGCGAAGGCGCGGTTGCCGATGATGGAGGAAGTTCAGGTCGGGAGGAGTCCCTTTTTCCCGACGCACAGCCGGACGATGCGTTCGCCGACGAACCGGCGCCACTGCCGACGCGGCCCCCCACCACGGCGCGCGGACGCGCTGAACAACTACGTGCCGAACCTATCGACCAGCCCACAACCCCGGAGCTCGACCCCGAGAGCACGATCGAAATCGACGATACGCCCCCCGGCACGGTGCGGGTCGACACCATAGACAGGGCTGTCGATCTCAGGCTCGATCCGGGCGCAGGCCGCGCCCAGGCGATCGAGCGGATCGCGCGCCAGGATGGCGAGGCCCCCTACGCACCGCTCGGCCTGCGGCTCGGCACATTCACGGTTCGTCCGTCGCTCGAAACCGGGTTGACCGGAACGTCGAACGCCGATTTCAGCCCTGTGCCGGAATCGGCCGTGCTGTCGGAGACCACGCTGCGGCTGAACGCGATTTCCGACTGGTCGCGGCATTCCGCGAGCTTCAACGCCTTCGGAACGCTTCGCGAATCCGTCTCCGGCGCGGAACTTGACGAAAAATCGGCAGGCTTCGATGGCGCCCTAGAGCTCGATCTCGGCTATGACTACCGTGCCCTCGCAAGCCTGGGCTATGTGATCGCTCCGGAGTCCGCCTCTTCGCCCGCCACCATCGTGGAGACGGTCGGACGGCCGATCCGGCAAACCCTGCTCGGCAGCCTTGGGCTGGAGAAGGATCTGGGACGGCTTCGTTTCGCCGTCACCGGCAGGGCTGAACGGGATTGGTATGGTGACGCCGAACTGCCGACGGGCGGAACCATTTCCCAGCAGGACCGCGACTCGACGCTCGGCACACTCGTCCTGCGCGGCGGCTACGAACTCTCGCCCGCCCTGACGCCCTTCGCGGAGGTCGAGGTGGGCCGGCGCGACTATCAGCTCGAGACCGATAGCAATGGCTTCCAGCGCTCGACCAACCGACTCGGCGCGCGCGCCGGCGTGGCGGTCGACATCAACGAGAAGCTCGAGGGCGAGATATCGGCCGGATGGATCGAGGAGCGCTTCGATGATCCGCGTCTCGTCCCCGTCTCGGGGCCGACGATCGACGCCGACTTGGCCTGGTCGCCTATACGCGGAACGATCGTCGGACTGTCGGCGGCGACGACCGTGGAAAGCGCGACGGCAGTCGATGAAAGCGGCTCGCTGCTTTACGCCGCGCGTCTCGACGTGCAGCGGGAGATGCGCGCCAACCTCACCGGCAACATTGCGTTCGGCGCAGCCTATCGCGACTATGCGGGCATCGGCGGCCACGATCTCACGCTGGGCGCCGAGGCCGGCCTGACCTATTGGCTGAACCGCTATGTCGGCCTCACGACCCGGGCCCGCCATGAACGCCAGACCAGCACCATACCGGGACGCGGCTACGAGGCGAACAGCATCTTCCTTGGCATGAGATTGCAGCGCTGAACCGGTGCCGGGCAGCCTACCGCCCGGTCGCCTTAGCCTCTCTCACAAGGCCCTCGATCGTGTCGGCAAGCCTGGCATACATATCCGGCCGCCAAAGCGCGAAAGCGACATTCGCCTCGACGAAACCTTCCGGCGAGCCGCAATCGAATGTCCGGCCGTGGAAGTGATAGCCGTAAAAGGCTTGTTGGTTGGCGAGCTTCAGCATGGCGTCGGTGAGCTGGATCTCGTTGCCGGCACCGCGTTCCTGCTGCTCCAATATGCCGAAGATCTCCGGCTGCAGGATGTAGCGGCCATTGATGTAGAGATTGGAGGGCGCCGTGCCCGGCTTCGGCTTCTCGACCATCTCGGTGATGCGAAAACCGCTATGGGCGGATTCCCCCCTGCCGACGATGCCGTATTTATGCGCCTCGGCCGGGTCGCATTCCTGCACCGCGACGATGTTGCCGCCCGTATGCTCGTAAAGCTCGACCATATCCTTCAGGCAGCTCTTCTCGGACTGCATGATCATGTCGGGCAATAGCAGCGCGAATGGCTCGTTGCCGACGAGATCGCGGGCGCACCATACGGCATGGCCAAGGCCGAGCGGTACCTGCTGGCGCGTATAGCTGGTCTGACCGGGCGTCGGCTGGAGGCGCTGAAGCTTCTCCAGCTGATCGTCCTTCCCGCGCTGGGCGAGCGTGTTGTAGAGCTCGAACTGGACGTCGAAATGATCCTCGATGACGGTCTTGTTGCGGCCGGTCACGAAGATGAAATGTTCGATCCCCGCTTCCCTGGCTTCGTCGACCACATACTGGATGACCGGGCGGTCGACGACCGTCAGCATTTCCTTCGGCACCGCCTTGGTCGCCGGCAGAAAGCGGGTTCCGAGACCCGCGACGGGAAAAACAGCCTTTCTAACTCTTTTCATCTGTCGGAAATCCGTTGGCATCGTGTGGAAGCGCCTCCCCGGCGAAGACATGTTCGCGCCGGAATTGCAGCATACTCAACTTGTTGACCCCGTGATAGGATAGGGACCCATTGATGGAGGGACGGGTATACCCGATACACTTTCGATGGAGTTGACGCGTTTCATGCCGCGTTCGTCTCTGGCGCACCGGAGGGTGATTTTTGCGTGTTCTCACCCCGATGGTAAACCGATTGCTAACCCGTACGGCGTTGAATGGTCCCTCGCGAAGATTCGAAGGAGGTTTTGATGCCTGTTCGCAAGAATGCCTGCCGCCTTGCATCGGCCCTCATGGCCGGCGGCCTTGCCGTGGCCACACTTTTTGCGCCGACGAGCGCCTCGGCCGACGCCGGGTTCCAGAATTGGGTCCACAGTTTCCGCTCGACTGCAATTCAGGCCGGCATTTCGGGCAGCACCTACGACCGCGCGTTTCGCGGGGTTACCGACATCGATCCTGAAGTGCTGGAGAAGGCTCGTTTCCAGCCTGAATTCACCGCGCCGGTCTGGGACTACTTCGACAATCGGGTTCAAGAGCACGCGATATCGGTCGGCCGCCAGATGGCCAGGCAGTGGAAACCCTGGCTCGACCGCATCGAGGCCAAGTACGGCGTCGACCGTTACATCCTCCTGGCGATCTGGTCGATGGAATCGAACTACGGGGAGATCCTGAAGAACGACAAGGTGATGCGCAACGTCGTGCGCTCGCTCGCCACGCTTGGCTACGCCGATAAGAAGCGGGCGAAGTTCGCGCGCACCCAGCTCATCGCCGCACTCAAGATCCTGCAGAGCGGTGACATCGACGAAAGCCACCTCACCGGTTCCTGGGCCGGTGCCATGGGCCATACCCAGTTCATTCCTACGAGCTATCAGGCCTATGCCGTCGACATGGACGGCAACGGCAAGCGCGACATCTGGAACTCGGTGCCGGACGCGCTGGCGACGGCCGCGAATCTCCTTCGCAAGAATGGCTGGCAGACCGGGAAGACATGGGGCTACGAGGTGACCCTGCCTGCGGGCAAGCTGCCGGCCGGCTCGATGAGCCTTTCCAAATGGCAGCAATTGGGCGTCACCAGAGCCAACGGCAAGCCCTTCAAGCGCGGCGGCGACAATGCCGTCCTCAAGGCGCCGGACGGGCGCAATGGACCGGCATTTCTTGCGACCAAGAATTTCTTCGTGCTGAAGAACTACAACAATGCAGACAAATATGCGCTCGCCGTCGGCTTGCTGGCCGACGAGATCGCCGGCTACGGAGGCCTGGTGCGCGATTGGGACAGGCCCTTCACGAAGCTGACCTTCGAACAGAAGCAGGAGCTTCAGCAGCGGCTCTCGGATCACGGCTACTATGACGGCAAGTTCGACGGCAAGATCGGCGAGGCCTCCAAGAAAGCGATCCGCGCCTTCCAGGCCCAGGCCGGCATGAGCCAGGACGGTCATCCCAGCCTCGAGGTGCTGTCGACGTTGCGCCGCCGGTGACAATCGCAGCAGCTTCATCGATCCGGAGCTGCCTTGTTCGGAATTGGCCGACTACGCTTGGCGGCAAGGCGCACCAGGATTGGAGTAAGACGCCCGGCTGAAAAGCCGGGTGTCACCGAGGCTGCAGGGAAAAGGAACAGGACGTGTTCGGATCGGGGAAAGGATGGCGTCTTCGCAGGACATTTCCGATGCTCCTGATCGCGCTCGTCGCTCTGTCCCTTGCGGTGCCAGCGGCCCTCGCGCAGGACTATCAGCCCCGCCGGCCCCGCAATCTTTTCGAATTCCTGTTCGGTACCCCGCGTGAAAGGGTGATCCAACAGCGCGCGCCCGAAAGGCCGGCGGCAAGGCCGAGGCAAAGGAGCAAATCGTCAAGCGCTGTTGCGCGGCCGCCGGCAGAGCCGGAGACGCCGGTGGTGGAAAAATCCGCGACCGCGAAAACGGTTCTGGTGGTCGGCGACTTCATGGCCAGCGGCCTTGCCGAAGGGCTCAATGACGTCTTCGCGCAGAATGCGGAGATCAAGGTGGTCGATCGAACCAAAGGCTCGTCGGGCTTCGCGCGCGATGACTTCTTCGACTGGCCGAAAGAAATCAAACCGATGATCGACGCGGAGAAACCGGCCGCGATCGTGGTCATGCTCGGCTCCAACGACCGCCAGCAGATGCGGGTCGGCGAAGTGCGGGAGCAGCCGCTCACGGAAGCCTGGACGAAGGAATACGAGGCGCGCTCGACGGCGTTCGCCACCACCTTGCGGGAGAGCAAGGTGCCGTTCGTCTGGGTTGGACAGCCGTCCTTCAAGCCGAAGAACATGCTGTCGGACATGCTCGCTTTCAACGACGTCTACCGCAAGGCGGCCGAAGGCGCGGACGGCACCTTCGTGGACATATGGGAAGGTTTCGTCGACGAGAACGGCGCCTTCGTGACCAACGGTCCGGACATGAACGGCCAGCCCGTGCGCCTTCGCTCGAACGACGGCATCAATCTCACCAAGGCGGGCAAGCGGAAAATCGCCTTCTACGCCGAGAAGCCGCTTTACAAGATCCTGGGCATCACGCCTTCCGGTGCACCGATTCCCGGCGTGGCCGCCCTGCCTCAGGCGGACCCGCATTCGCGCATGCCAGTCGACCGCACCTTGCCGGTTTCCCTGGACGATCCCGAACTGGATGGCGGAGCCGAGCTTCTCGGCCAGAAGTTCGATCCCAAGGACAAGCCGCGCACACCGGCGGAACGCCTCGCCATCGACGGCATCGCGCCCGATCCGACGCCGGGCCGTGCCGACGATTTCAAGCCGTCGGCACCACCGCCCGCCACGCCTGCGCCGCAGACCGACACAACCGGCGCATTGCGACGCTGACCATGGAGAACACCGGTCGTCGAAGACATCCGCGATTGCGGCAGCGGCCGTGACCGCTCGGCCTATATGCCCTTACCGGCCAAGAAAAGCCTGCAATCTGGGCACCATGAAATCGAGGAATACGCGCACGCGCTGAGGGAGATGCGCGCCTCCGGGATAGACGGCGTGGATCTCCTCCTCGTCGCCCTCGACGGCCTCGGAGAGCACTTCCACGAGGCGTCCTGAAGCGAGGTCGGCACGGGCGTGGTAGTCCCCGAGCCTCGCGAGTCCGACACCCGCCACGGCCATACGCCGGGCGGTCTCGCCATTGTTGGCGAGGAGCGAGCCGTTTATGGCGCGATCGACGATCCGTCCGCTCTCCTTGAGCGGCCAGACCGGTGCGGCGCGCCGGAAATTGAAGCCAAGGCAGTTGTGGCCTGCGAGATCCTCGACGGTGCGTGGTGTCCCATGACGCTCCAGATAGGCAGGCGAGGCGACGATCTTGCGGCGAGCGACACCGATGCGCCGCGCCATCATGCCGGAATCCTGCAAGCGTCCGACGCGGAAGACCACATCGGTGCGATCGAAATAAAGATCGACGATCTCATCGGAGAGGGAGAGGTCCAGGACGATGTTCGGATACGCTTGCCAGAAAGCCGGCAGTTCCGGCTCTACCGCCAGGACGCCGAATGCGACCGAAGCATTCACGCGAACCGTGCCGCCAGCACTCGCCGCGCCCTCCGACAGCTCCTTCTCCATTTCATCGAGTTCGCCAAGCAGCGCCTGGCTGCGTTCGTAGTAAAGCCGGCCCTCGGCCGTGAGCGACAGGCGGCGCGTCGAACGCTCCAGTAGCCGCACGCCCAGCCGCATCTCGATCCGCGCGATGAGCTTGCTGACCGTCGAGGGCGTCATGCGCAGCAGCCGAGCGGCCTCAGAGAAATTGCCGGCTTCGACAACACGAAGAAAGACCTGCATTTCACCGGCACGATTATCCACGCGGTGCTCCTTCTGTGATTTCGTTTCATAGATAATGTGGAACGGCGATGGATTATCAAGGCGGGAGGCTTGGACTACCGTCGTGCAACGTCACGGACACAGCCGTCCCTGACCTCTCGGTGCAGACCGATGTCCCGGTGTTCGGCACCGGGAGCATGAGCGATGCCGGCTCAGTCGACGGCGTGTTCACGCTGCTTGGCGGCCTCGCCGGCGTAGCGCCGGACGCCCGTCAGTCCGCCGGGACTCGTGCGGCCCTCGTGACCAATCAAAGGCGCAAGCCGCCTGAATCCAAAAGGACAGAAAGCATGGACATCGTGAAGGCCCATGGCGCGGAAATCCCGGCACTCGGCTTCGGCGTGTTCCGCATGTCGGACGCCGAGGTCGAGGCCATCGTTCCCACCGCGCTAGAAGTCGGCTTCCGGCATTTCGACACCGCCCAGATCTACCGTAACGAGGCCGCTCTCGGCCGCGCGCTTCAGGCCGCCGGTGCGCGCCGCGATGATCTGTTCCTCACCACCAAGGTGTGGGTCGACAATTACAGGAAGGACAGGTTCGCCGCCTCGGTGGACGACAGCCTGGACAGACTGAAGGTGGACCGCGTCGACCTGCTGCTCCTGCACTGGCCTGGTGACAAGGTCGCGATTGCGGATCAGATCGCCATGCTGGGCGAGGTGCAGGCGGCTGGCAAGACGCGCTTTATCGGCGTCAGCAACCAGAACATCGCGCAGATGAAGGAATCGGTTGCGGTGAGCCAAGCGCCGATCGTCACCAATCAGATCGAGGTCCATCCCTATCTTGATCAGCGAGCCGTTGCCGCGGCCGCCAGGGAGATGGGTGTCGCCATCACCGCCTATTACGGCATGGCCGATGGCGCGGTGCCGCGCGACCCGGTGCTCCGAGAGATCGGCGCGAAATACGGCAAGACGGCCGCTCAGGTCGCCCTGCGCTGGTTGATCCAACAGGGCTATATCGCGCTGTCCAAGACCGCCAGGCCTGAACGCGTGGCCGAGAATCTCGCGATCTTCGATTTCGCGCTCAGTGATGGCGACATGACGGCGATCGGCAAGCTCTCGCGACCCAATGGCCGTCTGGTGAGCCCGCCAGGACTCGCCCCGACCTGGGATTGAGGAGCTACCAAAGGCTGAAAGGAGAACATCCCATGGACCTGCAGCTGAACGGCAAGACCGCGCTCGTCACCGGTTCAACGGCGGGCATTGGTTTGGCGATCGCCGAACGGCTCGTCATCGAAGGCGCCGATGTCGTCATCTGCGGCCGCAATCGCCAGAAGCTCGATGCCGCGGTGGCCGACAGCGGCGCGCGCGGCGTGCTGGCCGATCCAACGACCGCGGAGGGCGCGGCCGCTCTCGTCGCGGCGGCGCCTGAGATCGACATCCTGGTCAACAATCTCGGCATCTATGAATCGAAGCCCTTCACCGAGATCACGGACGAGGATTGGCGGCATTTCTTCGAAGTGAACGTGCTGTCCGGGGCACGACTGGCTCGGGCCTATTTTCCCGGCATGATCGAGCGCGATTGGGGACGCATCATCTTCATTGCCAGCGACAGCGCATTGATCGTGCCGCCCGACATGGTTCATTACGGCATGACAAAGACGGCGCAGCTCGCCATCGCGCGCGGTCTTGCCGCCAGTACGAAGGGCACGCGGGTGACCGTCAATTCAGTGCTGCCGGGCACCACGCGTTCTGAGGGCATCGTGGATTTCCTCAAGAGCGTGGCTGAGGATCCGAATGCGCAGGAGAAGGAGATCGAGCAGGCCTTCTTCGCCACCGAGCGCCCGACCTCGCTGATCCAGCGCATGATCGAGCCGGAAGAGATCGCGACTCTCGTCGCCTATGTGGCGAGCCCCCTCTCTGCCGCCACCAACGGTGCGGCCCTCCGCGTCGACGGCGGCATCACACCTACGATCGTGTGATGCCATCGGCTGATTTTCGACCCGTCGCGAGTTGCCCCTCACTGTCCTGCCGGACATCTCGACCAAGCGACCGGACGGACCTCAAGCCATTGCTCACCTCGGCAGAACGGTCGATCCCATCAGATACTCGTCAATCGAGCGCGCCGCCTGACGGCCTTCGCGAATGGCCCAGACCACCAGCGACTGGCCGCGCCGCACGTCACCGGCCGCGAATAGCTTGTCGATATTGGTGCGGTAATCACGTTCGTTCGCCTGGACGTTCGTCGAGCGCCGGGCATCGACAGCGACCGCGAGCTTGTCTCCCAGTTCCTGCACCACCCCGCTGGCGATTGGGCCGGCAAAGCCGATGGCTATGAAGGCGAGGTCGGCGCGGATCACGAAATCCGTCCCGGGGATCGGCTTGCGCTTCTCGTCGACCTCGCAGCACTTGACGCCGATCAGCGTACCGTCCTCGCCGAGGAACTCGAGCGTCGCCACCTGGAATTCGCGCTGGGCGCCTTCCGCCTGCGACGAGGAGGTACGCATCTTCGTTGCCCAATAAGGCCACACCGACAGCTTGTCCTCCTTCTCCGGCGGCTGCGGCCGGATGTCGAGCTGGGTGACGCGCACAGCGCCCTGCCGGAATGCCGTGCCGACGCAGTCGGAAGCGGTGTCGCCGCCGCCCACCACCACGACATGCTTGCCGCCGGCGAGGATCGGTTCCGACGGCCAGGCGACGGACTGGATGTCCTCGCCGGCCAGGCGCTTGTTCTGCTGCACCAGATACGGCATGGCGTCGTGCACGCCGAGGAGATCGGCACCCGGGATGCCCGCCGGACGCGGGGTCTCGGACCCGCCGCAATAGAGGACGGCGTCGAACTCGGCGAGCAGTTCCGACATCTTCTTGTCGACGCCGACATTGACGCCACAGTGAAAGGTCACCCCCTCGCCCGCCATCTGGTCGACGCGCCGATCGATATAGTGCTTCTCCATCTTGAAGTCGGGAATGCCGAAACGCAGCAACCCGCCGGGACGGCTTTCCCGCTCGTAAACATGGACGTCGTGTCCCACGCGCCCGAGCTGCTGGGCCGCAGCCATGCCGGCGGGGCCTGAGCCGATGATGGCGACGCGCTTGCCGGTCTTCCCAGCCGCCGGATAAGGCCGGATATAGCCGGTCTCATAAGCCTTGTCGGCAATCGCCTGCTCGATCGTCTTGATCGCCACCGGAACGTCTTCGAGGTTCAGCGTGCATGCCTCCTCGCAGGGCGCGGGGCAGACGCGGCCGGTGAATTCAGGGAAGTTGTTGGTCGAATGAAGATTGCGGATCGCGTTGTCCCAATCGCCATTGTAGACGAGATCGTTCCAGTCCGGGATCTGGTTGTGGATCGGGCAGCCCGTCGGGCCATGGCAATATGGTACGCCGCAATCCATGCAGCGAGCAGCCTGTTTCTCGACTTCCTTGTCCGACATCGGCAGCGTGAATTCGCGAAAATGCCGGATGCGGTCGGAGGCTGGCTGATACTTGTGCACCTGCCGATCGATCTCGAGAAAACCTGTAACCTTGCCCATCGTAATTCCAACTCTTGAGCATGCGCCTGCCGCAGGACAGGACTTGATTTCGGGTTGCGTGTTCGGAGCATGTCGCGTCCCACCGTCCGGCCTCGAGGCCGGATCGTCAGGGGCGAAGGCCGGCTTATTCCGCCGCGACGCCCATGCGCATGCGCTCCATCTCGATGAGAGCGCGGCGATATTCGACCGGCATCACTTTACGGAATTTCGGTCGGTAGGTCGCCCAATCGTCGAGGATCGCCTTCGCCCGCGTCGAACCCGTATAGTGCATGTGGTTCGAAATGAGCTGCACCAAGCGCTCCTCGTCGTGGCGGGTCATGTCTCCCGACACGTCGACGCGGCCCATATGCGCGATATCGCCGCCATGATGATGGAGCTTCTCGAGCATGTCGTCCTCTTCGGGCACCGGTTCGAGCTCGACCATCGCCATGTTGCAGCGCTCGGCGAAATCCCCTTCCTCGTCGAGCACATAGGCGACGCCGCCCGACATGCCGGCCGCGAAATTCCGTCCGGTCTTGCCGATGACCACCACCACGCCGCCGGTCATGTATTCGCAGCCATGGTCGCCCACGCCTTCGACGACGGCAACCGCGCCCGAATTGCGCACGGCGAAACGTTCGCCGGCCACGCCGCGGAAGTAGCACTCGCCCTCGATCGCGCCGTAGAGCACGGTGTTGCCGACAATGATGGATTCCTCGGGCACGATCCCCGACGTCTCCGGCGGGCGGATGACGATACGGCCTCCGGACAGGCCCTTGCCGACATAGTCGTTGCCGTCGCCGATCAGATCGAAGGAAATCCCCCGGGCAAGGAAGGCGCCGAAGGATTGGCCGGCCGTGCCGGTCAGCTTCACCGAGATTGTGTCCTCGCGCAGGCCCTTGTGACGGTAGCGCTTGGCGACTTCGCCCGACAGCATCGCGCCGGCCGAACGGTCGACATTGCGGATCGGCACCTCGATCTTGACCGGAAGCTTCGATTCCAGCGCAGGCCGGGCCAGCTCGATCAGCTTGCGATCAAGCACGTCGTCGATCGGATGCTTCTGGCGCTCGGTCCAGCGTATCGCCTCGCGGGGCGCTTCGGGCTTGAAGAAGACCTTCGAGAAATCCAGCCCTTTGGCCTTCCAGTGCTCGATCATGGCGCGCTTCTCCAGGAGATCGGTCTGGCCGATGACCTGGTCGAGACTGGTGAAGCCCATCTGGGCCAGGAGCAGCCGCACCTCTTCCGCCACATAGAAGAAGAAGTTGATGACGTGCTCCGGCGTGCCCTTGAAGCGCTTCCTCAGCACCGGGTCCTGGGTAGCGACGCCGACCGGGCAGGTGTTGAGATGGCACTTGCGCATCATGACGCAGCCCGCCGCGATCAGGGGCGCGGTCGAGAAGCCGAACTCGTCGGCGCCGAGCAGCGCGCCGATGATCACGTCGCGGCCGGTGCGCAAGCCGCCGTCCACCTGCAGCGCCACGCGCGATCGCAAGCCGTTGAGCACCAGGGTCTGATGCGTCTCGGCAAGTCCCATCTCCCACGGCGAACCGGCATGTTTCAGCGAGGTGAGCGGCGAAGCGCCGGTCCCGCCGTCATAGCCCGAGATGGTGATGTGGTCCGCGCGCGCCTTGGCGACGCCGGCCGCGACGGTGCCCACGCCGACTTCGGAGACGAGCTTCACCGACACGTCGGCGGCCGGGTTGACGTTCTTCAGGTCGTAGATGAGCTGCGCCAGATCCTCGATCGAGTAGATGTCGTGATGCGGCGGCGGCGAAATCAGGCCGACACCGGGCGTCGAGTGACGTGTCTTGGCGATGGTCGCATCGACCTTATGGCCTGGAAGCTGGCCGCCCTCGCCCGGCTTCGCGCCTTGGGCGACCTTGATCTGCATCACGTCGGCATTGACGAGATACTCCGTCGTCACCCCGAACCGGCCAGAAGCCACCTGCTTGATCGCGGAGCGTTCGGGATTGGCCCCACCGCCTGGGAGCGGCAGATAGCGATCCGGCTCCTCGCCGCCCTCGCCCGTGTTCGATTTGCCGCCGATGGCGTTCATGGCACGCGCCAGCGTGGTATGCGCCTCGCGCGAGATGGAACCGAAGGACATAGCGCCGGTGGAGAAGCGCTTCACGATCTCGGAGGCCGGCTCGACATCGTCGAGCGGCACCGGCTGGCGCCCGGCCTCTTCCGCCATCTTCAGGCGGAACAGTCCGCGGATGCTCTTCGCGGCCGCAGCTTCGCTGTCGATCTGCTCGGAATATTCCCGGAACGTCTCCCAGGAGCCCTTGCGCACGGCGTGCTGAAGCGTCGCGACAGCGTCCGGAGACCACATGTGGGCCTCGCCGCGCATCCGGAACATGTATTCGCCACCCACTTCCAGCGCGTTCCTCAGCACCGGATCGTCGCCGAAGGCGGCGGCGTGTCGACTGACCGTCTCGGCCGCGATCTCCTCCAGCCCGACACCCTCGATCGTGGTCGCCGTGCCGGTGAAATACTTCTCGACGAAGTCCGACTTCAGCCCGACGGCGTCGAAGATCTGCGCGCCGCAATAGGATTGGTAGGTCGAGATGCCCATCTTGGACATGACCTTGAGGATGCCCTTGCCGATCGACTTGATGTAGCGCGTGACCGCCTCGTCGGCGTCGACCTCTGGCGGCAATTCGCCTCGCTTGTGCATGTCGGCCAGCGTATCGAAGGCCAGATAGGGGTTGATGGCTTCCGCGCCGTAACCGGCAAGGCAGCAGAAATGATGCACTTCGCGCGGCTCGCCGGATTCGACGACGAGACCGACCGCGGTGCGCAGGCCCTTGCGGATCAGATGATGGTGCACGGCCGCGGTGGCGAGCAGGGTCGGGATGTCGATACGGTCGGGGCCGACCTGCCGGTCGGACAGGATGATGATATTGTAGCCGCCGGCCACCGCCGCCTCGGCGCGCTCACATAGCCGCTCGATCGCTGCCGGCATGCCGGCAGCGCCCTCGGTCGCCGAATAGGTGATGTCGATGGTCTTGGTGTCGAAACGATCCTCGGTATGGCCGATGGAGCGGATCTTCTCGAGGTCGGCATTGGTCAGGATCGGCTGGCGCACCTCGAGGCGCTTGCGCCTGGAACTGCCGACGAGGTCGAAGATGTTCGGCCTTGGCCCGATGAAGGAGACGAGGCTCATCACCAGCTCCTCGCGGATCGGATCGATCGGCGGATTGGTGACCTGGGCGAAGTTCTGCTTGAAATAGGTGTAGAGCAGCTTTTCCTTGTCGGACATCGCCGAAATCGGTGTGTCCGTTCCCATCGAGCCGACGGCTTCCTGGCCAGTCGTCGCCATGGGTGCCATCAGGAGCTTGATGTCCTCCTGCGTGTAGCCGAAGGCCTGCTGGCGATCGAGCAGGCTGACGTCCTTGCGCAACTCGCGTGGCGCGACCGGCTTCAGATCCTCCAGGATGAGCTGCGTGTTGGCCAGCCACTGCTTGTAGGGATGCCGGGTCGCGATCTCGGACTTGATCTCCTCGTCCGACACGATGCGCCCCTTCGCGAGGTCGATCAGCAGCATCTTGCCCGGCTGCAGGCGCCACTTCTTGACGATCTTCTCCTCCGGCACCGGCAGCACGCCGGCCTCGGAAGCCATGATGACACGGTCGTCGTCCGTGACGACGTAGCGCGCCGGCCTGAGGCCATTGCGGTCGAGCGTGGCGCCGATCTGGCGGCCGTCGGTGAAAGCCACCGCCGCCGGCCCGTCCCACGGCTCCATCAGCGCCGCATGATATTCGTAGAAGGCCTTGCGATCGGCGTCCATGAGCTTGTTGCCTGCCCAGGCTTCGGGGATCAGCATCATCATGGCATGCGCCAGCGTGTAACCGCCCTGGAACAGGAACTCGAGCGCGTTGTCGAAGCAGGCCGTGTCCGATTGCCCCTCATAGGAGATCGGCCACAGCTTGGAGATGTTGTTGCCAAACAGCTCGCTGTCGACCGACGCCTGCCGCGCCGCCATCCAGTTGTTGTTGCCGCGCACCGTGTTGATCTCGCCATTATGCGCGACCATCCGGTAGGGATGCGCCAGCTTCCATGACGGGAAGGTGTTGGTCGAAAAGCGCTGATGGACAAGGATCAGCGCCGATTCGAAGCGCGGATCGGAAAGATCCTTGTAATAGGCGCCGACCTGATAGGCGAGGAACATGCCTTTGTAGACGATCGTGCGCGCCGACAGCGACACACAATAGGCTCCGATATCCCTGTTTCCGTTCTCGGCGTAGATGCGACCCGAGATCACCTTGCGCAGAAGATAAAGGCGCGCCTCGTATTCCTCGTCGTCGTCGATGTCCGCGGGGCGGCCGATGAAGACCTGCCGATGGAACGGCTCGGCCGCGACGATATCCGGCGCCTTGGAGAGCGATGAATTGTCGACCGGGACATCGCGGAAACCGAGCAGCGGCAGGCCTTCGGACTGCGCAGACTCGGTAATGATCTCGTCGATGTGGGCGCGCAGTTCGGCATCCTGGGGCATGAACCAGTGGCCGACGCCGTAATGGCCCGACTTCGGCAGCTCGATGCCCTGCTTGGCCATTTCCTCGCGGAAGAAACGGTCGGGTATCTGCACCAGAACGCCCGCGCCGTCACCCACCAGCGGATCCGCGCCGACCGCGCCGCGATGGGTGAGGTTCTCCAGCATCGCCAGGCCATCCCGGATGATCTGATGAGACTTCACCCCCTTCATCTGGGCGATGAAGCCGACGCCGCAGGCGTCATGCTCGTTTCGTGGGTCGTAGAGTCCTCGGTTTTTGACGGTGGCCGCTTTCGTCTGCGCGGCCGGCATCAATTCCGTCGTCACAGATGGCGCCACATACGTCATCGTACCGTTCTCCGTTCGTGCCCCTTCCGGGCGTTGGGCCGGCATGGTCCGTGGAGCTGAAGCCCCTCCTGATCATGCGGCATGTCTTTCGAATGTCCGGAGCGCCGGCCCCTCGGGCCGACCACCCCGCGCTCCACGGCGACGGCCAGGTTGTGCGCGCCGTTCGCCGCCCGCCACACGGCAAGCCGGGACGCAGCATTATACGCCTATCCAACCTGCCATGCGTCGATAAATAAGACAGCACTACTGTCCTATTTGGGGTATGACAGAATTCTTTCTCCGCTTCAAGTTAGAAATGAACAGGAGTCGGCGCAAAGGCGTAACAAAATTGCCCGAGCATGCTGCCTTGCCGCAACTATCTGTCCGGAAAACCACTGCCCGAGGCCTGGCTGAACGGGAATTTGCCTCAGCCCCCTTGAAGAATGTGGGAAAAACCGCAGATGGTCCGCCGCGAAAGCGGTTCAAATCCGGGAAATCATCATGATCTTTGCATCCGACAACTGGGCAGGAGCCCATCCCGCGATCTCGGCTGGCCTGGCGGCGAGTGCCGATGGCTACGCCCCGGCTTACGGTTCCAGCGCGCTCGACAAGGCCGTCAAGGAACGTTTCAGCGCCTTGTTCGAACGCGAGGTCGCCGTGTTCTTCGTGGCGACCGGCACCGCGGCGAATTCCCTGTCGATGACGCTGGTGAGCCGGCCCGGCGGCGTGGCGTTCGCCCATCGCGAGGCGCACATGCTGCAGGATGAATGCGGGGCCCCCGAATATCTGTCGGGCGGCGGCCGGCTGCATCCGGTCGACGGTGCACTGGGGAAAATCGATCCGGCCAGGCTCGAGGCCGCTATCGCGCATTTCGACCCGGAGTTCCTGCACGGCGGCAGGCCAATGGCGGTCTCGATCACCCAGGCCACCGAAATCGGCACTGTGTACCAGTTGAAGGAGATCGAAGCGATCGGCACGATCGCCCGGCGGCACGGCGTGCCTCTCCATATGGACGGAGCGCGTTTCGCCAATGCGCTCGTGGCGTTGGAAAGCACGCCCGCAGAAATGACCTGGAAGCGCGGCGTGGATCTCGTGTCCTTCGGTGGCACCAAGAATGGCTGCTGGTGCGCCGAGGCAATCGTGCTCTTCGACCTCGACAAGGCGCGCGAGCTCGCCTTCGTGCAAAAACGCGCCGCGCAGCTCTTCTCGAAATCGCGCTTCGTTGCCGCGCAATTCGACGCCTATTTCAAGGACGACCTGTGGCTTGAAACCGCGCGACACGCCAATCGCATGACGGCACGATTGGCAGTTCGCATCGGGGCCGCCAAATCAATGCGGCTCGCGTGGAAGCCGGAAGCGAACGAGCTTTTCGCCGTTATGGAGGCCGGTACCGCCGAAGCTCTGCAAGCCAAGGGCGCGGTCTTCTACCCATGGGCGACGCCAAAGGCTTTGGAGGGCGAGCTCGCGGAAGGGGAATCCCTCTACCGCTTCGTCACCAGCTTCAGAACGACGGAAGACGAAGTGGACCGTTTCGGCGATTTGATTGGTTAGGCTTCGCTCGGGTCCGAGTGTGACGAAGGGTTCAATGGCAGATTCCAATCCCAGACGGTGGCCATTGGCAGAGGGCTTTAACGCAACTCGTCATACTCGGACCCGAGCCCGCGCAAGCGGGCGAGGTTGATCCGAGTATCCATTCCGTTCGCTTGCGGCCGGCTGCCCGACGGTCCCGGACCTGCGGCCCGCCCCTGATCTGCGGGCCAGCGCCAGATTTGAAGCGTTGCGGAGGTGGAGCCGGAACGGAATGGATACTCGGATCACCTCGCTTCGCTCGGGTCCGAGTATGACGAAGCTACTATGGCGGATGCCAGTCGTCAGCGTTGGCGATTGTGCGAGCCCACAACGTTCCACGGCGGCCACGCAGCCACCGGCACAGAATCGAAGCGGCCCCGGATGCATCGACATCCAGGGCCGCCGGTATCATTCTATGTTAGTTGACCGAAGTCTCGATCTGCTTCGCCTTTGCCGGCGCAACGGCGATGGCGATCTTGCGGGGCTTCATCTCTTCCGGGATGTTCCGCTTGAGGTCGATGTGAAGGAGGCCGTTCTTGAGGGCAGCGCCCAAGACATCGACGTGGTCGGCGAGTTGGAACCGGCGCTCGAAGGCGCGAGAAGCGATGCCGCGATAGAGCAGCTCGGTGCCTTCACCATTGGGCTCTTCCTTGCGCTCGCCCTTGACGGTCAGCACGTTGCGATGCGCTTCGATCGAGATGTCGTCTTCCGAGAAGCCGGCGACCGCCATGCTGATGCGGTATGAATCCTCGCCCGTGCGCTCGATGTTATAGGGCGGATAGGTCTGCCCGCTTTCCGGCTGGCCGAGCGAATCGAGCATACCGAAGAGCCGGTCGAAACCGACGGTCGAACGATAGAGGGGGGAAAAATCAACGTGACGCATGGTTCTGTTCTCCAGTTGAGCAACATGAGCGTTTGACCCCTTGGCGAAACCCATACTGGCGTTTCCTCGAGGCCAGCGGTCCCAGTCATGGCGACCGCATTCATGATCTGGGTGTCCCCGATCGCCGTTTCAAGACCATTCCATTATGAACGCAACATGAACCGGTCTTTCGGGCGGCGTTCAGCAACCCTCGGCTATGTTCGACAACCTCGAAAGAGGGCGGCGCTGCTGCCTACAGAAGCGCTGCATCGGTTCCGACTTCGGGCCAATGCAGGAGGCAGCGCGACGGGGGATCCGGACGCTAACGTCCCTTCCGTCCGGATCGACAAGGCCGGAACCAGCGGGAATGCCCGCAGGCTTCCGGCCTTGCTCTTTGCGTCGCATTCTCCCGCATCCGCTTTTCGAGTCCATGCCTCAATCCGCTTGCTTTTGAGCGCAGCCATTTTATCACCATGTCATGGACGCCCTAGACCCGGGTCGCGAGGCCCCCGCCAGCCAGTTTTTCGAAACGCCGGGCAATCCGGTGCCCGACCACGCCAGGTCCGGCTTCCTGGCGGCGCGGGACGGCAGGAAGATCCGCTATGCGCTGTTCGGCGCGACCGGCCGGCCGCTGAAGGGCACGGTGATCGTCCTTGCCGGTCGCAACGAGTGCATCGAGAAGTATTTCGAGACGATCAGGGATCTGGCCGCGCGCGGTTTCGCCACCGCCATGATCGACTGGCGAGGACAGGGCGCCTCCGACCGCCTCATCCGCAATCCCGAGAAGGGCTATGTCCGCGATTTCAAGCACTATGTGGCGGATCTCGAGGCATTCTTCGCCGAGATCGTCCTGCCGGACTGCCGTGGACCTTTTTACGTGCTCGCGCACTCGACCGGGGCGCTGGTGGCCCTGCTCGCCGCGCCGGCCATGGCAAACCGCGTCCAGCGCATGGTGCTGTGCGCGCCGCTGCTCGGCCTGCCCGGCCGATCCAATACCATGAAGACGGAACGGCGAGCAGCCGCATTCTTCTATCGTCTCGGGCTGGGATCGATGTATCTCGGCAGCCACCGACGCCCACTAGTGGCGGCGCCCTTCGCCGGCAACATGCTCACCACCGATCCGGATCGCTATCGGCGCAACTGCCTCATCTACGAGACCCACCCTCGGCTCGCGCTCGGCGGCCCGACCGTGGCGTGGGTCCGTGCCGCATGCCGGGCCAGGGACTATGTCCACGATCCGGAATTCATGGCGAGATTGCGCATCCCGACGCTGTTCATCGCGGCCGGCAACGACAGCGTGGTCTCGACGCGGGCTATCGAAAACTATGCGCGGCAACTCAAATGGGCTTCCGTACTCACCATCGACGGCGCCCGCCACGAGATGCTGCAGGAGGCGGATTACTTTCGGGAGCAGTTCCTGGCGGCTTTCGACGCCTTCGTGCCCGGTTCGGAGCAGGATATTCTCTGAATCCATAAGCCGAGGGTTCGACTCGCCGGACGGCCGCGGCTGATCCGATCTATTCCCAAGCCCCTACCCCGCGAGATATGCCATCGCCGCTTCATGGAGCTCAGGCGTCGCGGCGGCCAGGATATCGCCGCCGGCCTCAGCCGGCCTTCCGTCGAAAGTGGTCACGACGCCACCGGCCCGTTCGATGATCGGGATCAGGGCGACGATGTCGTAAGGCTGGAGGCCTGGATCGACGGCGATGTCCACATTGCCGGCGGCGACCATCGCGAACGCGTAGCAATCGGCCCCGTAGCGGGCGAGCCGGACGGCCTGTTCCAGCCTGTCGTAACGCGTGCGGCCTTCACTCTTGAACAAGGCAGGCGTGGTCGTGGTCAGCGTGGCGTCGGCGAGGCGGGTGGTCTTGCGGGTGACCAACGGACGGGTCCCGTCGGGGCCCTCGTAAAAGGCGCCGCCGGCATCCGCGAAATAGAGCTCCCGCGTGAAGGGTTGCGACATCATCCCGGCAACCGCGTCGCCCCCGATGGTCAGCCCCACCAGAGTGCCCCACACCGGAAGGCCGGAGATGAAGGCCCTGGTACCGTCGATCGGATCGATGACCCAAAGATGGTCGGAATCGCCGTTCTCGATGCCATGCTCCTCGCCGAGAATGCCATGGCCGGGGAATTCCGAGCGGATCAGCGCCCGGATCGCCTGTTCGGCCTCGCGGTCGGCCGCGGTGACCGGATCGAAGCCGGCGCTCAGCTTGTTGGACACGAGTCCCTGCTGGCGAAATCGCGGCAAGGTTTGCGCGGCGGCCGCGGCCGCCAGTTTCCGTAGGAATTCCGCTTCGACTTTCACACCCGTCCCACTCTTCTTTAAACTTAAAGTTTCTTCTTCTCACCAACTTGTTGCCCAAATGTCACGCATTTGGAAGAAGAAGCCTCGGCCACATAAGTGTGAACTGAAAAAGCATTGACTCTTGTGCAGCGCACAATACGTTTACCTTCGGACAGGGTTTCCTGTCCATGCCCACCTTGGGCGTTTCCTCCCTAGACTTCGACCGCATCGTGCGAGCGATGCGGTCCTTTTTTTGGCGCCCTACTCGGCCGCCAGCGGCGGGATTCGCAGATAGTGTTCCGGCAGTGACATCAGGTCGTTGATGAAGCGCGTGAGGTCGTCAGCCAATGCGTCGAAGCCCGGCCCTTTCTGGAAGGTTCGCTCGTTCATATAGAGGCCGCGATTGACCTCGATCTGCAGTGCATGGAGCCCGCGCGTCGGGCGGCCGTAATGCTCGGTGATGAAGCCACCGGCATAGGGCTTGTTGTGGGCGACCGTATATCCCATCGCCGCGAGCAGACCAATGGCGTGTTCGGCGAGCGCCGGGGCCGCCGACGTGCCGAAACGGTCGCCGACGATGAAGTCGGGCCGCACGCCGGTATCGCCGACCCTAATGCTGGCCGGCATGGAATGGCAGTCGATGAGCACCGCTGCCCCGAAACGGGCATGGGTGGCGCCGACGAGCCGCTTCAGACACTCGTGATAGGGTTTGTAGATGGACTCGATGCGGTCCACCGCTTCCGCCAGCGGCAGCTTTCCCGGATAGATATCGAGCCCCTCGCCAACCAGCCGCGGCACGGTGCCGAGCCCGCCGGCCACGCGCGCCGAGCGGATATTCACGAAAGGCGGCACGGGCTCGCTGAACATGCGCGGATCGAGCTCCCAGGCCTCGCGATTCACGTCGAGATAGGCTCGCGGGAAATGCGCCACCAGCATCGGCGCGCCCAGCGTCACGGCTGCCGAGAAGAGCTGGTCGACATAGGAATCTTCCGAACGGCGGATGGCCTCGCGATCGAGCCGGATCATGCCCAGGAATCGGTCGGGATAGCGCTGGCCGCTATGGGGAGAATTGAAGACGAACGGGACACGCTGGTCCGCGCCGGCCCTTATCTCGAACGGCACCTGGAAATCGGCGGCGGCGCGGCTCATCTGCTCTTGCGTCGGGTTCTGTCTGTCATGGAACGACCGTGCCATCGGGCCGCGGCCCTGTCCAGCCCGAGGCGAGCAGAGTCGTCGTCTTCGCCGGCCGACAGCCTGCGGCACGAAGACCGTTCACTTGATATTTACCCTCCGCTATTCATATGAAGCATGGTTAACGGGCTCCGCTGGGGCCCGTGAGGAATTGAGTCGGACGGGAGCCCAATGGCACGAATTCTTCTGGCGGAAGACGATGACGACATGCGCCGCTTCCTGGTGAAGGCGCTCGAGCGCGCCGGTTACGACGTCAGCGATTTCGACAACGGCGCGAGCGCCTACGAGCGCCTGCGCGAAGAACCGTTCTCGCTGCTGCTGACGGATATCGTGATGCCGGAGATGGACGGCATCGAACTCGCCCGGCGCGCCACGGAGATCGATCCCGACCTGAAGGTGATGTTCATCACCGGCTTCGCCGCTGTCGCCCTCAATCCTGATTCGAAGGCGCCGAAGGACGCCAAGGTGCTGTCCAAACCCTTCCACCTGCGCGATCTCGTCAATGAGGTCGAAAAAATGCTGAAGGCGGCCTGAGGCTGAAAGCCCGTATTCCCGCCAGCGACAAGAAAGTCGCTCCCTCCATCCACAATTCGCGAATTGTCGCTATTGACGCGCCGGATCAAAAGTGATGTATGCGCGTCGCGGATGGGCGTGTAGCTCAGCGGGAGAGCACTACGTTGACATCGTAGGGGTCACAGGTTCAATCCCTGTCACGCCCACCATCCGATCCCAGGTCAATCATCTGCCGGCGCGTGGCAAGTTGCTGCGTGTTCCCAGGTGTCGGCCGAACACAGGCTTCGCACCTAAAGATCGGTCGCAAAAGCGTGAAGGGTGTACGGCCGAACGAAGATCGCCTATTCGGTAGGCGCGAGCTGTCCAGACGAGGCGGCCACGGCAGAAGGCAGGCGAATGGGCTTCACACGGAACGCAGGAAGGGGATCTCGGTTATCCGACATCCTGTCGGCGTTCCTCTTGTACCTTGGCGCCGTGCTGGCAGCAGCGCAAGCGGCTCCGAATTCCGGAGTTGTTTCGCCGGAAGCAGCGAACGCTGCAAAAGTCGCCGGTCAGCCCTCCAGCGCTATTGTCCACAAGCGCTCCTTCATCTTCGTCAGTTCGGCTTGCGCCAAAGCGACGGTTCTGGCCAGCGCCGGCGGGCCGGACGTCGCTCTTGCGCCTCGCGAAATCGATCTTCCCGAAAATGCAACAGAAGCTTCGCGAGCGTCAGCGTGGCGAACAACGCTGAGCCAGGGCGCCGGACACGCTTATGATGCCTGCGCCCCTCCTGCATTGATCTGATCCCTCCGAACCGTGCGGCTTGATCGCCGCACTCCAGGAAGTCCAGCCGCAGTCGGGGCATCGACCTGCCACCACAGCGGCGATTTGTGGTATCAGAAACATGCGAACACCCCGTTGGGTGATGGCGACCTATGCCATCATCATCCTTGCCGGCGTCCTCGCCGCGCTGCCAAATCTTTTTCCCCCTCAGCAGCTCGCCTCCATGCCTGCCTGGTTTCCCAAGCAGCAGGTCACGCTCGGCCTTGACTTGCGTGGCGGCTCACATCTGGTTCTGGAGGTCGACGCAAAAGCGTTGAAAGCCGATCGGCTTCGTTCTCTGCTCGACGAAGCGCGGGGAGTGCTGCGGCGAGAACATATACCCGTGCAGTCGGCCAGGGTTGTCGATGACGGCGTAAACATCAACATCTCCGACGAAACGCAACGCGCCAGGGCACTCGAAGTCCTGAAGGGCCTGACCAATCCGGTCGGCGGAGGCTTTGCCGCCCCCCAGCCGGATGTAGAAATCGCCGCTACCGGCAACCGCGTCCGCCTCTCGCTCACGGAAGCAGGCCTTTCGGATCGTCTGGATGCCGCGCTGCAGCAAAGCCTGGAGATCGTTCGCCAACGTGTCGACCAGGTCGGCGTCGCCGAACCGACGATCCAACGGGTCGGATCCGACCGGATTCTCGTCCAGCTCCCCGGCCTGCAGGACCCCTCGAAGCTGCGCGAATTGCTGGGCAGCACTGCCAAGATGACGTTCCATCTCCTGGCCAGCATCCCCCAGGGCGAGCAGCTTCCCCGCGGCGTCTCGCTGCTGCCGGATGCGAAAACTGGACAAACCTATCCGATCGAGGACCGGATCGCCTTGGATGGAGAGAGGTTGACCGATGCTCGCGCAGGCTTCGACCAACGCAGCAACGAACCGATCGTCTCGTTCCGGTTCGACAGCGTGGGAGCGCGGCAGTTCGCCGACATCACCAAGGAAAATGTCGGCCGTCCCTTCGCCATCGTGCTGGACGGAAAGGTTCTGTCGGCGCCCGTCATCCGGGAGCCGATCACTGGCGGATCTGGGCAAATCAGCGGCAGTTTCACGGTTGAAGATACGGCGGTGCTGTCCGCGCTCTTGCGCGCCGGCGCGCTTCCCGCACCTCTGACCGTAATCGAGGAGCGCACTGTCGGCCCGGACCTCGGCGGAGACGTTATTCGAATGGGGCTTTTCACCGGCCTCGCCGGTTTCGGCCTGGTGGTTGCCCTGATGGTTGTGCTCTATCGCGGCTGGGGGCTCATCGCCAACGTAGCACTTGGCTTGAACGTCATTCTGACCCTTGGCGTGCTGAGCGTCATCGGTGCGACGCTCACGCTCCCGGGTATTGCCGGCATCATTCTTGGTATCGGGCTTGCCGTCGACGCCAACATCCTCATCAACGAGCGCATACGTGAAGAGACGCGTAGAGGGGCGAGCGCCTTCGAAGCACTCGACCACGGCTTCAAGCGTGCCTATTCCACGATCGTCGATGCCAACGTCACCTCCCTCATCGTGACCGCGCTGCTCTTCATGTTCGGCTCAGGGCCGGTCCGAGGCTTCGCCATCACGATGATGCTCGGCATCGCCATCTCGATGTTCACGGCGGTCACCATCGTCAAGATCCTCATGATCGAGGTGGTGCGCCGCCGGAAACTGAAGACCCTGCAGATCGAGCCGCTGTTCAAGATCGCTCCGGAGAAAACCAGTATTTCCTTCATGCGGGCGCGCTTTCTCGGCATCGGCGTCTCGATCCTGCTGTCGATCGCGTCGATCGGGTTGTTCATCAAACCGGGCCTCAATTACGGTATCGACTTCATGGGCGGTATCCAGGTCGAGGTGGCGACGTCTCAGCCGGCCGATCTCGCGCAGCTGCGCGAGCGTCTCGGCGCTTTGGGTCTCGGCGAGGTGGCGCTGCAGAACATAGGCGGGGACAGAAGCGTGCTCATCCGCATTCAGCGGCAGGATGGGGGCGAAGCGGCGCAGACGGCCGCCGTCGAAAGGCTGAAGGCCGAGATAGCCCAGATCGATCCCGCGGCGACGATCGAACGCTCCGAGGTGGTTGGACCAAAGGTCAGCGGCGAACTGGCGTGGTCCGGCGTGCTGGCAGTGGTGCTCGCGAGCCTCGCGATGCTCGTCTATATCTGGTGGCGGTTCGAATGGAATTTCGCGGTTGGCGCCATCGCCACGCTCGTGCTCGACACGACGAAGACCGTCGGCTTCTTCGCGATCACCGGGCTCGACTTCAACCTGACCGCCATAGCGGCATTGCTGACGATCATCGGCTATTCGGTCAACGACAAGGTGGTCGTTTATGACCGCATGCGCGAGAATCTGCGGCTCTACAAGAAGATGCCGCTTCGCCAACTGATCGACATGAGCATCAACCAGGTGCTGACGCGCTGTATCTACACGTCTCTCGTGACATTCCTCTGCATCCTGCCGATGGCGGTCTGGGGCGGATCGGCGGTCGCGAACTTCGCCATCCCGATGGTCTTCGGCATCGTCGTGGCGACCACGTCGTCGATCTTCATCGCCGCACCCATCCTGCTCCTACTCGGAAACTGGTGGCGGGCACGCAAAGAGCGGGCCGACACAGAGGTCGGCGAACGCGTCGCCCTCTAGGATAGGAAGCAGGGCGTGGGCACCGTTGGATGCCCACGCCCTGCTTCATTGGCTCGTATCCGGGTCTGATCGCCAGGTCCCGCCCTGCTCTACTCCGCCGGGCTGGGCGCCTCCGCCACCCCCCTCTTCTTCAGCCGGAAGAGCGAAGCGAGCGTCACGTAGAAGACCGGGGTCAGGAACAGGCCGACGAAGGTCACGCCCAGCATGCCGGAGAACACGGCCGTGCCAAGCGACTGCCGCATTTCCGCGCCAGGTCCCTTGGCTATGACGAGCGGCACCACGCCCAGTATGAAGGCGAAGGCCGTCATAAGGATGGGGCGCAGCCGGAGCCGGCAGGCCTCGACGGCAGCCTCCACCACCGAGGCTCCCCGTTCCTGCGCCTGCCTGGCGAACTCGACGATCAGGATCGCGTTCTTGGCCGCCAGGCCGACGAGCACGATAAGGCCGATCTGGACGAGGACGTTGTTGTCGAGCCCGCTCAGCGACACCCCGACCAGCGCGGCAAGCACGCCCAGCGGAACGATCAGCACGATCGCGAAGGGCAGCACCCAGCTCTCATACTGTGCCGAGAGCGCCAGGAAGACGAAAAGCACCGACAGGCCGAAGATAAGCGCAGCCGCGTTGCCGGTGCTGCGTTCCTGAAGCGCGAGCTCCGTCCATTCGAAGGACGTTCCTCGCGGCAAGGTCTGCGCCGCTATGCCCTCCATCAGATCGAGAGCCGTGCCCGTCGACACGCCCGGCGCCGCGTTCCCCTGGACGGGAACGGACACGTACATATTGTAGCGCTGCACCAATTCGGGGCCGGTGACGTCGCGGATGTCGACCAGCGTGCCGAGCGGCACCAGGGCCCCCGTCGCCGAACGGACCTTGAGCTTTAGGATGTCCTCCCGCTCGAGACGAAACGTCTGATCTGCCTGCGCCTGCACCTGGTAGAGCCGACCAAACGCGTTGAAATCATTCACATAGGCCGAGCCGAGATTGACCGACAGCGTCTCGAAGATGTTGGGGATCGGCACGTTGAGCATGCGCGCCTTGTCGCGGTCGATATCGAGGAAGAATTGCGGGCTCGACGCCGAGAAGGTCGTGAAGACACCGAGCAGGCCCGGGGTCTGGTTCGCCTTCGCCGCGATCTGGTGCGCGAGTTCCAGGATCTTGCGGACATCGGTGCTGTTGCGCTCCTGGAGCTGCATCTTGAAACCGCCTGAGTTCCCGATGCCGGGCACGGACGGCGGCGGCAATGCGATGATGAAAGCCTGCTGGATGCTTTGAAGCCGGCCGAACAGGTCGCCGATGATCCTGTCCTGCGTCAGGCCGGTGGCCAATCTTTCCTCGAAGGGCTTGAAGGGCGCGAAGATCACACCGGAGTTGCTCGCATTGGTAAAGGTAGCACCCGAGAAACCGGCGAACGCGACCGCGTTCGCGACGCCCGGCGTCTCCTGAATGATCTGCGATGCATGGCGCACCACCTCGTCCGTGCGCGACAGCGACGAAGCATCGGGGAGTTGCACGACCACGATCGCGTAGCCCTGGTCCATGGTCGGGATGAAGCCACGCGGCACCGTCTGGAGCATGTGATAGGTGGCGTAGAGCAGCCCAACGAAGACCAGGAGCATCGCGGCGAGCGCCAAGCGGGTCCCGACCAGTACCCGGACGATCCCGGCATAGCGATCGGCCACCCAGGTGAAGCCGCGGTTGAAGCCGTCACCGAGCCCCTTGCCCCAACGCGCCAGGAAGAATCGCGGATGCTGATGTGCCGTCTCGTGGGGCTTGAACAGCAGCGCCGCCAGCGCCGGCGAGAGCGTGAGCGAGTTGAAGGCGGAGATGATCGTCGAGACCGCGATGGTCACCGCGAATTGCCGGTAGAACTGGCCGGTGATTCCGGGGATAAAGGCCGTGGGAACGAAAACCGCGGTCAGCACCAGCGCGATCGCCACGACCGCGCCGCCCACCTCGTCCATCGTGCGGTGCGCCGCCGCGGCCGGTGCCAGCCCGAGTGCGATGTTGCGCTCGACATTCTCGACCACGACGATCGCATCGTCGACGACAATGCCGATCGCCAGAACGAGGCCGAAAAGCGTCAGCATGTTGAGCGAGAAGCCGAAGGCGAGAAGCACGGCCAGGGTGCCGATGAGCGACACGGGAATGGCCACGATCGGAACGATCGCCATCCGCCACGACTGGAGGAAGACGATGATGACGATCACCACAAGCGCGATCGCTTCAAGGATGGTCTTGTAGACTTCGTTGATCGACTTCTCGATGAATTCCGTCGGGTTGTAGATGATCTCGTAGCTGATGCCCGGCGGAAAATCCCGCGCAAGCCTGGCGATCGTCTCCTGGATTTCGGCAGCCGAGGCGAGCGCGTTCGTGCCGGGTCGCTGGAAAATGCCCAGTGCGACCGCCTGCTTGCCGTTGAGGTAGGAGTTGGTCACGTAGTCGCGCGCGCCGAGCTCGATGCGCGCCACATCCTCCAGCGTGACCAGACGCCCGTCCTCGGTCGACTTGACGATGACGTAGCGGAAGTCGCGCGCATCGTCGAAGCGCCCCTGGGTCGTGATCGTGTACTGGAAGGCGCTGCCCTTGTTGTTGGGCGGAGCGCCGATCGCCCCGCCCGAGACCTGGACGTTCTGTTCGCGCAGCGAATTGACGACGTCGCCCGCCGTCATGCCGTAGATGGAGAGCTTTTCCGGATCGAGCCAGACGCGCAGGGAGTACTCCCGCTCGCCGAAGATGATCAGGTCTCCGACGCCGTCGAGGCGGAGCAGGACGTCACGGACGTTCGACCGAGCATAATTGGACACATAGAGCTGATCGTAGCTGTCGTCGGGCGACAGCATGTGGATGACCATCATCAAGTCCGGCGAGCTCTTGGTGGTGGTCACGCCGAGCCGACGCACCTCCTCCGGCAGCCGCGGCTGCGCGATCGCGACACGGTTCTGCACCAGAACCTGCGCCTGATCGAGATCGGTGCCCAGCCTGAAGGTGACGCTCAAGGCCATCGAGCCGTCCCCGGTCGAATAGGAGGACATGTAGAGCATGTCCTCCACGCCGTTGATCTCCTGCTCCAGCGGCGTGGCCACCGTCGCGGCGATCGTCTCGGCGTCGGCGCCCGGATACTGGGCCCGCACCACGATGGTGGGCGGCGCGATTTCGGGATATTGCGCCACCGGCAATTGCGTATAGGCGATGGAGCCCAGGATCAGGAGGACGATCGACAGGACCGACGCGAAGATCGGCCGGTCCACGAAGAAATGGGCGAATCTCATCGGGCCAATCCGGCGACTTTTGCTTCCGGCGGCAGCGAGATCATTTCCGCCTTGACCTTCACGCCCGGTCTGACGCGCAGCAACCCGTCGACGACCATCGTTTCATCGCCGGTCAAACCGGTGCGGATGACACGGTATCCGTGAAGCAGCGGGCCGGTGCGCACGGGCTTGGCAGAGACGGTGCCGGCCTGGTCGACCACATAGACGACGCGCCTGTCCTGATCCGCGCCGATCGCTTCGTCGGGTACCAGGACGCCCTTGTAAGGCAGCGAACCCGGCATGGTGATACGCCCGAACATGCCGGGCTGCAGCAGCCCGTCCGAATTGGGGAAACGGGCGCGCATGCGCATCGTGCCGCTCTGCGCGTCGAGCCGGTTCTCGGAAAAGTCGAGCTTTCCGGTCACGGAGACAGGATCGTGGTCCTGCACCGTGACGACCACTTCGACGCCGCCCGCCCCCTCCTGCAGCGTCGCCCCGCGCTGGCGCGCGTCGCGCGCATAGGCGAGAGCCGAACGCTCGTCGATGTCGAAATAGAAATCGATCGGATCGAGCGCCACGATGGTGGTGAGAAGGGTGGAATCGGCCTGGACGAGATTGCCGACAGAGACCAGCCGTCGGTCGATGCGGCCGGAAAGTGCTGCCCGTATCTCGGTGAATTCGAGATTGAGGCTGCTGGTGCGCAGTTCCGCCTTGGCGCCCTCGAGCCGGGCCACCGCGGCGAGATGCTCGCGGCGGCGATCATCGAGGACGGAGGTTGCAAGGTTGCCGGACTTGGAGAGCGCCTCCGCTCTCTCGAGCTGCATCGTGGCGAATTCCAGCGCGCTCGTCGCGACGTCGACCTGCGACTTGGCCGCGTCATAGGCGGCCTGGAAGGGACGCTTGTCGATGGTGAAGAGAAGGTCGCCCTTCTGGACCAGGGCCCCGTCCCGAAAATGGACCTGGTCGAGATAGCCGCCGACACGGGACCTCACATCGACCTCGTCCATGGCCTCGAAGCGGCCGATGAAGCTGTCGCTTTCGACGATCTCGCGCACGACGGGCTTGGCGGTCGTCACGCTCGGCACATTCTCCTGTGCCGAGGCCGCATGGAGACCGCAGACCATAATGGCCAATCCCACGGCTCCCGCGATGGCGTGCGAGGGCAAGACTATGATCTGGTTGAGGCGCACCAAATTCCCGCTCCTTCCGCAAGTTGGCGCGGCGGCCGCCGGAACATCCTCAGCCCTTGTCGCGGGCCGAAGCGTTCACCCCATTCCCGTCGCGAATTCCAAAGATGCTTTCAGCTTGCCGCCTCTACTGGCGATTTTCAACTGCTCCGAGGAGCAGGGTCTGGAACGACGCAAAAACTGCACTGACGACACACGCAACTGTACGCATTGTCTCTCGATCCCGCCGAATATCGTCTACGACGAAACCGCACGCTTGAAGATACCGAGAGAAGCAGCGACTTCGGCCCAAGCTGACATTCAGCCTGTTCTCCGATGGGGCATGGTCGAATGAACCCTCTCTATACTTCTGACCTTACGTACCCGGCAATTGATAATGACCCGTACGTGGTAGGCGTCGGCTACAATTGGGGAGACGCCCGATCGAAATCAACGGCAATTCTCGCTCACCTGACGACCATCCTGACAGATATTTGGGGCGATGGACCGGACGCTCCGCGCACAAGCGCGCCACCTGGCCGTTCGGTGCCTCTTCGGGGAACAGGCACCGGAAACGATCCTGACATTCGCCGGAACGGTGGCTCGCCACAACAGCACCTGGATCGGCTGCGCCGCATTGGCGGACATGGAACGGACTCGGATCACCTCGCTTCGCTCGGGTCCGAGTATGACGGGCTGCGCTGAAGTGCGGCGCCAATCGCCAACGTTGATGATTGGCCTGGACGCAGAAGCTTCGTCATACTCGGACCCGAGCCCGCAGGGCGAGGTGATCTGAGTATCCATTCCGTTCCATAGCGGTCAGGCGCCCTGCGGTGCAGAACCTGGAGCCATCGCCTATGAGTGGTCGAATCGACTGCGATCAAGCCGCAGCGGTCGCATCAATGCAGCACGAGCACGTCGCCCGAGGAGAAACTTATCTCCGTCTTCTCGCCGACCATCGGTGGCGGCGAGGCGGGGTTGTTGAAGGTGTCGAGCGAAATCGCGTTCTGGCCCAGGCCGACGCGCACGCGAATGACCGAGCCGAGGAAGGAAACGTCGGAAATCTCACCGCCCAGGCTGGTGTCGCGGCCGGGCTGACGGCCGAGCGCGATCGCTTCGGGACGAAGAGCCAGCGAGACCGCGTCGCCCGTCCTGGCGCCATTGAGCGAGCCTTTGAGCGAAAGCTGGCTGTCGCCGATGCGCACCGTGCCGGCAGCGGCATCCGCCACCGTACCTTCGAGCACGTTGAGCGTGCCGACGAAATTCGCCACGAAACGGGTCGCCGGCCGGTTGTAGATCTCGAAGGGCGTGCCGACCTGCTCGGCCTTGCCTCCATACATGACGACGATGCGATCCGAGATCGACAGTGCCTCTTCCTGGTCATGCGTCACGAAGATTGTGGTGATGCCGAGCTTCTTCTGGATAGAGCGGATCTCGTCGCGCAGCGAGACGCGCACCTTGGCGTCCAGCGCCGAAAGCGGCTCGTCCAGCAGCAGGAGCTTCGGCTTCGGCGCCAGCGCCCGGGCGAGTGCGACGCGTTGCTGCTGGCCGCCGGAAAGCTGGTAGGGGTAGCGGTCGCCGAACTGCGGCAGCTTGATGATTTCGAGGAGCTCCGCGACGCGGGCATCGACTTCGGCCTTGGGCGCGCCGGCCACCTTCAATCCAAAGGCGATATTCTGGGCCACGGTGAGGTTGGGGAAGAGCGCGTAGGCCTGGAACACCATGCCGACATTGCGCTGGTTCGGCTTGAGCCGGGTGACGTCGCGCCCTCCGACCACGATCGAGCCGCCGCTCGGCTCCTCGAAGCCTGCCACCATGCGCAACACCGTGGTCTTGCCGCAGCCGGAAGGGCCGAGCAGCGAAATGAACTCGCCGGCTCTGACGTCGAGATCGAAGTCCTGCACGACTGTGACCGTCCCGAAGGACTTGCGGATGTTCTGGATGCTGAGAAACGGGTCGGCCATGGCTTTCGACTTTCTCGTTCAGTTCGGACGGTTGGCCGATTTCGGGGCGAACCGGGAAAGGATCTGGATCACCGCCATGCAGCCCCAGGTGATCGCGAAGGCGATGACGGCGAGCGCGGCGGGCTCATAGGCGCGATTGGCGCCGATATTCTGCAGATAGGGACCGAAAGCCGGCCGATTGAGCAGGCTCGCCATGGTGAACTCGCCGATCACGATGGCGAAGGTCAGGAAGGCGCCCGACAGGACGGCGATCAGCACGTTGGGCAGGATGATCCGGGCAATGATCGTCGCCCAACCAGCCCCGAGGATCTGTGCGGCCTCGGTCAGAGTGCGGACGTCGATCGTCCGCAGCCCCGTATCGACGGCGCGGTACATATAGGGCAGCGCGAGCGTGGCGTAGCCGATGATCAGGAGTGCGTCGGTGGCTCGGGCGTTGGCGAGGAACGGCAGCGGCGAGGACGATCCGTACATGCGGATATAGCCGAAGACGATGACGATCGCCGGGATGATGAGCGGCAGGAGCGTGATGAACTCCACGATCGGCCTGATATACGGCATCCTCAGCCGGATCCAGTAGGCGGTCGGCACCACGACGAGGATGCCGAGCAGGATCGTCAGGATGGCGACGGTCACCGAATAGAAGAAGGTTTCCTGGAAACGGGGGTCGCCGAGCACGACCCTATAGGCCTCGAAAGTGTACTCGCCACGCTTCATGCGCAGCGAGAACTCGAACGTCGCGATGAGGGGGACGAAGAAATAGGCCGCGCCGACGGCGAAGGTCAGCCAGGCCCAGAAGCGCGAGCCCTTCATCGCAACCACCTTTCGCTGCGCGTCCTGAACCAGATGTAGAAGATGTTGGCGACGCCGGTCACCACGATCATGCCGAAGGCCAGCGCATAGCCCAGATGCGGGTTGTGCAGCACGTCGCCGCGGATCTGCGCGAAGAGCAGGATCGGGACGATGTTCAGGGACGAGCCGGTGAGCGCATAGGCCGTGGCGATGGCGCCGAAGGCATTCGCGAAGAGCAAAATCATCGTGCCGAGAAAGCTCGGCCACAACACGGGAATGACGACCATGCGCCAATATTGGAGTTGCGTGGCGCCGAGCGTCGCGGCGGCCTCGCCCCATTCGCGCTTCAGCCCGTCGATCGCCGGCGTGATGATGACCACCATCAGCGGGATCTGGAAAAAGAGATAGGTGAGCGTCAGGCCCCAGAAAGACAGGATGTTGAAGCCGAGCGCATAGATGTTGATGCCAAGGATGCTGTTGAGCAGCACGGTGACGAGGCCTAGCCGGCCCAGCGTGGCGAGAAAGGCAAAGGCCAGAGGCACGCCGGCGAATTGCGAGGCGACGCCGGAGAAGGTCAGCGTGGCCGATCGGACCCAGTTGGGCAGGCCACCGCGCACGATTGCGATCGCTATGGCGAGGCCCACCAGCGCGCCCAGGATGGCCGAGGCCAGGCTGATGCGGATCGATATCCAGTAGGCGGCCACGATCGAAGGCTGCGACAAGGCGGCGACGTTCTCCAGGGTGAACTCGCCCTGACTGTTCTGGAAGGCGCCGACCACGAGGTAGGTGGTGGGCAAGATCAGGAAAAGAAGCGCGAACAGGAAGAAGGGAGCGACCCCGAGCCATGCGGTGGGCAGGCGCATGGCTCGCCCGACAGGCGGGGCTGTCAGAGCTGCCGGCTTGGTGACGGTGGCTTCGGCCATGGGCGATTCCAAGAATGGGTCCCGGGCGGCCACCCGACCGCCCGGGAGAAGCTTCCTTACTGAACGTTGGCGCCGACGACCGAATCCCAGCCCTTGGTGATCGCCTCCTTCGATGCTCCCTGATCGTCCAGCGTCGGGAACACGGCCGCCTCATAGGCCGCGGCCGGCGGCAGCTTGTCGAGCAGCTCCTGCGGGATCAGCCCTTTCTTGGCGAGGTCGTTGAAGCGGATCGGATGGCAGTAGCCCTTGAGCCAGCCGAGCTGACCTTCGTCGGAATAGAGATACTCCATCCACAGCTTCGCGGCGTTCGGATGCGGCGCATAGGCGCTGATGGCCTGGACGTAGACGCCCGCCACCACGCCCGATTTCGGGACGACCACTTCGACCGGCGGATTGCCGTTCAGCGTGTCGCGATCGGCGAGCGCGTTGTAGTCCCAACGGATGAGGATCGGGGTCTGGCCCTGCGCAAGCGTCGCGGCCTTGCCGATGACGGGCACGAAATTGCCCTTGGCGTTGAGCTCCTTGAAGAACTCGAGGCCAGCCTCACCGGCCGCCTTGCCGGCTGCGGCGCCCTTCGAAAGACCGGCGGCGTAGACACCCTGGATCGCCTGGTTGGAGGCGCGCGGATCGCCGGCCAGCGCCACGGCGTTCTTGTATTCGTCCTTCAGCAGGTCGGCCCAGTCCTGCGGCGGATTCGGCACGAGGTCCTTGTTCACCTGGAAGGCGAGCACGCCGTAGTAATCGCCGTACCAGTGGCCTTCCGGATCCTTGGCGCTGTCGGGGATCGAGTCCCAGGTCGAGACCTTGTAGGGCTGAGTAAGGCCCTCGGCTTTGGCCGCCGGTCCATAGGACAAGCCGACGTCGATCACGTCGGGCGCCTGTGGGCCCTTATTGTCCTTGTTGGCCTTGATCGCCTCGACTTCGTCGCTCGATCCGGCGTCGGGATTGAGTTCATTGATGGTGATCTCCGGATATTTCTTCTTGAAGCCGGCAATCACCTCGCCGTACCCGCACCAATCGTGCGGCAGCGCGATCGTGGTGAGCTGCCCTTCGGCCTTCGCCGCGGCCACCAACTCGTCCATCGACTGCGCCGACGAGATCGCCGTCGCGGCCATCAAGGACGCCGCGGTGAGGGAAAGCACTTTCCCCGCAAAGTTGAACATCTTGTCTCTCCGTTGAACTGGCGTCACTCGGCGCCAGCGCTGCGGTACTGCCGTCATGTGACAGTTGCGTGAAACGCTGGCGCGAGCAGCCTCAAGACCCGAAAACTAAACTACTTTTGATGGCTCTCCGCAATCGCCAGGCTGTTTTTCCGGCTAATGATCAGGCCGGTTTAGATCGTTGAAGCTAGCGGCTGCGGCTCTCGTCCTCCCGCCTCCCTCGGGAAGGGCTCAAAGTTTCCCTTCGATCGCGTTGTCGAGCAGCGTCAGAGCTGCCTTCTTCGTGAGCTTGATCGGATTACCACCGGCCGTCGGATCGACGACCGCCATCTCCGCGACCAGCGTCCTGCGCTTCTTGTCCATATCGAGACCCTTGATCAGGCCCGGCAGCGCATGCGGCACCTTCAGTTCCTTGCGCAGCTTGAGCACCGCCTTGGCGAAACCGTCGAAGCCGCCCTTGATGCCGACATAGGCAGCCAGGCGCCCGACACGCTCCTCGATCGCCTCCCGGTTGAAGGCCAGCACATAGGGCATGAAGACGGCGTTGGTCATGCCATGGTGAGTGTCGTAGAGAGCACCCACCGGATGCGACAGCGAGTGGATCGCTCCGAGCCCCTTCTGGAAGGCGGTCGCGCCCATGGCGGCCGCCGACATCATATGGGACCGAGCGGTCAGATCCTTCCCGTTCGCATAGACCTTGGGCAGGTTCTCGAAGACGAGCCGGATTCCCTCCACCGCGATGCCGTCCGCCATCGGATGGTAGCCGGGCGCGCAGTAGGCCTCGAGGCAATGGGCGAAGGCGTCCATGCCGGTTCCGGCAGTGATGAAGGGCGGCATGCCCGCCGTGAGCTCGGGATCGGCGACGACGATCGCCGGGAGCATCTTCGGATGGAAGATCACCTTCTTGGTGTGTGTCGCCTCATGGGTGATCACCGCGGCCCGGCCGACCTCGGATCCGGTGCCGGCGGTGGTCGGCACCGCGACGATCGGCGCGACGGCGTCGCCATTGGCGCGTGTCCACCAGTCCCCGACGTCCTCGAAATCCCATACCGGCCGGGTCTGGCCCGCCTGGAAGGCAATGAGCTTGCCGAGGTCGAGCGCGGACCCGCCGCCGAAGGCAATGACGCCGTCATGCTTGCCCTTGCCGAACGCCTCGATGCCCGCGACGAGGTTGGTTTCCACGGGGTTCGGCTTGACGTCGGAAAACACGGCGTAGGGCACCTTGGCCGCATCGAGCAACTTCAGGGTCTTGGCAACGACCGGCAGCTTCGCCAAGCCGGGATCGGTGACGAAGAGGGGGCGCTCGATGCCGGCCGACGCCAGCACCTCGGGAAGCTCGGCGATGCGCCCCGCACCGAAACGTACGGTCGTGGGATAATTCCATTTGGAGACGAGTTTGGTCATCAAAAGCTCTTTTCGGTCAGATCGCTTCGCGCAGATGGTAGGATTTCGGACGGGTCAGATTGTCGTAGCCGATCGCGGAAAGGGCGGCGCCCTTACCGGTATCCTTCACGCCGGTCCAGACAAGCGCCGGGTCGAGATAGTCGCAGCGGTTCATGAACACCGTGCCGGTCTCGATACGGTCGCCGATGGCCGCGGCATGGTCCGTGTCGCGGGTCCAGATCGAGGCAGTGAGGCCGTAGGGGCTGTCGTTCATCAGTGCGATCGCCTCGTCGTCGTTGCGCACCTTCATGATCCCGACGATCGGGCCGAAACTCTCTTCCCGCATCACGCTCATCTGGTGGTCGACATTGGTGAGCACCTCGGGCGCAAGATAGGGCGAACCTTCGCGGTCGTTTTCGACCTTCATGCCGATATGGGCCTTGGCGCCCTTGCGCAGCGCCTCCGCCTTTTGCTCGCGGATGAAGTCGGCGAAACGCGACTGCGCCATCGGGCCCATCGTGGTCGCCTGGTCGAGCGGATTGCCGACGACGTAGTTCTTCGTCTCGGCCACGAAGCCCTCGACGAATTCATCATAGACCTTCTCATGCACATAGACCCGCTCGATGCCGCAGCAGCACTGGCCTGAATTGTAGAAGGCGCCGTCGACGAGATTGGCCACCGCGTGGTCCAGCTTGGCGTCCGGCAGCACATAGGCAGGGTCCTTCCCGCCGAGCTCCAGCCCGAGCGTCATGAAGGTGCCGGCCGCGGCCTTCTCGATCGCGCGGCCGCCCGCCACGGAGCCCGTGAAGTTGACGTGGTCGATCTTGCCGGAACCGAGCAGCTTCTCGGTCTGTCCGTGGCTCATGACGAGATTCTGGAAGACATGCTTCGGCAGTCCGGCCTTGTCGAAGGCCTGGCTGAAGCGCTCCCCGACGAGCAGGGTCTGCGCGGCATGCTTGAGGATTACCGTACTGCCGGCCATCAACGCCGGCACGATGGTGTTGACCGCGGTGAGATAAGGATAGTTCCATGGCGCGATCACCATGACGACGCCGAGCGGGTCCTTCTTGACGTAGCGGCGGAAGCCCGGCTTGTCGTCGGCGATGACAGGCGCGAGCGCTCGCTCGGCTATGCCGACCATGTAGGTGACCCGTTCCTTGACGCCGCCGAATTCGCCGCCGTAGCGCGTCGGACGTCCCATCTGCCAGGCAAGCTCCGGCACGATTTCGTCGCTCATCGCGACCAACGCCTCGAGGAAGGCGAGCATCGCCCTTCCCCGCTCCGCGATCGATGTCTGCGACCACGCTACCTGCGCGGCGCGCGCGCGCTCGACCGCGGCATTGACGGCCTGGTCGGTCGCCACCGGCCGCTCGGCATAGATCGAACCGTCGATCGGGGACCTCAGCTTCACCGTCTCGGTCATGGTCGTTTCCTTTCTCCAATCCGGCCTCAATACCGTTCAAAGCCGCGATGCAGCTCCCAATCGGTGATGCGGCGGTCATATTCCAGCTGCTCCCAGCGCGCCGTATGCACATAGTGCTCGATCACGTCCTCGCCGAAAGCCTCCTTGAGCATTGTCGATTTTGCCATTGTTTCCGTCGCCTCCCGCAAGGTCTTGGGGATTTCTGGCAGCCGGCTCGCCTGATAGGCATCCCCGACGAAGGGCTTCTGGAGCTCGAGCTTCTCGTCAATGCCGGCGAGCCCCGCCGCAATAAGCGCCGCGAAGGCAAGATAGGGATTGAGATCGGCGCCGCCGATCCGGCATTCCATGCGGATGCCCTTGGTCCCCTCCCCGCACAGGCGGAAGCCGGCGGTGCGATTGTCCTCGCTCCACATGATCTTGGTCGGCGCGAAAGTGCCGGCCTGGAAGCGCTTGTAGGAATTGATGTAGGGCGCCAGGAACCAGGTGAATTCCTTGGCGTATTTGAGCTGTCCGGCCGCCCATTGCCGGCCGAGCGCGCTCAGCGTCCATTCGCCGTTGCTGTCGTAGAAGAGCGGGGTCTTGCCATCGGCGCTCCACAGCGAATTGTGGATGTGGCTCGAATTGCCGGCGAGCTGGTAATTGTACTTGGCCATGAAACTGATCGCCTTGCCCATGGAGGCGGCGATCTCCTTGCAGCCGTTCTTCAGGATCACATGGCGGTCGGCCATATCGAGCGCCTCGGCATAGCGCACATTGATCTCTTCCTGACCAGGTCCCCATTCCCCCTTGGAGTTCTCGATCGGAATGCCAGCCGCTTCCATCTCGTTGCGGATGCGGCGCATCACACCCTCTTCCTTGGTGGTGATGCCGATCAGATAGTCGCCGATATAGGGCGAGGCCGTCTCGAGATTCTGCCAATGCTTGGCGCGGGCAGAATCATAGCTTTCGCTGAAGAGATAAAACTCGAGCTCGGAGGCGAAAAAGGCGACATAGCCCCGATCCTGGAGGCGCTTCACCTGCTTGCGCAGGATCGCTCGCGGCGAATGCGGAAGATCGTCATGCGTATGATGATCCTTCACGTCGCACAGCACCAGCGCCGTCTTCTCCAGCCAGGGAATACGGCGCAGCGTCGCGAGATCGGGTTTGACGACGAAGTCGCCATAGCCTTGCGACCAGCTTGCCGCCTTGTAGCCCGGCACCGGTTCCATATCGATGTCGTTGGCCAGGAGGTAATTGCAGCCATGGGTCTCGTCATAAGCCGACTCGACGAAATACTTCGCCAGGAAGCGCTTGCCGACGAGCCGCCCCTGCATGTCGACGGCGCAGGCGAGCACGGTGTCGATGTCGCCGGCCGCGACCTCCTTCTTCAACTGGTCGAACGAAAAACCTGATGCCATTCCGTCAGAACTCCACCCTTCTTCTGCTCAGCTTTCAAACTCGCGGCCCGGCCGATACATGAACGGCCGGGCCGCGAGACCATGAAGATACGGTCAGGCCTGCGCCTGATGTTTCAGCGCGAACTCCTCTTCCGGAGAAAGGATCAGCTTGTTGCGACCCACGAGCCCGAAATAGACGATCGCCACGGCGAACCAGACGGCGACCCACACCACGCCCCTGGTGAAGTTGGGATCCTGGATCTGGTAGAGCAGCGTCACAATCCCAATGAGGATGGTGACCATCGCTCCCGGAATGCCGAGCGGGCTGCGGTAGGGCCGCTCGATATTGGGCTGGTTGCGGCGCAGCAGTATGAATGAGACAGCCTGCAAAATGTAGGAGAACATCGCGCCGAAAACCGCCATGTTGAGGAGAACGCTGCCGATAAGCGAGCCGGCCGTCTCACCGCCCAAAGCGAACCACATCACCAGCATTATGCCGAGCCCCACGCCGGCGCCGACGAGCATCGCGACATGCGGCGTCTTGTAGGCGGCATGCGTCACCGAGAGGCCGGACGGAAAATAGCCGGCGCGGCTCAGCGAATAGACCTGCCGGCCCATTGCGAAGATGATCGTGTGGAAGCTGGCGATCAGGCCGACGAGAGCGATGATGCCGAGGAGCACGGCGCCGGAATCGCCGTAGATCGCGCGGAAACCGTCGAGCAGCGGCTCGCCGGACGAGCCGAGCTTGAAGGCGCCGACGCCGATCACCGATGGATTGAGCAGGACGATCATGAAGGCCGAAACCATCAGCGTCGCGATGCCGGCGATGATGCCGCGCGGCATGTCGCGCTTGGGATCGATGGATTCCTCAGCGGCCAGGGGCAATTGCTCGATGGCGAGGAAAAGCCACACGGCGAAGGGTAGCGTCGCCAGCACGCCGGAGAGGCCGAACGGGAACAAGAAGCCGTTGCCCTCGGGCAGTTCCGCCGCCGCCCCATCGGGGCCGACGCCGATATTGAGCGCCCAACGTCCGAAATCAACGTTCGGGATCGCGCTGATCCAGAAGATGACGAGCACGGCGAGCGACAAGAGCGTCACCACGAGCGTCACCCGGAACGACAGCGCCACGCCGAAGATGTTGAGCGCGAGAAAGACGATGTAGGTGGCGATCCACCAGAATGGCGGCCAGACGCTGGAACCCGGGAAAGCCACCTCCCAGATGCCGGCCATATAGGAGCCTATGAAGAAGGCGATCACCGCCGGCGTGAGCACGTATTCGACGTTTTCGCAAAGACCGGTGATGAAGCCGCCCCATGGTCCCATGGCCGTGCGCGCGAAGGAATAGGCCGCGCCGGTATGCGGCAGTGCCGGGCTCATCTCGGCGATCGAAAAGACGAGCCCCACATACATGATGGCGATGATGATGCCGGCCACGAGCATGCCGCCCCATCCCCCGGTGGCGAAGCCGAAGTTCCAGCCAGAGAAATGGCCGGAAATGACCGCGCCGACACCCAGCGCCCACAGGTGCCAGACATTCGCATGCCGGACCAATTGCCGGTTTTCGAAATAGTTCTTGTCGCGCGTCCTATAGGCGACGCTCCCGACCTGCCTGCTGCCGTCTGCCATTGAAGTCACCCTCTCATTGTTGCCGGTTCCGCCGGCGCATTGTTCCCCTCCGCCCCGCTGCCTTCCCATGCGGCTCCCGGTCCGTAATCGGCGAGGATGCCCGCGAGGAGCCCTGCCCATTTCCTTTGCCCGGCTTCGGCCGAAATCTCGTCGTTGCGGATCTCGATCATCGCGCAGGGCAGGCCGCGCGAGCGCGCATGCCGCTCCAGCGTGAAATAGACCCGGTCGGCAGGCGAGTAGGGTTCGTTGACGCCTACCTTGAGGCCTTCGAACGACTGCAGCGCCGCGATCAGCGGGAGGGCGAGCCGTCGGTCGTCGTCGTGAATGACGCCGAGGTGCCACGGCCTCGCGACGCCTTTGTAGACGGGCGTGAAGGAATGGATGGAGACGAGCCGTGTCTCGCGTCCGACGGCGAGACGAGCGCTCACCACATCCTCGATCGCGGCGTGAAAGGGATCATAGACCAACGCGGCGCGACGGGCGCGTTGGTCATCGGTCAGGTCGCAATTGCCGGGGATGGGGGTGGTCTCGCTCAGGGCAGGAATGAGATCGGGGGCATCGAGCGGCCGGTTGCAGTCGATCGCCAGCCGCGAGAACCGCGCTTCGATCAAGGTGGCGCCGAGGATCTCGGCCATATATCGCGCAACGGGAGCGGCGCCGGGATCCCATGCGATGTGGCGCTGGAGATCGTCGGCGCTCAGCCCGAGGGTGCCGAGTTCCGCGGGAAGCGCATTGGAGGCATGATCGCAGATCAGGACATAGGGAGAGCGGCCGCCCCTGTTGGCGACCACGACCGATTCTGGCGCCTGCTCAGGAAACCGTGGCGTTCCCATCCCATCGTCCCCGCGGCGCCGTATCGTTTGTTACATAATATTTTTGTTTGCGCCGTTGCGGATGATTTCATACAGCTCGGAGAGCTTTGTCAAACGGCTTTTTGAAGCTCGCGACGAGCAGGGAAGGACATGGGTCACACCGAACTGGCGGGAACTGGCGGCATGACGACGAGCATCCCCGAACTGATCGCCGGCAGGATGGATGCGATGCCCGCGGGAGAGCGCCGTGCCGCCCAGGCGCTCGTCGCGAACTATCCCCTGATCGGGCTGAAGACGGTCGCCGATTTCTCCGCGCAGGCAGGCGTCAGTTCACCGACGATCCTGCGTTTCGTGGCGCGGCTCGGTTTCCAGAACTATGCGGACTTCCAGTCGGCCTTGAAGGAGGAACTCGCCGCCCAGCTCCAGTCGCCGGCCTCGCGCACGTCGACGCTGCGGCACGGCGGCGCCTCACCGGCGGTAGAAGCCATTCTGGAGAACATCCGGGAGACATTCCGCCACATACCGGAGCGGCAAATATGCGACATCGTCTCCGTGCTTGCCGACCATCGCGCCAAGGTCTTCCTCCTCGGAGGGCGTTTCACCGATCCCATCGCCTGCTATATGTCCGCCCATATGACCATCATCCGGCCGAACGTGTTCCACCTTTCGGGGCAGGAGAGCAACTGGCACGACAGGCTGATCGACATGGGCAAGCGCGACGCCCTCTTGATCTTCGACATCCGACGCTACCAGGAAAGCCTTTTGCGTTTCGCCGAGAAGGCGGACCAGCGCGGCGCCCAGATCGTGCTTTTCACCGATCAGTGGCTGTCGCCCATCGCGCGCCTCGCCCGCCACGTCGTCGCCGGGCGCACCGCCGTTCCCTCCGCCTGGGATTCGTCGGCCGCGCTGTTCGTCCTCGCCGAGACGTTGATCGGCGATCTCACGGCTCGGCGCGAGCAGGACAGCGCCAGGCGCATCCGTGAGATGGAAAACCTGCGGTAGAGCGAATTGCCCTCGGGCATGCTCCTCCCAAGGGCTGTCCGGGCTGCATACCTTACCTATTTTTAATGTTAAACTACGTGCCTTCGCACCGCAGAATTGCCATATAGGCGCGGGGGATTCGCTGCAGATCAGGCGCCAGCGTCTTCTTCCGGCCTAGCCGGAACGATACCCAACAGTCGAATTCCGAGCCGGAGTGCCGAATGTCAGTCTGGAAGCAGGCCCTTGTTTCCCTGGTTGTACTCATAGCCGCAGCCGCGGGATGGATCTTCTTCTTTCCTGGCGCTCAGGACATCCTTTCGCGTTGGGGCATCGAATGGGCCGCCGCGTCGACAAAGGAGACTGAAGCGAAACCTGCCGCCGGTGGCGCAGGCCGGGGCTCGCTGCAACGACCCAATGTCGTCACCGCGCCCATCGTGATGGCCACCGTCAACGACAGGCTCCAGGCGATCGGCACCGGGCGTGCCCAGGCGTCCGTTACCGTCACTCCGTTCGCTTCCGGTCGGCTCACCGAGGTCACCGTGCGTCCGGGCACGCGGGTCGAGGCAGGGCAAGTCATCGCCCGGCTCGACGACGACGCCGAGGAGATCGCGCTCGATCGCGCCCGCGTCGCACGTGACGATGCCGAGGCCAAGGTCGAGCGTATGAAGACGCTGCGCACGAGCAATACAGCCACGGCCGTGCAGCTTGCCGACGCCGAGGTCGTGCTGCGCAATGCCGAGCTTGCGCTCCGCGATGCCGCCCTGGCCCTCGACCGCCGCACGGTCGAAGCGCCGATCTCGGGCATCATCGGCATCCTGCCGGTGGACGCCGGCAATTACGTGACCAGCGAGACGGCCATTGCCACGATCGAGGATCGTTCCACGATCCTCGTCGATTTCTGGGTGCCGGAACGTTTCGCGACAGCGATAAAGGTGGGCGCGCCGCTGACGGCCTCGTCGATCGCACGGCCGGGCGACGTTTTTGAAGGGACGGTCGTCGCGGTCGACAACCGTCTCGACGAGGCGAGCCGCACGCTTCAGGTGCGCGCCGGCCTGCCCAATACCGACGACGCGCTGCGGGCCGGCATGTCGTTCCAGATAGCCATGCGCTTCGAAGGCGACACCTACCCTTCCGTCAGCCCGCTCGCCATCCAGTGGGGCACCGACGGCGCCTTCATCTGGTCGATCGCCGACGGCAGGGCCAAGCGCATGCCGGTTCGCATCGTCCAGCGCAACACCGAAAACGTGCTCATCGACGCTCCCCTCACGGTCGGCGACGTGGTCGTCACCGAGGGTGTGCAGAACGTTCGCGAGGGAAGCGAGATTCTCGTTGCCCAGCGCCGTCCGGCGCCGGACAAGGATGCGGAGAACGTCCCGCCGCTCGCCAATGGTGGCTGATCGGAACGACACAAGATGAGCGGGACCACCACCGAAAACGCAGAGAAGGGCCTCACGGCGCTGTTCATCCGGCGGCCGGTCATGGCCTTCGTGATCAATACGTTGATCGTGGTCGCCGGCCTTGCCGCTTTCTACGGGGTGGAAATTCGCGAATTGCCGGATGTCGACCGGCCGGTGGTCACGATCTCCACCGATTTCACAGGTGCCGCGGCCGAGACCGTCGACCGCGAGGTGACCGACGTGATCGAAGGGGCGGTGGCGCGAGTCTCCGGCGTGAAATCCATCTCGTCGTCCTCCAATTTCGGCCGCAGCCGCGTGACCGTGGAGTTCAACGATGACGTTAATCTGGACGTCGCCGCGTCGGACGCGCGCGACGCCGTCTCCCGCGTTCAGAGAGACCTGCCCGACGACATCGACCCGCCGCGTATCGTGAAGGCGGACGCCAATGCCGACCCGGTGATGCGGCTTGCGCTGACCTCCGACACAATGCCCGTCGAGGACATGACCGTGCTGGTGGAGGATCAGATCTCCGACGTGCTCGCTGCGGTCAACGGCGTCGCCGACGTCCAGGTCTATGGCGACCGGGAGAAGATCTTCCGTGTCGACATCGACCAGAAGAAGGTGGCGAGCCTCGGCCTGACCGTCGGCGACCTGAGCAACGCGCTCGCCTCGGTCGCCTTCGACACGCCCGCCGGCTCGATCACGACGAGCGACCAGGACCTCATCGTGCGCGCCACCGCGTCGGTCACGACGCCGGAGGACTTCGAGAACATCGTCATCAAGGGCAAGACCAAGATCCGCGATGTGGCGACGGTGACCCTGGGCGGCGACAACTATCTGACCTCGCTGCGCTCCGACGGCAAGACGGGCATCGGCATCGGCATCCTGCGGCAGGCGCAATCGAATACGCTCGATATCTCCCAGGGCGTTCGCGCCACGGTGGCGAAGATTCAGGAGACGCTGCCGCCGGGCATGACCCTCAAGGTGACGAGCGACGACGCCATGTTCGTGGAAGGCGCCATACATGAGGTCGAGATCGCCCTCATCCTGTCCGTCTCGATCGTGCTCGTCGTCATCTACCTTTTCCTGCTCGACTGGCGCGCCACGCTGATCCCGGGCCTGGCCATGCCGGTCGCCCTTATCGGCACCATCGCGGCGATCTATCTCGCTGGCTTTTCCGTCAACATTCTCACCCTCCTGGCGCTGGTGCTGGCGACGGGTCTCGTCGTCGACGACGCGATCGTGGTCCTCGAGAATATCGTGCGACGCCGCAACGAAGGCATGGGACCGCGCGCGGCGGCGGTGCTCGGCACCCAGGAAGTGTTCTTTGCGGTGGTCGCGACGACCGCCACGCTTGCCGCGGTCTTCATCCCCCTCTCCTTCCTGCCCGGCCAGACGGGCGGCCTGTTCCGCGAATTCGGCTTCGTGCTGGCGATGTCGGTGCTCCTGTCCTCGGTCGTCGCCCTTTCGCTTTGCCCCATGCTCGCTTCACGCATGCTGACCGGCGCGGAAGCCCATGGCGAGGAGCGTACCGGTACTGGCGCACGAGTCGGCCGCGCGCTTTCCAAGCTCTATCGTCGCTGCCTGCGCGCCTGCCTCGACGCGCCGATGATCGTCATCCTGGTCTCGGTGCTTTTTGCCGGTGTCGCCTTCTCGATGTTCAGCGCGATCCGACAGGAACTGACGCCAAACGAGGACCGCTCGATGGTGGTCCTGCGGATTTCGGCGCCGCAGGGCGTGAGCCTGGATTACACGACGCAGCAGATGATGCGGATCGAGGACCTGATCCGGCCGATGCGCGAAGCCGGCGAGATCGAAGCCACCTTCGCGAATGCAGGGTCCAACGGCTCGGCGAGCAACGGCTTCATGGTGATGACGCTGGCCCCGTGGGAAGAGCGCCAACGCACCCAACAGGAGATCGTGGCCGAGGTCAACGAGCTGACGAAGCAGGTTCCCGGCATCCGTGTCTTCGCCACGCAGCCCAACAGCCTCGGCATTCGTGGCGCCGGCAACGGCCTGCAGTTCGCGGTGGTCGGCGGCAGCTACGCCGAGCTTGGCCAACTGGCCAACAAGATCATCGCGGAGATGGAGAAGGATCCACGCTTCGTTCAGCCGCGGCTCACAACCGACGCGACGCAACCGCAGCTCGCCGTCGAGATCGATCGGGAGCTGGCGTCCGACCTCGGCATCGACATCACCGGCCTCGCCGAGGCGGTCCAGGCAGTGCTCGACGGGCGTGAACTCGGCGACGTCTTCGTCAACGATCGCGCCTTTGCCGTGAAGCTCGTCTCGACGACGAACCCCATCAACGACCCGACCGATCTCGAGAACATCTTTCTCAAGACCGGAGACGGCCGTTACGTGCCGATGTCGACCATCGCGACGCTGACCGAACGGGCGGTGCCTCCGTCCCTTTCGCGCGAGCAGCAATTGCATGCGGTTGGCATCACCTCCGGCCTGCGCAACGACTTCGCTCTCGGCAGTGCCCTGGCCCAGGCGCGCCAGATCGCGGCCCCGCTGCTGCAGCCCGGCGGCCGCATCATTCCGCTCGCAGAGGCCGCGACCCTCGATGAGACGAACAGCGGCATGGTCACCATTTTCGGTTTTGCGCTCGTGATCATCCTCCTCGTGCTGGCCGCTCAGTTCGAGAGCTTCATCAGCGCGGTGATCATCATGGCGACGGTCCCGTTGGGTCTTGCCTGCGCCGTCTTTGCGCTGATCCTCACCGGCACGAGTCTCAATGCCTACAGCCAGATCGGCTTGGTGCTGCTGGTTGGCGTGATGGCCAAGAACGGCATCCTGATCGTCGAGTTCGCCAATCAATTGCGCGATCGCGGCATGGGCGTGCGCCAGGCGATCGAGGAGGCCGCGAACATCCGGCTGCGTCCGGTCATGATGACGATGATCTGTACCGTGCTCGGCGGTCTTCCGCTGGTGCTTGCCAGCGGTGCAGGCGCCGAGGCGCGCATCGCGCTGGGCTGGGTGATCGTCGGTGGCCTGGGCCTCGCGACCTTGTCGACCCTGTTCCTGACGCCCGTAGCCTATCTTATCCTGGGCCGCTTCGTCACGCCGAAGGTCGAGGAGGAAGCGCGGCTTAAGCGCGAGCTGGAGGAAGCGGCCTACGCGAATGTCAAACCGGCGGAGTAAGGGTCCGGGCGGAGTGACTTACTTCAAGGGCCGCGCCCTCCGATACCCCTCTGGCCTGCCGGCCAGAGGGGGCAACGTAGAGCGCGGATTTGAAGGGATATAATTCCGAACGCTCCCAAGCTCCCAAGATTGCAGCCGGCTGGCGGAGACCGGTCGGTCAACCAGCGCCTTGTGAATACCGCGCCAATGCCTTGATCACCTGCTTGACCGTGATCCTGCCGATCTGAGCGCCTGTTTCATCGGTCACACCGACCCAGTCGTGTTGGGCGAACAGGGGCAAGACGTCCTCGCATCGTGCATCGGCCGGAACCGAGAACTCGCATGGCGGGAGATCGCCCTTTTCCATGATCGCGCGGACGTGGATGGCCCGCGCCTTGTTCACGTCCCGGACGAATTCCTCGATATGCTCGCTCGCTGGTTTGAGCACTATGTCTTCGGGCTTGCCCACCTGCTGAAGTGCGCCATCCCTGAGAACGGCGATGCGATCGCCGATCTTCAATGCCTCGTCGAAATCATGGGTGATGAACAGGATCGTCTTGTTCAGCGACCTCTGAAGCCGGATGAGTTCATCCTGCATCCCCGATCGGATCAGCGGATCAAGGGCCGAGAACGCCTCGTCCATCAGGATGATCTCGGTATTCATCGCGAGAGCCCTGGCTAGCCCGACCCGTTGCTGCTGGCCCCCGGACAATTGACGCGGCCATGCATTCTCGTATCCGGAAAGCCCGACGGTCTCGATCCACTTCTCGGCTTCCTTGGTGCGCGCCACCTTGTCGACACCCCGCACCTCCAAACCATAGGCAACATTGTCGATGACGGAGCGGTGGGGAAGAAGCCCGAACTTCTGGAACACCATGGTCACGGTGCTGCGACGGAACTGCCTGAGATCGTTCCTGTTCATCTTGAGAACATCGGTCCCATGCACAAGGATCTCGCCAGCCGTGGGCTCGATCAGGCGATTGACATGCCTGATCAACGTGGACTTGCCCGAACCCGACAGGCCCATGACGACGAAAATCTGACCTTTGGCGATATCGAGCGAGACGCTGTCGAGACCGACGACGTGGCCCGTTTCGGCCTGCACATCGGCTTTCGACTTGCCTTGGCGCATGAGAGCCATCGCCTTTTCGGGAGAGTCGCCGAAGATCTTCGTGACGCCCTTGATCTGGATCGCCAGGTCGGTTTCAACGTAGCCGCTCATGGACGTCCCTCCGATACACCGATACGGGCCTGCAGCCGCTTGCCGAACGCCTGGATGACACGGTCGAACACCACGGCGAGCGCGACGATACCGAGACCCGCGAAGAGCCCACGGCTGATTTCGAGCCTGCCAATCCCTTGCAGAACCTGATAGCCGAGACCGCCGGCCCCGATCATCGAAGCGATCACCACCATGGCCAGCGCCATCATCGTGGTCTGGTTGATGCCGGCCAGGATCGTCGGCAGGGCCAACGGAATCTGAACCCCGAACAAGCGTTGCGTCGGAGTCGTGCCGAAGGCCCGGCTCGCCTCCATCACCGCGGGGTCGACCGAGCGAAGACCGAGATCCGTAAGGCGCGCAAGCGGGGGAGCCGCATAGACGATTGTCGCGATCAATGCGGGGATCTTGCCAGGACCGAATATCATCACGGTGGGGATGAGGTAGACGAAACTCGGCAATGTCTGCATGAGATCGAGGATCGGCATGACGACCTGGCGCGTCATCGATGAACGCGACATCCACACGCCAACGGGAATTGAGATGACGATGGCGCTGATCGTGGCGGCCAGCATCAGGGCGGTGGTCGCCATGGCGTCCTTCCACAGATCCATGATGCCGAGGAAAACCAGTGCGACGAGCACGATGAACGGAAGCTGCCAACGGCGTGTCGCGAGCCAGGCGGCTGCGACCACAGCCCCTACGATCAGCCACCAGGGCGCAACGAGGAGCAACTCTTCGATCGTGTTGAGGAGGATGAGAAGCGGCCGTGCAGCGGCTTCGAAGCTCTCACCCCAGTTGGACACGACCCAGTTCAAGCCGTCATCGACGGCTCGTCGCCATGGGTTGGTGTCGACGAAATCTGGAAACATCTAGCTTTTGTCTGAGTTGGTTAGCGGGATTTTGGGCGGTCGTCGGGCTGACTGCCCCGCCAGGACGCTATGCTGGCGTCGCAAAGACCACGGGGCCCACGCCCGCCACCGAAGCGGGAGCATGGGCAGGTGGCCGACCGCTGGAGGAGTGGATATCAGTCGAGACTGGCCTGAACCTTCTCGGCAACGTCGCTCGGAACCCAATTCTTCCAGATGTCCGATTTGGTCTTCAGGAAGTTGAGCGCGGTCGCCGCGGCATCGGCCTTGTTCTCGTCCCCATAGACCAGCAATTCGCTGATCTGCGCATTGCTCAAGCCGACCTTCGAGAAGTATTCGGCAAGGGTCGGAGCTTCTTCCTTGATCCATTGAGCGGCGCCCACGACCGCCGGGGAGGACGGGTAGGCGGTCACGGCCGGCGGGTTGCTGCAATCAGGATCGGTATTGCACGCATAGACATCGGGCTTGGCTTCGCCGAGGTCGAGCTGGACCGCGTCGAATTTGCCGAGAACCGCAGTCGGCCCCCAATAATAGAACAGGATCGGCTCCTTGCGAAGGAAGGCGCGAGCGATCGAGGCATCCAGCGCGCCCCCTGATCCGGCGGAGAAGAGGTTCCAGGTCTTGCCCATGTCAAACGCCTTGAACAAGGCGGTGGTCGACAATTCGCAAGCCCAGCCCGGCGGGCATGAATAGAGCCGCCCCTTGCTGGCATCCTCGGGATCGGGGAAGAGATCCGGCCTGGCGATGACGTCGGGGCCACTCTTCAGCTCCGGATGAGCCTCCTGAACGTAGCGCGGGATGAACCATCCCTCGACCGTTCCGTCCGTGATCGCGTCGCCGAGTTCGACGACCTTGCCCTTCTGCAGCCCCTCCTCCCAGGAAGCCTTGATGACGCTGGTCCAGAGCTCCGGCGCAACCGCCGGTTTGCCGCGCGACAGCATCGACGAGGCGGTCGGCACCGTGTCACCGGTGACGACCTCCACCTTGCAGCCGAAGCCTTTCTCCAGGATGACGGCGTGGATATGCGCAAGCGCCGCCGCCGAGGGCCATGTCATCTCGGCGATGTCTATCGTTCGATCGGTGCCGCAGGAGGTTTCTTGGGCCAGAGCTGGCTGTGAGAACCATGCCGCGACAGCGAGAACCGATCCGGCAAGCAAGCCTTTTCCGCTTGATATCATCCCTGTGAGATCTCCATTTCTGACAGTATCGGCAGCGGGCCTAACGAATCGTTCCCAGATGGTCAACCCGCGTAAATCCTCTTTAAGTAACAAACTATCAATTCAAGTAAGCTTATTTCACTATTCTTAAGAATGAAATTGACCTCTCACCGCCTTAGATACAATCGTGGATTTTTACTTTGTGCAAACATACTATACGACACCTGCGGGAATCCGGGGTTGATTTTCGGGTATATTTCCACGATGTTCCGCGCGACCACGCGACCGTACCACCCCAACACACGGCGCCGAGGCCGGGTGCGTAATTCACATACCGCAACGAGCATCGTTTGCAGCCGAGGGAGCAAGACAATTCTGATCCGAAACAACTGCGAGTACGACGCCCTGGACGACACGTCGGCAGGGCGTATTTGCCTTGCCCGGACGTTGTCGGGGTTGTCGATTGAGGAAGCGGCCAATCAGCTCGGGGTCGCGCCGGAACGATGGTCCGATTGGGAGCGCGATCGCGATATTCCCGAAAACTATCTCGCCCCAATGATGGCGGGCATCCTGGGGGTGAGCCTATCCTGGCTCATCGTGGGCTCGGGAGAAGGACCAACCGCAGATTGTGACGATTAGGACGGTCTTGGGTTCCCGGTCGCCAACGGCGCGCGATTGGCGGAAGTGGCGGCGACCGCAGTCTCCTCCCCATCATTACGGGGAGGAGATGTCGGCAGGCAGATAAGGAGCTGCCCGAACGCCGATTCCTACTGCCGTCGGTTCACTGTCGTCCGACTTCCTTCCACACGCCGCCATCGATCTGGGAGACGACGATGATGTCGCCGCCCTGATGGTCGTTCGGACCGTATTTGATGTGGGCGTCGAGGATGTGGTCGTCGAACTCCAACGTTTCCATGCCCTTCTGGAAGGATTCCGGCGTCAGGTCCTTGCCGGCGGCCTCCAAGCCCTTCACCAACAGAACCGCCGCGGCGCGGCCGAGTTGGGCGGCGGTGCCCGGATCTTCGCCAGTAGCCGCCTTGAAGCTGTCGGCCCATTTCTTGAGTTCAGGGTCGGTGGCCAGGCGATGCTCCAGATCCGACCAGCCCGCCGCCGCGTAATAGCCTTCCGTCACGCCGCCCGGCACCTTTGCAACGGCCGTATTGAAGCCCGCGGATGAGCCGATGAACGCGACATCGTTCCAGCCCAGCTTCTTGGCGGTTCCGAGAATCAGGATGGTCTGCCGCACGCCGACCGCCGTCGCCACGATGTCGCAGCCCGCATCGCGCAGCTTGGTAAGCGAACCGACGAAGTCCTGGTCGTCAGGCTTATGGGTCGTCTCGGCAGCGAATTTCAGGCCCAGCTCTTCCGTCTTTTCCTTGGTGCCCTCATAGACCTCCAGCCCGAAGTCGGACGGGAAATACATGGCGCAGATTTCCTTCGCGCCCTTCTGCTTGGCAAGGAACTCTATGCCGGCCTTCATCTGGTCGTAATAGGATGAGAGGCCCGTGTATTTGTAGGTCGTGTCGCCCTCGATCATTTGGCGCGCCGCCGTCAGCGGCGAGATGTTCGCCACCTTGGCAGGTTCCATCATCTTGAAGCCGGCGATGACATGCGGCGTCCCGAGGTTGAGGATCATGGCGAACACCTTGTCGGAATTCACCAGCTTGTTGTAGTTCTGCACCGCCTTTGGCACTTGATAGCCGTGGTCTTCGACGATGAACTTGATCTTGCGTCCGTGCACCCCGCCGGCCGCGTTGACCTCGTCGAAATATTGCTGGGCTGCCTTGATGGCCTGCACATTGAAGGGTGCGAAGACACCTGACAGGTCGCCATTCGAGCCGATGCGGACCTCAGTGTCCGTCACGCCTTGCTGTGCGTAGGCCGCCGATGCCATGCCGGCGGCAAGGCCGAGCGCCAGAATCGAATTTCTTATTGCCGATTTCATTGCAAGTTCCTCCGTGGTGTTTCAGTCCCCAGGAGCGCCTTGCGTCCGGACGAAAAGGCGCTCTGTCTCTTCTTTCCCGCACCTCACGATGCCAAGTGACCCACTTGGTCGCGGAGTGCGGGTTCCGGCCTGGAGCGTTTTCCCTCGCCCTTCAGCCGTACATCTCGTCGATCAGCCTCTTGTGCTTTGTCTCGACGAAGCTTCGCTTCAGCTTCATTGTCGCTGTCAGCTCCTCGTCCTCCGCGGTGAGCAGCACATCGATCAAGCGGAAGTCCTTTATCTGTTCGACACGGGCGAATTCGCTGTTCGTTTCGGCGACGACGCCCGCGATCAGGTCGCGTACCTCCTGCGCGGCGCACAGCGATCGGAAGTCGTTGAACGGCACCCGTCGGTCCTGGGCGAACTTCTCCACGTTCTCCTGGTCGATCATGATGAGCGCCGACAGGAATTTGCGCCTGTCGCCAATGATGACCGCGTCGGCGATGTAGGGCGAGAACTTCAGGCGGTTCTCGATTTCGGCCGGGGTGATGTTCTTGCCGCCGGCGGTAATGATGATGTCCTTTGCGCGGCCGGTGATGGTCAGGAAGCCTTCATTGTCTATCCGCCCGAGATCGCCGGTCCGCAGCCAGCCGTCGACGAGGGTTTCCGCGGTCTTGTCCGGCTTGTTCCAGTAGCCCTGGAACACGTTGCCGCCGCGGTACAGGATCTCGCCGTCCGGCCCGATGCGGAGCTCGCCTCCCGGCACGACCTTGCCGACGCTTCCCGTCTTGAACTCCTCCATAGAGTTGAGCGAAATCACACCGGAGCTTTCGGTCATGCCGTAGCCCTCCAGCAAGGTGACGCCGATCGCCTTGTACCATCTGAGAAGGTCCGGCGAGATCGGCGCGGCGCCGGTCGTGCCGCGACGCAGCCGGTCGAGGCCGAGCATGCGACGAAGATTGTTCAGCACCATGAAGTCCCAGAAGGCATAGCTTGCCTTGATGCCGAACGGTACCGGCCGGCCTTCCTCCAGGCAGGCCGCGCGTTTCATGCCGGCCGCGACAGCCCGGCCAAAGGCCCATTTTCCGATCGGCGTCGCCTCGCCGGCCATGATGGTGACGCGCGAATAGACCTTCTCCCAGACGCGCGGAACCGCCGTGAAGACGTGCGGGCTTACCTCACGGATGTTGTCGAATACGGTTTCCGGGCTTTCTGCGAAATTCACCGTCGAGTTCAGCCCGATCGGGACGAAGACGCTGATCAGCCGCTCCAGAATGTGGCAGAGGGGCAGGAAGCAGACCTGTTCGTCGGTGGTCTTGACCGGCAGCGCGATGAGCGCCCCGGTGATCGAGCACATGATGTTGCTGTGGCTGATCATGGCGCCCTTGGGCGGTCCGGTGGTGCCAGACGTATAGACGAGGATGGCGGTGTCGTCCGGCTCCGAGCGGGAGATCTCCTCCTCGAAACGGGTGGGATTCTCCTTCAGATAGTCGCGCCCGATGCGATAGAGCTCATCGAGGAAGATGACCTTCTCGTCGGAAAAGCCGTGCAGGCCATCGCGGTCGAACACGATCACCTTCGCCAGTCCGGGCATGCCCCCTTTGACGGACAGGAACTTGTCGAGCTGCTCATCATCCTCGACGAACAGGAAACGGCTGTCGGAATCGTTGACCAGATATTTGAGCTGCGATGCGGAGTCGGTCGTGTAGACGCCGGATACGATGCCGCCCACCGACTGCACGCCGAGATCGGCATAGATCCATTCCTTGTTGTCCTCCGACAGGATCGAGACGACCTCGCCGCGCTTGAGGCCGAGCGCCACGAGCCCGAGCCCGATCAGCCGCGCATGCTCGTAGAAATCGCCCCATGTGTAGGACAGCCAGATGCCGTAGTCCTTCTCGCGGTGGGCGACCTTGGGTCCGAGTTCCTCGCATCGTTTTCGGAAGAGCTTCACCAGCGTATCGGCGCCGTCGAAGAAATACGGTCCGCTGCTGAGGTCGGCATTGATGCTGTGGCCGTCCACGACCTTCTGCGGCGGCAGGTTGGGTGCGACAGTCATGTGATTGTCCTCGTATCCGGGATGGAGCCTGGGAAACCCTCATCCGACCGCGCTTCGCGCGGCCACCTTCTCCCACAAGGGCAGTAGGGGGAGCCTGGCATTGGCGCTCCGGCCAAATCGCGACGCTTACGACGAGCATCAGCGTCGCGGCCGCCCTTCCCTTCTTCCCTTGCGGGAGAAGGTGGCCTCGCGAAGCGAGGTCGGATGAGGGGTAAGCACGCCAGCTCCCTCATCGCCATGTCTTCTTCTGTTTCCAGCGTTTCTGGCCACGCTGGGTCTCGCCCTGGACACCGAGATAGAACTCCTGGATGTCCTTCGACTGCAGGAGCCGTGCCGCGGTGTCGGCCATGACGATGCGGCCAAGTTCCATCACATAGCCGTAGTCCGCGACCTCCAGCGCGACGCGGGCATTCTGCTCCACCAGCACCATGGTGACGTCCTGCTCGCGGTTGAGGCGTCGGATGATGGAGAAGATCTCCTTCACCAGAAGGGGCGAAAGGCCGAGACTCGGCTCGTCGAGAAGCATCACCCTGGGATCGGCCATGAGGCCGCGGCCGATTGCGAGCATCTGCTGCTGGCCGCCCGAAAGCGTGCCGGCCGCCTGGCGGCGGCGCGCGGCAAGGATCGGAAAATAGGAATAGACCATCTCCAGATCGCGGCGAACGGCTTCCGCATCCGTGCGCGTGAACGCCCCCATCTGGAGATTCTCCTCCACCGTGAGCAGCGGGAAGACCTCGCGTCCCTCGGGCACATGGACGATGCCGGCCCGCACGACCTGGTCGGGCTCCTGACCCGCGATATCGCCGCCCCCGTATAGGATTTCTCCCTTTTGCGGGTTCATGACACCGGAGATGGTCTTCAGCAGCGTCGTCTTGCCGGCACCGTTGGCGCCGAGAACGGTGACGATCTGGCCGGCGCGGACTTCCAGGCTCACGCCGCGGATAGCCATGATCGGGCCGTAGAAGCTCTCGAGATTGCGCACCGACAGCACCACTGCCTTTTCGGACGGCACGGAATGGACGACCTCGAGGTTGACCGTCATGCCACTGCCCTCTTCTCCGGGTCGGACACGCCGATATAGGCCTCGATCACCTTCGGATCGTTCTGCACCTCCTGGGCCGTGCCGAGGGCCAGCGCCTTGCCATCGGCGAGCGCCAGCACGCGATCCGAAACGGAAGAGACGAGATGCATGTCGTGCTCGACCATCAGAACGGTGATGCCCATCTGGGACTTGATGTCCTCGATCCAGAAGGCGACGTCCTGGGTTTCCTCGACGGAGAGGCCGGAAGCGGGTTCGTCGAGCAGCAGGAGCCGCGGCTCGATCGCGAGCGCCCGGCCCATCTCCACCACCTTGCGCACCCCATAAGGCAGGCCGGCTATGTATTTTTCGCGATAGGCCTGCAGGCCGAGAAAGTCGATGACCTTCTCCACCGCCTCGCGATGGCGTCGCTCCTCCTGCCGGACGAAGGGCGTAAAGAGCAGTTCGCTGACCATGTTTCCCTTGCGGTGGCGATATCGCCCGACAAGGAGGTTCTGCAGCACGGTCGCCTGTTCGAAGAGCTCGATGTTCTGGAAGGTCCTTGCAATGCCGAGCCGCGCCATCTCGTGAGGCGCGCGCTGCAGGATGCTTTCGCCGGCGAAGCGTATGTCGCCCTCGACCGGGTCGTAGAAGCGCGAGATGAGGTTGAAGAGTGTGGATTTTCCCGCCCCGTTGGGCCCCACCAGGGCGAAGACCTCGCCCTCTTCGACCGAGAACGAAACCTTGTTGACGGCCACCACGCCGCCGAAACGCAACGTCACATTGTCGATTTCGAGGAGGCTCATCGCATGCGCTCCGTCTTCAGATAGCTTTTCTGGCGACGGAACATGTCGCGGCGATAGAACGGGAAGAGCTCGAAATAGGTCCTGACCTTCACCCACCGGCCGTAGATGCCCATCGGCTCGAAGAGGATGAAGAGGATGAGCAACGCTCCGAAGATCGCCGATTCCAGGCCGGGTATGGCGACGGTGCCGCCGCCGAGCATGCCGCCGACGAAATCACGCGAGATGGCGATGGCCTGCGGCAAGAGCGCCACGACGAAGGCCCCGAAGAAGGCGCCATGGATCGAGCCAAGCCCGCCAATGACGATCATCAGCAGAAGCTGGATCGAGATGATCAGGTTGAAGGTCTCGTTGTTGAAGATGCCCGCGAAATGCCCCATCAGCGCGCCGCCAAGCCCCGTTATCGCCGTCGATATGGCGAAGGAAACGGCTTTGGTCTTGGCGACGTTGACGCCCATCGCCCGCGCCGAAACCTCGGAGTCGCGCACCGCCGAGAAGGAGCGTCCGAGCGGCGTGCGCAGGAGGTTGCGGTAGACGAGGACGATCACCACCGCCACGATCAGCACCATCCAGTAAAAGCGGGCGGGCGAGCCGTAGCGATCGATCTCCAGCCCGAAGATCGAGATGGTCGGGGGGATCAGCCCGACCACGCCGTTGGTCAGCGGCTCGGCGATCACGATCAGATCGTCGGCCAGAATGGCGAGCGCCAGCGTGCCGATGCCCAGATAGATGCCGTGGAGTCGGCTCATCGGCAGCGCTATCAACGCTCCCGCCACCCCGGCGATCAGCCCGGCCAACGGAAAGGACAGAATGAAGGGCAGTCCGACCGGGTCCTGCAGCAGCACGTTCGCGTAGCAGCCGATCGCCAGGAAGGCCGAATGGCCGAGGCTCGCCTGGCCGGTCTGGCCGACCAGGATCATCAGTCCCATGCCCGCGATCGCCCATATGAGCACGTTGGTCATCTCGCCCAGCCAGAATGTGTCGAGCAGGAACGGCAGCACGATCGAGAGCACCAGGAGCGCCATGTACCAGCCGGCCTGGTGGCCGTGCCTGAACAGGTTGATGTCGGCGTCGTACGAGGTCTTGAACACTGTCCGCATGCGCCGTCAGACCTTCTTGCTGTGGACCTGGGCCAGGATGCCGTGGGGGCGGAAGACCAGGATCAGGAAGAGCAGGAGATAGGGCATGATCTGCGAGTAGCCGGCTGCGATGTAGTAGGATGCGAAAGGCTCGATAAGGCCCACGATGATGCCGCCGAGCAAGGCTCCGGGCAGGCTGCCGAAGCCGCCGATCACCGCCGCGGCGAAGGCCTTGATGCCCAGGAGGCCGGTCGAGGGATCGATCGATCCTTTCGAAGCGAACAGGACGCCGGCGATTGCGGCAACGGCGCCCGCCAGCGCCCAGATCAGTGAATGAACGCGCTTTACCGGGATGCCCATATAATAGGCTGCGAGCTGGTTCTGCGAGGCGGCTTGCATCGCGATTCCCAGCCGTGTCCTGTTGAAATACAGGTAGAGCACCGCCGTCAGGAGTATCGTGACCACGATCACCATGAGTTCGTCGAGCCCGAGCACCAGGCCGCCAAACCGCACATCGATCCCGGCGATCGGCGATTCCAGCGATTTCGGCTCGTGGCCCCAGATCACGCCCGCGAGGAATCTCAGCACAAAGCCGAGCGCGATGGTGAGCATGACCACGGCGATCTGTGACTGGCCGAACATATGCCGGAGCACCAGCATGTCCAGCAGATAGCCGAACACGCCCATGATCACGATGGCGATCGGCACGGACAGCCAGAACGGCAGTCCGAGAAACTCGGCGTTGGTGAGGCCGAGCGTGATGAAGGCCCCCAGCATCATGAAATCGCCCTGGGCGAAATTCACCGCTTCCGTGGCCTTGTAGATCAGCACGAAGCCGAGCGCGATCAGGCCATAGACGCATCCATTGGCCAGGCCGCTGACAATGAGCTGCAATACGTCCAAGACGTTCTCCTCCCATTGATTCGGTACTTGCGTGGTCTTTCTTGCCGCGCTTTTTCCCGACTATAGATTACCCGTTCCCGTGGGCAACCGACGAAAGTCATACATCTGTCAGGGCGATAGAAATACCTTTCCGTTCGGCTTGGCGAGTTCGCCGGAGACCCTATCGACGGCCTCCGCGAGCGGCACCACGGCCGTCACGTCTGTCTTCCACCTCCCGTCCGAAAATCGCTTCTGAGCTTCGCCGATAGCTTGCGCCGTCCGCTCCTTCGGGCCGCGCATCCACTCGACCAGCCAGAACCCCTCGACGCGCTTGTGCTGGAAAATGAGCTGCCCGGGCTGGCGGATGGTGGTCGCATCAGGATCGAGCCTGCCATAGACGATCCAGCGCGACCGCTTGGGCATTGCTTCGAAGATGGCCGAGGCGAGCGGGCCGGTGACGGCGTCCAGAAAGATGCGCGGCCGTTCGGCCTTCATCACCTCGTGCAACGCATTTCCGAAATCCCCCGCTTGGGCATTGAGCACGTGGACCGCCCCCGCTTCCTTCAGCAGGGACATCTGGTCTTCACGACGCACGATGGCGATCGGCCGGAAGCCCTCGTCGCGCGCCACGCCCATGATCAGTTTCGAGAGCTGGCTGGCGCCGGCCGTCAGGATGAATGCCTTCTCCCCCTCCTCGCGCACGATGCCGAACATGGCCAGCGCGGTGAGCGGGTTGACGATCATTGCCGCGCCATCGACGTCGCGCACCGTATCGACGAGCGGGATCGAGGAGGCAGCTTCCGCGACCGCATATTCGGCCCAGCTACCCCAATTGCTGGTGCCCGTGGCGAAGGCGACACGCTTGCCGGCGAAGCTTCGCGCATAGGGATCGTCGCCCGTGGCGACGACGGTGCCGACGCCTTCGAAGCCCGCTGGCTGCCCCTTGACGCGCGGCTGGCCGTACATGCCCTTCACGAACATGACATCCGAAGGGTTGATCGAAGCGAGGGCGACCTTGATCAGGAGCTGGGTCGGCTTTGGCGACGGCACGCCGATCGAGCCATATTCGACGTAGGGTTCCATGGCCTCGAGAACGGTTCCGGAGGGAACGGCGGCATAGGCGTCGTGCTTGACCAAAAGCGCCTTCATCTCTGTCGGAATGGCCATGGCTGTCGCCTCCTCGCTCTTCAGGCCTAGGGCTTCAGGATCAGCTTCCCGGTGGCCCCGCGGCCGAGCACCCGTTTCAGCACCTCGGGAGCGTCGGCGAGCGGGTAAACACCTTCGATCACCGGCTTCACCTTGCCGGCGAGATACCAGCCGATCAATTCCTGCATGTTCTCCGCGTAGGTCTTCGGTTCCTTCCGGGTGAAGGTTCCCCAGAACACGCCGATTACGCCAAAACCCTTGACCAGGGCCAGGTTGACAGGGAATTGCGGGATCGTGCCGGAAGCGAAGCCAATGACCAGCAAACGCCCGCCCCATGCCATGGAGCGTGCGAGGGCGTCGAAGGATTCACCGCCGACCGGATCGAAGGCGACGTCGACGCCCTGGCCATCAGTCGCTTCCTTCAGGCTTTCCTTGAGGTGGTCGTAACCGATCACCATATCGGCGCCGGCGTCGCGGGCGATCGACCGTTTCTCCGCCGAGGAGGCGACCCCAATCACCTTCGCGCCCATCACCTTGCCGATCTGGATCGCGGCGATGCCTGTAGCGCCGGAGGCGCCCAGCACACAGAGCGTCTCGCCAGGCCGCAGGTTCGCGCGCTGCTTGAGCGCGTGGTGCGACGTGCCGTAGCCGCACATCAGGGCGCATGCGTCCTCGCCCGAGAGGCCGGCCGGCAACTTCATCACAGCGGCCTCGGGGGCGCCTACCTTTTCGGCGTAGCTGCCGAGGGTAGAGAGCGCCGCAACCCGATCACCCGGTCTTGTCGACGTCACGTCAGGGCCTACCGCGATCACGGTGCCCGCGACTTCCATGCCCGGCACGAACGGGAGCGGCGGCTTCATCTGATAGAGGCCCTGAACCAGAAGCCCATCGGGGTAGTTGACGCCGATCGCCTCGGCCTCGATCACCACGGTAGAGCCGGTCGCCTCCGGCTCCGGCCATTCGGCATAGTCGAGCTTGTCGAGGGGTGCGAAATCGCGAGCGACGATGGCCTTCATGCCGTCCTCAAATCTTTTCCTGTGTGTATTTGCGTAGCTCCTCGCGCGCGACCTGACGGCGATGGACAGCGTCGGGGCCGTCAGCCAGGCGCAGCGTGCGCAGATGGGTCCAGGAGCGAGCGAGCGGCGTATCCTGGCTGATGCCCTGGGCACCGAACATCTGCACCGCCTCGTCCACGACCTTGAGTGCGACCCGCGGCGCGACCACCTTGATCTTGCTGATCCAGGGAGCCGCGGCAACCCTGTCGCCCCGGTCCATCATCCATGCCGCCTTGAGGCAGAGCAGGCGCGCCATCTCGATCTCCATGCGGCATTCCGCGATGATGTCGTAGTTGGCGCCGAGCTGCGCCAGCGGTTTGCCGAACGCCTCGCGGCGCATCGAGCGGCGGCACATCAGTTCCAGTGCCATCTCGGCATGGCCGATGGCCCGCATGCAGTGGTGGATGCGGCCGGGTCCGAGACGGCCCTGCGCGATCTCGAACCCCCTGCCCTCGCCGAGAAGCAGGTTCGAGGCAGGTACGCGCACATTCTCGAACCGCAGGTGAAAATGGCCATGCGGAGCGTCGTCGTCGCCATAGACCTTCATCGCCCGGAGCTTGGTGATGCCCTTGGTGTCGGCCGGAACCAGGATCATCGAATGCTGGCCATGCTTGGGGCCTTCATGGGCGGTACGCACCATGACGATGTAGATGGCGCAGCGCGGGTCGCCCGCGCCCGAGGACCACCATTTCTCGCCGTTCAGGACATAGTCGTCGCCATCCCGCTCGCAGCGCATCGAGATATTGGTGGCGTCGGAGGAGGCCACGTCCGGCTCGGTCATGAGGAAGGCGGAACGGATCTTGCCGTCGAGCAGCGGCTTCAGCCATTTCTCCTTGTGCTCGACGCTGCCATATCGCTCCAGCACCTCCATGTTTCCGGTGTCCGGGGCGGAGCAGTTGAAGACTTCGGCGCCGATATGGGCCTTGCCCATTTCCTCGGCGAGATAGGCATATTCGACCGTGGTGAGGCCGTAGCCGCGTTCGGAATCGGTGAGCCAGAAATTCCACAGGCCGCGCTCGCGGGCCTTCGCCTTCAATCCATCCAGGATCTCCGTCTGACGTGGCGTGAAGGTCCAACGGTCACCGCTCTTGCCGACCTCGGCCAGGAATTCCTCGTCGAGCGGCATGATCTCCTCGCGCACCATGCGGGCAACGCGCTCATGGATCGGCTTCAGCCGTTCCGTCATGCCAAGGTTCATATCCGACACAACTCTATCCCTCCCTCGCACCCAGGCCGCGCAATGCAAAGATCACGACCTGCCTAACGATCGCTTCCACGTCATCGTCGGTTTCACCTGGCCGGGGCGAGTACCAGAAGATCGGCGAATTCAGCGTGGTGAACATGACCTGGTTGGCGATGCTGACATTCTCGAAATGGAACACCCCGGCTTTCAGGCCTTGGGCGAGGATCTCGCGGAAGATCCTGCCGTAACTGGAGCGATACTCGAGAAGCTCGCTCAGCACCTTGCGCTGCTGCGGCGTCGTGGAACCGCGCAGGGTCATTTCGACCCCTTCCCAGACAGCGCGCTGGAATTGGCGCGTGACGATCATCTGGCGCGTGTGCGCCATGGCCATCTTCTTCCATTTTTCCATCGGGCCGATCGGAAGGTCGCGATAGGGCTCGACGGCGGCATAGTTCATGTCCATGCCGGTGCGGTAGACGTCCGCGAACAGATCCGCCTTCGAAGGATAATAGTGGTAGATCCGCCCCTTTGTGGCACCGAGCCGGCGGGCGACGTCATCGATCGAGGTCGCGCTGTAGCCCTGTTCCATGAAACAGGTCGCCGCGGCATGCAAAACCTCGGCCCGCGCATTGTCCAGGACATGCTCCCTGACGCTGAGCGTCATCTGGCCTCCCTGCCGTCCTTTGCCCCCATCAGGACGCGACAGCGCCGTCGACGGGGCTTTACTGACGTGCAAATGATGAACATACTACCCGGTATGTTGTCAACGCGGCTCTGAGGATGTCGGACAAAAAGCCTGCGGGTGGACCGCGCGGTAGCATAGGCGCATGCCGGTCCAGCTGATTGCCTTGGCCGCTTTTGGTGCGCTGCCGGATGGTTCGACCTGGCGGCGGGAGATGGGGAGGATCGATGTCGTATCTGGATGAACTCTTCTCGGTCGCGGGCAAGCACGCGCTGGTCACCGGCGCGGCGACGGGCATCGGCCGCATGGCGGCGACGGCGCTCGTACGCGCCGGCGCCGATGTGATGATCGCCTCGCGCAAAGGGGCCGATTGCGAGCGCGTGGCCGGCGAGATCAACGCCTTGGGAGGTCCCGGGAAGGCGCAGGGCTTTGCGGGCGACGTGAGCAGCGAAGCCGGCATAGCGGCGCTGGTGGACGAAGTCCGCAAACGCACGGACACGCTCCACATCCTCGTCAACAATGCCGGTATCACCTGGGGCGAGAAGCTGGAGACCTTCCCCTATCACGCCTGGGCGAAGGTGCTGAACGTCAATGTCACCGGTCTCTTCCATCTGACACGGGAATTGCTGCCGCTCCTGGACAAGGCGGCGAGCGACGCCGATCCGGCGCGCGTCATCAATCTCGGTTCTGTGATGGGCACTCAAGCCCTGGCGGACGACGCCTATTCATACACGGCGTCGAAGGCTGCGGTGCATCATCTGACCCGCACCTTGGCCAACGAGTTCGCGCGGCGGCGCATCACCGTCAACGCATTCGCGCCCGGCCCCTTCCAAAGCCGCATGACCGCCTTCGCCACCGGAACCGAGGCACAGGCGAAGCATATTGGCGACCATGTTCCGATCGGCAGGATCGGCGCGCCGGATGACATTGCCGGCGCTACATTGTATCTGTGCAGCCGCGCCGGAAGCTATGTGACCGGCGCCATCATTCCGATCGACGGCGGCCAGTCCGTGCAGCACGGAATGACACTTTTCAAGGAATAAGGTCCGGAGTTCCCGCCTTGCCGGGATTCTCCGAGACCCGGCAACAATGAACCGGAAAATCATTCGGGAGCAATGGTTTGCCGGTTCCGGCAACAGGAAGACCAGGCTTGAAGACTGTCAGTTACGATGAACTCGCGGCCAACCAGGGCAAGGAGATCGGGCTTTCGCCTTGGCGCGTCGTAAGCCAGCAGATGATTGACCAGTTCGCCGACGCGACGGACGATCACCAGTTCATCCATGTCGATCCCGAGCGTGCCGCGCGCGAAACCGCTTTCGGCGGCACGATAGCGCATGGGTTCCTGTCGCTGTCGCTGCTCTCGGCGATGACCTTCGAGACATTGCCGCAACTCGAAGGCGCAAGCGTCGGCATCAATCACGGCTTCGACAAGATCCGCTTCATCGCGCCGGTCAAGTCAGGGGCGCGCATCAGGACCCGTTTCGTGTTGGCCAACGTCAATGCCCGGCCATCCGGCTGGGTGCACATCGATTACGACGTGACCATCGAGATCGAGAATTCGATGAAACCGGCGCTCACGGCGCGCTGGCTCACCCTTACCCATCTGGAGCCCAGGGAAAACGATTCATGAGTGACGCGAACACGCTCGATCTCGCCGCGCTCGCGCCCTATCTCGAGGCCCATCTGCCCGGCTTTTCGGGGCTGGAGCGGATCGAGAAGTTCAAGTCCGGCCAGTCCAACCCGACCTATCTGTTGACCGCCCGGACCGGCCGCTACGTCTTGCGCGCCAAGCCGCCGGGACAATTGCTCAAATCCGCGCATCAGGTGGATCGCGAGTTCCGCGTCATGAAGGCGCTTGCCGGAACGGACGTGCCCGTGCCGCCGGTCCTGCATCTTTCGCAGGAGGATTCGCCGATCGGCCGCATGTTCTACGTCATGGCCTTCGTCGAAGGACGGATATTCTGGGACCCGGGCCTGCCCGAGGCCTCCGGCAATGGCGAGCGCGCGGCTATCTACGACGCCATGAACGCCACCCTCGCTGCCCTCCACAATGTCGACCTGGAGGCCGCGGGGCTTGCGGACTACGGTAGGCCCGGCAATTATTTCGAACGGCAATTCGGACGCTGGACCAGCCAGTATCGCTCCTCGGAGACGAGCGTGGTGGCGGACATGGACCGCCTGATCGCCTGGCTGGAGACCCATCTGCCGCCGGATGACGGGCTGGTGTCGCTGGTTCATGGCGACTACCGGCTGGACAACATGATCTTCGCGCCAGATCGGCCTGCGGTCATCGCCGTGCTCGATTGGGAGCTGTCGACCCTCGGTCATCCCTATGCGGATATTTCCTATCAATGCATGCAGTGGCGCCTGCCGCATGCTTCCGGGTTCAGGGGTCTTGGCGGCATCGATCGTGCCGCGCTCGGCCTTCCGACCGAGGAGGCCTATGTCAGGCGCTATTGCGAGCGACGGAACATCGACGGCATCGACAATTGGACCTTCTATCTGAGCTTTTCCTTCTTCCGCCTCGCCGCCATCTGCCAGGGCGTCTACAAGCGCGCGCTTGACGGCAATGCCTCGAATCCGGAAAAGGCCAAGACCTACGGAGAGGCAGTGAAGCTGCTGGCGGGACTCGCCGTGCGGCTCATCGATGAGGACAAGAAGGCATGAGACGTTTCGAGGGGCTGGCGGTCCTGCTGACGGGCGCGACGGGGGGATTCGGGCGACGCACGGCCGAGCGGCTGGCCGCCGATGGCGCCCGCCTGGTTCTGTCTGATATCGACATGGGCGCGCTGGAACAGCTGGCCGCCGACTTGCCTACCGAAACCGCGCTGCTGGCCGGCGACATCTCCCAGGAGAGCCTCGCCGAAGCGCTGGCCGAGCTTGCCGTCAGCCGCTTCGGCCGGCTCGACATAGCCATCAACAATGCCGGCATCGCCCAGAGCTTCGTCAAGCTGCCGCAAGTTCCCTCGGACGAGGCGCGGCGCATCATCGATATCGACCTTCTCGGCGTTTTCTACGCCATGAAGCACCAGATCCCCATCATGGAACGGCAGTTCCGCGCCGATGGCGTGCGGAGCGCCATCGTCAATATCGCATCGGTGGCTGGGCTGGCCGGCGCGCCACGGCTTTCGGTCTATGCCGCCGCCAAGCATGGCGTGGTCGGGCTTACACGCTCGGCCGCTGCCGAATACGCAACCCGCGGCATCCGCGTGAATGCTGTCTGCCCGTCTTTCGCCCGCACCCCCATGGTCGGCGACTTCGTCAGGCTGGCCGGCGGCAACGAGGAGGAGGCTCATTCGGAACTCACCCGCGGCGTGCCGATGAAGCGCGTGGCCGAGGTCGACGAAGTGGTCGAGGTCATCCTTTTCGCCGCCGATCCCAGGAACTCCTTCATGACCGGCCATTCCCTGTCGGTCGATGGTGGCATTGCCGCGATCTAGAGCATGTCTCCCCAAAAGCGAGCACCGGTTTGGGAAGAAAGGCAGGCGTCAAATCAAAGTCCTAAAGCGGGGGAGCGAATCCAAGAGATCGCGACGCGCTTTGGGTTGGAGATTCGTCAGATCAGGACCAGCCCCTCGCGCATGGCGATCCCGATCGCCTCGGTTCGATTGGCGGCGCCCAACTTGCCTACCACCGCTGCTACGTGGAACTTGGCCGTGTGTACGGAAATGCCGAGGCGGCGGGCGATGACCTTGTTGGGCGCGCCCTCCGCAAGCAAAGCCAGCACTTCGCGTTCGCGCGTGCTCAGATGATAGCGCCAGCCCGGCTTGGCTTCTTCGGATGGGCCGCTCCGCTCCATCCGATAGCCCGCAGCCGCCAGGCGGATCGCTGCGATCACCAGGCTCACGCCGGCTCCATCCTCTAACGTCGCACGGACATTGGCCTGCCCTGTTGGGTCAACGCCCCATGCGACATGCGGCGTGACGGCGTCACGCAGCGTCCCATCCGTGACGACCACGTTCGCATGATCGGACGCGTCGGCCAACGCGATGTCGCGTTCTTCCGACAGCGCGGCCGTGAGCTCCTCCAGCCTGGCCGGATCGGCAATCGCCAACGCTATCGTGATGTTCGGCTGCGCCATGGCACTCGAAGCTAACTCATCGGTCGTGAGCCGATTGTAACGGAAAGATCACGCTTCTCGCCGCCCCGCACAATGGCAAGCATGACAACGCTTCCGACGCTGTCCGAGCCCAGCCGGCGAATCATGTCACGGGGACCGTGGACCTCTTCGCCGTTCCAAGCTGTCACGATGTCGCCCAGATGCAGGCCCGCGGCACGCGCGGGACCGGTCTCATCGAGGCTCATCACCATGGCGCCCCGGATCGAGGAATGGTGTACGGGATGCAGCCCGGCGCCAAGATAACCACGCGCGACATGGCCCTTCTCGCGAAGCGCGGAGGCTGTCCGCTCGATGGTTTCGGCCGGAATGATCAGGGGTCGCCGTCGCGGACCGAACAGCACCATCCCGATCAAGGCTCCTTCGGCATCAAGCGCGGCCGCACCCTCGAACCGTCCATCAAGCGACGCGGCGAGGCCTATGCGGTGGTCGATGAGCCCGCCGCGCATGCTGCGCCAGGATGGGCCGTATTCGCTGACCACGCCGAAGGCGACGAGCGGCGCACCTCCGCTGCCGCCGACGATGACCGCAACGGCGCCCGCCCCTGCATTCCTGGCAGGCTCGAAAGGCTGGAAGGAAGAGGAGCCTTCAGGCTTGATCAGCGCGATTCCGGTTGAAGGGTCGCGGCCCAGCATCTCCACCTTGGCGGTGGTCCCGCCGGGTAGCGTCGCCTCGAGGTCGTCGCCGGCATCAATGCCCTCCTCGGCGGTCGCATAAAGTCCGTCCCGCCAGTGAAAGGCGCTGGTCGTGTGGCGCGGATGGACGTTCAGGCAGATGACGGAGGGAGCCGCCTTCCCGGCAAGCTCCGCCACGGCGCGCGAAAAATCGGGGAGATTGAATTTTGCCATGATCGCCTCCTGGGCCTTGGGTCGGCCCAGATATCGCGGAATTTCACGCCCGTTCCTACTCGCCAGAGGGCTAGCCTACCCATCCGGTCAGGTCGCGCCAACCAGCAGCGCTCCGCACATATAAGCATCGAACAAGCCTTTGAAACGGAGGGAACGATGGGCGAAGCCGCGCAGAAACTCCTCGCCGACAACGACGCCCTGTTGCTGGATTCCTATTCACGGTCAGTATCCGACGCTGTGGACCACGTTGGGCCAGCGGTCGCGCGCATCGAACATGTCGGCAACAAAGCCGGCCATGGCTCCGGTTTCGTCATCTCGCCGGACGGGCTGGTGGTCACCAACAGCCATGTCGTCGGCACTGCCAAGTCGGTCCGCGTGACCATGCCCGATGGCGGTTCAACCGAAGGTCGGGTGCTTGGCAGCGATCCGGACACCGACATCGCCCTGGTGCGCGCGGACGGCCGCTTTGCGAGCGTGGCGCGGCTGGGCGATTCCAAGAAACTGCGGCGCGGCCAGATCGCGATTGCCATCGGCAACCCGCTCGGTTTCGAATGGACGGTGACGGCGGGCGTCGTTTCGGCGCTCGGCCGTTCGATGCGCTCGGCGACCGGGCGGCTGATCGACGACGTCGTCCAGACCGACGCCGCGCTCAACCCCGGCAACTCCGGCGGACCGCTCGTGGCGTCCAGCGGCGAGGTGATCGGCGTCAACACCGCCATCATCGTCGGCGCGCAAGGCATCGCCTTTGCCGTCGCATCCAACACGGCAAGCCACGTCGTGTCGGAAATCATCCGTCACGGCCGGGTGAGACGCGCCTACATCGGCATTTCTGCCGACACCGTCGTGCTGCCGCGGCGTGTGGCGCTGGCAGCAGGTGTGGTCAGCGACACGGCGGTCAGGATCCGCCGGGTCGAGCCGGATGGACCGGCCGCCCGTGCCGGCCTGCGAGACGGCGATATCATCTCCGCGATCGACGGAAGGGCTCTCGCCGGCGTCGACGACCTCCTGCGACTGCTCGCCGGCGACAAGATCGGCCAGCAGCTCGCTTTCACGATCGTTCGCCTCGGCAAGATCGAGAAGGCCATGGTGACGGCGCAGCCGCGCCCCGAAGCGACCTGAAAAGTCAGGAGTACGCAGGAATCGGGTTGAGTTCGAGGTCCCGACGCAGGATCTTGGATGGAAGTCGAAACGCGAGGGCCACGCCATGGGCCAGACCGAGCATCACTATACCGTCTTCGAAACCGCCGGAGGCTTCTGCGGCATCGCCTGGAACGATGTCGGCATCACACGCTTCCAATTGCCGAACCGAAGCGCCGAGGCCACGGAACGCGGTCTCCTGCGCCGCTTGCCCATCGGGAAGCCGGGCGAGCCCACGCCCGCAGTCGCGGAGGCGATCCATGCAATCCGTCGCTATTTCGAGGGTGAAGAGGTCGACTTTTCCGGCTTCACGCTCGATCTCGGCGATCAGGACGCGTTCTTCCAGCGGATCTACGCGGCCGCGCGACAGGTCGGCTGGGGACACACCACCACCTATGGCGCGCTGGCCAAGGAACTGGGCGCCGGACCGGAAGCCGCACGAGACGTCGGCCAGGCCATGGCCAAGAACCCGGTGGGACTGATCATCCCCTGCCACCGCGTGCTGGCGGCAGGCGGCAAGATCGGCGGCTTCTCGGCACCGGGCGGCTCCGCGGCCAAGATCCGAATGCTCGAGCTCGAAGGCGTGCGTCTCACGCCGCCCGCGCCGGCCCAGCAGTCCTTCGGGTTCTAGTACCACCCACCCTACCCTGCCCTCGCCCATCCACGATCGTCCGGCTGGCGACATGGTGCGAGCGAGCGGATGGATCAGCGCTTTCGCGTCAGCAGATAGCTGCCGCTTTCGTGCAGCGCCGCCGTCCAGTCCGGTTCGACCACGATCGTCGTCGTGACTTCCTCGATGATGGCGGGGCCCTCGACGATGGCTCCGACGCCAAGCTTCGAACCGTCATAGACGGGGGTCGATGTCGCCTTGCCGGAGGTTTCGAAGATCGCTTCGCGACGACCCTTGAGGGCTCGGTCGGCGGAGCCCTGGTCCTTCAGCCTCGGCGGCATCGGCTTTTCGATGCGGCCGTAGATCGTCGACTCGATGTTGACCACCTCGACAGGGCTGTGGCGCTCGCAATAGGTGTAGAGCTCCTCGTGCCGGGCATGGAAGGCGTCCTTGATGCGCGCGATGGTCTCGTCGGTTATCTCGAAGGTTTCGATGTCGACGGTGCATTCGTGCACCTGGCCGACATAGCGCATTTCCAGGCTGCGCTTGATGTCGATTTTTGTGCCGGGGAAGCCGTCCGCCTTGAGATGGTCGACACCGCGTTGTTCGATTTCCTCGAACAGGCGGTCGATTCTGTCGCTTGCGCCCGGCGTGTCGAGGCGGAGAGGACATGCCGCCATATAGTTGTATTTCACATCCGAAATGACCTGTCCGAAGGCGCACAGCCCGGAGGCGAGCTTGGGCAGGATGATCGTATCGATGCCCATCTCACGCGCCAGAGCGGTGATGTGCGCCGCGGTTGCGCCGCCGGCGCCGACCAGGACAAAGTCGCGCGGATCATAGCCGCGCTCGACCGACACCCGCCGAATGCCGTTCACCATGTTGCTGTTGACGATGGTGAACATGCCGTATGCGGCCTGCTCGACGCTGATGCCCAGCGGCTCCGCCACCTTGGCAATCGCCTGTCGTGCCTTGCCGACGTCGAGCGGCAGCTTGCCGCCGAGGAGCCCGGCGGGGCTGAGATATCCCAGCACCAGGTTGGCGTCCGTCGTGGTCGGCTCGGACCCGCCATTGCCGTAGCAGGCAGGCCCCGGCTCGGAACCGGCCGACTGGGGACCGACCTGAATCAGGCCGAGGCTGTCGATCCAGCCGATCGATCCGCCGCCGGCTCCGAGCGTCTCGACCTGGATCATGGGCACGCCGATGCGGTAGCGCAGGAAATCGATGTTCTTGTTGAGGTTGGTCTGGCCATTGCGCGTCAGCGTGATGTCGAAGGACGTGCCGCCCATGTCCACGGTGATGACATTGTCCTTGCCGAACGGCTCGCCGACGAAGAGGCCAGCCTGCGGCGCCGAGGCGGGCCCGGAATTGATGGCGTAGACCGATCTGTCGGTCATCGCCTGGCCTATGGCCAGCCCGCCATTGGACTGGAAGTATCGGACCGGTTGCTTGGCGCCGAGCTCCCGGAAATAGCTGTCGACCGCGTTCACGTAGCGCCGCATGACGGGCGCCAGATAGGCATTGGTCACCGCCGTCGACGTTCGCGTATATTCGCGGATCTGCGGATAGAGCTCGCTGCCGACGGTAAGGATCGCGTCGGGCATCATCTCTCGCACGATCTCGGCCGCGCGCTGCTCGTGCTGCGTATTGAGAACCGACCACACGAAGGAGATCGCGACCGTCTCGACGCCCTCCTTGAGAAAGAGCCGGCACGCGTCACGCACGTCTTCCTCATTCATCGGCAATCGGATCGAGCCATCCGATATGACGCGTTCGCGCACGCCTTTGCGAAGATATCGCGGCACCAGCATCGTGGCGGCCGGATATTCCGGATCGTAACGGTAACCATCCTCCTTGTGGCCGTTGCGGATCTCGATCGAGTCCTCATGGCCGGCGGTGCAGATCAGCCCGGTTTTTCCGCCGCGGTGCGTGATCAGCGCGTTGAGCCCGACCGTGGTGCCGTTGATACAGAGATCGCAATCGGCCACCAGATCCGACTGGGTGATCCCGAGATCCTCGGCGATGAGCTTCAGGCCGTTCTGGATGGCCTTGGTGGGATCCGACGGGGTGGAGAGCGCCTTGAACAGCTTGACCTCCCCGCTCTTACGGGAAGCGACGACGAAATCGGTGAAGGTGCCGCCTGCATCGATGCCGAGACGATATGCATGTTCCATTGTCTTCGTCCTCACGCTGCCCGGAGCCGTTCGGTCTCTGCCAGGTCGACTTCCAGGGTTTCGAGGTCCCTGATCGCGACGCCATAGTCGGCACGCGCGCCCTCGATGGAGACGAGGCCATTGCGCACGTCCCACACCACCTTTTCGACCGGCCTTTCGAAAGGATTGCCGTAACCGCCGCCGCCAGGGTTGAGATTGGTGATCGTCTCTCCCGATCTGATCGTCTGGATGATGTTCTTGCGTTCGACCTCCACCTTGCCGCCACGCTGCAACTCGACTCTTCCGACCTTCTCGTCGATCAGGGCCGATTTGGCCCCGGCGGCGCCCATCGCCGGAATGCGGCGGCCTTCGCCGAAGCCGATGCAAAGCATCTCCCCGTTCAGCGGCTCGACTTGCCAGGCGGTGCCGGACCCACCCCGGAATTTCCCCGCCCCACCGGAATCCGTCATGAGCGAATAGCGGTGGATGATGATCGGATAGGAATATTCCAGCAGCTCGACATCACCGGAGGTGAGCGCCCCGAAGCAGCATTCCGGACCGACCGCATGCCAGCCATCCTGCTGTGGCGTGGCGCCGCCGCCGGAGATGATGGTGGCCAGGACCATTGTCACGAATTCCTCGCCGGTGCGGCTGTCCTTGCCGGCGATGTTCAATCCGTTGGCATGGCCCCATGATGCAGCCACCTTCGACGGCATGGCCTTTTCGAAGGCGAGCCGCACCGCGTCGGTCAGCGTCTCCATCGGCGTCGTCGTGCAGTTCATGTGAGGCGCCGGCTCCTGGGCATTGCAGAGCGTACCCTTTGGGCCGAAGTCGATGGTGACACAGCGGTAGAGGCCTTCGTTATAGGGAGGCGGCAAGGCCGCGAACATCATGAGCCCGAGATAGACGCCGGAGTGCGAATTCCCCTCGTAGGAATTGATGAAATAGGGAACCTGCGGCGGGCTGCTCACGGCAATGTGGCAATGGTCGCCTGTGATCGTCACGGTCGCCTTGATCTCGAAATCGCCGAAGCCATGGCCTGCGTCTTCGAGGATGGCCGTGCCTTCGTAGGTGCCGTCCGGCACGGCCGCTATCAGCGAGCGCATGTGCCTGTCGGCCATGTCGAGCAGCGTGTCGACGCACGCGTCGACCTCCGGCTTGCCGTATTTGTCGAGCAGCGCGACGAGATTCCGTTCGCCGACCTGGCACGCGCCGATGAGCGCGCGGAAGTCGCCCTCCTGGTCTCGGCGCGCCCGCATGTTGGTCAGGATCATGTTGATGACATCGTTGCGCGGCTTGCCGCGATCCCAGATCTTGACGGGCGGGATGCGCAGGCATTCGGCGTAGATCTCGGTGGCGTTCGGGTTGTAGCCGGCAGGCACCGGGCCACCAATGTCGGTCAGGTGGCCCTTGCAGACGGTCCAGTAGACGAGCTCGCCCTTGTAGAAGACCGGCTTGTACATGCAGGTGTCGATGGCATGACTGCCACCGGAAGCCGGATCGTTGTGCAGGATCAGGTCGCCTTCATGGATGTCGTCGCCGAAGAACCGTGCGACGGCCTTCATCGCGGGAATGAGCGAGCCGAGATGGATGGGGATGTCTTGCCCCTGCAGGATCATCTCGGGACGAGCGTTGAAGAGCGCCGTCGAGTAATCATGCGCAAGGTTGAAGACAGAGGACCGCGCCGTTTTCTCAAGGGCCAGGGTCATCTCGCGTTGCGTCGTTTCGAGAACGCCTCTCACCACTGACAAGGTGATCGGATCGACATTCGTCGCAGTCTTGCTCATTGCTCCTCCAGCGCCGCGGCGACGACGGGTCGAAGGATCCGCGAGGACCCCTTCTCGGTCGAGTGTTCCCAGGTCGCCGGCGGCTTCCGCGCCGTTTCTGCCGGCAAACGAAGCAGCTTTGCCCGCGCTCGTCTTTGCAGGGAGAGAAGGAAGAATTGACCTGGGGCGCACATTCGGCCCCGGCGCGTTGCGTTCCGGAACGGTGGAGCTTAGTGTTCGTGTTGCTCTCGCGGACGGAAGATGAAGGCTTCTATAAGCACAACGGCCGTACGTCCCGCCGACCGAAGCCAGTATTGGCATCGGGCGATCGCAAGCGCCTATTTTCCTCTCGATTTGACCTTCAGAAATCCCGACCGGTTCTTCGGAGATCTGACCATCTGGCAGTTCGGCGATGTTTCCGTATCCCGTCTCTCCTCGGACGGGCTTCGGTATCTGAGGCTGCCGCGTCATCTCCAGGCCGAGGGGAAGGAGGAATTTCTGGTCACGGTACCGGCGCGTTCGGAGGTCTGTTTCTCCCAGTGCGGCAGCGAGATCCGCTGCGCGCCGGGTGGGTTCTTCCTGGAAAGGAGCCACGAGCCTTACGCGTTCAGCCATGACGAGGCGGCGGACCTGTGGGTCCTGAAAGTCACGTCGCAGGCGCTCGCCGAGCGGATACGGGCACCGGACAGGTTATGCTCCCTGAGTTTCGACGCCGCGAACGGTGCCGGCGGGCTGTTCACCGACATGCTCCACCTGCTGCCGGCGCGGTTCGACACGCTGATGCCCGACTCGCTGGCTGCCATCGGGCGCCAGCTCATCGATCTCCTGGTGCTCGCGATCAAGGCAGACGAGCGCATTCTGGCCTCACGCCAGTCCTCTGTCCGCAACGCGCATCTGTCGCGCATCGAGTGCTACATCCGCTCGCATCTTCAGGATCCGAGACTCGACCCCGAAACGGTGGCGCGCGCCTGCGGCGTTTCCATCCGCTATCTTCATACCCTGTTCAAGGACACGGACCAGACGGTCGCGAAATGGATCCGCGAGCAGCGCCTGGCGGCATGCCGCGCCGCGCTGGATGACCCCGGGAGCGGCCAGACGGTTGCCGAGATCGCCTATCGCTGGGGCTTCAGCGATCAGACGCAGTTCTCGCGGGCGTTCAAGAACCAATATGGCCTCCCGCCTGGCGAGTATCGGGACGGCGTGCGGCAGCGGCAGGCGGAAGAACGCGCTTCAACCCAATAATCGATTTTATTCACACGCCCCGACTGACCGGGATATGGAACGCCTGCTGGAAGTATGAGCGGACGGCGCGCATGACCGGCGTGAACTCGATGGTCGGACGCCAGGCAAGGCCGACATCCATTGCCGGGATCGGGTCGCGCATGGTGATGGTCTCGATACGCCGACCCTCCAGCGACCACGGCCGATGCACCATGTCGGAGAGGATCGCCACGCCTTCCCCGTTGCCGACCATCGACCGGACGGCCTCGACAGAGGACGTGCGCAGGATGACCTTTGGCTGGTAGAGCGCGGCGCTCCAGTACTTCATCGCCGTATGGGCGGCCTCGTCCACGGTGAGCATGATATACGGCTCCCTGGAGACCTCCTCCAGTCCGACGCTGGGCAGTTGCAGCAATGGATGCCCGGACGGCACCCACAGCCGGCGCGTCGAGCTCAGCAGCTTCTCCGTGGTCAGTTGCGGATTGAGGATGTTGGAGGTGAGCAGCACCGCAATGTCGTAGCGGTTGGTCAGGAGTCCTTCCTCGATCGATTCCCGGTTCAGCTCGAAGAGCTGGATGTCGAGCTTGGGGAACAGCCGGTGCAGCCGCTCTATATGGTAGGGCAGGAAATAGCCGATGACCGTATAGCTGGCAGCGATGGTCAGCGAGCCCTCGACCATGTTGCTGATGGCGTTCAGATGGGTCGCATCGTCGACCTTCTTCAGAATGTCGTAGGCGTGCGAAAGAAACTCGCGCCCGGCAGGAGTCAGGTCCATGCCGTGTGCCGTGCGTTCGAACAGGGCCGCCCCGACATTGCGCTCCAGCTCCTTTATCGCCGTGGTGATCGCCGATTGGGAGATGGAAAGATTGACCGCGGCCTGGGAAATCTGACCGGCCTCCGCAGTGGCGATGAAATAGCGTAGCTGCTTCAAACTGAGCGACATCGCGTCTCCCCGGAAAAAACGAACGGATTCTTCGAAATTTCAGAAACGGCGCGCGCCAGGAGCAAGCGACTACGCCTAGAAACTAGGCAGATGGCGCTAAGCGTTTGACATAGAAGTGCCCGCGTGAGCGGCTACCTGCCTCGCTCCGTTCTGATTTTTTTATATCTTGGGGCAAAAGATAGAATTTTTCAAATATCCTTTCATCCCCTAGCCTGCTTCGCAGCCACGGCCGGCTTCCCGGTTTGGCAAGCATCAGAGGTGCCCATGCGTTCCGTCGACATCAATTGCGACATGGGAGAGGCGTTTGGACGATGGCGGATCGGAGATACCGACGATGCCGCGCTGATGCCGCTCATCAGTTCCGCCAACATCGCAGCCGGTTTCCATGGCGGCGACCCGAACCTGATGGATGAAACGGTGCGGCTGGCCGTCAGTCACGGCGTCGCCATCGGCGCACACCCCGGCTATTCGGATTTGCAGGGTTTCGGGCGGCGCAAGATCGCCGGCACAGGCAAGGAACTCGTCAACGACATCATCTACCAGGTCGGCGCCCTGAAGGAATTCACCCATCGCCACGGCGCGCGCCTGCAGCACGTAAAGCCGCACGGCGCGCTCTACATGGAGATGGCGGTCAACCCCGAACTGTCGCGCATCTTCGTGGAATATATGCGCACAGTGCAGCCCAACGCGTTCGTTTTCTGCATGGGCGGCTCCGCGACCTGGCAGGCGGCGCATGACGCCGGCCAGCCGGCCATCCGCGAATTCTATGCCGATCGCGACTACGACGACACCGGCTCCATCGTGTTCACACGCGACGCCGGGCGACCCGACCCGAAGCGGATCGCAGAGAAAGTCGTGCGTGCCTGCACCGAAGGCAAGGTCCGAACGGTGACCGGCAACGACATCGACATCGCCTTTGAATCCATCTGTTTCCATTCGGATACGTTGGGTGCCTTCGAGATTGCCAGCCGGATGCGCGAAGCACTCAAGACGGCGGGAATCCGCATCGCATCCGTTTCCACGATCGTTACCTGAGGGACCTTGGTAGATGAGCAAGCAAGAAATCAGAGCCCCCATGCCCGGCACATTCTACCGGTCGCCCTCGCCGGATGCGCCCCCTTTCAAGGCGGATGGCGACGCGGTCACGAGCGGCGAAACCATCGGCCTGATCGAAGTCATGAAAACCTTTCACGAAGTGCCCGCGGGCGTCGACGGCACGGCGATCCGCTTCCTGCTCGATAATGAGGAGCCGGTGATGGCGGGCCAGGCCATCGCCGAGGTCGAGGCATGACCATCCGCTCGCTTCTCGTTGCCAACCGCGGCGAGATCGCGGTGCGGATCATCAAGGCGGCCAAGGCCCTCGGCATTCGCACCGTGCAGGTTCACAGCGCTGCCGACGCCGACATGCTGGCGGTGCGGCTGGCCGACGAGGCGGTCGATATCGGCCTGCCGGCGGCCAAGAAGTCCTATCTCAACATCGAGGCGGTGATCGCCGCCGCCAAGGCGGCCGGCGCGGACGCGGTCCATCCCGGCTACGGCTTCCTTTCCGAGAACGCGGACTTCGCCGATGCGGTCGAGGCAGCGGGCCTGATCTTTGTCGGCCCGGCAGGCGACGCCATCCGCCTGCTCGGGGACAAGGTCGCTGCCCGCGAGGTCGCCGCCAGAGCCGGCGTACCTACCGTGCCGGGCAGCGCGGGACGCGTCTCCAGCCTCGACGAGGCTCGGGAGGTGGCCGCGCACGCCGGCTTTCCCATCATGATCAAGGCTGCGGCCGGCGGCGGCGGCCGTGGCATCCGCATCGCCTCCGACATGGCGGAGCTTGAGCGGCATTTCCCGCAGGCCTCGGCCGAGGCGCTCGCCGCCTTCGGCGACGGCGGACTCTATCTGGAGAAGGTGATCACCAGGGCGCGGCACGTCGAGGTGCAGATCCTGGGCGACGGAAACGACTTCATCCATTGCTTCGAACGCGAATGCTCGCTTCAGCGGCGGCGGCAAAAACTGTGGGAGGAGGCGCCGGCGTTCCGCCTGCCCGAGGCGGTGCGCGAGAAATTGTGCGCGAGCGCCGTGGCGCTGGCGAAGGAGGTGAAGTACCGCGGCGCCGGCACTGTCGAATATCTCTATGACGAGGACAGCAGGCAGTTCTACTTCATCGAGGTCAACACGCGCATCCAGGTCGAGCATCCCGTGACGGAGATGGTCACCGGCATCGACCTCGTCCAGGAGATGATCCGCATCGCCGGCGGCGCGCCGCTATCGATCCGGCAGGACGATATTGTGTTGCGGGGTCACGCGATCGAGTGCCGCATCAACGCCGAGGACCCCACGCGCGGCTTCCTTCCGGCGCCCGGCACGGTTCAGCGGCTGGTCACGCCGGAGGCGGAGGGCGTCCGCTTCGACACGTTGCTTTACGAGGGCTACACGATACCGCCGTTCTACGATTCCCTGCTCGGCAAGCTGATCGTCTGGGCGGAAACGCGCGAAGCCTGTCTCGACCGGCTGAGAGCGGCCCTGCAAGGGCTCGCCATCGACGGCGTGCCGACCACCGTGCCGCTTCATCTGGCGCTTGCCGCGGACGACCATGTGCGACGCGGCGACTTTCACACGAGATTTCTCGAGAGCTGGCTGGAAGACGACTTCGCCGGCAAGGTCCAATCCAAGGCGGAGGTGGCTTGATGGGCGCTCGTTATTCTTTCGGCGGCGACGAGCACCTGTTCGTCGAATGCAGCGAAGAAATGTCTCTGGACGCCTTCTTCAAGAGCCTGTCCATGAGCAACGGCATTCGCGAGAGCCGCATCGACGGCGTCACGGAGATCTGTCCGGCCAACGCCTCCCTGCAGGTCAAGTTCGATCCGGATGTGATCAGCCCCGACGACATCTTGAAGGAAGTCAGGGCGATCGAGCAGGCGGCGGAGAAGGCAGAGCCCGTGATCCGCACGCGCATCGTCGAAATCCCGGTCTTCTACAACGATCCCTGGACCCACGAGACGCTTATGCGCTTTCGTGAGCGGCACCAGGATCCCTCCGGGACCGATCTCGACTACGCCGCCCGCATCAACGACTACGGGTCGGTCGACGACTTCATCGCGGCCCATTCCGGCTCGCCCTGGTTCGTGTCGATGGTCGGCTTCGTCGCGGGCTTGCCGTTCATGTACCAGATGGTCGAGCGGCAGCGGCAGATCCAGGTGCCGAAATATCTGCGCCCGCGCACCGACACGCCCAAGCTGACGGTCGGGCACGGCGGCTGTTTTGGCTGCATCTATTCGGTGCGCGGCGCCGGCGGCTATCAGATGTTCGGCATCACGCCGATGCCGATCTATGACCCGACGCAGACCACAAGTTACCTGCGCGACTTCATGGTGTTCTTCCGGCCGGGCGACATCGTCAAGTTCAAGGCGATCGGACGCGAGGCCTACGATCAAGCAGTCGAGGACGTGGCCCGCGGGCGTTTTGCGCCGCCGATCCGCGAAGTCAGCTTCGACCTGCGCGAATTCCGGCAGGATATCGACGGCTATAATGCAAGGATCGAGGGCGTGCTCAATGGCAATTAAGATTGTGCATCACGGTCTTTCGACCACCGTCCAGGACCTCGGCCGCCCCGGCTATTTCCATCTCGGCATTCCCATCGGCGGGGCCATGGACCGTTACGCGTTGCGCGCCGCGAACCTGCTGGTCGGCAACGACGAAGGCGCGGCAGGGCTGGAAGCCGTCTTCGTCGGGCCCAAGCTCGAATTCACCGAGGATGCCCTCGTCGCCGTCACCGGGGCGGACATGCCGGCCAAGGTCGACGGCGTGGCGCAGCCGGGCTGGACGGCCTTCAAGGTCAAGGCGGGCCAGACCCTCACCTTCGACTTCCTCAAGTCGGGGGCGCGCATCTATATCGCGGTTTCCGGCGGCATCGACGTTCCGGTCGCGCTGGGCAGCCGCTCCACCTATCCGATCGGCGCGCTCGGCGGCTACAAGGGTCGGCCACTGTCGGCGGGCGACGAACTCCCTGTCGGCAAGGGCAGCCTCGCCGCCGAGGGCCGTTCGCTGGACGAAAGGTTCCGCCGGGCGCCCGGCACGCCGGTCGAACTGCGCGTCGTGCCCGGACTCTACTGGCATCGCGTGACGGAGGAGTCGCAGCGGCATTTCTTTGCCGACGAATGGAAGGTCGCCAACGAGGCCGACCGCATGGGCTACCGCTTCAAGGGAGGCCGCAAGCTCGAATTCGTCGAGCGCGAGCAGCCTTTCGGCGCGGGTTCCGACCCGTCCAACATCGTGGACAGCTGCTATCCATACGGCTCCATCCAGGTGCCGGGCGGCACCGAACCGATCATCCTGCATCGCGACGCCGTCTCCGGCGGCGGTTACTTCATGGTCGGCACGGTCATCTCGGCCGACATGGACCTGATCGGGCAATTGCAACCCCACACGCCGACGCGTTTCGTCGAGGTGACGATGGAGGAGGCGCTGGCTGCACGAAAAGCACGCCGCGCCTCGCTCGACGCCCTTCGCGCGGCGCTGGCGTAAACAGGAGGGGCGATGCGACACGCTGCGCTTCGCCCGATGTCTCCCCCGCCTGCCCGCGTGCCAGGCAGGCTTGACTGGCCTCGCCCATGCTTCGCCCGCGTGGCGATTTCGCTTGCCGCAGCGTTCTGTCGGAGAACCGAAACCCGCCTAGTCCTGCACGGGGGTGAGATAGGCGGCCGTCGCCCGCGGCCTCGGGATGATCGCGACGATCTTCATCTGCGCGATTGTCCGGTTGAGCGAGCCCTCGAGATGGGCCTCCATCATCGAAACTGCCGCATCGGTCGCGCCGCGATGCAACAGCTCCACGATCAGCCTGAGCTCGGTGATAATCGCCGGATCGCCTGGCAGGCCGAGACGGCGCAGCAGGCGCTCGGTCGCCGTGACCGGCAGAAGGTTGTTGCGCACGAGGTCCCGCAGCCGTTCGTTGGGCGCCGCAAGCACGCAGCATTCGACGAACTCCGCCTGCACCGCCTCGACCTCGCGAAGGACGTCCGCGGCCGTTCCTCTTTCCGCCTCGTCCAGCCGCGCGAGCAGCAATTCGAGCCGCTCCTGGTCGATCGCGCCCGCGCCGAGGCGGATCGCCGGGGGCTCCAGCATCTTGCGCAAGACGAAGTGATCCTTGACCGTCTGGGCGGTAAGCGGCCCCGCAATCCAGTGCGAACTCTGGTTCTTGCGCACCAGTCCACGCTCACGCAGACGGGTCAGCACGTCCCGCACCACGGTGCGGCTGACGTTGAAATGGTTGGCGAGTTCCATCTCTATGATGCGATAGCGGCCGAAAATCGCGCAGCCGGCGACGTCCGCCTCGACCGTGTTGTAGATTCTTTCCCACGACGAGCGGCTCTGGAGAGCTTCGTCGGCACGACGCGACACGACCAGGCCAAGCGCCTTGATATCCGTCCGGTTCGGCTCCACGGCGCTGCCCGGCGCGCCAACCAGGAAGCCGCGTCCGGGGAAGCGGTGGATGAGCCCATCGGCCTCGAGAGCCTGAAGCGCTCGCTGCACCGGGGCGCGCGAGATCTGGAGGATCTCGGCGATCGGCCCTTCGAGCAGCACGAGCCCTGGCGGCAGGACGCCCGCCTCGATATTGCTCCGCAGCACCTCTTCCGCGATCTCGTAGCGTCTCTGCGTGGTCGTCATTGTGCGGTCGTCTTCCATGATTCCAGTCAAGCGTCCGCATCGATGGTTGCGCGCAATGTGGCGCATTCTCCCCCTGAAGAAAAGGATGGCATAAAATGGCTATTGAATACAAAAGGAAAACGCGTCGAAGGTGACACTGCGGCATGACGACCATCTAGCGACAGCGTGAGAAACGCTAAGTTTTTCGCCAATGCCGCAAGAAAATGCGGCACAAGGCCGAAATGTGGCGACGATCATGCAGCTTTCGCCGCCAAGGTCGCGCTTCTGGAAAGATGGCCCGGGCTACTCGGGGAAAAAAACCAGGCCCATATATTTCCATCAAAACATATCAAAAAGACGATTGAATACAAAAGTCATTCGTGACATAGTTTTTCTGTCAAGCGCCCGGAGAGGCGCAGGTGGAACGAAGCAAGGCTTAGAGAATATCGCTGATCCGTGTGCCTAGACGGCAGGCGGGCGCTGGCCGTTCTAGTCCGGGTGCGGATGCTCCCGGCGGCGGAGCGTTGCCACGATGTTCCAAGCCCCTATGGAATGGAGTGGACGTGTCGGCCGTCTTGCAGCTGAAGAACGTGTGCCGGTCCTACGGGGGCGTCCCGGCCCTTTCCGGAATCGAGGCTTCTCTGCCGAACGATGCCTATGTCTCGCTTCTTGGGCCGAGCGGCTCGGGAAAGACGACGCTTCTGCGCGTGATCGCAGGTTTCGAGCAGGCGGACAGCGGACAGATCCTCTTCGCGGGCCGGCCGATCGACAGCGTGCCTCCGCACCAGCGCGGCATCGGTTTCGTCTTCCAGAATTTCGCGCTGTTTCCGCATCTGAGCGTCAGGCAGAACATCGCCTTCGGCCTCGAGAACCGCATGGTCGAGCCCGTGACCGATCCGAAGGTGGTCGCGGGCCGCGTGCGCGACATGATCGGGCTCGTCGGACTGTCGGGGCTCGAGGACCGCGCGATCACCCAGATCTCAGGGGGCCAGAAACAGCGCGTGGCACTCGCCCGGACGCTGGTAACAGAGCCGAGCATGGTTCTGCTCGACGAGCCGCTGGGCGCGCTGGACGCCAATCTGCGCATGCGCATGCGCACCGAGTTGCGCAGGATCCGCGAGCGCTGCGGCGTCACCTTCCTGCATGTGACCGGGAGCGAGACCGAAGCGCTCGCCATGGGCGACATGGTCCTGGTGCTCGATCGCGGCAAGATCGCTCAGTCGACGGACGCCGCTACCCTCTACAGCCGTCCCGCCTCGCCGGATGTTGCGCGCTTTCTCAACTGCTTTAACGTCTTCCCCGGGGAACTGGCGGGCGACGAGTTCGTCAGCCCTGTCGGCCGTCTTCCGATGAGCGGCATTCGCCAGCCTTTTGCCAGGCCCGCCTATGCCATCCGTTACGACCGCGTGTCGATCCGGCCCAAGGATGCGCCTGTGGCCAGTGACGAGGTTCGCATCGAGGGCAGCTTCGTTGCCAGCGAATATTCCGGTGCGGCCGTCAATCTCTTTTTTGCGCTCGACGACGGCCGCGTCTTCGAGGTCGAGAAGCATCTGAGCCATGCGGCTCCCGAGAACTACGAAGAGCGTGGCCGCTACGCGCTCGTCTGGAAGAGGAAGGATGCCCTTGTTTACGCGTGACGAGGCTCGCGTGCCCCGCAGTGCCGACCTCCCCTTGGAGAATGAGAGATGACGATGGTTGCCACAAGCCAAGACAGGCACGTCGAGGCGAAGGCTGGGCATGACGGGAAGGCGTCGCAAAAGACGCTCTGGCTGCTCGCTCCCGGCGTCATCTGGATGCTGCTCTTCCTGGTGCTGCCGATCCTGATGATGGTCTATGTGTCGTTCTGGACCCAGACCACCTTCAAGATCGAGCCGACACTGACGCTGAAGAGCTGGGTCACCTTCTTCACGAGCGACACTTACCTCGGCGCGCTCTGGACGACGATCCGCATCTGGCTGATCGTGCTCGTCGCCACCTTGGTCGTGGGCTATCCCGCCGCCCTGTTCGTCGGGCTCTTCGTCAAGAACAAGACGCTGTCCACGGCACTGCTCGTGCTCTGCGTCATCCCGTTCTGGACCTCCTTCCTCATCCGCGTCCTCGCCTGGCGGCCGATGCTCGGCAAGGAAGGCGCCATCAACATGATCCTGACGTCGCTCGGAATCGTCGACCACCCGATCGAGGTTCTGTTGTTTTCGGAGCTGTCGGTGATCATCGGCATGACACAGATCTACTGTGTGTTCATGGTGGGTCCGATCGCTTTCATGCTCGGCCGCATCGATTCCTCGGTGCTGGAAGCCGCGCAGGATCTGGGCGCCGGTTTCTGGCGTATTTTCCGCACCATCATCCTGCCGCTGTCGATGCCCGGCGTGGTCGTCGGCGCGATCTTCGTCTCGGTGATGGTGCTCGGCGAGTTCGCCACGGCTGCCGCGCTTTCCGGCCGCAAGGTGAACCTGCTCGGCAACATCATCGTCACCCAGGTCGGGTCGTTGAAATGGGCCTTCGCCGCCGTCGCAGGCGTCGTGCTGACCGTCGTGATGGGCGTCGTCGTCGCGGCGCTGCTGCGCGTGGTCGATCTCAGGAAGGAGCTCTGACCATGAACGCCACCGGCATGAAACTTGGGCTCGGCCTCTACACGGCGGCATTCCTCGTCTTCCTGTACGGGCCGCTCGTCGTGCTCGGCATACTGTCCTTTCAGACGGGACCTGAAGGCGGACCGCAATTCCCGATCATCGAATGGTCGACCTATTGGTATCGCCACCTCCTGGGCCTGACCCCGCCATCGCGCATCGCCCCGCTGCCGATCGAGCAGGCGCTCATCCGTTCGCTCGTGCTCGCCGTCATGACCATGGTGGTCTCCACCGTGCTCGGCGTCACGGCCGCCCAGGCCTTCCGCCGCAGGTTCCGCGGCTCGGGCGTGGTGTTCTACCTGATCGTGCTCGGCATGATGGTTCCGGGCGTGCTGGTCGGCCTTGGCATGGCGCTCGTCGCCAACGCCTTCGGCATCGACCGCCACTGGTGGGGTACCGCCTTCGTGCTGCACGTCGTCTATACCTTCCCCTTCGCCTTCCTGGTGATGCTGGCGATCTTCAACCGCTTCGACCCGAGCGTCGAGGAGGCGTCCTGGTCTCTCGGTGTCAGCCCGGCCCGCACCTTTCGCAAGATCACATTCCCGCTGATCTTTCCCGGCGTCCTCTCGGCCATGCTGTTCGCCTTCACGCTGTCCTACGACGAATTCTCGCGCACGCTGTTCGCCTCCGGCCGCGACCTGACGCTGCCGCTCGCCATCTACGGCACCTTCTCCGTGGAAGTGCATCCCAACGTCTTCGCCTTCGGCGTGCTCACCACCCTCTTCTCCTTCGCGCTGCTGGGCACCTACGCCATCCTGATGACGCTCTCGGTGCGCCGGGCCAAGCGCGTCGCCATTCAGGAAGAAGCGTGATGGCCGGCATCTCCGCGATCGTCACCGGCGCCGGCTCCGGCATAGGCAAGGCCATAGCCGAGCGGCTCGCCGGCGACGGCTATGCGGTTCTCGTGAACGATCTTTCCCGGGAGCGGGCGGAAGCGGTGGCGGCGGCCATTCGCGCCGATGGCGGGGCCGCTGCGGCCAGCGGCGGCGACGTCTCCGTCGAGGCCGATGCCGCTGCCATCCACAAGTCCGCGGTCGCCGCGCATGGCGAGGTCGCACTGCTGGTCAATAATGCCGGCATCGCCCACCAGGCGCTGTTCGAGAATCTCGAGGTCGGGGATTTCGACCGCATGTTCGCCGTGCATGTGCGCGGCACCTTCCTGATGACCAAAGCCGTGCTGCCGGCGATGCTCGCCGCCGGCAAGGGCGTGATCGTGAACATCGCCTCCCAGCTCGGCCAGATCGGCGGGGTCGAACTCGTGCACTATTCCGGCGCCAAGGCTGCGATCATCGGCATGACAAAGGCGCTGGCGCGCGAAGTGTCGGCGCGCGGGGTGCGCGTCAATGCCGTCGCGCCCGGCCCGATCAACACGCCGCTCGTCATGGGACTTTCCGATGAGTGGCGCGCCGCAAAGCGCGCGCAGCTTCCGCTCGGCCGCTTCGGCGAGCCGAGCGAGGTTGCCGAGACGGTCGCCTTCCTCGCGTCGCCGGCCGCCAGCCTCTTTGTCGGACAGACACTCGGACCGAACTCCGGCGACGTGATGCTGTGAAAGTGAGATCGACATGACAGAAGGCAGGAAGAACCGCATCGTCATCATCACCGGGGCCGGAATCGGCATTGGCCATGCCACGGCAAAAGGCTTCGGCGCCCTCGGCGACCATGTCGTCGTCACCGACATCCTGGAGAAGGAGGGTCGCGAAACGGCAGAAGCCATCGTGGCCGCGGGCGGCTCTGCCGAATTCCGCCACTACGACGTACGCTCGAAGGAGGCCGCCGATACACTGGTCGCCGAGGTCGAGGCGCGTCATGGGCGCATCGACGTCGTCGTGGCCAATGCCGGAATTGCCCACCGCACGCCACTCGCCGAGCTCTCCGATGAGAAGTGGGATCTCACCCTCGACATCGATCTCAAAGGCATCTTCCGCTTGGTGCGGGCGACGGCACCCGGCATGCGCGCCCGCCGCTCGGGCAGTGTGGTCGCGCTCTCCTCCATCATGGGCGTTGCCTATGGCTGGGACGAGCACGTCCATTATTCGGCGGCGAAGTCCGGCGTGGTCGGCCTTGTCCGGGCGCTTGCCGTGGAGCTGGCCAGGGACGGCGTGCGGGTGAACGGCGTGGCGCCCGGCTACATCCGCACCGCCCAGCTTCTGTCCGAGGAGAACTCGCTGGGACCGATCGGAGCGGAGAAGGCAGCGGAATTCATCCCGATGGGCCGGCTGGGGACGCCGGAGGACATCGCCGACGTCATCGCCTTCCTCGCCTCCGACGCGGCGAGATACATGACCGGCCAGGTGCTGGTCGTGGATGGTGGCCTGCTGGTGGGCCGGTACTGAACAGCCGCGGCGGCGGGCGATCCGTCGCGGCGGCACGTCAAAGGAGCCGCGTTCCTGCGGCCCCAGGGGAACGACAACAAGCTGGAGAAGAACCATGTCAAAAATGGAAATCAATCGCCGCTCGCTTCTCAAGCGGTCGGCAGGCGCGATCGCACTTGCGATGGGAGGCGGCACGCCTTTCCTGTCCTCTCGCGCCGCCTGGGCGCAGGCCGCCGACCTCACCGGCCAGCAGCTTCGCACGATCGGCCTTTCGGTCACCGTTCAGGAGCGCATCCTCGACGAGTTCAAGAAGGCGACCGGCGTCGGCACCACCTCCGGCACGGCGGCGACCTTCCCGGATGCTCAGACGAAGATCCTCTCGGGCTCCAAGGACTATGATTGCTGGGAGATCATCGGCGAGCGCCTGCCCTCGATCGTCATGACCAACAATGTCGAGCCGATCCCTGCCGCCGAACTCAAGAACTGGGCGAACATCCGCGACACCTTCACCAAGCCGAGCGACAAATGGGATCTGAAGTCGCAGATCGTCGGCCAGATCTGGGCCGACGAAGGCCAGACCACGTTGAACATGGTGCCGGCGGTCTACAACTACGACTCCATCGGCTACAATCCCGATGTGGTGACCGCCGAAGAGGCCAACACATGGGCCTGCATCTTCGACCCGAAGTGGAAGGGCAAGTCGGGCCTCAACACCGACCCGCTGATCGCCTTCGGCCAGGCCATCATGGCCATGAATACGCTCGGTCTTTCCGATGTGAAGAACCCGGGCAACCCGACGACCGAGCAGATCGACGAGGCAGCGGCCTTCCTGGTCTCGAAGAAGAAGGAAGGACAGTTCCGCGCCCTGTGGGGCGATTTCGGCGAGCTCGTCAATTTGATGGCCTCCGGTGAGATGGTGGTCTCCGACGCCTGGCAGCCCGCTGTGATGGCGGTGAAGGCGCAGGGCAAGCCCGCCAAATATGCGATTCCGAAGGAAGGCTATCGCGCCTGGGCGATCGGTCCCTCCATGATCGCCGGCACGCCGAACAAGGCTGCCGTCGTCGCCTATGCCGATTACTGGCTGTCCGGCGAGCCCGGCATCACCGTCTCCGAGCAGGGCTACTACTCGCCGTCGACCAACATCAAGAATGTGATGGCGCCGGAGAAATATGGCTTCTGGTACGAGGGCAAGCCCTGGGTCGGGCCCGAGGAGCGCGGCATCAAGGAAGGTGACCTGCGCGATGGCGGTTCGCTCGAACAGCGCGCGGCGAATGTCGCCTACTGGCACCAGTGGCCGGACGAGTACGACCATCTGATCCAAAAGTGGGACGAGTTCCTTAGCGCCTGATTCATGACACCGGAACCGGCGCCCCGCCGCCCCGGTTCCGTACCTGCCTTCGGGAGAAAGCGATGATCTTCGACCTGGAACTCCATAATGTCGGCAAGGTCTACGACAACGGCACGCCAGCGGTGGTCGATTTCAACCTGTCGGTGACCAAGGGGGAGTTCATCGCCTTTCTTGGACCGTCCGGCTGCGGCAAGACGACGACGCTGCGCATGATCGCCGGATTCGAGAGCATCTCGTCCGGCGACATGCTGATACGCGGTGAACGCATGAACGACGTGCCGCCGCAGCGGCGTCCCACGTCGATGATCTTCCAGAACTACGCGCTCTTTCCGCACATGACGGTGCGGCGGAACGTCGGCTATGGGCTCGAGGTCAAGGGCCTGCCAAAGGCGGAGCGCGACGCGAAGGTGGATCACATTCTCGCGACGCTCGATCTCGAGGACATCGCCGATCGCAAGCCGGACCGGCTCTCGGGCGGGCAGCGCCAGCGCATCGCTCTGGCGCGCGGCCTGGTCGTCGAGCCGGACATCCTGCTTCTCGACGAACCGCTTGGGGCGCTCGACGCGAACCTGCGCAAGGCCATCCAGAACGAGCTGAAACTGCTTCAGAAGCGGCTCGGCGTCACCTTCGTCTTCGTGACGCACGCCCAATCGGAGGCGCTGGCGCTTTCCGACCGCATCGTCGTGATGAACATGGGGCGCGTCGAGCAGGTCAGCCCGCCGCACCAGCTCTACACCCGGCCCAATACCCCCTTCGTCGCCCAGTTCATCGGTCGCAACACCATTCTTCAGGGTGAGGTCGCGGGCAGGCAGGGCGAGGACCTCGTCGTTTCGACCGGCGTCGGCATGCTGAGCGGCCGCGTCAACGGCAAGGAGGCGGACAAGGGCCGGGTCAATCTCGTGGTGCCGGCCGAGGCAATCGAAGTGCACGCCGCCGCAGCCCGCGAAACGCTTGTGCGCGGGGGCGCCACCAACCTGGTCGACGCGCGCGTGGAAAGCTTCGACGTGATCGGCCACATCTCGCATCTCACCGCGAAGCTCCAGGATGGTCGCAGCGTGTCGTTGGAGGCGCATGTCGACAAGTACCAGCCGGGTGCCTTCCCGGTGGGCAGCGGGGTGCTTCTTTGCTGGAAGGCCGCCGAGGCCACGGTCATCCCCGCTCACTGAAGATCCGAACAAACAGAGGAAACCGAGGAGATTACCTATGGCGAAAGAGATTTTGTGCAGCTTCGGCATCGACGTCGATGCCGTTGCCGGATGGCTCGGCTCCTATGGCGGCGAGGATTCGCCGGACGACATCTCGCGCGGCCTGTTTGCCGGCGAAGTCGGCAGTCCGCGGCTTCTCAAGCTGTTCGAGCGCTTCGGCATCAAGACGACCTGGTTCATCCCCGGCCACTCGATCGAGACCTTCCCGGAACAGATGCAGGCGGTTGCCGATGCAGGCCACGAGATCGGCATCCACGGCTACACGCACGAGAACCCTATCGCCATGACGCGCGAGCAGGAGACCGAGGTCCTCGACAAGTGCATCGAGCTCGTGACCCAGCTCGCGGGCAAGCGCCCGACCGGCTATGTGGCGCCGTGGTGGGAATTCTCGAACGTGACCAACGAGCTGCTGCTGGAGCGCGGCATCAAATATGACCATTCGCTGATGCACAACGACTTCACGCCCTACTATGTGCGCGTCGGCGACAGCTGGACGAAGATCGACTATTCCAGGAAGCCGTCGGACTGGATGGTGCCGCTGAAGCGCGGCCGCGAGACCGATCTCATCGAGATCCCGGCCTCGTGGTATCTCGACGACCTGCCGCCGATGATGTTCATCAAGAAGTCGCCGAACAGCCACGGCTTCGTCAATCCACGCGACATAGAGCAGATCTGGCGCGACCAGTTCGACTGGGTGTACCGCGAGATGGACTATGCGGTGTTCCCCATCACCATCCATCCCGACGTGTCCGGCCGGCCGCAGGTGCTGATGATGCTCGAACGCCTCTATGGCCATATGATAAAGCATCCGGGCGTCAGATTCGTCACGATGAACGAGATCGCCGACGACTTCGCCAAGCGCTTCCCGCGCAAGAAGTGAAGAGAGTGGGGAGCGGCCGCGCCGCTCCCGCGACCATAGAAGGGCCGTGCCATGTGTTCACTCTGCGGCGTCCTGGGCGGCAACGAGCATTGGACCGACGCGGTCGCGCGACCCGGCGTCTATACGCGCAATGTCGAGCGGATCGACCGGCGTCGCGAGCGGGCGCGGCGCGTGGCGGCGGCCAACCGCATCCTGTCGGCCTACGGCATGAGCCTTTCCGACTGGCAGGGCAGCTCGTACGTCATCGCGACCCGCACCGGCAAGAGTGAGGTCATCGAGGATCTCGGCCATCTCTGGCCGGCCGCCGAGCGGCTCGCGGGCCGGCCCTGCGACCCACTCGACCCGGCGCTGATCGCGCGCATGGAAGCCGTCGATGGCTGAGGCTCCGGCCTTTACGCCGGTCAACCTGCTGACCGGCTTTCTCGGTTCGGGAAAGACGACGCTGTTGCGGCGGCTGCTGTCCGATCCGTCACTGGCGGACACGGCCGTGATCATCAACGAGTTCGGAGAGATCGGTCTCGACCACCATCTGGTCGAGCGGATCGACGACACGATCGTGCTGCTGCCGTCGGGCTGCATCTGCTGCACGGTGCGCGGCGAACTCGCCGATGCGCTGCGGGACCTTCATTCAAGGCGTGAGCGCGGCCTGGTGCCGGCCTTCTCCCGGGTCGTCATCGAGAGTACCGGGCTCGCCGATCCCTTTCCGGCCCTGTCGACGGTCAGATCCGACCCGGTGCTGCGCCACCATTTCCGGCCAGGCAGGGTCGTGACCACCGTCGACGCGGTCAATGGTCTGTCGCAGCTCGACACCTACATCGAATCGAACCGGCAGGCGGCGATCGCCGACTGTCTCGTCATAACCAAGTCCGATCTGGCCGACGAGGCGAGGATCGGCCCGCTGAAGGAGCGCCTCGCCCGCCTCAATCCCGACGCTGCCTGTCTCGTGGCCTCGGCGGCCGCCCCCGGCGCCGACGTGCTTCTGGGCGACGGCGAAGCCGGTCGGGCAGCGGGACTCCAATCGGCCAGCGGATTTTATTGCGACGCGCCGTCGATGCTGGTGACCGCCGAGGGCGTGGCGCACCAGGCGGCCATTTCCTCCTTCGTGGTCACCGTCGAGGAGCCGCTGGATTGGACCGGATTCGGCGTTTGGCTCACCATGCTGCTGAACCGACACGGCGAGCGCGTTCTGCGGGTGAAGGGCATCCTCAACATTGCGGGCGAGGAGCGCCCCGTGGCGATCCACGGCGTCCAGCATCTCGTCCATCCGCCGGCTCACATGGAACGCTGGCCGTCGGCGGATCGGTCCTCGCGCATCGTCTTTATTGTTGACGGGCTCAACGTAGGGCTGTTGAAACGCTCGCTCGACGCCTTCACGCGCAGCCGCGTGGCGGGCGAGACGGAAACCACGCCGACCCCGGCCCGGAGCGCGCCGAGCTCTCGATGAACAAGCATATGCCAGCGCAGGAACCCAATGCGCCTGCGGTCCATACGGCAGGGAAGCCGAAGCTGCGCGTGCTCGGCACCGCCATCTCGCTGCTCGAGGAGCTGCGGGTGAAGGCGGAGGAAGATCTCGGCATAGAGGTCAGCTTCGACAACAACGACTTCATCATCACCCAGCACAAGGCCGCGCAGGAGCCGGAAGGCTATGACATCTACGACCAGTGCTTCCACAACCTCGACATCGTCTGGTATTGGCGCGCCATCCAGCCGATCGAGATTTCCCGAATCCCGCTCTGGGACGAGATCAACGACCTGACCAAGACCGGGCAGATCGGGCCGAGCGCGCGCATGGGACAGGGCGACGTCCCCGCCCGCAAGCTCTACGTGCAGCCGAGCCTGGCTCTCGGCGACACACCCACCGGCCGCATTTCCATGCTGCCCACGACGCACAATTTCGACAGCTTCGCCTATCGCACAGACGCCGTCGACCATGCGCCCGCGATGAACAGCTGGGCAGCGCTTCTCGACGAGCGCTGGAGCGGGCGCGCCGCACTGATCGACGAGCCAGCCATCGGCGTCTTCGATGCGGCCCTTGCCGCGCAGGCCGCGGGTCTCATGTGTTTCGGAAACATCGGCAACATGACCGTGGTCGAGATCGATCAACTCATGGACTTGCTGGAAGCCCGTCGAAAAGCGGGTTTCTTCCGCGGCTTCTGGCGGACAGCGGAAGATGCCGCGCGGCTGATGATCGAGGGCGAAACCGACATCCAGAGCATGTGGTCGACGGGCCTCGGCATGCTCAATGGCTGCGGGTTGCCCGTCGAGCAGGCCGTTCCCGCCGAGGGCTACCGCGCCTGGCATGGAGGGCTCTGCCTGTCGCGCCGCCTCAGCGGGCGGCGGCTCGACGTCGCCTACGAGTATCTCAACTGGTGGATTTCCGGCTGGCCTGGCGCCGTTATGGCACGGCAGGGCTATTACATTTCCACTCCGGAGCGCTCGCGCCGCTACATGTCGCCAGCCGAATGGGATTATTGGTACGAGGGGCTCCCCGCACGCGAGGATCTGCCCGGGCCCGATGGCTCGATCCGGGTCAAGCAGGGTTCGGTTCGTAGTGGCGGCTCCTACTGGCAACGCGCCAACAGCATCGCCGTCTGGAACACGACGATGGACGAGCACAACTATCTTGTCCGTCGCTGGATGCAACTCGTCGGACGAGCGGAGAAGGACATATGACCATGTCGCCAGAACCACGGTCGATCGCGCAACTTTCGTTTCTGTTGCAGTCTCGCCAGCTCGATCCGGTCGAACTCGCGCAAGACACGCTCGAGGCGATCCGCAACCACCCGGACCCCACGATCTTCATCCATCTGCTCGAGGACCGAGCGCTTTCGGAGGCGGAGGCCGCCCGCCGGCGTATCCGCGGCGGCCGCTCGCTCGGGCCGCTCGACGGGGTGCCGCTGGCGTGGAAGGATCTTTTCGACATACGTGGCCTGACGACGACGGCCGGCTCCCGCGTTCTCGCCAAGGCCGAACCGGCCGAGGCCGACGCCGGCGTGGTGCAGGCGCTCGCGGGCGCGGGCATGGTCAGCGTCGGGCGCGTCAACATGAGCGAGTTCGCTTTCTCGGGGCTAGGCATCAACCCGCATTACGGCACGCCGCGCAATCCGGCTTCGCCCGAAGGCGAGCACCGCATCCCTGGCGGCTCCTCCTCCGGATCGGCCGTCGCGGTGGCGGCCGGGCTTGTGCCGGTCTCGATCGGAACGGACACGGGCGGTTCGGTTCGCATCCCCGCCGCCTTCAACGGTCTTGTCGGCTACAAGGCCACGCGCGGCCGCTACCCAATGGAAGGTGTATATCCATTGGCGAAAAGGCTGGATTCCCTCGGGCCGCTCTGCCGGACGGTGCAGGATGCGATCTGGGTGGATGCCGCCATGCGCGGTCTTTCCGTGACAGGCGGGCCGGCGCGGCCTCCTTCCGGGGATCTCTCCTTCGTCGTTCCCCAGACGGTCTTCTTCGATGGAGCGGAACCCGGGGTCGTCGATGCGTTCGAGACGGCCATCGCGCGGCTGGCCAAGGCCGGGGCGCGCATCCGACGTGACACTTTCCCGGAATTCACCGAGATCTTCGACCTGATGGCCCGCCATGGCGCCTTGGTGACGGCAGAGGCTTTCGTTCTCCATCGCGCCCGCATCTTCGGGCCAGAAGCCGAGCAGATGGATCCGCGCGTCGTCAAGCGCGCGGCGCTCGGGGCCAATATTTCGCTCGCCGACTTCGTGGAAACCCTGGAAGCACGCACCAGGCTGACCCGCTCCTTCGAGGCTCGCTTGGGAGACCACGAGATCTTGCTGAGCCCCACCCTACCGCATGTCGCTCCCCTCCTCGGACCGCTGGTCGAGGATGAGGACCTGTTCTTCCAGGTGAACGGAAAGACGCTACGCAACACGCTGATCGGCAACTTCCTCGACTGGTGCGGCGTGTCGCTTCCATGCGGAACCGGCGCTGGCGGAATGCCTGTCGGCCTTCTTCTCTCCGGCACCAGGGGAAGCGACGACAAGGTGCTCGCGGCCGCAGTGACTGTCGAGCGCCTTCTCGAAGCCGCCTAATCCTCAGACCACCGCGTCGCGGGCAGCTTCCGACAGGAAGGTAAAGACGTAGTCCGAAAACGACCGCCAGCATTCTACGCGGAAGGCATTCTCGGCGGTGCGCAGCAGCACGATCTCGACCTTGCCAAGGACCGTGCGTGAGCAGGCACCGACCGGGAAGATGGGAAGCGACAGATCCTGCGGGCAACCGGCACTTAGCGCCGCTTCAGCGCCGAAACCGGCGACCGCGATCGCCATATTGCGGTGCGAGATGTCGACCGCCGAATGAAGGACGCCAGCCTTCGCGCAGTCCGCCAGCAGATCGCCGGCCTTGTCGACCACCAGCCATTCGTCTGGCCCGAGCCACAAGGCGGCGCGCGCCCCGCTGAGGGCCGATGTCTTCGGCTTCTGCGGCAGCGTCAGACCAAGTGCCTTGGACAGGGCCGCGACGGAAGCGGCGGGGGCGCGCAGCGAAATGCGTTGATAGGGCTCGAGGACAACGATCCGGACGCCTCTCGCGGAGAAGTCGCCCCCCGCAAGCGCCGGCCTGCGTTCAGCCGTCGAAGGAACCGGGACGCGGGATTTCGAAGCTGCCTTAGCCATTGAGACGCTCTCCCTTCTCGTCGAAGGCGACCGTTCCGCTGACTTCCACCTCGATCGCGCCGGACGGCATCGGCACGTAAAGCGTCTCGCCCATGCGGTCCCTGCCGCCCGCGACCAGCGCCAGGGCGATCGAGCGGCCGCAATTCTGCGACCAGTAGCTCGACGTGACATGGCCGATCATCGTCATCGGCACCGGCTGGTTCGGGTTGCCGACAATCTGGGCCCCCTCCTCCAGCACCACGTTTGGATCCCGCGTTTTCAACCCGACGAGTTGCCTGCGGCCCTTGGCCACGAGATCGGGCCGCGCCATGCCGCGGATCCCCACGAAATCGGTCTTTTTCTTGCCGACGGCCCAGTCGAGTCCCGCGTCGTCCGGCGTCACAGTGCCGTCCGTGTCCTGGCCGACGATGATGTAGCCCTTTTCGGCCCGCAGCACATGCATTGCCTCCGTGCCGTAGGCGCAGGCGCCGTGCTTCTGACCTTCGGCCCACAGGGCTTCCCAGACCGCCGGCGCGTAATCGGCCGGCACATTGACCTCGAAACCACGCTCACCGGTGAAGGACATGCGGAAGAGCCTCGTCGGAACGCCGCAAATCCGGCCTTCCCGCACCGACATGTGCGGCATGGCCACGTCGGAGAGATCAATGCCCTCCACCAGCGGTGCGATGATGTCGCGCGACCTCGGCCCCTGCACGGCGATGACGGCCCAATGCTCCGAGACCGAGGTGAGCCAGACGTTGAGTTGTGGGAACTCTGTCTGGAGATAATCTTCCATATGGTTCAACACGCGCGCAGCGCCACCGGTGGTCGTCGTCACATGGAACCGATCGGCCGCCAGCCGCCCTACCACGCCGTCGTCATAGATGAAGCCATCCTCGCGCAGCATGATCCCGTAGCGGCAGCGGCCGGGCGCCAGCTTCTCCCACGGATTGGTGTAGATGAGCTCCATGAATTTCGCCGCATCGGGCCCGACCACTTCGATCTTGCCGAGCGTCGACGCGTCGAACAGGCCGGCCGTCTGGCGTACGGTGACGCATTCGCGATTTACCGCGGCGTGCATGTCCTCGCCGGCACGCGGGAAATACCAGGCGCGCTTCCACTGGCCGACATCCTCGAAAACCGCACCCTGGGCGGCTGCCCAGGCATGGATCGGTGTCCGGCGGGTCGGATCGAACAGGGGGCCGCGCGAATGATTGACGATGGCGCCGAAGGTGACCGGCGTATAGGGGGCGCGGAAAGTGGTGAGGCCTACCTCCGGTATCGGCGTGCCCAGCGTCTCGGCCGCGATGGCCAGACCGTGCATGTTGGATGTCTTGCCTTGGTCCGTTGCCATACCCGTCGTGGTGAAACGCTTGACATGCTCGATCGAGCGCATGCCCTCATGCACGGCGAGCCGGATGTCCTTGGCGGTCACGTCGTTCTGGAAGTCGACGAATGCCTTGACCTTGCTGCCTTCGCCGGCGCCTGGACCGGCGCCCAGCATGCCACCCGTCCAGGCTTCGGAACCGTCGACTTTCAATTTGAGGCCCTTGCCGGATTTGCCGCCGGCCTCCTTCGCGGCCTGCAGGCCGGCGGCAAGCGCCTCGGCGACCGCTGCGTCCAGGGCGTCGGTGCCATTGCACGCGCCGACCGAAACGCAGTCCTGCGCATAGATGCCCGGCAGGAACCGTTTCGTGGCTTCGTCGAAGGCGACCTTGCCTCGCGATTGCGAGAAAAGATGTACGGAAGGCGTCCAGCCGGCCGACATCAGGACCGCGTCGACGGGAATTGTGCGCTCGCCCCCGCCTTGCTTGGGCTGGATCGTCATGGCGGAAACGCGCAGCCTGCCGCCGACCCTGACGACGGCGCGCCCGTGATTGATCTCGATGCCGAGCGATCGCGCCTCGTCGACCGCGGGACCGCTCGGATTGTCACGGAGGTCCACGATCGCCGCGACATTCGCCCCGGCTTTCCTGAGGTCGATCGCCGCCGCATAGGCTGAATCGTTGGCGGTATAGACACCGATGTTGCGCCCTGCCGCGACGCCATAGTGGTTGAGATAGGTGCGCGCAGCGGAAGCCAGCATGATGCCGGGCCGGTCGTTATCGGCAAAGACCATGTGGCGCTCGATCGCCCCGGTGGCCAGCACCACGCGCTTGGCACGGACCTGCCAGAGGCGCTCGCGCGGCAGCGCCCGATCAGGCCCGGCGAGATGATCGGTGACGCGCTCCACGAGGCCGACGAAGTTCTGCGCGTAATAGCCAAAGGCAGTGGTACGCGCCAGCACATGTACATTGTCCATGGCCTTCAGCGAGGCGACCGCCTTTTGCGCCCAGTCCCACCCCGCCTGGCCCTCGATGGCCGCGCCTGTCTCGAAGCGCAACGCGCCGCCGAATTCCGCCTGCTCGTCGCAGAGGATGACGCGCGCGCCGACTTCGGCCGCGGCGAGAGCCGCCGCGATCCCGGCCGCGCCGCCACCCACAACCAGCACGTCGCAATGGGCGAAGCGCGAGGCATAATGGTCTGGGTCCGGCTGGTCCGGCGCCACGCCGAGGCCTGCGGCAGCGCGGATCCTGGGCTCGTAAATTCTTTTCCAGGCCGCCTTCGGCCACATGAAGGTCTTGTAGTAGAAACCGGCGGAGAACATCGGCGCGGCGAGATCGCTGAGCGCGCCGATGTCGAGGGAGAGCGACGGCCAGCGGTTCTGCGATATGGCGGACAGGCCCTCGTAAAGCTCCTGAACCGTCGCGCGGATGTTTGGCGTCTTGCGCGCCGCGTCGCGCTCGACGGTGACGAGCGCGTTGGGCTCCTCCGCGCCGGCGGAAAGGATGCCACGTGGCCGGTGGTATTTGAAGGAGCGGCCGACAAGATGAACACCGTTGGCGAGCAGCGCCGAAGCCAGCGTATCCCCTTCAAGGCCGAGGTAGTTCTTGCCGTCGAAGACGAAGCGCGCCGTTTTGGCGGGCGTCAGCCGGCCGGCGCCCGGTATGCGGAAAGAGGTGGTCATGCGGTGCGCTCCGGGGCGGCGGCCGGCGTTGCGGGGCGATGGGCCGGCAAGGGCGCGTTCCTTCGTGCCCCCCTCTGTCCTGCCGGACATCTCTCCCACAAGGGGGGAGATTGGCCGTCATCAATGACGGCATTTGTTCTGCAGCGCAGGCGATTGGCGAAAGCAAAAATGAAGGCCGATCTCCCCGCTTGTGGGGGAGATGTCCGGCAGGACAGAGGGGGGTGGGACAGAGCGAAGACGCTCATTGAGCCTCGCTCCTTGTGCCGTTTCCCTTCCCCGCAACCCTCCTCACGTTGAGCTGATCCGGCGGCCGATTGGCCCAGGCCGCCGGGCCGGCGTCATTCGCGGCCGCCGCGATGTCCGGCTTGGGCTCGCCGGCCTTGTAGGTCATCAGGAACCTGTCGGAAACGGTGTCGCGCACGGCGTTGAAGAAACGCGCGCAGCCATGGATGTGCCGCCAGCGCTCGAAGATGATGCCCTTCGGGTTGGAGCGGATGAAGAAGAAGCTCTCGAAATCCTCGTCGGAGATCGACGCTATGTCGGGCGAACGGGCGACATGCGCCTCGCCGGCGTTGCGGAACTCGAGTTCCGGGCGCTCTTCCTCGCAATAGGGGCATCGGATGAGAAGCATGCTGTTCCTGCCTGGATGATCGCGTGGGTCGCCTCGTCAATGCGCGACGGCGGCGGCCGCCGCCTCATCGATCAGCCGTCCCGTGCGGAAGCGCTCCAGCGTGAAGGGCGCGTTGATCGGATGCGGATTGTCGTTGGCGATGGTGTGGGCGAAGACATGGCCCGACCCGGGTGTCGCCTTGAAGCCGCCCGTACCCCAGCCGCAATTGACATAGAGACCCGGCACCGGCGTCTTGGCCAGGATCGGCGAACGGTCCGGCGTGACATCGACGATGCCGCCCCAGGAACGCAGCATTTTCATGCGGGTGAAGATCGGGAACATTTCGCAGATGGCGTCCAGCGTGTGATTGATGATGTGGAGGCCGCCGGTCTGCGAATAGGAGACGTACTGGTCCGTGCCGGCCCCTATGACCAGCTCGCCCTTGTCGGATTGCGAGATGTAGGCGTGAACCGTGTTCGACATGACGACGCAGGGGAAAACCGGCTTCACCGGTTCCGACACCAGCGCCTGGAGCGGATAGCTCTCCAGAGGCATGCGCACACCCGCCATCTGCATGATGACGGAGGAGTGGCCCGCGGCAACGACGCCGATCTTCCTCGCGCCGATGAAGCCGCGCGTGGTCTCGACACCCGTCACATGGCCGTTGGGCGAGCGCGTGATGCCGGTCACCTCGCAATTCTGGATGATGTGGACGCCGCGCGCGGACGCAGCTCGGGCGTAGCCCCAGGCGACCGCGTCATGGCGAGCCGTGCCGCCGCGCCGCTGCAGCGCCGCCCCGACGACCGGATAGCGCGCTTGCCTGGAGATGTTGAGCGGCGGACAGAACTCCTTGGCCTGCTCCGGCGTCAGCCATTCGTTGTCGACGCCGTTCAGGCGGTTGGCGTGGATATGCCGCTTGAGCACTTGCGTGTCGTGGACATTGTGCGCCAGCATCATGACCCCGCGCGCCGAATACATGACGTTGTAGTTGAGGTCCTGCGACAGCCCATCCCACAGCTTTACGGCGTGATCGTAGATCGCCGCCGATTCGTCATAGAGGTAGTTCGAACGGATGATCGTGGTGTTGCGGCCCGTGTTGCCGCCACCCAGCCATCCCTTCTCGAGCACGGCGACATTGCTGAGGCCGTGTTCCCTTGCCAGGTAGTAGGCGGTGGCGAGGCCGTGGCCGCCAGCCCCGACGATGACGACGTCGTACTCCTTGCGTGGCTCTGGCGAGGACCATTGCTCCTCCCAGCCGACATGGCCGCGCATGGCCTCGCGCGCGATGGCGAACACCGAATATTTCCGCATGGGCCCTCGCCTCGAAGAATGCCGGAAAACGCCGCCTGGCTTCTGACGTGAGGTGTATCACTAGCGAAAAGCCGCTGTCACCCTTGCGCTGATTGCGACGGGACTTGCCGTTTTGCGCCCGCTTGCTTTGGCCGGATTCGGGTGGCGGCCCTGCGCTCCGTTTGCGACCAGCGCCCGGCAAACAGGAGCAAGCCAATGTTCACCCTTATCGACAAAATCGCAATCATCACCGGCGCGAGCTCGGGTATCGGACGCGCGACCGCGCTTCTCTTCGCCGAACAAGGGGCAAAGCTGGTCGTCGCGGCGCGCCGGCAGGCGGAGCTCGAGACGCTGGCAACGGACATAAAAGGTGCCGGCGGCGAGGTGGCCGTGCTTGCGGGCGACGTCAGGGACGAAGCTTACGCCGAGGCCCTGGTAGAGCTTGCCACCAAACGATTCGGTGGGCTCGACGTCGCCTTCAACAATGCCGGCGTGGTCGGCGAGATGGGGCCTGTCAGCGGGCTTTCCCTGGAAGCGTGGCGCGACACGATCGACACCAATCTCACCGCCGCCTTCCTTGGGGCGAAGTACCAGATTCCCGCCATGATCGAACGCGGCGGCGGATCTTTGCTCTTCACGTCCAGCTTCGTCGGTCACACCGTCGGTATGCCGGGCATGGCGGCTTACGCGGCAGGCAAGGCCGGCCTCGTCGGCCTCACCCAAGCGCTCGCAGCCGAGCACGGGCGGCAGGGAATTCGCGTCAACGCCTTGCTTCCCGGCGGCGTCGACACGCCGGCTTTGACCGCCAAGACGCCGGACGAAAGGGCTTTCGTCGATGGATTGCACGCGCTGAAACGCGTCGCACGCCCGCAGGAGATCGCGCAAGCCGCGCTTTATCTGGCCAGCGACGCCGCCAGCTTCGTCACGGGCGCGGCGCTCCTCGCCGACGGCGGCGTTTCCATCAACCGGACGTGAGCCACCTTGGCTTTCCCAGCCATTTGTGGGTATCTCCCGCTCGGCGGCTGCCTCCCGCCGCCGAGCGATGTTATGGGAGACGCCATGAAGGTGGAAATCGACATGGGAACCGCGGCCGGGGGCGCGCCGGCCAAGCTCGACCTCGAGGAGCTGCTTGCCACGCGCCTTTTGGTGCAGGGCAATTCCGGCTCGGGCAAGTCGCACCTGCTGCGCCGCCTGCTCGAGCAGAGCGCGCCCTGGGTGCAGCAATGCATCATCGATCCCGAAGGGGATTTCGTCACGCTGGCCGACAAGTTCGGCCACGTCGTGGTCGATGCGGCACGGGCCGAATCCGAACTGACGCGAATCGCCGGCAGGATCAGGCAACACCGCGTCTCGGCCGTCCTCAATCTTGAAGGGCTCGATGCGGAGCAGCAGATGCGCGCCGCCGCCGCTTTCCTCGGCGGCATGTTCGACGCCGACCGCGACTACTGGTATCCCGTCCTTGTCGTTGTGGACGAAGCCCAGCTTTTCGCGCCCGCGGCCGCCGGTGAAGTCTCGGACGACGCACGCAAGCTGTCGCTGGGCGCCATGACCAATCTGATGTGCCGCGGCAGGAAGCGCGGCCTGGCCGGCGTCATCGCCACCCAGCGGCTCGCCAAGCTCGCCAAGAACGTCGCGGCCGAGGCCTCGAATTTTCTGATGGGCCGTACTTTCCTCGACATCGACATGGCGCGTGCCTCCGACCTGCTCGGCATGGACCGCCGCCAGGCGGAAATGTTCCGGGACCTGGCGCGTGGCAATTTCGTCGCGCTCGGACCCGCATTGTCGCGGCGGCCCCTTCCCATGACCATCGGCACGGTCGAAACCTCGGCACGCTCCACCAGCCCGAAGCTTACACCCTTGCCGGACTCGCCGGCAGACGCGCGCGACCTGATCTTCACGCCGGGCCCGGAAGAAACGATGCCCACGATCGTCCGCCGCCAGCCTCCGCCGCCACCCACGCCTACGGCCGACATCCTGGCCCAGCTCGTGCGCTCCCGGCCCGCTATGGAGCCGGTAAGCGAGCCCGAGGTCGAGATCGACGAATCCGAGCGGGAGGCCGGCATCGAGCAGGTGGTGCGCGAGATCCTCGAGGATCCCGACGCCTCCTTCCGTACCGACGCGGTGCTCTACCAGGATTTTCTGGTAAGGTGCCGGATCCGCCGCGTTCCCGGCGCCCCCCTCTCGCTTGCCGCGTTCCGGCGGCGCTACGCCGTGGCGCGGGCCGGGGTCGGCGGCGAGGTCGCGACGAGCGAAGGCTGGCAGCAGGCGCTCGGCCTTTCGGAAGGCTTGCCGGACGATCTGCAAGGCGTGTTCCTCGTGGTGGCGCAGGCGGCGATCGCCGGCGAACCCTGCCCGTCCGACGCGACGCTGGCGCGCGCCTATGGCACCCATTCGGCCAGACGCGCCCGTCGTCTGCTCGCTTATTTCGAGGAGCGCGGCCTGCTGGTCCTGCGCATCGATTTCCACGGAAAGCGGGTCGCGGCGTTTCCCGATCTCGGTTGCGAGACCCAGCCCGGCGACCCCGACGGCCCGGACGTCACCGAGCCACGGCAAGCAGCGGAATAGCGGAATCACCCTCGACAAGCGCCGCCGGTTCTGCTATCTGCCCGCGAAGTTTCGCGGTGGGAGCCATCGCGGAGGCAAAAGCCTATGTGCTGGCAGGCCAACTGAACCAAACGGGAAAGACAGGAACACACGTGCAGGTACTCGTCCGCGACAACAATGTTGATCAGGCGCTCCGCGCTCTCAAGAAGAAGATGCAGCGCGAGGGCATTTTCCGCGAAATGAAGATGCGCGGACATTACGAGAAGCCTTCAGAGAAGCGTGCCCGTGAAAAGGCCGAAGCCGTGCGCCGCGCGCGCAAGCTGGCCCGCAAGCGCGCGCAGCGTGAAGGCCTCGTTCCTGGCGGACGTCCGGCCGCTGCGGCTCGTCCGGCGCGCTGATCACGCCAATTTTTGGTCCTTTTCCGACGTTACTGCCGAGGGTGGCGCGATGAGAATCGCCGCCACCTTTTTGTTTGCCCCACTGGGCGGGCGGGGCGTCGAGACGCATGATTGCGACTGAGAGGGAAGAGCGAATGATTGGCATGAGCGGGGGTCGAAAACTCTCCTTGCGCGGCAATATCCCCGTGCTTGCCGTGCTGGCGATGTTGCCGCTTGCGGCATGCCAGAGCGGACCGGCCGGCGAGCTGACCAGGATCGAAGCTGCCCAGGGCTCCACGGAGAACATCGCGTCGCTCACCTCGGTCGTCGAGCGCAATCCACGCGATCCCGAAAGCTACAATACCCGCGGCTCCGCCTATGGCCGCGGCGGCAAGTATCAAGAAGCCCTGAAGGACTTCGATCGGGCCATTCAGCTCAACCCCAACTACTACCAGGCCTATTCGAACCGGGCGTTGATCCACCGCTTCATGGGCGATCAGAAGTCGGCGCTCGCGGACTACAACCGCGCCCTCCAGATCAATCCCAATTACGATTCGGCCTATATCGGCCGTGGCAACCTCTACCGGAAAGCAGGTCGCACAAAGGATGCCTTCAACGACTTCCAGAAGGCCATCCAGCTCGACACGACCGATCCGCGCGCCTATCACAATCGCGGCCTGATCTATCAAAGCCAGGGCCAGCACGCGTTCGCCATCGAGGATTTCTCGACCGCCATCTCGCTTTCTCCGGACGCGCCGGAACCCTATAACGGCCGAGGACTCTCTTACATCGCGCTCAATGACGACGACAATGCTTTCGCGGACTTCAACTCGGCGATCAAGCTGAACGACAGGGTCGCTGAAAGCTGGGCCAATCAGGCGCTGGTGTATGAGCGTCGCGGCGAGAAGGACAAGGCTGCGAGATCCTATGCGCGCGCCGCCCAACTCGATCCGAACTACAAGCCGGCGAGCGAAGGCCTGGCGCGCACGCGAAGCTGACGCTTCTCCTTCCGGTCCTTCCGGCAGACAATCTGCTGCAGTCCTCGGCGCGGGCCGCCGCGCTTGCCAGGGTTTAGCAGCGGAACCCATGCAGCCTCTGGTAAGTTAACACGCCGGGACACGCATGGAGATTGGATATGCTGAAAAGAATGATCCTCGCAACCGCAACGATAGCGGCCCTAGCCGCGACGCCCGCCCTCGCGCAGGAGCGCACCGAGCTCGGGATGCTCGAATGCACGATCGAAGGTGGTCCCGGATTCATCATCGGCTCCCAGAAAGAGCTGGCCTGCCTGTTCAAGCCATCTGAGCAGAACCGCCCCGCCGAGGCCTATGTCGGCACGGTGACCAAGTTCGGCCTCGACGTCGGCGTCACCGGCAAGACCGTCATGCAGTGGCTGGTGTTGGCACCGACCGCAGATCCCTTCCCCGCAGGGGCGCTTGCCGGCAGCTATGTCGGGGCAAGCGCCGACGCGAGCGCCGTCGTGGGCGGGGGCGCCAATGTGCTGGTCGGCGGGTCGGACAATACGATCGCGCTGCAGCCAGTGAGCGTACAGGCCCAGACCGGCGTCAACCTTGCCGTTGGCGTCAGCAACTTCCAGCTCAAGATGGCCAAGATCTGATGCATGTCGCCAAAAGTGCAGCGGCATTTGGGTAAACGACAGGCCAAACAATAGTTACAGCAGGTCGCGCAAGTCTCAACTTGCGCGATCTGCTTTTGCCTGCATGGGGCGTGAGACAACCTCTCCATCACGTGTCCGGCCGGCACGGGAACCTACGAAGCTCTGCGCGGTTACCGCGTGGGGGATAATAGATGGAGATTTGAGATGATGAAGAGATTGATCATTGGCTCCCTCGCCCTGGCCGCCGTCGGCACGACGCCCGTAGTCGCCCAATCGGCGAAATGGGTACAGGTCGGCATGCTCGACTGCACGATCGAAGGCGGTGTCGGCCTCGTCCTCGCGTCACGGAAGAATGTCGCCTGCAGGTATCAGCCCTCCAACCGGGCGCTTCCGCAAGACGCCTATGTCGGCACCGTGACGCGATACGGAGTCGATGTCGGCGCCACCGGACGTACCCTGATGCAATGGCTGGTGCTGGCGCCCACCACCGCCCGCTACGCGAGCGGAGCGCTGGCGGGCGATTACGTGGGCGCGGGCGCCGAAGCCACCGCCGTGATCGGGGCGGGTGCAAACGTTCTCGTCGGCGGCTCCCAAAAGACCTACAGCCTCCAGCCGGTCAGCATCCAGCAACAGAGCGGCGTCAATGTCGCAGCGGGTGTGACGAGCTTCAGGCTTCAGCCGGCGGCACGCGTCAAGGTGACCAAGAAGCGGTAGACCGTCGGGGCCTTCGGTGGGAAATGGGACAAGCCCGGCGACGCGCCGGGCTTGGAGGTTTGATCTGTGCAGGCGCAGGAGTGGCACCTGTTCAAGCTCGTTGCCGAGGCCTTTATCGGAAACCGTGAGACGCCTTCCGAACCTGCTCAGTGGTCCATGGCCTTGACGATCTCCTCGGTCATCTTCTTGGCGTCGCCGAGCAGCATCATGGTCCCGTCCTTATAGAACAGCGTGTTGTCGATGCCGGCATAGCCGGAGCCGAGGGACCGCTTGACGAAGAGGCAGGTGCGCGCCTTGTCGACGTCGAGGATCGGCATGCCGTAGATGGGCGAGGATTTGTCGTCGCGCGCGGCCGGGTTGGTGACGTCGTTTGCGCCGATGACATAGGCCACGTCCGCCTGGGCGAACTCGCTGTTGATGTCCTCGAGCTCGAACACCTCGTCATAGGGCACATTGGCTTCGGCCAGCAGCACGTTCATGTGGCCAGGCATGCGCCCGGCGACCGGGTGGATGGCGTATTTCACCTCCACCCCCGCCGCCTTCAGCTTGTCGGCCATCTCGCGCACGGCATGCTGCGCCTGGGCGACCGCCATGCCGTAGCCCGGCACGATGATGACCTTCTGCGCGTTCATCATCAGATAGGCCGCGTCGTCGGCAGAGCCCTGCTTTACCGTTCGTTCGATGCCGTCGTCGGCCACGGCGGCGGTCTCGCCGCCGAAGCCGCCGAGGATGACCGACAGGAACGACCGGTTCATGCCCTTGCACATGATGTAGGACAGGATCGCGCCCGAGGACCCCACCAGCGCGCCGGTGATGATCAGCGCCAGGTTGCCGAGCGTGAAGCCGATGCCGGCCGCCGCCCAGCCCGAATAGGAATTGAGCATCGACACAACCACCGGCATGTCGGCGCCGCCGATCGGGATGATGATCAAGACGCCGAGCACCAGCGAGGCGAGCACGATGAGCCAGAATACGGTGGTGCTCTCGGTGGTGACCAGAAGTACGATGAGCACGACCAGCGCGATCGCAAGGGCCGCATTGAGGGCGTGGCGCGCCGGCAACAGGATCGGCTTGCCCGACATGCGCCCGTCGAGCTTGAGGAAGGCGATGACCGAGCCGGTGAAGGTGATGGCGCCGATGGCCACGCCCAGGCTCATCTCCACCAGCGCCTGACTGTGGATGTCGCCGACAGTGCCGATGCCGAAGCTGGTCGGCGCATACATGGCAGCCGCCGCGACCATGACCGCCGCAAGGCCGACGAGGCTATGGAAGGCCGCTACGAGCTGCGGCATTGAGGTCATGGCGATGCTGCGGGCGACATAGGCGCCGACCCCACCGCCGATGGCGAGCCCGACGACGATCAGGGCGAAGCCGCCCAGGCTTGGCTGGGCCAGCGCCAGCGTGGTGAGGATGGCGATCCCCATGCCGATCATGCCGTAGACATTGCCTTGCCGGCTGGTGGTCGGATGCGAAAGGCCGCGCAGCGCCAGGATGAACAGGATGCCGGAGACCAGATAGAGGAAAGAGGCGAGATTGGCGTTCATCGCTTACTTCTCTTTCTTCTTGTACATGGCCAGCATGCGCTGGGTGACGAGAAAGCCGCCGAAGATATTGACTGAGGCGAGAACCAGGGCAACGAATCCGAAGCCCGTTGCCAGGCCCGACGCCGAGATGCCAACGGCCAGCAAGGCGCCGACCACGATCACCGAGGAGATTGCGTTGGTGACGGCCATCAGCGGCGTGTGCAGCGCGGGTGTCACCGACCAGACGACATAGTAGCCGACGAAGATCGCCAGCACGAAAATGGCGAAACGGAAGACGAAGGGATCGATCGCCCCGCCCGACACGGCGTGAGCCATATCGCCGGCCGCCTCCGCGGCCCGCTGCGCCCCTGCAGTGTCGGTGATCGCGAGGCGCACCGCCGCGACCGCCTGGTCGAGTTGGTCGAGCGCTTTTTCCAATGCGGTCTGTTCCATCACGCGTCTCCCCCGGCGCTCGGCTTGGACGATTTCTTCGCCGCAGTCGTTTTTCGGACGGCCGGTTTCTTGGGCGGCTGTTCAGCGGCATCAGGTGCGGCAGGTTCCGTCGCCACCGTGTCGGCCAAAGCCGCGAAGTTCGGATGCACCACTTTGCCGCCGTCGGTCAGCATGGTCGCCTTGACCAGTTCGTCCTCGCGATTGATGGCGAACTGCTTGCTTTCCTTGTCTACCATCGTCTCAAGAAAGGCGAAGAGGTTCTTCGCGTAAAGCAGCGACGCCGACGCAGCTACCCTGCCGGGGACGTTAAGATGCCCGACGATCTTGACGCCATTTTCCGATGTCACGACCTTGCCGGCAACCGCCCCTTCGACATTGCCGCCGCGCTCCACCGCCAGGTCGACGAGCACCGAACCCGGCTTCATCGACTTCACCATCGCCGCCGAGACCAGCTTCGGTGCCGGTCGGCCGGGAATGAGCGCCGTGGTGATGACGATGTCCTGCTTGGCGATGTGATCGGCCACCAGCGCGGCCTGCTTGGCCTGGTACTCCTTGGACATCTCCTTGGCGTAGCCGCCGGCGGTCTCGGCCGCCTTGAACTCCTCATCCTCCACCGCGACGAACTTGGCGCCGAGCGAAGCGACCTGCTCCTTGGCGGCGGGCCGCACGTCGGTGGCGGTGACGACGGCGCCGAGCCGGCGCGCCGTGGCGATCGCCTGCAGGCCGGCCACGCCAGCGCCCATGACGAAGACCTTGGCGGCGGGTACCGTGCCGGCAGCCGTCATCATCATCGGCAGCGCGCGATCGTACTCGCCGGCGGCGTCGATGACGGCCTGGTAGCCCGCCAGGTTGGCCTGCGAGGACAGGACATCCATGACCTGGGCGCGGGTGATGCGCGGCATGAACTCCATGGCGAAGGCGGTCACGCCGGCCTTGGCAAGCGCCACGACCGCCGCGTCATTGCCGTAAGGATCCATGGTGGCGATGACGGCAGCGCCCTTCTTGTATCCCTTGAGCTCGGCCTCGGTCGGCCGGCGCACCTTGAGGACGACGTCGGCCTTGCCCGCGTCCGACGCCTTTCCGATCGACGCGCCCGCAGCGATGAAATCCGCGTCGACGACGCGCGAGCCGAGCCCGGCGCCGGCCTCTACGATCACGTCGAAGCCAAGTCCCACCAGCCGTTTCACCGTTTCGGGCGAGGCGCCGACACGAGGCTCCCCGGCATCGATTTCACGAGGTACGAAAACTATTTGTCCCACCGCCTCAGTCCCTCCGGTTGGAACGATGCCCCCGATTCAGCCGCCGAAAAATCACCGGCTGCATCTCCCTGCATCGGAGCGGAAACATCCGATGCGAAACAGAATGCTGGAGCGGCCGGAGCCTTGAGGCGCCTCGGCGCTCCAGGTGAAAATATCAGGTGATGTGCGCCGGCATGTCGCGCAGCAGATAGCCGCCGACGCCGCAAATGATCAGGAAAAGCACCAGGGAAGAAAAGAACCCGGCCGTCGTGAAGAAGCCGAAGGCCATGGCGATCAGCAGCGCCACGCAGACGAGCGATCCATATTTCGTCAGCGTGAGGAAGAGCGAATAGGTTTTGCGGTGCTCCTCGTAGTCCATCTGCGCGCCCGTCTCGACGGGGCCGGTCGGCGTATGGTCAGCCATTATCAATCCCTCGCAAAATCTCTGCCCGGCACATAGCGAAAAGCGCGGTCAAGGGCAATGCGCTATCGCCGCCCTCCCCTGCGACATGAGGGTGCGGCTTTTCCGGGGTTCGCCATGTCCGACCATGTCGGCCAAGGGCTTCGCAACGATGGCGTTCACGGGATCCATGAGGCTGCCCGTCAGCCGGCCAGTTGCGGGAAGAGGCCGAGAAGCCCGATGAGGATCAGATAGATCGCGACGATGTAGTTCAGCAGCCTCGGCATGACGAGAATGAGTACGCCGGCAATCAGCGCAACGAGCGGTCCGACGGTGATGGCGGAAATCGTCATTTCTTGTCCTTTCAATGGGCGACGCCGAAATAGGCGTGGATGGGCAGTCTGTCGGCCTTGATCGCGTCGGGCGGGCCGTCAGCGATCTTCTTGCCGTCATCCAGAACGACCACTCGGTCGAATGGGTCCCTGACCACACCTAGGTCGTGCTCGATCAGGGCGACCGTGGTGCCGCGCTGCTGGTTCACGTCGGTGATGAGCCGGCTCATATATCCTCCTTCTCCTCCAGCTTCATGCCCGCCATCGGCTCGTCGAGCAGAAGCAGCGATGGTTTCATCGCCAAAGCCCGGCCGAGTTCGACGCGCTTTTGCAGTCGGTATGGAAGCTTGCCCACCGGCGTGCGCCAGATGTGCTGTATTCCAGCAAATCGATGATCTTCCCGATTTCCTCGCGATGCTCGGGTTAGAACGGCCTACCTCGCCTGAAAACCACGGGGCGCCTCCACCGCCTTGAGCGTCGTCCGTGTCAGGCTGCATCCAGGAAGTACTTAGCCGTCGGCAGGACCGTCAACGGCCCCACCTCGCCGAGGCTTGGACGCTCGAAAAGCATGCGCTGCTCGAACGGCGTGGACTTGAAGAAGGGGAAACGCTCGATCGTGTCCTCCATATTGTCCGAACATTTCGACTGGAAGAGAAAAACCGGCATCGTAAGGCCCGGATAGGTGCGCGGTTCCGCTGCGATCGTCGAGCGGAATATCCGCTTGTAGAAGCTGGCGTGTTCTTCCTTGACCGCCGTCAGGCAATATGTGGGATTGAAATGTTTGCAGGCGACGACCGCCAGACGCAAGGTTATATAAGGCAGGACGCGCAACGCCGAAGACCACTCGGGTCGTGCCGCAAACCGGCTCGGGTCTATGAAAGTCTCGCCAGCCGCAAGCCGAGGTGTCAGCTCCTCACCGAACACGTCAACGCTTGGCGACATGGGATGATCGGAACTGACGTGGTGGAGCCGGAGCGTGCTCACCAGGTTTCCTTCGTAGAACACGCCGAAGCGGTAGGAATTCGGAAGATCGTCGAAACGGTCGACCACCATGCGCGAAGCATCCGCTCGCATCATTCCGGACAGCACATAAGAGTCGTAGCGAAGGCGACAGATTGCCTCCAGATCTTCCCCCCGGTCGCACAACCTGTATTCTATGTGCTCCAGAACTGCCGCGACGCTCTTGACGAAAGGGGATACTTTGGCGGCCTGAGGCATATGCTGCTGAATACTCGCCCGCAAATCCCTTGCAACCTGCATGCTCAACTCCGCCGCCCCAAACAGTTAATCATTGGTAAACCGCAAGTCGGTATTGGCAAACATAAAAATCGAAACGGAAGCGTTTACCAGCGGTTAACCTTAATGACCGGAAGGGCAGGAACGCGGAGCGGCCGCGAGGAAGCGGCCGGCTTCAGAGCGCTCCACCTAGGCTGGAGAATGTCTGCTGGTCGCTGAACGCTTGCCGGCCTTGGTTTCCTTGAGAAACGGCCAAACCGTGGCTGACATCGTCTCGATGCCCGAGGCGGAAAGCGCCGACCCGAAAAGGAATCCCTGGACGAGATCGGGCTTGACCGTCAGAGCCAGGACCTTGAATTGCTCGAAGGTCTCCACACCCTCGACGGTCACCTGAAGCCCGAGTGGGCGCGAAAGGTTGACCACTCCCTTCAGCAGCTCCAGGGAGCGATCGTTCTGCGTCACGTCAATGAGAAAGCTGCGGTCGATCTTGATCTTGTCCAACGGCAGCTTGTGCAGATAGCTCAGGCTCGAATAGCCGGTTCCGAAATCGTCCAGAGCAATCCGTACACCGAGGGACTTCATCTCCTCGATCAGTTCCCGTGTAAGGGATTTGTCATCGAGAAGGGCGGTTTCGGTAACTTCAATCTCGAGGCGATGCGATGCCAGTCCCGATTCAGCGAGCGCGTTACGAACCTTGTCGACGATGTCGCGATTGCGAAAATCCTTGGCCGACAGGTTGATCGCGACATTGATCGGTTCGGGCCACTTGGCGCATTCCTTCGTGGCGGCGGCGAGCATGAACGAGCTGATTTCCGAAACGATGCCCATCTCCTCGGCCAACGGAATGAAGATCGCGGGCGAGATCGGCCCCAGTTCCGGATGATCCCAGCGGCAGAGCGCTTCACAGCAGGCGATCCGCATCGACTCCATTGCGACGATCGGTTGATAGACCACGCGCAGTCCATTCGCCTCGATAGCATTGCGCAGGTCGGCCTTCAGCAGCTGCTTGTTTCGGAAGGCTTCATCCATCGTCGCCTCGAACAGGCGCCATCCATTCTTGCCGAGCTCCTTGACGGTATAGAGTGCAAGGTCCGCCTTCACCGTCATGGCATTGACATCCGTGTCGCCAACCCGCGACAAGACCGCGCCGGCGCTGGCCTGGATACGCAACGAATGGCCTGCCACGTCGACCTCACCTTGCAGCGCGGCAAAGATCTCGTCCAACATCTGCGCCATGTGGGCGTCGTCCTCAATGCGGTCGAAATAGATCATGAACTCGTCGCCGCCGAAGCGTGACACCTCGACCCCATTCTTTCGAAAGACACCGAGCCGTTCGGCGGCCGCATAGATGAGACCGTCGCCGACGGGATGTCCAAGCGTGTCGTTGACGCTCTTGAAATCGTCGAGGTCGAAGACCGCCAGCCCGCAAAGCCGACTACGATCGCCCGCCGCCATGTACTCACTGACCAGCTCGTGGAGATAGGCCCGGTTCGGGAGACCCGTCAGATTGTCGAAACGGGCCATCGTTCGGATCTTCTCTTCCGACTGAGCCCGCTGGGTCACATCCTCGAAGGTGATTACACTGAGCTCGTCGCGTCCTTCGCGGGTCGACAGCTCGAGATGGCGACCGTCGGTGAAGGTGAGCATGATCTTGCGGTCGCGCCCGTCACGCAAGGAGCGAGCGAGTTGGCCCACGACATAGCGATACTCGCGCATGTCGAGCACGCCAGCCGCGACCCCGCGCATGAAGAGGGCCTCGATCGAACGACCCACAACCGCCTCGGGCGAAGACATGGCCATGAGATGCGCGGCCTCTGCATTGGCAACGACCACGCGACCGGCGGAGTCGAGCATCACCAGGCCGTGCGGCATGGTGTTCAGGGCTCGGTCGAAACGCTGGGCGATCTGTCGCGCTTGCTTGTGGCCGATCACAGCGGAGAACAGGACCTCGCGGACACTATCCGCGCTGCTTTTGATGACGAAGTGAAACGGTATGATCAGGAAGCCCAGCGTTACGTAGGGAATGCTTCCTTCCAGGATCAGCCCGGTCGCGATCGGGGCAACGAAGGTCGTGGCGAAAATCAGGACCATCCGCCGGGAGCCATAATTCCGGCTGACGACAGTCACTATCGAAGCTAGCGTTACCGCGACGGCACCAATCTCGGCAAAGGGATCTGGGACGAGATAGATGCCTACGAAACAGAAAAGGCCGAGCGCAAAGCCCTGGACGGCGCCCTTGCCGATATATCGGCGCTCCCATCTCCTAGCTTCCTCGGCATTGGTGATGCCGCCGCTGCGATGGAATTTGGTGATATCGACGTAACGCCAAACGCCGATGCCGAAGAGCGCGATCGCCAGGGCACCGTAGATGGGTTCACCGCTCTTCCAATAGGCCATGAACGCGACGACCGCGTGGCATCCGGCCCCGATAAGCAGCATGTAGGCGTTGTCGAACAACGACCGCACGAACTGGACGTACACATCGTCAGGGATGTGGTTCTCGGTTGTCTTGCCCATCACCAGCGGCCTAGCATCGGGCCGAGATTTCCCACAATGACATTAATAAAAGTTTATCAGACGTTTAGGCACGGAAATGGAGGCCCATGCCTATTCCGCAGCCTCCAGCATTGCAGAAGACGCGCTTCCGGCCAACCGCTCGCGCAATCGGGCCCTTTCCCCTGCCGCCTTGGCGATGCTCGCTTCCTTGACATGGCCGTAGCCGCGGATCAGAGCGGGCACGGAGGCCAGGGCAGCCGCCGCCTCGATCCGCTCGGGCGCCATAAGGCGCAAGATGAGATCGAGATCGGTTTCGTAGTCGGCAAGGACACGGCGTTCCAACCGTCTCTCGGCGGTACGGCCGAACAGATCGAATGGCGTCCCACGCAGCCCCTTCATCGCGGCGAGCAAGCTGAACCCTGTCATCATCCATGGGCCGAAGCTCGATTTGCGCGGTTTGCCGTCTGCCCCCCGCCGGCCCAGCACCGGCGGCGCCAGATGGAATTCCAGCCTGTCATATGCCTGAAACTGGCCCGCCAGCTGACGGCGGAATGAACCGTCCGTATAGAGGCGCGCAACCTCATACTCGTCCTTGATCGCCATCAGCTTGAAGAGATTGCGAGCGACGGCCTCGGTGACCCCGGTGGAGCCAGGCGCAATCCTTTCCTCGGCCGCGCGAACGGCCGCGACACGTTCGGCGTAGCGCCGGGCGTAGGCGGCATTCTGGTAGGCCGTCAGAAAACCGACGCGACGCGCGATAATCTCGTCGATCGTTTGCGGCTTCTCGGAGATCTCCGTGGCCGATCCCGTCAGGCCACGCACGGATTCCGGATCGAAGGCCGCGCGCCGCCCCCACCGGAACGCTGCGACGTTCATGGCCACCGCCTGCCCGTTCAACGTTATCGCCTTCTCGATCGCTTCGGCCGAGACCGGAAGTCCGCCATGCTGATACGCAAATCCGAGCATGAACATGTTGGCGCCGAGCGAATTGCCGAAAAGGGTCGCGGCCGTGCGTGTGGCGTCGAAGAAATGGGCCCTGTCGCCCGCGGCCGCACGGATCGCCTTCTTCAGCCGCTCGGTGGGCAGCGAGAAATCGGCGGACCGGGTGAAATCTCCGGGCATCACCTCGGCCGTGTTGGCCACGAAGATCGTATGCCCCTCGCGGACCGACGCCAGCACTTTTCTCGAGCCGGAGACGACAAGGTCGCAGCCCAGGACCAGGTCGGCCTTGCCCGCCGAGACGCGGATCGCATGTATTTCCTCCGGCGTCCTTGCGATGCGCACATGGGTGAAGACCGCCCCGCCCTTCTGGGCAAGTCCGGCCATGTCGATCATCCCGCAGCCCTTGCCTTCGAGATGGGCGGCCATGCCGAGGATCGCCCCGACCGTGACGACGCCGGTGCCGCCGACACCATCGATGATGGAGGCCCAGCCCTCCCCGCCGAGCGGGAACAACGCAGGCTCGGGCACGCCTTCGAGCGGATCGGATTTGCCGGCGAGGCCTTCGGCCTTCCGCAGCTTGGCCCCGTGCACGGTGACGAAGGAGGGACAGAAGCCGTTGACGCAGGAGAAGTCCTTGTTACAGCTCGACTGGTCGATCCGCCTCTTACGCCCGAACTCCGTCTCGACCGGCTGAACGGAGACGCAATTGGACGCGACGCCGCAATCGCCGCAGCCCTCACAGACCAGTTCGTTGATGATGACGCGCTTGTCGGGATCGGGATAGGTGCCACGCTTGCGGCGCCGGCGCTTCTCGGCCGCGCAGGTCTGGTCGTAGAGCAGGACCGAGACGCCCTTCACGTCGCGCAATTCGCGCTGGACGAGATCGAGCTCGTCGCGGTGGTGGATTGTGGCGCCGGGCGGGAACTCCGCGACCCCCGCATATTTTCCGGGCTCGTCGGTGACCACCGCGATACGGGAAACGCCTTCGGCACGCACCTGCCGCGCGATCATGTCGACGGAGAGGCTGCCTTCCAGCGGCTGGCCGCCGGTCATGGCGACGGCGTCGTTATAGAGGATCTTGTATGTGATGTTGGCGCCCGCGGCGAGAGCGAAGCGCAGCGCCAGAACACCCGAATGGTCGTAGGTGCCGTCGCCCAGATTCTGGAACATATGCTCGCGCCTGGAAAACGGCGCCTGCCCGATCCATTGCGCGCCCTCTCCACCCATTGCCGTGAAGCCTATGGTCTGGCGATCCATCCAGAGCGCCATGAAATGGCATCCGATGCCGCCGCCGGCAATCGAGCCCTCCGGCACCTTGGTCGAAGAGTTGTGAGGGCAACCAGAGCAGAAATACGGGGTGCGCGCGGCGACGTCCCTCGTGTCGGCCAGCATCGCCTGGAACTGGCGCAGCTTGGCGACCCGAGCTGCAATGTCCTCGGCCGGGCCGATCACCTTGAGCACCCGCTCGCCGATCGCCACGGCGATGTCGTTTGGATCGAGAGCCCCCTGGGCCGGGAACAGCCAATCGCCCCGTTCGTCTCTCTTGCCGACGATCCGCGGCTGCATGACCGTGCCGTAGAGATGCTCGCGAAGCTGCGTCTCGATCAGCGAGCGCTTCTCCTCGACGACGATCACCATGTCGAGGCCCTGCACGAACTCCCGGATATGTTCCAGGTCGAGCGGCCAGGGACAACCGACCTTGAACAGCCGCACTCCGATCTCGTTGGCGCGGACTTCGTCGATGCCTATGTCTTCCAGCGCCTGGCGCACATCGAGATAGCTCTTGCCCACCGTCACGATGCCGAGCCGGGCTCGCGATCCGCCGGAATAGACGATGCGGTTGAGCCCATTGACGCGGATGAAGGCGGCTGCGGCCGCGCGTTTGAATTGGTGGAGGCGCGCCTCCTGTCCGAGTTGATCAAGCTCGTGGCGGATGTTGAGCCCGCCGGGCGGCATGTCGAATTCCGGCAGCACGACCTTGAGCCGGTCGAGCGAGACATCAACCGACGCCGTCGACTCGATGTTGTCCTTGACGCACTTGATCGCCGCCCAGGTACCGGCGAAACGCGACATGGCGAAGCCGTAGAGCCCGTAATCGATCAGCTCCTGCACCCCGGCCGGATTGAGGATCGGGATCATCGTGTCGACGAAGTGGAATTCCGTCGCATGCGCATTGGTGGAGGACTCGGCGGTATGGTCGTCGCCCATGAGTGCCAGGACGCCGCCATGCCTCGACGAGCCGGCCAGATTGGCGTGCCGGAAAACGTCGCCCGCGCGATCGACCCCCGGTCCCTTGCCGTACCAGACGGAGAACACGCCATCATGCTTGCCTTCGCCGAGGAGTTCGGCCTGTTGCGTGCCCCAGCAGGCCGTTGCGGCCAGCTCTTCATTGAGGCCGGGCTGGAACACGATATTCGAAGCGGCGAGCTGCTTCTTCGCCTTCCACAATTGCTGGTCGAGGCCTCCGAGCGGAGAACCGCGGTAACCCGAGACGAAGCCGGCCGTGTCGAGCCCGGCCAGCCGATCGCGCTCGCGCTGCATCAGCAGCATACGGATCACCGCCTGCGCGCCGGAGAGGAAGATGCGCTCCTTGGAAAGATCGAATTTGTCGTCCAGGGCGACGTCGTGAAGCGTCATCACCTACTCCTCTGCGAAAGCCGCGCCGATTCGCCGGAACGGCCAACGTCGGGTCGCCTACGGGTTTAGACCATTTCCGGCCTCGTTTGAACCGCTCGCCGACCAGAGGTTTGGGATCGAACCAGAAGCACGCACAAGCAGTCCCGCCGCGCCAGGTCGAAAAGCGGCGAAAGCCGCACCCAACCAGTTTCGGTTGAAACGTCCCGGGGCGGTCCGGAAACCGGTCAGGAGGGGCAAGGACGCGCCTCGCCTGGGCGCTTGCCGGCGGGGTTACCGGCAAGCTCGGGGTTGGGCGTGTAGGCGGGCCCGACCACAAGCGGCGCATCCGGCAACCTGCTCTGGTCTTCAGAGGATGTGATCGTCGTCTTCAGGGTTTGCAGCGTTGCGCCGTCGCCGCCCTCGATGGCGATCGACACCGAATAGGGCTTGCCCTTGGCCACGCAGGAGAGTGGCGGGCTTTCGATCGTCACCTTGTCGAGGCTTGGCCAGATCTTCTGGCGTACGACGATCGCACCGCCATCCACCGGATCCTCGAATGTCGCGACCGCGGTCTGGCCGTCGCGCATCGGCTGCAAGGGCTTCAAGGTCACCAGATAGGTCGCCTCGGCCATACGATAGTTGAAGACGAAAAGTTTCCCGGAGATCTCGAAGAGTTCGTTCTCTCCACCTGTCTCGCGGCACGCGGCGAGCGCGAGCAGCAGGGCAACCGTTCGTGCAAGTCTATTCATGTTCATCACCACGCTCCTCCCCAGTCGCGCGACGGCGGCGATAATGTCTTCTGGCTTTCTGACGGTTTCCGCACACGGCCATGTCGCACCAGAGCCGGCTCCCGTTGCGGCTCCTGTCCATGAAAAGCCAGCCGCAGTTCGGGCATATGCGCAGCCGTCCGCTACGTTCGGCCGGGAGCAGCGAGAGCGCCGAGACGGCGAGTGCCGCCTCAAAGGCTATGCTCCGCCCCTGCCTTTCGGACAGGCCGTCGCCGCCAGTCCCGTCATGACCGTCGAGCCCGGCGGCGCAGGCCCGCAACAGGCGCGGCAACGTACCGGGACCGGGCCGACCGTCCGTCACCGTCGAACGGAACAGGCTGTCGATGGCCTCGCGCATCTCGATCACTAGCGGATGGACCGTTTGGGGATCGGAAACCGACAGGCGGCGCTCCGCCAGTTCCTCCGAGCGATGGCGGCTGGCAGCAGCGGCGAAGCGCACGATCTCCATGGGTTCCTCGAGGCGGTCGAAGCCGCGCGGATCGCCGCGAAGCACAACGGTGTTCGCGGTGTCGAGCGCCAGCACGCCGCCCGCGAACCTGTGTTGCGTCCAATGAACGGTCATGGCGTTGACACTAACCTTCAAAATCAATTTGACAAGTTAGAATGGGCAGCCCAACGTCCGGAATGGAAATGGAAGGCCAGTCTTGCTCTATCTTTTCCAGCAGATCCTGAACGGGCTTCATATGAGCGCGCTCTATGCGCTGCTTGCCTTCGGCTATGCGCTGACCAACGGGGTCGTTCGCCGTACCAACCTCGCCTACGGTGCGCTGTTCGCCTTTTCCGGACAGACGATGATCCTGGTGGCCGTGTTCGGCTGGTACGCGCTCTGGCTGACCCTGCCGGCGACGGTAGCTCTGGGCATCCTCGCCGGCTTCGCCTATGCCGCCCTCGTCAGCGCCGTCCTGGCGCGGAACGTCTTTGCGCCGCTTGCGATCCGCACGCCCAATGCGGTGGTCGTGGCGACGCTCGGTGTCGCGCTCATGCTGATGGAGATCGGCCGTATCGCCGCGGAAACGCGCGATTTCTGGCTGCCGCCGCTCCTTGCCCGACCGGTCGTCTTCGCTTCGCAAGGCGGCTTCCGGGCGACGCTGACGGTCATGCAACTCGTCAATTGCGGCGTGATACTGGCGGTCCTGGTGTCGGCCACGATCGCGCTCGCACAGTCGCGTTTCGGGCGGCGCTGGCGGGCGGTATGCGACGATCCGAAAGCCGCGGCCATGTGCGGGGTCGATGTGCCTGCCGTGTTCAGGCGCGCGATTTTGGCAGGGGGTCTCGCAGCCGCGCTCGCCGGCATCCTCACCGGGCTCCATTTCGGCAATGTCAGCTTCGGCACCGGGCTGGTGTTCGGACTCAAGATCCTCTTCGTCACAGCGGTCGGAGGTTACGATTCACCCCCGCGAGCGGCGGCCGGCGCCGCCGTCTTCGGCATGGCGGAGAGCCTGTGGTCCGGTTATTTCCCGATCGAATGGCGCGATGCCGCCGTTTTTCTGGGCCTGGTCGCGTTGCTCGTCCTGCGGCCCGGGAACGAGGAAACGCGCACAGCGCGCCCCTGAATTCCACGGACCGCGGGCCCGACCCGACGCGACGTCATGCGAGACCATCGTCGTATTCTCACCATCTTTTCCCGCGCCTTCGATCCTGTTATCCACCTGCTCGCCGCGACCTCGTGTATATTCGCACGAGCTTCGGCGGATAGGCATGCCGGGAAAGATAAAAGGGAACGTCCGGCCTGCCTCGCGGAGGAAACAACCGGAGGAACTTCCATATGGCAGGGCTTCTCGCTCTTTCCAGAGCAATAGATCGCCTGAACGAATTCATCGGCAAATGGGTGGCATGGCTGATCCTCCTGTCGATCCTGATCAGCGCCGGCAATGCGGTGATCCGAAAGGCCTTCAACGTCTCGTCCAATGCGTGGCTCGAACTGCAATGGTACCTGTTCGGCGCCGCCTTCCTGCTGGCCGCCGCCTATACGCTGAAGCAGAACGAGCATATCCGGATCGACGTCGTCTACGGCGCGTTCCCCCGGCGCGTCCAGCATTGGATCGATCTTCTTGGGCATATCTTTTTCCTGATGCCCTTCGTGCTGCTGATGATCTACTACTTCATCCCCTATGTGACGTTGTCGTTCCGCTCGGGCGAAATGTCTTCGAGCGCCGGCGGGCTTATCATATGGCCAGCCAAGGCGCTGCTTCTCATCGGCTTTGCGCAGCTCGGCATCCAGGGCATATCCGAGATCATCAAGAAGATCGCGATCATGCGCGGCCTAATCGAGGATCCGAACCCCTTCGTGACGGCCCATGAGCAGGCCGAGGCCGAGGGGAAGGCGCTGGTCGAGGAGCTGCGCTCATGATTGAGTTCATCGCCCAGAACATGGCGCCAATCATGTTCTTCTCGCTGATCATTTTCCTGTTGATCGGCTATCCCGTCGCCTTTTCGCTGGCCGCCAACGGCCTGCTCTTCTTCTTCATTGGCGTCGAACTCGCGCCGCTTTCCAACGGCACCATCAACCTTTCCTGGCCGTTGCTCTATGCCCTGCCGGAACGGTTCTGGGGCACCATGGCGAACGAGACGCTTCTGGCGATCCCGTTCTTTACCTTCATGGGCATCGTGCTCGAACGCTCCGGCATGGCCGAGGATCTCCTCGACACGATCGGCCAACTTTTCGGCCCGATCCGCGGCGGCCTCGCCTACGCGGTGATCCTGGTCGGCGCATTGCTCGCCGCCACCACCGGCGTCGTCGCCGCCTCGGTCATTGCCATGGGTCTGATCTCGCTGCCGATCATGCTGCGCTACGGATACGACAGGCGTCTCGCTTCGGGCGTCATCGCAGCCTCCGGCACGCTGGCGCAGATCATTCCGCCATCCCTTGTCCTGATCGTGCTGGCCGACCAGCTCGGCCGCTCGGTCGGCGACATGTACAAAGGCGCGATGATCCCCGGCCTGGTCCTGACCGGGCTCTACATGATCTATATCCTGGCGATGTCGATCATCCGGCCGAAATCTATGCCGGCACTGCCGCTCGAGGCACGCACGCTGGGTTCCGGCGCGACATCGCTCGTCGTGGCGCTTGCCGCCGCGGCGGTCGTCGCATACGCGGCCCATGTCTATCTCTCGCCCACCCATGGAGCCAATGCCGATATCCTCGGCGCGACCGTCGGCGTGATCGTCATCTACATCGTCGCGGTCCTCGACAAGAACATGAAGACCAACATGATGTCGCGGCTGGCACAGCAGGTCATCATCGTCCTCATCCCGCCGCTCGCGCTGATCTTCCTCGTGCTCGGCACCATCTTCCTGGGCATCGCCACCCCGACCGAGGGCGGCGCGATGGGCGCGGTCGGCGCACTGATCATGGCGGCCGCCAAGGGCCGGCTGACGCTCGATGTCGTCCGGCAGGCGCTGACCTCCACCACGAGACTGTCGTCCTTCGTGCTGTTCATCCTGCTCGGTGCCCGTGTGTTCTCACTGACCTTCTACGGGGTCAACGGCCACCTCTGGGTCGAACACCTCCTGGTGTCGCTGCCTGGCGGGGAAGTCGGCTTCCTAATCGCGGTGAACGTGCTCGTGTTCTTGCTGGCCTTCTTCCTCGATTTCTTCGAGCTGGCCTTCATCATCGTGCCGCTCCTTGCGCCGGCCGCGGACAAGCTGGGCATCGACCTGATCTGGTTCGGCGTGCTGCTCGGCATCAACATGCAGACGAGCTTCATGCACCCGCCCTTCGGCTTCGCGCTCTTCTACCTGCGTTCGGTCGCGGCGCGCGTGCCCTATCTCGACAAGATCACCGGCCAGAAGATCGCCCCGGTCACGACAGGCCAGATCTATTGGGGTGCCGTGCCCTTCGTCTGCATCCAGATTGTCATGGTGGCCCTCACCATCACCTTCCCGCAGATGGTGATGCACTACAAGGGTCCGGTGGTGAACCCAGCCGATATCAAGATCGAGCTGCCGCCTCTGAGCGGATCGAACCAGCCCGGGCTTCCCGGCCTCGGACTGCCGCCGCTCGGCGCGCCTCCGACCGATGGCGGGAACGCGCCGGCGACCCCGGCCCAGCCGCCGGCCAACGATCTGACGCAGCCGCCGAAGTTCAACTGAACGGCTCCCTGGGCCACGACGGCACCGGACCTCTTCCACAATCGGTCCGGTGCATCCGTGACCGGGGCAAAGCGCCCAAAACAAAAGCCCCGGAGCGTCGCCGCTCCGGGGCTTTTGTTTGTGGTTTCCGCGAGGATCAGAGCTTGCCGTTGCGCTGCTGGATCATCATGAAGGTGTCGAAATTGTATTCCGCGATCTGCGCATTCAGATAGTAGTCCTTGCGGAACGCGACGATCGAATCCCAGATCTTCTTGAATTCGGGCAGCGTCGAGGTCATCTCGGCGTAGACTTCATTGGACTTGTCGAAGCAAGCCACCAGGATTTCCTGGCTGAACGGACGCAGCTGCGCGCCATTGGCGACGAGGCTCTTGATGGCCGCAGGATTCTTGTAGTCGTACTTCTGCAGCATGTCGGCGTCGGCGGCCTGACACGCGGTGCGCAGCAGCGACTTGTACGCAGGCGACAATTCCTCGTACTTGGCCTTGTTGAACATGAAATGGACGGTCGGGCCGCCTTCCCACCAGCCGGGATAATAATAATACGGCGCGACTTTCTGGAAGCCGAGCTTCTCGTCGTCATAGGGGCCGACCCATTCCGCGGCGTCGATCGTACCCTTTTCGAGTGCCGGATAGATGTCGCCGCCAGCAAGCTGCTGTGGCACCACCCCGAGCATCTCGACGACCTTGCCGGCGAAGCCGCCGATGCGCATCTTGAGGCCCTGCAGGTCGGCGACGGTGTTGATCTCCTTGCGGAACCAGCCGCCCATCTGCACGCCGGTATTGCCGCCGGGGAAGCCGATAAGGCCCTGCGCGCCCAGGAACTCGTTGTAGAGATCGATGCCGCCGCCATGATAGTGCCAGGCATTCATGCCGCGCGCGTTAAGTGCGAACGGAACGGCCGCGCCGAGAGCCCAGGTCGGATTCTTGCCCCAGTAGTAGTAACCAACCGTATGGCATGCCTCCACCGTGCCGGCGGTTGTGGCGTCGGCAGCCTGCAAGCCAGGAACGATCTCGCCCGCCGCGAAGGGCTGGATGACGAAATTACCGTCGGTCGCCTCCGACAGCATCTTCGACAGCACCTCGGCGCCGCCATAGATCGTGTCGAGCGACTTCGGGAAGGACGAGGCCAGTCGCCACGTCACCTTCGGATTCGACTGGGCAATTGCCGGTGCCGCGAGCGTTGCCGCGGCAGCAGCCGCGCCGACGCCGGTAGCACCGGCCTTTCTGATGAATGAACGACGATCCATGAATTCTCCTCCATTGTTCTCGTTCGGTTGCGCCATGCGGCGGATGAAAAAATTCCGTTTCTTCGGCGCGCCGCACAATACATCCAATGCTTGTCCTGTCCAGCATAGCGCCGATCCGAAAGCCAGTAGCGTAGAAATACCGACAAGAGAATATGCTCAGACTTTAGTTGCACGCGTGTCCGTCCCGCCCGGCCATCGCGCGGGGAGTTGGAAATGCCGCCGATCCGCATTAGATTTGGGCTCATCATCTTGCCCGCTGGACGGGCCATTCGCGAGAGAACGGAATGCTGCAGCCATTGGTGGCCGTGTCGACGGATGTCCGTCACTTCGAGAATTACACCTGGCATGCTGCGCCGCAGCAATATCTCGATGCGGCGCTGACCGGAGCTGGCGTGCTGCCGGTCCTGGTGCCTTCCTTCGGTGCCCGTCTCGATCTTGACCAGTTGCTTGCCTCGGTGGACGGCGTGATGATCACGGGATCGAAGTCGAACGTCCATCCCTCCCTTTACGGCGGCGAAGCGAGCGAGGCGAACGGCCCCTACGATCCAGACCGCGACGCGACGACCTTGCCGCTGATTCGCAAGGCGATCGACCATGGCGTGCCGCTGCTTGCAATCTGCCGCGGCATCCAGGAACTCAACGTCGCCCTCGGCGGAACGCTCGCGACGGAAATCCAGGAGCGCGAGGGCTCGCTCGATCACCGGGCGCCGGTGAGCGACAGCCAGGACGAACGCTTTGCCATCCGCCAGGACGTGCGGATCAAGCCGGGCAGCTGCCTGGCCAGTGTGTTCGGCGCCGGCGAGATCAAGGTCAATTCAGTCCATCGCCAGGCGGTCGGTCGGCTGGGCGAGCGCCTGGAGATCGAAGCGGTCGCCGAGGACGGGACCGTGGAAGCGGTGTCGGTGAAAGGCGCTCGCGCATTCGCCGTGGGGGTGCAATGGCATCCGGAATACTGGGTCAGGTCGGACGACGCTTCCGCCCGCATCTTCAGGGCCTTCGGCGATGCCGTCCGGGCGCATGCCGCCGGTCGCGCCGCTGCCAGGCAGGCCGCGGAGTAGACGCCCCTACCCGCCTGCCTTCACGAGCGACATCGGGCGCAGGCGCGGCTCGAAGGATTCATAACCGGCCCCGTCGGCGATCGCGAATGCGGCCAGCACCGATCCTTGCCTATCGCTCAGGACGATCACGCCGTCCGGCATTTCCCGCCAGGAACGAACCGTGGTCATCCCAGTCATGACGTCGTCGCACGCTGGCTCTGCGATGAGCCTCGCCGAGGCGCTGTCCAGGCGATCGAACTTGGTCACGAGACAGGACCGGTCGCCAGTCGAGAGCTGGAAGTGTTCGGCGCCCGACCGGACGTCGTCGTTCCGAATAGTCACCGCGGTCGTGAGATCAGCTTCGCTGCCATTCAGCCGGGAGCCCATCAGCGCCGTCGTCATCAGCGCCGCAGCCAACACACCATGCCACAAGAAACCCATCGAAAAATCCCTCACAGAAATCCTGACGCATCGGATTCCCCCAGGTCCGGTGCGGGCGAGCGCCAAGCATGCGCCCTTCCCCTTAAACAGGGATTAACCTTACCGATAGGTTTAAGGCTTTTTCAGGCCGGCCGACTCGGGAACCGGCGTCAGCGGCCGGCCCTCGGAAAACCATGCCACGAGATTGTCGACCACGAGATCGGCCATCGCCTGCCGCGTGTGGACCGACGCCGACCCGACATGCGGGAGCAGGCTGGCATTGGGGAGGTCGATGAGCGCCTGCGGCACACGTGGTTCGTCGGCAAAGACATCGAGGCCCGCAGCCCGGATGGTTCCGTCGGACAGCGCCTTGATCAAGGCCTCCTCATCGACGGTGCTGCCGCGCCCGAGATTGACGAAGACGCCATCCGGACCTAGCGCCCGGAGCACTTCGGCATTGACCGCCTTGGCGGTGGAAGCGCCCCCCGGCGCGACGGAGATCAGCGTGTCGACCGCCTCTGCGAGGCCGAGCAGGGTGGGATGATAGGCATAGCTGACGCCTTCTGCCGGACTCCGGTTGTGATAGGCGATCGGAAGCCCGAAAGCCTCGAGCCGGCGGGCGATGGCGAGACCGATCCGCCCGAGGCCGAAAATGCCGACGCGCCTGCCCCGCAGCGTCGCCTTGGACAGGGGGTAGCCTCCGTCCCGGACCCAACGTCCTTCGCGCAGCCATTTCTCCGCGCGCGGCAGTTCGCGCACTGCGTTGATCAACAGCCCTACGGCGGTGTCGGCGACTTCCTCGGTCAGCACGTCCGGCGTGTTGGTCACAACCACGCCTTTCCCGGCAGCATATTTGGCGTCGACATGGTCGTAGCCGACGCCGAAGCTCGCTATGATTTCCAGCTTCGGCAACGCGTCGATGAAGGCCGCATCCATTGTGGCCATGAGGGCGACGCCGCGGATTTCGTCAGCCATGCCGGCCGTCAGCAAGGCTGGGTCGGCGCTCTCGATGCGCAGCATCCGGAAGGTCTCGCCGACCCGCGTCACTGCATGGTCGTGCAGCCTGCCGGGAACGAGAACGGCGATATCCTTCAAGTCGCTCATCGAGCATCCATCCTGTTTCTCATTCCTCAGCGCTCGTGAGGCCGTGCCGTCGACTGGCGCACGTGCAGTTCGGGCCTTATGAGCTCCTGCGAGGCACGCACCGCGGCGCCGTTCAAGCGGTCGAGCAGCACGCGGGCGGCACGACGGCCGACCTCGCGCTGTCCGTTCCACACCGTCGTCAAGGCCGGCGTGGCGATTTCCGCTTCCTCGAGATCGTCGTAGCCGGTCACCGAGATGTCGACGCCCGGTGTCAAGCCGGCGCGCGAGATGCCGTTCATGAGCCCGATGGCGACGAGATCGTTCCAGCAGACGGCAGCCGTGGGCTTGTCCTTCATGGCCAGGAACTGGCCGGCGGCCTCGAAGCCGGCCTGCTTCGTGCGCGGCCCCGGCACGCGCCAGTGTGGCTTCACCTCCAGCCCCGCCGTCTCCATCGCGTTCAGATATCCCTGGTAGCGATCGCGGCCCGTCGACGTTTGGTCGGTGCCGCCAATCATGGCGATACGCTGATGCCCGAGCGAGATCAGGTGGTTGGTGGCGAGCGCCGTTCCATAGGCGTCATCGCCCCGAAAGGCGGGAACACCGGCGCCTTCGACCGTGCGCGCGATCAGCACCGCCGGCAGGCCGTTCTCCTCGGCCATGCGGATGTCTTCCGGCGGCGTTCCGATGGCCGGAGACATGATCACGCCGTCGGCGCCGAGTTGCAGGAGCGTGTCGATGAAGGTGCGCTGCTTTTCCAGCTGGTCGTAGTGATTGGACAGGATGAAGGTCTGCCGGCTGCGATCGAGCTCGCTCTCGATGGAGCGGAGGATTTCCGCGAAAAAGGGATTCATGATGTCGTGGACGACGACGCCGACGATTCCCGATCGCGAGGTCCTGAGGCTCGCCGCGCGGCGGTTGTAGATGTAGCCGATGGCGCGGGCATGTTCCTTGATGCGGTCCCGGGTCCCTCCCGCCACGAGCGGACTGTCGCGCAGGGCGAGCGAGACCGTCGCGGTGGAGACGCCGAGGGCATCGGCAATGGTGGAAAGCTTGATCTTTTGTGCCAGGACGCCCTCGCGGACCTAACCAATACTGAAAGGTTTGAAACCGGCTTATGCCATTGCAGACAGAAGAATCAAAGCTTTTTGGCCAGCTCGTCGGTTTCGGCGGTGGGTCCGGCGCTGCTGCGGAGTCTGAGCATATGCTCGCGATAAACGATATAGAGCCCGCTCGCCACGATGATCCCGGCGCCGATCACCGTCCAGCGGTCCGGCAACTGGTTGAAGATCATATAGCCGGAGCCGATCATCCACACCATTTGCAGATAGGGATAGGGCGCAAGGGCGGTCGCGGTCGCGATCCTGTAGGCGCGGACCAGCAGCCAATGGCCAAGTCCGCCATAGACACCGAGTGACAGGATCAGGAACCAGCTCAGCGCATCGGCAGGCATCGTACCCTTCAGCGGCACGAATGGGAAGAGAAGCAGGACGGGCACGATCGCGGAATAGAAAATGAGGCTTTCCGCCGTCTCGTTTGCCGAGAGGGATCGCGTCATGATCGAATAGAGCGAGTTGCTCAGCATGGCGCACAGCGCGAAAATGTGCCCTGCCCCGAAGGCACTCATCCCGGGCCTGGTGATGACCAGCACCCCGACGAGGCCTATGAGCACGGCCAGCCAACGCCGCCAGCCCGCCCACTCGCCGAGCATTGGCCCGGCAAGGGCTGTGATGACCATCGGGCCGAAAAACATGATCGATACGGTCTCGGCGAGCTGCAGTGTCTGCAGGGCAAGAAAGTTGAAGATCGTCGAGCCGAACAGGAAGACGGCACGCAGCGACTGGCGCCAAAGGCTATGCGCCTTGAGCCGCTCAGGCTTCTGCCATGCCCTGAACAGGATGATCACCAATCCCGCGTGGACCGCGAAACGAACCCAGGTGATGAAGCCCGAATCGAAGCCGGACAGCACGAGATACTTGGCCGTGCTGTCGAGAAAGGTGAAGAGGACGCCCGAGCCGAACACAAGCAGGATCGCGGATCCCGGCGCAGCGCCGTCCGTCGTCGGTAAATGTTTGTTCACTTGCACGCCGTGGGAAGAAAAGCGATGGGCCTCTTGTCGGCCAGCCTTGCCCGGACGGCAAGGGGAAATGTCCGGCGCGGCAAAAAACCACCACGCCGACACGGCCTATTCGATTTCGTCCGGCTCGGGGCCGGAGAGATCCGCGCCGTTGCTCGAAAGATTGGATTCGATCCTGGAGAGCAGTTTTGCAAGCGTCCTCTGCTCTTTCTTGTCCAATCCCTTCAGCGCCTGCTTTTCGGTCTTGCGCACTGATTTCTCAATGGCGCGAATGGTATTCCGGCCGACCTCCGTCAGAAAAATATGGGCTTGGCGAGCATCGGTCTCGGACGCACGCTTGTCTAGAAAACCCTGGACCTGCAAGCGGTTGATCGTCTTGGTGATGGTCGGGGGCCTGACGCCCAGCCGCGCCGCCAGCTGGCCCGGCGTCTGGCCGTCGGACTGGTCGAGCGCCAGCATGATCTGGTCCTGGCCGGCGTAGAAGCCATGATCGAGCAATCGCGCCGCCAGCGCCGTTCGCGCCAGCCGCGCCGCCGAATGGAGCCGGTTCATCGTGGCGCTCTTGTCAGCCTTGGCCATGGGCCCTCCTCGGAAAACCCCGCTGCAGGGGAGAAGAATAACCGTCATCCAGACGATAGCAACGCTTTCGAAGGATCGGCCGATCCTTTGCCGGCAATCCGACGACGCGGACAAAGGAATGCCAGACCCGCGTTTCAATTAGATGACAAACGAAAATGGCTGCTTCTTCCCGAAGGAGGCCGGCAGGGATTAGGGCGTGCAAAACCCTGCCGCCCATCCTATATGGTTGCCAACAACCCATCACCCTTTCCCGTGAGAGCGCAGAATGAGCGAAGCTCAGACACAGATCCCCGTAACCGTGCTTACCGGCTATCTCGGCTCCGGCAAGACGACGCTTCTCAACCGCATCCTCTCCGAGAACCATGGCAAACGTTACGCCGTGATCGTCAACGAGTTCGGTGAAATCGGCATCGACAACGACCTCATCGTGGAGTCCGACGAGGAAATCTACGAGATGAACAATGGCTGCGTGTGCTGCACGGTGCGCGGCGATCTCATCCGCACTGTGGAAGGCCTGATGCGCCGGCCCGGCCGTTTCGATGCCATCCTGGTGGAGACTACCGGCCTTGCCGATCCCGCACCCGTCGCCCAGACCTTCTTCATGGATGAGGACGTGCGGTCCAAGACCAAGCTGGATGCCGTGGTGGCGCTGGTCGACGCTAAGCATTTGCCGCTGAGGCTCAAGGACTCCAAGGAAGCGGAAGACCAGATCGCCTTCGCCGACGTCGTGGTTCTGAACAAGACGGATCTCGTTTCGCCGGAAGAGTTGCGCGACGTCGAGGCGACCGTCCGCGCGATCAATCCAAGCGCGCGCATCCATCGAACCCAGCGCGCCGGCGTCGACCTCCGGGAAGTGCTGGATCGCGGCGCGTTCGACCTGAAGCGGGCGCTGGAGAACGATCCGGATTTCCTCGACGCGCACGATCACGATCATGACCATGACCATGACCATGACCATGATCACGACCATGATCACGACCACCATCATCACCACCACGATCATGATCACCACCATGCGTCGCCGATCCACGACGTGACCGTGCAGTCGGTGTCGCTGCGCGGCGGCGAGATGGATCCGAAGAAATTCATGCCCTGGGTCGAGAAGATCACGCAGGTCGAGGGCCCGAATATCCTCCGTCTCAAGGGCATCATCGCGTTCAAGGACGATCCGGATCGCTACGTGATCCAGGGCGTCCACATGATCGTCGAGGGCGATCATCAGCGGGCCTGGAGGGATGGCGAGAGGCGCGAGAGCCGGCTGGTCTTCATCGGGCGCAAGCTCGACGAGGAGCGGCTGCGCAGGAGCTTCGAGGCCTGCCAGGCCTGACGCTTCCGATCGTCCCGGACGGCCGCTTCCACGGTGAAGCGGCCCCGCAGACCGCCCAAATCATTCGAATACGGACTGCCCGAACTCATGCCTACTGTCGCACCGCTGGATCTCGACGGCCATTGCGTCACTGCCGCCTTCATCGGCGGCGTGCCCTTCTTCGCGCTGGCGGATGGCAACGTGCATTGGCTGGATCATGGCCAGAAGTCGACGGTGGCGCATGACGGGCTGCTCTGCGCCGTCGCCGACAGCGGCGCGAAACGGCTGGTCAGCGGCGGAGAGGACGGCAAGGTATCCTCGCTCAAGGCCGATGGGACGCTTGAAACCCTGATCGAACTTGGCCGTAAATGGGTGACGAACGTCGCCATCGGCCCGCAGGGCGCCATTGCCGCGGCGACCGGTCGTAACGCAACCGTGCTTTTTGCCGATGGCAAGACGAAGGAGTTCGCCCATCCGCGCACGGTCGAAGGTCTTGCCTTCTCGCCCAAGGGAATGCGTTTCGGCGTCGCACGCTACAATGGCGTGACGCTGCATTTTCCGGCCGCGGAGGGAAAGCCGGTCGAGCTCGAATGGGCGGGCGCGCATACCGGCGTCACCTTCTCGCCGGACGGCAATTTCGTGGTCACGACCATGCAGGAGAACGCGCTTCACGGCTGGAAGCTGGCCGATGGCAAGCACATGCGCATGAGCGGTTATCCGGCCAAGGTCAAAAGCCTGTCCTGGAGCGCCAAGGGCAAATGGCTGGCGAGTTCCGGCGCGCCGGCGGCAATCGTGTGGCCGTTCCAGGCCAAGGATGGCCCGATGGGCAAGGCCCCGCTGGAACTCGGGACGCGCGGAAACACGATGGTGACGACAGTCGCTTGTCATCCGAACGAGGATATCGTGGCGATAGGCTACGAGGACGGCATGGTGCTTGCGGCGCGCTTCGCAGACAGCAAGGAAGTCCTGCTGCGACGCCCGGGCCAGGGCGGCATCACCTCGATGGGCTGGGACGAAGAAGGACGCCGCCTCGCCTTCGGCTCCACAGCGGGCGATTGCGGCGTGATCGACATAGCGGGCTAGTCCCGACGGTCAATGGAGTTGACCGTTGCGGCCGGTTCGGCACGAGAAGCAACCGGCCCAGAGCTTGGCAACCGCGGTTTTTGCGGGGGTCCCCGGCCGGTGCGTCACTCGACCACCTCTCCCCGCTCGCTACCGGATTTACGTTCCTGCGGTACCGTAGCGGCAACCTTTGCAGTTGAGCGTGGCTGTTCTGGACGTCGGCTTCTTGTTGGTCATGCGCTCGCCCGCATATAGAGAGAGGGTAGAGCGGAGGGCAGGAATGGATTTCGAGGAGACCGCCAAGGCGACGATCGGGGGCATCGCGGCGGCGCGAATCGCGGGGATGAGCGTGCGTGAGGCGGAGGTTTTCCGCAAGGCGCGGCCGAAAACGCAAACCGCGGTCGGCCGAGGCGCGAAGGGCTATCTCGGCGGTGTGCCCATGCATTGGATGAAGGACTGGCCGACGCCCTTCCCGATCCTCGTCGAGCGGGCGCGCGGGGCCGTCATCACCGACATCGACGGCAACAGCCTTGCCGATTTCTGCCTGGGCGACACCGGATCGATGTTCGGCCACTCGCCCGCACCTGTCGCACGCGCGATACGAAAACAGTCCTCGCGCGGCCTGACCTATATGTTGCCGAGCGATGACGCCCTGGCTGTCGGCCTGCTCCTGGAGCAGCGCTTCGGCCTGCCCTTCTGGCAGATCGCGACAACGGCGAGCGACGCCAACCGTTTCGCGCTGCGTGTCGCCCGCGCCGTCACCGGCCGGTCGAAGATCCTGGTCTTCAACGGCTGCTATCACGGCGCGGTGGATGAAACGATGGTACGCATGAAGAACGGCGTTGCCATCAACCGCCCCGGCCTCGCCGGCGAGTTCCGGGACTTGACCCAGACCACGCGGATCGTCGAGTTCAACGACCTGCCGTCGCTGGAAGCGGCGCTGCGCCAGGGCGATGTGGCCTGCGTCATCACCGAACCGGTCCTCACGAATTGCTGCATGGTCCAACCGGAGCCCGGCTTCCACGACGGCCTGCGCCGCATCACGCGCGAGACCGGCACATTGCTTCTCATCGACGAGACCCACACCATTTCGACTGGTCTCGGCGGCTATACGAGGACGCACAGGCTGGAGCCGGACCTGTTCGTGCTCGGCAAGCCGATAGCCGGCGGCGTGCCGGCGAGCGTCTGGGGCATGAGCAGGGAGGTCGCCGACCGCTACGAGGCCTATAACCGAACCAAGGAGCCCGGCTATTCCGGCATGGGCACAACGCTCTCCGGCAACCCGTTGCAGTTCGCAGCCATGCGCGCCACGCTCGAAGGGGTGATGACGGACGTGAACTACGCCCACATGGATCGGCTGGCCGACCGGCTGGAACGTGGCCTGCGCGGCGCGATCGAAAGCCATGGTCTGCCCTGGCACGCGCTTCGCGTCGGCGCGCGTGTGGAGTTTGTCTGCGCCCCCGGTCCGCTCCGGAATGGCGGCGAGGCGGAAGAGGCGCACGCGCCGGAACTCGAGGCGGCGATCCATGTCGCCCTGGTCAATCGCGGCGTACTGATCGCGCCCTTCCACAACATGATGCTGGTCTCGCCGGCAACGACGACGCGGCAGGTGGATCGGCTGATTTCAGCCTTTGGCGATATTGCCGCCACGCTCGCGCCATGAGAAAAGCCCCCAGCTTCCGGTCTATCCAAAGGTCACCCATGCGTTCCCCCTCCGGCTCCACGCCCGACGAGGCCAAGGCGTTCCTCGAAGCCCATCCAGAGATCGAAGGCATCGACATCGTGCTCACCGACGCCAACGGCATCGGTCGCGGCAAGATCATCCGCCGCCATGAACTGGCGGGCCTCTACGAGAATGGACGGCATCTGCCGATCTCCATCCTCGGGCTCGACATCACAGGCGAGGATGTGCACGAGACCGGGCTGATCTGGGATTCCGGTGACGGTGACCTGCGCGCATGGCCCATTCCGGGGACGCTGGTGCCTCTCCATGGCACCACGCCGGCACGGGGCCAGGTCCTGATGTCCATGTACCATCTCGACGGCACCCCGATGACGTCGGACCCGCGCCATGCTCTGGCCCGCCAGGTCTCCATTCTGGCCGAAAAAGAGCTTCATCCTGCCGGCGCCTTCGAGCTCGAATTCTTCCTGCTCGCCAATGAGCGTGACGGCGAAGGCCGGGTTCAACCGGCGCGGGCAGTGATCGATGGCCGGCGCAGCGCCAAGACCGAAGTCTATTCGGTCGACCACCTGCACGGCATGGAACCGCTCTTCTCCGACATCTATGCGGCGGCGAGGACCCAGGACATACCTGCCGAAACGGTGATCTCGGAATACGCGCCTGGCCAGTACGAGTTGACCCTCAATTACCGCAAGGACGTCATGCGTGCCGCGGACGACCTCTTGATGCTGAAGCGCCTCGTGCGAGCCCAGGCCCGCCGTCATGGCCTGACCGCCTGTTTCATGGCGAAGCCAATCGAAAAATATGCCGGCTCGGGCATGCACTTCCACGTGTCGCTGCGCGATCGCGACGGCACCAATGTGTTCACCGAAGCCCGCGAAGGAAGCTGGTCGCCGTCGCTCCTGCACGCCCTCGGCGGGCTTGTCGGGACCATGGCCGAATCCATGCTGGTCTTTGCGCCGCACGCCAATTCCTGGCGGCGCTTCGTGTCGCAATCCTACGCGCCGGTGGCGCCGACCTGGGGCGTGAACAATCGTTCCGTCGCCTTGCGCGTGCCGGCCGGCGATGCGAGGAACCGGCGCATCGAGCACCGTCCATCCGGTGTCGACGCCAATCCCTATCTGGTCGCCGCCACTGTGCTGGCAGGGATATCCAAAGGCCTCGACGAGAAGCTCGACCCCGGTCCGGAGACGACCGGGAATGGCTACGAGGCTGCCTCGCGCGACCGTTCGGACATGCCCAGCGATTGGAAGACCGCGATCGAGGCGGCCAAGGCATCCGCCTTCCTCCGACGCGCCCTGGGCGAAGACCTGCACCGCACCTTCACCGCGATCAAGGAGGCGGAGTATCTGCGCGTTGCCCGAACCGTGAGCGAGCTCGATTACCACCTCTATCTCCACGAGGTGTGAAAACCCGGCGCCCACGTCGATCACATTTCGAGCCGACTGCGGAAAATTGCTGGCAAGTGGCACGAACAGAACATATCATGAACGTATGTTCTCGATCCGCGACAAGCTCGCCATTCTCTCGGACGCCGCCAAATATGACGCATCCTGCGCATCTTCCGGCGCGGAAAACCGGAATTCGCGCGCGACCCGGGGGATAGGCTCGACAGAGGCAACTGGCATCTGCCATTCCTACGCTCCGGATGGTCGCTGCATCTCGCTTCTGAAGATCCTGCTGACCAATTTCTGCATCTACAACTGCAGCTATTGCATAAACAGGTCCTCTTCCAATGTCCGACGCGCACGCTTCGCCATCGATGAAGTCGTGCGTCTGACCATGACGTTCTACAAGCGCAACTACATCGAAGGGCTTTTCCTCTCCTCAGGCGTAATTCGCTCCCCTGATGAAACCATGGCGGAAATGGTGGAGATCGCGCGCCGCCTGCGGGTCGAAGAGAGATTCGGGGGATACATCCATCTGAAGACGATTCCCGAATGCTCTGCCGACCTGATCGAAAAAGCTGGTCTGTATGCCGACCGGCTGTCGATCAATGTCGAATTGCCGACCGACGATGGCGTCAAGCAACTTGCGCCGGAAAAGAACCCGGGGACTATCCGGCTTTCAATGGCCAAGCTTAGAAGCAAGATAGAGGAGAAGAGCGAACCGACCCTGAAAACGAAAAGACATGCGCGCTTCGCACCGGGCGGCCAGTCCACCCAGATGATCATCGGCGCGGACCGCACATCGGACGCCGAGATCCTGCGAAGCAGCGCCAGGCTCTATGGCAGCTACCATCTGCGCCGCGTCTATTATTCAGCATTCAGCCCGATTCCGGACGCGTCCTCCGCCCTTCCTCTCAAGAAGCCGCCGTTGATGCGCGAACACCGGCTCTATCAGGCGGACTGGCTGATGCGCTTTTACGGGTTCTCACAGGACGAAATCCTGAAAGGGGCAGATGGCGGAATGCTCGACCTCGAAATCGACCCTAAGCTCGCTTGGGCCCTTCGCAATCGAGCGTCCTTCCCCGTGGACGTCAATCGTGCCGAGCGCGAAGAACTGTTGCGCGTCCCTGGCCTGGGCACAAGAGCGGTGAAGCGTATCCTTACGACTCGCGTGCATCGCTCGCTTCGCCTGGAAGATGTCGGACGCCTTTGCCAGTCCGTTGCCAAGATTCGTCCGTTCATCGTCGCTGAAGGTTGGTCGCCGGCGAAATTGACGGACCAACCGAGCCTTCGCGACAAGCTCGTGCGCCCGCCTCGGCAATTATCGTTGCTTTGACCATGACCCAGGCAGCCCTCGCCCTCAGCCGCTATGATGTTCGCCTCGCCGGCGAGACCGACTTCGCTGGATGGCGCGACGCCGCGCGCCAACTGGCTTTGGCAGACGTTCCGCCCGGCGATGTGGCGTGGGCCGTTTGCGAAGGCACGTCAGGCATCTCTCCGCCGCCACATGCTACACGGCTCATGCCATTGAAGGTGCCGAGAGACTTCGTTCAGCGCGCCGAAACCGTCATTTGCCACGCCGACCCGCAGCGTTTCGCCTTCCTATACCGCCTGCTCTGGCGGCTGAGCACTGAGCCCGACCTGCTGAAGATCGCTTCCGATCCGGATATCCGGCATTTCGAGGCACTGGAAAAGTCGGTGCGACGCGATCTTCATAAGATGCGGGCCTTCGTGCGCTTCAGAGCAATTGGCGACGGGGAAGATGCACGCCATGTCGCCTGGTTCGAGCCTCAGCATTTCATCCTCGAGCGCAACGCATCCTTTTTCGTCAATCGCTTCACCGGCATGCACTGGACCATCCTGACACCCTATGCATCAGCGGATTGGGACGGTGAGCGATTGTTTTTGGGGCCGGGAGCATCGCGAGACGCGGTGCCTGCGGAAGACGACGCGGAGGAGCTTTGGCGGACCTATTTCTCCAGCATCTTCAACCCCGCGCGGCTGAAGGTGAAAGCCATGCAGGCGGAGATGCCCAAGAAGTATTGGCGGAACCTTCCGGAGGCTTCGCTCATTCCCGGTTTGATAGCGGGCGCGGACAAGGCCGCGAAGGAAATGATTGCCAGGATGCCGACAACCCCAGCGCCACACCACGCAAAGGTGCAGGCACGCCATTGGCCGGTTCGCCCTCCGGCCAAACCCGATATGGGCGAGAACGCGGCTTCTCTTCCAGCTCTGCGCAACGCGGCACGCGACTGCCGCGCCTGCCCTTTGTGGCGAGATGCCACCCAGACCGTTTTTGGTGAGGGGCCGGCAGATGCCTCGGTCGTTTTCGTCGGCGAACAGCCAGGAGACCAGGAGGATATCGCCGGCAAACCCTTCGTCGGACCGGCGGGCAAGGTGTTCGACAAGATTCTGGAAGAAGCAGGCGTCGATCGTGGCGACGTCTACGTCACCAATGCGGTCAAGCATTTCAAGTTCGAGCCTCGCGGCAAGCGTCGTATCCATTCCAAGCCCAATGCCGGGGAGATCCAGGTCTGCAATGGCTGGCTGACCAAGGAATTGAAGCTGATCGAGCCCGAACTCGCCGTGGCGCTCGGAGCAACGGCGGCGCAGTCGTTACTCGGCAAGGCGGTCCCGGTGACCAAGATGCGCGGCCAGGTGATCGAACGCGACGACGGATTGCGGGTTTTCATCACCATCCATCCCTCCTTCCTCCTGCGCATTCGCGAAAAGGCCGATGCCGCGGCAGAGCGGGAGCGATTCCTCGCAGATATGAAGGCGGTCAGAGAATTGATGGCGGCATAGGTTCAGACGCCGCCCCAACGCTCCCTGTTTCCGTAGCCCGCCCCACTACGCCCCTCGGGCTCTGCTTCCGGTCGAGCGATCTTTTTGCCGGGTCCCGACGTCCGTTCACTTCTAGAGATTCCTAGGCCGTGGGGAACCGGGCCTGTCCTGTGCAGTTCGGGAACGCCAATCCGGACTCAATCTCAGGAGCAGATAGAATGATCAAGATCGCAATCGTCGCCGCAGCCGTCTCATTCGGCATGAGCATGGCAGCTGTCGCCCAGTCGTCGAGCGGGGGAACCACGTCCGGGGGTGGAATGGCCGGCGCTGGCGGAACGGCCGGCAATGCAGGCAAAGGCGATTCAACGCAAGGAATGTCCAGCGGCTGGACAGGAGCCGTGGGGAACGCGTTTTTCAGCGACCCAGACCAAGGTACCCTGAGAAGCCCGGACGAAATTCGGCAGAGATGGTCCAGCTTGACCCCTGAGCAGCAGGCCCAGGTTCGTTCCGATTGCCAACAAATGGCGAGCGCCGGCTCGATGTCGGGACCAGGCGCTGCGACTGGGAAGAATTCCGCTACGGGCGCGCCGCGCGGGACCACGGACCCCTTGGAAGACTCCACGGACAGCACGACAACGGGCAGCGTTTCCGGTGCCGGGACCCGCGATGCAACCACGACCACGGGCGGCACATCCGGTGCGGGCGGAACAAGCCAGATGCAAGCGATGACAGAGGCTTGCACGCTGGTTAAGGGCATGTAACGCGGCGAGGCCGGGTGGGCGAAGTCCCTGTTCGCCCGGCTGCCCGCCGAAATCCGCTGCAATCCTCAACCTGCTCCCGACATGTGACAGCGCGCCGCGCGTTCCCTTTGCACATTGCTGAACGTCGGCGTTGACCCAGACTGCGGATCACGGTTTGCTTGGCTTGCGTCACGGTAACGCCCTTGGTTCGCTAGACAGATCTCCGCTCGCGAAGCTCGTTGTGGATGTGCGTAGCGGCCAAAGCGGCATGCCCAAACCCTACCGCAATCTGGTTGAGCGCCTTGGCGACATCGCCGATTGCGTAGAGTCCCGGCACCGATGTCGCGAGATGCGGGCTGACCACGACGTATCCCTCGTCGTCGCAATCGGCGCCCATCATCATTGCGAGCTCGGATTGCACCTCACAGCCCATCGCAAGATAAATCACATCGAGCTCGCGGTTCGCTGAGCCACAGGCCACGTCGAAACCAGTGTCTCGACGGGTCACATTGTCAACATTGTCACAGATATCGATTCCAGCCATAGCAGCCTTGCTGCGCGTCTTCTCGCCAACATCCTGACGATCGTTGAAGAGCATGGACACATGCGGAGAATAGTCCTTCAGGAACAGCGCTTCCTTCAGCGCCCGCCGTTCAGGCCCCAGGACACCAATGCGTTTGCGCTTCGCTTCATAAGCGTCACAAACCGGGCACAGCCGCACGGAACCGTTTGCAATTCCCTCATGGAGTCCCACTATGTTCGGGGCTTTGTCGAGGACGCCGGTGGCAAGGATCACGTATGATGCCTTGATTGTACCGCCCCATTTCGTCGCGATCATGAAAAAACCCTCGCACCTTCGGACCGCGCCGACAGAGCCTTCGACGATCTCTGCACCATAGGCTTTGGCCTGATCCCTCAGGCGACCGAGCAGTTCCTTGCCGCTTATGCCTTCGGGAAAGCCTGGACAGTTATGGGTCCTGGGGATGAGCTTCGCGCGTGCATCTCCGGCGTCCAGCAGCACGACTGAACGCAGGAACCGGGAGAGGTAGAGCGAGGCTGTAAGGCCTGCAGGCCCCCCGCCGATGATGGCGGCGTCGAATAGATGATCATCGCTTGATTGGGGCATCGCCGCCCAACACGTACCGATGCGGATTGTTCCGACAGCTAACGAAGCGCCAGGCGCGGTTGGCGCGTTCTACAGCATGTCGCCCAAAAGTGCGCAGCGGTTTTGGGATAACGAGACGCGCAAATCAAAATACCTAAAGCGTGTCGCCAAATCCGATCATCGGCGACACGCTTAGGTCGCGCTCTTGGAGCGCCTCTATCGGACAAGAATCGCCCTGAGATCGTTGACGTTCGTCCCGGTCGGACCGGGGACGAAGAGGTCGCTCACCGAATTGAAGGCCGTCCAGGCGTTGTTTCCCGCCAGCAGCGTTTTTGCATCAAGGCCGGCGGCTCGCATGCGTGCGACGGTCGTGCCATTGGCGAAGGCGCCGGCATTGTCCTCCGATCCGTCGATGCCGTCCGTGTCGGCGGCGAGTGCGTCGATGCCGGGCACGCCGTCGATGCCGATGGCGAAGGACAGGAGAAATTCACTGTTGCGGCCTCCCTTGCCTTTCGCCCGCAAGGTGACCGTCGTCTCGCCTCCGGAGAGGATCAATACAGGCTTCCGAAAGGGACGGTCGCGCATGGCCACCTCGCGTGCGATCGCTGCGTGGACGGAACCGACGTCCCGCGCTTCCCCTTCGATGGAATCGGACAGGATGACCGCGTCAACGCCTTCACGGTGCGCTTCGGCAGCCGCTGCTTCGAGCGACACGGCCGCGGAGGCGATCACCCGCACCTCGTTGCGCTGGAAGCGTGCATCGTCGGGACGCGGCGCATCCGCGGCGGGCGAGTTCAGATGCGCCATGACGGCCTGAGGGAGCGCCATCCCATAGGTCTCGACGATGCGCAGAGCATCCGCTCGGCTGGTTTCGTCGGGCACGGTCGGGCCGGAAGCGACCAGCGCGGGATTGTCGCCCGGTATGTCCGAAACCACCAGTGAAACGACCCGCGCCGGAAAGGCCGCCGCGGCAAGCCGGCCACCCTTGATGCGCGAGACATGCTTGCGCACCGTGTTCATGGCCGCGATCGGCGCGCCGGACGCAAGCAGCGCCTCGTTGACGGCGATTTCATCGGCCAGCGTCAGGCCACCGGGCGGCGCGGGAAGCAGCGCCGAGCCGCCGCCGGCGATCAGGGCGACGACCAGATCGTCTTCGCTCAGTCCGGAGACCTTTTCCAGCAGGCGCCGCCCGGCTTCGAGCCCAGCTTGGTCCGGGACTGGGTGAGCGGCTTCAACAATCTCGATCCGGTCGCAGACCGCGCCATAGCCGTAGCGGGTGACGACCAGCCCCTCCAACGGCGCGTCCCAGGCCTTGTCGAAAGCGGCTGCCATCTGAGCCGCCCCCTTGCCTGCCCCTATGACGATCGTGCGCCCCTTCGGCTTGGGCGGCAGGTGTCTTCGGATCGTCAGTTCCGGATCCGCGGCGGCAACGGCAGCCCTGAAGATCGCGGTGAGGAATTGTCTGGTATCGATGGAAACCACTCCGTGCAGCTTTCCCGTGTCTGGAGAACCCCTCATCCGACCTCGCTCGATGAAACATCATGATCAACCCTCTGCCGGACCAAGCGCGAGGGCCTCGCCGTCGATTCCGAAATGCCTGGCAAGCGCCGCGACGATCACCTCATGGTCCTGCCGCTCCGGCAGGCCCGAGACGGCGATCACCCCGATCACGCCAGCGTCCTTGACATGGACGGGAAAGCCGCCGCCCGCAAGCACGTAATCGGCGGGATCGAGGCCTTCGCCGACCGGAAAGGTGCGGTCCGGTCGCGCCTTCTCCAGCACCATCCGGTACGTGCTCTTCAGGAACATCTTCACGACGTTCCGCTTGCGGCGCGCCCAGTTGGCGTTCGATCCCGTCGAGCCCGGAAGTGCTGCATAGAAGAGCGGCCGGTCCCAGGTCTGGATATCGATGACGATGGGAAGCTTGTCGGCCAGTGCGCGTTCCCGGATCAGGCTGCCAACGGCAAAGGCTGTCGCCTCGTCGAAACGATCGAAGACGAGCGCGGCCTCCTGTAGGGCGACTTTCCTGATGTCTTCGGCGCTGGCCATGTCGTCCCTCCCCGGAATTTAGATATCAGTGGAGCTTATCACGCTCTTCGCCGGCTTTCCCGCCACATAGACCTCTCTGATTGCCCGGTCATCCCCGAGGGTCTGGAGCAGGAACAGTTCCTCGGCCAGGCTCTCCACGGTTTCCATACGCAGGCGCATGACCGGCGTGGCTCGCGCATCGAGCACGGTGATGTCGGCGTCCGTGCCCGGCTCGAGCGTACCGATGCGATCGGCGAGCGAAAGGGCCTCGGCATTGCCGAGGGTGATCTGCCAGAAGGCAGCCAGCGGATTGAGCTTCTCGCCGTTGAGGGCGATCACCTTGTAGCCCTCGTCCATCGTGCGCAGCATGGAATAGTTGGTGCCGCCGCCGACGTCGGTGGCCACCGCGATGCGCAGCGGTTTCTCGCGCCGGCGATAGCCCTGATAGTCGAACAGCCCCGATCCGAGGAACAGGTTCGAGGTCGGGCAGAACACCGCCACCGAGCCGCTGTCCGAGAGCGCGTCAGCCTCGCGCTCCGAAAGATGGATGCAATGGCCGAACAGGCTTTTCCGGCCCAGCAGGCCATAATGCTCGTATATGTCCGTATAATCCCGTGACCACGGGTAGAGCTGCTGCGTGAACGCTATTTCGGTCTGGTTCTCGGAGAGATGCGTCTGCATGTGGAGATCGGGATGCTCGCGCATCAGCGCTCCCGCCATCTCCATCTGTTCCGGCGTCGAGGTGATGGCAAAGCGCGGCGTGAGAGCATAGTGCTGACGGCCGCGGCCATGCCATTCGGCGATCAGCGCCTTGCTGTCGTCATAGCCGGATTGCGGCGTGTCGAGCACGGCTTCGGGCGCGTTGCGATCCATCATCACCTTGCCGGCGATGTTGAGCATGTCGCGATCGTGCGATTCCGCGAAGAAGGCTTCCGCCGACTCCTTGTGCACCGAGCAGTAAGCCACGACCGTGGTCGTGCCCTGCCGCAGCATCTCGTCGAGGAAGAGCCGGGCGATGCGCCGCCCGTGCTGCGCATTCCGGAACTTGCTCTCCTCTGGAAAGGTGTAGGTGTTGAGCCAGTCGAGCAGTTCGGTGCCATAGGAAGCGATCACCTGCATCTGCGGCATATGCACGTGACAGTCCACGAAGCCCGGCAGGATCAGGTTCGGACGATGGTCGACCGTGGCGACGCCGTCGCCGGCAGTCGCGGCGATCTCTGCATAGGGACCAGCCGAGACGATCTTGCCATTGGCGATCAGCAGCCCGCCGTCCTCTTCGTAGCGATAGGCGCCGCGATCGTCCGTGCTGTCGGGCCAGCGAAGGAAGGTCAGCGTCCGCCCACGGATCAGGATTTGGTTCATGGCAGGCTCTTCCGTTCGATTCGGGGATCTGCATCCCGTTTATCCGGACAGCATGGCGGCGGAAACGTCCTACTGCCGCGCCTCCTCGAACCAGGCCACGAGCAGCGCGCGCTCCTCGGGGCTGATCTGGGTGACGTTGCCCGGCGGCATGGCGTGGCTGCGGCCGGCCTGCAGATAGATCTGGCGGGCGTGGTCGGCGATATCGGCGTCATTGTCGAGCACTACACCCTTCGGCGCGAAGTAGATGCCTTCATAGGACGGCTCGGCCGTGTGGCACATGGCGCAGCGCCCCAATACAGTATCGCGGACCGCCGGGAAATGGGTCGACGCCGTGAAGACCTGAGCCGCAGCGGCGGCCTTCGGCTCACCGGTCAGCACCTTCGGCACCGTCGAGAGCCAGATAATGACGATGAACAGGACGGCGGCAACCAGCCAGGTCCAGGTCGGGTTGCCTTTGCGCGCATGGACCGTGTTGAAATAGTGCCGGATCATCACGCCCATGATGAAGACCAGCGACGCGATCACCCAGTTGAACTGCGTGCCGAAGGCCAGGGGATAGTGGTTCGACAGCATCAGGAACAGGACCGGCAGCGTCAGATAGTTGTTGTGCAGCGAGCGCTGCTTGGCCTGGGCGCCGAGCGCCGGATCCGGCCTGCGCCCGGCTATAAGGTCTGCGACCACCTTCTTCTGGTTCGGGATGATGATGAAGAAGACGTTCGCCGACATGATCGTGGCGGTGAAGGCGCCGAGATGCAGGAAAGCGGCGCGGCCGGTGAAGAGCTGTGTATAACCCCAGCTCATGAACACCAGCACGGCATAAAGCACGAGCATGAGGCCCGTATCGCTCTTGCCAAGTGGCGATTTGCACAACCGATCATAGATGATCCAGCCGATGCCGATGGACGCGATCGAAATGCCGATTGCGGTCGGAGCCGAGACATCCAGCACGTTGCGGTCGATCAGGAAGAGGTCGGCCCCGGCGTAATAGACGACCGCGAGCAGTGCGAAGCCCGTCAGCCAGGTGGAATAGGCCTCCCATTTGAACCAGGTCAGATGCTCGGGCATGTGGGACGGCGCGACCAGATATTTCTGGACGTGGTAGAAGCCGCCACCATGCACTTGCCACTCCTCGCCATACGCGCCTTCGGGAAGACCGGCATGTTTGCGCAGGCCCAGATCGAGCGCCACGAAATAGAAGGACGAGCCGATCCAGGCGATACCGGTGATGACGTGCAGCCAACGCACGGCAAAGCTCAGCCAGTCCCAGGTGATCGCCAAATCCAGCATGCAGTGAAACCTCGTCCCTCGATTGTCGGACTCTACGTGTCTGCGGCCTGACGGAAAGACCGTGCCTGCACGATGACTTTCAAAAAAAAATGTAAAATGCTACCCGGAAAGGACCAGCCTACGGGATTTGACGACGCATGGCCTATCTCGACAATATTGCCGTTTTCGTCCGCGTGGTCGAGTTGGGCAATCTTTCCGCCGCCGGCCGGGACATGCGCATCTCGCCGGCGGTTGCCTCCAATCGCATCAAGGAGCTGGAGAAGCATTTGGGCGTGCGGCTCTTCAACCGCACGACGCGGCAACTGATGCCAACCGAGCACGGCACGGTGTTCTATTCCGGCGCCAAGCAGGTGCTCGATGCAATCGTCGAGGCCGAGGCAGCGGTGAGTGCCCTCTCCGGCCAGCCGCGGGGCACGATCCGGGTCACCGCGCCGCTCGGTCTCGGCCGTCGCTTCATTGCCTCGGGCATACCGGATTTCCATGACAAATATCCCGACATCGAGGTCCGCCTCCGCCTCTCCGACCACAATGTCGACATCCTCAGGGAAGGGATCGACGTCGCTTTTCGGCTCGGCCTGATCGAGGATTCCAGCCTCAGGATGCGCGGCATCATGGAATGCGAGCGCGTGCTGGTTGCTTCGCCCAGATATCTCGAAGCACGCGGCGAGCCGACCGTGCCCTCCGAGCTCGTCACCAAGAGACATGACTGCCTGATGCTGCGTTTTCCCGGCGCCAAGGAACACCATTGGACGCTGAAAACCCCGGGAGGGCCGGCCAAGTTCGAAGTGCACGGCCCCTTCGATTCCGACGATGGCGACGTGCTCACCGGCTGGGCGCTGGCCGGCCGGGGCATCGTCAACAAACCGCGTTTCGAAGTGGAGCCCTTCATCCGCGACCGCCGGCTCAAGGTGATCCTCAAGGACACGCCGCCGACCCCGGTGCAATTCGCCGCCGTCTATCCGCACAAGAAGCTGCAGGATCCCAAGGTGCGTCTCTTGCTCGACTTCATGGCCGACCGCTGCCAGCGACTGATAAGGGATATCTTGGCGGGGAGGTGAGCGCCTCGACGGCTTGTCATGCCTGCCGTGACAGGGCCGTCATGATCTCCGCGGCGGCAAGGGCTGCGATCACGGCGGGCCGCTTGTCCTTCACCGCGTCACCGCCGATCGGCGAGACGAGGCGGGCGAAGGCTTCCTCGCTTCCGCCCGCAGTTTTCAGATACCAGCTCCGGAACGTCGCCTTCTTGGTCTTGGAACCGATCATGCCGACATAGGCTGCATCGTCGCGCTTCAGCGCCTCCGCCACGATCAGGAAATCGAGCGCATGGTCATGGGTGAGAACGACGAAGGCGGCGCCGGCCGGTGCGTCACGAACCATCTCCTCGGGAACAGGCGTCACCCTCGTGCCGACCTCCCCCGGCATGCCCTCCAGAGCATCGGCGCGTGTCTCCACGACTGACGTTTGCACCGGGAGCAGCGAGAAGGCCGTCGCGAGCGCATGCCCGACATGGCCGCCCCCGAACACATAGACGTGCGGACGGCCGGCATCTTCGGCTTGGGCGACCCTGATCAATTCATCCTGAAGCGCCTTGTCGACCGGCCTGATGCCGACAGCCACGCGGCCGCCGCAGCATTGTCCGATCTCGGGTCCGAGCGGAACGTCGAGGGCGACGGATCCGCGTGCCTCCCGGCCGCCAAGGAGCGCCCGCGCCCGGTCGATCGCCATGAATTCGAGCTGGCCACCGCCGATGGTACCGTAAATGGCAGTGGGCGAAACCAGCATCCAAGCGCCCTTCTCCCGGGGCGTCGAGCCCTTGGCATCGGTCACCTCCACCAGCGCCACGCCAGGCGAGGCAGCGAAGAAGGCGCAGAGGGCGGCGGATGTGGTCATGGCGAGCGCCGGCTATGTCGCGCTCGACGTTGCCCCCCACTGTCCTGCCGGACATCTCCCCCACAAGGGGGGAGATCGGCTGTCTCGGACGACGGCGCTCTTCCTGCAATGCTGGCGATTGGCGAAACCCGATATGAAGGCCGATCTCCCCCCTTGTGGGGGAGATGTCCGGCAGGACAGAGGGGCGCGCGCAGGAGTGCAGCCATCTCAAATACATAAGACCGACAACCGCACGGCGCTACTTCCCCGCCTCCGCGCGCAGGCGTTCGATGGCCATGAGCACACGTTCCGGCGTGGCGGGCGCGTCGAGCCGCGGGCAGATCTTGTGATCGGCCACGCTGGCCACCGCATCGGACAAGGCATGCAACACCGACATGGCCAGCATGAAGGGCGGTTCGCCCACCGCCTTCGAACGGTGGACGGTCGGCACATGCGCTTCCGGCCAGTCGGCCAGCGTCACGTTGAAGATCTTGGGCCGGTCGGAGGCCAGCGGGATCTTGTAGGTCGAGGGTGCGTGCGTCCTCAGCCTGCCTTTCTCGTCCCACCAGAGTTCCTCCGTCGTCAGCCAGCCCATGCCCTGGATGAAGCCGCCCTCGATCTGCCCGAGGTCGATGGCCCGGTTCAGCGAACGGCCGGTCTCGTGGAGAATATCGGTCCGCTCGACCAGGTATTCGCCCGTCAGCGTATCGACCGACACTTCCGAGCAGGAAGCGCCATAGGCAAAATAATAGAAAGGGTGCCCCTCGCCCGTGTCTCGGTTCCAGTGGATCTTCGGCGTCTTGTAGAATCCCGCCGCCGAAAGCTGGATACGGGCGAGATAAGCCTGTTTCACCAGGTCGTCGAAGGCGATTTCCTGATTGCCCACGCGGACCCTATTGGGCAGGAACACGATCTGTTCGGCCGGCACCTGATATTTGTCGGCGGCGAAGTCGGTGAGGCGCTTGCGGATCTGGCGCGCCGCGTCTCGCGCAGCCATGCCGTTGAGATCCGATCCCGAGGAAGCGGCCGTCGCCGACGTGTTCGGCACTTTTCCGGTCGTCGTGGCGGTGATCTTCACCCGGTCGAGGTCGATCTGGAACTCCTCGGCCACGATCTGCGCCACTTTGGTGTAGAGCCCCTGCCCCATTTCCGTGCCGCCATGGTTCAGATGCACGGAGCCGTCGGTGTAGACATGAACGAGCGCGCCGGCCTGGTTGAAATGGGTAGCGGTGAAGGAGATGCCGAACTTCACCGGCGTCAGCGCCAGGCCGCGCTTGATGAAGCGGCTGTTGCTGTTGAAAGCAGCTATCTGATCACGCCGCCGCGCGTAATCCGAGCTTTGCTCGAGCTCCGCCACGATCCGGTGAATGATGTTGTCCTCGACGGTCTGGTGGTACGGCGTGACGTTGCGATCGGTGTTGCCGTAGAAATTCCGCTTGCGGATTTCGAGCGGGTCCTTGCCGGTCGCGAAGGCCACTTCGTCGATGACCCGCTCGGCGCCCACCATCCCCTGCGGGCCGCCGAACCCGCGGAATGCCGTATTCGAGACGGTGTTGGTGTAGAGCGGCGCCGAGCGCGCATGCACGGCCGGATAGAAATAGGCGTTGTCGCAATGGAACAGCGCACGGTCCGTCACCGGACCGGAAAGGTCCGACGAGAAGCCGCAGCGCGCCGCATAGGTGTAGTCGACACCTAGTATTGTCCCGTCGTCGTCGAAGCCAACCTCGTAGTCCACCATGAAATCGTGCCGCTTGCCAGTTGCGGTCATGTCGTCGTCGCGGTCGGGCCTCAACTTCACCGGACGGCCGAGCTTCTTGGCCGCGATGGCGGCGACCGCGGCGAACTGGTTCGACTGGGTCTCCTTGCCGCCGAAGCCGCCGCCCATGCGGCGGACCTCGACGGTCACGGCGTGGCTCGGCACGCCGAGCGCATGGGCCACCATGTGCTGCACCTCGCTCGGATGCTGGGTCGAGGAATAGACCGTGACGTCGCGGTCCTCGCCCGGCACGGCCAGCGCGATATGGCCTTCGAGATAGAAATGGTCCTGGCCGCCGATCCGCATCCGCCCTTTCAGCCGGCGCGGGGCGCTGGCGATCGCCTGGGCGGCATCGCCGCGCTTGAGCGTCAAGGGCGGCGTGACGAGCTTGTCGTTGACGGGATCGAGCGCCTCTATGTCGAGGATCGCCGGCAACTCGTCATATTCGACGACTGCGAGCCGGCACGCGCGCCGCGCTTCCTCGCGTGTCCTCGCGACGACCGCGAAGATCGGCTGTCCGTGGAACTCGACCCTGCCCTCCGCGAGCACCGGCTCGTCGTCGCGGCCGCTCGGCGAGATGTCGTTCTCACCGGGTACGTCCTCCGCGGTGAGTACCGCGACCACGCCTTTCGCCGCGCGCACTGCGGCAAGATCGACCTTCACGATCGTGCCGTGCGCAACAGTCGACAGGCCGAGGCACGCATGCAGCGTGCCGGCCGGCTCCGGCATGTCGTCGATGTAGATGGCCTCGCCGGTGACATGCTTGTGCGCGGAATCGTGGCGCTGATCGGTGGCGACGCCGCCCCTGATCTTCCCGGCTTTCAGGTCGGCGCTGGCGTGCTTGTTCATGACCTCCCCCTCACGCCGGCTCGTGGCGCGAAATCTGGACGGGCACGCTCGTGTCGCTGGTTTCCGCGAGGAAGCGACGAAGCAGGTTCTTCGCGGCGAGCGACCGATATGAGGCGGTGGCGCGCATGTCGGTGAGCGGCGTGAAATCCTCATCGTACCGAGGCAACGCGGCCTCGACCGTCGCTTCGTTCCAGGGCCGGCCGATCAAGGCCGCCTCGACCGCCAGCGCCCGTTTGGGCGTGGCCGCCATGCCGCCATAGGCGATGCGGATCGCGGCGACATTGCCATCGCCTGCCAGCGTCAGATGGAATGCGCCGAGCGCCGAGGTGATATCCTCGTCCCGGCGCTTCGAAATCTTGTAGACGGCAAAACGGCTCGACTTGTTCGGCAACGGCACATGCACGGCCTCGACGAATTCGCCGAGCTGGCGATCCTGCTTGCCATAGGCAATGAAGAAATCCTCGAGCGGCATGATGCGGCGCATATCGCCCTTGCGGAGCGTGAGCGACGCGCCGAGCGCGATCAGGGGCGGCGGCGTATCGCCGATCGGCGAGCCATTGGCGATATTCCCGCCGATCGTGCCCATATTGCGGATCTGTTCGCCGCCGATGCGATCGATCAGGCGGCCCAGCGGCGGAATGCGCTCGGACAGCGCGGCGAACGCCTCCGTGTAGGTCACTCCGGCGCCGATCGTGACGATCCCGTTCTCTTCCGAAATGGCGCGCAGTCCGTCGAGCCCGCCGATGAAGACCGAGGGTGAAATGGGCCGCATGAACTTCGTCACCCACAGGCCGACATCGGTCGAGCCCGCGACCACGGTCGCCTTGGGTTCGACTTCCAGCACAGCGGCGAAGTCGTCGACGTCGGCCGGCACGATCAGGCGCTGTTCGCCCGCGCCGATCTCGACACGTGCGCCGTCGGCGAAGGCAGCCAGCCGCGTCGCGATCGCCTGCCGCTCGACGGCAAGCGGATCCTTCCCGCTGTCGCCATAGCTGGAGACGGCGCGCGCCGCACGCACGATGGCCTCGTAGCCGGTGCAGCGGCAAAGATTGCCCTGAAGAGCCTTTTCGATCGTCCCTTCGGACGGCTGCGGGTCCTGCATCCAAAGACCGTAGAGCGACATCACGATGCCCGGCGTGCAGAAGCCGCACTGCGAGCCGTGGAAATCGACCATGGCCTGCTGGACCGGGTGGAGCTTCCCATCAGCACTCTTCAGATGCTCGATGGTCACCACATGAGTGCGGTCGAGCGAACCGAGAAAACGGATGCAGGAATTGACGCCTTCATACACGAGCTTGCCGTCGACCAGCTTGCCGACCAGGACGGTACAGGCGCCGCAGTCGCCCTCGGCGCAGCCTTCCTTGCTGCCTCGGAGGGAGCGGCGCAGCCGCAGGAAGTCGAGCAGCGTCTCCTCGGGGGAGACCGAAGACAGCGCGACGTCCTCGCCATTCAGGATGAAATGCAATTCGTTGCGGATCTTGGCCATGACTCAGCTTCCGCGATAGGTCGAGTAGCCATAGGGCGAAAGGAGAAGCGGCACGTGGTAATGTGCGCCTTCCGCCATGCCGAAGCGGATCGGCACGACATCGAGGAAAGCGGGCGATGGCAGATCGACACCCTGGCCGCGCAAATAGTCCCCAGCGGCAAAAACGAGTTCGTATTCGCCCTCCGCGAATTCCGCTCCGTGGAGAAGCGGCGCGTCGCAACGCCCGTCTTGATTGGTCGAGACGGTTTTCAGATGGCTGCGCGACTCGCCCTCCAGACGATAAAGCGAGATGGAAAGTCCCGCCGCGGGTTTGCCAGACGCGGTGTCCAACACATGGGTCGTCAGGCACCCGCCCTTCTCCGTCGACATTGAGCCTCCCATCTGCGTTGCGAACGGTCAATCTTGCGCCATTTGGCCGCCCTGCATAAGACCCGGCGTGGCGAAGTGCCACAAAAAGACTTTCAAATTTTTTCGGGGGAATGCCCGTAATCCCCTTTGATATCCTTTTACCCTGCCTGTCGGGCATGGCCGGAACCCAGGGAATTTCATGCGTTACGTCAGAGATATGCGCGGCTACGGCGCCAATCCTCCGGATCCGGAATGGCCGGGAGGCGCTCTGGTCGCGGTGCAGTTCGTGGTGAACTACGAGGAGGGCGGCGAGAACTGCGTGCTCCATGGCGACGCGGCGTCGGAGGCCTTTCTTTCCGAGATCGTCGGTGCGCAGCCCTGGGCGGGCCTGCGCCACTGGAACATGGAATCGATCTATGAATATGGCGCCCGGGCCGGTTTCTGGCGGCTCCACCGCATGTTCACCGAGGCCGGCGTGCCGGCGACCTGCTACGGTGTCGCCTCCGCGCTCGCCCGCTCGCCCGACCAGGTCACCGCCATGCAGGAGGCCGGCTGGGAGATCGCCTCGCACGGCCTGAAATGGATCGACTACCGCGAGCATGAGGCGGAGGCCGAGCGCCGCGACATGGTGGAGGCGATCCGCCTTCATGCCGAGGTCACCGGGGAGCGGCCCACGGGCTGGTACACCGGCCGCACCTCGGCGAACACCGTCCGGCTGGCGGCGGAGGAAGGCGGCTTTGCCTACATTTCCGATACCTATGACGACGACCTGCCCTATTGGCTCGACCATGATGGCCACGGCAATCCGATCGAGCCTCAGCTCATCATCCCCTACACGCTCGACGCCAACGACATGCGTTTCGCAACGCCCCAGGGTTTCAGCTCCGGCGATCAGTTCTTCACTTACCTGAAGGACAGCTTCGACACGCTTTACGCGGAGGGCAAGGCAGGGCGCCCGCGCATGATGAGCGTCGGGCTGCACTGCCGCCTGGTGGGTAGGCCCGGCCGGGCGGTCGCGCTCAAGCGCTTCATCGATTATGTCAAGACCCACGACAATGTCTGGCTTCCGCGCCGCATCGACATTGCCCGCCACTGGCGCGAACATCACCCCTACAGCGCCCCGGCACTGCGCCCGTCGCGCATGAAGCGCGACGAGTTCGTCGCCAAATTCGGCGGCATCTTCGAGCATTCGGCGTGGGTCGCAGAACGCGCCTACGAGCTGGAGCTCGGCCCCGCCCACGACAGCGCGGGCGGGCTGCACAATGCGCTCTGCCGCGTCTTCCGCTCGGCCCGCGAGGACGAAAGGCTGGGGGTGCTCAAGGCGCATCCCGATCTTGCCGGCAAGCTTGCCCAGGCCAAGCGCCTGACGGCGGAATCGGCGAGCGAGCAGGCGTCGGCCGGCCTCGATGCGCTGACCGACGATGAGCGAGAGCTGTTCTCCAAGCTGAACGCCACCTACGTGACGACCTTCGGATTCCCGTTCATCATCGCCGTGCGGGGGAAGACCAAGGCAGAGATCCTCGCAGCGTTCGAGACGCGGATCGGCAACGACCTTGCCACGGAATTCGCGACGGCCTGCCGCGAGGTCGAGCGCATAGCGCTTCTGAGGCTTCGCGATGTCCTCCCGCTTTAGGAACCGACCATGAGCTATTACGCGCCGAAGGGCGGACATCCCTCGCAAGACCAGTTGCTGACCGATCGCGCCGTGTTCACCGAGGCCTATGCGGTCATCCCCCGGGGCACGATGCGGGACATCGTCACGAGCTGCCTGCCATTCTGGGAGGGGACGCGGCTATGGGTGCTGTCACGTCCGCTGTCGGGTTTCGCGGAAACCTTCTCGCAATACATTATGGAGGTCGCGCCGGGCGGCGGGAGCGACAGGCCGGAGTTGGACGACGGCGCCGAGGGCGCGCTCTTCGTCGTGGAGGGCGAACTGACCGTCACCATCTCCGGCAGGAAGCATGTCATGGGGCCGGGCGGGTTCGGCTTCATCCCGCCGGCCAGCCACTGGACGGCACGCAACGAAGGTCTCGAGACCGTTCGCTTCCATTGGATCCGCAAGGCCTACGAATATGTCGACGGGCTCGATGCGCCCGACGCCTTTTTTGTCAACGAGGAGGCCATCGAACCTTCGCCCATGCCGGGCACCGAGGGCAGATGGGCGACGACCCGCTTCGTCGACCCGGCCGACATGCGCCACGACATGCATGTGACGGTCGTCACCTTCCAGCCGGGCGCCGTCATCCCCTTCGCCGAGACGCATGTCATGGAGCATGGCCTTTATGTGCTGGAGGGCAAGGCGGTCTACCGGCTCAACCAGGACTGGGTCGAGGTCGAGGCCGGTGACTATATGTGGCTTCGCGCCTTCTGTCCGCAGGCCTGCTACGCTGGCGGTCCCGGCCGTTTCCGCTACCTGCTCTACAAGGATGTCAATCGCCACATGAAGCTCGGCGGCTTCGGCAGGCGGGGGGCTTGAGCACCATGCGCCAGGTCGTCGCGAAGATCCTGACCCGCGAGAATTTCGCCGAATTCGGCGATGTCATCGATACCGAGACCGACACGCACTATTCGATCAACAACGGCAAGACCGAACGTTACCATGGCCTTGCGCGGCCGGAAGCGGCCGGGCCGAACGGCCACGTGCTGATAAACCTCTTCAAGGGCACGCCTTACGATTTTCCGCTGAAGCTCACCATGGTCGAACGCCACCCCTACGGCAGCCAGGCCTTCATTCCGCTGTCGCCTCGGCCCTTCGTGGTCATTGTGTGCCATGACGGGCCGGACGGGCCATCGGCGCCGCACGCCTTCCTGACCAAGCCCGGGCAAGGCGTGAACTATCCGCGCAACCTCTGGCACGGCGTGCTGACTCCGGTGGGTGAACCGCAGGATTTCGTTGTGATCGATCGTGGCGGCGACGGCTCGAACGTCGAGGAATTCCATTTCTCCCATCCTTACGAAATTCACCTGCCGGGGGTGTGACATGGCCGAAGCGTCGCTGATCGACCGGCTGTTCGACGTGATCGAAAGCGATATCGTGCCGAAGACCACCGAAGGCGTTGCCCGCGGCAACAAGCTCTTCGGCGCGGCGCTGCTCAGGAAGGACGACCTGTCGCTTGTCCTCGCGGAGACGAACAACGAACTCGAGAACCCGCTCTGGCACGGCGAGATGCATTGCCTGAAGCGGTTCTACGAGTTGCCGAAGGCGGACCGGCCGGACACCAAGGACTGCATCTTCTTGAGCACGCACGAGCCCTGCTCGCTGTGCCTCTCGGCCATCACCTGGACCGGCTTCGACAATTTCTACTACCTGTTCAGCCACGAGGATTCGCGGGATTCCTTCGCCATTCCGCACGATTTGAGGATCCTGAAAGAGGTCTTCACCCTCGATCCCGGCGGCTACAACGCCGAGAACGCCTATTGGAAGAGCTTCGCCATCCGCAAGCTCATCCGCGAATTACCGGCGGGAGAGCGGGAAGGGCTGGAAGGAAGGGCGACGCGAATAGGCGAAATATACGACCGGCTCTCGCAGGTGTATCAGTCGGGCAAGACCGGCAACGACATTCCTTTGAGGTAGTCGGGCGAGGGAAACATCTCGCCCTACGTTGCCCCCCTCTGTCCTGCCATCTCAAAAATGGCCCGCAGGCCGATGAGGAGCCTCCCGCAGATAGTCCACCCTACGCCGCATAACGGCGCAGAAACGGCATGAGATGCCCGAGCGTCTCCATCGGGTTCTCCTCGACGACGAAGTGGCCGGCGTCGATGCCGGCACCGACGACATCCACGCACCAGTCGCGCCAAGTGTCGAGCGGACCCGACGTCTCGCTCGGGAAACCCGCATCGCCCCACAGCGTAAGCGTCGGACAAGCGATCTTGCGGCCGGCCTCGCGGTCCGCCTCGTCGGCGCTCCGATCGTAGGTCGCGCCGGCGCGATAGTCGTTGCACATCGCATGGATGTGCTCCGGCCGGGCGAAACTTTCGCGATAATCATCGAGGGCGCGCGGATCGAAGGCCGACAGGTCCTTCGTCTTCGACCAGTTCGCGATCGTGTAGTCGATCCAGGCGACGGGCGCCTTCTCCAGCAGCATCTCGGGCAGCGGTGCTGGCTGCGCCAGGAACAGCCAGTGATAGGTCTTCATCGCGAAGTCCACGGTGAACTCGCGCCACATCTGCGAGGTGGGCACGATGTCGAGCACGCAAAGGCAGGTCGGCGCCCCCGGATGATCGAGCGCCAGGCGATAGGCCACCCGGCCGCCGCGATCGTGGCCGACCACGGCGAAGCGTGAATGGCCGAGCGAGCGCATGAGCGACAGCATGTCTTCGGCCATGGCGCGCTTGGAATAGGCCGAGTTGTCCGGCGTGTTGGGGGGACAGGATGACGCGCCATAGCCCCGCAGGTCAGGCATCACGCAGGTGAATTGCTGCATGAGCGCCGGCGCGACCGGGTGCCACATGGCGTGGGTCTGGGGGAAACCGTGCAGCAGGAGCAGCGGCGGCCCCTCGCCGCCCACCAAGGCGAAGATCTCGGCGTCCTTGGTGCTATGACGATACTCGCGCGCTCCGTCGAAAGGCATAGCCATCGCTCAGTTGCCGGTGCGGATGGCCGCGGTGGCGAGGCCGGCGCCGACGAGGAGCGTGCCGCCTGCCCGATTGAAGGCGCGGATGGCGCGCGGGTTGCGCACGAACTGGCGGGCGCGCGAGGCGACGAGCGCATAGCCGAAAGCATTGGCGAAAGCGAGCGTGAGGAAGGTCGTTTCGAAGATCGCCATCTGGGTGAGGAAATCCGCATGGCGGTCGATGAATTGCGGCAGAAAGGCCACGAAGAAGGTCATGCTCTTCGGATTGAGCGCCGTCACCAGCCAGGCATGGGCCATCATCTTCAGCGGCGGCGTCGCGTCGGTGCGCGGCTTCGCTTCCAATGTCCCTCCGGCGCGGAAGAGCTTGATGCCGAGATAAACGAGATAGGCCGCGCCCAGCCATTTCAGTGCCGTGAATACAGCGGCCGAAGCCATCAGCAGTGCGCCGATGCCGACCATCGAGAGCGTCATGGCGGTGAAGTCGCCGAGCGCCACGCCGACCGCCATCGGCAGGGCCGTGCGCCAGCCTTGGCCGAGCGCATAGGAAACGACCAGCAGGATAGTGGGCCCTGGAATGATCAGCAGGACGGCGGAAGCCGCGACGAAAGCGGCCCAGGTTTCGATGGCCATTATCTTCTCCTCGAAAGCAAGGTATGAAGCTCCGCCGCAGTGGCAAAGTAAAGGGGCAAAAGAGCGTCCTCGAGCCCCGCTCCGTCCCAACGTTGACAAGCCCTGCCATCAGGCGTAACGGGACCATCGTCCTGACGCGAGGAGATCGCGGCCGGACGTCCCAACAACCGAAACCGAAACGATGGACAGCCACTCTAGTCGCTTGGCGACTGTCGCGTTGCGGCACGTCGCCGGCCCCGAAAACCAGATCGAAAAGATCGCGTCCGGCATCTCGCGGCCGGTGGGCGTCCGTCAGGCAGGCTAGCCTGTCCGCTCACCTCCGGGTTCCGCCGGACCCGACATGGAGGTGAGCCATGAACAACATCTTCAATCTCGCTCGCGTCCGCGCAACCCGCGGTGCAACGTCCAGGAGCCGCCCGCTGCTGGATGCAGTCGCCAAGGTCGTGGCATTTCCGGTTCGTGACCGAGCGGCCCCGGAAAAGCCGGAAGACGCACGGCAGTTGGTGGCCGGCTGGCATATCGACCACGCCACCCGGCGGCTCGTCTGCAGGTGGCGCAAGGAAGGCTCCGCGGAGCCTTCCAGCCCTTGCATCGTGTCGTCGCGCCTCCTGCGCGCGACTCTGATAGGCACGAAGTCCCGCGCGGCGTAAGGCCTGTGTCCCCAAACTCGATATGGCTTGGGGAGAACATCCATCAATCAAGAACCTAGAGCGCGGGAGAATCTGAAGGATCGCGACGCGCTCTAGAGAACGCTCGGCCGGCGCAGATTCCACGCTAGGGGCCATTCACCCGGTTTTCGCCACGCGCACTATCCTGCCTGCCCGGCAATTCGGATGATTTAGTCTTTATCAACCATGTTTTGCGATCTTTGCAGGGTAGCAATGTGGGATCTGTCGCGTGTCGCGTATGCCAGCCTCCTCCTCGAATCCGGACACCTCTTCCGATGAACCGCCGCAACCGGCCCGTCGCACAGCATTGCTTGGCATTGGCGCGCTATCGCTGACAGGCCTGGCCGCCTGCACCCGCTCGCTGGATCTGCCGGCATTGCAGCTCGACGACGTCACGACCGGCTCGATAAGGCCAAAGATCAGCGTCGACAGGCAGGTGACGAGCCCCGACCTGATGTATGCGGCCTTCACCGACGAGGGGTTCGCCCTCCCCGCCATTCCCTATGACAAGGTCGAACCGAAATATCGCCGCCAGATCGTCGTCGACCCGACGGGAGAAGCGCCCGGCACGATCGTCGTGCGGCTCCAGGAGCGTTTCCTGTATCTGGTCCAACCCGGCGGCGACGCGATCCGTTACGGCGTCGGCATCGGGCGTGACGGCTTCCGCTGGTCGGGCCGAGCGAACATCCAATACGGCAAGAAATGGCCGACCTGGACGCCACCGCCGGAAATGATCGCTCGCAAACCGGAACTCGTGAAATGGAGTGGCGGCCAGCCCGGCGGGCTGGACAATCCCCTCGGCGCCCGCGCACTCTACATCTTCCAGAATGGCCGTGACACCGGTTATCGCGTCCATGGCTCACCGGAATGGTGGACGATAGGACAGGCCATGTCATCCGGCTGCGTTCGGCTGATCAATCAGGACGTGATCGATCTCTATAACCGCGTGAATGGGAAGACCCCGATCGTGGTCGCCTGATGTGGTAGAATGACGAACGGCCAATGGTGGATGGAGCCACTTTCATCTAGGATTTCGCCATTCACCAATCACCAGGGAGCCGCGCCATGGCAGGCACGTTCGTTATCGCACAAGGCGGCGGACCGACCGCAGTCATCAACCAGACCATGGCAGGCGCGATCGCCGAGATCCGCAAGCAACATCCCGGCGCCCGCATCCTCGGCGCGCGGCACGGCGTACGCGGGATCCGCGACGGCAACTATGTCGATTTCGCCGATGTGTCGAACGAAAGGCTGGCACAAGTCGCTGCTACTCCGAGCGCAGCGCTCGGATCGACACGCGACAAGCCCGATGCCACCTATTGCGAAGCCATCCTGAAGGGCCTCGAGACGATCGGCGCCGGCGCCTTCATCTATATCGGCGGCAACGACACGGCCGGCACGCTGGAAATCCTCGCCGGGGCAGCCGGCGGAAGGATGAACTTCGTCCATGCGCCCAAGACCATCGACAACGATCTTGTCGAAAACGATCATACGCCCGGCTTCATCTCGGCCGCCGAATTCGTGGCGGGAGCCTTCCGAAGCATCGATCTCGACTTCCGCGCCTTGCCTGGTGTCTATGCCGGGATCGTGATGGGGCGCCATGCCGGCTTCCTCACAGCCGCCGCGGCAGCCTGGCGGGACGAAGCGGATGACGGGCCGCATCTCCTCTATGTCCCCGAACGCGCCTTCTCGGTACCGCGCTTCGTCGATGATGTGCGTTCGACGCTCGATCGCCACGGCCGCTGCATCGTCGCCATTTCCGAAGGCGTCGCCGCGGAGGATGGCCGATCCCTGGTGGAAATCCTGATCCCGCCGGACCGGCTGGAGCGCGACGCCCATGGCAATGTGAAATTGTCCGGCGGCGACCTGGGCCTGGCCTTCGAACACGCCCTGCGCGACGGTCTGCCGGGAACACGCACCCGCGTCGACATTTTCGGCTACCTGCCTCGCGGCTATGTCGGCTCCATCAATCGGACCGATTCCCGGGAAGCGTTCGAAGCCGGCGCCTTCGCCGCGGCCGCCGCGATGCAAGGCAGCGGTTCCGTCGCCCTGCAGTATGACGGGGAAAAGACCGCGCCGAAGCTCGTCCCGCTCGCGGCCGTCGCGGGCAAGACGCGGCATATGCCGGAAGACTTCCTGCTGCCGGATGCCCATGCGCTGTCGCCGCAGGGCGTCGCCTATTTCGATCGACTTGTGCCGAGGAAGTACACGTTCGGCAGACCCTTCGTTTGATACCGCCCCGCCGATCGGTCCATTGCGCCTGGTATCGCGGTAAGGGCAACAGACTGGATACCATTCCAGGGCCTCGCCCATGAAGCCGAGGCGCTCGCGCAGAGCGCATCGACCGTCGGCGCTCTCGCTCTCCTGGGCGGTGGCGTGGTTCCCACTCGACTGCGTCGTTTTGCTTGTTCCAGAGGTCTCCGGAAGAGGTCCTTCGACCTTGAGACTCACATCCGCTTCCGTTATCGACGGGCCCTCAATGCTGCGTTGCGAGGAGATTTTTTCGCATCGCACAATCCCAAGCAGGAGCCTCCATGTCGTTCATCAATTCTTCCATCAAGCCGTTCAAGGCTCAGGCTTTCAAGCAGGGCAAATTCATCGAGGTCACGGACGCCGACGTGAAGGGCAAGTGGGCCGTGTTCTTCTTCTATCCAGCCGACTTCACCTTTGTCTGCCCGACCGAATTGAGCGACATCGCCGACCATTATGCCGAATTCCAGCGCCTCGGCGTAGAGATCTACTCGGTCTCCACCGACACGCACTTCACCCACAAGGCGTGGCACGACAGCTCCGAAACGATCGGCAAGGTGCAATACACCATGATCGGCGACCCGGCCGGGGTGATCACGAACAATTTCGGCGTCATGCGCGAAGGCCAGGGCCTGGCCGACCGGGCCACCTTCGTGGTCGATCCCGACGGCATCATCCAGGCGATGGAGGTGACCGCCGAGGGCATCGGGCGTGACGCGACGGACCTGCTGCGCAAGATCAAGGCCGCCCGGTATGTGCGCGACCATCCGGGCGAAGTCTGCCCCGCCAAGTGGCAGGAAGGCGAGAAGACCCTCGCCCCGTCGCTGCAGCTCGTCGGCAAGATCTGATCGCTTCCCCAGCGGGCCGGGCGCCATGCGGGCAGCCCGGCCATAAGCCGTAAGCCGCCCCTCGCCGCGCCGAAGAAGCGCCTGGGCGGGCGGAGCCAATACAACAGACAGAACGGCGGCTCCGGTGGCCGCCTCTGCGGGCGGCTCGATCCCGCCGCAGACCGCGTCGCCGGGACGCCGTCGGACATGGAGCCTGACGATGCTCGACGACGCCCTCAAAGCGCAGCTCAAAGCCTATCTGGAAAAAGTCGTCCGCCCAGTGCGGATCGTCGCCAATGTCGATGACGGCGCCAAGTCGCGCGAGTTGATGGACCTGCTTCAGGCCCTGCCGGCACTCTGCGACAAGATCGCGGTCGTCGAGGAACGCCAGCCCGGCCAGCGGGCGCCCTCCTTCGCTCTCACCAGCCCCGGGCACGACATCCAACTGCGTTTCGCGGGCGTTCCTATGGGTCACGAATTCACGTCGCTGGTGCTGGCGCTTCTGCAGGTGGGCGGCCATCCTCCGCGCCTCGAGCAGACCGTGATCGATCAGATCAAAGGCCTTCAGGGCGAATTCCGTTTCGAGACCTATTTCTCGCTCTCGTGCCAGAACTGCCCCGACGTGGTGCAGGCCCTGAATCTCATGGCGGTGCTCAATCCCAACGTGACACACGTCGCGATAGACGGCGCCGTGTTCCCCGAAGAGGTGGCCGCACGCCAGATCATGTCGGTGCCATCAGTCTATCTCAACGGCGAGATGTTCGACCAGGGCCGGATGGAGGTCGAGCAGATCCTCGCCAGGATCGACACGGGCGCGGCGAAGCGTACGGCGGAGAAGCTGAACGGCCAGGAGCCCTTCGATGTCCTCGTCATAGGCGGTGGGCCCGCCGGGGCCGCTGCCGCCATCTATGCGGCGCGCAAGGGGATTCGCACGGGCATCGCGGCCGAACGTTTCGGTGGTCAGGTGCTCGACACGATGGCCATCGAGAACTTCGTCTCCGTGCCTCACACCGAGGGGCCAGCCTTCGTCGCGGCGCTCGAGCAGCATGTGAAGGACTATCCCGTCGAGGTGATGAACCTGCAGCGCGCCGAAAAGCTCGCACTCGGAGGTGATCTCTTCGAAATCGAACTCGCCAGCGGCGCGACCCTCAAATCCAAGACCGTCATCCTTTCGACCGGCGCACGCTGGAGGCAGATGAACGTTCCGGGCGAGGAACTGTACCGGAACAGGGGCGTCGCCTATTGCCCCCATTGCGACGGCCCGCTGTTCAAGGGCAAGCGCGTGGCCGTCGTCGGCGGCGGCAATTCGGGCGTCGAGGCGGCGATCGATCTTGCCGGGATCGTCGGCCATGTCACGCTCGTCGAGTTCGAAGGCAAGCTGCGCGCCGACGACGTGCTGCAGCGCAAGCTGCGCAGCCTGGCCAATGTGACGATCCTCACATCGGCGCGCACCACCGAGGTGCTGGGCGACGGCCAGAAAGTGACGGGCCTGAATTACGAAAGCCGCACCGATGGGCGAATGCATGCGCTCTCGGTCGACGGCATTTTCGTACAAATCGGCCTCCTGCCCAACACCGAGTGGCTGAAGGGGACTATCGAACTCTCGCCGCGGGGTGAGATCGTCGTGGACCAGAACGGACAGACCTCGCTTGCCGGCGTGTTCGCGGCCGGTGACTGCACGACTGTGCCCTATAAGCAGATCGTGATCGCGGTCGGCGAAGGCGCCAAGGCCTCGCTTTCAGCCTTCGACTATCTCATTCGAACCTCTGCGCCGGACGCGGCGGAGGCCCGGGCCGCCTGAGAGTGCCTCCTGCATGCTGCCCGAACTGTGCAGCGGTTTGGGTAAGCGATATCCGACAGGAACAATAGGCTAAAGCGTGTCTGGCGAATCCGCGCGACACGCTTTTAGAGGGGCGTCGCCCCAGGTCTGACGGGGCGTCCGGGAGCAGCCCGGCCCTTACTGCTGGAAGAGCCTCATGATGCCCTGGACGGCGCTGTTGGCGATCGAAAGCGCCTGGATTCCGAGCTGCTGCTGCACCTGCAGGGCCTGAAGCCGGGTGGACTCCTCGTTCATGTCCGCATCGACCAGCGTACCGACGCCGCGATCGATGGCGTCGCGCAGGGCGCCGATGAACTCGTTTTGGAGATCGATGCGCGTCTTGGCAGCGCCGAGCGTGGCAGCCGAAGTCTCCAGGGCTCTCGATGCGGCATTCACGTGATTGAGCATGTCGTCGACCGAAGCCGCGCCACTTGCCGTGATGTCGAAGTCAACAACGGAGAAAGCCGCGCCGGTCGCCGGCGTGAACTGCTTGTCAAGCACCCCTTTCTCGTCGTTGTCTGCATTCTTGTCGAACAGTTTGGAGGCATTCACGTCGACCGTCAGCATGCCGACGCTGATGTTGCCGTTGGCGCCTCTGGTGAACGAGGCGACGATTTCCCGTTGGGGATCGAAGTCGGTCGTGGAGTCAACCGACAACCAGTTCTCGCCGGAGAACGATGCCGAATCGGCGATGCTCTTCAATTGATCCTGAAGCTGATCGATCTCGCTCTGGATCTTGGTCTTGTCCATGCCCGGCGTTTTGGCCGAAAGCAGCTTGTCCTTGATCTGGTTGATGACTTTGATGGCAGCATTGGTGCCGGTATAGGCCGTATCGACCAGGGCACCTCCGAAGCCGAGCGCATCCTTCACTGTCGACAGCGAAGAGTTGTCGGAGCGCATCGACGTCGCAATCGACCAGTAGGCGGCGTTGTCCTTCGCCTCGGCGACGCGCAGGCCTGTCGAAATGCGCGACTGCGTGGTTTCCAACGCCTTGTTCGTCGCCTGAAGGCTGGCCAGCGCCGTCATCGCGGAGACGTTGGTCAAGATGCTCGTCATTTATGCAATGCCTTTTAGGGATCCGGCCCGACATGGCCGACAGTGCAACCGACCCCGACATGGCCGGCAGAAATCAGGTCTCGTCCGAGGACTGAGTTGTCCCGGCGAGCAGATCGGACCCTAGGCAGACATGGTTAACAAAAGATTTACGAGCAGCCCGAAGCGGAACGGAATCTTAACCTCACGGCGAAGACGCTCCGTCACATGACAAACCGGGCCGGCATCGCTGCCGGCCCGGCTGCAATGGTCCTGTCGGCGCTTACTGGAAGAGCCTCATGACGCTCTGGACGGCGCTGTTGGCGATGGAAAGCGCCTGGATGCCGAGCTGCTGCTGGACCTGAAGCGCCTGGAGGCGTGTCGATTCCTGGTTCATGTCGGCGTCGACCAGCGTGCCGACGCCGCGGTCGATGGCGTCACGCAGGGACCCGATGAACTCGTTCTGCAGGTCGATGCGGGTCTTGGCCGCGCCCAGGGTGGCGGCGGAAGTCTCGAGCTTGCCGGCGACCTTGACGACTTCATTGACGACCGCTTCGAGCGCGTCCGGATCGATCGACGAAACGTCCAGCGTGGCGATCGAGAAGGTGAAGGCGCTGTAAGCCGGCGGGCTGCCGGCACCGGCCGAAACGCTGATGTCGGAATCGAGCAGGCCCTTGGTGGCTCCGGTCGTGGCCGTGGCGTCGAAGAGCTTGGTCTGGCTCGTGTCGACCGTCAGCGTGCCGATGGAGATCGCACCGCCGGCGCCGCGCGTGAAGGAGGCGACGATCTCCTTGTTGGCGATGTAGTCGGACGCGCTGGAATCGACCGACAGCCAGTTCTCGCCGGCGAAGGAAGCGGAATCGGCGATGCTCTTGAGCTGGCCCTGCAGTTCCTTGATTTCGCTCTGGATCTTGGCCTTGTCCAAGCCCGGCGCCATGGCCGAGATGATCTTGTCCTTGATCTGGGTGAGGACCTTATGGGCGGCGTTGGTGCCGGTATAGGCCGTGTCGACCTGGGCGGCGCCGAAGCCGAGCGCATCCTTCACCGTCGACAGCGAGGAGTTGTCGGAACGCATCGACGTCGCGATCGACCAATAGGCGGCATTGTCCTTGGCTTCGGCGACGCGCAGGCCTGTCGAAATGCGGCCCTGTGTCGTCTCAAGGTTCTTGTTGGTCGACTGAAGGCTCTGCAGAGCCGTCATCGCCGACACGTTGGTCAAGATGCTCGTCATGATAGTTCCTTGCCTGGAAGTCCGGGCCCATCATGGCCGGCACTCAACCCGGCCGCCTCATGGCCGGTAAAACATAGTCGCCGGACAACCACATGGGCCGGCGAATGCTGGTGAAGGTAAACGAGCTTGGTAAACAAAGCGTAACCCGATCAGGTCGGGATCGATACGACGCCGCGGCCCAGCATCGGCACCGCTGACAGCCGATGAGCGACCTGGCGGCCTGTAGTCTTCAAGAGGCGTCGCCCCGACGAGACGCAGCCGTGACTTGACGCTCCCGGATTCCCCGGCGAGAATTCCCGCTCCACATCGGGCCCTGGAGCGATCATGAAAGCCAGCGATGTCATGACGACCAAGGTCGCCACGGTCACGCCCGACCATAGCGTCCGCCACGCGGCCAAGATCATGCTCGAAAATCATGTCAGCGGCCTGCCGGTGGTCGACGATGGCGGCCGGCTGATCGGCATCGTCACCGAAGGCGATCTTCTGCGGCGCTCCGAGCTTGGACTCGCCACGGTCGCTTCTCCCAGCCGATCGCCCGAGGAACAGGCGCGCGCCTATGTGAAGGCCCATGCCTGGAATGTGAGCGGCGTGATGAGCGACAAGCTCGTCACGGTGGACGAGGACATGGACCTGGCGCAGATCGCGACGCTGATGGAGGAGAACAACATCAAGCGTGTGCCCGTGACCCGCGACGGCGGGCTGATCGGCATCGTCAGCCGCGCTGACCTTCTGCGCGCCCTGGCGTCGGCCAAGCTCGACGGAACCGCCCGCGGCGACGAGGCGATCCGGCGCAGTATTCTCGCCCGGCTGGATGAGAATACCGGCCTTGCCGGCATGAACATCTCCGTCACCGTATCCGACGGGCTGGTGCATCTCTGGGGCAATGTCGAAAGCGAAGATTGCCGGATCGCCGCCCGCGTGGTGGCCGAGAGCGTGCGCGGCGTGAAGGGCGTGATCGGGCACTTCACGGAAGCGGAGTGAATCCAATCAGCGCAGCGCCCGCAGGGCATTCAGGATGACGGCTATGTCGATCGCCTCCTGGATCAGCGCGCCGGCGACGGGCGGCAGATAGCCGAAGGCGGCGACGACCATCGCGATCAAGGAAAGACCAAGCCCGGCCAGCACGCTCTCCAGCGCGATGCGGCGAGTGCGATGCGCGACCCGCACCGCCATGGTAAGGTTGTCGAGCCGGTCCACCAGGAGCACGATGTCGGCGCTTTCGGAGGATGCTGCCGATCCGCGTGCGCCCATGGCGACACCGACATCGGCGCTGGCCAGTGCCGGTGCGTCGTTGACGCCGTCGCCCACCATCATCACCGGCGCCCGCTCGCGCTCCTTCCGGACGACCGCGACCTTCGCTGCGGGGTCGAGCTCGCCAAACGCCTCGGCAATGTCGAGCTGGTGAGCGATGGCGGCGACCACATCCTCTCTGTCGCCGGACGCGAGCACCACGCGCTCGATGCCGGCTTCCTTGAACGCCGACAGCATGGCCGGCGCATCGGGGCGCACGCGATCGGCCAGCACGATGATGCCGGTCACTTCACCGTCGATCGCCACGGCGACCACGGCGGCTCCTTCGGGGACACCGCGGCGCAAGGCGTAGGGATCGCCACGCTTGCTGTGGTCCCGTACGAATCCACTGCCGCCGATGGTCACCGCGCGCCCATCGACGACGCCGGACACGCCTGTGCCCGCCGCCTCCCGCACTTCCGTCGGCCGCGACAACCGCAGGCCGCGCCGACGCGCGTCGGCGACCAGCGCCTCGGCGATCACATGGTTTGACGCCTGGTCGAGCGACGCGGCGAGCCGCAACATCTCGTTGCCGTCCCCGCCTTCGATCGTCCTGATGTCGGTGATGGTGGCCAGTCCGAAGGTCAGCGTGCCCGTCTTGTCGAGGATCGCGGTGCGGACCTTGGCGAGGGCCTCGATCGCCCCGCCGCTCTTGACGAGCACGCCGAGCTTCGCCGCCCGTGACATGCCAGCGATGATGGCGACCGGCAGCGCCAGGATCAAAGGGCATGGCGTCGCGACCACGAGTACCGCGAGCGCCCGGATGCGGTCGCCCGAGGCCCACCAGGCTGAACCGGCGATGACCAGTGTCAAAAGCAGGAACCAGATCGCGTAACGGTCGGCGATCCGGACGCTCGGCGCCTTGCTTCGCCGGGCCTGCTCCACCAGGCGCACGATATTGGAGTAGGTGCTTTCCGCCGCCGGCCTTGAGGCATCGAGTTCGAAAACGTCGCCGACATTGGTCGAACCGCTGAGGATCTCGTCGCCTGGCCGCTTGTTCACCGGCACGCTTTCGCCGGTCAGCGCCGACTGGTCGACCAGGGCAACGTGCTGCGCCAGAACGCCATCCACCGCCACGACCTCGCCATGACGCACCAGGATACGGTCGCCGACAGCGACCGCCTCGACCGGAACTTCTTCGAGCCGCTCGCCGACGCGGCGCAGCGCCACGCGGGCCACGCGTCCGAGCAATGCCGTCATCTCGCGCCGCGCCCGCCCTTCGGCATAGGCCTCCAGCAGCTGGCCGCCAGCGTACATCAGCGCCACGACATTGCCGGCGAGCGGCTCACCGAAAGCCAAGGCCGCCGTCATGGAAAGGGCGGCGACAAGATCGAGTCCAACCTGCCCGCGATGCAGGCTGGTGACGATCTCGGCGACAAGGGCCACAAGAACTGGAACCGTGCCGGCGGCCCAGATCCAAGCGCTCCAGTCAGGCCGTCCCGCGAGCCAGGAGAGAGCGCCGGCGGCCAGCCCGGTGACTGCGACCGCGACGAGAAAGCTCCTGAAATTGAGCACAGCCGTCAGCGGAATAGCCATGTCGCACCTCCCCATTGCCGCCAGGCCTGACGGCATCGTGGCCAATAGACCATGAAAAGGCGGAAAGGCATATCGAATGCCGGCGCGCCTTTACGCCTCAAGGAGGGTTCGGCTAGAGTTTCCGCGAAAGGTGGTGGAAGGCCCAACGATGATATGAGGATTCGCGAGCGACGATGGACAAATCGCCCCTGACCCAAAGCCGCGACGCCTTGGAAGGGGATCGAGCGGTCTTCCATTCGCGCGCCGTCGACGACGTCCTTGGCGATTTCGCAACCGGTGCGGACGGCCTGACCAGCGAGGAGGCGCAGCGGCGTCTCACCCGCTACGGCCGCAACGAACTGAAGCAGGTGGCCGGACGCCATCCGCTCCTGCGCTTTCTCTCGCAGTTCAACAATGCGCTGATCTATTTCCTGCTTGCCGCCGCAATCACGGCTTTCTTCCTGGGGCATCACGTGGATGGGGCCGTCATCGTGGCGGTCGTGCTCGTCAACGCGATCGTCGGTTTCGTGCAGGAAGGCAGGGCCGAGAAGGCGCTCGACGCGATCCGCGGCCTGGTGTCTCCTCACGCCCACCTGTTGCGCGACGGGCATCGCGTCAGCCTGCCGGCGAACACGATCGTGCCGGGCGATATCGTGCTCGTGGAGGGTGGCGACCGTGTACCGGCCGACCTTCGATTGATCGCGACGCACTCCCTGCTGGTGGAGGAGGCGATCCTTACGGGCGAGTCCGTCGCAGCCGAGAAACAGGTCGCCCCAGTGCCGACCGAAGCCGCGCTGGGCGATCGCCGTTCCATGGCCTATTCGGGCACCCTCGTCGCAGCCGGCCAAGGCATGGGCGTCGTCGTGGCCACTGGCGCCGGCACCGAGATCGGGCGTATCAGCACGCTGCTTGGCGATGTCCAGCCGATAACGACGCCCCTGCTTCGTCAGATCAACCGTTTCGGCAGGCAGATCACCTGGTTGGCTGTTGCCGCCGCGGCTGCTCTTTTCTCCTTCGCGATCGCCTTTCGCGGCTATGATCCGACTGACGCCCTGATCGTGGTGGTCGCCCTTGCGGTCGGCGTCGTTCCCGAAGGCTTGCCGGCCGTCATCACCATCACCCTTGCCATCGGCGTGCAGCGCATGGCCCGGCGGAACGCCGCGATCCGTCAATTGCCGGCTGTGGAAACGCTAGGCGCGACATCGGTCATCTGCTCGGATAAGACCGGCACTTTGACGCGCAACGAGATGACGGCACGGCGGGTCGTCCTTGCCGACGGAATCGTGGCGGTGTCCGGCGTCGGCTACGAGCCGGCCGGAGACCTGGTCTTCCCTCACGAGGGCGCGGCGGACGACCTTGGGACTGCCGCTCGCGAGCTCGCGCTGGCAGGCCTCCTCTGCAACGATGCAGAGCTTCGGCACGACCACGGCGCGTGGACCGTGGCGGGTGATCCGATGGAGGGGGCGCTTGTCGTGCTCGCCGCCAAGATCGGCCTCGATGCCGACAAGACGCGCACCCAATCACCCCGCGTGGATGCCATCCCCTTCGATGCGCGGCATCGTTTCATGGCGACATTGAACCAGGCGGCCGATGGAAGCCGGCGGGTCTTCGTCAAGGGCGCGCCGGACGAGCTTCTTCGTTTATGCCGCCTGGAGGCCGATCGTCGCGGTCCGATCCCTCTCGACGAAGGCTATTGGCAGGAGCAGATCGCGGCAGCCGCCCGCGAAGGTGAACGCGTGCTCGGATTCGCGACGAAGCGGGTCGGCCGCTTGACCCAACGGATCGACTTTCCGGACATGGACGAGGGGCTGGTCTTCCTGGGCCTCGTCGGCTTCATCGATCCGCCGCGCGAGGAGGCGATCACGGCAGTCGCCGAATGTCACGCAGCCGGCATTGCCGTGAAGATGATCACGGGTGACCACGGCGAGACCGCCGCCGCCATCGCACGCCAGCTGGGGATCGACGAAGACCCGCATGTGTTGACCGGTCGTGACCTGGACGCCATTTCCGACAGCGACCTGCCCGACGTGGTGACCGGCACTTCGGTCTTCGCCCGCACCAGCCCGGAGCACAAGCTGCGCATCGTTCGTGCCCTCCAGGCGTCCGGTGCGGTCGTGGCGATGACGGGGGACGGCGTCAATGATGCGCCGTCCCTGAAGCAGGCCAATGTCGGCATCGGCATGGGGCACAAGGGTACCGACGCGGCCCGCGAAGCCGCCCAGATGGTGCTTCTCGACGACAATTTCGCGTCGATCGTCGCCGCGGTCCGCGAAGGCCGCGTCGTTTATGACAACATCCGCAAGGTGATCGCCTGGACCTTGCCCACCAATGGCGGCGAAGTGCTGACGGTCATCGCGGCGATCCTGTTCAACTTCACCCTGCCGATGTCGGCGGTCCAGATCCTGTGGATCAATCTGCTCTTGACGGCCACGCTCGGACTTGTGCTCGCCTTCGAGCCGGCCGAGCCGAACGTGATGCGGCGCCGGCCGCGGCCGGCCGGCCAGGGATTGCTCACCTCCTTCATGCTCTGGCGCGTGGCTTTCGTCTCCTTCCTGTTCCTGGCGATCTCGCTGGCGATTTTCTTCTACGCGCTCGGCCGCGGCTACGACGTGGAGACGGCGCGCACGATGGTGGTGAACACCATCGTCGTCCTGGAGATTTTCTATCTGTTCAACGTGCGATATCTCCACGTGACCTCGTTCAGCTGGCGCGGCGCCCTCGGAACGCCGGCGGTGCTGACGGCGATCGGCGTCGTCGTCGTGGCCCAGTTCGCCTTCACCTATCTTCCGTTCATGAACGAACTCTTCGGCAGCCGGCCGGTCTCCTTCGCCGATGGTGTGCTGATCGTGGTCGCCGGCGTCGCGATGATGATCGTGCTGGAGATCGAGAAGCAGGTCGCGCGACGGATGGGCTGGCTTCAACTTTGAGTGACGCGACGAGGAGAGGCAACATGGCGGAAACAAACCGGGCAGACCAACTCCCGAAGAAGATTCTGCTTGGCACGGACCTGTCCGCGCGCTCCGACCGGGCTCTCGACCGAGCCGTCCTCTTGGCTGCCGCCTGGAAGTCCGAACTCTTCGTGCTGCATGTGCTGGAGGAAGAGCAGACCTTCACCGGTGGCAACGGGCCGATCCCGTCGTGGCGGCGGCCGCCCGACCCGCAATCACTGGCGGAACGACGCTTGCGGGCCGATCTCCACGGTCTGGACGCCCAGGCGACGGTGATCGTGGAACAGGGCGCGCCGGGAGAGGTCATGCTGCGCGTCGCCGAGGAGCAGGGTTGCGATCTGATCCTAACCGGCCTCGCACGCGACGAGTTGCTGGGGCGTTTCAGCCTCGGAGCCACGGTCGATCGCCTGCTGCGCCAGTCGGCAATCCCCCTTCTCATCGTCAAGGATCGTGCCAGGTCGCCCTATCTGAACGTCGTCGTGGCCGCCGACTTCTCCGATTCGGCGCGCCTTGCGCTGGAGACGGCACTGAATTTCTTCCCCGACCGGCAGCTCACCGTCTTCCACGCCTATGATGCGCCGATGGCAGGATTCGCGGGCGATCCCGAGGCCTATCGACGCGACTACGGAAGCGTGGCCGAACGTGAATACAAGGAATTCCTTCGCACGGTGCGCATCCCCGAAGGCCGCCAAGCGCCTCCGTCGCTGATCGAATGGGGAGAACCTGCCCGGCTGCTGCGCGAGTTGGCGGATTACCGCCACGTCGATCTGGTGGTCCTCGGGACGCATGGCCGCGGCCCGCTTTTCGAAGCCATCATCGGCGGCACTGCCAGGCAGATCCTGGCGCAGCTCCCATGCGATGCACTGGTCGTGCCCCGAAAGGCGGGATGACGAGGCATCCCGCCTCATGCATGTCGCCCGAAAGTGCGTAGCGGTCTTGGGGCAACGACATGCAGAAAAAGCAGCGAAGCATCTCGCGGGAATCCCTGGATTCACGCGACAATGCTTTAGCTGACCTCAACTCCTCTCTTTCCTCCTCAGCCCCAGCAGCACGTCCCCGGGCGGCACGTCGGGACTGCCCTCGGCACGGTCGCGATAAAGTGCGGCGCGGCCGAGCAGCATCAGAGTCACAGGCGTCGTGGCGGTCACAAAGATGCCGATCAGGAACTCGTGCAGAACCGGGCGCGACTCCAAGACGGTGAACAACAGCATCGAAGCGATCACGATTCCTGCCGTGCCCCAGCTCGCGCCGAGCGTCGGCGCGTGGATTCGGTCGTAGAAGCTGCGCAGGCGCAACAGGCCGATCGAGCCGATCAACGTCAGGCCGGAGCCTAGGACAAGGAAAGACGCGACAAGGATCGCGGCCCAGAGAGGGAGGTCCGTGGCATGAATCATTCGATCACTTCTCCGCGCATCAGGAACTTGGCAAGAGCGACGGTGGCGACGAATCCGAGCACCGCGATGATGAGCGAAGCCTCGAAGTAGATCCTGTTTTCGGTGCGAATGCCGAACACCAGAAGCTGAAGCATGGAATTGAGATAGAGCGCGTCGAGGCCAAGCACCCGGTCCTGCGCACGAGGGCCGCGCAACATGCGGTAAAGGGCGAACGCCATCGCGATCCCCAGCGCCACATGGGCGAACATCACAGCCCAGAAAAGGATGACTGCGCTCATTCGAAGATCTCCAGCAACAGCTGCTCGTAGCGCTGCTTGATCAGCGAGCGCCAGCCTTGCTCGTCGACGAGATCGAAGACGTGGAGCAAAAGCGTGCCGCGCGCCGAATTATAGTCGATCCACGCAGTCCCCGGCGTGCTGGTGATGATCACGCCGAGCACTGAGAGGCCCAACGGGCTGCGCAATTCGAGTGGAATAGTGAGGAAGCCGGAGACACGACGATGACTTCCCTCGCTCAAGATCAGGCGCGTGACCGCGATATTGGAGCGTATGATGTCATACAGCACGATGACGATCAGCTTGGGCAGCAGGCTCCAGCGCCGGATTGTCGGCTTTACCGGATTGAGCGCGGCCAGGCCTTGCGCGGCGAGCAGCGCTACGGCGGTGCCGACGATGAGCTGGCCGAGGGAGAAGCTGGTCAGGAGCAGCCACATGACCAGCAGGGAAACGATGAGCAGCGGGTAGGGAAACACCTTGCTCATGGCCGCGCCTCCCTCGGAACGCGCGGTGCCTCCATGACGCCTTCCACATAGGCGGGTTCACGCAGGCTGGCGGCCGTCTCCTCCATGAAACGCATGGTCGGCCCTGCGCCAATGGTGAGCGCGACGGTGATCGCCAGCAGCGCTGCGACCGGCGCCACCTCGATGATTTGCACGCGCGGCGCGATCTCCTCGACGGGTGCCCAGAAGGTGCGGATGCCGGCCCGGCTCATGGCGATCAGGGCCGAGACGCCCGAGAGGATGATGAGCGCCACCAGCCACCAGGCGCTGGCAGAGACGGTTCCCTCCCCTTGCGGAGCGAGCATGGCCGACAGCATGGCGAATTTGGCAACGAAGCCCGAAAGTGGCGGAAGCCCGGCAAGGAGCATGCCACAGGCCGCGAAACCAATGCCCAGCACTGCGATCGCGCCGGGGAATGCCGCGCCCATCTCTTCCTCCTCATCCTCCTCGTCACCATCGCCATAGACCTCCATGGTGACGGCGAGCACGTTGGCGACAGCGTCCTGCCCCCGTTCCACGAGTTCGATGAGCAGGAAGAAAGCGCCGATGGTAAGCGTCGAACTGACGAGATAGAACAGCGCGCCGGCGGTGACGCCGCTTTGCGACAGACCGATCGCGGCAAGCAGGGTGCCGGAGGAAACCAGTATCGAAAAGCCTGCAAGCCGGCCAAGCGCCTGCGAAGCAAGGACGCCGATCATCCCGAAAGTGATCGTCGCCATCCCCCCGAACAGCAGAACGTTCGAGCCGAAGCCGGCAGAAGGCCCTGCATTCTCGCCGAAGAACAGGAGGGAAAGGCGCAGCAGCGTATAGACCCCGACCTTGCTCAATATGGCGAAAACGGCGGCTACGGGAGCTGCCGCAGCCGTGTATGCGGTCGGAAGCCAGAAGCTCAGCGGCCACATGCCGGCCTTGACGAGGAAAGCAACGCCGAGGATCGCCGCCCCCGCCTCCAGCATCATGCGGTGCTCCGGCGCCACCTGCGGGATCCGCAAGGCGAGATCGGCCATGTTGAGCGTGCCGGTCACGCCGTAGATCAGCGAAACGCCGATCAGGAAGAGCAGCGAGGCGGCGAGATTGATGGCGATGTAATGAAGGCCGGCACGCACCCGGAACGGACCCGAGCCATGCAGCACGAGGCCATAGGAAGCCGCAAGCATCAGCTCGAAGAACACGAAGAGGTTGAAGAGATCGCCGGTGAGGAACGCGCCGTTCAGGCCCATCAGCAGGAACAGGAACAGCGTATGGAAATGCGAGCCCGCTTTGTGCCAGCGCGCGAGCGAAAAGACGAGCGCAGGGATGGCGAGCACCGCCGTCAGCGCCAGCATCATCGCAGACAGCCGGTCGAGCACCAGCACGATGGCGAAGGGTGGCGGCCAGTTGCCGAGCAGATAGACGGCGACCCGCCCCTCCCCGCCATGGGCGATACGAAGCAGCAGGAGCGATACGCCGAGAAGAGCCACCGCCGCCATGATCGAGACGGTGGCCTTCAGCCGTCGCTCGCGGTCATCGAAAAACAGGAGCAGTGTCCCCGCCAGCAGCGGGATGATAATCGGCGCGATGACCAGATGTTGGGGAGCCAGATTCATCTTTCAGGCTCCTTTCCGTCGACGTGGTCGGTGCCGGTCAGCCCCCGCGAGGCGAGCAGCACCACGAGGAAGAGCGCTGTCGTCGCGAAGCTGATGACGATAGCCGTCAGCACGAGGGCCTGCGGCACCGGATCCGCATAAGCGGCGGGATCGACCGGCACCCCGGATTCGACGACCGGGGGCGCGTTCGACCATAGCCGCCCCATGCTCAGGATGAAGAGATTGACCGCATAGGACAAAAGAGCGAGCCCGATGATGACCTGATAGGTGCGCGGCCGCAGGAGCAGCCATACACCCGATCCGACCAGCACCCCGATTCCGATCGACAGCACGAGTTCCATCAGGCCTGGTCCTCGACCTTGGAAGCCTCGCGGACGCGGTAACTGCGCAAGGACTGGTGGGCGATGGCGACCAGCATCAGCACCGTCGCGCCGACCACCAGGAAGAACACTCCGAGATCGAACAACAGTGCCGACGCCATCGGCACCTTGCCGATGAGCGGCAGTTCGAGATAGCGGAAATAGGAGGTGAGGAACGGAAGGCCGAACAGCCATGCTCCGACCCCGGTCATGGCGGAGAGCGTCAGGCCGTAGCCGATCCAGCGCACCGGCAGGATGCGAAGGCGACCTTCCACCCAGCGCGCGCCACCGGCAAGATACTGCAGAAGAAAGCCGATCGACATGGCTACGCCGGCGGCGAAGCCGCCACCCGGCTGATCATGGCCGCGCAGGAGCAGGAACGCGGCCAGGGTGATGATCACCGGGAACATCCATTGCATGATGACCGATGGCACCATCAGATAGTCGCGCAGCGTCTCGCCGATCTGACGATCGGGCTCGGCCTCGTCGAATTTGTTCTGATCGCGCTGCTGCTCGGGAACCTCGACACTGTCCTGGGCCGGGCGGAAGCGACGCAGCAACGCGAAGACGGTGAGCGCCACGATGGCGAGCACGGTGATTTCGCCCATGGTGTCGAAGCCGCGGAAATCGACGAGGATGACATTCACGACATTCGCGCCGCCGCCTTCCGGATATGAGCGCTCGAGGAAAAAGTCGCCGATCGTCTGCGGCACGGGGCTGGTCATCATCGCGTAAGCGATCGCCGCGACGCCTGCCCCGCTGGCAACCGCAAGCAAAGCGTCCCGGTAGCGGCGCAACCGGCCGATGGCGCCGATGAAGGAGTCGACCCTCTCCAGCCTCTTCGGCAGCCAGCGCAGGCCAAGCAGGATGAGGATGGTGGTGACGACCTCGACGAGAAGCTGGGTCACGGCAAGATCGGGCGCGGACAGCCAGATGAAGGTGATGCAGGTGACGAGGCCGGCGCCGCCCACCAGGATCAACGCAGCGAGCCTATGATACTTGGCCTGGACCGCGGCGCCGATCGCGCAGGCGATGCCCACCACCCAGATCAAGGCGAAGATCGGATCGAAGCCGGTGATGCCGGGCGAGCGGAAGCCAAGGCCGCTTGTCAGGATCGGCCACGCCCCGGCAAGCAGTGCCGCGGCCACCAGCAAACGGAGCTGCGGCTGCAGGCGACGGGTGCCGAGATGCGTCTCCACCCACCGCGCCCAACGCCACGAGACGGTGACCAGGATTCGTTCGAAGATGCGTTGGCCCTTGAGGCCGCGCAGGCCCGGCGGATCCGGCTCGCAATAAGCCAGATAGCCTCGCAGCAGGGCAAAGAGGGTCAGCCCGCCCGCCATGGCGATGACGCTCATGACGAGCGGCAAGTTGAACCCATGCCAGACCGCGAGGCTGTATTCCGGCGTTTGGTCGCCCAGCACCGAAACGACGGCTGTGTGAAGGAACGGACCGATGGAAAGGCCGGGAATGATGCCGACGACGAGACAGGCGAGCACGAGGGCCTCGACCGGGAAGCGCATCCAGTGCGGCGGCTCGTGGGGTTCGTGCGGTAGGTCGACCGGCTTTGGCCCGAAGAAGACGCTGTGGATGAAGCGCACCGAGTAAGTGACGGCGAAGGCGCTGGCGACGGTCGCGACATAGGGCGTTATCGTGTCGAGGACAGACGCTCTGTGCGTTTCGATCGCCTCTGCGAAGAACATCTCCTTCGAGAGGAAGCCGTTGAGCAGGGGCACCCCCGCCATCGCCGCGCTCGCCACCATGGCAAGCGTCGCGGTGATTGGCATGTAGCTGAAGAGGCCGCTCAGCTTGCGCATGTCGCGCGTACCGGCCTCGTGGTCGATGATGCCCGCAGCCATGAAGAGCGACGCCTTGAAGGTGGCGTGATTGACCATGTGGAATATCGCCGCCACGAGGCCGAGCGGGCTGCCGAGGCTGATGAGCATCGTGATCAAGCCGAGATGGCTGATCGTGGAATAGGCGAGAAGGCCTTTCAGATCCTGCTGGAAGATCGCGAAATAGGCCCCCAGCACCAGTGTGATCATGCCGGCGAAGCCGAGGATGAAGAACCATTGGTCGGTTCCGGCCATGACCGGCCAGAACCGCGCGAGCAGGAAGACGCCGGCCTTCACCATGGTTGCCGAATGCAGATAGGCCGAGGCAGGCGTCGGCGCGGCCATGGCATTGGGCAGCCAGAAATGAAATGGGAACTGAGCGCTCTTGGTGAGCGCCCCCAAGAAGATCAGCAGCAGCGCCGGCGTATAGAGCTCGTGGGAGCGGATCCGCTCGCCCGACGCCAGGACGGCTTCGAGATCGTAGCTGCCGACGATGTGTCCGACCAGGATCAGTCCGACGAGCAGGCAGAAGCCGCCTATGGCCGTGATGATCAGCGCCATGCGCGCGCCATCCCGCGCCGACGCATTCTGATACCAGTACCCGACCAGGAGGAAGGAGAAGATGCTGGTCAGTTCCCAGAAGACCGACAGCAGGATGAGATTCCCCGAGACGACCACGCCAAGCATCGACCCCATGAAGGCGAGCAGGAACGAGAAGAAACGCGGCACCGGATCCTTGGGGGACATGTAGTAGCGCGCATAGAGGACAACCAGAAAGCCAATGCCGGTGATCAGCATCGAGAACAGCCAGGCAAAGCCGTCCATGCGCAGCGTGAAGTTCAGGCCGAGTTCAGGCAGCCACCTGATTTCGTGGCGGACAACAGCTCCCGTGGAAATCGTCGGATAAAGAACCACGCTTGCCGCCAAGGCCAGCGCGGCGACGATGCCTGAAAGCCAAGCCTCCGTGTTGCGCGCATTGGCCGGCAACATGGCAGCAAACGCACTTCCCAAAAAGGGTAGGAAAATCAGCAGCAGCAGGAGATTTGCATCTGTCATTCTTCGGGACGGTCACCCAGGGTTTGCATGTCGTACGTGACGCGGCGCAAGACCACGTGTTCACGCGCCTCGCCGCATCAGCCGGGCCCGCCAGACAAGATATGCCGTTGGCCAAGATCACGAATCTTATCAAACGCGTACCCGCCCTCCCCGTCAACCAGAACAGGGTTAAGAAATCGATTCTGTGGCAGCGATATGACGCCACACCGGGACCTTGCCACTGCGGCTGCCCGCCCCAGATTGTTCAAGGAACGACCTGACCGAGGAAAGCATCATGGCGCGCACCGTAACACTGACAGATCACGAGGAAATCCGCGACTGGGCAGCCGCTCGGATGGGGTCCCCCGCCATCGTAGACGTGTCAGCGGAAGCCGGTACGCAACCCATGCTGCGCATCGTGTTCGACCAGGCGGCCTACCAGGATCAGGATCGCCCTGAGCGGCCACCGAATACCGGCGGCGTAGAACTGGTCGAATGGAACGAATGGTTCGAGATCTTCGACAAGAACCAGCTCGCGCTCGTCGTCGCGATCGACCAGCCAGGCACGCGCGAGAATTTCCACGAAATCATTCGGCGCGACACGCCCGATCTCAAAGAATAATCAGTCCGGCTATCAGAACAGTCAGCACCAGCGTAGCCGGTACAGCGATCAGCCAAGCGGCTTCCATGACGTTGTCGCGAGGGCCAAAGTCATATTTCATCTGGCGCTCCGTTGTTCTGTGGAACATTCAAGTGTTGAACGCGCCATCAACCGGGTTGTTCCTTCGGCGAGTTCAGCCGTCGGCCCGGATCGATCGGAAAGACCGGGAAGAAAATAGAGGGCCCTTTGAAGCACTGCACCGCCCCGGCTGCGCTGACAGTCGCCACAGCGAGGCCAGGGACATGTCAGCCCAACGGGCGATTGCAGTATCCGTCGAAAGGGAGCGCGCGGGACAGTTGATCCTCTTCGGGGGGGACGGGCCCCTCGGCTCGCACATCTCCGCCCTTCATCGCCTTTAACCCGCGTCGCGCACTATCCGCGGGGCCGAGGAACGCTGAAACGGCGCCGAACTCGGCTCTACCGGATGCCCAGCGCTCAGCCTTTCCTCTACCAGGACGAAGGCACGACTTTTCAGGACAGGAGATGCGAAAAGAGAGCCCCATCGACATTCCCGCCGGTCAGGACAGCAACAACCTTTTGGCCACGGACGTCGATACGCTTGCTCAGCAAAGCCGCGAGGGCAACAGCTCCGGAGGGTTCCACGACCAGCTTCAGCTCGCGAAACGCGAACGCTACGGCCTGCTTGACCTCTTCTTCCGAAACCACCAATCCCCCGGCGACATGCTCCCTGTTGATCGAAAAAGTGAGCTCGCCGGGCATCTGCGACAGCAGTCCGTCACAAAGCGAACCGGAGGTCTTCTTGTTGGCAAGTCGCTCGCCTGCGACAAACGACCGGGCGTGATCGTCGAACTCTTCCGGCTCCACGGAATAGAGCTTCGCCAAGGGCGCGTGCTCGTGAACGGCCAATGCGATACCCGCAAGCAGGCCGCCGCCGCCGCAGCAAACGAGAACCGCGTCGGGCGTGAGCTTCACCTTCTCCAGGTCCCTGACGATCTCGCGACCAACGGTGCCCTGCCCGGCGATGATGAAGGGATCGTCATAGGGCGGGACGACGACAGCGCCGAGCTCGGCGGCGATGGAATGGGCCATGGCGACACGATCGTCCTTGTCGCGGTCGAATAGGATGATTTCAGCGCCTTCCGCCGCAGTGCGCTCCCGTTTCACCCCGGGGCTGTCCGTGGGCATCAGTATGGTTGCGCGGGTGCCGAGCAATCTGGCCGCCGTCGCAACGCCGAGCGCATGATTGCCGGAGGACATTGCCACCACCCCGGCCGACTTCGCATCCTCGGGAATACGGGAAAGACGATTATAGGCACCGCGAAACTTGAACGAGCCACCGCGTTGCAACATCTCCGGCTTCAGAAATACACTAGCCCCGGTGAGAGCATCGAGCGCGGGTGAGGCCAAAAGCCGCGTTCGAAACGCCACGCCGGAGATCGCCCGGGCTGCATCGGTGACATCTGCTGCGGTGGGCAAGTTGAGCACTGAGAGTCCCCTTCCCTACCAGACCGTCGATCACAGTAAGAGATAGAGTGGCGATGGCAAGCTTGGATTTCGACTCGCCGCTCGTCGAGTGTCTAATTTTGGGCTTCGGGAAGCCGCAGTCCTGATACGGCATGCGAGCCACCAGGCGTCAGAGCGCATCAATCCGCGAAAACGAAAAAAGGGCCGCGGCATGCGACCCTTGGGGATAATGGTGAAAGCTGCTGTTCGGCAGACAATCGAAAAGAGAAGCGATCTTGTTCATGCACTCGGCAGACCTGGCGGCGACTTACTCTCCCGCGTCTTGAGACGAAGTACCATCAGCGCTGGAGCGTTTCACGGCCGAGTTCGGAATGGGATCGGGTGCAGCCGCTCCGCCAGAACCACCAGGTCGG
>Ga0182740_1000057_pt1 | contig 212204 bp, 210 predicted proteins | sample eDN5th37CKraftBY_FD_128872 | JGI IMG/M metagenome (GOLD analysis project Ga0182740, IMG submission 128872) | Enriched backyard soil microbial communities from Emeryville, California, USA - eDNA 5th pass 37_C Kraft BY (version 2) (version 2) | ecosystem: Environmental > Terrestrial > Soil >... | reverse complement strand
GCGCGGGCATGACAGGTGGAGAGGCGGTGCGCCCGTGTCGGATAGTGCGCTGCGCGAGGCGACGTGTGGCGATGGAACCCAAGCGCCACCACCGTGGCTGCGGGTGTGGTTCGAGGCCTTGCATCTTGCGCGGTGTCATCGCCCGCGAAAGCGGGCGATCCAGTACGCCGCAGCATCGGTGGTCACGCCGCGACGGCGGTGAGGACTGGATGCCCGCGTGCGCGGGCATGACAGGTGGAGAGGCCGGATTGCTTCGTCGCTCCGCTCCTCGCAATGACCGTGCGGCGATGCGGCGGCATCGCCGCGACCGCGGCGCGGCGGCGGCTAGGCCACCGCGTGGTCGGCGCCGAGGCCGAGGAGGCGCGCCTGCGCGTCGTGGTCGGCGAGGAGCTCGGCGCTGGCGCCCTCGTGCACGATGCGGCCGCGGTCGAGCACGATGGTGCGCTCGCAGAAGCGCATGGCGAGCTCGGCCTTCTGCTCCACGAGGAGGATGGTCATGCCGCCTTCCTCGCGCACGGTGCGCAGCGCGTCGTAGAGCGCGTCGACGACGACGGGCGCGAGGCCCTCCATCGGCTCGTCGAGGAGCAGCACCTTGGGCCCGCCGACGAGCGCGCGCGCGATGGCGAGCATCTGCTGCTCGCCGCCGGAGAGCTTGTTGCCGGCGTTGGCGCGGCGCTCGGCAAGGCCGGGGAAGAGCGTGAACACGCGCTCGAGCGGCCAGCCGCCGGGGCGATGCGAGATGGCGAGGTTCTCGGTGACGCTGAGCGAGGCGAAGATCTCGCGCTCCTGCGGCACGTAGCCGAAGCCCAGCCGGTTGCGGCGGAACGGCGCGACGTGCTCGAGCGCGCGCTCGCCCAGGAGGATGCGGCCGGAGCGCAATGTCGTGAAGCCCATCAGGCTCGCGAGCAGCGTCGTCTTGCCGACGCCGTTGCGGCCGAGGATCGCGAGCGAGCCCCCGAACGGGACGGAGAACGTCACGTCCTCGAGCACGACGGTGGGCCCATAGCCCGCGGTGAGGCCTTCGACGCGCAGATCGCCGCGCAGATCGCCGCTCATGCCACGCTCCTGCCGAGATAGACCGAGCGCACCTGCGGATCGCGCGCGATCTGCGCGGGCGTGCCGCGCGTGAGGATGGCGCCCTGCACCAGCACGATGATCTCGCGCGCGAAGCGGAACACGATCTCCATGTCGTGCTCGATCATCAGCACCGCGACGTCGGGCGGCAGGCGGTCGATCATGTCGTGGATGGCGTGGGCCTCGCCCGAGGGCACGCCGGCGGCGGGCTCGTCGAGCAGCAGCACGCGCGGGCGCATGGCGAGCGCGATGCCGATCTCGAGCAGGCGCTGGCGGCCGTAGGGCAGCTCGGAGACGCGGTGACCGGCGACGTCGGCGAGCCCGACCTCGGCGAGACGCTCGTCGGCCTCCGCGACGCAGGCGCGCCAGCGCGCGCCGTAGCGCAGCATGCGCCAGCCCAGGCCCTCGCGCTCGGCGATGGCGACGGCGATGTTCTCGCGCGCGGTCTCCTCGACGAGCAGCGTGTTGAGCTGGTGCGTGCGCACGAGGCCGCGGCGCACGCGCTCGTCGCCGGAGAGGCGGTCGATGCGCTCGCCATCGAGCGTGATGGTGCCGGCGTCGGGCTCGGTGAAGCCGGTGAGCAGGTTGACGAGGGTGGTCTTGCCGGCGCCGTTGGGGCCGATGAGCCCAAGGCGCGCGCCGCGCGCGAGATCGAGGTCGATGCCGCGTGCGACCTGCAGCGCGCCGAAGGTCTTGGACAGGCCGCGCGTGGAGAGCACGACGGCGGCGGGCGTGGCGGCGTCGGGCGTGGCGGCGGCGGTCATGGCGTCACCTTGGGCGCGGGGCCACGGTCGGGGCCGCAGGCGGGTGGCGATTTCCGGGAGGTCCGCGCACGCCCGACGATGTCGACGATGCTCATCAGGCCGTTCTCGAAGAACAGCACCGAGGCCATCAGCAGGCCGCCGATGACGAACATCCAGCGGAAGGGATCGAGCTCGGCGGCGAGGTCCTGCACCACGACATAGACCACCGCGCCGACGAAGGCGCCGTAGAGCCGGCGCATGCCGCCGAGCACCAGCACCATGAGCACCGTGCCCGAGGTGAGCAGGCTGAGCGAGGCGATGCCGACCGAGCCGGTCGCCTGCGCGGAGAGCGCGCCGGCGGTGCCGGCCATGGCGGCGGAAAGGCCATAGGCCGCGACGAGGCGGCGCCACACCGGCGCGCCGATGGCGCGCATGCGGCGCGGGTTCTGGCGGATGCCGTTGACCGAGCGCCCGAACGGCGAGCGCACGATGCGCCAGCTCAGAAGGAACCACACCAGCAGCACGGCGCCGGCGTAGAGATAGGCGGTGTGGCCCCACAGGTCGAACTTGAAGAGGCCGAGCAGCGGCTTGAGCGCGGGCAGCTGCAGGCCGTCGTCGCCGCCGGTGAGCGCATGCGCCTGGTTCGCCGCCTCCGCGATCAGCGCGGCGACGGCGAGCGTGAGCATCATCAAGGTCATGCCCTGCGTGTGCAGGATGAGCGCGCCGGTGACGAGCCCGAACACCGCGGCTACGGCGGTGGCGAAGAGGAGGCCGAGCAGCGGCTCGTTGGTGAAGTGGATGGCGCAGATGCCGGCGGCATAGGCGCCGACGCCGTAGAAGGCGGCGTGGCCGAGCGAGACGATGCCGGCATAGCCGAGCGCGATCTCGAGCGAGAGCGCGAACAGGATCATGATCAGCACGTTGGTGCCGAGAGTGAGATAGTCGGGTAGCGCGACATAGGCCGCGATGACGAGGAGCCACGGGATCGCGTGCAGGACGACGCGGCCGGGCGTGAGCATCGGGGCCGCGGCGGCGGGACGCGCGCGCGGGGCGCTGTGAACGGCGGAGGCGGTCATCGCGCGGACCTCGCGGGCATCAGGCCGGCGGGCTTCCAGAGCAGGAGCGCCAGCACCAGCGAATAGAAGATGTAGGGCGCGAGCGAGGGCACGAGGTATTTGCACGAGGTCTCGACGATGCCGAGCACGATGGCGGCGACGAACGAGCCCTTGAAGTTGCCGAGGCCTCCGACGCCGACCACGACGAGGAACAGCACGAGGTAGCGCAGCGCGTAATAGGGATCGAGCGGCAGCAGCTGCGCGCCGACGACGGCGCCGAAGGCGGCGAGCGCGCAGCCGGCGGCGAAGGTGAGCGTGAACAGCAGGTTTACGTTGACGCCGACGGCCTGGCTCATGCGCGGGTTGTCGACCGCGGCGCGCAGGCGCGCGCCGATGAGCGTGCCGTCGACGGCGACCCAGAGCAGGCCGAACAGCGCGAGGCCGACCGCGATGAGGAACAGGCGGTAGAGCGGATAGGCGCGGAAGCCGAGATCGACGAGGCCGTCGAGCGCGGCGGGGATCGGCAGTGTGCGCATGCCGGTGCCGAACAGAGTCGTCAGCGTCGCGATGACGACGAAGGTGAAGCCGAAGGTCATCAGCGACTGCGGCAGCTCACCCTTGCGATAGAGCGGGCGGTAGATCGTAAGCTCGGCGACGGCGCCGATGAGCGCGACGCCGATCACCGCGAGCGCGGCGGCGGCGGCGAACGGAAAGCCGGAGGCGACGAGGACGGAGGCGGCGTAGCCGCCGATCATGGCGAAGGCGCCGTGCGCGAGGTTGACGACGCGCATCAGCCCCATGGTGACGGTGAGGCCCACGGAGATGATGAACAGCACCATGCCGTAGGCGAGGCCGTCGAGCAGAATGGTCAGGTGGGTCATCGGAACTCGAACTCGCGTGCACCCCGCCGGCCGGGATCACCGGCCGGCGGAACGCGGCACGTCACTGCGGATGCTTCTGCTTCCAGGGATCGCGCACCATCGGGAAGGTGTGGATGTTGATGTTGACGAGCTTGCCGTCACGCTCCTCCACCCGGCGAAGGTAGACGTTCTGGATCATGTCGCCGTCCTTGGGGTCGATCTCCATGGGACCGCGCGGGCTGTCCCACTTCATGCCCTTCCACAGGCCCATCGCCTGCTCGGCGGTGAGCTTGGGGCCGAACTTGGCGACGGCGCGATAGATCAGCTCCATGCCGTCGTAGGCGGCGACCGAGGCGAGGTCCGGCACCGTGTTGGGACCGAACATCTCGACGAGGTCCTTCTTGAGCGCGACGTTGAGCGGATTGTCGACGGTCTCGGTGTAGTGGAACGAGGACACGACGCCGAGCGCGGCCTTGCCGATCTGCGGCAGGTCGATCTGCATCGTCTCCGACGTGCAGAGCAGCTTGATGCCGGCGGGCTTGAGGCGCGAGGCCCAGGTGTTGACCATGGCGACCGTCGGCGGGCCGCCGGGGCCGAAGATGTAGAGCGCGTCGGGCTTCTGCTGCAGCACGCGCTCGAAGAACGGCGAGAAGTCCGTGGTCGCAAGCGGGATGCGGATCGACTCCAGCACCTCGCCGCCGCCCTCCTTGAACTTCGCGATGAAGGCGGCTTCCGAGTCGAAGCCGGGCGTGTAGTCGGACACGGCGGTGACGACGCGCTTGACGCCGTTCTGCAGCGCCCAGGTCGCGATCGGCTCGGCCACCTCCGGCAGCGTGTGCGAGACGCGCACGGCGTAGGGCATCTTGCGGATGATCGCCGCCGTCGGCGTGTTGAACATGACGAGCGGGATCTTCGCCTCGGTGACGAGATCGCCGACCGCGACGACGTTCGGCGTGAACACGTAGCCGCCGAGGATGTTGACGCGGTCGCGCGTGATGAGCTGCTGGGTGATCTGCTTGGAGCGCACCGGGTCCGGCCCGCCGCTGTCGCGGTAGATGATCTCGATGGTGTGGCCGTTGACGCTCTTGCCGTGCTGCTTCTGGTAGACGTCGATCGCCTGCTGGAACTGCGTGCCCCAGCGCGCGAACGGACCCGAGAACGGCCCGACCACGCCGACCTTGACGGTGTCGGCCTGCGCCGCGGTCGTGGCGGCGGCAAGCAGCACGCCCGCCGCGGAGGCGAGGCACCAGCGCGCCATCCCCCGAATGTTTGTTGCGTTTCTCATCGATACTCTCTCCTTCCCAAAACTCGTTTGGCGGTCAGCCGGCGGCGGGCGAAGCGGCCCAGGGCGAGATCGCGCCGAAGATCGCGACGTCCGGCGGCTGCTCCTCGTAGACGTGCGGGCCCGTGAGCAGCGGGCGCAGCCAGGGCTGCGCGCTCGAAACCCAGATGTGGCCCATGACGGTGAGGCAGGACGTGTCGTCGAGCGTGCCGCCTCTGACCATCACGCGCGCGCCGCCCTGGCGTTCGTGCACGATGCGCGTGCCGCAGTCCTTGCAGAAATAGCAGATGGTGACGGTGCCGCGCTCGGTCGTGCGCGACCAAGTCGCGGGCGTGCCTTTCGTGACGGCGAAGTCCGCGCGCGCGACGCCGAGCGAGAGGCCGAAGGCGCTGCCCGACTGGGTCTGGCACTGCGTGCAATGGCAGGCATAGACCATCAGCGGCTTGCCCGTGATGGCATAGCGCAGCGCGCCGCACTGGCATCCGCCGACCATGTCGCTCATCGTCCCGCCCTCCCCGTGTGGCGTTCGCGTCGCGCCGTTGCGACGCGGCTTTAATCGAGCACCGCGCCCTTGTGCACGGGCTGCACCGTATGCTGGTAGGTGCGCAGCCAGCCGCGCAGGTTCTGCGCGCCGAACGTGCGCGGCGTCTGGCGCCGGCGCGCGAGCTCGGCCTCATCGACCAGGAGGTCGACGGTCTTGCGCGGCACGTCGATGCTGATGCGGTCGCCCGGCTCGACGAAGGCGAGCGGGCCGCCGGCGGCGGCCTCGGGCGAGGCTTCGCCGACGACCAGCCCCTTGTTGACGAGACCGGAGAGCTGGCCCTCGGTGATGACGGCGACGTCCTCGATCAGCCCGGCGCCGTCGAGCGCGAACACCACCGCCGAGGTCATCGCCATGCCGGGCCCGCCGATGACGCCGAGACCGCGCAGCACTACGACGTCGCCCTTCTTCACCTCGCCCGCCTCGATGCCGGCGATCGCCTCCTCGCGCGAGTGGTAGAGCCTCGCCGGCCCCTCGAACGTCATCTTGCGCTCCTCGACGCCGCCGATGCGCACGATGCCGCCGCCGGGCAGCAGGTTGCCGCGCACGATGTTGAGCGAGGGACGCCGCGACATCGGATCGGCCATGGTGCGGATCACCGTGACGTCGGGCTCGGGCGCGTGCGCGAGCGCGTCGCGGATGGTGCCGCCGGTGACGGAGCGCGCGTCAAGGTCGAGCACGCCCTCGAGGCGCTTCATCACGCCGCGCGCGCCGCCCGCCGCCTCGAGCTCCTCGATCAGCCCCTCGCCGTTCGGACGAATGGCCGCGAGCAGCGGAATCTTGTCGGCAAGCTCGGCGTAGAGGTCGTAGACGTCGACGTCGACGTAGGCCTCGGTGGCGATCGCCTGCAGGTGCTTGGCGCAGTTGATCGAGCCCGACAGCGCGAGCACCATCATCACCGCGTTGCGGATCGAGCCGGCGGTGATGATGTCGCGCGGCTTGAGGTCCTCGTGGACCATCTCGACGATGCGGCGGCCGGAGGCGCGCGCGAAGGCCATCATCTTAGGCGAATTGGCCTCGACCGGCGCCGAGCCCGGCAGCGTCATGCCGAGCGCCTCGCACACGACGTGCATCGAGTTGGCGGTGCCCATGCCGGCGCACACGCCCGGCCCCTGCACCGCGACGTCGGCCATGCCGCGCAGATCGTCCAGCGTGATCTGGCCGGAGGCGAGGTAGCCGGCCTTGAGGAAGACCTCCTCGATGTCGACGTGCTGGCCCTTGTAGGTGCCGCTGCGCTGATAGCCGCAGATCACCGCGATGGTCGGGACGTTCATGCGGCCCGCGGCCATGAGCTGGCCGGGCAGCGTCTTGTCGCAGGAGGCGAGGCACACCATGCCGTCGAGCAGCGCGCCGTCGACCTGCACCTCGATGTCGGCGGCGATCAGGTCGCGCGTCGGCAGGATGTAGGCGCCGTACTTGCCGGCGCTGGTGATGAAGTCGCTCGGCGCCGCCGTGCGGATCTCGAACGGCAGGCCGCCGGCCTCGCGGATGCAGCGCTTTACCTCGGCCGCGATGCCGTCGAGATGGGTGAAGCAGCTCGCGAGCTCGGACGACGTGTTCACCACCGCGATCTTCGGCTTCTCCATGTCCGCATCGGAGATGCCGAGGGCACGCCACTGCGCGCGGCGGCCCGCCCACAACGCGGTGCCCGGCTTGAGATTGCTGCGCAGCGGCTTCTTCATCTTACGCCTCGACCAGTTCCGACATGCCGAGGAAGGCCCCGGCGGCTTCGAGCTTCTTCTGCAACGCGGCGACGTCCACCTTGCGCGGCGCAACGCCGGCGCTCAGCGCGAGATCGGCGGCGATGCCGGCGGCCTCGCCCATGATGAAGCACGGGCCCGAGACGCGCGCGGAGGACTGCGCCTCGTGCGTCATCGACGCGCAGCGGCCGGTGACGAACAGGTTCTCGATCTTCTGCGGAAGGATGATGCGATAGGGGATCTGATTGAACCCGCGCGAGCCCATGGCCGCGAACACGAAGCGCACGTCGCCGAACTCGTGCGCCTCCACCGGCCAGCCGTTGACGCCGATGCTGTCGGAGAAGTCGCGGCACTCGAGGATGTCCTCGACCGTGAGCATGTAGTCGCCGCGCACGCGCCGCGTCTCGCGGATGCCGATCTGCGGCGCGATCTCGACGATGTAAGCCTTCTCGAAGCCGGGCGTGACCTCCTTGATGAACTCGAACACGTCCCAGCACTGGCGCCGGCCCTGCACCTCGCCGTAGCTGAGCTGGCGGGCGTCGATGCCGCTGACGGCGGAGCCGTCGGGATTCTTGATCTGGGTGAGGTTGGCGCGCCATTCGATCGGGTTGGGCTGCGGGCGCACGATCGGCTTCTTGCGCGGGAACTTGCGGCCCTTCTTCTCCGCCTCCTCCATCAGCACCGGGATCTTCTCCCAGGCCGAGCCGGCCTTCTGGGGATCGACGCCGTTGATGCGGAACATGGTCGAGGGATAGAGCATGCCGCCCTGCCCGTCGCCGATCTCGTAGGGGGCGCCGGCCCAGGCCGCGAGGTCGCCGTCGCCGGAGCCGTCGATGAAGATGCGGCCGCGCACCGCGACGCGCCCTTCCTTGGTCTCGACGAACAGCGCCTCGATCTCGGTGTCGGAGCGCATCTGCACGGCCGAGCCGAAGGCGTGGTAGAGGACGGTGACGTTGGCCGCCGCCATCATCTCGTCGCAGACGATCTTGTAGGCGGAGATGTCGTAGGCCTGCGCCTGGATGCGCTGCTGCACGGAGAGGTGCGGCTTGCTCAATGCATCCATCGCGGCGAGCCGGTCGAGGATCTCGACCACGAGCCCGCGCGCGGTCAGCTTGTGCTCGCCATATATATTAGAGTGCAGCCCGCAGAAGGTGCTCAGGCCGGCGGCGGTGCCCGCGCCGCCGAGGAACCCGTAGCGCTCGATCAGCAGGGTCGAGCGGCCCGTCCGGCCGGCCGCCAGCGCGGCGGCGATGCCCGCCGGCCCGCCGCCCAGCACCACGACCTCATAGTCGCCGAATACCGGCACCTTGCGGGCGGGCTCGGACATGAATGTCTGGGACATCGCGCGTCTCCTCCGACAGGACGTTTCCGCCGCCCGGTGTAGTCCGCCGCCCCCGCCTGAAACAAATTCATTTTTTGCAACAATCCATGTATTTCATTCATGGATCACGGACGGCACGCCATGCGCAACGATCTGCTCGGACTCCAGGGATTCCTCAGCCTCGCCGACCACGGCACCTTCCAGCAGGCATCGGCGCATCTCGGCATCAGCCAGACCGCGCTCAGCCACCGCATCAAGAAATTCGAAGCCGAGCTCGGCATCGAGCTGTTCGCGCGCACCACGCGCAAGGTCAGCCTGACGCCGGCCGGCAACCGCCTGGTGCCGCAGGCGCGGCGCATCCTCGACGACCTCGAAGCGACGCTGCGGCAGGTGCGCAGCGAAACCTCGCCAGCCAACCGGCTGGCGATCGGCTGCATCCCGACCGTCGCGGTGCGACTGCTCTCGCGCGCGATCGCGCAGTTCAACGCAGCGCAGCCGCAGGTGGCCGTGAAGGTGATCGACGCCTCCGCGACCCACCTCCTCGACCTCATCGGCGCCGGCACCACGATCGAGTTCGCGGTGACGGTGCTGCGCGCCTATCGCTCCGACCTCGAATTCCACCCGCTGCTGAAAGAGGAGTTCGTGGTGCTCTGCCGCAGCGACGACCCGCTCGCGCGCAGGGACGAGATCACGCTCGCCGAGCTCGACCAGCACCGGCTGGTCCGCAACAGCGTCGCCGCCGAGGCGCTCGGCACGCGCGCGACCGCGATCCGCTGGGACTTCGAGGCGGAGAACGTCAACACCGCCGTGAGCATGGTGGAGGCCGGCCTCGGCATCACCATCATCCCGCGCCTGGGCGCGCGCTCCGATACGGACACGCACCTCGCCACGCTGCGCCTGCGCGCGCCGACGGTCGCGCGCAACCTCGGCATCCTGCGGCGCGGCGACTCGCCGCTGTCGCCCGCGGGCGCGCAGTTCGTGAAGCTGCTGGCGGGCGTGATGAAGTCGGCGCAGGTGGCGCACAGAACGGTGGCCCGGGTGTGAATTCGCGCGCGTGCCGGCCAAGGATTCCCGGGGCATGGCCTGACGTTGACCGCTCCATCGTTCCCTCACACCGCGCGCAGTGTCATCGTCCGCGACAGCGGGCGATCCAGTACGCCGCAGCAGTGGTGACTAAGCCGCGACGGCGGTGGCTACTGGATGCCCGCGTGCGCGGGCATGACAGGTGGAGAGACAGTGCGTCGCCGCGGTAGATGCGAGGCTCGATCACGCAACCCATGTCACCGCGTGTCGGCTCCTCCCACCCCCCACGCCTGCTTGAGCGCCGCGCCGACATCGGCCACCACCTCGTCGGCCGCTGTCACGAAGCCGGACATGCCGGCGAAGCCGTGCATCTGGCCGGGGAAGTGGCGGAACGTGACGGGCACGCCGTGGCGCTCGAGCGCGCGCGCGTAGGCCTCGCCCTCGTCGCACAGCGGATCGCAACCCGCGGTCGCGACATAGGCCGGCGGCAGCTTCGAGAGATCCTTGGCGCGCAGCGGCGAGGCGCGCCAGTCGTCGACCTCATGGTCGCCGTTGAGATAGTGCGCGCGGAACCAGGCCATCGCATTGGCGGTGAGGTTGAACCGCGCGCCGGCGCGGCGGAACGAGTCGTGCGCGAGACCGAGATCGACGGTCGGATAGAGCAGCACCTGATGGCGCACCGGCACCCCGCCGTCCTGCGCCGCGAGCAGACTGACCACCGTGGCGAGGTTGCCGCCCGCGCTGTCGCCCGCCACCGCGATGCGCGCGCGATCGAGCGCGAGGTCGCCCGCGCGCGCGGCGACCCATTGCAGCGCAGCCCAGGAATCATCGACCGCCGCGGGGAACTTGTGCTCGGGCGCGAGGCGATAGTCGACGGAGACGACGGCGCAGTCGGCGGCGTTGGCGATGCTGCGGCAGAGATTGTCGTGGGTCTCGATGTCGCCGAACACCCATCCGCCGCCGTGGAAGAACACCACCACCGGCAGCGTGCCGTCGCCGCGGCTGCGATAGAGCCGCAGCGGGATCGCGCCATGCGGACCTTCTGCCGCGAGATCGCGCACATCGGCCACGGGCGGCTGCGGCTGCTTGAGCGCGGCGCGCAACTCCTTCATCTGACGGCGCGCCTCGACCGGCGTCAGCGTCTCAATCGGCGGCCGTCCGGCCTTGAGCGCGGCATCGAGCAGAACCTGGGCGTCGGGATCAAGTTGCATGGCGGGGCATGTCCTGTTCGTGACTGGCAACGTGCGGCGATCGGCCGGCGCGCGATAGTGCCACAGCGCAGCCAGCGATGGGTAGCGGCGTGCCGCGCATGCGCCGTGGCCGCGGCGACGTGGCGCGCGGAAGAACTCCCGCGAACCTCGGAGCGCCAGCTTTGTTGTACCATCGCGAGCCTCGCGCGCACCTGCATACAGGCACGCCGCGAACGCAGGCCGAACCGGTCCCGCAAACCGGTTTCCACTTTGCGGGATCATGCTCTAGGCTCGCGCTCCGACGCCGCGTCGTGCGCGCGCGTCACACGCAGAATGATCGGGAGTGAAACGAATGTCGTATCGTCGAGTGCTGCTGGCCGCCGCCGCCATCGTCGCGCTGGCGGCGGGAACGGCCCAGGCCCAGGACAAGAAGGTCAATCTCAAGCTCAGCTACTGGGTGCCGCCGTCGCACCTGCTCACGCCCGGCTACAAGGAGTGGGCGGACTCGGTGCAGAAGGCGTCGAACGGCACCATCACCGTGACGCTGTTCCCCTCGAGCCAGCTCGGCTCGGGCGCGGACCACTATGACATGGTCAAGCGCGGCGTCGCCGACTTTGGCCTGATCAATCCGGGCTATACACCGGGTCGCTTCCCGGTCATCGGCGTCGCCGACCTGCCGTTCATGAGCAAGGACAGCCTCCGGGCTGCGCCGGCGATGATGCGCTTCTACAAGAAATACGCCGAGAAGGAGATGCCGGAGCACGTGGTCTGCCACACCTTCTCGCACCAGCCCGGCACGTTCCTGTCGCGCAAGCTGATCCGCGTGCCGGCCGACGTGAAGGGCCTCAACGTGCGCACCGCCAACCAGACGATGGCCACCTACATCACGTCGATGGGCGGCAACTCGATCCAGGTGCCGATCATGGAGGCCTACGAGACGCTCAAGCGCGGCATGGCCGACGCCATCAACGGCACCTTCGACAGCCTGACGCATCCGGCGTTCAAATTCGCGAGCGTGACCGAGTACACGCTCGACGTGCCGATGTATGTCGCGAACTTCACCGACGGCATCAGCCGCCAGACCTACAACAGCCTGTCGCCGGCGCAGAAGAAGGTGATCGACGATCACTGCACGCCGGAATGGTCGGCGCGCGTCTACAAGCACTGGTACGACGACCAGGTCAAACGCGAGGAGGACATCCGCAAGGCCGGCGACAAGATCACGAAGATCACCAAGATCAGCCCGGACGAGCTCGCGCTGTGGCGCAAGGCGGCGGAGCCGATCGTGGCGGCGTGGAAGGAGTCCGTGACCAAGGCCGGCTATAACGCCGACGAGGTGCTGGAGGACTTCAAGTCCGAAATGAAGAAGGCGGACGCGCTGTTCTAGCGGCGCGTCGTTGCAGGACAGATGAGGTGTTCCGGGCAGGCCGGCCGCGCGCCGGCCTGCCCGCTGTCCTTATTCCGCCGCGGTCGCCATGCTCGCCGCTTCCGCCGCGAGCAGGCGCGAGACGACGAGCCGGGCCAGCTTGGGCGGGCCGTCGACCTTGATGTCGATCTCGGGCGCGTTGGGCATGCGGTTCATCATGTCCTGCTGCGCGTTGAGCACGTCGACGTCTTCCTTGAAGACGTTGGTGAAGTTGACGAGGATGTTCTGGTCGAGCTCCTTGTCGTCGATCGCGAAATTGCGCACGAAGCCGAAGAAGTAGTGTGTCGACGTCTCCGTCTCCGGCGTCGGCGCGGACAGCGCCATGATGTCGATGCGGCGCGTGCCGCTCTTGCCCTGCGGCGCGCCGGTGCCGGTGTCGGCGACCTGCGCGAAGTTCACGGTGTGGCACGGCGGCACGAACTCGACGATCTGCCCGCGGTCGGCGTTGCCCGGATACTGGCCGAACTTCTGGTACATCGGCGGCGCCGGCCGGTCGATCACCCAACGCACCATGCGCACCTTGTCGCCGTCGCGCTCGGTGGTGATCGGGAACTCGGTGATCGCGCCGGTGCCGATCGAGGTCACGTGCACGTAGGCGAGATGGGTGACGTCGAGCAGGTTGTCGTTGACGAGCTGGTAGTTGCATTTGATGTAGAGCGGATCGGGCTTCACGAACGCCCAGTCCTTGTGCTCGGTCCACCACCAGTTGGGGATCTTCGCCGGGTCGGCCTTGGCCGGATCGCCCATCCAGATCCACACCCAGCCGTGCTTCTCGACCACCGGATAGGAGCGGATGCGCGCGTTGCGCGGGATCATGTCCTGCCCCGGAATCTCGACACACTTGCCGGCGGGATCGAAACGCAGGCCGTGATAGCCGCACTGGATGGTGTCGCCGATGGTCTTGCCGAGCGAGAGCGGATAGTGGCGGTGGCAGCAACGGTCCTCGAGCGCCACCGGCTTGCCGTCCTCGCTGCGATAAAGGACGACGGGCTGGTTGAGCAGCGTGCGGGCGCGGGGCGTGGTGGTGAAATCGCGGTCCCAGCCGGCGACGTACCACGCGTTTTGAATAAACATGGGCGCTCTCCTCACCAATATCCCGTTCCGCCGCATGCAACATGCCGCAGCGTGATTGCGCCTATCTTCAGGTCGCCGCCGAGCGCGGTCAAGGACCCGCAGGCGGCCGCACGCATCGTCCTGCGCAAGCCACGTTTCATCTATCGAACCAACACGCGCTGCCCACCCCGACGGCAGCGTCGAGCCGCTGATCGACAGTCCTGCCCACCGGGGCGAGACCACGATCGGATCAGGTTGCTTCGGGATCATGCTTCTCGTTCGAGCATGATCTTTTCCGAAAACCGGTTCCCACCCTCGGATCAAGTCCGAGGGCAAGCTTTTCGGGATCATGCTTTGCATTTGAGCATGATCTGGTCCGAAAACCGGTTCCCACCCTCGGATCAAGTCCGAGGGCAAGCTTTTCGGGATCACGCTTTGCATTTGAGCATGATCTGGTCCGAAAACCGGTTCCCACTTTTCGGGATCATGCTCTAGCATTCCGGGCAATCGCGGACGGCCGGGCCGCGATCACGCAACGACGAGATGTTGGGAGGAACGCATGCGATTTGCCCGAGTGCCTCTGCTCGCGCTGGCCGCGGCCGCGCTGGCGACCGGCGCGGCCCACGCGCAGGACAAGCCCGTCAACCTCAAGCTCAGCTACTGGGTGCCGCCCTCGCACCTGCTCACGCCCGGCTACAAGGAATGGGCGGAGTCGGTAAAGAAGGCGTCGAACGGCACCATCACCGTGACGCTGTATCCGTCGAGCCAGCTCGGCTCGGGCGCGGACCACTACGACATGGTCAAGCGCGGCGTCGCGGACTTCGCGCTGATCAACCCCGGCTACACGCCCGGCCGCTTCCCGATCATCGGCGTCGCCGACCTGCCGTTCATGCTCAACAACAGTTACAAGGCGGCGCCGGCGGTGGTGCGCTTCTACAAGAAGTACGCCGAGAAGGAGATGCCCGAGCTGATCGTGTGCCACACGCTCTCGCACGAGCCCGGCACCTTCATCTCCAAGAAGCTGATCAAGGTGCCGGCCGACGTGAAGGGCCTCAACGTGCGCACCGCCAACCAGACGATCGCGACACTCGTCACGTCGATGGGCGGCAACTCGGTGCAGGTGCCGATCATGGAGGCCTACGAGACGCTCAAGCGCGGCCTCACCGACGCCATCACCGGAACCTGGGACAGCCTCACGCACCCGGCGTTCAAGTTCGCGAGCGTGACCGAATACACGCTCGACACCAAGATCTACTGGTCGACGCTGATCCACGGCATCAGCCGCAAGACCTACGACGGCATGTCGGCGGCGCAGAAGAAGGTGATCGACGACCACTGCACGCCGGAATGGTCGGCGCGCATCTACAAATACTGGTACGACGACCAGGTGAAGCGCGAGGACGAGATTCGCAAGGCCGGTGACAAGATCACCAAGATCACCAAGGTCGGCCCGGAGGAGCTCGCGCTGTGGCGCAAGGCGGCGGAGCCGACGGTGAACGCCTGGAAAGAGTCGGTCAAGAAGATCGGCGCCGATCCCGACCAGATCATCGAGGAGCTCAAGGCCGAGCTCAAGAAGCAGGACGCGCTGTTCTGAGAAGGCGGGCCTGGGGGCGTCCGCCTCCAGCAGCGACAAGGCTTTCGACAACATGGCCGGGACCGGCGCGCAGCGCCGCGCCCGGCCATTCCGCCTTCGAGCACGTTTCCCACATCCGTCGGACTCGCGTGGAGATATTCCCGCGCCGGGGGCGTAAAGTAGCGGTCAACCTCACGCTGTCAGCCCGCAGGTCATGCGCGTGACCAGACCGATCGTGGTGAACCTCGACGACAGCGTCAGTCGCCAGGAATGGCTGGGCGCGCTGGCCGATCCGCGCGGCGCGCGCATCCTCGATCTCCGCGACCAGACGCCGAAGCTGCGGATGGTGGCAAATCGCGACGCACTCGGGATCTTTTCCGGCCGCGTCGCGGCGGCCGCGGACCGCGCAGGCCCCAATGTCTTCTTTCTCGGTTCCGGCGATTTCAACCACCTGACCTACGCTCTACTGCGCGACGTCGCGTCGCTGTGCACCGTGATCCATTTCGACAATCATCCCGACTGGGTGCGGATGCCGCCGCTGCTGACCTGCGCCACCTGGGTGAATTGGGCGCTCGCGATCCGCAACGTCGTCCGGGTGATCACGATCGGGCCCTGCGGTCATGATCTGCAATGGCCGCAACTCAAGTTCGCGAACCTCACCGCGATTCGCGAAGGCCGGCTCGAGGTCTTCGCGTGGCGGCAACCGCCCTCGCGGCTGTGGGGGAGCCGTCCGGTCGACGGCGCGTGCGTGCGCACCAAGGGCAATCGTCTGTACTGGCGCACACTGGCCGACGAGCCGTGGCACGATTTCGTCGCGGAGCTGTGCGCGCGCCTGCCCACGGACGACGTCTGGATCACGATCGACAAGGATGTGCTGGGCGAGGGCGAGGCGGTCACCAACTGGGACCAGGGCGAGATGACCCTCGACCAGATCCTGCGCGCCATCGCGCGCATCGCGCAGCGCCGCCGTCTGCTCGGTGTCGACGTCTGCGGCGACTACTCGCCGGCCCGGTTCCGCGATCCGTTGCGCGCCGGTATTTCGCTGTTCGACCGTCCGTTCGCCCGGCCGCCGCGCGCGGACGCGGCGGCGGTGAACGGGCGCACGAACGCCCGCATCGTCGCGGCACTGGACGAGATCCTGGGCTGACGCGAACCGAACCCGCATGCCGATGCGGGGCGGAACTGTTCGACGGAGTTCTGCACCCGCCCTCACCCGGATTGCGCGGAAGGCGCGCAATCACCTCTTCCCGGTGGGGAGAGGTGAGCAAGTGGCGACGCCGTGCGTACATCGATGGGTGAGAGCGGCGGCGCTTGCGGTCGAACACGGAGCGCGCAACATCGCACGGCCCCCGTTCACTGAGTGTGCGTGCGGAGACGGTCGAGGCCGGCCAAAGCCCGCGCCTCACGTCGCGGGCTTGAGCCGGGCCGCGAGCTCGTCGGCGATGTCGCGCGCCGCTTCGGCGAGACCCTTGCGCATGACCCCGTCGGCAATGCTGCCGCGCGCTCCGGCGCCGGCGTTCTGCCACGCCACACCGGCGATCAGCGTATGATCGCGCGTGCTTGTCATGCGCGCGGTCGCACCGTCGCCGTTGCGCGCGGCCTGCACGACCATACCGCGTCAACACCGCGCTCGCGCAGCCTCGTAAATGCCCCCGCATCGAGGTCCTCCGCATGGCGGACCTTGGCCCGGGGCATAAGGCTGGCCGTGGCCGCCGAATCGATGATCGTGAAACCCCTGTTCGCGAGCTCGAGGGCGACGGAATCCTGCAACAGGCCGCCTCCCGGCAGCATCGCGATCGTCCTGACCGGCACAGGTGACCCGGTCCCTGCGCCGCTGACGCGCCCGAAGCTGCAGCCCGCCAGCGCCAGTCCCAGTGCGGCAAGCGCGATCAGTCCCACCAGCCGGCCGGTCATGAGTCCCCACCCCCGTCGTCCGGCGCGACACTATACACGTGATACACACGTGGCTGAGATGCGCCGGCGCTACACAACGAACAAAGCAAGAACATGCTGCGCAGACGAGCCGCACTTGTCAAGCGTGACGCGTGCGCGCTCCGCCTAGCGGATCCTGGCGGCCACCTCGTCCGGGATCGCCTGCCGCGTCAGCTTGCCGTCCGGCGCGCGCACGCCCCAGAAGCGGTGGTCGTGGCCGCGCACCAGCACGATGCCGCCGCGCGTGAGCTCATGGACGATCTCGATGTCCTTCTCGCCGACGGCGGCGAAGCGGCTCTCGAGCCTGACCTTGTCGTGCAGCCGGCAGGGCGCGAGGAAGTCGCATGCGAGGCGCTTGAGCGGCACGCCGACCACGTGAAACTTCGCCTCGAGCTCGGGGATGGGCGCGCCGTTCGCCGCGAACAGCTCCCACATCGACTGGTCGAACCAGCGGAAGTAGTTGGGGTAGTAGACGGCACCGGAGGGGGCGCAGTCGCCCCATCCGATGACGAAATCGCGCGCGAGCGGGACAGGCACGCGAATGCCCCGCCGCCTACTTGTTGCGGCCGACGTCGTCGGCCGACTTGCCGGTCACGCCGGTGAGCATGCCATAGTCGAAGTAGGCCGCGAGCTTGGCGTTGGCCGGCACGTCCTTGATGAAGCCCAGGCGCTTCATGGCCTCGGCGGTCTTCACCGCGCTCGCGAAGTAGAGGTTCGAGTCGAGGATGATCTTGTCGGCGCCGATCTTGATCACCTCCGGCTTGAACTCGAGCCGCTTGGGGAAGTCGGTCTGCAGCTTGTCCTTGTGCGCCTCGTAGTAGGCCGAGGCCTTCACGATGACGCCGACCGCGTCCTTGACGAAGGCCGGGTTGCGCTTGAGGAAGGCGTTGTTGGCGGCCCAGGCGCTGTTCACGCCGCGGAACGAGTTCTGTGCAAGATCGATCGCCGCCGGATAGTAGCCGTGGCCGGTCGCGACCGCGTTGGCGGCGAAGGGCTCGAACACCGCCGTGCAGTCGATGTCCTTGTTCTGCAGCGCCTGCAGCAGCGGCGGGCCCGGCGCGGTGAAGGTCACGGCCGGGATGTCCTTGCGGCTGATCCCATGGGCGCTGAGTGCGTCGTCGAAGAACAGCTCGGCGGTGCCGCCCGCGAGGATGCCGAACTTCTTGCCCTTGAGGTCGTTCCAGCCGCCGACCTTGACGTCCTTGGCGCAGACGACGTTGATCGCCCCGCGCGAGAGGCCGGCCACGTAGGTGAAGCTCGGCGCGGCCTCGCGGCCGGCGGCGATGATGCCGTTGGTGTAGCCGAGCGTCGCCACGTCGAGGTCGCCGCGGCTGAGCGCGAGCTCGGTGTCCGCGTAGCGCAGGAACTTGATCATCTCGAGCTTGTACTTGGAGCCGAGCTCCTTCTCGACCGACATGATCGCGGCATCGTGGATCTGATGCAGGTAGCCGATCTTGATCGTCTCCTGCGCGCGGGCGGAGGAGACGGCGAGCGCCGTGGCAGCGAGAACCACGGCGAAGCGCAGACGCGAGCGGAAACGCGGCAGTGCAGTTGCGATCGGTGACATGTCAGGATCCTTTCATCCGATCAGTGATGGTCGAGGTGGGTGAGCGCCCGCCCGCGCAGCGCGTTGAACTCGGCGGACGCGAGGTCGCGCGGGCGCGGCAGGTCGACGTCGAGGATCTCGCGGATGCGGCCCGGCCGCGCGCTCATGATCGCGACGCGGTCGCCGAGGTAGATCGCCTCGTCGATGCTGTGGGTGATGAACATGATCGACGAGCGCGTCTTCTCCCAGATCTCGACGAGCTGGCGCTGCATGCGCTGGCGCGTGATGGCGTCGAGCGCGGCGAACGGCTCGTCCATGAGCAGGAGGTCGGCGTCCATGACGACAACGCGGGCGATGGCGACGAGCTGGCGCATGCCGCCGGAGAGCTGGCGCGGGTAGCTGCTCGCGAAGTCGCGCAGGTTGACCAGCGCGAGCGCCTGCGCGGCGCGCTCCCTGCGCTCGGCCCTGGACATGCCGAGCGACCGCAGTCCGAACTCGACGTTCTGCTCGACCGTCATCCAGGGGAACAGCGCGTTGGTGTCCTGGAACACGACGCCGCGCTTGGGCGAGGGCCCGGGGATCGGCCTGCCCTCGAACTCGGCGACGCCCGAGGTCTGCCGGTCGAAGCCCGCCAGCACGTTGAGGAGCGTGCTCTTGCCGCAACCGGAGGGGCCGAGGATGCTCAGGAACTCGCCGCGCCCGATCTCCAGGCTGACGTTGTCGAGCGCCTGCACCACGGAGTTCTCGGTGCGATAGGTGCGGCCCAGCGCGACCACGCGGACGACGGGGTCCGCGGCGCCGGCAGTATCGGCCATCGCGATCGCCGTCATGTCAGATGTCCGTCGTTTCGCGCCAGCGCAGGAAGTGCGCCGACACCGCGAGGATGATGCGGTCGGAGATGTAGCCGAGCGTGCCGATCGTCAGCATCGAGGCGACGATCAGGTCCATGCGATTGTAGTAGTAGGCGTTCCACAGCTCGTAGCCGAGCCCGGACTTGACCGCGACCATCTCGGCCACGATCAGCAGCACCCAGGACAGGCCCATCGCGAGGCGCAGGCCGACGAAGATTGACGGCAGCGCGCTCGGCAGCACCACACGCATGAGCGAGCGCGCGGGACCGGCGCCGAGCATCTTGGCGCTGCGCAGGTGCAGCTCGGAGACGTGGCGCACGCCCGCGACGGTGTTGAGCACGACCGGGAAGAACGCGCCGAGCGCGACCAGCGAGATCGCGGCGGCCGGGCCGATGCCGAAGAACACCATCGAGAACGGCACCCAGGCCGACACCGGAATCGGACGCAGCACCTGCAGGATCGGATCGAAGATGTCGGCGGCGACCGCGGAGCGGGCGATCATCGTGCCCATGATCAGGCCGACGACGGCGGCGGCGGCGAAGCCGATCGCGACGCGCTGCGCGCTCGCGCTTGCCGCATCGAGCCAGGCGCCGGCGAAGCGGTCGTTCGAGCCGAGCCCGAAGATCCAGATCGCCAGCGTCTTGACGACCTCGTAGGGCGAGGGAACGAAGCCGCCGCCGAAGTTGAGATAGTCGACGGCAAGCTGCCACAGCACGACGACGACGATCGGAGCGATCGACCTGCGCGCCAATCGGCTAACCCGGATGGACATCCGATCGGTCATGCTGCTCACAAACGGCGGCGCCGTAACATGTAACGACATAAATAGTTTGCGTCCCTAATTATACTGCCCTATCGTTTGCATGCAATATTCGTGCTAATGCGCGCGAAAATGCCGCTGGCACAGAAGGCTCATGCTGCAGCCGCGCCGAACCGGGAACAAACCTGCTTCGGCGGGCCGATTGGGTGGAATGGCGTCATGGATGAGCGACTTGCAGACCTGTCCGTGCTCGCAAAACGACCAGCCGATGCATGGCGGCGTGCAGGCTGGTGGGGGCGCAAGCCGTTGTGGGAGCGCGTGAGGGAGGTTGCCGAGCGCACGCCCGGCAAGCTCGCGGTCCGCGAATATGGCCGCGAGCTCTCCTACGGCGAGCTGTGGCGCATGGCGTGCCGCTACAGCGCCGCCATGACGCTGTCGGGCGTCGGCCGCCGCGACATCATTCTGGTGCAGCTTCCGAACTGGATCGAGTTCGTCGCCCTCGCGGTCGGCGCCGAGCTCACGGGCGCGGTGTTCTCGTTCTGCCCGGTGCAGTGGGACCAGCGCGAGACGCTGCGCGCGCTGCGCATCATCAAGCCGAAGGCGTGGTTCACCACCTCCGCGCCGCGCGAGCGCGACGACCGCACGGCGATGCTGCGCGGCGTCCTCGACACGCTCGGCGCGCGGGCTCCGCTGACCGTGCTGATGCGCGGCGCCGTCGTCAGCGGCGCGCTCACGGAAACCGACTGGGCCGGGCCCGACGAGGGCAAGCCGCTGCCGGCCATCGAGGGCGCGCGCGGGCAGGAGCCGCTCGAGATCGCGGTGACGTCGGGCTCGACCGGCGACCCGAAGGGCGTGCTGCACGTGCACGATTCCGCCATCGCCACCGTCGACTCCACCATCGAGCGCCAGGGCATCGGGCCGGACGACCTGATCCACGTGGCGCTGCCGGTCGGCCATACGTTCGGATATTTCTACGGGGTGCGCTGCGCCCTGCAGGCGGGCGCGGCGCTGCAGCTCCAGCACGGCTGGACCGTCGAGGAGGCGGTCGATCTCATCGGCGCCGGCAAGGCCACCGTCTCGCTCGGGCCGTCCGCCTTCATCATCGACATGATGGGGCTGCCGCAGGAGAAGATCGAGAAGCTCGCCTCGCTGTGGCTGTTCACGCTCTCGGGCGATTCGCTGCCGGGCCCGATCGTGCGCAAGGCGGCGCAAACGCTGCCCTTCCGCATCTCGCGCGCGCTCGGCATGACCGAGTTCGGGCACGCGCTCTCGACCGACGCGACGATGTCGGTCGAGGAGATCGCCGATACGCTCGGCACGCCGCAGCCCGGCATGACCTTCCGCATCACCGACGAGGCGGGCCGCGTGCTGCCGGCCGGCCAGGAAGGCCAGATCGGCGTGAGCGGGCCGTTCCTGTTCACCGGCTATCTCGGCGAGCAGGGCCTGAACCAGGACGTGCTCGACAAGGACGGCTTCTTCCCGACGGGCGACCTCGGCATCATCGACGAGCGCGGGTTCCTGCGCATCAGCGGCCGCCTCAAGAACGTCATCCGGCGCGGCGCCGAGACCATCCCGGTCGCCCTCCTGGAGGACGTGATCGCCTCGCATCCGGATGTGCTGCATGCGGTCGTGGTCGGCGTTCCCGACCAGCGGCTCGGCGAACTGCCGATCGCCTGCGTGCAGCTCAAGCCGGGCCGCTCGCTCGAGCTCGCGGACCTCGAGGCGCTGTTCCAGCGCCAGCACATCACCAAGAAGTTCTGGCCGTCCGGCCTGCGCCTCGTCGAGACATGGCCGATCGGCGCAACCGGCAAGATCGACCGCAAACTGCTGACGCAGCAGATCGGCTGAACCTCCATCGCGCGGCGGCACCGGACATGACCAATCTCATCTGCACGGTCGCGGACGGCGTCGCCGTCGCCACCCTGAACCGTCCGGGCGCGCTCAACGCCATCGACCTCGACCTGATCGACGCGCTCCACCGCCAGCTCAGGCTGTGGGAGCGGGACCGGAGCGTGCGCGCGGTCGTCGTGCGCGGCGCGGGCACGCGCGCCTTCTGCGCCGGCGGCGACGTGCGCGCGGTGTACGAGCATCGCGGCGACGACGCCTTCATGGACGCGGTCTATCGCCGCGAGTACGTCCTCGACGACGCCATCCACCGCTATCCCAAGCCCTACGTTGCGCTCATGTCGGGCATCGTGATGGGCGGCGGCTGCGGCATCTCGGTGCACGGCAAGCACCGGGTCGTCACCGAAAGCACCGTGCTGGCGATGCCCGAGTGCAGGATCGGCCTCTTCCCCGACGTCGCGGGCTCGCACTTCCTCGCGCGCTGTCCCGACCATGCCGGCATGTACATGGGCCTGACCGGGCTGCGCATCGGCGGCGGCGATGCCGTGCGGCTCGGCCTCGCGGACCACTATGTGCCCTCGGCGCGCCTCGACGAGCTCATCGCCGGTCTGCGGGCAACGGCCGACGTGGAGAGCGCCGTCGCACCGCTGCGCGCGGCGCTGCCCGCCTCCGCGCTGCCGCCGGCGGCGGACATGCGCGCGGTCTTCGGGCGCCCGTCGGTCGCCGAGATCATGCAGGCGCTCAAGAGGGAGACGGCCGGCTGGGCGGCGGACGCGCTCACGGCGATGGAGACGGCCTGCCCGTTCAGCCTGGAGCTGACGTTCCGCGCCATCCGCGAGGGCGCCGGCAAGACGATGCGCGATTGCCTCGTCACCGACTTCCGCATCGCGCAGCGCATCATGAAGATGGGCGATTACTTCGAGGGCGTGCGCGCGCTCATCATCGACAAGGACAATGCACCGCGCTGGAATCCCGCGCACCTGCGCGACGTGCGGCAGGGCGACGTCGACGCCTGCTTCGCGCCGCTCGCGAACGAGCTGACGTTCCCGGACGACTGACGGCCGGAACCGTCAGTCGTATGACGACTCCACCTCGCCGTAGGTGAAGCCGCGTTCGCTCGTCTTGTCGGGGACGATGATCCGGTTGTCGTGCCCGGGCAGCACGCGCATCTCGTACTTCTCCACCAGCCGGCGCACCTTCACCGCCGAGTGCGCCCAGCGCCGCGGATCCTGGTTGAGGATGCTCACGTTGAACGGCTCGGCGTAGGTGGACGACAGGTAGATGTGATCGGAGGCGAGCAGGATCCACCCCGAATGCGGCAGGTTCACCGCGACGCCCATGGTGCCCCAGGTGTGGCCCGGCAGCGAGACGGTCCAGATGCCGCGGTAGATCTCCTGGTCGCCGAACACGGTGGTGGCGCGGTCCGGCAGAAGGCAGGCGAAATCCTTGCGGGTAAAGCCCTGCGGGCTGGTCACGCCCCACAGCGTGATCAGGTCGTCGCGCAGCAAGCCGCCCTTCTCGTTCACGCAGCCGCGCAGCTCGTCCTCGTGCACGAGGATGCGCGTCTTCTCGCTGGCGGCGAACATCGGCACGTTGCCGGCGTGGTCGGTATGCAGATGCGTGATGACGAGGTCGGAGATGTCCGCCGGCTTGAGGTCGAGCTGCGCCAGGCGCTGGGTGAACAGCCCGTCCGGCCCGGGGTCGTAGGCCATGCGCTCGCGGTAGAAGTTGTTCTTCCAGTCCTTGTTGAAGCTGTCGCTCATGCCGGTGTCGACCACCATGCGCCCGCTGTCGTGCTCGATGACGTAGGCATAGACCGGATGCGCGACGTTGCCGTCCGCGTCGGGGCCGTGGCAGCACGGCATCAGGTGGCGGATCAGCGACTTGTCGGACACCGCGGTCGCCACCAGCTCCGCCGAGAGCGTGGTGTGGCCGCAGCAGAGCACGATGAGCTTCTTGGCTTTGGTGGTCATTGCTGCCTCGGATCGCCTACTTCTTCTTCAGTTCCGGATGAAGCTCGATCATGCCAATGAGGACCCCGCCGGTGCTCTTGGGGTGCACGAAGGCATGCCGGCCGCGCGAGTCGGAGAACACGTGGCCGACGATGGTGCCGCCGGCGGCTTTGACCTGCGCGACGGCGTCGTCGAGGTTCTCGACCTGCAGGCAGACGTGGTGCAGTCCCGGCCCGCGTTCCTTAAGGAACTTGTGCAGATGGGAGTCATCGCTTCCCGGACGGATGATCTCGAAGCGAACGCCGCTCTCCGGCTCCTCGAAATAGTTGGAGGTCACCGCCTGGGTGTGGATCTCCTCGAAGCCGGTCGGCTTGATCCCGAACAGGGCCAGGACCTTGGAGCCGGGCTCCAGGGCGTCGGACGCGATGGATACGTGCTCGAAGCCGGTAATCTTGATCATCTTTTGCGCTCCACGAAGCTCCGGCCGTCTATTTAACATGTAAACGATTTGTGTCGCAAACCACTTCGCCGGCGCCCGCCGCCGGGCCGCCCCGCGTCATGCGCACGCCGGCCCGTCAGCTCAGGGCGGCGATGGTCTGGATCTCGAACAGCTGGCCCGGCTTGAACAGAGCCGTCACGCCGACCAGGGTCGCGGCGGGGAAATTGTCCGGAAAGAACTCCGCCCTCACCTTCGCGATGTCGCGATACTGGCGCATGTCGAGGACGTACTCGGTCTCCCAGATCACGTCGCCGAAGCCGATCCCCGCCTGCGTGAGGATGTCGCCGAGATTCCGGAACGCGACACGCGCCTGCTCGGCGGCATTGTCGGCATGCAGGATGTTGCCCTGCTCGTCCCAGCCGCACACGCCGGAGACGAACAGCAGGCCCGAGCGCTCGTGCACCACCGCGGGACTGTATTGGTACTTTCGGTCCACCGGCTTCCTGGTATAGACATTCCTGCGCTTCATTCCTCGCCCCGTTTGCGGATGTCGCGATTTTCGGGATCGCCTTGCGTTTGCATGGCGATGCCAACTATTTGTGATGTTATACGCTTCTGCATATGGTGCGAAGCAGAGCCCGGACAGGCAGCGCAATGACCTTTCAATCCGCCAAGAGATCGTCGACGACTTCGGGCGCGGCCCGCCGGGCTGCCGCCGTCAACGGCGACGCCCACAAAACGAGCGATGCCCAGAAAGCAAGCGAGGCCCAGCTCGCGCTGCTGTCGGATCTCAGCTACGACGTCCTCACCAGCCTCGCCGGCTTCTGGATCAGGCGTGCGCAGCTCGTGGTGATGAAGTCCTTCGGCCAGCACGTCGCGGACCTCAACCTGCGGCCGGTCGAGGCGGCCGCGCTGGTGCTGATCGGAAGCAACAAGGACATCAGCCAGAACGTGCTGGCCGCGGCGCTCGGCACCGATCAGGCGACCATGGTCGCGATCTGCACGCGCCTCGAGAACCGCGAGCTCATCGCGCGCCGCCGCCTCACCTCCGATCGGCGCTACCAGGCGCTGAGCCTCACCACGGCGGGCAAAAGGGTCGCCGCCGCGGTGAAGAAGCGGCTGGACCTGCACAACGAGAACATCCTCAAGAACCTGTCGGCCGCGCAGCGCAAGCAGCTGGTGTCGTCCCTGCAGGCGATCGTGCAGCGCTGATCGCGCTGCGCCGCGGTTCCTGCTTCGAGATCACGCTTTCTTTCCCGCATCCGCCAGTTGCGCCACGCGATCGGCGAGCTTGTCGAGCTGCCAGTCGCGCAGCAGCGCCGCGGCGCGCGCCCATGTGGGCTTGCGGTTGCGCAGCGGCGGCAGCGGCGCGTCCGCGTCCATGGTGGCGATCGCCTTGTAGAGACGCAGATCCCTGGCCTGATCGGGAAACCGCCCGGCGGCGAGCGCCGCCTCGAGGCTGCCGTAGCTGCGCAGCAACGTTGCCGCACCGCTGGCGCCGACGCCGCGCGCGCCGGGAATCTTGTCGGAGGGATCGCCGCGCAGCGCAATGAAGTCCGGCACCTGCGCGGGATCGACGCCGTAGCGCTTGCGCACCTCGGCGGGCGTGATCAGGTCGAAGTCGCCGCCGCGCACGGGAAACATCACGATGGTGCGCTCGGAGACGAGCTGGAACGTATCGCGGTCGCCGCTGGCGACGACGCAGAGCCCGTCGCGGCGCTCCTCGCGCCTGACCGCCGCGGCGAGGAAGTCGTCGGCCTCGTAGCCGGGCGCCTTGGCGCTGACGAAGCCGAAGGACGAGACCAGCGCGGGCAGGATGTCGAGCTGGTCGAGCAGCGCGCGGTCGAACGCGCGGCCGGACTGATAGGCGGGCAGCGCGTCGTGGCGGTAGGTCGCGACATCGAGCGTGTCCCACCCGACCACGACGGCGCGCGGCTGCGCCGCCGCATGGAGCCGCAGCAGCGTGTTGGCGAAGCCGACCACGGCGCCCGCCGGCTTGCCGCCCTTCATGCGGATGGTCTTCGGCAGCGCGTGGTAGGCGCGATGGGCGAAGGAGTCGCCGTCGATCACCAGAAGAGGCGGCTCGTGGGATGCGCCCTGCCGGGCCATGGGGGGATCTCCGGCGCGGCGGCTATTTCGCCGGCTGCTTCTTCTCGAGCTTCTCCAGCGCCGCCTTGAGGCGCGCGACCTCGGCGGCAAGCTGCTCGGTCCTGGCGTTGGCGGCGGCGATCTGCGCCGCGGCCTCGCGCGAGCGCGCCTGCGCGGCGGCGTCGGTCTTGCGGACCAGCCCATGCAGGTACTGCACATTGCTCTGCAGGCAGCCGAGCTTCTTGTCGGCGCCCTGCGCGCGCGAACAGTCTTCGAGGCCGACGATATCCTGGGCGTGGCCGCGCGCCGACACAGCGGGGAGGAGGAAACCGCCGAGGAGAATGGCGGCGACTGGAATGGGCGTGCGCATGCACCATCGATAGCGCATGCCGGCGGCCGGGGAAACGATGGCGTGGCCGCGGTATCGACGTGGGCGGGGCGGACGCGGCGGCGATGCACGCCGGCGTAGCGGGGCGCGATGCCACACCGCAGGAACCATGCCGTCACGGCTCCGTTGACTGCATGAACATGATTTCCATTCCACGCGGCGGCAGCGAGGCACCCAATGGACGACGGCATGCGGTACGGCGAGACGCCGCAAGCGGGCGGCACGCGGTTCTCCAACGGCAAGAGCGGTGACGGTCTGGACCGCGGCTCGTTCGGGCACTCGATCGAGGACGCGGCACGCAAGGTCGCGGAGCAGCAGAAGCAGGCCGGCGCGGAGGCGCTCGGCCGCGTCGGGCGCGCAATCCGCAGCGCGGCCGACAGCCTGGGCGAGCAGTCCACGCCGGCGGCCGGCCTGATGCAGGACGGCGCGCAGCGCATCGAACATGCCGGCGAATCGCTGCGCAATGCCAGCGTGGACGATCTCATGCGACAGGCCGCCGGCTTCGCGCGCAGCCAGCCGCTGGCCTTCTTCGGCGCCGCGGCGCTGGCCGGCTTCGCGCTCTCGCGTTTCCTCAAGAGCTCCAGCGCAGGCGCCGGCTCCGATGCCGGGGCGCGCGCCACCCAGCAACAGTCCAGACAGCAGCAAGGTTAGGCGGAAAGGGTAGATGGACATGGCCATCGGACAATCGCGATCGATCCCCGACCTGTTCGGCGATCTCGTCCTGCAGGCGACGACGCTCATCCGCACCGAGGCGCGCCTCGCGCGCACCGAGATGTCGGAGAACATCAGCCGGGCCGGCGTCGGGATCGGCTGCCTCATCGCGGGCGCCGTGCTGCTCATCCCGGCGCTGGTCATCCTGCTGCAGGCGGCGGCGAACGCGCTGATCACGACCGACCTCACGCCGGCGCAGGCGGCGGGCATCGTCGGCGGCATCGCGCTGGTGATCGGCCTCATCCTGGCGTTCATCGGCATGCGCCAACTGCGGCCCGCGAGCCTGATGCCGAGCAAGACCATCAACCAGCTGCAGCACGACGCAGCCATCGCACGAGAACAGGCGAGAAACGACAATGACATCCAGCGCGCAGCTTGAACGTGACGCCGAACGCTGCCGGGCCGAACTGGCCGGCACCATCCAGGAGCTGCGGGCCTTTATGCGGCCCGGGCGAATGGTCGACGAGGCGATCGATTACGCCAGCGCCTCGACCGGCGGGCAGTTCGCCAGCAACCTCAAGGACCAGGTCGCAGCCAATCCGATTCCGGTCGCGCTCATGAGCGCGGGGCTGCTGTGGCTGATGATGGGACGGCGCACCACCGACGGCGCCGCCGCGAGCTCCAGCACGAGCGCCGGCGCGCTCACCCGCGGCATGCATGACGCCGCCAGCACCGCGGCGGGCATCGGCGCGAGTGTCGCCGACAGCGCGAACAGCGCCGGCACGCGCATCGCCGAGACCGCGTCGGGCATCGGCGAGAGCATGAGCTCGGCGGCGCGCAAAGCGGGCGAGGCGGCATCCGCCACGGGCGCGGCGCTCTCCGGCTCGGCGAACCGCGCCGCCGCGGGCGTCTCCGACGCGGCCACGCGCGCGCGCAGGGCCGGCGAGCAGGCGGCGGACACGCTGCGCGAGGACCCGCTGCTGCTGGCGGGGCTCGGCCTTGCCGTCGGCGCGCTTGCGGGGGCCCTGCTCGGCCACACCCGCGCCGAGGACCGGCTGATGGGCGAGGCGAGCGACGGCGTGAAGGAATCGATCGGCGAACTGGCCGGCGGCGTGAAGGCGACGATCAACGAGGCCGCCGGCGAGGCGCAGGAGGCGATCGGCGAGATGAGCGGCGGCGACGCTGGCAGCCGGCCGGCCGCGGCACAGCGGTCGGAGACCGACCAGCTCAGGAAAATCTCCAAGACGTCGGAGCAGGTGATCGCGCAGACGCAGGGCGACGACAGTCCCGGCGGCGAACATCCCAGCATCGTGCCCGCGCAGGACGAGAGCGGCGAGGCCGCACCGCGCGAGCGCGAGCGCGAGACCGGCGCAGGCCCCTCCGCTCCGGGTTTCTAGCTGTTGGGGTTCTAGCTTTTCACCAGCTTGCCGACGTCGACGTCGCGCGTGAGCATGTTCTGCGACTTCATGATGCCGGTCCAGGCGCGCAGCGAGTCGGCCGAGACGTCGACGCCGAAGCGCGGCATCTGCACGGTCTTCACCACGTCGAGCGGAAGCTTGAGGTTGCGCGCCGCGATCTCGCGCGCCGCGTCCTGATTGGCCATCACGAACGTTATGGCTTCCGCCATGGCCTCGCGGAACTGCTTCGCCGCGGCGGCGTGGCCGTCCACCCAGGCGCGCGCGCCGGCGAACACCACGATCGGGAGCCCCTCCTGCTGGACGAAATGAGCGATCATCGTGCCGGTGCCGGCCTTGATGATGCGGCTCTGGAACGGCTCGGCGCCGACCACGGCCGCGACGCTGCCGCTCTTGAGGATGTCGTTCATCTGCGGGAACGGCGTTTCGACGATCGACACCTGGCGCGGGTCGACGCCCGCCTTCTTGAGCCAGTCGACGAACAGCACGTGGAGGAACGCGTTGAGGCCGGGCACGCCGACCTTCTTGCCGACGAAATCCGCCGGCTTGGCGATGCCCGAGCCGGTGCGGGCGATGACGCCGAAGTTCACCTCGTCCTTGCGCGTGAAGTTGAGACCCGACACCGCGACGAGGTCGATGCCGGCATCCACCGCCTGCAGGAAGGTGGTCGTCGTCGCCATGCCGAGCTGGACGTTGTTGGCGATCAGCGCCGCCGGCAGCACCGAGTTGACCGAGACGAGCTGCGGGACGACCTCGAGGCCGTGCTTGGCGAAGATGCCCTTCTCGATCCCGGCGAACATCGGCGCCGTGTCCACGGTCGCGGTATAGCCGACCACGAGCCTGGTGGGCGCCTGGGCGTTCGCCGGCGCCAGCAGCGCGGCCACGGCAGCCGCCGCGAGCGCGGCGGATTTCCACACGGTCATCCTCGTTCCTCCCTGAGCAGCGCGCCTGTGTTGACCGGCGCGTCATGCCGGTCAGGCTAGCCCAGCGTGCGGCGCGGCAGAAACCAGACGGATGGCGGGGCTGCATTGCGTCGCGGCGACCCGCGGCACCGGCGGCGGCCGCGATCCGCGCATCCCCCAATTGGGTCATGGCAGGCCGGCAGGCGGACCCTAGCATCCGCGCATTCAGGCCAGAGGCCGTTTCAGCACCTAACAATTTTCATCTTGCGGCCGCGCGCGCCTAGCCCGGCTCGCTCTCGGAGCGGCGGATGGCGCGGCGCTCGCGCTCGTCGCCCGCGGGCGCCTGCAGCAGGCGGCGGAACTCGTCGCGCTTCTCGTGGATCGAGGCGATCACCGGCCCCATCGGCACGCCGACATCGACCAGCACGGCCTCGGAGAGCTGCAGGCTGGCTTCGATCGTCTCCGGCACCGCGTCGGTGACCTTGAGCTCGTAAAGCTTGGCCGCATGAGCGGCATCGCGCGCGCGCGCAACGATGGTCAGGTCGCCGCGCTCCTCGCGCGCCGCCCTCACCACCGCCTCGACCGCGTCGGGCGAATCGAGCGTGACCGCCAGCGCGGAGGCATTGTGGATGCCGCAGCGGCGCAGGAGCTCCATGCGGGTGGCGTCGCCGTAGAAGATCATGGTGCCGCGCTTGCGCTCGCGCGCGACGAGGTCCGGATCCGCGTCGATGGCCAGAAAGGGGATGTCGTGGCGCGTGAGCATGTCGGCGACGAGGCGGCCGACGCGACCGTAGCCGACGATGATCAGCCGCTTCTCGGTCTGCAGCGGCGTCAGGCTGAGCAGCGCCAGATCCTCCCCTGCCCCGGAGCGCGGGGAGGCGCGGTCGATGAGGCGCACCAGCAGGGGGATGGCGAGCATCGAGAGCGTGGCGGCGACGGTGGTGGTGGCGCCGGCGGCGGGAGGCACGACGTCTGCGACCACCGCGGCCCCGATGAGGATGAGCGCGAATTCACCGCCCGGCCCGAGCATGACGGCGGCCTCGGCGGCTGGCCGGCGCGGCAGGCCCACCAGCAGGGCGATGGCGAACAGGATCACCGCCTTGACGGCAACGAAACCGATGGCGACGCCGACGGTCGGCGCCGGATTGGAGATGACCTGCGACAGGTCGAGCCGCGCGCCGACCGAGACGAAGAACAGGCCGAGCAGCAGGCCCTGGAACGGCTGGATCGTGACCTCGATCTGGCGGCGATATTCCGTCTCCGCCAGCAGCAGGCCGGCGATGAAGGCCCCGAGCGCCATCGACTGGCCGGTGAGCGAGGTGATGAGGCCCGCGCCGATCGCCACCAGCAGGCAGGCGGCAACGAACAGCTCGTTGCTGCGCGTCGCCGCCACGAGGCGGAACAGCGGGCGCAGCAGCAGGCGGCCGAGGCCGACGAGCGCCGCCACCGCAAGGATGGCGGGCGCGAGCGCGGCGACGATGCCCGTGGTGCCGATGCCCTCGCGCGCGCCGAGCGCGGCCACCATGAACAGCAGCGGCGCGACCGCGAGGTCCTGGAACAGCAGGATCGAGAAGGCGGCGCGGCCGGCGGTGGAATTGAGGCGTTTGCGCTCCGCCAGCGAGGGCAGGATGATCGCGGTAGACGACATGGCGAGCGCCCCGCCGAGCACCGCGGCGGCGGCCGGGGTCTGCCCCAGCAGCACGGCGATGAGCGCGAGCACGATCGAGGAGACGATGAGCTGCAGCGCGCCCAGGCCGAACACCAGCTTGCGCAGGCGCAGCAGCCGTTCCCACGACAGCTCGAGGCCGATCATGAACAGGAGGAAGGCGACGCCGAACTCGGCGAGGTGCGCGATCTCCTCCACGTTGGTGATCGACACCAGCGACAGCGCGGGAATGTCACGCGCCAGCGCGCCCAGGCCGAAGGGCCCGAGCAGCACCCCGGCGGCGAGGAAGCCGAAGATGGGGCTGAGGCGCAGGCGGCTGAAGATCGGCACGACCACCGCGGCGGTGGTCAGGAAGAGCAGCAGTTCCTTGTAGGTCTCGAGGCCCGAAGTCGCCATGCGCGGCACCATAGCACGCCGGCCGCGGCGGAATTGCTAACGACCTCAATGCAACACGAGACGCGCCGCGAGCCCGCGCACGCGTGGCGCTTCACCCCCGCGTCCTGGCCGAGCGCCGGCGCGCACGCGGCCCCGTCAGCTCCACCCATACCGGCGCATGATCGCTCGCGTCGGGCTCGCCGCGCACGGCGCGGTCGACGCCGGCGGCCGTCATGCGCGTGGCGAGTTGCGGGCTCAGGAGCAGATGGTCGAGGCGCAGGCCGGCGTCACGCTGCCAGCGGTTGCGCATGTAGTGCCAGAAGGTGTAGACGCGCTCGCCCGGATGGGTCTCGCGGATGGCGTCGGTCCAGCCCTGATCCACCAGCTTGCGGAAGGCGGCGCGGCTCTCCGGCTGCACCAGCGCATCGTCGTCCCAGGATTTCGTCGGATAGATATCGATCTGCGTGGGCGCGACATTATAGTCGCCGGCGAGCGCGACCGGCACGTCGGCGCGCAGGAGCGCACGCGCATGCCCCTGCAGGCGCTCGAACCAGGCGAGCTTGTAGTCGAATTTCGGCCCGGGCTGCGGATTGCCGTTGGGCAGGTAGAGGCAGCCGATGAGCACGCCGTCTACGGCGGCCTCGAGGTAGCGGCTCTGGGTGTCGGCGGGATCGCCGGGCAGCGCCGTGCGGGTGACGATCGGCTCGGCGCGCGCGAGAATGGCGACGCCGTTCCAGGTGCGCTGGCCACGCCACACCGCGCGGTAGCCCGCCCGCGCGATCGCCGCCGCCGGAAACTGCGCATCGGTGCACTTGAGCTCCTGCAGGCAGACCACGTCGGGCGCCGCCGCCTCCAGCCAGCGCAGCAGGTTGGGCAGCCGCCGGTTGACATTATTAATGTTGAAGGTGGCGAGCTTCATCGGGCGGGCGGGCCTTAAATACCGGTGCGCGCTAAGGATTTATCGCCGGTTTTGATCCTGATCAGGGTGACCGCGGATTTTTCTGCCAATCTTTCAAGCACGTTGAATCTTTGGGAGCCGCAGGCCCATGGACAGAGCCGAAGAATACCGAAAAAAGGCCGCCCAATGCCGCCACATGGCGACGACCTTCGGTCGCGCGGAACATCGCACCGCCTGGCTGGAGCTGGCCGACTCCTGGCTCGCGCTTGCCGCCGCCACGCCACGCCAGCCGGGTCACCTGCCTTATGACGGCCGGCGCCTCGGGGGGCCGGGCTCCGACGCGATTCATTGAGTCCAGCCGACGTGTGAGCGTACCCCCTGCGACGACGTGCCTGTCGGTATGAAATTGCGGCGGCGGGCGCCCGCCACTAGCTAGTACTGGCATTTCCGCCGACCCGGACATCAGCCCCGCAATGGACTCGCTCCTTTCGCTTGCCGCCGACCCCGCCGCCTGGGCCGCGCTCGTCACGCTCATCGTGATGGAGGTGGTGCTCGGCATCGACAACCTCATCTTCATCGCGATCCTCACCAACCGCCTGCCCGAGCACCAGCGGGTCAACGCGCGCCGCATCGGCATTTCCCTGGCGCTGATCCTGCGCCTCCTCCTGCTCGGATCGATCGCGTTCATCGTCACGCTGACGACGCCGCTGTTCACGGTCTACGGCTTCGGCTTCTCGTGGCGCGACATCATCCTGATCGCGGGCGGCCTGTTCCTGGTGTGGAAGGCGACGCGGGAGATCCACCACCGCGTCGACCGCGACCCGGGCCCCGACATGTTCGACCGCCAGCAGGTCGTGCTCGGGTTCGGCGCTGCCATGGTGCAGATCATCATGCTCGACCTGGTATTCTCCATCGACAGCATCATCACCGCCGTCGGCATGACCGACCACGTGCCGATCATGATCATCGCGGTCATCGTCGCCGTGCTGGCGATGATGGTGGCGGCGACGCCGCTCGCCAATTTCATCAACGCCAACCCCACCATCGTGATGCTGGCGCTCGGCTTCCTCCTGATGATCGGCACGGCGCTGATCGCGGAAGGTTTCGGCGCGCATGTGCCCAAGGGCTACATCTACGCGGCGATGGCGTTCTCGGCGCTGGTCGAGGGCCTCAACATGCTGGAACGCCGCGCGCGCCAGTCGGGCGATCGGACATGAGCCGCCCTCCGCGGCTCTCCAAAAAAAGCGCGTACATCCGCTCTTTCAAAGGGATGCACGCGCACCAAATCGTGTCCGGTGATCGAAACGACCCGCGCTAGGCGCGCTTGCGGCGCTGGCCCGTGGCCCGCCGCCGGCTGTAGGGCGAACGGTTGGTCGGGCGCAGCGAGATGCCCTCGCGCTGGGCCTTGCTGCGGATCGCCGCCGGCGGGCGCTGCAGCTTGAGGCTGAGCACACCGGTCGGCGTGTTCTGCTTCGCCAGCGCCCTGAGCTGCTTCACCTCCGCCGGCGTCCACGGCTCGCGCGAGCGGCGCTTGTATTTCGGATTGGCTTTGCGCGGCCCGCGCCGCCCGATCGGCGAGCCCGGCCGTTTCCAGCTTGCTGTCCTGCTCGATGCTTTCGTCGATGTCCTGGCCATAGGCACCTCCTCGATGGACGGTAAATGCCAACCCGCGCGCATGGGTTCCTGCCGCCGCGCATATCGCCGCGCGCGCGCGTACCGTTCTCGCGCCGCGCGGGCCAAAAACATGCAGTCGGGTGACATGCCGCGGAAAACAACCGCGATCGGCGCAAGGGCGGCAAGTCGCGCGCAATGCCGATCAATCTTTCGGCATAGTCGTTGCAGGCTGGTGATGACGGGATAATAATTCGAACCGGACGGAAATAGGGGATAAGCGCAGCTATCCGAGCCCGGCGAGACCGCGCGCATATGCGTTGCGCACGTCTGCGTGAACGCACCATGGTACGAATGGCCGTGCGGTTGCGCTCAGCGCGTCGTCCCAGGTACGCTGATGGTCCAACGGACGGGCACGAAAAGGCCAACCATGGCGCCGGAGAGCGAGCTGACACAGTGCGCGGAGGTCGCGACGCAGCCGTTTGATGATCCGGAGGCCGAAGAGCGGCGCGTCATCGTCAACGCGCTGGATCACGGATTTTGCGTCATCGAAGTACGGTTCGACGCAGAGGGCCGCCCTTGCGACTACGTTTTCCTCGAAGTGAACGGCGCGTTCGAGCGGCTGACCGGGCTGCACGACGCCGTCGGCAGGTCCATGCGTTCGCTCACGCCGGACCACGAGCAGCACTGGTTCGACATCTACGGCGAGATCGCGCGCACCGGCGAACCCAAGCGCTTCGTGGCCGAGGCAGCGGCGCTCGCGCGCTGGTACCAGGTGCATGCCTTCCGGCTCGGCGAGCCCGGCCAGAACAGGGTCGGCATCCTGTTCGACGACATCACCGAGCACAAGCGCAAGGAGGAGCACTACGCGCTGCTCAACCGCGAGATCAACCATCGCGCCCGCAACATGCTCACGCTGCTCGGCGCGCTGATCCGGCTCACCGGCGGGGAGGACGTCGAGGCCTACAAGGACGCCCTGCTCGGCCGGCTCAACGCGCTGGCGCGCTCCCAGCAGGTGCTGTCCGAGGGAGGCAGCGATTTTGCGGATTACAGCGAGCTGATCGCGAGCGAGATGGCCCCTTACCTCGCCGACGACATGGCGCGCGTGCAATATCGCGGGCCCGAAGTCCCGCTCGACAAGCCGACGATGCAGTGCCTCGCCATGGCGCTGCACGAGCTCGCCACCAATGCGGTCAAGTACGGCGCGCTGTCGGTGCCGGACGGGGCGGTGTCGATCGCCTGGTCATGGGAAGGCGACACGCTGCGCACGCGGTGGACGGAGCGCGGCGGGCCGTGCGTCTCGCCTCCGACGCGCCAGGGCGTCGGCAGCAGCGTGATCGCGCGCTGCATCCGCGACCAGCTTCGGGGCACCGTCGCGTTCGACTGGCGCAGCGAGGGGCTGCGCTGCGAGCTCGCCGTCCCGGTCAAGCGCGCGGCGCCGTCCGCCCACTGAGCCGAGCGCGGACACTAGCGGCCCAGCACCTCCTTGAGCACGCCCACCGCCTTCTTGTGATCCTCGATGATGATCGCGGTCGGATCGGCGGCCTTGCTGCCGTCGTCGGTGATCAGGCGGCCGGGCCGGTCGGGCGCGCGCCCGAAGCCGCAGGGCGCGCCGAGCCCGAAGTCGGGCAGATACTTCTTCATCGTGGCGACCTGCGCCTTGAGCCCGCCGGCGCCGTGCAGATGGTGCACCGCGCCCATGTAGACGCGCGCGCCGTCGTGCTTGAGCGTCTTGAGCGGCTCGAAGAAGGCATCGTCCGCGCGTCCGAGCGTCGGAATGTGCAGGAACTCGACGCTGCGCCCGGAGGCGTCGACCGCCGCGTTGGAGAGGGTCACCGAGCCCTGCAGCGAGGGCGGCTGCCGCGAGGGCCAGCCGCTCAACGTGCCGAAGCACATGTGATGGCCGAGGTGCACGGCCTTCGGGATGTGCGGGCAGATCTCGGCCGCCGGCGCGCAGACCATCGCGGCCTCCTTCTGCGCGGCCTCGGGTCCGCGCTCGGCCAGCGCGACGTCGACCAGGCGGTTCTCGATGGCGAGGTCCCACTGGATGGCGAGGTCGTCGTTGGGGATCATCTCGACGATCTTGTCGACCTCGGCGCGCAATGCCTGCGTGAAGCCGGGCACGACCTTGGGCACGTCCTCGTCGGGGAAGAAGTAGCGCACCGCGCTGTAGGTGAGCGGGATGGCGACCTGGAAGCGCACGCGCTGCGGGATGACGCCGGCCTTCTTCATGTAGCGGAACAGCGCATAGGAGGCGACCGCGTCGCGCGCGAAGCCGAGCCGCCAGCCGGGATCGCCGAAGCGCACCTGCTTGACGCCGGGCTTGACGCGGAAGCCGAACTCGTCGTGGCGACCGCGCGGCCACCACTGCTCGACGCCGTTCTCCGGCTCGGGATACTTGACGGTCTCGATCTCCGGGTGGCCGTTGAAGACGCGGAAGGCGACGCCGTCGATCCAGTAGCGGCGCGTGCCGATCTCGCCGTCCGGCATGTAGTCGAGCCACGGCCCGAGCGCGCCGCCGAAGATCTCGAACGACTGCTCCGCAGTCTCGCACGGCAGGCTGCCGGGGAGAAAAAGTTCGCCGGACATGGAGTCTCCTGAGGGATTTCGACGCCGCGAGGCGCAGATGAGGCGCGCCAAGTCTGCGTCGCTTCTCACGCCATGACAACCACCGCATGCCGCAGTGCGGGAGGAATTGCGCGAGCACGACCCTCGCCGAAACCGGCGTCCGGCTTGTCGCGATCGCGCGTCAGAGCTCGATCACGAGATTGGGCAGCTCGTCGCGGTTGTGCGGGCCGGCGGGAAAGTGCGTCGCCAGCACGCGGCTGCAGCGCGCGATGGCGGCGACGAGGCCGTCGGCGGGGCGCCCCTCGCGCATCGCCGCGACAAGGACCGCGACCGCGCCGTCCCAGGTGCCGGGATCGACCTTCCGGTCGATGCCCGCGTCGGCGACGATCTCGGCATAGCGCTCGGCTTCCGACAGGAAGATCAGCACGCCGGTGCGGCGCTCGGTCTGGTGCAGGCCGTGCGCGAGGAACTGGCGCATGGCTTCCGCATGGGCGCGGTCGCGCTTGGCGCGCGCGGGCACGACCATCATCCGGATGCGCGGCAGCGAGAGCAGCAGCAGGCCGGCGAGGAACACGGCGAGCTGGGCGAGATAGATCACGCGCGCCGGCCACTGCGTGAGGTAGATCAGCGGCAGCGGCACGAGCAGTGCGACGAGCGCCGCCCACGCCAGCGGGACGAGGGCATAGCTGCTCGAGGCACGCGCGATCACGCAATAGATCTCGCCCGCGGTCTGCGTCTCCGCCTCGCGGATGGCCGCCACGATGCGCGCGCGGTCCTCTTCGCTCAGGTCCATCTCACCAGCTCCCCGAGGATCCGCCGCCGCCGAAGGACCCGCCGCCTCCGGAGAAGCCCCCGCCCGACGAGCCGCCGGACGAGCCCCCGCCCCAGCCGCCGGGGACGATCACCGGCGGACCGGCGCCCCACATGCCGCGCCGCCCCCGCCGGATGCCGTGGCCGCGCGACATCATGCGCACGACGATGATGAAGATCACGATCAGCAGGATGATCGTGCCGATGTCCACGCCCTCGGGCGCCGCCTCCGGGCGCTTGGCGGCGCGCTCCTTCCACTCCTGCGCATTGCCGCTGAGCACCTCGATGATGTCGTCGGTGCCGCGCGTGACGCCGCCCGCAAAGTCGCCGGCGCGGAAGCGCGGCAGGATCGCGTTCTCGATGATGAGGCGGCTGACCGCGTCGGTGAGCGTGCCCTCGAGGCCGTATCCGACCTCGATGCGCACCTTGCGCTCGTTCGGCGCGACGATCAGCAGCGCGCCGTTGTTCTCGCCCTTCTGGCCGATGCCCCAGTGACGGCCGAGCTGATAGCCGTAGTCCTCGATCGAGGTGCCCTGCAGCGACTTGAGCGTCACGACCACCAGCTGGATGCGGCTCTTCGCCTCCAGCTCCGCCAGCTTCTGCTCGATGAGGCTGCGCGTCTGCAGGTCGAGGATCGCCGCCTCGTCGACGACGCGCCCGCTCAGGGCCGGAAACGTCAGCGCCTGCGCGCCGGCCGCGGCAATAACGAGGAGAAGCGCGGCCGCAAGGCAGGCGAAAGCAGGAAACCGCAGCGCTCGCGGCATGAGGGCGCGCGCCCGCTAGAACTTCACGGCCGGCGGCCGCCGCACGTCCTCGGCGACCGTGAAAGTTTCCATCGGCTTGTGCCCCGCGTAGAGCGTCTTGGCCCAGAGGATGCCGGGGAACGTCCGCAGCTCGGTGTTGTAGGCGCGCACGGCCTCGATGTAGTCGCGGCGGGCGACGGCGATGCGGTTCTCGGTGCCCTCGAGCTGCGACTGCAGCGCGAGGAAGTTCTGGTTGGACTTGAGGTCGGGATAGCTCTCCGACACGGCGATCAGCCGCCCGAGCGCGCTGGAGAGCTCGCGCTGCGCGTCCTGGAACTGCTTGAACTTCGCAGGATCGGTCGCAGCGTCAGGCGTGATCTGCACCGAGGTTGCCTTGGCGCGCGCGTTGACCACGGCTTCGAGCGTCTCGCGCTCCTGCTTGGCGTAGCCACGCACGGTCTCCACCAGGTTGGGCACGAGATCGGCGCGGCGCTGATACTGATTGTTCACATCGGCGAGCTTGGCCTTCGCCTCCTCCTCCAGCGTCGGGATGGTGTTGATCCCGCAGCCGGCGAGCGTGACCGCGATCGTTAAAATGAGAGGGATTTGGAGTGCGAGGCGGCGGATGCTGGCTGTCATGCGTCTCTCCCGATCAGTCGTGCCGCGGCATGCGCTCCGGCTGATGAATTCAATATCGGAACTCCGGGTTCCGGCGTACCACCCCATCGTATCGAACCTTTGCCACGACCCGGCGTTGAGCCGCATCGCCTCAGACGCGGAGTCTGTCAATGAGCATATTCGGCAGCATCATGTCCGCAATTTTCGGCAAGGCACCGGAGGCCCAGGCCGGCACAGCCAAAGACACGACGGCGTCCCCGCCGACCGTCCCGGGCGCCGGCCCCTCCGGGGTCGACGTGGAAGGCGTCCTTACGCAGCTCGCCGCAGCCAAGACGGAAAAGCTGGACTGGCGTCACTCGATCGTCGACCTGATGAAGGTCCTCGATCTCGACAGCAGCTTCGCGGCCCGCAAGCAGCTCGCCATGGAGCTCAACTACAAGGGCGACACCAAGGATTCGGCGGCCATGAACATCTGGCTGCACAAGCAGGTGATGCAGAAGCTGGCAGACAACGGCGGCAAGGTTCCGGCGGAGCTGATGCACTGACCATGACCGGCGCACGCAACCGCGGCGACACCTCGGAGCGGCCGACCGAGGACGACATCCAGCGCGAGAAACTCGGCCCGCGCGGCGTGCCGGGCGCGCCGGACCCGTCGAAGATGACGCCCCAGCGCGAGAAGAAGACCCCCAAGCACATCGATCCGGGCCAGACCGCCTGAGGTGGAACCAACGCCGGGAGTGGCGGTTATCTGACACCGCTGCCGGCGTCATCGCTTCGGGCTGGATCGCTCCGCCGAACACGGCGATGATGCGGCGCAGACAGTGGCCGATCACACAGGACCCGATCACGCAGGAAGGTGTCGCATGAGCCTCATCTGGACGATCATCATCGGCTTCATCGCCGGCTTGCTCGCGAAATTCATCATGCCGGGCGACAACGAGCCGCGCGGCTTCATCATCACGACGCTGCTCGGCATCGCCGGCGCCTTCGTGGCCACCTACCTCGGCCAGGCGGTCGGATTCTATCACGCGGGCGAGGCCGCGGGACTCATCGGCGCGGTCGTGGGCGCGATCATCGTGCTGGCGGTGTGGGGCGCTTTCACCGCGCGCCGGCCGGTGTAGGCGGCAGCTCCAAGCCAAGATTTGCCGGGACATTCCGGCGCGAACGCCCGGCACGGCGTCGTGCGGCGCATTTGCGCATGCGCGCGCTGTTGTATTTCCCCGCCGGCTTGCCCATGGTGCGCGCGACGTTTGGGATCATGGTGAATCGCAACGTGCTTCGTCCGACAATCACGCTCCGCCCGACATTTGCCGCCGCCGCGCTGTTCGCGGCGTTCCCTGCGAGCGCGCAGACGAGCGACCTGTTCGGCACCTGGCAGACCGGCGACGGGCAGGCGCGCATCCGCGTGGAGCGCTGCGGCGCCAATGCCTGCGGCAGCATCGTATGGCTGCGCGACCCGGTCGACCGCATGACCGGGCGGCCGCAGGTCGACGACAAGAACCAGGATCCCGGCAAGCGCGGGCGGCCGATCCTGGGTCTGCAGATCCTCACCATGCGGCCCGGCGCCAACGGGGCGTGGTCCGGCCCGATCTACAACGCCGACGACGGCAATACCTATGCGACGACCATCACGCTGCAGTCGCCGTCGATGCTGACCGTGCGCGGCTGCTTCGCGCTGATGTGCGGCGACGATCGCTGGACGAAGGTCGAAGGCGAGCGCAACGAACGCAGACGTTAGGCCCCGCAAGCGCCCGCGCGCTGGTTCATCTCAATAGCCCCAGGCGGCCCAGTCGTGCAGCGACGTGCGCCGCAGCACGCGGCCCCCGTCGCGCGCGAGCTGCGCGGCGCGGGTGGCGCAGTCATGGTCGGGCGGCAGCCCGCAACGGCGCCAGCGCTCGCAGTCGCCGCAGACGAAATCAGTGCGCCGCCGGCGCATCGCCAGCAGGCTGAGCGTCGCGCGCAACCGCGACGTGGTCGCCAGCCGCTGCATGGTCTCGAGTGCACGCATGTGGTCTCTCCCTCGCGCTCACAAAACATATAGCGCGGACATCGTCCTTGATCGGGATCAAATGGAACTTTAACACGCCACGCCACATAACATTGCAACAACCGCGCAAGCGACTCGTTCAAGGATTCGCCACGCTGATGAACCACGCTTGAAGCATCGGTGCGGAGGCCATTCAGCGAACGTGCGAGATAAAGTCGGCTTCATGTACCCGCGCCGCGGGCGATTGCGCAAGATGCGATCGATCCGCAGCAAGTGAACCGGAGAGACCGATGGCCAGACCGCATTCGATCGCCGCCGCCATCGACAGCGCGCCCGTCGAGCTGGAGTTGCGTCGCAATCCGCCGCCGTCGCACTATCTCGCGAGCGGTGCGCCGCAGGAGTGCGCGCATTGCGGCAGCGCGTTCGGACAGCGTCAGCGCCTGCCGGCCTGCTGGCGCGGCGCCGACGAGCGCTACTACTGCAGCGAAGCCTGCGCGGACGCGGCGCGGCGAAAGACCGCAGCATAGCGCGGCCTCAGCACGGACTGCGGCGCGACGCCGCAATCCTCCCCAACCGGCCGTTCAGCCGGCGAAACCACCCGCATCGAGGAAGCGCTGCTCCTCCGCCGTCATCTGCCGGCCGAGGATCGGATTGCGATGCGGGAAACGGCCGAAGCGGCGCACGATGTCGCGGTGGCGCTCGGCCTGCGCGAGCTGCGGCGGCCCGAGCCGGCAGCTCAGCTCGACCGAGCGTTCCTGGTCGTCGATGCTCTCGGAATGGCCGAACGGCAGATAGAAGAACACCTGCATCTGCGCCTCGACCAGCCAGTCGTGGCCGACCGCGATGGCGGCGACCGCGGCTTCGCGCGCCATCGCGTCGGTCGCATACATGCGCGGGGTGCCGCGGAAGGCGTTGCGCGGGAACTGATCGAGCAGCAGCAGCAGTCCCAGCGCGCCGGTCGGCGTCGCAAGCCAGCCGACGCAGTCGCCGCGCGCGGCTTTCTCATGCAGCGCGAGGAATGCCTCGCGGAAGGCCTGATCGAAGGCCGCGTCCTTCGCGAACCAGCGCTCCGGGCCGGCGGCGCGCCAGAAGTCGACGACAGCGACGGCCTCGGCATGCGGCACGCGCACCAGCGCGAGGGTTGCCCGGGCCGCGGCGTTCACAGTTGCCCTCCCGCGCGCAGGAGCGATGCGGATGCCACCGGCATGCCCACCTCGCGCAGCGAGCGCGTCGCATGCTCGTCCGACTCGTCGGCGGCGGCGGCAAGCGCGGTCCAGTTCTGCCGCACCGCCCACTCGGAAAAGGTCGCGGGCGCGACGGACAGTTCGGCCGATGCCGCAGCGCCATCGACCGCGAGCGGCGAGACCGCCGCGTTGCCGGCCCAGGCGTAGAACGCGGCGGTCTCCTCGCCGATGGCGCCGCCGCGGGTGGCGTTGAGCCCGGCGGCAAGCACCGCCGGCGGCATGGGAACATAGGCGATGGGGCGGCAGACGACCGCCGACAGGCACTGCGCAAGCTGCGGGCCGGTCAGCGCCTGCGGCCCGCCGACATCGAAGGCACGCCCGGCGAGATCGGGCCGCGCCAGCGCCGCCACGACGAAGCGCGCAAAATCGTTCACGTCGATCCACGACACCGGCACGTCGGAGGGCAGCGGGCAGGCAAGCACGCCCTTACGCATGATCGCGCGCGCCGACCCGCGGGTCGCGAGGTTGTCCATGTAGAGCGTGGGGCGCAGCACGATGGCGGGGATTCCCGCTGCGCGCAGATAGGCTTCCGTCTCCGCCATGGCGTCGGCGAACGCCGCGCCTGCGGGTGTTCCCGGCACCGGTCCGCTGGTGTTGAGGACGAAGAGCTTCACGCGCGCCGCCTTGGCGGCGTCGATCGCGTCGCGCCCGAAGCGCGCGAGCAGGGCGCGATCGCCAAGCTGCGGCAGCGTGAGCACGACCTTCTCGGCCGCACGGCTGGCGAGCAGCAGGCGGGCCGGATCGGCGAGATCGCCGCGCACGATGTCGACCGCCTGGCCGAATGGATTGCGTGTGCCCGGGCGCAGGAACACGCGCACCGTGGCGCGCGCGGCGAGCGCAGCGCGCACGATGGCCGAGCCCTGCGCGCCGGCGGCGCCGTAGACCAGCACCGAGCCAAATGACTTCGACATGACGACCTCCCATTTCCCTGTTCCGGCCGCACCGAGCGGCTGCCTCCCCGGTATCGCGCTTGGCACCTGCTGAATCAAATGATACGATTTCAGCAATATGCTGAATGAAATTGATCTCTCGCGGGCCGACCTGAACCTGCTGACCCTGTTCGAGGTGGTGCTGACGGAGCGCCACGTCGCCCGCGCGGCGCAGAAGCTCAACCTGTCGCCGTCGGCGATCAGCCATGGCCTCGGCCGGCTGCGGCGGCTGCTCAACGATCCGCTGTTCCTGCGCACGCCGCGCGGGGTCGTGCCGACGGCGCGGGCGCTGGAACTGGCCGAGCCGATCGCGGACGTGCTGGCGCGAGCGCGCCGCGTGATCGCGACCGCCGAGCCGTTCGATCCGGCCACGTCGCGGCGGCGCTTCACCCTGGGCGCGCCGGACGGCGTGACCGCCGCCTTCCTGCCGCCGCTGCTCGACGAACTGCGTCGGACCGCGCCGGGCATCGACCTGAGCGTGCGGCAGCTGCTGCCGCCGCAGGAGCTGCGACAGATCTCACAGCGCAGCTGGGAATCGGCGCTCGCGGAGCTCGATGCACGCGAGATCGACATCGCCGTGCTTCCGGCAGACGACGTGCCCGCGCGCTTCGCCGGGCGCAGGCTCTACGAGGAAAGGTTCACGATCGCGATGCGGGCCGGACATCCGTTCGCCGACGATCCGAGCCTCGACCGCTTCTGCGAGATGCGGCACCTCGTCGTGTCGCTGCGCGGCGACCCTTACGGCTTCGTGGACGACGCGCTGGCGCAGAAGGGGCGCACGCGGCGCGTCGCGCTCACGGCCCCGAGCTTCGCCTACGCGATCTCGCTGGTCGCGCAGACCGACCTGCTGGCGGCGCTGCCGCGGCTGTTCGCGACGCTGTTCGAGAAGCGGCTCGGCATCGTGATGGTGGACCCACCGATCGCACTGCCGCAGTTCCCGATCTGGGCGGTGACGCCGAAGGCGGCGCTCACGGATGCGGGCGTCGCCTGGCTGTTCGAACTGGTGGCGAAGCACGCCACCCGGAGCGCGCCGAAGGAGCGCCGCCGGACGTAGCCGCCGGCGCGGGGGCTATTCGAAGCGCTTGCCCCCGTCGGCGAGCCTGCGCAGCAACGGCGACGGCTTGTGGCGCTCGTCGCCGGTCTGCGCGGCGAACTCGGTCAGCCGCTCGCACAAATATGGCAGGCCGGTCTCGCTCGCATAGAACATCGGGCCGCCGCGCCAGGCCGGGAAGCCGTAGCCGTGCACCCAGATCACGTCGATGTCGCCGGCGCGCTGGGCGATGCGCTCCTCCAGGATGCGCGCACCCTCGTTGATCATCGGGAACAGCAGCCGCTCCTGGATCTCCTGGTGCGTGAAGGGCCGCCGCTTGACGCCCATGTCGTGCGCGGTCTTGAGGATGATGCGCTCGACCTCCTCGTCGGGCTTGGGCGTGCGCGAGCCCTGCTCGTAGATGTAGAAGCCGCGGCCGGTCTTCTGACCCAGGCGCCCCATCTCGCAGAGCTGGTCGGCGATCGGCGCCTTGAGCCCGCTCGCCTTGCGCGAGCGATAGCCGATGTCCAGCCCGCCCATGTCGCTGACCGCGAGCGGCCCCATCGGGAAGCCGAACTGCATGAGCGCGCCGTCGACCTCCTGCGGCAGGCAGCCTTCGAGCAGCAGGCGCTCCACCTCGATGCCGCGCAGGCGCAGCATGCGGTTGCCGACGAAGCCGGGGCAGACGCCGACCACGACCGGCACCTTGCCGATCTTGCGGCCGACGCTGAGCGCGGTGGCGAGCACGCCGGTGGCGGTCTTGGCCCCGCGCACGGTCTCCAGCAGGCGCATGACGTTGGCCGGCGAGAAGAAGTGCATGCCGACCACCGACTCGGGCCGCGAGGTCGCACGCGCAATCACGTCGAGGTCGAGATAGGACGTGTTGCTGGCGAGGATGGCGTCGGTCTTGGCGAGCTTGTCGAGGCGGCCGAACAGGTCGAGCTTGAGCTGCATGTCCTCGAACACCGCCTCGATGATGAGGTCGGCGTCGGCGACCGCGGCGACGTCGGCGACGCCGGTGAGCAGGCCCATGCGCTTCTCGACGTCGGCCTCGCTGAGGCCGCCGCGCGCAGCGCTGATGCGGTAGTTCTTCTCGATGGTGGCGAGGCCCTTCTTGAGCGCCTCGGGCGAGGCCTCGATCACCGTGACGGGGATGCCGACGTTGGCGAAGCACATGGCGATGCCGCCACCCATCGTGCCGGCGCCGATCACCGCGACGCGCTTGACCTCGTGCGTCCTGGCCTCGGGCGGAACGTCGGGCAGCCGCGTCGCCTCGCGCTCGGCGAAGAACACGTGACGCAGCGCGCGCGATTCCGGCGTCTCGACCAGTTCCAGGAACGTGGCGCGCTCGCGCTCCAGCGCCTTGTCGATCGGAAGCTCGACGGCGTCGCGCAGCGCCTGCACGGCCTTGCCGGGCGCGCGCGGACCGCCGCGGCCGCGCTTGACCTGCGCGGCGATCACCTCTTCCGCCTTCTTGAGGTCGCCCTTGAAGGCGGCGAGCTTGTCGTCGCGCTCGCGCGCGAGCGTCGCGGGACGCTTGTCGGCGAGCGCGCGGCGCAGGAAGGCGACGCCGGCCTGCACGGGATCGCCCTCGAAGATCTCGTCGACGAGGCCGGCGGCGAGCGCGTCCTGCGCGCCGATCGGATCGCCCGCGAGGATCATGGCCGCGGCCTTCTCCAGGCCGACGAGACGCGGCAGCCGCTGCGTGCCGCCGGCGCCGGGGATGAGGCCGTGCTTGATCTCGGGCAGCGCCGCTTTGGTGCCGGGCGCGGCGATGCGGAAGTGGCAGGCGAGCGCAAGCTCGAGCCCGCCGCCCATGGGCGTGCCGAACAGCACCGCGACCGTGGGCTTGCCGGCCTTTTCGATCGCCGCGATCACCTCCGGGGTCGCGGGCGACTGCGCCACCTTGCCGAACTCGGAAAGATCCGAGCCGGCGATGAAGGTGCGGCCGGCGCAGGTGAAGACGATGCCCTTGACGGCGCTGTCGGCGGCGGCCTTGCGGAAGGCGTCGAGCAGGCCGGCGCGGACGGCGTTGTTCTGCGCATTGACGGGCGGGTTATCGACGAGGATGACGGCAAGTTCGCCTTCGCGGCGCAGATCGACAACGGCCATGAGGTATTTTCCAAACTCGGTTGGTGAAACGGCGGGCATCCTAGTTGGGACGCATCGCGGATCAAGCCCGCGCGCGATCTGGATGCGAGCTATGCGGGCGAACGGGCGGTGCGGCTGGTGATGCCGCAATCGCCGGCACCCCCTCACCCGACCGCCTTCGGCGGTCGACCTCTCCCCGGCGGGGAGAGGTAGGCGCTGTGCTTGTGGCGATCCCTACGACCATCCCAAAGGCGGAATAGACATTCGGCTCGTGCACGGCAGTGCCGCTTGCTTACCTCTCCCCGCCGGGGAGAGGTCGCCGCGCGTCAGCGCGGCGGGTGAGGGGGTGCTGGCAGTCGCGATGTCCCTCGCCTCGTCTCGCCCTCGCCGCGCCTCGTCTCGCCCTCGCCGCGCCTCGTCTCGCCGCTCACTCCGCCGCGGCGGGCGGGCGGTGCGCCGGATGGTCGGGCAGTTCCTCGTAGGCGGGCAGCGTGAGGAAGGGCGCGAACTCTCCCGCCAGCGTCATGTCGGAGAACAGGCGGATCGCCGCGTCGAAATGGCCGCGGTCATAGACCTGCGGCGTGAGCGCCTCGCGCAGGCGCGCCATCTCGTCGGCGAGCAGCGCGCGGAACAGGTCCGGCGTGACCTGCCGCCCGTCATCGAGCTTTGCGCGGTGGCCGATCCATTGCCAGAGCTGCGCGCGGCAGATCTCCGCCGTCGCCGCGTCCTCCATCAGGTGATAGAGCGGCACAGCGCCGCGCCCGCCGAGCCAGGCCTCGATGTACTGCACGCCGACGCGGATGTTCTCGCGCAGGCCCTGCTCGGTGCGCGCGCCCTGGTGCATCTCCAGCATCTCGTCGGCGCCGATGGTCACGTCCTCGCGCAGGCGGTCGAGCTGGTTCGGCTGCGGCATCAGGCGGTCGAACACGTCCTTCGCCACCGGCACGAGATCGGGATGCGCCACCCAGGTGCCGTCGTGGCCGTCTCCGGCCTCGCGCTCCTTGTCGGCGCGCACGCGCGCGAACGCCGCTTCATTGGCGGCGGGATCGCCCTTGACCGGAATCTGCGCCGCCATGCCGCCGAGGGCGAAGGCGCCGCGACGATGGCAGGTCTGGATCAGCTTGAGCGAATAGGCGCGCAGGAACGCGCGGTCCATGGTCATGACGCGGCGGTCGGGCGTGAGGAAGCGCGCCTGCCGCGCCAGGCACTTGATCGCGGAGAAGATGTAGTCCCAGCGCCCGCAGTTGAGCCCGACGATGTGCTCGCGCATCTCGTAGAGGATCTCGTCCATCTCGAAAGCGGCCGGCAGCGTCTCGATCAGCACCGTCGCCTTGATCGACCCGCGCGGCAGGTCGAGCGCGGCCTGCGCATGGCGGAACACGTCGTTCCACAGCCGCGCCTCGAGATGGCTCTCCAGCTTGGGCAGATAGAAATACGGCCCGCTGCCCTCACCGAGCGCGGCGCGCGCGTTGTGGAAGAGGTAGAGGCCGAAGTCGACGAGCGCGCCGGCCATCGGCTCGCCGCCGACGGTGATGTGCGCCTCGGGCAGGTGCCAGCCGCGCGGGCGCACGATCAGCACCGCCGGGCCGGGCTTGAGCGCATAAGCCTTGCCGCTGGCGGGATCGGCGAAGTCGAGACGTCCGGCCCAGCGGTCGCGCAGGTTGATCTGGCCTTCGATGACGTTGGCCCAGGTCGGCGTCGTCGCGTCCTCGAAGTCGGCCATGTAGACGCTGGCGCCGGAGTTGAGCGCGTTGATGATCATCTTGCGGTCGACGGGACCCGTGATCTCGACGCGGCGGTCCATGAGGTCGGCGGGAATCGCCGCGACCCGCCAGTCGGCCGCGCGCACGTCGGCGGTCTCGCCGAGGAAACGCGGCACCGCGCCGGCGTCGAACTCGGCCTGGCGCGCGGCGCGCCGCGCCAGCAGCTCGCGGCGGCGGGCGTCGAAGTTGGCGTGCAGGCCGGCGAGGAAGCGCAGCGCCGCCGGCGTCAGGATGCCGCGCGCACGCTCGTCGAGAGGACCGAGGATCTCAACAGTGGCCATCGCTCGTCTCCCTGCCGCTCAGGCGGCGTTCTGCGCAACAATGAGGAAGCGCGCGGTCGCGATCGACTTGTTGGCGTAGGACACGCGCTCCCATTCGGACTTGGCCCTCTCCGCGCAATCGAACGGGCCGAGGATGGTTTCGGTGCCGTTGCGCAGCGCGTCGAACTCGAGGTCGCGGTAATTGCCGCCGATGACGAAGTAACGCGGGTGCTGCATGTGAGCCTCCTGTGGCTGAAATGGTGCGGTTGCGAGGAGGTTCGGGCTGCGCCCTCCTCGCACCCTTGCGTCACGCGGCGTGCGCCTTCTCGCGCGCGGCGCTGGTGAACTGTGCGGCTTCCGTCGATTCGCGCATCGCCGCGGTCGAGGCGGCGCCGCCGCTGATCGCCATCGCCACCTGGTCGAAGTAGCCGGTGCCAACCTCGCGCTGGTGGCGCGTGGCGGTGTAGCCCGAAGCTTCCGAGTCGAACTCGGCCTGCTGCAGCTCTGAGTAGGCAGCCATGCCGCGGTCGCGATAGCCCGACGCCAGCGTGAACATCGAGTGGTTGAGCGCGTGGAAGCCGGCGAGCGTCACGAACTGGAACTTGTAGCCCATGGCGCCGAGCTCGCGCTGGAACGTGGCGATGGTCTGCGCATCGAGCTTGGCGCGCCAGTTGAACGAGGGCGAGCAGTTGTAGGCGAGCAGCTTGCCGGGGAACTTGTCGTGCACCGCCTCGGCGAAGGCGCGTGCCTCCTCAAGATCGGGATGCGAGGTCTCCCACCACAGAAGGTCGGCGTAGCGCGCATAAGCGAGGCCGCGCGCGATGCAGTGGTCGAGGCCGGTGCCGGCCTTGAGGCGGAAGAAGCCTTCCGGCGTGCGGCTGTCCGGCTCGATGAAGGGCCGGTCGCGCTCGTCCACGTCGGAGGTGATCAGCCGCGCCGACTCCGCGTCGGTGCGCGCCACCACCAGCGTGGGCGTGCCCATGACGTCGGCGGCGAGCCGCGCGGCGACGAGGTTGCGCTCGTGCGCGGAGGTGGGGATCAGCACCTTGCCGCCGAGATGGCCGCACTTCTTCTCGGAGGCGAGCTGGTCCTCGAAGTGAACGCCGGCGGCGCCCGCCTCGATGAAGGCCTTCATGATCTCGAACGAGTTGAGCGGGCCGCCGAACCCGGCCTCGGCGTCGGCGACGATCGGCGCGAACCAGTCGCGCTTGGCGCCGCCCTCGGCGTGCTCGATCTGGTCGGCGCGCTGCAGCGTGCGGTTGATGCGGCGGCAGAGCTCGGGGCCGGCGTTGGCGGGATAGAGGCTCTGGTCGGGATACATCGCGCCCGCCGTGTTGGCGTCGGCGGCGACCTGCCAGCCCGAGAGATAGATCGCCTGCAGGCCGGCGCGCACCATCTGCATGGCCTGGTTGCCGGTGACGGCGCCAAGCGCCGCAACGTACGGCTCGCGCTGCAGAAGCTGCCACAGCCGGTTGGCGCCGCGCTCGGCGAGGCTGTGCGAGACGCGGAAGCTGCCGCGCAGGCGGCGCACGTCATCGGCCGAATAGGGCCGCGCGATGCCGTCGAAGCGGCCCTTCGGCGAATTGGGGATCAGGCTGTCGAAATCGGGCATCGGGGTCGCCTCTGCTGCTGAAATGTGGTGTCACGACCCTAACGCCGGCACCCCGATTCCGTAACTCATTGAGACACAACGAAAAAGGCAATTTGTCGAAAGCCTACATTGTGAAGTTTGTAAATCCGTGACAGATTTACACCCATGAGCGACCAGAGCGCGGTCGAGAAAAAACTGTTCCTCGGCGTGAAGCTCAAGCGGCTGCGCCGCGACCTCGGGCTGACGCAGGCGCGCATGGCGGAGGACCTCGGCGTGTCGCCGAGCTACCTCAACCTGCTCGAGCGCAACCAGCGACCGGTGACGGCGCAGGTGCTGCTGCGCCTCGCCGACACCTACGACCTCGACATCAAGGCGCTGTCGAGCGCGGCCGAGATTTCCGACGTCACCGGCCTCAACGAAGTCTTCGCCGACCGCCTGTTCGCCGACCTCGGCGTGCCGCGCCACGAGATCGCGGAGGTCGCCGCCAACGCGCCCGGCATCGCCGAGGCGATCGTGCGGCTCTATCAGTCCTATCTCGCGCGCAAGCGGCTCGCCGACCTCGGCGCGTTCGACCGCGACGACGGCGCGACCGAGGCGCGCGTGTCGATGCCGTCCGACTGGGTGCGCGACTTCATCCAGGGCGAGAAGAATTATTTCGCGGAGCTGGAGGAGGCGGCGGAAGACCTCGTCGCGACGATCAACGCCGAGCCGCACACGTTCACCGCCATGGCGAGCCAGTGGCTCGCGGCGCGCGGCATCGGCGTCAAGGTCGTGCCGATGGACGTGCTCGGCGGCTACGTGCGCCGCTTCGACCGCCACCGCAAGCGGCTGATGCTGTCGGAGACCCTGGCCGAGAGCGGGCGCGCCTTCGCCATCGCCTACCAGATCGCGCTCGGCGAGCATCACGAGCGCATCGCCGCGCTGGTGGCGCGCGCCGCGCCACCAGACCAGCCCACGCGCAACCTGCTGACGGTGTCGCTCGCCAACTATCTCGCCGCCGCGATGCTGATGCCCTACGGCGCGTTCCACGCGCTCGCCGAGAAGACCCTGCACGACGTCGACGCGCTCGGCGCGCGTTTCGGCACCAGCTTCGAGCAGGTGTGCCACCGCCTCACCACGCTGGCGCGCCCGGGCGCGCGCGGCATCCCGTTCTTCATGCTGCGCGTCGACACCGCCGGGAACATTTCCAAGCGCTTCGCCGGCGCGGCCTTCCCGTTCTCGCGCTTCGGCGGCACCTGCCCGCGCTGGAACATCCACGCCAGCTTCAAGACGCCCGGCCGCACGGTCACGCAGATCGTCGAGACGCCGGACGGGGCGCGCTACTTCACCTTCGCGCGCACGGTGCAGCGCGTCGGCGTTGCGCATGCGAGCGAGGAGGCCGAGCTCGCGGTCGGCATGGGCTGCGAGATGAAGTACGCGCCGCGGCTCGTCTATGCGCGCGGGCTCGACCTCGCCGCGCCGATCGTCACGCCGATCGGCCCGGCCTGCCGCATCTGCGAGCGCACCGCCTGCCCGCAGCGCGCCGCCGAACCGATCGCGCGCACGCTGGTGCTGGACGATTTCTCCAAGTCGGTGACGCCCTATCCGTTCTCGGGGTGAGGGATTGGCGAGCCCTCGCCGCACGCAGGGCCGGCTCCCCCTCCCTGTCCCTCCCCCCGCAAGCGGGGGGAGGGAAAGCAAGAACCGCGACGCGGTGACTTGAAACAGGGCACACCCCTGTTTGACTCGCAGCCCGCTACCGCTCGATGCTGCGCGGCATGGGGCACGGCTCACACCAACTCAGCGAATACGGCAGGGCTCTGCCGGCGCTCGCCCTCATCGGCCTCGCGTGGATGTGGGCCCTGTCCGCCGCCGCACAGCCACATGTCCAGCCCAGCACGCAGCCAAGTGCACAGCCAAGTGCGCAGCCGCCACCCGCGCCGATCGACAGCGCCCCGCTCGCCGCGCCCGAGAACCCTGCCCCCGCCGCTCCCGCGCCGGCCGAACCCGTGCCCATTTCGCGCGAGGACGCCGCCGCCAGCGGCGCCTATTACTACGCGCGCCGCTGCGCCGGCTGCCACGGCGCGGACGGGCGCGGCACGCCGATCGGCTTCCCGCTGGTCGGCCGCCCGGCCGGCCCGCTCGGCACGAACGCGCTGATCGAGGCGCTGCGCTTTCCCTTGCAGAACATGCCGCGCTTCGGGCGCGACGTGATCAGCGACGACGTGGCGCGGCTGATCGGCTTTCACCTCGCGATCCTGGAGAACGCCGCCAGCGGCGCGCCCGTGCCCGCGCCGCCGCAGGTGGACGCCGCCGCGCTGCGCGTCGCCCCCTCGCTGCCGCCGCCGCCCGAGGTCGCGCCCGCGCCGGCCGGCAGCTACGAGCTGCGCGAATTCGAAAGCCCGTGCGGGGCGGGCGCGGACAGCGCGATCGCGCCCGACGGGCGCGTCTGGTTCGCGGGCATCGCGCGCAACGTGCTGGCGCAGTTCAATCCGCGCACGGGCGAGTTCCGCTGCCACCCGCTGCTGACCCGCAACGGCCGGCCCCACGGCGTCGCCGTCGACCGCGACGGCTTCGTCTTCGTCACGCTCACCGGCCTGCCCGACAACAAGGTCGCGATGTTCGACGCGAGGAGCGAACTCTTCGTCGAGTACCAGATGCCGGCGCGGCCGCAGCCGCTGGTCTATCCGAGCGCGCTCGCCTTCGACAACGAGCGCAATGCGCTGACGACGTTCGAGTACGGCGACGCCATCGGCCGCATTGACCGGCGCACCGGCGCAGTGACGTCGTTGCCGCTGCCCACGCGCCACGCGCGGCCGACCGGCATCGCGATCGCGCGCAACGGCCACGTGCTGGCGGCGGAACTCACCGGCAACCGGATCCTCGACTACGACCCGAAGACGGGCCGCACCGTCGAGCACGTGCATCCGCGCGCCAGCGAGGACCCCGGGCTGCGCGCGCTCGCGATCGACTCGAAGGGCAACGTCTGGGTCGCGGAGCACGAGTTCGGATCGATCGGCGTGTTCGAGCCCCGCACGCAGCGCTGGAGGAGCTTCCGCGCACCGGCGAACGGCGGCGCGGCGCGCGGGGTCGCGGCGATCGCGGTCGATGCGCGCGACGGGATCTGGTTCAGCCACCACGGCGGCAACTACATCGGCCGCTTCGATCCGCGCACCGAGACGTTCTCGGTCTATCCGCACCAGAGCCGCGACGTCGCCTGCCTGAGCCTCGACATCGCCAAGGACGGGGCGCTGTGGTGCATGGGCTCGGGCGCGGCGGTGCTGACGCGGCTCGCGGTGAAGTGAAGCGCCTCGACCCTTTCGGTCGGGCCATCGCCACCATCGGCTCTTAGCGCCCCTCACCCGGCATGCTGCGCATGCCGACCCTCGGGTCGTGGCCCGAGGGCAGGCTCTCTCCCCAACGGGGAGAGGTGGGGCCGTGCCTCGTTGCATGTTGCGTGCATGACCGCACGCACCGGCGAGCAACGGCAGGCACAGCTTCGCCGCTTGCTCACCTCTCCCCGTTGGGGAGAGGTCGCCGCGCGTAGCGCGGCGGGTGAGGGGGCGCAAAACTCTCCGTTGCCCGCAAGAGCGCACAGATAATCGCCTTGCCGAAGGGCGATGGAGAACGCGGCGCTTCGAGCGCGCTGGTCCTTCGGACACTACTCCTGCGGCCCGCCTTCCCAGCGCTTGATCTTGGTGTCGATGTCGAAGAAGTCGAGCAGCCGCCCGACGGTGTGGTTGATGATGTCGTCCACCGTCTTCGGCTTGTTGTAGAGCGCCGGCACGATCGGCGCGACCACGGCGCCCATGTCGGAGAGCGTGACCATGGTGCGCAGGTGGCCGCCGTGCAGCGGGGTCTCGCGCACGGCGAGCACGAGACGGCGCTTCTCCTTGAGCACCACGTCGGCGGCGCGCGAGAGCAGCGAGGTGGTCACGCCGGTGGCAATCTCGCTCATGGAGCGGATCGAGCACGGCGCGATCACCATGCCCATGGTCTTGAACGAGCCCGAGGAGATCGACGCGCCGATGTCGCCGATCGGGTGCACGACCGAGGCCAGCGCCTTGACGTCCTTGGGCTTGTAGTCGGTCTCGTAGGCCATGGTGAGCTCGGCCGACTTGCTCATCACGACATGGGTCTCGACATCCTTCACCGCGCGCAGCATCTCCAGCATGCGCACGCCGTAGACGACGCCGGAGGCGCCGGAGATGCCGACGATCAGCCGGCGCGGCTCACTTCTCATGGACCTGCTCTTTGAGCGCGCGCACGAAGGCGTCGACCGCGGCCTGCGGGAACTCCTTGCCGAGCACGCCGGCGAACACGGCGAGATTGGCGCGAGCGGCCTCCTCGGCCGTGGCCGTGGCGGCCGGCTTGAACGCCTGCGCCAGCGCGCCCATGGCGTTGAGCTGGAGCTGCTCGCCCTCGATCTCGAGCGCCTGGATCTTCTTGCGATAGGCCTGGGCGGCCTCGTTCTCGACGAGCGGGACGTTCTCCTTGAGCAGGCGGCGCACGCCGCGGATCGGCACCACGACCTGATGCTGCCAGCCCTTGGAGACGTCGCTGACGCGCCGGACCTCGTCGGCGCCGAGCGCGCGCTTGTGGCCGGCCATCCACATCAGGAACAGGATCATGTTCACGTCGATCCCGATCTTGTCCTGCAGGGTGATCGCCGCCTCGGAGACGCCCTGCTGGCGATAGTAGCCGAGCACGAAGTCCCAGATCGGCGTTTGCATGTCAGTCATGTCAACTCCAGGCGCTTTCCGATTCCCACGCAAGCGGGCCTGACGGCTGAGTGGCCGGCACGGGCCCCGCTAGTCGCGGCGCACTAAAGCATATAAAAATCCCGCCGACACCGGGTCTCCCGGCATACGCTGGCTTAACGATAGGAATGACACGATGGCGCAGACGGTTACGCTCAAGACGGCGCTCGGCAATTATCCCTTCACGGCGGCGCTCAAGAAGGGCGAGCTGACCGCGCCCGGCGTGGCGTTCCAGTTCGAGGAGATCAAGCCCGTCAACCGCGCCTTCGCGCCGATGGCGCGCGAGCAGAAATTCGACGTCTCCGAGATGGCGATCGTCACCTACCTGCTGGCGCGCGCCTACGACAAGCCGATCGTGCTCTTGCCCATCGTGATGATGGGCCGCTTCCAGCACAACACGATGGTCTACAGCAAGGAGCGCGGCAAGATCACGCCGCCGGACATGCTGTCGAAGCGCCTCGCGGTGCGCTCGTGGACGCAGACCACGGGCGTGTGGATCCGCGGCATCTTTCAGAACGACTACGGCGTCGACCTCAACAAGGCGAGCTGGACCGTGCAGGAAGGGGCGCACGTTGCCGAATATCAGGACCCGCCAGAACTGCGCCGCATCTCGATGGAGCACGACCTGATGAAGATGCTGCTCGCCGGCGAGGTGGACGCCGTGATCTACGGCGCCGACCTGCCCGACGATCCGCGCCTCGCCACCGTGATCGAGAACCCGCAGGACGAGGCGATGAAATGGTACGAAAAGCACAAGGTCGTGCCGATCAACCACATGGTGTGCGTGACGCAGAAGCTCGCCCGGGAGAACCCGCAGGCGGTGAAGGCGGTGTACGAACTGCTGCGCAAGGGCAAGGCGGACAATCCGCCCAAGCCCGGCGCGATCGATACCGCGCCGATCGGCTTCGAGGCGGTGCGCCCGGGCGTCGAGCTGGTCGCGGAGTATGCGTTCCAGCAGCGCATCATCCCGCGCCGGTTCTCGTTCGACGAGATCTTCGAGGACGCGCGGAAGATCTTGGGGTGAGTGCTCCGTTCACTGCTTAAAGCAGTTCTCCCGATGCCATCTTAAAAAACGTGGATGCGGGCGTTCAGCCACGCGCTGCGGTACGAGCGCGCGGCCACTTTTGTTGATGAATGCCCTTATGCTGTCAGGATCGTTGGCTTGGCGCGAAATAAGAACCTCCAGTTCATCGGACAAGCTGATTAGCCCCCGATCAAACATCCAATGCGCTGTTCCAGAAAGGGCAATGCCATTGCAGACGATGTCGGGGCCGTTCGCCTTTACGGCTCGAATGTGTGCTGCAGCTACCTCTGCGCGGCCTCCTCCATTGATCAACTTCAGACCGCTAATGGCGCAACGCGCGTCATAGGCGCGCAAGACATTTCGCCGAAAGATGCGATCTCTGACCAATCGGGAGGTCAGGAATAAAGCGCGATCGCGAGCTTGCTCGAACTCGAATGGTGCTGGCTCGTCTTGAAAACCGGGATCCAAAGGAATCTCACCGACGCGCGGAGGAAAGGGATCACTCTCGGTGAACCCAAGAGCAAGAATGCGAGCGAAATCACTCGTTGCGAGAGGACGAACAGCTGACTGAGCTCGGCCGGAGATCCGGCCCTGTTCATTTAATAAACCCCTCTCTACCAAACCGCCTTGGCCGGCGAAGGGGACTGGATTGACGAAATCGAGATAGCTTCCGGGCTCGATTAGCGCGAGATACATATCCTTTGCCGCAGGGTCAGGAATTGCCCGCTGGACTCTCGCGACCGCGAAGTAACCACGGGTTTCCACGACTTTGCGAGGCTCGTAGTAGACGATCCAATCGCCTACGCACGTTTCGACGCGGCTGAGGTACTGACGAGGAAATTGGTATCGTTCAGCAGGGCTGTCGTCGTAGATCGAATCCGAGCGGTGAACGAAGACCCCATGTCCCATGAATGATGTATAGCGTCATTTAGTGGAATATTCATGCTCCTCGGCAGCCGCTAGCACGCTGCCTCGCAACGATATCCTCGCGCCTCACTTCTCCTGCGGCACCAGCGAGTAGCGCAGGTCCTCGACCTGCACGTCGGCAAGCGGCAGGCCGAGCTCCTTGCGCACCATGTTGGTGCCCTGCACCATCGCCACCATCTTGTAGAAAGCGTGGCGGCGGCTCATGCCCTCGCGGCCCATGCCGCAGTCGGATGACAGGATCAGCCGCTCGGCGGGGATGTATTTGAGCGCGCGGCGGATGTGCTCGGCGATCTCGTCGGCCCGCTCGACCTGCAGCGTGTGGTGGTCGATGACGCCGATGGCGACCTTCTTGTCGGCGCTGATCTCCTTGCCGAAGGCCTCGAGGTCCATGCCGCCGGCGCTGCACGACTCGAAGGTGATCACGTCGGCGTCGACCTTGTTGATCAGCGGCAGCGCCGACTTGTAGCTCTGCACCTGCGCGAACATGCGCTGCTGCGACGGGTTGCCCCAGCAGGTGTGGCACCACACCTCGGTCTTGGCGCGCAGGCCCTTTACCGTGCGGTTGAACACCTCGACGCTGAACGCGGGATTGATGACCTCGTCGACGATCTTGCGCACGGCGAGCAGGTGGATCTGCGGCTCCTCGAACTGGATCACCGCGCAGCCGGCGTCGGCGAGCTCGTGCAGCTCCTCGTTGAGCGCGTCGGCGATGGCGAGGATGCGGTCCTTCACGCTCTTGTAGTGGGTGTCGCGCACCGCGAAGGCGACGAGCTCGGGCCCGATGGTGCCGAACTTGACCGGCTTCTTCGTCATGCGCTGCGCCGCCTTCCACATCGCGGTGTACTGCAGCTTGCCACGCCCGACCGGGCCGATGATCTTCGGCATCACGCGCGCTTCGAGATAGTCGTGCAGGATGTGGCCGGGCGGGAAGGCAAGTCCGCCCTTGCCCGCGACGGTCGGCCAGGCGTCGGTGTCGAAGCCGGCCATGTGGCGCGTGGGATAGTTGGTCCAGCTCTGGCCGCCGACGTCGTTGTCGAAATGGGCGTCGCCGTCGGTGACGATGTCGAGGCCCGCGAGCTCCTGCTCCTTGAGATAGACCGCGACCGCGTCGAGATACTGCTCGCGGTAGTTGGTGGAGACCATCGCCTCCATGAACGAGCGCGCGCCGAGGTTCTCGGTGAACCAGCTCGGCCGCGGCAGCGAGCCGGTGATGGTGGTGGGAAGCGTGATGTCCTTGGTGGCGCGCAGCATGGCAGGCGTTGCTCCGGAAGTTCGATTTGTTGGCCGGACGGCGGCGGGGGAGCGTAGCGCATGACGCAACCGCCGCAAACCGTTGGGCAGTGATGGGCAAACGCACGGGTTTTTGACTGGGATACGCGCGTGCCGACCGGGAACCGGCCGTATCCCTAGCCGGTTGAGCAGACGTATCGGCTGCGCCGACCCGCCCCCCGCGACAGCGGCGACCTCAGCGGACTGGCCCGCGACGCTGCCCACCCCGCCACGCATATTGGGAGGGAGCGTTCATGGCTTCCGGACGCGCCATCGACGTCGACCAACTGGTCGACAGCCAGAGACTGACCGCTTTCAACTGGGCCCTCGTGCTCTGGTGCTTCATCATCACCGCCATCGACGGCTACGACATCTCCGCGGCCCCGGCCGCGGGCCCGTTCTTCGTGCGCGAGTGGCACCTCGCCTCGCCCGCCGCGCTGACCGCGCCGTTCAGCGCCGCCAATTTCGGCGTACTGTTCGGGGCTCCGCTGTTCGGCTGGATCGGCGACCGCTACGGCCGCAAGCCGGCGATCCTGCTCTCGCTCGTCACCTTCGGCCTGTTCACCCTGTGGGTCGTGTTCATCGATTCCGTCGAGCCGCTGACCTGGGCGCGCTTCCTCGCCGGCTTCGGCATCGGCGGCGTGGTGGCCAACACCATCGCGCTCAACGCCGAGATGGCTCCGCGCCGCGTGCGCGCGACCATGATCATCCTCATGTTCATCGGGACGACGGCGGGCGGCATCTTCCCGCCGCTCGTCGCCAACTGGCTGGCGCCGGCCCACGGCTGGCAGATCATCTTCTGGATCGGCGGCATCCTGCCGCTCGTCATCGCCGCGGTCTGCTGGTTCGTCCTGCCGGAGTCCATCAAGTTCCTGGCGCTCGAACCCTCGCGGCGGCGGGAGGCGATCCGGATCGCGCGCAAGCTCGATCCCGCCATCGTCGTGGGCTCCGACGACTGGTTCGTCTCGAGCAGCCAGACGGCGCCGCGCGCGCGCTTCCGCGACCTGTTCGCCGGCCCGCTGGCGCTGATGACTCCGCTCCTGTGGCTGCTGTTCGCGATCAACCTGATGATCTTCTACTTCGTGAACATCTGGCTGCAGACCATCATCACGCCGGCCATCCTCAAGGCGGGCGGCGCGGCGGCCACGGCCCAGAACGCCAGCCTGATGTTCCAGCTCGGCGGCTCCATCTGCGCGCTGGTGATCTGCCGCTACGTGGACAAGATCGGGCTGCGCCCCGTGCTCGTGCTCATGCTGCTCGGCATCCCGGCGACCGCCGCCATCGGCTATGTCGCGACCTCGCCGTGGCTGGTGTGGGTGACGTTCGCCGCCGGCTTCTGCCTGCTCGGGATCCAGTTCGGCCTCAATGCAACGGCCGGGATGATGTATCCGACCCACATCCGCTCGCTGGGAACGGGCTATGCGTTCGGCATCGGGAGGTTCGGCGCGTTCGGCGGTCCCGCGCTCGGCGGGATGCTGATCGGGATGAACCTCTCGCTGCAGAGCCTTTATGTCGTGGCGGCGATGCCGCTGGTGATCTCGCTGATCGCCTGCTTCATCCTCATCCGCCTGCAGTCGGCGAGCGAGGTCCCCGGCGGCTCGCCGGCCTACGGGCGCTAGGCGCGAGCCCGCAGCGCCATCCACTTTTCGGCGGCGTGCGCTAACATGGCGCACCGCCGGCGGCTCGGCGCCGGTTCGCAAGAGGGGGGAGACATCATGGCCGCATCCGCCGCCGACCATCGCGCGCTGCGCGATCTCGTGGAGAACTGGGCGGTCTGGCGCGACGCCATGATCTGGGACCGCTTCCGCACCGTCTGGCACGACGACGGACGCATGATGGCGACCTGGTTCCAGGGCACGGCCGACGAGTTCATCAAGGTGAGCCAGGAGGGCTACGCCAAGGGCGTGCGCATCCTGCATTTCCTCGGCGGCACGTCGATCGACGCCACGGAGCGGCGCGCGATCGTGCAGACCAAGATGACGATCTCGCAGCGCGCGGTGGTCGAGGACGTGCTGTGCGACGTGGTCTGCACCGGGCGCTTCTACGACTTCATCGAGAAGCGCGGCGACAAATGGGGCCTCGTGCTGCGCCAGCCGATCTACGAGAAGGACCGCATCGATCCGGTCGATCCGACACAGGCGCCCAAGCTCGACAAGGAATTGCTGGCGCGCTTTCCCGAAGGCTACCGCCACCTCGCCTACCTGCAGACCAGGATCGGCTACAAGGTCAAACCGAACATGCCCGGCCTCGACGGACCGGTGGTGGCGGCGCTCTACGCCGCCGGCGCGGCCTGGCTCGACGGCAAGGCGCTCGACACGGGCTGGGTGACGATGGGGCTGTAGGGAAGAAGACCAGCGGCTGCGCGCTATTCCGACAACGCCCGCCTCATCCTTGCTGCTGCGCGCGCGCCCGCGCAGCGGCGGTGCGCGCGGCGACGCGGTCGAGCAGCGCGATCATGTCCTCGACCTCCGCGCGCTCGAACCCCTGCGTGATGAACACGATCTTGCTGCGGCGGTCGGCGTCGGGCCAGCGGTCGAGCCAACTGAGGTTGTGCAGGAGATGCTGCGCGCCCTGGATCACGGCGGGACGGTCGGGCTCCTCGGCGACGTTGATGAGCCCTTTCACGCGCAACAGGTTCGGCCCGAGGTTCTGCTGCAGCGCGTCGAGCAAAAGACGCAACGCCTCCCGCGGGATCGGCTGCTCGCGCGTGAAGCAGAACGAGGCGATATCGCGGTCGTGCAGGCCGTGGTGCAGGTGATCGTGGACGTGATCGTGCTCGTGGTCATGCTCGTGGTCGTGCTCGTGGCCGTGGGCGTGATCATGCGCGTGCTCGTAGGCCGCCGCGTTGAGCCAAGCCCGCACGTCGGCTTTCGGATCGGCGGCGTCGAACCCGTCCGCGCGTAGCAGCGCGGCGATGTCGAAGGCGGGATCGTCGATGCGCAGGATGCGCGCGGCAGGATTGAGCCGACGCAGGCGCTCCATCAGTTCCGCCTCGCGCGCCTTGGCGGGATCATGCTCGATCAGATCAAGCTTGGTGATCAGGATGGTGTCCGCGAGCGCAACCTGGCGCACCGACTCCACGTGCTGGTCGAGCGTGCCCGGCCCGTTGACGGCATCGACGGTCGCGACCACCGCGCCGATGCGGTAGAGGCCAGCGAGCGTCGGATCGGACAGGAAGGCCTGGATCACCGGGGCGGGATCGGCGAGGCCCGAGGTCTCGATCACGACGTGATCGAAGCGCGGAATCTCGCCCGCCTCGCGCGCGTGATAGAGCCGGTTGAGGGTCGCGACGAGATCCCCGAACACGGTGCAGCACAGGCAGCCGTTCTCCAGCACCATGATGGTGTCGTCGCTGGTGGCGGCGAGCGCCTGGTCGAGACCGACCTCGCCGAACTCGTTGATCACCACGGCGGTCCTGGCCATCGCCGGATCGCGCAGCACGCGGTTGAGCAGCGTCGTCTTCCCGCTGCCGAGGAAGCCGGTGAGGATGGTGACAGGGGTGTGAGGCGACGGCCGCGCGGTCATGACGGGAATATAGGCGTGGCGAACCGCAGGCGCGAGTTCATGCCGGGCCGGCCCCCGAACACCCGCGCCGGGCATGACGAACCCGGCGCGGCTACCCGCCCGGTCAGAACACCTCGCAGCCCGGCAGGCCGCAGGAGATCAGGCGGTCGGACGGGAAGTTGGTGATGATCTGGCAGCCGTCCTTGGTGACGACCACCTCCTCCTCGATGCGCGCCGCGCCCGAGCCGTCCTCGGCGCCCTTCCAGGTCTCGAGAGCGAACACCATGCCTTCCTTGAGCGGCGTGTTCTGCCCGCTGTAGCGCTTGGAGATGATCGGCCGCTCCCACAGCGAAAGGCCCACGCCGTGGCCGTACTGCAGCAGGAAAGCCTCGGCCTCGTCGCGGTAGCCGAACTCCTGCGCATCCGGCCACACCGAGGCGACCTGGTCGGGCGTGATGCCGGGGCGGATCATGTCGATCGACGCGCTGATCCACTTCGAGGCCGTCTCGTAGGCGTCGATCTGGTACTTGTTCGGCTCGCCGCAGATGAAGGTGCGGTAGTAGCAGGTGCGATAGCCGTTGAACGAGTGCATGATGTCGAGGAACACCATGTCGCCTGGCTGGATGATGCGGTCGGAGAAGGTGTGCGAGTGCGGCCGGCCGCGCGGACCCGACACCGAGTTGACGCACTCGACGCGCTCCGAGCCGAGCCGGAACAGGCGGTCGTGGGCGATGGCGACGAGCTCGTTCTCGCGCGTGCCGGGACGGATGGCGCGGGCGATGTCGACATAGGTCGCATCGACCATGGCGCAGGCCATCTTGAGCAGCTCGATCTCGTCGGCGGTCTTGACCTCGCGCGCATCGAGCAGCGCCTGCTGCCCGTCGACCACCTCGATGCCTTCCTTCTCGAGGGCGCGCAGCATCGGCAACTCCATGATGTCGATGCCGATCGGCTCCTTCTCGATGCCGAAATGCACGAGCGCCTTCTTGATCTGCCTGGCGAAGTCGCCCTGCACGTTCATCTGCGGCGGCAGGCCGCCCTGCATGGTGGAGATCGGCGCCATCACGTTGTCGGCGATCCAGGGCGACGACAGGCGCTTGGCCGGCGGCGCGGGGTCCCACAGGAACGGCGGGCCCTGCACCGGACAGAGCGCGTAGCGCATGAACTTGTCGCGCGCCCATTCGCCGATGTGCGTGCCGGTGAGATAGCGGATGTTGTCGAAGTTGAAGGCGATGACGCCGCCGAGGCCGGCGTGGCGGATGGCGCTCTGCGCGCGGGCGAGGCGCTCGTTGTAGAGGCGCTGGTAGTCGATCCCCTTCTCCCAGTCCTTGGCCATCGTGCCCCAGGACGCGGTGGCTTGCGGTCGGTTGTACTTCATCGTGGTTCCCTGCGAGTTGCGCACGAGGCCCGGCGGGCCGCCCGGCGCAAAAGCTAACGCAATGCCGCGGGCGCGCGAACAGGGATTTTCAACGTGGCTGGATAGCTGCTAGGCAGACAGCAGGCCGGAGGCGCACCGCGCCGTGGCCACGATGTTGCGATGCAGTATGCCGCTGTCGCACGACGGCAGGGGCGTGTGGAGGAAACGATGATTGCAGTGATCGGGGCGACGGGGAACACGGGACGGGCCGTGGTCAAGGAGCTGCAGGCGCTCGGAGAGCAGCCGGTCTGCGTTGTTCGAAATGCGGACAAGGCAAAGGAAATCCTCGGACCGAACGCCAGGCTCGCGGTGGCGGAGCTGACCGACCGCAGCGCGCTCGACAAGGCGCTCGCGGGCGTCACCAGCGTGTTCGTCGTTACCGGCCACAACCCGCAGATGGCCGAGCAGCAGATCAACGTGCAGCACGCGGCGGAAGCGGCCGGCGCCAAGTATCTGGTGCGCGTGTCGGGCGGGCGCGCGGTCGTCGGGCCGAACGTCGAATCGGTGGTCGGGCGCGGACACCACGCGATCGAGGAATCGCTCAAGACGAGCAAGCTCGGCTGGGTGATCCTGCGGCCGGGCCTGTTCATGCAGAACGCGCTCACCCAGGCGGCCTCGATCAAGACCGACGGCAAGATCATCATGCCTTATCCGAAGGACCAGCGCGTGGCGCTCACCGACGTGCGCGACACCGGCGCGGTCGGGGCGCGCATCCTCAAGGACCCGGAAAAGCACGCGGGCAAGACCTACGAGTACACCGGCGCGGCCACCACCTACGGCGAGTTCACGGACGTGATGTCGCAGGTGCTCGGCAAGCCGATCACCTTCGTGAGCACGACGATCGAGCAGGCGGAGCAGGCGATGCGCGCGCGCCAAATGCCGGACTGGCTGATCACGCATGCCCTGTTCATCGCGCGCACGGCGGCGAACGGCGGCTTCGACAACGAGAACATGAAGCCGATCCGCGAGATCGTCGGCCGCGAGCCGATCAGCGCGCGGCAGTTCGTGCAGGACTACAAGGCCGCGTTCGTGTAAGGCCGTTGCGGGCGCAGGCCCGGCCTGCGCCCCACCCTGGTTTCGCTCGCCACCCTCGCGGGCGTCGCGGGGGAAGGATGAGCCTCACGCCGTCATCGCGACGACGACGCAGCAGATCGCCCAGAACACCGGATACTCGTAGCCGCCGATGTTCCACAGCCACTTGCCCTTGCTGTGGCGCCACACCGCCCAGGCGGCGACGAACAGGAACACGGCGACGAGCAGCGCGGCATAGCGCGTGTAGATGCCAAGAATCAGGCCGGTCGAGCCGATGACCTCCACCGTCAGGCTGGAGAACAGCCACAGCTTGGGCGGATGCAGGCGGAATTCCTTGTAGACGCCCAGCATGAACTCGTAGCTCGTCGCCTTCGCGATCAGGTGCGGGATGAGGAACGCGCCGCAGATGATGCGCAGGATGTTGAACCCGTTGGTCAGATCGAAGTTCTGGTAGAGACTGGACACCTGTGCTTCCCCCCGCCGTTGTTCCGTCGTCAACGATAGACGGTTCATCGCGACAGGCAATTGCGATCGAAACGTCGGCACCCCCTCACCCGGATAGCGCGCTTGCGGCGCGCAATCCGACCTCTCCCCGCCGGGGAGAGGTCGCCGTGGGGCACGGCTGCGCCACAGCCCACCTCTCCCCGCCGGGGAGAGGTCGCGCGCGCAGCCCGCGGGTGAGGCGGAGCCGGCGTTCGCCGAACTGCGTGCGCTTGCGGCGTGCTACTCCAGGCCGCTGGCGCGCGCCTGCTCCTTCGCCATCACCGCCCAGTCGTGCTCGGCCTCGCCACGGCCGACGGCGCCGACCAGCCGGTCGCGCCAGACGTTGCCGCTCGGCAGCGGCACGCCGACGGCTTCCGCAGCCGCGAGCGCGAGGTTGGCGTCCTTGAGCCCGAGGATGGCGCGCTGGCCCGCCGGCAGGTAGCGCTCCTCGGCGATGAGCTTGCCATAGACCTTGTAGGCCGGCGCCGCGAACAGGCCGTCGGTCATCACGTCGTAGAAAACCTCAGGCGCGACGGCATACTTGCGCACCAGCGAGAAGCCCTCGCCCATCGCCTCGATGGCGCAGCCGAGCACGAAGTTGTTGGCGATCTTGATGGCCGACGCGGCGGCGGGATCGGTGCCGGCCTCGAACACGCGACGCGCGATCGCCTCGAACAGCGGACGGCAGCGCGAGAGCGCATCCGCGAGCCCCGCGACGACGACACCGGCCTGTCCCGAGGCCACGGCCTCGGGGCGCCCGAGCATGGGGGCGGCGATCAGCAGGTGACCCGCCTGCGCGTGCAGCGCCTTGAGCTCCTGGATGACGGCGACGCTGTGCGTGCCGGCGCAGACATGGATGCCGCCCCGCGGCAGCGACGCCAGGAGACCGCCGTCCTGCTCCACGACGTCGCGCAGCGCGGCATCGTCGGCGAGCATGGTGAACACGGCCTCCCCGTAGCGCGCGGCGTCCGCGATGGAGGGCAGCGCCTTCGCGCCGGCGGCGGCAAGCTCCCGCGCCTTCTCGGGGCTGCGGTTGTAGGCGCCGACGTCATGCCCGGCCTCGAGCATGCGCCGCGTCATCGCCCCGCCCATGCGGCCCAATCCGATGAATCCGACTTTCATGACGATCCTGTCTTTCCGTCAGTGGACGCGAGATGCAGAGCGGTCACGGCGTCATGGCCGGGCTTGTCCCGGCGCGCGCGGGCATGACGACGTGACGACTGTCAGCACAACACCGCGGCATCGTGCGCTACGTGAGCTGGCCGCGCACCCACTCGAGCTCGCGGCAGACGTAGTCGACGATGTCGCCGGTCTTCATGTTGTCGGGCAGCACGTCCCAGGTGTAGGTCTCGATCTCGAGCTGGCGCGAGAGCGGCTTGGCCTTGTGGAACCGCAGCGCGTCCTCGATGGCGAAACGTGTCGTGCGGAACGGGCCGAGTTCCTCGAGGAACACCGGCACGTGGAAGTGCGTGCGCCACTCGCGCGGACCGGGGTTCTTCTCCCAGGCCGCGAAGGCATCCTCGAGATTGAGGAAGCGCGTGAGCTTGCCGTCCTTCTTCTCGATGGTCTGCGTGAGATAGATCGTCTGCGAGTAGCGCTTGAGCGTGTCGACGATGGACTGCGTCACCTCCGGCACGTGCAACGCGGCGGCTTCCTGCAGCTTGAAGATCGGGATGCCGGCATCGACCAGCTTCTGCAGCGAGGCCGTGATGTCCTCGAACTCGACGGCCTGGTGGCAGATGTCGAAGACGATGCCGACATGGCGGCGCAGTGCGACGTGCGCCTCCGAGATCGGCATGTGCGTCATCTTCGCGAGCTTCTCGGCCGACGCGCCGGAATAGACGTGCCTGGTGAAGTACTCGACGGTCTCGTCGGTGGTCTCGAGGAAACAATAGGGCTCGGGCTCGAGCGCCAGCGTGACGGTGCGGCCGGTCTTCGCCTGCAATCCGACGAGGTGCGCGGCGACGCGCAGCACGTGATCGGTGAAGCTCGCGACCACCTCCGGACCGGTTACGCGTGGCTTGAAGCCGAGCGGCGCGCTCTGGATCGAGGGCGCGACGTCCGCCGGCGCCACGTCCGCCAGCACGTCGGCGACGTTCATGGTGTAGGTGGTGCGCTCCTCCGAGCGCCAGTCGGGCTCATAGACCTGCTCCTTCACCGTCGTGCCCTTGAACGCCCCGTAGGGGAAGGCGTTGACGGTGTAGAGGTACATGTTGTTGTCGGCGAGGAACTTCTTGAGCTTGTCGCGCTCGGCCGGGCTCTTCGAAAGCGTCGCCGCGGAGTTGGCCGAGAGGCGCAGCGACACGCCGAAGCGCTGGTTGCGCGCGAAGCGCTCCTTCACCTTCGGCACATAGGTGGTGAGGCTGTTCCACATCTGCGGCCAGTCGTCGCCGGGATGGACGAGCGTCGAGTAGGTCAGATGACCCAAGCCATTGCCGAGATCCATGTGGCGCTCCCTAGGTGTCGTGTCGCTTCGATCCGTCATGGCCGGGCTTGTCCCGGCCATCCACGCCGTTGCTGCCGAAGTCCGGCAAGACGTGGATGCCCGCGACAGGCGTGGGCATGACGCGGTGGATGCTCTTGGCCAGCTCAGTCATCCTGCTAGCCGACGCGTTCAACTTTTTCCGAGGCCGCCGATTTCACGATCGCCTCGGTGACCGCCGCCCCGTGGATCATCTGCTCGATCGGGATCGGATAGGCCGGCCCGCCCTGCGCGGCGCGGGCGAAGGCCTCAAGCGCGGCGCGCGAGATGTCGTAAGGCTCCGCCTGCCACACCTGCGCCTCGCCCTTGACCGGCTGGAACTTGCAGGTGCCGAACAGACGCGTGCGGCGCTCCTCCGAGGAGGCGCCGGCGACGTGGGTGATGCCTTCGAGCCGCACCCAGCCCTTCGAGCCGAACACCTGGAAGCTGAAGCCGGGACCGGTCGCGGTCATGGTGCCGAGATAGCCGGACATGCCTTCCTTCATGCGGAACAGGATCGAGGTGGTGTCGTCCGCTTCGATCTGCACGACGCGGCGGAAGCTCTGGCAGAACACGTGATCGATGTCGCCGCACAGGTCGATCATGCCGTCCATCGCGTGCACGCCCATGGGCGTGAGGCCGCCGCACGGCGTCTCGTCCCTGTCGGCGCGCCAGTGCGCCTGCGTCAGCGCCAGCGCGTTGGGGAACGTCATGGTCGCTTCGACATGCAGGATGGTGCCGAGATCGCCGCTGCGGATGCGCTCGCGCAGCTTGGTCATCTCCGGGTGGAAGCGGCGGGCGTAGCCGAGCCCGAGCGTGACGCCGGCCTTGCGCACGGCCGCGACCGCGTCCTCGGCCTCGGCCTTGGTGAGCGCGAACGGCTTCTCGCAGAACACGTGCTTGCCGGCCTTGGCCGCGGCGATCACCTGCTCGGCGTGGACCGAATGCGGCGTCGTCAGGATCACTGCGTCGATCTGCGGATCGGCGAGCAGCGCCGCGTAATCCTTCGCGAGCCTGAAGGTCTTCTGTTTGGCGAAGGCCTCGATCTCGGGCGAGACCGTGCGGGTCGCGCCGGCGGTGACGCGCAGGACGTCGCTGCCCTCGCTCGACTCCACCAAGGTCTTGCCCCACCAGCCGAGGCCGACGATTGCCGCCCTGATCATCACGCTACTCCCGACTCGCCACGCTTCAGCCGTGCATCGCCACGACGCCGCAGCAGATGGCCCAGAATACGCAATATTCGGCGCCGCCGATATTCCACAGCCACTTGCCGCCGGTGACGCGGTAGACCGCGACCGCCGCCACCATCAGGTGGATGAAGGCCACGACGCCCACGATGGTGGGATAAAGGTTGAAAATGAACCCGATGGCCAGCAGCGTTTCGACGACGCAGGCGGTGTACATCCAGGCCGCCGGCGGCTTGAAGTTCGCCGCCTTGAAGAACCCGAGCGCCTCGGGGACGAAGAACTTGGCGTAGATGTGCGGAATGAAGAACAGCCCGCAGATCAGCCGCAGGATGTTGTATCCGTCGGTCGGATCGAATGCCTGCCAGTAGCCCGACATGTGTGGTTTCCCCCCATTTCGGGCGCAAGGATAATCATGTTCCGCGGCGGATGACCACTGCCGCCCACCTCGCGAGCGTGCGGCGCGGCTCAGGCCGCGCCCAGCTCCTTGCGCACGATCCGGGTGCCGTCGACCATGGCCTTCATCTTGCCGAAGGCGATGTCGCGCGGCAGGTACTTCATGCCGCAATCGGGCGCGATCACCAGGCGCTCGGCGGGCACATATTTCATCGCCGCCCGGATGCGGTCGGCGATCGCCTCCGGCGCCTCGATCTTCATGTCGCCGAGGTTGAGGACGCCCATGATCACCGTCTTGGTGGGCAGGCTCTTGAGATCGGCGAGGTCGAGCTTCGGCTCCGCCGTCTCAATGGAGATCTGGTCGGTCTTGGTTCCTTCCAACTCGGACAGGAACTCGTATTTCGACGGCTTGTTCTTCACCACATGGGCGTAGCCGAGGCAGAGGTGCACCGCGATCCGGCACGAGCTGCGCGGCTTGGTGCCCTCGATGGCGCGGTCGAGCGCCTTGAGTCCGAACGCGCGCGCCTTGTCCGCGAACGAGACCATCCACGGCTCGTCGAGCTGCACCACGTCCGCGCCGGCGGCGAAAAGATCCCTGATCTCCTCGTTGACCACCTCGGCGTAGGCATAGGCCAGCGCTTCCTGATCCTTGTAGAACTCGTCCTGCGTCTGCATGGCCATGGTGAACGGGCCGGGCAGCGTCACCTTCACCATGCGGTCGGTGTTGGCGCGCACGACCTTCACGGCGTGCACCTCCACCGGCTGCTTTCGCCTGAGCTTGGCATAGACGCGCGGCACGGGAATCACCTTGCCGAAGCGGTTCGGCATCTGCCCGGGCTTGTCGAGGTCGACGCCCTCGATCGCGGTGCCGAAATGGTTGGAGTAGCTCTCGCGGGCCTGCTCGCCGTCGGAGATGATGTCGAGACCGGCGCGCTCCTGGTCATGCACCGCCAGCACGATGGCGTCGTCCTGCGCCTGGCGGCGCAGCTCGGGCGGCACGCGCCAGAGATGATCGGCGCGCACGCGCACCACGGACTTGATGAGCTCCGGCCGGTCGATCAGCCATTCGGGCTGCGGATAGGAACCAACGAGACTGGTCGGCAGCAGGACATTCGCTTGGGCCACGCATTCACTCCCGGATTGTTATGTCGCCGGAGCCCGCGCTCTCGCCGATCGCATCCGATGGTTCTGCGCCCCCTCACCCGGCTCGCTGCGCGCGCCGACCTTTCCCCAGTGGGGAGAGTGCGGGTCAGGGGGTGCAGACCTGTCGATCGTGATCGGGAGACAGGAGCACCGCTGACACCATTGTCACGACCCGTCGAACGCAGCGCAAGTGACCGCCGCGCATGCGGTGCAGTCGCGCAGGTCACGCGCGCGCGAGCAGTTCGTCGATCCAACGCGCCACCGCGACGGCGTCGGCGTCGCGATCGGCGAAGCCGACCACCTGCAGCCCGAGTGGGAGGCTTTCCGCCCACAATCGCGGCAGCGACAGCGCGGGCACGCCGAGCAGCGAGGCCGGCACCGCGAACTGCGGATTGCCGGTGGACTGCAGCCCGATGGGCGCGGCCCCCGTGGCGCTCAGCGTGATGCAGGCGTCGCAGTCGGACGCGAGCTCGCCATAGGCGGAGCGGATGGCGTCGCGGTGCAGCAACGCGGTGCGGTGCTCCGCCAGCGTCATCGGCGCGCTCTGCTCCATGCGGCCGCGCACATGCGGCGAGAGCTGCGCGCTGTCGCGCTCGGCGAGCGTGCGGAAGAACCAGCGCATCTCCCAGTCGTTGATGCGCATCGACAGATCGAACGACTGGGCGATGTCGGGCTCGATGGCATCGACGATGGCGTTGTTGCGGCGGGTGAGGATCTCGACGCCCGCGTCGGCCATGCGCCCCGCCGCCCCATGCAGCGCGGCCTTCGCCTCCTCGCTCGCATCGGCCCATCCTGCGGTCTCCAGCATGGCGAGGCGGCGCGGCTTGCGCGCGGCGGGCAGCGCGCCGGGACCGGCAAGGCCCGGCCAGCCGGGATCGCCGCCGGCGCGGTCGGCGATCTCGTGCGCCACCTGCCAGGTGTCGGCGAGCGAGGCGGCAAGGATGCCGGTGCAGCTCTGGCTCTGCGGATCGTGGCTGCCGGTGCGGTTGAGGGCGTGGGCGGTCGGCTTGAAGCCGTAGATGCCGCAGAAGCTGGCGGGCCGGATGACGGAGCCGATCACCTGGGTGCCGAGGCCGGCGCTGACGATGCCGGCGGCGACCGCCGCCGCCGAGCCGCTGCTCGAGCCGCCGGGCGTGCGGGCCGTGTCCCACGGGTTGCGCGTGCCGCGCGGGAACGACATGGCGAACTCGGTGGTGACGGTCTTGCCGACGACCACCGCGCCGGCGGCGCGCAGGGCGGCGACCGAAGCGGCGTCCTTGTGCGAATGCCAGCCCGCGAACAGCGGCGAGCCGAACTGGGTCGGCATGTCGACGGTCTCGATCACGTCCTTGATGCCGATCGGCATGCCGTCGATGGACGAGAGCGGCCGGCCGTTGCGCCAGCGCTCGGCCGCGCGGTCGGCGGCGGCACGCGCGCCCGCGACGTCGAGGGTGACGAAGGCGCCGATGCGCGGCTCCCACAGATCGAGTGCCGCGAGGCAGCGCTCGAGGAAGCGGCGCGGATCGTCTGCCCCGCTGCGGAACGCCTGCGTCACGGCGAGGAACGGCTGCGGCGTGGGCTTCGTCTCGCTCACGGTTTCCATCGCGGGCTCCGGTCCTCGGTTGCTCCGCCACTCTAACGCAGCGAAGCGCGAACCGTCAGCGCTTTGTCTGGTCGCTCACCGCGGGCGGGCGCTGATCCGGCTCCGGGCGCGCGAGCAGCGCGCCGAGCATCGCTGACCAAAGGCTGGGCAGTTCGTGCTCGCGGAACGGCACCGGACGGCACAGGCTCATGGTGGCGAGGCCGAGCCGGCTCATGCGCTGCGCGGCATAGACCGAGCCCGCCGTGCTGGCGGCGAGCCGCTCGGCGACGGCGCCGCCGAGGTGGGTTGCGATGGCGGCGCCGGCGAGATCGACCGCGCCGAGCTTGCCGGCTTCCACCACCAGCCGCCGCAGCAGGTGCACGGTGGCGGCGGCATTGGGGCGGTGGCCGTAGCAGGCGGCGACATCGCGCACCAGGCGGATGCTGGCGGCGAGGAAGAACAGCGCGTCGGTGAGCGCGGTCGGGCTGATGGCGGTGATGCCGAAGGCGCGCACGCCGGCGCGGCGCACGATCGCTTCCGCGCGGCGGTCGAGCGGCTCCATCACGGTCTGCGCGAAGATCTCGAGTTGCTGCGCGGGCGAATGATGGCGCTGCACCTTGCGCTGGAACGCCTCGATTGCGGCCGTGGTGGCGCGGTCGCGCGGGATCACGGCGATCACCTTGCGGATCGCGTCGTGCATCGCGGCGCTGCGCGTGTCGGGCGGCGGGCCGAGCGCGGCGAAGCGCTGCTGGCAGGTCTCGACCGACTTGAGCGCGAGGAAGCTCCTGACCTCGCGCGCGATGATGAGGCCGGCGCCGCCGATGGCGGCGGCCGCCGCCGCGCTGGCGAGCCAGCCGAGGCCGTTGCCGTAGGCGAAGGCCGAGGTGATCCACAGATAGAGGTCGATGCCGAGCCAGCCGGCGACGCCGGCGCCGAGCGCCGTGAGCGCGACACGCATCGTGCGGCTGCGGCGGCGCACCTGGCTGGGTACGGCGAGCGCGGTCGCAGGCTGCGGCGGCGCGGTCACGATGCGGCCGGTCTCCCCGGTCGCGATGACGCGCGGCCCGGACGGCGCGCCGGAGCGCAAGGCCGCGTCCTGCTCCATCGCCGTGACGCGCGGATGCAGGATGTCGCCGGGTCGTTCGGGCGATGGGTTGCTCATCGCAGGCGGTCTCCGATCAGGTACTGGAGCGCGACATCGAGGTTGATGTGGGCGATGCCGTCGACGGGCGAGACGTCGATCACCGGCGGCTCGAACACGGGAATATTGAGGAACGGCTGGCCCCACGCCTCCGGCCGCGGCGGTCGCGCCGGCACGTTGCCGACGAAGAACTTTGCGCGCGTTTCGCTGCCGACCGGCTTGCCGACGACGACCTGCACGCGCTGGCCGTCGATCTCCTGGGTGTCCTCGTCGGTCGAGATCACCGAGGCGAGCGCGGTGACGTCGAGCGCGGCATTGGCGCTGCGCACGTCGAGGGCCGGCAGCGCCACCATGTTGCGCAGCAGGGCGGCGAGATGGTCGCGCTGCACCTCGGGCACATGGTCGGCCTTGGTGGCGGCGAACAGCGCCTTCTCGATGCGCGCGCCGCGCAGCAGCCGCGCAATGATGCCGCTGCGGCCATAGCGGAAGCTCTCGAGGATGGCGTCGAGCGCGCGGCGCATGTCGTCGAACGCCTCGCGCCCCGCGAGCAGTGCGCCGAGCACGTCGACCAGCACGATTTGCCGCGAATAGTTGCGGAAGTGCTCGGTATAGAACGGCTTCACCACCTCGCTCTTGTAGGCCTCAAAGCGCTGCTCCATCAGCGCGCCGAGCGTGCCTCCCGCCATGCGCTGCGCGCCCGCCGGCAGGTCGAGCGGGGCGAACCACATGAACGAGAAGCGCTCGAGCGCGGTGGCGTCGATGAAGCGTCCGGGCTGCAGGAACGCGAGGCCGTGCTTGTCGCGTGCGGCGCGCAGCATGTCGCGGTAGAGCTCGTGCGCGCGGCGGGCGTCCTCATCGCGCGCCGGCGCGTCGTGCGGATGGTCGGCGAGGAAGGCGAGGAAGTCGTGCGCGATCTGCGCGCGCGGCTCGCGGGCGCAGAGCGCCAGCATGGCGCGCGACCAGTCGGCATAGCTCTGGGTCAGCAGCGGCAGGTCGAGCAACCATTCGCCGGGATAGTCGATGATGCGCAGCTTGAGGGTGGCGACGCCGTCGCCGACCTGGCGCAGCAGGAAGCCGAGCGCGCCCGCGGGCACGAAGCGGACGTCGATCTCGATCTCGCTGATGTCGACCGTGCGGTCGGGCCAGTCGGCGCGCGTCGCCATGCGCTCGATGTTCTGCTCGTAGGGAAAGCGCGGCAGCCGTCCGGACTTGCCGCCCAGCCGCGCGGCCACCAGCCGGCCCTCGCCGACCACGTCGAGCAGCGGCATCCGGTGCGGCTGATGCAGCGCGCTGAGCAGGTTGTGCACGAGGCTGGTGATGAAGACGGTCTTGCCGGCGCGGCTCACGCCGGTGACCGCGAGATTGACGGTCGAGCCCCTGGCGAGCTCGGCCAGATCCCCGCCGGGGATCCAGTCGGACAGCACCGCGCCCATGCGGTCGATCGTCGACATTCCGCTTCCTTCCCGCGCGCGGCGGCCGGCGCCCTCGCCGGCCCTCGCGCCGGCTCACTATATAGGCAGGCAGCGGGTCGGCTCCCACTGCCCACGGCGAGGATCTGCCGCACGGCCGCCAACCGCATCATGGCAGGCGTCAGGGGGGCGCACTGGCGGTTTCGCGGTTCCGATTGTATGCATGGGCGGCCATTCCAACGGGACAGTCATGCAATATCGCAAACTCGGAAGCTCGGACCTCACGCTCTCGGTGCTCGGCCTCGGCTGCAACAATTTCGGCGGCCGCGCGGACCTCGAGACCACGCGCCGCGTGGTGCATCACGCCATCGACGCCGGCATCAACCATTTCGACACGGCCGACATCTACGGCGGCGAAGGCAAATCGGAAGAGTTCCTGGGCGCGGCGCTGGGCCCGCGCCGCAAGGAGATCATCCTCGCCACCAAGTTCGGCCTGCCGTTCGATGCCGCGGGCACCATGAAGGGCGCCTCGCGCAAGTACATCATGACGGCGGTCGAAGGCAGCCTGAAGCGGCTCAAGACCGATTACATCGACATCTACTATCAGCATAAGCCCGACCCGAGCGTGCCGATCGAGGAGACGCTGCGCGCGCTCGACGACCTCGTGAAGCAGGGCAAGGTGCGGGTGATCGCCAACTCGAACTTCGACGAGCACCAGATCGCGGAGGCCGACACGACGGCGAAGTCGCTCGGCACGGCGCGCTTCATCGCGGCGCAGGACGAACTCAGCCTGATCAAGCGCGGCACCGAGCGCGAGCGGCTGCCGGCGATGGAGAAGCACGGGCTGGCGTTCATCCCGTATTTCCCCCTCGCGAGCGGGCTGTTGACGGGCAAGTACAGGCGCAACGCGCCGACGCCGGAAGGCACGCGCCTCGCCGGCAAGAACCGCCTGTCCGACGTGTTCTGGAACGAGACCAACCTCGAGCTCACCTACAAGATCGGTGACTTCTGCGCGGCCAAGGGCCTCAACATGCTCGACGTCGCCTTCGCCTGGCTGCTGGCCAAGCCAATCGTCACCAGCGTGATCGCGGGCGCGGTCAAGACCGAGCAGATCGACGCCAACGCGAAGGCGACGGACTTCAAGCTGGGCGCGGCCGACCTTGCCGAGCTCGACAGGATCACGGCAGGCGCACTGGCCTCGCAGCCGCATTAGGGCTGCGCTCGCTCGAACGGGGAGCCGACCGATGACCTTTCGCAGATCGCTCCGGCTGGCGGCGGTGCTCGCCGCCCTCGCCTTCTCCAGCGGCACGGCGCTCGCCGCCGTGCCGTGCCGAACGTCGGGCCCGTTCGAGCGCTGGCTCGAGGGCTTCAAGCAGGAGGCGCTGGCCAAGGGCGTGTCGCGCAACGCCCTGGCCCAGGCGGCGCCCTACCTCGTCTATGACCAGCGCATCATCAACATCGACCGCGGGCAGCGGGTCTTCTCGCAGACCTTCACCGAGTTCGCGGGGCGCATGGTGTCCGCCGGGCGCGTCAGCCAGGGCAAGGCGCATCTCAAGAAGCACGCCGCCGTGTTCGCCCGCGCGGAGCAGCAGTACGGCGTGCCGCCGGCGGTGATCGCGGGGTTCTGGGGACTGGAGAGCGACTTCGGCGCGTTCATGGGCAAGGAGAACGCGATCCGGTCGATCACCAGCCTCGCCTACGACTGCCGCCGCGCCGAGATGTTCCGCGGCCATCTGATCGACGCGCTGCGCCTGATCGACCGCGGCGACCTCGCGCCGACCGAGATGATCGGCGCCTGGGCGGGCGAGCTCGGCCAGACCCAGATGATGCCGAGCGAATACATGAAGTTCGCCGTCGATTACGACGGCGACGGCCACCGCAACCTGCTGCGCAGCCCGGCCGACGTGATCGGCTCCAGCGCGAACTACCTCGCGCATCTCGGCTGGAAGCGCGGCGCGCCGTGGCTGCAGGAGGTGCGCGTTCCGCAGACCCTGCCGTGGAAGGAAAGCGGGCTCGACGTGAAGCATCCGCGCGGCCAGTGGGCCAAGTGGGGCGTCGTGCTCGCGGACGGCCGCGCCCTGCCGAACGACGCACTGCCGGCCTCCCTGCTGCTGCCCATGGGCCGGCACGGCCCGGCGTTCCTCGTCTACGACAACTTCCAGGTCTACCTGACCTGGAACAACTCGCTGATCTACTCGGCCACCGCCGCTTACTACGCCACGCGCATCGCCGGCGCAGGACCGATGCGCAAGCCGACGGCGCCGATCGCTCCCGTGACGATGGAAATGACGCGCGAGCTGCAGCAGATCCTCACGCGTCTCGGCCACGACGTCGGCGGCGTCGACGGCAAGCTCGGCATGGGCACGCGGCAGGCGGTGAAGACGATGCAGGTGAAGCTCGGGCTGCCGGCCGACTCCTATCCGACACCGGAGCTGCTGGAGCGGCTGCGCCAGACGCGGTGACGCGGCGGGTCGCGTAAGCTCGTCATCGCGAGGAGCGAAGCGACGAAGCCCTCCTCGCAATGACGGCGCGCGCTATGCCATCGTGTTGCTGATGGTGCCGATCTCGGCGATCTCCATCTTCACGACGTCGCCGGCCTTGAGGAACTCGCCCTTGCCCGCGCCGACGCCCGCCGGCGTGCCGGTCATGATGAGGTCGCCGGGGTGGAGCGTGATGCCGCTCGACAGGTGCGCGATCTGCTCGGCGATGTTGAAGATCATCTTGCCCGAGTTGGAGTTCTGCTTGATCGCGTCGTTGACCCACAGCTTCATCGCGAGGTTGCTCGGATTGGAGATGTAGGCGGCCGGCGTGATCCACGGTCCGAGCGGGCACGAGCCGTCGAAGCTCTTGTGGCGCGTCCAGTCGGCGCGGAACGGGGAGCCCTCCGGGACGGGCGGGCGGAAACCCTGGTCGCGCGCGGAGAGATCGTTGCCCACGGTGTAGCCCGCGACGCAGCTCAGCGCATTGTCGAGGGTGAGGTCGCGCGCCTTGCGCCCGATCACGACCACGAGCTCGATCTCCCAGTCCATGCGCTTCGAGTATTTCGAGATCTGCACGGTGGCGCCGGGATCGGTCACCGCGTGCGAGGACTTGATGAAGAACCACGGCTTGAGGCCGAGCTCGTGCGGATCGGGCTCGGGCGGCTTGCCCGCCGCCTTCCACATTTCCTCGGAGTGGTCCTGATAGTTGGCACCGGCGCAGTAGATCGCGCCCGGCCGCAGCACCGGGGCGCGCAGCCTCGCCTGCCCCACCGGCTGGCCCTGCCCCTTCGGCGACTTCGCCGCGGCATCGAGAGCGGCGTGCGCGGCGTCCCAATCGTCGAGGACGTCCTGGGTGCTGACGTAGGTCGCCCGGCCGGTGAGCGCCGCCACATCGTAGATCTTGTCGTCGATGACCGCGCCCGCCCGCGGCCCCTGCGGCGATTGGTACGTCGCCAGCTTGTATCCGGCCATGCATTCCTCCCTTATTGAACGGCGAAAGGGAGTTATCGCATTTTTGCAATGCTGCCTACTGGCGCGCCATGCAAAGCACGAATACGGCTATAGTAACGGGTGGGAGGAGACGATGATCAAGGCGCGCAGGATTGGACATGCCGTGTTCGAGACGACGGATCTCGAGCGGCTGAGCGACCATTACACCGAATATGTCGGGCTGACGGTTGCCGCGCGCGAGCGCGACCGCGTGTTCCTGGCGAGCCAGCTCGGGCATCTCGCGCTCGAGCTGCGGCGCGGCTCCAGCGCCGGCTGCCGCAAACTGTCGTTCGAGATCACGCCCGGCACCGACCTCGGCGACGTCGCCGCCGAGCTCGCCAAGCACGGCATCCGCAGCGAGCGCGGCAACGACCCGGCGCCCGGCATCGCCAACGTGCTCACCTTCGAGGATCCCAAGGGGACGCAGGTCGAGCTGTTCACGTCATGGAGCACGCTCAAGGGCGAGGAGCCGGCCAAGGGCATCCCGGTGGTGAAGCTCGGCCACGTCGCGTATTTCGTGCCGGACCTGCAGAAGGTCATCGACTTCTACGCCGACGTGCTTGGCTTCCGCATCTCCGACTGGATCGGCGACTATTTCGTCTTCATGCGCTGCAACCCGGACCACCACACGGTCAACTTCTTCCGCGGCGAAGAGGCGCGCATGCACCACATCGCGTTCGAGCTCGCCGACTGGAACCAGATGAAGACCGCCTGCGACCTCCTCGCCAGGCGCAAGATCGAGCTGGCCTGGGGCCCGGTGCGGCACGGCCCGGGCCACAACATCTCGATCTATTACCGCGAGCCGGACGATCAGATCGTCGAGCTGTTCACCGACCTCGACCACATGGTCGACGAGGAGCTCGGCTACTTCGAGCCGCGGCCGTGGCATCGCGACAATCCGCAGCGGCCGAAGGTGTGGGACCCGGGCCCGACCGCCAACATCTGGGGTCTGCCGCCGACGCCCGACTTCACGCGGGGCAGGTAGTCCGCGCGCGCCGTTGCGCCGGCCGCAGCGAGGCGCGAAGATCAACGACAAAGGGTGCCGGAACAATCGGGAGAACGCCGCAACATGGTCGAGAAGCTCGTCGGCAAAGCCTCGGAGTTCAAGGACGGCGACCGCCGCATCGTCTTCGTCGGCGACCGGGAGATCGGCGTCTTCCGCGACAAGGGCGAGTTCTTCGCCTACAGCAACACCTGCCTGCACCAGGGCGGCCCCGCCTGCGAAGGGCTGATCATCGCCAAGGTCGAGGAGCGGCTGCGGCCCGACAAGACCTCGGCCGGACTCTACTTCTCCGATACCGAGACGCATTTCGTCTGCCCGTGGCATGGCTACGAATACGACCTGCGCACCGGCGAGCTGGTAGGCGACCGCAAGCAGAAGCTGCGGCGCTACGATGTCGTGCAGAAAGGGGACGAGGTCTATGTCGTCGCCTAAGCGCGCGGCGCGGCCCGCTGCTGCCGCGCGCGCGAAAGCGCCGGTGAAGACCACCGCGTCGACGCCGCATGCGGGCGACGACGTCTCCGCGCAGGCGCGCGCCCTCGCCGCCGCGCTCGAGCGCGCGCTCGCCGACGGCGACGTCGATGCGCTCGCGCCCGATGCGCTGCAGGAACTGATGGCGGCGCTGTGCAAGACCTATTCCGCGCAGGTGGAAGCCGGGCGCGACCTGCTGCCGCTGCGCGGCCAGACCAGCGTGAGCAGCACGGACGTCATGACCTCCGCCAGCGGCCTCCTGAAGGCGGCCAACCTGGCGGTGTTCGAACTGGGCATGTGGCAGAGCTGGACCGGGCGCTGAGCGCATCCGCAAAGGCCAGGGAGGGAACGATGGATCTGATCGCGGACCGCGGGCGGCGCGTGTCGGTCGACGAGCTGAACACGACGCAACTCCTGGCGCACGCGCGCAAGCAGGCAGACCGGCGCAAGCTCGACGACGTGCTGATCGTCGACGTCGATGCGCACCACTACGAGCACGAGCACATGCACGAGATCCTCCCGTTCATGGAGAACGACGTGCTGCGCCAGCTCTCGATGACCGGCCGCGGCGGCACCAAGGGCGCGAACATCCTGCCGCAGGTGATCGGCTATCAGGACATGGGCGGGCGGGTGACGCGCTATCCGCTGCGCGGATCGGAGAAGACCGACCACAAGGTGCGCGACGTGCAGCTCGGGCACCGCTGGATGGACGCGATGAGCGTCGACTACTCGTGCCTGTTCCCCACCGGCATGCTCTCGGTCGGCTCGCATCCGCAGAAGGAGATGGAGTTCGAGCTGTGCTGGGCCTACAACCGCTGGCTCACGGAAAAGGTGCTGCCGGAGTCGGACGGACGCTTCTTCTCGATGCTGTGCCTGCCGATCTCGGACGCGGACGGCTCGCTGCGCATGGTGGAGGAGTTCGGCCACCGCAAGGGCGTGACCGGCTTCATGATCACCACCGTGCGCACGCTGCCGGTGCACGACAACTCGCTGATGAAGACCTATCGCGCGATCGAAGAGCGCGGGCTGGCGCTCGCGTTCCACTCCGGCGTGAACTGGGGCGAGAACGTGTTCAAGGGCTGCAACCGCTTCATCTCGGTGCACGCGCTCGGCTTCACGTTCTACAACATTCTCCACTGCACCAACTGGGTGATCAACGGCATGGGCGAGCGCTTCCCCAAGCTGCCGGTGATCTGGGTGGAGGCGGGCCTCGCCTGGGTGCCGTTCCTGATGCAGCGGCTCGACCACGAATACATGCTGCGCACGTCGGAAGCGCCGCTGCTCAAGAAGAAGCCCTCCGACTACATGCGCGACATGTACTATTCGACGCAGCCGATGGAAGTGCAGGACATGGGGGCGCTCGAGTGCACGTTCCGCATGATCAACGCGGAGACGCAGCTCCTCTATTCATCGGACTATCCGCACTGGGACTTCGACCTCCCGACGGTGATCTGGGACCTGCCGTTCCTCTCCGAAAAGGCCAAGCACAACATCCTCGGGGGCACCGCGGCCCGCCTGATGAAGCTGCCGCCGCGCACCGACAAGCAGCGCGAGAACCTCAAGCGCTTCGGCAATCTCGCGGCGTGACCTGACGTTCAAGCGCGCTTGCGCGCGCCGCGGCCCGCAGCTGCCACGCGGCGCGCGACCTCGCGGGTGGAGGGAATACGGCGCTGCCCGTCCAGCCCGGCGAGCTCGTCGGCGGCGAGGTTCTCGATCATCGCCAGCAGCGTGCGGCGGGTGGCGGCGACATCCGCCGCCGCGATGCCGCGCACGGCGATTTCGTTGACCGCCTCGGCGAGCGGCACGAGCGCGCGCTTCAGCGCGCGCCCCTTGGGCGTGAGGAACACGTAGACCTTCTTGCGGCTGTCGGGCAATTGCCGGCGCACCACGTAGCCGAGCTTCTCCATCGCCTTGAGCGCGGAGAATGTCGTCGGCTCCATCAGGCCGGCCTGCACGCTGAGCTCGCGCTGCGTGAGGCCGTCGCGCTCCCACAGGATGCGCAGGAACACCCAGTGTCCGAACGAGACCGAATGGTCGGCGAGGCGCATCTGCAGCGCCCGTACGAGGCCGCGCGTCGCGTCCTTGACGAGGTGCGCCAGGCGGTCATTGGGCACGGCCTCGCGCCAGTGGCGCAGGATGGCGTCCGTAGCCGGCTTTGCGTCCTTGTCCGCGCGCATGGGCCCTCTCGACCGGCCGGGCCGGATCGGCTAGCATTTATCTTAGAGAGCTAAGAATATGCCAGGGCCGGCGTGCGTGGTCCACCGCCGACGCGCCGCCCGGGAGGAACAAGATGCTGACGGCCGAGGAGAACGACCTCTTGTGCCGCGTCGAGAACGGCGCGCCCATGGGCGAGCTGATGCGGCGGCACTGGGTGCCGGCGTGCCTGTCCGAGGAGGTGAGCCAGCCGGACGGAACGCCGGTGCGCATCCGCGCGCTCGGTGAGGACCTCGTCGCCTTCCGCGATACGAACGGGCGGCTCGGCGTGCTCGACGAGCACTGCCCGCACCGGCGCGCCTCGCTCGCGCTCGGGCGCAACGAGGACTGCGGGCTGCGCTGCCTCTACCACGGTTGGAAGATCGACGTGGACGGCAACGTTCTCGAGATGGCGTCCGAGCCGCCGGGCACGCGCATGACCGAGAAGATCAAGCACAAGGCCTATCCGGTGCACGAGGCCGGCGGCTTCGTGTGGATCTACATGGGACCGGCCGAGACGATGCCCGAGTTCGAGGCGCCGGCCTTCGCGCCGACGCCACAGGCCAGGGTGTCGATCCTCAAGATCCACGTGCCGTGCAACTGGGCCCAGATCCTCGAGGGGCAGATCGACTCGGCGCATTCCTCGAGCCTGCACTCGTCCGACATGGTGCCCGCGAACGTCGATGCCGCCAAAGCAACCGAGGTCAACTGGCTGCGTCCGTCGACCGACAAGGCGCCGCGCATGCAGTGCGAGAACACGAGCTACGGCTTCCGTTACGCGGCGATCCGCAAGCCGATCCACAATCCCGACACCAGCGACTACGTGCGCATCACCGTCTATGTCGCGCCGTTCACCTGCCTGATCCCACCCAACAATGCCTACAACGTCGCGAGCGTGATCGTGCCGGCGGACGATCTCAATACCGTGTTCTACTTCCTGGCCTGGACCGACGGCAGCAAGCCCGGCGTCGACCAGGAGGCGTGGCGGCGCTTCAACGCGGCGCAGGTCGGCATCGACCTCACCGCCGACTTCCGCAACACTCGCACGCGCGAGAACAACTACCTGCAGGACCGCAAGGCGATGAAGCTCGGCGACTTCACGGGCATCCGCGGCATCCCCAACCAGGATATCGCGATGTGGGAAAGCATGGGCCGCATCGCCGACCGCACCAAGGACTGGCTCGGCACCAGCGACATCGCCGTGGCGCGGTTCCGCCGGCTGATGGTCGACGCGGCGCGCGCGATGCGCGACGAGGGCCGCGCGCTGGGGCGGACGCAGCCGCATGTTCCGCAGGCCAGCATCTCATCCTTCGAGGGAATCGTGCCCAAGACCACGGACTGGCGCAGGTTGGGCGGCGCCACCGCCACGGCACAGATGACCGCGGCGGAATAATTGAATGCAACCGCACGCGCACAAAGCGCGGCGGCCATAACCAGAGGGAGGACTCCATGCGTTCACACATCTTTGCGCGCGCACTGCTCGTCGCCGGCGCGCTCGCGCTGTCGGCGGGCGACCTTGCGGCCCAGGACACGCTCAAGCTGACCGTCGGTCAGCGCGGCAACTGGGACACCGCCGTCTCCGAAGTCGGCCAGCGCGCCGGCATCTTCAAGAAGCACGGGCTGCAGCTCGAGATCGTCTACACTCAGGGCTCCGGCGAGACGCAGCAGCCGGTGGTCGCCGGCAGTGTCGACATCGGCGTCGCGGTCGGCATCATGGGCGCGCTCAGCTTCTATTCGAAAGGCGCGCCGGTGCGCATCATCGGCGCCGAGACCACCGGCGCCTCCGATCTCTACTGGTATGTGAAGTCGGACTCGCCGATCAAGTCGCTCAAGGACACCGCCGGCAAGACGATCGCCTATTCCACCAACGGCTCGTCGACGCACGGCATCGTCACCGCGTTCATGAAGCAGTACAACCTCACGGCCAAGCCGACCGCCACGGGCAGCCCGTCGTCGACGCTGACGCAGGTGATGTCGGGCCAGGTCGATGTCGGCTGGTCGGCGCCGCCGTTCGGCCTCGACCAGCTCGATAAGAAGGACATCCGCGTCATCGCAAGCGGCAACGACGCGGAAGTCTTCAAGGGCCAGACCGTGCGCGTGCTGATCGCCAACGCGCAGGCGCTCGCGTCCAAGAAGGACGCGTTCAACCGCTACATGAAGGCATATCGCGAGACGGTGAACTACATGTACACCAATCCCGAGGCGCTGAAGGTCTATGCGGAATTCGTCGGCATCCCGGTGGAGAAGGCCAAGCGCACGCGCGACGGGTTCTTCCCGCGCGCGGCGATCGAACCCGACAAGATCGTCGGCCTCGACACCATCGTGAACGACGCCGTGGCGCTCAAGTACACGGCCAAGCCGCTGAGCAAGGAGCAGCTCGCGGAGCTGATCCAGATTCCGGCGCGGTGAGTACGCCGTGTTGCGAGGAGACGAGCGACCAGGCGATCCGGAACCGCCAGCCAGCGCTGGATCGCGTCGTTGCTGCGCTCCTCGCAGTGACGGCGGAGACGCCTTGCCGCGTCACTGCGCGCGGAACTTTGCGAACACGAGGTCCGGCGCGCTGGTGTTGTGGCGCGACGGACGCGTACGGCCGGCCCACAGCTCGCGCGCACGCGCCCGGGTGAAGCGCATCACCGGCGCGGACTGACGCCGCCCGTCGGCACGGCGCCACGCGAGCCGCGACACGTCGGCATTGTCGTCGGTCACGTACATCGAGCGCAGCGCGGCGAACGGGCCTTGCGCCACTGCTTGCGAGAGCGCGATGTCAAGTGCGATGCGCCGCTCATCCAGCGCGGCGATCTTCAGCACGGCCGCGCCGCCGCGCGCGAAGACGAGCCGGAAGGTGGCCCTGTCCGGGTCGAACGCGATCGACGCAAGGCCGACGAACGGCCGCTGCTGCTCCTCGATCGGACCGATCAGGAACGAGGAGCCGTAGGCGGTCGGGAGCGTCGGATCGACGGTCCAGCCGAGGCGCAGCGGCGCCAGCGGCCGGGCGCGCCAGTAGCCGTCGGCCGGATAGAGCACCAGCACCTCCTCGTCGCGCACGCGGCCGCGCGTCCAGAGCTGCAGCAGATGCAGGCCGGTTTCCACGCGCGCACCCACGCGCACCGGCACGTCGCCGGCGCGCCAGAAGCTCGGATAGGCGAAGCCGCGCAGCTGCCAGCGGCCGCCGTCATGCAGCACGACCTGGCGCGGCGCGGCGCGATGCACGGAGTCGCCCGACATGTCGCAGGTGGAGAAATCCGGCGCCATGTTGTCGTCGTTGAGCCGCCTGAGATAGGCAGGATGCGCCGCCTCGATGCGCAGCCTGCGTGCGCGCGGCGAGACGAGCTTGACGTAGACGTTGTCCTGCTCGGCGCAGGACGTGGGCACGCTGGCGTTGACCGCGTCGACCGCGAGAGGCTCGGCCCGTGCCGCGCCGGCGGCAAGCAAGGCGAGGCCAAGGCATGCAAGCTCACGCGCGCGCCGCATAGACGTCCCCCGAGTTGGCCTCGTGCGGCAGCACCGCCAGCCACGCAGCCATGGTTTGCGCAGCGATGAAGTCCGCATGCACGAAGGCCTGGCTCTCCCCGAGCGCGGCGTTGAAACGCGTGAACCCGAGCGCCACGCAGCGCGCCAGCGCCGCCTGCGCCACCTCGCGCTGGATGGTGGTGAACTCGAACGAGAGCGCGGGGACAGCGTGCGAAAGGCCCGCCAGCGCCTCGGCCTCGTAACCTTCCACGTCGATCTTGATGAAGCTTGGCAATCCATGACGCGCGATCAGCGCATCGAGCGTGGTGAGGGGGACTGTGAGCGCGCGCGTCCAGCGCTGCCCGCGCCAGCCGGGCGCGTCCGCCGCCGCGGCGATCATGTCGGACGAGGCCGTGGAGACCGTCGGATTCGCCACGTTGACCTGGAGCGGCACCGTGCCTTCGCTGCGTCCGACCGCGGCGGCCTCGATCGCGACGCCGGGATCGCGGCCGTACAGCAGCCGCAACGTGCGCACCAGCGCGGGCTGCGGCTCGACGGCGACGACACGCGCATCGAGGCGGCGGAAGGCGCGCACACGGTCGCCGACATGGGCGCCGACGTCGAACACGAGATCGCCGGGCTGGACGAACCGCCGGTAGAGCTGCCGCATGGCGGCGGCGCGGGCGCGGTTGCCGTAATAGATGCGAAGCGAACGCGCGACGCCGCCGGCGGTACGCAGGGCGTCACGCATCGGGCGTGCGCGCGAGCGCGGGCAGCAGCAGTGCGCGCAGCGTGTCCGGCGGCGCGGTTTCCTCGGGCAGGCGGCCGAGCCCGAGGCGCAGCATCAGCCGGCCGGCGAGCGGCGCTGCGCTGATCACGGCGAGCGGCACCGCGAGCGCGAGGCCGCCGGCGATCAGCGATGCCACCGGGAGCGCGGCCGGATTGTGGACCGCAAGCACGGCGATCGAGGCGAGGCCAAGCAGGGTCTGCGGCCAGAACCGCAGCAGTGCGCGCGCGAGCGGCACTGTGTGCTCGTGGCGCTGTTGCGCCGCCCAGCCGACTTGCATGCCGAACGGCAGGCGCACCAGCAGCAGCGTGTGAGCGAACCATTGGATCGGAGAGAGCAGGATGAAGAACACCGTTTCGCCGGCCACGCTGGCCAACAGGCGCGCGCTGCCTCCATAGGCCGCGCGTGCGGCCGGGCGCAACAGCACGTCGATGATGGTGGCGATCTTGGGCGCGAACCACATGACGAGGAAGACGACGAGCAGCGCGCCGCCGTAGGCCGGGTCGACGAAATCGTGCGGCGCGCGTGCAGCCCCGATGGTGCCGAGCAGCAGGATGCCGATCCACGCCGGCGAGCCGAGGAACATCAGGATCGCGAGCAGCAGTTGTACACGGCTGACGAGCTTGAGGCCGGGCAGCGCGAGGAAGCGCCAGTACTGCATGTTGCCATGGCACCAGCGCAGGTCGCGCCGGATGAACTCGACGAGCGTCGGCGGATTCTCCTCCCAGCCGAGGTCCTCCTCGGGCAGGACGCGCACCTCGTAGCCGGCGCGGCGCATGAGCACCGCCTCGATCTGGTCGTGGCTGAGCACATGGCTGCCGTCGGGCAGCGGCGGCAGATGGCAATGCGCCATGAAGGGAGCGAGCCGCAGCGCGGCGTTGTGCCCCCAGTAGGGACCGCAATCCGCCTGCCACCACGCGCTGCCGATGGTGTAGGAGCGCATGCCGAGGCGCATACCGAATTGAAAGATGCGCGCGAACGCGCTCGTCACCGGCAGGCCGACCACCAGCGCCTGCAGGATGCCGAGCGTCGGCGTCGACTGCATGACGCTCACCAGCCGCAGCACGGCAGACGCCGGCATGACGCTGTCGGCATCGAGCACGATCGCGATGTCGTGCGCAGCGCCATGGCGCTCGCAGAACTCGCGGATGTTGCCGGCCTTGAAGCCGGTGTTGTCGGCGCGGCGGCGATAGGTGACGGCGATGCGTTTGCGCCAGGCGTCCGCCAGCCTGCCGAACAGGCCGTCTTCCTCGCGCGCGATCGCCGCATCCGTCGTGTCGCTCAGGATGTAGGCATGCATGCGGTCGCCGACGCCCGCGCGCTCCAGCCCCTCGAGCAGCGGCGCGAGATTGCGCAGCACGTGTGCGGGCGGCTCGTTGCGGATGCAGACCAGGATGGCCACGGAGGCGACGACCGGCGCGTCCACCCTGGCGGCCGCCGCCGGAAAGACCGCGGCAACGGGATCGGCGGAGAAACGCATCACCAGCAGGCCGATGACGGCGTTCCAGAAGCCGATGACGGCCCACGGCAGCGTGACCGCGAAACAGGCAAGCAGCGCCACGTCGAGCCAGTCGTGGCCACCCACCGCCAGGGTGGCGGCAGCGAGCCAGAGCAGACCGGCGACGGTGGCAAGGACGAGCAGTGCGAATGCGGCGCGGCGCGCGGTCACGAGAATGGGAAGCCTCGCCATGGGAGGAACGGAACCATTGGCCCCGGAACGGCCGGAAATCGGGTTATAAGCGGACCAGGAGTCACGAGGAAATCAAGCAAATGCGAGGCCAGGCGCTCTGGTACGCGGCCGTCGGGCGCGCGGAGATCCGCGACGCGGACGCCCCCGACCCGGGGCCGGGCGAGGTGCGCGTGCGCGCGCGCCACGGCGCGGTCAGCCGCGGCACGGAAGCGCTGGTGTTCAACGGGCGCGTGCCGGACAGCGAATACGCGCGCATGCGCGGCCCAAACATGGACGGCGCCTTCCCGTTCCCCGTGAAATACGGCTACGCCACCGTCGGGATGGTCGAGGCCGGCGCGGAGCCCGGCCGGATGGTGTTCGCGCTCCATCCCCACCAGACGCTGTTCACGCTGCCGGCCGCCGCGGTCGTTCCCGTGCCCGAGACGGTGCCGCCCGCGCGCGCCGTGCTGGCCGCCAACATGGAGACCGCGCTCAACGCGGTCTGGGACGGAGCGCCCGGCCCCGCCGACCGCATCGTCGTGATCGGCGCGGGGGTCGTCGGCGCGCTGGTGGCCTATCTTTGCGCCGGGCTGCGCGGGGCCGAGGTCACACTCGTCGACGTCGATCCCGCGCGCGCCAAGCTGGCGGCAAGCCTCGGCATCGCCTTCGCGCCGCCAAAGGACGCGCCGCAGGACTGCGATGTCGTGTTCCACGCCAGCGGCAGCGCGGCCGGTCTCGCCACCGCCCTGGCGGCGGCGGGCGACGAGGCGAAGGTGGTCGAGCTGAGCTGGTACGGCGCCGGCGAAATTCCGTTGTCGCTCGGCGGCGCATTCCACAGCCGCCGCCTCACGCTGATCTCGAGCCAGGTCGGGCGCGTTTCGCCCTCGCACCGCATGCGCTGGCCGCATGCGCGCCGGCTCGCCGCCGCACTGGCGCTGCTCGGCGACGCGCGGCTCGACGCGCTGCTGGCGCCGCCGGTCAAATTCTCCGACCTGCCGGCCGAGCTGCCGCGCATCCTCGCGCCGGGCAGCGGCGTCCTGTGCCAACGCATCGACTACGCATGAAGAAGGAGTGAGATGTTCACGCTCGAGGTCCGCGATCACGTCATGATCGCCCATTCGTTCCGCGGCGAGGTCTTCGGTCCGGCGCAGGCATTGCACGGCGCCACTTATGTGGTCGACGCCGCCTTCATCGCGAAGGAACTCGACGCCAACGGCATCGTGGCCGACATCGGACGCGCCAGCGACGTGCTCAAGTCGGTGCTGGGCACGCTCAACTACAAGAACCTCGACGAGCTGCCGCAGTTCGCCGGCATCAACACCACGACCGAATATCTCGCGAAATACATCCACGAGCGGCTGGCGCAGGCGGCGCGCGTCGGCGCGCTCGGCCGCGATCCGGGCGCGATCAGTGCGCTGCGCGTCACCCTGTCGGAATCGCACGTGGCGCGTGCCTCCTACGAAGGCCCGTTGCGGTGAGGCATGCGACCTTCGCGGTACCCGGCGACCTTGCGACGCCGACCGGCGGCTACGCCTACGATCGGCGCGTGATCGACGAGCTGCGCGCGCTCGGCTGGCGCATCGACGTGATCGACATCGGGACGGGGTTTCCGCAGCCCACGGCGGAGCAGCGCGCGGCCGCGCTGCAGCGGCTGGCCGCCGCAGCGACGGATGGCGCATTGATCATCGACGGGCTGGCCTTCGGCGCGATGCCGCAGGAGGCCGCGGCGCTCGCGCGCACGCACCGGCTGATCGCGCTGGTGCATCATCCGCTCGCGCTGGAGACGGGTCTGGCGCCCGAGCAGGCGGCGGCGCTGCGCGCATCCGAGCGCGCAGCGCTGGCGCAGGCGCGCCGCGTCATCGCGAGCAGCGCATTCACCGCGCGCCTCATCGCGTCGGACTATGGCGTGGCGCAGGCGCGCATCAACGTCGCCGAACCGGGAACCGACCGCGTGGAACGGGCGGAGGGCAGCGGCAGTGACATCGTGCATGTCCTGGCCGTCGGCGCGCTCGTTCCGCGCAAGGGCTACGACACGCTGGTGGCCGCGCTGGCGAGGCTCTCGGACCTGCCCTGGCGCCTCACCCTCGCCGGCGACATGACGCGCAGCGTGGAGACCGTCGCAAAGCTGAAGGCCGCAATCGCGCAGGCGAACCTCGCCGCGCGTATCACCCTGGCGGGCGCACTGCCGGACGAGGCATTGGCCGCCGCCTATCGATCCGCGGATGTGTTCGTCGCGCCCTCGCACCTCGAAGGCTACGGCATGGCGGTGGCCCGCGCGATCGCGCATGGCCTGCCCGTGGTGGCAACGCGCGGCGGCGCGCTGGTGGAGACGATCGGCGATGCCGGACTACTGGTGGCGCCGGGCGAGCCCGAGGCGCTGGCCGGCGCGCTGCGCCGGGTCATCAGCGAGGCAAGCGTGCGGCAAGAGCTGCGTGCGGCCGCGCGCGCCGCCGCAGGGCGGCTGCCGACCTGGCGTGACACCGCGCGGCAATTCGCGCAAGCGCTCGAGGCCGCGGCATGACCGGCTTTTCCGCCGACTGGCTGGCACTGCGCGAGCCGTTCGACCGGCGTGCGCGTCACGTCGATGTGCTTGCGCGCGTATCGGCGCATGTGGCGCACCTGCCCTCGATCACCATCGTCGATCTCGGCTGCGGCACCGGCTCGACGCGCCGCGCGATCGCGCCCCATCTGCCGCCGCTGCAGCATTGGGTGCAGGTCGACAATGACCTTGGCCTGCTGGCGCGCGCGGGCGCAGCGGCGGGAGGCGGCGCCGCCGCACGCACGATGCTGCTCGATCTCGTGCGCGACCTCGAGGCGGCGCTCGACGGCGCGCCCGACCTGATCGTCACCAGCGCGTTGCTCGATCTCGTCTCGGAAGACTGGCTCGACCGCCTCGTCCTGGAATGCGCCGTGCGCCGGCTGCCGCTCTATGCGGCGCTCACCTACGATGGCCGCGTCACGCTGGACCCCGTCGATCCGTTCGATCAGCCGGTGATCGCGGCGGTGAACCGGCATCAGTTGCGCGACAAGGGCTTTGGGCCAGCGCTCGGCCCGGGCGCGGCCGGCGCGCTGCGCGAGAGCCTCAAGACGGCGGGCTATGCGTTGCACGAAGGCGAGTCGGACTGGGTCGCCGGCCCGGACGACTGCGACCTGCAGCAGGCGATGTTGACCGGATGGGCGCGCGCCGCGCGCGAGATGGACACCCTGCCGGAGCGCGAGATCGCGGCGTGGCTGCGCCGGCGCGCAGATCTCGTCATGGCGGGCGGCGCGTCGATGCGCGTCGGCCATGCCGACGTCTTCGCCTATCCGACCGGCACGCGCTGACCGGAGAGATCGACGTCGAACAGCACTTCGTCCTCGAGAAGGTGCGCGCGTACGGGCGGACGCAGTGCATCCTTGGCGCGCTCGACCGGCGGCAGCACGAGGCTCGCCTGACCTGCGCCGAGCAGCATCGGGGCCACCACCACATGCAGACGGTCGAGGCAGCCGGCGGCAAGGAAGCACGAGACCGTGCGCGATCCGCCCTCGACCAGGATGCGGCGCAGACCGCGCGCAGCGAGCGCCGCCAGGATGGCGCGCGGCTCGGCGTGCGCCTGCGCGAGCGGCACCGGCATCACCTCGACGCCGCTCGGATAGTGCGCCGTGTTGTGGCGTCCCGTGACCACGATGCGCCGGGCGCCGTCGTCCCTGAGCATGCGCGCGGAGGCCGGCAGACGTCCGCGCGGATCGATCACGACGCGCACCGGATTGCATCCGGCGACGCGCCGCACCGTGAGCTGCGGATCGTCAGCGATGGCAGTGCCGACGCCGACGACCACCGCGTCCACCAAGGCGCGCAGCCTGTGCAGGTGATCGAGGCCGGCGGCCCCGTTGATGAACTCGCCGCGCCCGCCGCAGGTGGCGATGCGCCCGTCGATGGACTGGCCCATCTGCGCGACCACGACGAGCCCGTCGCAGACGCCGCGGCGCAGCGGGCCGAAGATCTCTTCGTACGGACGGGGCAGCGGGCCGCTCGACCCGCGAAACAGCTCCGGCACGGCCGTCCAATCGTCGCAGGCCGGCCCCGGGCGCCGGCGCGCGGCCGGCGTCGTCTCATCGGGCACGAGATCCATGTCCAAATTCATTTCCAAATCCGATTCCTGGGCTATCCTCAAAATCAACGACGCTTGGGTCGCACGGAGCTGGGGCGCACGTATGACACCTGATACGGCCGGTTATTCACTGACCGCGCGGACATTTCACTGGGTCACGGCGGCCCTGGTGCTCATGGCGATTCCCATGGGCATTATCATGAACAACGTCGGGCCGGGTCCGTTGCAGGACTTCCTGTTCAATCTGCACCGGTCGATCGGCGCGGTACTGCTGCCGATCGTGGCGGCGCGGCTGATCTACCGCATCGGGCATCCGGCGCCGGCGCTGCCCGCCGACATCCCGCCGCTGCAGCAATTCGCGGCCCATGCCACCCACGCGGCGCTTTATTTTCTACTGATCGTTCAGCCGCTTGTCGGCTGGGTGGCGACATCGGCCTACCGCGCGCCGATCACCCTGTTCTGGCTGGTGCCGCTGCCGCCGATCTGGCCCGAGGACCGCGCGTTCTCGGAACGCCTGTTTATCGTGCACTGGCTCATCGGGATCACATTGGCGTTACTGGTGATCGCCCACATCGGCGCCGCGCTGTTCCACCACTTCGTGCGGCGCGACGACATCCTGCTGCGCATGCTCTACGGAACGCCCCGAAGAGCTGGCTGACCACGTCGGGTCACGCCGCGACGGCGAGCGCCGGCCTGCCGCGGATGAGATCCGCGGCCTTCTCGGCGATCATCAGCACGCACGCATTGATGTGCGCGGTCACGAGGTCGGGCATGGCCGAGGCATCGACCACGCGCAGGCCTTCGACGCCGCGCACCCGCAGCTCGGGATCGAGCACGGCCGCTGGGCCGAGCCCCATCGGGCAGGTGCCGGCCGGGTGGTGCACGGTGATGGTGGTGCGGCGGATGTAGGCCTCGATGTCCGCATCGGACGTGACGTTCGGGCCAGGCGCGATCTCGGGACCGCGATAGCGATCCATCGGCGTCTGCAGCGCGATCTCGCGTCCGCGCTTGATGCCCTCGCGCAACGTCGGAAGGTCGTTGGGCGCGGAAAATGGATTGAAGCGGATGCGCGGATGGTCCTTGGGGTCGCCCGAGCGCAGCAGCACCTCGCCGCGGCTGTCGGGATGCAGGATCGCGGGCCGGATGCCGAAGGCGTCGGCGTAGGCCGGCTTGATGCCGGGGAACCACATGTGCACGCCTGGCGGCGAGCCCGGGAACATGTACTCGACGTCGGGCACCGCGAGCTCTGGCCGCGTCTTGATGAAGGCGAGCACGCCGCTCGGGATCGAGGTCGCGGGGCCGGTGCCGAAGAGATACGCGCGCAGCATGTTCACGGCCATGCGGTCGAACCGCATCATGGCCTGGAACGGCCCCGGCTCCTTGCGCGCATACATCACCGCGGCGGCCCAGTGATCCTGCAGGTTCCTGCCGACGGGGAGATCGACCAGCGGCGTGATGCCGATCTCGCGCAGATGATCGGCCGGGCCGATGCCCGACAGCATCAGGAGCTGCGGCGAGTTGAACGTGCCGCCCGAGAGGATCACCTCGCGCGCCGCATGCGCGCGCACGAGGGTGCCGCGCTCGGCGTATTCGATGCCACGCGCGCGCGTGCCCTCCATGATCACCCTGGTGGCGAGCACCTTGGTCTTGAGGGTGACGTTCGAGCGTTTGAGCGCCGGTTTGAGATAGGCGGTGGCGGCCGACGAGCGGCGGCCGTTGCGGATCGAGTACTGGCTGCGGGCGAAGCCTTCGGTGTCGCCCGCGCTGTTGTCGTGGATTTCGCGATAGCCCGCCGCTTTGCCGGCCTCGATCCAGGCGTCGTAGATCGGATCGAAGCGGCGCGCCCACTCCACGCCGATGGGTCCCTCGCCGCCGCGGATGTCGCTCGCGCCCTCGGTCCAGGTCTCGAGCCGCCGGAAGTACGGCACGACGTCGGCATAGGACCAGCCGCGCGCCCCCTTCTGCGCCCAACGGTCGTAATCGCCGCGGTCGCCGCGCGTGAAGCCGGTGATGTTGATGGACGAGCAGCCGCCCAGCACCTTGCCGCGCATCGCCTCGATGCGGCGTCCGGCGGCATTGGGCTCCGGCTCGCTCTCATAGCCCCAGTCGTGCATGCGGTGCTTGTGGATCATGCCGACGCCGATGGGGATATGGATCAGCGGATTGCTGTCCCACCCGCCGGCCTCGAGCACCAGCACGCGCACGGCCGGATCCTCGCTCAACCGATGGGCCAGCACGCAGCCGGCCGAGCCTGCGCCCACGATGATGTAGTCGTAATCCCTGGTCGTCATTCCGTCCCAACGCCGATGTTGTTGCGCGCGCATCCTAATCAGGGCTTCGCCGCCGGCGCTACCATCGCGCATGCAGGGCAGCTAAACTCGCCGCATACGACGAAAAAATGTGACGGGAGGAGGAATTCACCATGGCCAGCGATCGCATCCTGACCACCCACGTCGGCAGCCTGGTCCGGCCCCCGAACTTCGTCGAACTCCTGCGCGCGCGCGAGAGCGCGCAGCCCCCGGCGCCCGGCGTCTACGAGGCGGCACTGACACAGGCCGTCGCCGAGATCGTACGTCAGCAGGCGGACGCGGGCGTCGACATCGTCAGCGACGGCGAATTCGGCAAGGGCTACAACTGGGCATTCTACGTGCATTCGCGCATCACCGGCATCACCACGCGGCCGATGACCGTCGAAGAGGCGAAGGACCCGCAGGCCAGCATCAGCGGCGGACGCGATCGCGAGGCGTTCCCCGAATATTATGCGGAGGCCGACAGGGCGAGCGGCCTCGCCGCGCGCCTGGGCAACCGTTTCGTCTGCACCGGGCCGATCGCGTACGTCGGACAGAAGGAGCTTCAGCGCGACATCGACAACCTCAAGGCAGCCGTGGCCAAGGTGAAGGTGGAGGGCGCCTTCCTGCCGGTGGTTGCGCCGGCCAGCGCATTGCCCAGCGCGAAGAACGAGCATTACCCCGACGACAAGAGTTTCCTGTTCGCGCTCGCCGAGGCGCTGCGCGTCGAATACAGCACCATCGTCGACGCCGGTCTCACCGTGCAGATCGACGACGCGTTCTTTCCGTTCATGCACGAGAAGCTGGTGCCGCCGATGACCGAGGCGCAGTACCGCGACTGGGCGCAGCTTCGGGTCGATGCGCTCAACCACGCCCTCGACGGCATCCCGACGGAGAAATCGCGCTATCACATCTGCTGGGGCAGCTGGAGCGGCCCGCACGCATTCGACGTGCCGCTCAAGAGCATCATCGACATCATCCTCAAAGTGAACGTCGGCGCCTACAGCTTCGAGGCCGCGAACGTGCGCCACGAACACGAGTGGAAGGTGTGGAAGAGCGTGAAGCTTCCCGCGGGCAAGAAGATCCTGCCGGGCGTGATCAGCCACGCCACCAACGTGCTCGAGCATCCCGAGCTGATCGCCGACCGCCTGGTCCGCTTCGCCAGCCTCGTCGGGCGCGAGAACGTCATCGCCTCCAGCGATTGCGGCTTCGCGCAGAGCCCGTTCGCGCAGCGCGTCCACCCGTCGATCATGTGGGCCAAGCTGCGCGCCATGGCGGAAGGCGCCAGGCTCGCCAGCGACGAGCTGTGGGGACGCCGCTCGGCGGCGTGACCCGGCAAGGGTTGACAGGAGCACCTCCTCCAGCGACCCGTGTGGCGTCTTCGCAATGACGGCCACATGATGACTGCCTTCGACCAGCCCCTGCCCGTCGACGCCGCGCTGCCCGAATTGACGGCGGCGCTGGCGACGCACAGCAGTGCCGTGCTCGTGGCGCCTCCGGGCGCCGGCAAGACCACGCGCGTGCCGCTGGTGCTGGCCGGTCAGGCCTGGGCGAAGGGCAAGAAGATCCTCGTGCTGGAGCCGCGCCGGCTCGCCACCCGCGCGGCCGCCGAGCGCATGGCGCGCACGCTCGGCGAGAAGGTCGGCAACACCGTCGGCTATCGCGTGCGCCTCGGCTCCAAGGTCTCGCGCGCGACCCGGATCGAGGTCGTCACCGAGGGCATCTTCACCAATCTCGTCCTTGACGATCCCACGCTCGAGGGCGTCGCCGCGGTGCTGTTCGACGAATTCCACGAGCGCTCGCTCGACGCAGACCTCGGCCTCGCGCTGGCGCTCGACGCGCAGGCGGGGCTGCGCGAGGATCTCAAGCTGCTGGTGATGTCGGCGACGATCGACGGCGCGCGCGTGGCGCGCCTGCTGCGCGACGCGCCGGTGGTCGAGAGCGAGGGCCGCGCCTTTCCGGTCGAGACGCGTTACGTCGGCCGCGACCCGCAGCGGCCGATCGAGGCGCAGGCGGCGGACGCGGTCACGCGCGCGCTGCGCGCCGAGGAAGGCTCGCTGCTGGTGTTCCTGCCGGGCGCCGCGGAGATCCGCCGCTGCGAAACGCAGCTGCGCGAGCGCGTGAGCGACCCCGCCGTCGACATCGTGCCGCTGTTCGGCGCGCTCGACGCGGACGTGCAGGATCGCGCCATCGCGCCTGCTCCGCCGGGCCGCCGCAAGGTCGTGCTCGCCACCTCGATCGCGGAGACATCGCTGACCATCGACGGCGTGCGCATCGTGGTCGACGCCGGCCTCGCACGCGTGCCGCGCTACGAGCCCGATGTCGGACTCACGCGGCTCGAGACCGTGCGCGTCTCGCGCGCCTCCGCCGACCAGCGGCGCGGGCGCGCCGGACGCACCGCGCCGGGCGTCTGCTACCGGCTGTGGGACGAGCCGCAGACCGGATCGCTCGAGCCGTTCACCAAACCGGAGATCCTCGCCGCCGACCTGTCGTCGTTCGTGCTCGACCTCGCGCACTGGGGCATCACCGATCCGGACGCGCTGGCATTCCTCGATCCGCCGCCGAAGGCCGCGCTCAACGAAGCGCGCGCGCTGCTGCGTGAACTCGGCGCGCTCGACGAGACGGACCGCATCACCGAGGAGGGCAAGCGGCTGCGCGCGCTGCCGTTGCCGCCCCGGCTGGCGCGTATGGTGGTCGATGCCGGTCGCGAAGGCGCCGGCGCGCTCGCCAGCGAGATCGCGCTCGTGCTCACCGAGCGCGGGCTCGGCGGCAACGACGTCGACCTGCGCCACCGGCTCGACGGACTGCGCCGTGACCGCTCGCGCCGCGCGCAGGATGCGCGGCGCATGGCAGAGCGCTGGGCGGCGATGGCGCAGGGAAATCCCCCGCGCGAAGGACGAGGCCGAGACACGGCCGAGGCCACCCTCTCGGCCGGCGCCGTGCTTGCCCTTGCCTACCCGGACCGCATCGCCAAGTCGCGCGGCGCCGGCGGCGGCTTCCTGCTCGCCAACGGACGCGGCGCCGCCGTCGATCAGGCCTCACCGCTCGCACGCGAACCTTTCCTCGCCGTCGCCGAGATCGCGGGCAGCGCCACGCAGGCGCGCGTGCTGCTGGCCGCGCCGGTCACGCTCGAGGAGATCGAGACACGCTTCGCCGATCGGATCGAAACGCGCGCGGAGGTGGTGTTCGACACGGCATCGATGAGTTTGCGCGGGCGCGCCGGCCGGCGGCTTGGCGCGATCATGCTCGCGGAGCGCATGGTGCCGGTGGACGCGAGCGACGAGAACGCGCGCAAGCTGGCCGAAGGCATCGCGCGCGCGGGCATCGAGCGGCTGCCGTGGACCAAGCCGCTGCTGCAGTGGCGCGACCGCGTCATGTTCCTGCGCCAAGCCGAGGGTGACGAGTGGCCGGACCTGTCGGACGATGGATTGGCGGCGCAGGCAGGCGAGTGGCTCGCGCCGGCATTGGCCGGCAAGACCTCGCTGAAGGACTTCTCGGCGGACGAACTGGCAGGCGCGCTGTCCGCGTTGCTGCCGTATCAGATGCGCCGCCGTCTCGACACCGAGGCGCCGACGCATTTCGACGCGCCGTCGGGCTCGCGTGTGCCGATCGACTACGAGAGCGGCGAAGGCCCGAAGCTGTCGATCCGCGTGCAGGAGCTGTTCGGGCTCGACCGCCATCCGACGATCGCCGGCGGACGCGTGCCGCTGCTGGTGGAACTGCTCTCGCCCGCGCACCGCCCGGTGCAGGTGACGCGTGACCTGCCGGGCTTCTGGCGCGGCAGCTATGCCGCGGTGAAGACCGAGATGCGCGGGCGCTATCCCCGCCACCCGTGGCCGGACGATCCCGTCAGCGCGCCGGCGACACGCCGGGCGAAGCCGCGCGGCACGTAGTTTCAACTTTAGCAAACGCCGCAACGCGGCGTTAACGACGGCGCGGACCTGTGCGATCCGGCGCATCGAAGTTAGCGCTCTGCAAACGTGCTCGCGGCTATGGAGCCCTATCCTTTTACGAAGGCGGGTTCATGCGCTTCATTGTGATCTTTGCGGTCGCCGCCGTCGCCATCGGGGCGTTCGTGCCTACCCTGTTCAACCCGCGCTCCCGACCCGCCACGACGGCAAACATCGCCGCCCCGGAGCCGCAGGCGCCGGCCGGATCGCGCACGGTGTCGATCCGGCGCGCGTCCGACGGGCACTTCCACACCGAGGCATCGGTCGACGGCCGGCGCGTCGACATGCTGGTCGACACCGGCGCGTCCGTCATCGCGCTGCGCGAGCGCGATGCCGCGCGGCTCGGCATCCATCCGGCGGCGCGCGACTACAGCGCCAAGATCTCGACGGCGAACGGCGTGGTGCTGGCCGCGCGCGTCGAACTCAACCGCGTGGAGGTCGGCGGCATTACCGTCCGCAACGTCGCCGCGGTCGTGCTGCCGGATGAGGCCCTCGGCAAGAACCTGCTCGGAATGTCGTTCCTCTCGAAGCTGCGCTGGGAGCAACGCAACGGGCAGCTCACGCTGGAGCAGTAGCGCGAACCGCGCGTTCCCGCCGGCCGCACATATGCGGCCGCACATATGCGAAGGGCCGCTCTTGCGAGCGGCCCTTCCATTGTCGGACCGTGGTCCGGCACTACGGCGGCGCTGCGCTTTCGCGCAAATCCCCCGTTACTGCGCGACGCTGCGCTCCCAACCGACAGGCTGGAAGCGCGCCGCTGTCACGCCTGGACCTCGGTAGAGGCGAGGATCCAGATCACACGTGCCGGCGACCGCGGCGATTGACAATGAGACACTGGATCACCTCCTTTCTGATGTTGACGATGTCTGAATGTAGGTACGGCCCGCACGATTCGTAAAGGGTCGCCGACCGTCCTTTTCCGACATTAAAATTTCGACATGCGCGCCAAACAGGCCGCCCATCCATTTTTTATGCAAACTCGCAGTCGTTAATTTGTCGCGCCACTGTTACAACAGCACCGGCACCTCACACCTTTGCATGGCGATGGCTGACAGTCAGGACGCGCAGGTTGGCAAGCCCGGCGCGGCCGCCACGAGCGATTTAAACCGGCCGCTGTTCGTCGCGCTGATCGCGCATACCGTCACGGTCAATGCCGTCGTCGCGCTGGCGCGGGTCACCACGTCCTACCGCGCCATCGAACTCGATCTGTCGGTGGTCTGGCTCGGCGTGATCGCCAGCGGCTTCTCGCTGATCCCGGTGTTCTCGGCAGTGTGGGTCGGCCGCCTCATCGACCGCGGCTATGACGCCCTCTCGGCGCGGGTCGGCGCGGCGATGATGCTCGTCGCCTGCGCGGGATTGTGGTGGATGCCAAACTCCGCAGTGCATTTGCTGCTGTTCTCGATCGTGCTCGGCTTCGGCCACCTGTTCTGCATGGCGGGCCATCAGATGATCGCGGTCCGCTGCGCCGGACCGATCAGCCGCGAGCACGTGTTCGGCTATCACATGATCGCCATCGCGATCGGCCAGGGACTCGGCCCGATGATGCTGAGCTGGTTGGGGGGCGACGCGCATCTGCCGCCGACGCAACTGCTGTTCGCCGCGGCGCTCGTGGGAGCGATGATCTCCCAGGTCGTCGCCTTCGGCCTGCGCCGCACCGGCACACCTGCAGCCGCACGCGGCAGGACGGAGACCGTCACGGTCCGCGAGATGCTGCGCCAGCGCAGCCTCGTCGCGGTGCTGATCGCAAGCGTGGTGACGGTGACGGCGTTCGAACTGCTCACCGTGTACCTGCCGCTGCTTGGCACCGAGCGCCAGATCGATACGCGCGACATCGGCCTGCTGCTGGCCGCGCGCTCGCTGGTCTCGATCGTGTCACGCACCTTTTACGCACGGCTGATTATGCTGGTCGGACGCCAGCGCCTGATGCTGGCGTGCATGATGCTCGGAGCCGCCGGCTTCACCCTGATGGGCCTGCCGGTGTCCCTGCCGCTCATGTATGTCGCCATGGCGGTCGTGGGCGTCGGCCTCGGCATCGCGGCCACCCTCGGATTCTCGGAGGTGGTGGCGCTCGCACCGCACCACGCCCGCGCGACCGCGCTGTCGCTGCGCCTGACCGGCAACCGTATCGGGCAATTGCTGGTGCCGGCGGCGGCGAGCGTGGTCGCGGAGATCACCGGCATCGGCGGCGTGCTGCTGATCATCGCCGCCTGTCTGGCGGCGTCGGGCGCCTTCACCCACATCAGCGTCAAGAGGCCATAGGGCGTTTGCGCCGATTTGTTAGTTGCCTCCGGCGCGGCTTGCGCTATCTCAAGCTGCAACTTTCTTCCGCCGAAACGGTTTAGGTCCCGCCGTCCTCATCCAAACTTTGCCGCAAGCGCGTGGGACGTTCAGGCCACCGCACCGGTCCTTCTCCTCGCGAGGTCAGTCCATGTTCCCCACGCCGAAACCCGCGCTCACGCCCAACACCTACGCCTATGAATCCGAGCCGATGGTGAAGGCCACGGGCTTTCGCGAGTACGACGCGCGCTGGCTGTTCGGGAAAGAGATCAACCTGATGGGCATCCAGGCGCTCGGCATGGGCCTGGGCACCCTGATCCGTGAGATGGGCGTCTCGCCGAGCATCGTCACCGGGCACGACTTTCGCGGCTACTCCGCCTCGATCAAGTACGCGCTGGTCTCCGGCCTGATGGCGGCCGGCTGCAAGGTCCACGACGTCGGTCTCGCCGTGACGCCGATGGCCTACTTCGCGCAGTTCGAGCTCGACGTGCCCGCCGTCGCCATGGTGACCGCTTCGCACAACGACAACGGCTGGACCGGCGTGAAGATGGGCGCCCAGCGCCCGCTCACTTTCGGACCCGACGAGATGACACGGCTCAAGGAGATCGTGCTCGGCGCGAAGTTCCAGCTCACCGGCGGCGGCTCCTACGTGTTCGTCGAGAATTTTCCCGAGCGCTACATCGCGGACCTGACGAAACGGCCGAAGCTCAAGCGCAAGCTCAAGGTGGTCTGCGCCTGCGGCAACGGGACCGCCGGCGCGTTCGCGCCGCGCGTGCTGGAGGCGGTCGGCTGCGAGGTGATCCCGCTCGACTGCGAACTCGATCACACGTTCCCCAAATACAATCCCAATCCGGAAGACATGGAGATGCTGCACGCGATCCGCGACGCGGTGCTGGCGCACAAGGCCGACGTCGGACTCGGCTTCGACGGCGACGGCGACCGCTGCGGCGTCGTGGACGACACGGGCGAAGAGATCTTCGCCGACAAGGTCGGGGTCATGCTCGCGCGCGACATGTCGAGCCTGCACCCCGGTGCGACATTCGTCGTCGACGTCAAATCGACCGGCCTCTACGCCACCGATCCGGTGCTGATCAAGAATGGCGTCAAGGCGCAATACTGGAAGACGGGCCACTCCTATATGAAACGGCGCACCCACGAACTGGGCGCGATCGCCGGCTTCGAGAAGTCGGGACACTATTTCTTCAATCCGCCGTTCGGCCGCGGCTACGACGACGGCCTCGTCTCCGCGCTGGCGATCTGCGACATGCTCGACCGCAATCCCGGAAAGAAGATGTCGGACCTCAAGAGCGCGCTGCCCAAGACCTGGGGCTCGCCGACCATGGCGCCGCACTGTCCCGACGAGATCAAGTACGGCGTGGTCGAAGCCGTGGTGAAGCATTTCGAGCAGGCAAAGGCGAACGGCGAGACGGTCGCCGGCCAGAAGATCCGCGACCTCGTCACCGTCAACGGGGTGCGCGTGACCGTGGAGGACGGCACCTGGGGGCTGGTGCGCGCGTCATCCAACAAGCCGGAGCTGGTGGTGGTGGTGGAGAGCCCCGCCTCCGAGCAACGCATGCGCGACATGTTCAAGGCTGTGGACGCCGTGCTGCGCACGCATCCGGACGTCGGGGCATACAATCAGACGATCTGAGCGCAGTCGCGAATAGCGTGTGAAGGGTAGCGATCAGAGCCGGCGCGGCTTCATTCGCTATTCGCTCACGTCCCGGTAGACCTCGAACTCGACCCCACCGGCGACCATGCTGCGCCACATCTGCAGCGAGGCCTGCATGCGCGGATCGCTGGCGATCTGCTGGCGGTTCATCTCGATGTTGGCGTCGGTCTCGTATTCGACGATCTGCACGAAACGTCCCGGATCGTCGACGTTCTGCAGGAGCCGCACGTTCTTGCCGCCGAAGAACTCGTAGAACGGCCGCGCCGCCTGCACGAGCGCCAGCAGCTGCTTGGGATCGGCCGAAGGCGCCGTGAACTTGAGATGCAGCGTCCGTGTGACCTTGGCCGGGGCCGCCTTCGCCGTCTTCGCCATCACGATCTCCGACGCGCTTGTTGTGTCACTCACCCGGCTCTAGCCCGCGCCGCGACGGGAACTTGTCAGGCCGTCAGCTTGGCACGCAGCGGATGCGCTGGATACACCCCGAGGATCTTCATCGAGCGCGGCCGCGACACGAACTCCAGCTCCTCGAGCGCAAGCTCCAGCGCACGCTCCGTCGGATGAGCCTCGACGTCAGCATAGAACTGCGTGGCGGAGAAGGTGCCGCCCACCATGTAGCTTTCGAGCTTGGTCATGTTGATGCCGTTGGTGGCGAAGCCGCCGAGCGCCTTGTAGAGCGCGGCCGGCACGTTTCGCACCTCGAACACGAAGGTCGTGACGACCTTGCCGCGCTGCGCGGGCTTGGCCCACTTCGGCGTGCGCGACAGCACGATGAAGCGCGTGGTGTTGTGCGACTCGTCCTCGACGTTGCGCTTGAGGATCTTCAGACCATAGATCTCGGCGGCAAGCTTCGAGGCGATGGCGGCGCGCGTGGCATCGCCGGCCTCCGCGACGATGCGGGCGGAGCCGGCCGTGTCCGCCGCGACAACCGCGCGGATGCCGAGGTCGCGGATCGTCTTGCGGCACTGTCCGAGCGCCTGCACGTGGCTCTCGACGGACTTGATGGTCTTGAGCGATGCGCCCCTCGGGGCCATCAGCTGGTGATGCACCGGCATGAAATGCTCGGCCACGATATGCAGGCGCGAGTTCGGCATCAGGTGGTGGATGTCGGCGACCCGCCCGGCGACCGAATTCTCGATCGGGATCATCGCAAGCTCCGCCCTGCCCGTCCGCACGGCCGCAAAGGCATCCTCGAAGGTGGCGCAGGGGACCGGCGTGTAGCGGGGATAGACTTCGCGGCAGGCAAGGTCCGAATTGGCCCCCGGCTCGCCCTGGTAGACGATCTTACGCTTGCTCATGATGCTTGGTATGGGCCGCTCCCACGGCGAGTCAACTGTTGCGCAACATTGCGCTCAACGGGGCGACAGCGCCGCGCGCGCCGCAGCGAGGTCCTCGGGCGTGTCGACGCCGAGCGGAACGCTGTCGACGAGGGCGACATCGATCCGAAGCCCGGCTTCGAGGAGACGCAGCTGCTCGAGCTTCTCACGCCGCTCGAGCGCTGACGGCGGAAGGCGCACGAAGGTCTCGAGCGCACTGCGCCGATAGGCGTATAGGCCGATGTGGTGATAGAGCGGGCCTTCGCCGTAGGGCGCCGTTGCGCGGGTAAAGTAGAGCGCGCGCAACCGAGCGGGGCCGACGGGCGAGCCCACCACCTTGACCACGTTGGGGTTGTCCCGCTGCGCCGGATCGCGGATCTCGGCTGCCAGCGTCGCCACCGCCACCGCCGGGTCGGCCAGCAGCGCGAGCGCGGACCGCACGTCGGCGGGTGCCAGGGTCGGCAGGTCGCCCTGCACGTTCACCACGAACCGGATGCGCCCGCCCGGATCGACGTGCCCGAGGGCCTCGTAGAGCCGGTCGGAGCCGGAGGGATGGTCGGCCCGCGTCATCACGGCGTGCCCGCCGGCGCGCTCGACGGCGGCGGCGATCTCGCCCGAATCGGTGGCGACCACCACCGGCCCCACCTCGGCTTCGCTGGCCCGCCGCAGCACATGCACGATCATCGGCGCGCCGGCGATGTCCGCCAGCGGCTTGCCTGGCAGCCGGGTGGCGGCCATGCGCGCGGGAATGATGACGAGGACGTCGGAATCGGCCATGCGACGGATGCAATATTCGTAGAATTTGCTTGCTTATACGGTTGCCAGGGTCGCGGCAAACCGGCTATTTCTCCGCTCGAAATCGCCCATTCGGGCCGGTTTTTCTTCCCTTGTCGCCTGCTGCGGGAGCTGCTCCGCGATGGATTCCTTCGAGATCAACAAAGTTCTGGGCGCCCTGCTGTTCGCGTGCCTGTGCCTTCTTTCGCTGAACATCGCCGCCGGCGCGATCTTCGCCCCGCACAAGCCGGAAAAAGCGGGCTACGAGATCGCGGTGCAGGAAAAGGAGGCGCCCGGCGCCCCCGCCGCGCCGGCAGCGCAAGAGGTGCCGCTCGCGCAGCGGCTGGCCAACGCCGACGTGAAGCGCGGCGAGACCGCGGTCAAGAAGTGCCAGGCCTGCCACACCTTCGAGAAGGGCGGCCCGAATCGGGTCGGCCCGAACCTCTGGGGTGTCCTGGGCCGCGAGCGCGCCTCGCACGCCGGCTTCAACTACTCGGCCGCCATGAAGGCCAAGGGCGGCACTTGGACCGCTGACGACCTCGACCATTTCATCCACAGCCCGAAGAGCTTCGTTCCCGGGACGACCATGGGCTTCGCCGGCGTGGGGCGCGGCACCGAGCGGGCGGACATCATCGCCTACCTGAACACGCTCTCCGATTCGCCGCAGCCGCTGCCGAAGGCGGCGGAAGCCGGCGGGACGCCGAAGGCCCAGTAGGGCTGGAACGCCTCCGTTACGACCACGGCCGGGCCTTCGCCCGGCCGTTTTCTTTTGAGGCGCGGCGCCATGACGCCCTTGCGGCCGTGGCGCGGGCACATGAATGTGAAGCACGCGCCCGACGGCGCGGAAAACGAGCACCGTGACGCCGCAATCGAAAACCAGAATAATCCTGGGGCGTTGACCTGGGCCCGCATATTCGACGGGCCGTTTCGGAGGTTTTTGTGGGTATTTTCCACATCTTGGTCCGCCCCGGCTTTGCCGCCGTCCTCACCATCCTCGCCACCCTGCCCAGCACCGCCGCCGAGCCGGTCTGGCATCACGGCCTGTCGCTGTTCGGGACCCTGAAGTATCCAGCCGGCTTCCCGCATTTCGACTACGTCAACCCGAAGGCGCCCAAAGGCGGCACCGTGCGCCAGATTGCCTTCGGCACCTTCGACAACTTCAACATGGTGGTCGCGGGGGTGAAGGGATCGCTGGCCGCCGGCACCGACCTCGCGCTCGACACGCTGATGGCGCCCGCGCTCGACGAGGTGTCGACCGAATACGGCCTGCTGGCCGAGGGCGTGAGCTATGCCGACGATTTCTCGTGGGTCATCTACCGCCTGCGCGCCGACGCGCGCTGGCATGACGGCAAGCCGATCACGCCTGAAGACGTCATCTATTCGATGGAGGTGTTCAAGAAGAACTCGCCGCAGCTTGCCGCCTATTATCGGCACGTGGCGAAGGCCGAGAAGGCGGGCGAGCGCGACGTCAAGTTCACCTTCGATCAGCCGGGCAACCGCGAGCTGCCGCAGATCGTCGGGCAGCTCACGGTGCTGCCGAAGCATTGGTGGGAAGGCACCGACCGCAACGGCAACAAGCGTGACATCACGGCCACGACACTGGAACCGCCGCTCGGCAGCGGCGCCTACCGTGTGAAGGACTTCGTGCCCGGCCGTTCGATCACCTACGAGCGCGTCAAGGACTACTGGGGCAAGGACCTCAACGTGAACATCGGCCGCGATAACTTCGACGAGCTCCGCTACGAATATTTCCGCGACTCCACCGTGGCGCTCGAGGCCTTCAAGGCCGACCAGGTGGACTGGCGCACCGAGAACAGCGCGAAGAACTGGGCGACCGCCTACGACTTTCCGGCCGTGCGCGAGAAGCGCGTGATCCTGGAGGAATTCCCGATCCGGAATTTCGGGATCATGCAGGCCTTCGCCTTCAACCTGCGGCGCGCGAAATTCGCGGACCCGCGGGTGCGGCACGCGTTCAACCTTGCCTTCGATTTCGAGGAGATGAACAAGCAGATCTTCTTCGGGCAGTACAAGCGCATCTCCAGCTATTTCGAAGGGACGGAGCTGGCGTCGTCCGGACTGCCGCAAGGTCTCGAGCTCCAGATTCTGGAGACGGTGCGAGACAAGGTTCCACCGGAGGTCTTCACCAAGCCATTCAAGAATCCGACCGCCGGCGATCCGCAGGCGGTGCGCGCCAACCTGCGTGAGGCGGTGCGGCTGCTCAAGGAGGCCGGCTACGAAGTGCGCAACCAGCAGCTCGTCAACGCGAAGACGGGCGAACCCTTCACGGTCGAGTTCCTGCTCAACAGCCCCGACTACGAGCGCTTCGTCGGCCCCTACAAGCCGGCGCTCGAGCGGCTCGGCATTGCCGTGAACATCCGCTCGGTGGACGACGCGCAGTACGAAAATCGCCTGCGGCAATGGGATTACGACATCATCGTCGCGTCCTGGGGCCAGTCGCTGTCGCCCGGCAACGAGCAGCTCGGCTTCTGGGGCTCGCAGGCCGCGGACCGGCCCGGCTCGCGCAATCTCGTCGGAATCAAGAACCCGGCCGTCGACGCGCTGATCGAGAAGGTGGTCTTCGCCAAGAGCCGCGAGGAGCTGGTCGCGGCGACCAAGGCGCTCGATCGCGTGCTGCTATGGAACTACTACGTCGTTCCGCAGTGGACCTACGGCAAGGCGCGCACGGCGCGCTGGAACCGGTTCAGCCGCCCGGACAAGATGCCGGAGTACGGGATCTCGGCGTTTCCGACCATCTGGTGGTGGGACGCGGCCAAGGCCGCGCGCGTGGGTTCGCGTCAATGAACCGCGCGCGCCGAATGAGCCGTCCCGGCGACGGTGCACTCACGCGACGAGGCGCCCTGGCCCTCGGCGGCAATGCCGCGGCGGCGCTGGTGCTGGGGGCGGCCCTGCCGCCGACGTCCGCGGCCGAGGAAACCGAGCGACACGGCATCTCCGCCTTCGGCGACCTGAAATATCCGGCGGACTTCCCGCACTTCGACTACGTCGATCCGAAGGCGCCGAAGGGGGGCCTGTTCTCGCAGATCGGCCCGACCAGGATGTTCAATCAGAACTTCCTGACCTTCAACTCGCTCAACAGCTACATCCTCAGAGGTGACGCCGCCCAGGGCATGGAGCTGACGTTCTGTTCGCTGATGGCGCGCGCCTCCGACGAGCCCGATGCGATGTACGGCCTTGCGGCGCGCGCGGTGCGGATCTCCTCAGATGGGCTGACCTATCGTTACCTGCTGCGGCCGCAGGCCCGTTTCCACGACGGCACGCGCATCACCGCTCAGGACGTCGCCTTCTCGCTCGCGATCCTCAAGGAGAAGGGCCACCCGATCATCACGCAGTTCCTGCGCGACTTCGAGGGCGCATCGGCGGAGGGCGACGACGAGGTGGTGGTGCGCTTCAAGCCCAAGCGCTCGCGCGACGTGCCGCTGTTCGTGGCCGGCCTGCCGATCTTCTCACGTGCCTATTATGCGAAGCGGCCGTTCGACGAGTCCACGCTCGACGTGCCGCTCGGCTCGGGGCCCTACAAAGTGGGACGCTTCGAAGCCGGCCGCTTCATCGAATACGATCGCGTCAAGGACTGGTGGGGCGCGAACCTGCCGGTGAGCGTCGGCCAGCACAATTTCGACACCGTGCGCTTCGAGTTCTATCGCGACCGCGACGTCGCGTTCGAAGGGTTCACCGGCAGGAGCTACTTGTTCCGCGAGGAGTTCACCTCGCGCATCTGGGCGACGCGCTACGACTTTCCGGCCATCCGCGACGGCCGTGTGAAACGCGACGAACTGCCCGACGACACGCCGTCGGGCGCGCAGGGCTGGTTCATCAACACGCGGCGCGAAAAGTTCAAGAATCCGAAGCTGCGCGAGGCGCTGATCTACGCCTTCGATTTCGAATGGACCAACAAGAACATCATGTACGGGTCCTACCTGCGGACCCATTCGGTGTTCCAGAATTCCGACATGATGGCGAGCGGCAAGCCGACGGGCGCCGAGCTCGCGCTGCTCGAGGAGTTCCGCGGCAAGGTGCCCGACGAGGTGTTCGGCGAGCCTTTCGTGCCGCCCGTGTCCGACGGCTCCGGCCAGGACCGCAAGCTGCTGCGGCAGGCCCAGCATCTCCTGCAGGAGGCCGGCTTTCCCGCGAAGGATGGACGCCGCGTCACTCCGAGCGGCGAGCCCTTCACGATCGAGTTCCTGATCGAGGAGCCGTCATTCCAGCCGCACCACATGCCCTACATCAAGAACCTGCATACGCTCGGCATCGACGCCTCGTTGCGGCTGGTCGACGCGACGCAGATGCAGTCTCGCCGCAACGATTTCGACTTCGACATCACCATCCAGCGCTTTGGCTTCTCGACGACGCCCGGGGATTCGTTGCGCTCCTATTTCTCCGCCCAGGCCGCCGGCCTGAAGGGCTCGCAGAACCTCGCCGGGATCGCCGATCCAGTGATCGATATGCTGATCGAGCGCGTCATCGCCGCCGATACCCGCGAGGCGCTGGTGGTGGCCGCGCGCGCCCTCGATCGCGTGATCCGCGCGGGACGATACTGGGTGCCGCAGTGGTACAAGGCGTCGCACTGGATCGCCTACTGGGATGTATTCGGGCGGCCGCCAACCAAGCCGCGTTACAGCCGCGGCGTGCTGGAGACCTGGTGGTCCGATCCGGCAAAGCCCGGCAACGCCGATCGGGCGGGATAGCGCGAGATGCCGGCGGCGGGCGACGCCTCCCGGACCGAGAACGGATGATTATATCGATACGCTGCTCGCGCCCGCCCCGAAGGAAGGGAAACGCACCCAAACCCACACTGGAAATTTAGATTTGCTAGTGTCCCCTTGATCTCGAGGCTCGCATCAGACGGTTCGCCAATGAGCTGCGACCGTCCGGATCGGGCATTCGCCGGAGCAAAACACGCCGATGATCGCCTATATCGTCCGCCGGCTGCTGCTCATGATCCCGACCATCCTGGGCATCATGCTCGTGACTTTCGTGATCGTGCAGTTCGCGCCCGGCGGGCCTGTCGAGCGGGTCATTGCGCAGCTCTCCGGCGCCGACACGGGCGCGTCGTCGCGCATCGCGGGATCCTCGTCCGGCGACTTCGGATCGCGCGGACAGATGCAGGGCGCTTCGCAGATCGATGCGACGACATCGAAATACCGCGGCGCACAGGGCCTCGACCCTCAGTTCATCAAACAGCTCGAGGTGCAATTCGGCTTCGACAAACCGGCCTACCAGCGCTTCGGCATCATGCTGTGGAATTTCGTGCGGTTCGATTTCGGCAAGAGCTATTTCCGCGACGTCACCGTGCTCTCGCTGATCAAGGAAAAGCTGCCGGTCTCCATGTCGCTCGGAATCTGGATGGCGCTGATCGCGAACCTGATCTCGATCCCGCTCGGCATCCGCAAGGCGGTGAACGACGGGACTCCCTTCGACATGTGGACCTCGACCGCGATCATCGTCGGCTATGCGATCCCGGGATTTCTCTTTGCCATCCTGCTGATCGTCCTGTTCGCTGGCGGCTCGTTCTTCGACTGGTTCCCTCTGCGCGGGCTCACCTCGGAGAACTGGTCCCAACTGCCGTGGTATCAGAAGATCATCGACTATTTCTGGCATCTGACGCTGCCGATCATCTCGATGAGCCTCGCCGCCTTCGCCACGACGACGTTGCTGACGAAAAACTCGTTCCTGGACGAGATCCGCAAGCAATACGTGCTGACCGCCCGGGCCAAGGGCTGCACGCAGCGCCAGGTGCTCTACGGCCACGTGTTCCGGAACGCCATGATGCTGGTCATCGCGGGATTCCCCGGCGCGTTCGTCGGCGCCTTCTTCGGGTCATCGCTGCTGATCGAAACGATCTTCTCGCTCGACGGCCTCGGTTTGCTGAGCTTCGAGAGCGTCCTCAATCGGGACTATCCTGTGGTATTTGCCAATCTCTACATCTTTTCGCTGATCGGTCTCGTGATGAAGCTCGTATCGGATCTGACCTACACCTGGATCGATCCGCGCATCGACTTCGAGACCCGGGAGGTGTGAGATGGACGCACGCATCTCCGGCACACCGCCCGATCTGACCCCCTCGCCGCTGGGATCAGTGTCTCCGCCGGGCCGCACCGCCTTCGGCCTGTCGCTCGTCAATCGCCGTCGCTGGGCGAATTTCAAGGCCAATCGGCGCGGATTCATCTCGCTCTGGATCTTCCTCGTTCTGTTCCTGATCTCGCTGTTCGCGGAATTCATCGCCAACGATCGGCCATTCCTCGTCAAGTACGACGGCCGGCTGTTCTTCCCGGCCTTTGTGAACTACCCCGAGACGACGTTCGGAGGCGACTTCGAGACGGCGGCGGACTATCGCGACCCTTATCTGCAACAGCTGATCGCGGACAAAGGCGGCACGATCATCTGGCCGCTGATCCGCTTCTCCTATTCGACGCACAACCTTGACCTGCCGACACCTGCCCCCTCGAAGCCGACCTGGCTCCTGAGCGAAGCCGAGTGCAAGGCGGTGGTCGAGAAGAAGGGCCTCACTGGCTGCCGCGACCTCGAATACAACTGGCTCGGCACCGACGACCAGGGGCGGGACGTGCTCGCGCGCCTGATCTACGGCTTCCGGATCTCCGTCCTGTTCGGGCTGACGCTGACGATCTTTTCGTCGATCGTCGGCGTCGTCATCGGCGCGGTGCAGGGCTATTTCGGCGGCTGGACCGACCTCCTGTTCCAGCGCTTCATCGAGATCTGGAATTCCGTGCCGGAGCTCTACCTGCTGCTGATCATCTCCTCGATCCTGGTGCCGGGATTCTTCGTCCTGCTGGGCATCATGCTGCTGTTCTCCTGGGTGGCGCTCGAGGGGCTGGTGCGCGCGGAATTCCTGCGCGGACGCAACCTCGAATACATCCAGGCGGCACGCGCGCTCGGCGTTTCGAATGTCGTGATCATGTTCCGGCACCTGCTGCCGAACGCCATGGTGGCGACGCTCACGTTCCTGCCGTTCATCCTGTCGTCGTCGGTCATGACCCTGACCGCGCTCGACTTCCTCGGATTCGGACTGCCGCCCGGATCGCCATCGCTCGGCGAAATGCTGGCGCAGGGCAAGGCCAACATCCAGGCCCCCTGGCTGGGTCTCGCCGGCTTTCTCACCCTGGCGACCATGCTGTCGCTGCTCATCTTCATCGGCGAAGCGGTGCGCGACGCCTTCGACCCGAGAAAGATCTTTGCGTGAGATAATGGACGCCGCCACCCAACCGCTTCTCTCGGTCCGCGACCTCTCGATCGCCTTCCGCCAGGGCGATCGCCAGGTGCTCGCGGTCGATCGCGTGTCGTTTGACATCGCCAAGGGCGAGACGCTGGCACTCGTGGGAGAATCCGGCTCGGGCAAGTCGGTGACGGCGCTCTCGGTAATGAAGCTGCTTCCCTACCCGGCGGCCTCACACCCGTCGGGCAGCATCTGCTTCCGGGGCCAGGAACTGCTCAACCTGTCTGAAAAAGAGATGCGGCGGGTGCGCGGCAACAAGATCGCGATCATCTTCCAGGAGCCGGCGACCTCGCTCAATCCGCTGCACACGATCGAGAAGCAGATCGGCGAGATTCTGCTGATCCATCGGGGCCTCGCTGGACCGGCCGCGCGCACCCGGATCATCGAGCTGCTCACGCAAGTCGGCATTCCCGACCCGGCCGGCCGGCTCGGCAGCTATCCGCACCAGCTTTCGGGCGGCCAGCGCCAGCGCGTGATGATCGCAATGGCCCTCGCCAACGAGCCGGACCTGCTGATCGCGGACGAGCCGACCACCGCTCTCGACGTCACGGTGCAGGCGCAGATCCTTAAGTTGCTGCAGGACCTGCAGGCGCGGCTCGGAATGGCGATGCTGTTCATCACCCACGACCTCGGCATCATGCGCAAGATCGCCAGCCGCGTCTGCGTCATGAAGCAGGGCAAGATCGTCGAGCACGGCGACGTCGAGCACGTGGCGCGCGCCCCGCAGCACCCCTACACGCGCCAACTGATCGCAGCCCAGCCCAAGTGCGCGCCGGCTCCGGTCAACCCGACCGGCGAGGTCGTGGTGAAGACGGACGACCTGAAGGTGTGGTTCCCGATCAAGCGCGGTCTGATGCGCAAGGTGGTGGGTCACATCAAGGCCGTGGACGGCGTCAGCCTCGAGGTGCGCAGGGGCGAGACCCTCGGCATCGTCGGCGAGTCGGGCTCGGGCAAGACGACGCTCGGGCTCGCGATCCTGCGGCTGGTGTCCTCGCAGGGGCCGATCCTGTTCCTCGGCAACCAGCTCCAAGGACTGAAGTTCAAGGAGATGCGGCCGCACCGGCGCAACATGCAGATCGTGTTCCAGGACCCTTACGGGTCGCTGTCGCCGCGCATGTCCGTCTCCGACATCATCGAGGAAGGCCTGTGGGTGCACCATCCCAAGCTGAGCAAGGCTGAATGCGAGGAGCGCGTGATCCGTGCGCTCAGCGACGTCGGGCTCGATCCCGACACGCGCCACCGTTATCCGCACGAGTTCTCTGGCGGGCAGCGCCAGCGCGTCGCGATGGCGCGCGCGCTCGTGCTGGAGCCGACCTTCATCGTGCTCGACGAGCCCACGTCCGCGCTCGACATGCTGATCCAGTGCCAGGCGGTCGACCTGCTGCGTGACCTGCAGCAGCGGCACAACCTCACCTACATGTTCATCTCGCACGACCTCAGGTGCGTCGCCGCGCTTGCCAGCCGCCTGATCGTGATGCGGAACGGCAAGGTGGTCGAGGAGGGCGCCGCCCCCGAGCTGTTCGCGAAGCCGAAGAGCGACTACACGCGCGCGCTGTTTGCCGCCGCGTTCAACCTCGAAACCGCCGGCGAAGGGGTCGTCTCCCAATAGGTTCGGCGGCAGGCCAGCATCATGGCGCAAGCCGGCGGATCGACCTCAGCTCCACGCCGGCCGCGGCCGTGCGGCGCACCGCTTCGGCGGCCGGCTCGATCGCTACCGCCATGTGATGGGCATTGGCGTGCACGATCGTCGACGCATCGCGCGCGATCGCCACGTGGCCCTTCCAGAACAGCAGGTCGCCGCGCTGCAACCTTGCCACAGCAGACGCATCGCCGACGACCGTGCCCAGTGCGCGTTCCTGCATGTCGCTGTCGCGCGGGCAGCGCTTGCCCGCAGCGGTGAGCGCAACCTGCACCAGGCCCGAGCAGTCGATACCCAGGCTGGTCTTGCCGCCCCACAGATAGGGCGTGCCGAGGAAGCGCTCCGCCACGGCCACGAAATCGGGGTCGGCTGTCGCGAGCGGCGCAAGGTGCTGCGCGGGAAGATATTCGCCGTCGGCGGTCACCGCCAAACTGCCCTCGATCGTCGCGACCGCGATCGCGCTGCCGAGCGAGAGCGCGTCGACAGGCGGCAGCTTGATCGACGGGCCCGGAAACACGAGCGTGCGCAGGGCGGCCACGCGATGCGTCAACGGCGCGGATGGCTCGCCGAGCGCGCCCGACGGCAGCCAGCCGACGTAGCCGTCGCTGCGCAGCTGCCCCCAGCTCCAGCCCTCGCCGTTATCCTCGTAGACGTCGACGAGTTCGCCGCGCAGCGCCTCGGTCAGCAGCGCCGCACCGTGAGCCGGCGCCTGTCGGACCGAGGCCTGCGATGCGCGCACGGCGCGGGCGCGCCCCAGCACGAAGCGCGCGGCCTCGACCTGGCCCTCGAGGTGCGCGGCGGCGAGATCGGGCCTCGCTGGTGTCACGCGCGGATCGAGTACTGCCATCTCAGCCGCCGTAGCGGTCGCACAGGTAGGCGTAGAGCGCGCGCGCCGCCTGACATTCGCCGCCCTCCGGCCGGCCCGGCCTGGTCGACGGGTTCCAGGCATAGATGTCGAAATGCAGCCAGCTCTTGGTGGCCGTGACGAAGCGCTGCAGGAACAGCGCGCAGGTGATCGAGCCCGCGAACGAGGAGGCTGGCGCGTTGTTGATGTCGGCCACCTTGGACTCGAGCATCGACTTGTAGGGCGGCCACAGCGGCATCCGCCACAGCGGGTCGTTCTCGGCGCGCGCGTGGCGCAGCACGTCCTGGGCAAGCGCCTCATCGTCGGTGTAGAGCGGCACAAGCTCGGGCCCGACGGCGACGCGCGCGGCGCCCGTCAAGGTGCCCATGTCGATCAGCAGATCAGGGGCGGCCTCGTCGGCGACCGCCAGCGCGTCGGCCAGGACGAGCCGGCCCTCGGCGTCGGTGTTGCCGATCTCGACCGTCAGTCCCTTGCGCGACGGATAGACGTCGAGCGGGCGGAAGGCGTCGCCGCCGACCGCGTTCTCCACAGCGGGAATCAGGACGCGCAGCCGCACCTTCAGACCGCGGCTCATGATCATGTGCGCGAGCGCGAGCACGGTGGCGGCGCCGCCCATGTCCTTCTTCATGATCAGCATTGCGCTCGACGGCTTGATGTCGAGCCCGCCGGAATCGAAGCACACGCCCTTGCCCACGAGCGTGACCGCCGGATCCGCGGGATCGCCCCACGTCAGTTCGATCAGCCGGGGCGCCTGGGCGGCGGCGCGTCCGACCGCGTGGATAAGATACAGCCGGTTGGCGAGGAGATCGCCGCCAATGATCGACGACGCCTTGGCGCCGTGCCGCTCGGCCAGCGCGCGCGCCGCCGTCTCGAGCTGCTCGGGCCCCATGTCGTTGGTCGGCGTGTTGACGAGATCGCGCGCAAGGTACACGGCCTCGACCACGCGCGAGAGATCGTCGCCATCGACTCCCGCCGGCACCGCGAGGCGGACGGCCTTGTCGTCGGGCTTGCGGTAGCGCGCGAAGCGGTAGGCGCCCAGCGCGAAAGCTAGCGCCGCGATGCGCAGATCGCCGGCCCCACCCGCACCATCGGCGAACCGATAGACGCCGGCCGGCAGGAGGGTCGGCAGCTTGCCCGTAAGGAACGGGTCGCGGCCCGGCGTGTCTTCGCCGTCCAGCGCGAACAGCGCGCCCGCGAGACCGTCGGAGCCGGGCAGCAGCAGAAGGCGCCCCGCCTTGGGCTCGAAGCCGGCCGCATCTGCGAACTTGGCCTGGGCGGGCTCGAGACGGCCACGCAGGCCGGGCCAGCTCGCGGCCGTCACGAGGTGAATGGGGACGGCGCCGTCGGGGGCCGCAAATACCGGGTGCATGAGGCCAATCCGTTGAAACGCCCCGGTTATCATGGCGGGCCGGCGGGGTGAAGCGGGCTTTCGACGCCCGAACCCGGCACACCTTAACGGCCCATTAAGGTTAACGGCTTATTGCAGAAAAACCCACGCATCCGTGGCGGAGCTCAGCATGACCGCGCGCTGCAAGCGATCTGCACGACCCCTGAGCGGCGCGGCGGCCACCGTGGCCCTGGCGCTGATCACCGCCGGCTGCTCGTCATTTTCAGCCGACACCACCGGATCGATCGGCAAGGGCACGACCCAGGGCGAAACGGATTGGCGGCGCGACGCCGACTCGCTCGCCGAACGCCACCGCGCCAATCCGCGCGACGCGGACGTCGCGATGGCCTACGCCAAGTCGCTGCGCGCGCTCGGCCAGCGCACGCAGGCCGTCGCCGTGCTGGAGCAGGCCTCGCTCACGTCCCCATTCAACAAGGCGCTGCTCGCCGACTACGGCCGCGCGCTGATCGACGTCGGCCAGTACAAGAAGGCGCTCGACGTATTGGAGCGCGCCCACACGCCCGACGATCCTAACTGGCGCGTGCTGTCGGCGCAGGGAACCGCGCTCGACCAGCTCGGGCGCCATGGAGACGCCCAGCGCTACTACGCGAGCGCGCTGAAAATCGTGCCGGACGAACCGTCGGTGCTGTCCAATCTGGGGCTGTCCTACGCCCTGGCCAAGGATCTCCCGCGCGCGGAGGAGATGCTGCGGCGCGCGGTCGCGAGCTCGAAGGCCGACCCGCGCGTGCGCCAGAACCTCGCGCTGGTGGTCGGATTGCAGGGCCGCTTCGAGGAGGCCGAGAGCATCGCGCGTGCCGACCTGCCGCCCGAGGAGGCCGCCTCGAACGTCGCCTATCTCAAGCAGATGCTCTCCGATGCGAAGGCCGGCAAGAAGCTGCGCAACGCCGCGCCCGCGACCTAGCCCTGACGTGCCGCGGCTCCGGCGCCTGGCGGGCCTGCCTGCTCCCCGAGACGCGCTTCGGCCCCTGCCCACGCTCTCACTGGAACATCAGGCGGATCGCGACCGGCCCCAGGATGACGATGAACAGCACGGGCAGGAAGAACAGGATCATCGGAACCGTGAGCTTGGGCGGCAGCGCGGCGGCCTTCTTTTCCGCTTCCGACATGCGCATGTCGCGGTTTTCCTGGCTCAGCACGCGCAAGGTCTGCGCCATCGGCGTGCCATAGCGCTCCGCCTGCTGGAGGGCGAGACACACCGACTTCACCGTGTCCAGATCGACGCGCTTTGTGAGATTCTCGTAGGCCTGCTTGCGGTCGGGGAGATAGGACAGCTCCGCCGTGAGCAGCGCGAGCTCTTCGGCGAGCGGGATCGACTGCGATCCGATCTCCTCGCCGACCTTGCGGAAGGCCGCCTCGATCGACATGCCGGATTCCACGCAGATGAGCAGCAGGTCGAGCGCGTCCGGGAAGGCGCGGTTGATCGAGAGCTTGCGCTTCTCGATGCGGTTGTTGAGGAAAATGTCGGGCGACTTGATGCCGATGTAGGCCGCGGCCAGGCAGAGCGCGAGATTGACGAACACCGGCTGATCGAGATCGAGGATGACGAAGACATAGAGCGCCGAGGCCACGAAGGCGGCGATCGGCATCACCATGCGGAAGAACAGATAGCCCACATAAGGCGCCTGCCCGCGATAGCCGGCCTGAATGAGCTTGTCGCGCGCTGCTTCCTGCCCGAGCCACTTGTTGAGATCGAACTGCTCGACTACGCGCTGCATGTACTGCTTGGGCGACGTGCGCAGCGCCACCTTCTCGGCATTGCGCGCCAGCTTCTCGCGCTCGCGCTGCCGGATCTTGTCGCGTTCGACGCTCACCGCTCGCATGCGCCGCGTCAACTCGTCGCGCGCAAGCAGCGGCATGGCGATGGTGAAGACAGTCGCCGCCGCCGCGACGGCGGCGAGCACCATCGCGAGAAACCTCGGGTCCTGAAACCTGTCGATCAGCAGCGAGAGCATCAGCCGTTCTTCTAGAAATCGAAATTGATCATCTTCTTCATCACCAGAATCCCGAGCAGCATCCAGAGCGCGCTGCCGGCCAGCATCATCTGCCCGACCGGATGGGTGAACAGCACCCCGATGAAATCGGGGCTGGTGACATAGACGGCGCCGCCGACGACGATCGGCAGCGCTCCGATGATCGCGCCCGACGCCTTGGCTTCGGTCGACATGGCCTTGATCTTGGCCTTCATCTTCTTGCGGTCGCGCAGCACGCGCGAGAGGTTGCCGAGCGCCTCGGCCAGGTTGCCGCCGGTCTTCTGCTGGATCGCGATCACGATCCCGAAGAAGTTCGCCTCGGGCAGTGGGATGCGCTCGTACAGCTTGCCGCAGGCCTCGCCGAGCGGAATGCCGATCGCCTGGGTATCGAGCAGGGCCTTGAACTCGCTGCGAATCGGCTCGGGCCCGTCGTTGACGATGATCTTCATGGAATCGAGCAGCGGAAGGCCAGCCTTGATGCCGCGTACGATGACGTCGATCGTGTCGGGGAAGTTCGTCAGGAAACTCTGCTCGCGCCGCTTCTTGAGGTAGGACAGCAGCCAGCGGGGCGCGCCAAGGCCGGCGACGAACGCCACGGGCGCCGCGATCAGGACGTCCCCGGTGGCGACGAGGGTGAGCAGCAGGGCGACGAGCGCCATGGTCGCAGAGACCATGTAGAACGCGCGCGGGGACCAGGTGAGGCCGGCCTGGGCGATGCGCACGGCCAGCGGCGGGCTGCTGTGGTTCTTGTGGCGCTCTTCGACGCCCTTGAGCGTCTGCTCGATCTGCTCGCGCCGCAGCCGCTGCGGCGCCCGTCCCGCCGCCTTGCGCACCGGTCCGCTGCTCTGCGCGATCGACATGCGCCGGCGCTCGGCGTGCCGCTCGCCCGAGAGCACCGGATAGAGAAAAACCCAGGCAACGCCGCCGCAGGCAGCGCTGACCAGGAAGAAGATCGCGATCGTGTTCATCGGCATGGGGATCAGTGATCCATGCCCTCGGCCGCCACCGCATGGGCGGCGTCCAGCGCGCTCGCCAGCCGCTTCTCCTCGCCGAAATAGCGCGCGCGATCCCAGAAGCGCGGGCGGCCGATCCCGGTGGAGCGATGCCGGCCGATGATCTTGCCCTGCGCGTCCTCGCCGATCATGTCGTAGACGAACAGGTCCTGGGTGATGATCACATCGCCCTCGAGCCCCACCACTTCGGTGATGTGGGTGATGCGGCGCGAGCCGTCGCGTAGGCGCGCCGCCTGGATGATCACGTCGACCGACGCGCAGACCATCTCGCGGATGGTCCGCGACGGCAGCGTGAAGCCGCCCATGGTGATCATCGATTCCAGGCGAGCGAGAGCCTCGCGCGGATTGTTGGCGTGCAGCGTACCCATCGAGCCGTCGTGGCCGGTGTTCATCGCCTGCAGCAGGTCGAATGCCTCGGAACCGCGTACCTCGCCGACGATGATCCGCTCCGGCCGCATGCGCAGACAGTTGCGGATGAGGTCGCGCATGGTGACCTGGCCTTCGCCTTCGAGATTGGGCGGGCGCGTCTCCAGGCGCACCACGTGCGGCTGCTGGAGCTGCAGCTCCGCCGCGTCCTCGCAGGTGATGACGCGCTCGTCGTCATCGATGTAGCGCGTGAGGCAGTTGAGCAGCGTCGTCTTGCCCGAGCCGGTGCCGCCGGACACCAGCGTGTTGACGCGGCATCGTCCGATGATCTTGAGGATCTCCGCGCCCTCGGGCGAGATCGAGCCGTATTTGACCAACTGTTCGAGCGTGAGCTTGTCGCGCTTGAACTTGCGGATGGTGAGCGCGGGGCCGTCGATCGCCAGCGGCGGCACGATGACGTTGACGCGCGAGCCGTCGGGGAGGCGCGCGTCGCAGATCGGGGACGCTTCGTCGACGCGTCGGCCGATCTGGCTGACGATGCGCTGGCAGATGTTGAGGAGCTGCTGGTTGTCGCGGAAGCGGGTGCTGGTCTTCTGGATCTTGCCGGCGACCTCGATGTAGACGGTGCCGGAGCCGTTGACCATGACGTCGGCGATGTCGTCGCGCGCCAGCAGCGGCTCAAGCGGGCCGTAGCCCAGCACGTCGTTGCAGATGTCGTCGAGCAGTTCTTCCTGCTCCGAGATCGACATCACGATGTTCTTGATCGCGACGATTTCGTTGACGATGTCGCGGATTTCCTCGCGCGCCGAGTCGGCATCGAGGCGCGCGAGCTGCGCGAGATCGATCGCCTCGAGCAGGGCGCTGAAGATCGTCGCCTTGACCTCGTAGTATTTCTCCGAGCGCGCAAGATCCTGCGCCGTGGGCGCGGTGGCAATCTTGCCGGTCCCGTTGCCGCTGATGACGACGCGGCCGCCCTGCGTCAGCGGCGCGCTCACCACCGGCGCGCCGAGACCGCTCGACGGGAACGGCGTGCGGCCGGCTTCGACGTGCGCCGGAGCAGTGGGAGGGGAGTCGTGGACGGGCAGCGAAGGCGGCGCGGCCGCGGGCACCGGCTCCCGGCGCGGTTCGACGATATTGCTGCTGCTACGCTTACCGAAACCCGACACACGCAACTCCTTGACGCTACTTCTTCATCAGCTTCTGCAACAGCGGCGTAAGCAACGTGCGCTGGCGCTTGGCCTCGGCGCGGCCGGTCAGATGCTGCGCCAGCAGCCGGAACAATTCCGCCGACTTGTGGCCGGCGGACACCTCCGCGATCATCTGTCCGTTGTTTGCCGCAGTCCCGAAGATCGCCGGCTCGAACGGGATGACCACCACGGGATCCTCCTCGAGGGCACGTGCGAAGTCGGCCGGCTTGATCTCGGGCCGTTTCGGCACGCCGACCTGATTGAGGCAGTACGAGGGAAGGCGGTCGTTCGGCCGCGCGGCGCGCAGGCCTTCGATCAGGTTCTTGGCGTTGCGCAGGTTGGCGAGGTCCGGCGCCGCCACAATCAAGATGTCGTCGGCGCTCACCAGCATGCGCTTGGTCCATGCGGACCACACATGGGGAACGTCGAGCACGACGCAGGGAACGCTGGCCCGTAGCGTGTCGAAGATCGAATCGAAAGCCTCGGCGCCGAAGTCATAGACGCGCTCGAGGGTCGCCGGCGCCGCCAGCAGACTGAGATGATCGTCGCATTTCGACAGCAGACGATCGAGAAAGGCCGCATCGATCCGGTCCGGCGAGAACACGGCGTCGGCAATGCCCTGCGGAGGGTCCTGGTTGAAGTCGAGGCCGGCGGTGCCGAACGGCAGGTCGAGATCGGCGACCACGGAGGCAAGCTCGAAATCGCGTCCGATCGACCAGGCGACGTTGTGCGCGACCGTCGAGGCACCAACCCCGCCCTTCGCGCCGACCACCGCCAGGATGCGTCCGACCGGCTTGGCCTCGGGCGCGGAGAACAGCCCGCAGACCGATCGCACGACGTCGAGCGTCGTGGTCGGCGCGATGAGATAGTCGCTGACGCCGCGGCGGATCAGCTCGCGGTAAAGCACGATGTCGTTGACGCGGCCGATGACGATGACCCGCGTGTCGCCGTCGCACACCTGGGCAAGCTCGTCGAGCGCGTCGAGCAGCGTGTCGCCCTGCTTGTCCGACTCGACGATGATCACGTTGGGCGTCGGCGATGAGCGATAGGCTTCCAGCGCCGCCGCCATACCGCCCATCTGGATGCGCACATGCGCGCGCGCCAGCCGCCGATCCTCAGCGGCTCCCTGCATCGCCGCGGCGACATCGACGGATTCGCAGAAGGCCTGGATCGAGATGCGCGGCGCCGGCGCGATGTGCTCCTCGCCCGGATCCGCGACCGGCGTCACGTCAGCTTCGGATGTCTGCTGGTTGTACCTGATCATTGCCCGACGTCGCTGATCCGGCCCTGCTCGCCGTTGGGATAGATGGTGGATGGGCTTTCGCCCCTGCGATACTTCTCAAGCACCTGCGTGCGACGCGGCGTGTAGGCCGGTGTCTCCCCGCGCGGCTGCACGAGATCGGCGGGGTTGTCGACCATCGCGGCGAGGTTGCGCTGCGTCGCGCACCCCAGGTTCCAGAACGGCCGATTCTCGTTCCACAGCGGATCGTTGTCCGGGCCGAGGTCCTTCGGCCAGAGGCCGCACGGCCCGGCCTCGGCCGCCATTCGCGGATAGTTCAGCTTGAGCGTCGGCAGCGAGCCGGGATTGGTCGGCAGGTACGGCCGCACGTTCACCGCCTGCGGTGGCACCTCGGCCGCCGCCAGGATCGCCTGCACCTCGCGCAGGGTTTCGGCCGCGGCGCGCTCGTTCGGCGTCTTGCGCGGCAGATCGATGACGATGCCGCCGGTACCCTCGCGCTTCCACGCCTGCGCGAACGCAAGCACGTCCGCGCGCTGCGCCGGCAGCAGACCCCCGCGGTGACTGCCTACGAGGACTGCGACGGTGCGCTCCTTTTCCTTCAGCGTGATCGGATGGCGCTGACGATAGTCGTTCGAGATCGGCTCCGAGGGCATATGCGGCGAGTAGCAGCCCGCAAGGGCCGCGGCCAGCACTGCCACGGCAAGCCCGCGCGCCGCGACCGACGCGGCGCCGCCGCGCGGCAAGCCGTTCAAATGCACCGATGCCATACGCTTACCCTCCGTGGCCTCAGTCGAGAATGAAGCCATAATTTCCCCGGTACATGCGGCGCGGATCGACGGCGCCCGGCACGCCATAGATGCGGTTGAGCCGCCCGAGCAGCACGGTGGACGGATCGGCGGCGTCAGCAAAGCCATCATCCGGCTTCGCCAAATCCTTCTGCGAGACGGCCCGCGCCACATAGGGCGTCACGATGACCATCAGCTCGGTCTGCCGGTTGACGTAATCGCGGCTGCGGAACAGGGCGCCGATCACCGGAACCTGCGTGATGCCGGGCACGCCGTTGAGCGCCTGCTTGGTCTGCTCCTGGATCATGCCGGCCATCGCCATCGACCCACCCGAGGGGATCTCCACCGTCGTGTCGGCGCGGCGAACCCGGATCGACGGGATGGTGATCGCGTCGGAGCCGGGCACCGACAGCGTGATCGTGTTCTCATTCGAGACGTCCGACACTTCCGTCATCACCTTCAGGCTGATGCGGCCCTCGCTGAGGACCACGGGCGTGAAGGTCAGGCCGACGCCGAACTTCTTGTAGTCGATCGACTGCTGGCAGATCGGCGGCACGCGCGTCGTGTCGCAGCTCAGGCCCTGCGGGATCGGAAATTCGCCGCCAGCGAGGAACGTCGCGGACTCGCCGGAGATGGCCGTCAGCGTCGGCTCGGCCAGCATGCGAATGACGCCGGCGCGCTCCATGGCGCGCAGCGTGGCCGCCGTCGACTGGTAGCGGAACACGCCCGCAGAACTGCTGATCGCCTGCGTGGTGGCGGTGAACGGATTGCGGGTCGCGAAATCGAGTACGGCCACGCCCGAGCCGAGGCTGCCGGTGAGATCGACGCCGAGCTGCTTGATGACGTCGCGCTGCACTTCCGCGACCGTGACCTTGAGCATGACCTGGTCGCGGCCGCGCACGGTGAGCGCATTGACGACCTTGTTGCCGTCGCCCACGAGCCGTGACGCCAGATCGAAGGCCTGCTGCGACTCGGCGGGATTGGCCGCGGTCCCGGTGAGCACCACGCCGTCACCGACCCCGTCGATGCGCATGTCGGAGTTGGGGAACATCTGGCGCAGCGCGGCGCGCACCCCGTTGAGGTCGCGCGTCACCGCGATGTCGAGGCCGGCGATCTGGCCGCCATTGGCGTCGAAGAAGAACACGCTGGTCTGGCCGACCGCCACGCCCACGATGTAGGCGCGGCGCGACGAGCGCACCACCGCATTCGCGATCTTCGGATCGGCCACGAGAATGTCGCGCACGTCGCGCGGGAGATCGATCACAACCGACTTGCCGATGCCGAGCGGGACGAACCGCGAGGTCGCCTCGCTCGCCGCGATCTGAATGACCGAGGACGACGGCTCGGGACGGGAATCGGCACTGTCGGCCTTGCCGAAGGCGCACACCGCGACGAGCAGCGTGGCGACGAATGCTGCGCCGCGTGTCAGCGTCCAGTCTGGCATGTTGTCCCCATCCCCCTCCGGGTCATTTCGGCAGTGTGCTGGTGGTCACGCCAAAACGAACCATGTTCATGCGGCCCGTGCCGCTCGGCTCATTCGTCTCAGCCGGCCCGCGCGAGGCGTCCGCATCCGCCAGACTGCGCAAAGCGAGGGTCAGCGTTCCGAGCTGCCGCGACAGCGCAAGCAGCTCCGCCTGCCGCTGGGTCAGCTCGAGCGTCGCCGTCTTTCCGACGACCACGCGCTGCCCGTTCTTCTCCTCCACGGTCTGGTCGATCGCGAGCACGCGCACGTCGCTCAGGATGGTTTCGCTCACATGCGCCTCGATGCCGGATGCCTTCTCGGCTTCGCGGTCGCGGCGCGACAGGATCACATCGACACGGTCGTTGGGCAGGATGAATCCGCCGGCGCCGGTCTCCACCGAGATCTCGGTCGAGATCGCGCGCATGCCCTGCGGCAGGATCGCCGCCATGTAGCCGGAGCCATTGGCCCTCACGAGCCGGTTCTCGCGCACGGGCTCCCCCGCGCCGATCGGCGCACGCGCGATGGCGCCCGATATCTTCTCGATCGCGTCCGGACGATCGCTGCGCTGGATGAAGGAGCCTGCCGAAGCCTTGGGCCATTGCTGCCAGGCAAGATCGCCCGCGGTGAGCGACTGTCCGACGCTGATCTCGTTCTTGGCGACGAGCACGTCGGCGGTCTCGAGCTGCGCGACAGGAGCCGGCGGCGGAGCCGGCGGCTGGTCAGAGCCCCCCGACATGAGGAGAGCGGCGAGACCGCCCGCACCGAGGGCAAGACCGAGAACAACAACACGCGCGGCTTTCATACGCTTCACATCCCCGCAGGCGACCGATGGCGAACGAACTGGGATCGCCGATCCCGGATTTCATCAGGCAAACGTCAATTCGTGGTTAACGAGCGGTATCCAAAACGCGTTAACAGCCGTTTACGCTGGCGCGCCGCGGATACGTCATTGCAGCCGTTTGCCGGCTTCGCGACATTCGAGACTGCAAGCGTCTCGCGCGTGTCGCCCCGGCCGTCGCGGCGGGAGCAAGCCTTGCCAATGCGACGGAGAGACATCGGCTCGCGGCCGATGCGTTACGATCCGAGCTGCTTCATCCAGATCGTGTACGGATAGATCGCCAGCGCGGCAGCCGCCAAGGCGATGCCGTAAGGAACACCAGCGTCGTCACGATGCAGGCGGGCGACCCAGGCCTGACGAGCCAGAACCGCCGGCAGCGGCAAGGCGCGGAAGCGCAGGATCAGTAGCGTGAGCACGCCGCCCAGCAACGACGCCGCCAACAGATAATCATAGAGGTGCTCGAAGCCGAACCACAGCGCCGTAGCCGCCGCAAGCTTGGCGTCGCCGCCTCCGATCCAGCCGCGGGCGTAGCAGATGAAGGCGAGCACGAGCACGATCGCGCCCGCAAGCGCGTGATAGCCGATGCCTTCGAGACTCATTCCGGTCGCAACGGCGAGCACGAGAAACCCGCCGATCAGCAGCAGCGAGATCCGGTTGGATATGGTCATGGTCAGGAGATCGCTCGAGGCGGCAAAGGCCATGAGCGCGGGGAACAGCAGCAGTCTGATCGAGTCGATGACCATGTCCGCGCACCATCCGCGGGAGCCGGACGCGAGCTTTGACCTGGCCCGCACCCTGGCGACGACGCCCGATGTCCTATGGCAGGGCGAATGAACGGGTCGTAAATCGGTCCGATGAAACCGCGCCTGCGCCCCGCCGAAAACGAAAAGCTCCGGTCCAGTCGACCGGAGCCTTCCATGAATTCCGGATCGTCGGTTACTTGCCGGCGTTCTGCAGCGTCGAAGCGACGTTGTTGAACGTGGTGCCGATGCGGCCGCCGAGGCTCTGCACCGCGGCAATGATCGCAACGGAGATGCCGGCGGCGATCAGGCCGTATTCGATGGCCGTCGCGCCCGACTCGTCCTTGATGAAACGCTTAACGAGGGTGGTCATGAGTGCTCCTAGTGGTCCACTTTGGCTGTCTGAGCTGGTCTTGCTCTCGCCGTTGTCCGGCGATGTTGACCTGCGTGAACCCTACTCCGGAGCCCTTGCGTTGCGGTTAAGCAGATCGACGAAACGAACCCGCCAAACAGCAGCGCGCGCCGTGGTTAACGGCGCGTTGCACGCGCGAACGTCTGGTCCGCCGCTGCGCATAAAGCCTTGAACCACGCTAGATTTCGCTAACCCGCGCGGCGGGAATTGAATGAATTTCGCCACGACATCGCGCCAAATTTTCATCGACGTATTCGGGATTGATTCACCAATTTGCCGTCATCTTCGTCGTGACGTTGTTCGTTCGCGGCCTATGTGATGGTCGTCGGATCCGGTGTGAGTGTGGAGCGTACCGATGACGATGAGACGCGCGTTCGCGCGCCGGTTTCCGTTCGCGAGAGCCTCGCTGACGGCCGCGGCAGCAGCCGCCGTGTTGCCAGGCCAGTTGCTGGCCGCGCAGATCGTCAATGTGCATCTCGATCAGGCGCGCATCGAGCGGCTCCCCGACGGCGTCGCCACGATCGTGGTCGGCAACCCGCTCATCGCCGACGTCTCGCTGCAGCAGGGTGGCCTGATGGTCCTGACGGGCAAAGGTTACGGCACGACCAACGTGATCGCGCTCGACCGCAGCGGGAAGGTGCTCTCCGAGCAGTTCGTCCAGGTGCAAGGGCCCGCGGAGAACACGTTGGTGCTCTACCGGGGGATGGACCGGGAAACCTATAGCTGCACGCCGCAATGCGAGCGCCGGATCACGCTCGGCGACGCGCCCGCGTTTTTCGACGCGACGATCGGCCAGGCGGGCGTGCGCAGCACCCGCGCGCAGGGGGCCGGAACTGCCACCACCCAGGGAGCCGCGCCCGCCCGCTGACCTGATCAGCGCCGCCGCAGCATGACTAACGATCGGTGATCCGATCGTCGAGAATCGGGCGCATCCGCTAACCGCTGCACAACGACTTTTCGATAAAACGCGCGCATACCACGATCGTTCTCGGGTGGAGACTGCGCGGCATGCACTTTGGTCCACGTCGGCTCGGAGCCTGGACGCGCCGCACGCTCGCGCGTCCGCTGCGTCGGTTCGTGCGTCACCGTGGCGGCGCCGTCGCGATCGAGTTCCCGCTGATCCTCGTTCCGTTCCTGGCTTTCCTTTACGCGATCATGGAGACGGCGCTCGTCTTCTTCGCCAGTCAGGTGCTGGAGACGGGCGCGCAGGAAGCAGCGCGGCTGGTGCTGACCGGCCAGGCTCAAGGCGGCGGCTTTAACCAATCGACGTTCAAGACCGCCGTGTGCGCGCGCATGACCGGCTGGCTTGATTGCGCCAACAAGATGTCGGTCGATGTCCGCACGTTCACCAGCTTTTCGTCGGTGGAGATGACCTCGCCGCTCAACGCCAACGGCACCCTCGCGAGCGGCGGCTACAACCCGGGGGGACCCGGCGACATCGTCGTGGTGCGGCTGAGCTACGAATTTCCGATCGCGATCAAGCTCTGGAACCCGAACCTCGCCAACATGGCCGGCAACAATCGCCTGATTATCGCCACCGCCGCCTTCCGCAACGAACCCTATAACTGATGCAGACGCCGAGCATGTTCTCCAGCCTCCGTGCCAGCCGGCTTACCCGATTCGCGCGCGACCGCCGCGGCGTGTCCGCGGTTGAATTCGCGCTCATCGCCCCCCTGCTGGTGGCGATCTACTTCGGCGGCATCGAGGTCACCACGGCCGTTGCGGTGGACAGGAAGATGACGCTGGTCGCGCATACTGTGGCCGACCTCGCGGCGCAATCGTCGAAGCTGACCGAGGCTGAGATCACCGATATCCTCAAGGCCTCCGTCGCGATCAGCGCACCCTATGCGACCAGCAACCTGAAGGTGACCGTCTCGAGCATCGAGATCGATGCCAATGGCCAGGCCAAGATCAAATGGAGCCGCAGCTACAACGGCACGGCGCACAGCCCTGACAGCGTGCCGCTGCCGGCCGCGCTCAAGGTCCCGAACACATCGCTGATCTGGGGCGAAGCCAGCTATGACTACAAGCCGATGTTCGGAACCACGGTGTTCAAGGCCAGCCTCACGCTCGGCGATGCGAACTACATGCGCCCGCGCATCAGCTCCATTGTCGAGTGCTGCAACGGCTAGGATTCGCGAGCCCGCTCGGGCCAGCCTCCGGACAATCAGGAGGGGATCGGCAGTTCGGTCGTCGACTTGATCTTCTCCATCGCGAAGCGCGAGGTGACGTTCTTGAGCGGAATCGCCGCGATCAGGCGTTTGTAGAACTCGTCGTAGCCGGCGATGTCCTTGACGACGACGCGCAGCATGTAGTCGACGTCGCCCGCCATCCGATAAAACTCCATCACCTCCGGCATGGCGCCCACCACGCTGGCGAACGTCTTGAGCCATTGGTCGGAGTGGTCTCCCGTCTCCACTGACACGAACACTGTTACACCGAGCCCGAGCTTGTCCTGGTCGAGCACGGCCACGCGCCGCTGGATGACGCCTTCCGCCTCGAGCCGCTGAATGCGCTTCCAGCACGGCGTCGACGACAGGCCCACGCGGCTGCCGATCTCGGCAACCGAAAGCGAAGCGTCCTTCTGCAGCACGGCAAGAATCTTGCGATCGATGGCGTCCATGGGCCGTCCGATTGATGAAGCAAAGCGTCTGATTAGGCCTCGAATATAGAAATTTTTTCTTCGATGTCCAGCTTCCGCCCAGCCCCATAGAATAAATTTGTCGTTCGGAGGCTCGCCTCCCGGCACCCCTGCCCCTATGTTAACGCCTCGGACGGACAGGACGATTCTTCACGATGCGATGCGCGATCCAGATTGCCCGCGCGGCCATCCGCGCGGTCGGTGTCCTCCTGCTGCTGGCGACGGGCGCGCCGGCGCAGGACGTCGCACGGACGGATCCGCTGGTCTCGGTCGAATGGCTCCAGGCGCACCTGCGCGCACCCGGGCTGGTCGTGCTCGACATCCGCTCGGCCATCGACGGCGGCAGCGCCGAGACCTATGCGCAGGGACACATTCCGGGCGCGATCCATAGCGACTACGACAAGGCGGGGTGGCGCGCGACAAGGAACGGGCTGCCCTACATGCTTCCCGGCATCGCCCAGCTCGAGAAGCTCATCGGGGAGCTCGGCATCGACGAGACCAATGACGTGGTCGTCGTGCCGGCGGGCGTGAGCGCGACCGATTTCGGATCCGCGGCGCGGACATATTGGACGCTGAAGGTCGCGGGCGTGCGCAAGGTGTCCATTCTCGATGGCGGCAGCGCTGCCTGGACTGCCGCCAAGCTCCCGCTCGAGAGCGGCGTGAACACGCTGTCACCCACGATTTTCGAAGCGAACCTCGACCGGAGCCTGATTGCGGAGGCCGCCGATGTGGAGCACATCATCGCAACCGGCGCCGGCACACTCGTCGATGCACGCCCGCCGCCCTTCTTCCAGGGCAAGGTGAAGGCGGATGCCGCCCAGGCCTACGGCCATATCCCCGGCGCGCTCAACATCGACAGCACTGCATTCTACGACGAGACCATCAACCGGCTGCGGCCGAAGGCTGAGCTCGCCGCTGTCGCGGCACGCATCCCGCCGCGCGGACCTGTCGTGAGCTATTGCAACACGGGCCACTGGTCGGCGACCGACTGGTTCGTGCTCGCGGAGCTCCTCGGCCGCAAGGATGTGAAGGTCTATTACGGCTCGATGGTCGACTGGGTGTCGGTGCCGAGCCGGCCGGTTGCCTCGTCTCGCACCAAATGGGACGACATCAAGAAGTTCTTCGGCAAAGGCTCATGATGACCATCGCTGCGACGACGACTCTCGCGCCGGCCACCGCCCGCAGGGACTGGCTGTTCCTCACGGGTGCCGTACTGGCCACCGCCCTGCTGGTGGCGCTCGTGCTGATCGACGGACAGCCGGCATCCGCCGCACTGCTCGTGCTGGGGTTCGGGCTCGGCGCCGCTTTCCTCAAGGCGGAGTTCAGCTTTACGGCATCGTGGCGACGCTTTCTGGTGCACGGCGAGGCGGGCGGCCTGCTCGTGATCCTGCTGCTGATCGCGCTGACCGCGGTGGCGGTGGTGCCGGTGGCGGCGAGCTGGCCGCACTACGGCGGATCGATCGCACCGCTTGGCCCCTCCCTGGTGATTGGCGCGTTCGTGTTCGGCGTCGGCATGCAACTCGCCAACGGCTGCGGCTCCGGCACGCTCTATACGGTCGGCGGCGGCTCGGGCCGCATGCTCATCACCCTGGCGTGCTTCATCGTGGGTAGCGTGCTGGGCAGCATGTCGCTGCCGCCATTCCTGCGGATGGGCGGCCTCGATCCGGTGCTCGCGAGCGACTATTTCGGTCCTTGGGGCGGGCTCGCGGTCACCTTGGCCAGCATCGCGGCCGTGGCGCTCGTCATCGTCGTCATCGCGCGGCGGCGCGGCGCCCCGCTCTCGACGCGCGGCTCGTTCATCGCGGGCGCACTGGTAATCGCCGCGCTGATGATCGGCGTGTTCTTCGCCGGCGGGCATCCCTGGAGCGTCACGTTCGGTTACACGGTGTGGGGCGGCAAGCTCGCCATGCTCGCAGGCGCGGACCTGTCGCAGTTCGAGTTCTGGCAATGGCCGGGACCCAAGCATGCGCTCTCGGACTCGCTGCTGGGCGACACCGCGAGCCTCACCAACCTCGGCATGATCTTCGGCGCCATGGCAGCGGCGGCGTTTTCCGCGCCCTTCGCGCACAGGCCGTGGCCTCCCTTGCGCTCTTTGGCTGCGGCCGCGATCGGCGGGATGTTGATGGGCTGGGGCGCACGGCTCGGATTCGGCTGCAACATCGGCGCGTTCGTCGGCGGCGTCGCCTCGGGCTCCCTGCACGGCTGGATCTGGTTCCTCGCCGCGCTCGGCGGCTGCACGATCGGGATCAAGTGCCGCCCGTGGTTCGGACTGTCGCGGGATTGATACGATGCGCCTCGTCTACGTGATCGTCTTTCTTGTCGGCGTCGCAGCGATCCTGTCCGACCACCTCACGTCGCCCTCGATCGGCCGCGCGATCTCGCCGCAGGATTTCGCCGGCGCCTGCGCGCCGTGCGGCGCGCCCTGCCCTTCGAAGAAATAGAGCACAATCCCAAAGAGGGCTGCAGGTCCGGAACGGATCCTGCTCCAACGACCGAGCTTTAGTGGGCGCGGGCCAGAACCGCTTCGACCTCGTCGCGAGTGGGAGCGGTGGAACTGCCGCCGAACCGCGTCACCTTGACCGCCGAGGCGGCGGCCGCGAAGCGCAGCGTATCGGGCAAGCTGCGGCCCTCCATCAGCGCAAGCGCGAAGGCGCCATGGAACACGTCACCGGCGCCGAGCGTATCGACCGCTTTCACCTTGAACGCCGGCACCGCGTGCACTTCTCCGCCGTCGCACCAGAGCACGTCGTTGGCGCCGTCGGTGACCGCGACGAACCCGCCGCACTCTTCCTGCACGTGCTGGATGGCGTTGGCCGCGTTGCGCCCACGGACGGTGCCGCGCAGGCTTTCGCCCGAGAAGATGACATGGGTGGCCATGGCGAGCAGCGGGTCGTTCAGGCGCGTCGCCTTGTCGGCGTCGAGCACGATGGGAATCTCGCGGCGGCTCGCCTCCTCACACAATGGCGTCACGAAATTCGGCCGTCGGTTGTCGATGAGGAGCGCGTCCGCATCCGCCACCAGCGCGCCGACGTCGACGGGACCGGCCGCGAGCAGCCGCGCGTCGGTGTAGGTCGCGATCGTGCGCGCACCCTCGTCGTCGACGAGAATCGCCGAGATCGCGGAGCGCCCGCCGGCAATCTGCACGCAGCCGCGGGTGTCGACGTGCTCGCGCTCGAGATTGGCCAGCGTGCGCGCGCCGATGTCGTCATCGCCGAGCGGGCCGGCAAAGCTTACACGACCGCCGAGGCGCGCGATGGCGACCGCGGCATTGGCGGCGCAACCGCCCCCCACCGCCACGAAATCCTTCGCATCAACCTTGGTGTCGACCGGCGGAACCTGGGGCACGCGCCAGACTTCGTCCAGCACGACGATGCCCGAGCAGAGAATACGCGGACCGCTGCGTTCAGCCGGCAATGCTCGCTCCCTCGACCCAGGCACGGATGATGTGGTGCGCGATGGCGATCGGCGGAGGCGTGGAGAGACCCTGTGCATGCTGACGCGACAGCATGGCGGCCGCTTCCTCGCGCGCGAACCAGCGCGCGTCCTCAAGTTCCGTCTTGTCGACCGTGATGTCGAACGTCAGCGCCTGCGCGTGACAGCCGATCATCAGCGACATGGGAAACGGCCAGGGCTGCGACGCGAAATAACGCACATTGCCGCAGCGGATTCCGGCCTCCTCAAAGGTCTCGCGCCGAACCGCGTCCTCGATCGTCTCGCCCGGCTCGATGAAGCCGGCGAGACATGACCACATGCCCGTGCCGAAGCGCGCCTGACGGCCAAGCAGGCAGCGGTCGCCGTCCGTCGCCAGCATGATCGCGACGGGATCGGTACGCGGGAAATGCTGAGCTTGACAGGACGGACAGTCGCGCCGCCAACCCGCGTCGATCATGACGGTCGGCGCCCCGCAGTTGGCGCAGAAGCGATGCCGTACATGCCAAGCGAGCAGCGCTTTGGCCTGCGCCAACGCGGCCAGATGGCCGCCGTCGACGAGCCCCTGCACCGCGATCGACCGCAGATCGATGACAAAGTAACGCCCCGTGGCTTTCAGCGGCTCGACTGCCGCCGCCTCAATCGAAACGCCGTAGGTGGCCACCCCGTTCCGCACTCCAAGGAACACGCTTTCCCCGGCGGCCCCCAATGCACGCGCGTCAGAAAGCGCGAACAGCGGATCCATCGCCGCGCCGATCTTCTTGAGAACGACGGCCTCGCCGACCAGGGCGTACGCCTCGGCGCCCGCTTCCAACGCCGCCCCCTCGTTGCGCCGATGTGCCGCGCGATCGATGCTGGCGGCGGCGTAGGCGAGGCTCGGTGGCGGACCGAGGTTGAATCGAGTGCTCATGCATGGAACTCCGCGGAGAGGGCGCGAAGCTGGCACGCCCAACCCGCGCGCGCAACGTCCCGGATGGACTGATCGCTAGCGCAACCCGATGGCGGCCCGGAGCGCCAAGGCGAGCCGCTCCATTTCGCCGGCATCATAGACGCGCGCCGGCACAGCGCCCCAGACAGGCTTTGGCCAGGCGGCATCATCCCGGCGGCGGGCAACGACGTGAAGGTGCAATTGCGGCACCATGTTGCCGATGGCGGCCACATTGAGCTTGTCGCAGGGGACGGCGGTCATCAGCGCACGCGAAGCCTGCGCGATCTCGCGCGTCAGCTGCGCCTGTTCGGCCTCGTCGAGATCGATGATCTCGGTCGCGCCCGGCCGGCGCGGCACCAGCACGAGCCAGGGATAGTTCGCGTCCCGGCTGAGCAGAACGCGCGACAGCGGCAAGTCGCCAAGGACGAGCCCATCTCGCGCCAGCGTGGGATGAAGCTGCCAATCCTGCATGCCCGAGTCCCTTGAAAGCCCATTCGTGTGCTCACGTCCGGCGTGCCGAAGCGCCCGCCGGACGTGCTTGCATTCGCATTCCGTTCCGCCGATATAGGGGTGGGAGGTTGGCGGTGGACGAGCCACTCGCCAACCGGGTCAGGTCCGGAAGGAAGCAGCCCTAACGAGCTCCGGTTCGGGTCGCTCGTCAGCCTCCCACCCTATTCCAAAAAAGCCGCGCGTTCCGAACATCCATGGCCAACAACGACCGCACGGGGGCCGCAGACACCGCGAATGCCGCGCCCCCGGCCGGGGCTACGGCCATGGCGGCGCAGGCTTATCGCGTGCTGGCGCGCAAGTACCGCCCGGCCACCTTCGACGACCTGATCGGCCAGTCCGCGATGGTGCGGACCATCTCCAATGCCTTCGAGACCGGCAGGATCCCACAGGCCTGGATTCTCACGGGCGTGCGCGGGGTGGGCAAAACCACCACCGCGCGCATCCTCGCGCGGGCGCTCAATTATGAACTGCCGGACGGCTCGGTCAAAGGGCCGACGATCCAGATGCCGGTTCTCGGCGTGCACTGCCAGGCCATCATGGAGAGCCGGCACGTGGACGTGCTGGAGATGGACGCCGCCTCGCACAACGGCGTCGACGATATCCGCCAGATCAACGATGCGGTGCGCTACGCGCCGGTGTCGGCCCGCTACAAGGTCTATATCCTCGACGAAGTGCACATGCTGACCGGGGCGGCGTTCAATGCGCTGCTCAAGACGCTCGAGGAGCCGCCGCCGCATGCGAAGTTCATCTTCGCCACCACCGAAATTCGCAAGGTGCCGGTCACCATCCTTTCGCGCTGCCAACGCTTCGACCTGCGCCGCATCGAGGCGGACGTGCTGGTGTCGCATCTCGACGGCATCTGCGCCAAAGAGAACATCTCGGTGGAGCCGGAGGCGCTCGCGCTGATCGCGCGCGCGGCCGAGGGCTCGGTGCGCGACGCGCTCTCGCTGCTCGATCAGGCCATCGCCCATGCCGGCACCGAAGGCGGAAACGGCGCCAGCGCCGTGCGCGCCGAGGACGTTCGCCAGATGCTCGGCCTCGCCGACCGCACACGCGTCATCGACCTGTTCGAGGCGCTGATGCGCGGCGATGCCGCAAGCGCGCTCAAAGAGCTGCGCGAGCAGTACAACTCCGGTGCCGATCCGGCGGTCGTCATCGCGGATCTCGCCGATTTCACCCATCTCGTGACGCGCATCAAGATCGTGCCGGCGGTCGCGGACGACCGCTCGCTCACCGAGGCCGAGCGTACACGAGGCCGCGCCTTCGCCACCGGGCTCTCCATGCGCGTGCTCTCGCGTGCCTGGCAAATGCTGTTCAAGGGCCTGCCCGAGGTGCAGAGCGCCGACAAGGCGATCGCCGCGGCCGAGATGGTGCTGGTGCGCATCGCCTATGCCGCCGACCTGCCGACGCCGGACGAGGTGGTGCGCAGTCTGGCGGGCGAAAACGGCGCTGGCCCGGCGGCGCCGGCGGGCAACGGCGGCGGAAGCGGCTACACTGCGCCCTCGATGACCGGTTCTTCGATGCCGCGCGCAGAGGGCCCGCGCTCGGCGCCGCGCGCCGCCCTGGCCCCCATGCGTGCCGAAGTGGCGCCACAGGCCAGCGCGCCGGCGCAGCCGGTGCGCGCGATCAACCGCTTCGAGGACCTGATCGCGCTGGCGGCCGAGATGCGCGACCTGCAGACCAAGACCGTGCTGGAGCGCGACGTGCGGCTGGTGCGTTGCGAGGACGGGCGGCTCGAGATCGCGCTGGAGCCGAACGCATCCAAGATGCTGATCGGCGATCTCGGCCGCAAGCTGGAGGACTGGACCGGGCGGCGCTGGATGGTCGTGGTGTCAGCCGAACAAGGGCAGCCCACGGTCAAATCGCAGAACGATGCGCGGCGCGCCGAGGCCGAACGCGGCGTGCGCGCCGATCCGCTGGTGCAGGCGGTGCTGCAGAAGTTTCCCGGCGCCGAGATCGTGAAAGTGCGCCCGCGCGAAGGGGACCTCTACGCGTCGAGCAACGAGCCCATGACGGAGCCGCCGTTTGACGAGCGAACGAACGAGGCCCCGTTCGATGACGAACCGCCGTTCGAGGACAGGTGATACATGCCCGATTTCATGGGTCTGATGAAGCAGGCGGCCGAGCTGAAGTCCAAGATGGAGGCGATGCAGGCCGAGCTCGACCAACTCGAAGTGTCGGGCACCGCCGGCGGCGGCCTCGTGACCGTGACGCTCAGCGCCAAGGGCGAGATGAAGAGCGTGCAGATCGACGCGTCGCTGGTGAAGCCGGACGAGAAGGAGATCGTCGAGGATCTCATCGTCGCGGCGCATGCGGACGCGCGCCGCAAGGCCGAGGCGCTGATGCAGGAGAAGATGAAGAGCCTGACCGGAGGACTGCCGCTGCCGCCCGGACTGAAGCTGTTCTGACACGACAATGCCTGCTGCGGTTGCCGGCCCCGAAATCGAACGTCTCATCCAATTGCTGGCGCGCCTGCCCGGCCTGGGCCCGCGGTCGGCGCGGCGCGCCGCTCTGCACCTGATCAAGAAGCGCGAGCAGCTCATGACGCCGCTTGCCGCGGCGCTGCAGATGGCGATCGACAAGATCACCGTCTGCAAGACCTGCGGCAACATCGATACGCAGAACCCCTGTACGGTCTGCGTCGACCCGCGGCGCGATCCATCGGTGATCGTGGTGGTTGCGGACGTCGCAGACCTGTGGGCACTCGAGCGCGCGCACGCGATCAATGCGCGCTATCACGTGCTCGGCGGCACGCTGTCGCCGCTCGATGGCGTCGGCCCGCAGGATCTCGCGATCGATTCGCTCATCACGCGCGCCCACGCGCCGGAGGTGAAGGAGATCATCCTCGCGCTCAACGCCACCGTCGATGGGCAGACGACCGCGCATTACATCACCGACCTCCTGGCCGACGCCAACGTGACGGTGACCCGCCTCGCCCACGGCGTGCCGGTCGGCGGCGAACTCGACTACCTCGACGAGGGCACGCTCAGCGCCGCCATCAAGCAGCGCACGGCATTCTAGACCGCGTGCTCGCGCCGGCGCGGCGCTAGACCTTGGGTCTCGTCTCCAGTCCGTCGAAATGGCCGCGCGCCTGCAACCAGGCCAGCAGCACCAGCCCAGGCACGGCCACCAGCGCGCTGATGACGAAGAACAAGACCCAGCCGGTGGCTTCCGCCACGAAGCCGGCCGGCGCCGACAGGTAGGTGCGGCCGACGGCGGCCAGCGCCGTGAGCAGCGCATACTGTGTCGCCGTATGCAGCGGACTCCTGCACAATGCCGACAGATAGGCGACGAAGATCACCGTGCCGATGGCGCCGGTGAAGTTCTCGACGACGATGGTCGCCGTCAGCGCCGTGAGGTTGACGCCGACGGTGGCCTGCCAGGCGAACACCAGGTTGGAGAAGGCCTGCAGCGCCCCGCCGATCCAAAGGCTGGTGGTGATCGGGTAGGCCCGTGCGAGAAAGCCTCCGGCAAAGCCGCCGACCAGCGTGGCGGCGAGGCCGACCCCTTTCACGATCGCCGCGTATTCGTTGCGCGAGAAACCGAGGTCGATGACGAAGGGCGCGGTCAGCGTGCCGGCAAAAGCATCGCACAGCTTGTAGAGAACCACGAACGCGAGCACGAGGAAGGCCGCGTCCCGCGTGAGGAACTCCGAAAATGCGCCAACAGCGGCGCTGGCCAACCGGCGCAGCGGGTTCTCGCCGGCGTGCGCGGCGACCGCCGCGCGCGACGTCTCCGGCTCGGTGGCGACAAGTGCTGTGATCATGCCGATCGCCACGAACGCGGCCATCACCAGATACCCTGCCGTCCAGGCCGCATGCTTGAGGAAGCCGAGACCCTCAAAGCCGCTGACGACGAACAAGGCCCCGGCCGTCGAAACCAGCATGCCGATCCGGTAGGCGGCGACATAGGACGCCATGCCGGCGGCCTGCTCGCGCTCGTCCAGGCTCTCGACGCGGAATGCGTCGATGACGATGTCCTGCGTGGCGGACGCGGCGGCGACCAGCACCGCGCCGAGCGCCACCAGCGCCGGCGCCGCCGCCGGATCGCAGAAGGCGAGGAAAACGATCGCCGCCATCAGCAGCAGCTGTGAGAACACCAGCCAGCCGCGGCGGCGCCCAAGCAGGCGGGAGAGCACCGGAATGTCGATGGCGTCGACCACCGGCGCCCACAGGAACTTCACGGTGTAGGGGGTGCCGACGAGAGCGAACAGCCCGATGGTTCCCAGGTCGACGCCCGCCTCGCGCATCCACACCAGCAGCGTCGAGCCTGACAAAGCCAGCGGCAGCCCGGCGGAGAAACCGAGGAACAGCACGATGAGCACGCGCGGCTTGAAATAGACCGCGACGGCTTCCATGAACGAGGCGCGCGCGGGTGTGGACTCGGATGTGGACTCGGGGGCGACGGCCATGCGCTGCGACTACTCGCCGGCTTCCAGCTTGCGGGCCATCGGCGCAGGAATGATGGTGGCGCCTTCGCGCTCGTCCGCCTCCTCGCCGAACTCCACGTCGGTGATGCGTGCGCCCCGTTTCTCCACTTTGTCGGCAGAGATTAGGATCTGGCGAACGTCCTCGTTCGCCTGGGTGAAGTGGCCCTGCAGCTTGAGCACGCGGTCGCGCAGGCGCCGCAGGTCTTCCATGAGATGACCGACCTCGGCATGGATCTGGTCCGCCGCCTCGCGCATGCGCGAATCGCGCTGGATTTGCTGGATTACCTGGATGGCCAGCATCAACAGCGTGGGCGAGACGATCAACACCTTCGAGCGAAACGCCTTCTGCACGATGTCGTCGAAGCCGTCGTGCAGCTCGGCATAGACCGATTCCGACGGAACGAACATCAACGCCAGGTCCTGCGTCTCGCCGGGGATGAGGTATTTGGCGGCGATGTCCGCCACGTGCTTGCCGATGTCGCTGCGCAACCGGGAGGCCGCGTGCCGACGCTCCTCCTCGCTCGCGGCCTCGCGATAGGCGGTGACGGCCTCCAGCGGGAACTTCGCGTCGACCACCAGGGGGCGCTGGTCGGGCAAGAAGACGCAGCAGTCGGGGCGCGACCGGTTGGACAGGGTGTGCTGGAACTCGTAGCTCGTCTTGGGTAACCCGTCCTGGATGATCAGCTCCATCCGGCCCTGGCCGAAGGCGCCGCGCTGCTGCTTGTTGCCGAGCACGCTCTGCAGCGAGGTGACCTGCGACGACAGCTCGCTGATGTTCTTCTGGGCGCGGTCGATGACGGCGAGGCGCTCATGCAGGCCCTGCAGGCGCTCGACCGTCTGCTGCGTGGTGGTCGTCATCGACTGGTGCACGCGATGGGACACGGCATCGAGCCGCTCCGACACGGCGTGCTGGAACTGCGACTGGCCCTTGGCGAGCATGTTGATCATGGCCTCCAGCCGCCCCGCCGTGTCGTTCTGCTGGCGCGCCAGTTCGGCGGTGAGCGCCGCGGCGGCATCGGCCTCCGCGGGCTGGCGGCGCCACAGCGCAAAGGCCGCGCCGGCGAGGGCGGCGCCGACCGCCAGGCACAGGATCGCAACCAGCAAGGTCTCGGCCAAGGGGCTGGGCATGCAAGCCTTGTAGCGCGATTCGGGACCGGAGGGAACGAACGGCGAACGAGAGCCGCCACCAGCCAGCCCTTACGGATCGCGTTGATTCGGCAGGCCGAATTGCTTACATGCGGCGCATGCCACTGCGACCCATCCTGATCCTCCCCGACAAGCGGCTGCGCACGACGTCCACGCCGGTGGAGAAAATTACCTCCGAACTGCGCAAACTCGTCGAAGACATGTTCGAGACCATGTACGAGGCGCCCGGCATCGGGCTCGCTGCCATCCAGGTCGGCGTCGCCCAGCGCGTCGTCACCATGGATATCGGGAAGAAGACCGACGAAGAGGCCAAGAACCCGCGCGTCTTCATCAATCCTGAGATCGTGTGGTCGTCGGAGGAGATGTCGACCTACGAGGAGGGCTGTCTCTCGATCCCCGACATCCATGAGGACGTCGACCGGCCGGCGCGCGTGCGGCTCAAGTTCCTCGATATCGACGGCAAGCCGCACGAAGAGGAAGCGGACGGGCTCTACGCGACCTGCATTCAGCACGAGATCGACCATCTCAACGGCGTGCTGTTCATCGATCACATCTCCAAGCTCAAGCGCGACCGCATCGTCAAGAAATTCACGAAAGCCGCGAAACGAACGGCGGACGAGTGATGCGTCTCGTCTTCATGGGCACGCCGGACTTTGCCGTGCCGACGCTCATGGAGATCGTCGGCCATGGCTACGAGGTCGCGGCCGTCTACACCCGCGCCCCGAAACCGGCCGGACGCGGCATGGAACCGAGGCCGAGTTCGGTCGAGCGGGAGGCGCATCGCCTTGGCCTCACCGTCATGACGCCGGCGACGCTGCGCAGCACCGAAGCGCTTGAGACGTTCCAGGCGCACCAGGCGGACGCCGCCGTCGTCGTCGCCTATGGCATGATCCTTCCGGGCGAGATCCTCGAGACCGCACCGCTCGGCTGCTTCAACCTGCATGCCTCACTGCTGCCACGCTGGCGCGGCGCCGCCCCGATCAACCGCGCGATCATGGCGGGCGACGCGGAGACCGGAGTCATGGTCATGCGCATGGACGAGGGGCTCGACACCGGCCCGATCGCGATGGCGGAGCGCGTCGCGATCACCTCCGACATGACGGCCGGCGAGTTGCACGACGTGCTCGCACGGCTCGGCGCGGACCTGATGGCCCGTGCGCTCGGCGCGCTCGATCGCGGCACGCTCGAACTCAGGCCGCAGCCGGAATCGGGCGTCACCTATGCGGCAAAGATCGACAAGAACGAAACCCGGATCGACTGGCGGCAGCCGTGGGCCGCGGTTCACAATCACGTCCGCGGCCTGTCGCCGTTTCCGGGCGCCTGGTGCGAGTTGCAGGGTGCGCGCCTGCGCATCCTGCGCACCACGAAGGGCAGCGGATCGGGCGCGCCGGGCACGCTGCTCGATGACGCGCTGACGATCGCCTGCGGCGAGGGCGCCGTGCGCATCCTCGAGGTGCAGCGCGCCGGCAAGCAGGCGATGAAGGCGGACGAGTTCCTGCGCGGCACCCGGCTGGCGCCGGGCGCGCAGCTGTCGTGAAGAGATCAGGCCGCGCGGTAACCTGCCCAATGGTGACGCCGCGACTCGATGTATTCGGCGAGATCGTCGCTGGTCACCCGCACGAGATCGGAGTGGCCGAAGCCTTTCGAATAGTCGAGGACGGAGACGATCTCGGGGGTGATGCGCAGCATCGGCACGGCGGCAGGATCGGGCTGCGGCATGACCTTGTATTCCGGGTAGCGCCGCAACAGGATCGACTGCGCGTGATCGATCTCGCCGCGGTCCTCGACAACGATCGCACGTCCGGCGAACGAGAGGCCCTTGATCTGCAACGGCTGCGGATAGTCCTTGGCGATTGCGCACGACACACGCGCATCGGCGCTGATATTCGCGTATTTCTGCCCGTCGCGCGCGATGAAGCAGTAGATGATGAGACCGTCGTTGGCGTAGCCGACGACGGTCGCCTGCGGCCAGCCGTCGGGCCGGTTGGTGGCCATGGTCATGATGCGGTGACCGTCGAGCAGTCCGACGATCTGGTTCTTCAGGGCGGCTTTCATCGTTATCCTCGCGTCCTTCATGCGTCGGATGCTAGAGGACCGGAGCCCGGGCTCCTTTGAGGTGGATCAACCGTGCCGCGCTACAAGCTCACCATCGAATATGACGGCGCGCCGTTCTGCGGCTGGCAGATCCAGGACAATGGGCCCTCCATCCAGGCGGCATTGATCGAGGCCATCGCCGCATTCGCGGGCGCGCGCGTCGGCGTGCATGGCGCCGGCCGCACGGACGCAGGGGTGCACGCCTTCGCGCAGGTCGCCCACGTCGACCTCACCAGGGACTGGGACACCGACACCGTGCGCGACGCCATCAACGCGCACCTGCGCCCGCAGCCGATCGCCGTGCTCGCGGCCGAGCGCGTCGGGCCCGACTTCGACGCGCGGTTCTCCGCGGTGAAGCGTCACTACCTCTACCGCATCGTCAATCGCCGGGCGGACCTCGCGCTGGACCGTCATCGCGTCTGGCGTATCTCGCGTCCGCTCGATGCGGAGGCGATGGATGCCGCCGCGCGGCATCTCGTCGGGCGGCACGACTTCACGACCTTCCGCGCCGCTGAATGCCAGGCCAAGTCGCCGGAGAAGACGCTCGACCGGCTCGACGTTGCCCGCCATGGCGAGGAGATCACGGTGCAAGCTTCGGCGCGCTCCTTCCTGCACCACCAGGTGCGATCCATGGTGGGCTCGCTCGCGCTGGTCGGCGAAGGCAGATGGACCGACGGCGACATCGCCCGCGCGCTCGCCGCGCGCGACCGCACGGCCTGCGGCCCCGTGGCGCCGCCGGATGGGCTCTACCTGGTGCGCGTGGATTATTGAACCGCGAGTGGCGCCGGAGACGAAAGCTCAGCCGAAATAGCGCTCCAGCACGCGCCGATAGATGGCGGTGAGCGTGACGAGGTCGGCTGTCGGAACGCACTCGTCGATCTTGTGCATGGTCTGATTGACGAGGCCGAACTCGACGACGGGACAATAGTTCTTGATGAAGCGGGCGTCCGACGTGCCGCCGGTCGTCGACAGCGCCGGCGTCTTTCCGGTGACGTCTGCGACCGCCGCTCGCACCACGTCGACGAACGGCCCGGGCGCGGTGACGAAGGAGTCCGCGTTCGATGGCTCCCAGGCGATGCGCCAGCGGATGCGGCCACCTGCCGCCTTCGCCACCCGTTCCTCGACGAGCGCACGCAAGGACGCCTGCGTGTGCCGATCGTTGAAGCGGATGTTGAAACGCGCGCGTGCCTCGCCGGGAATGACGTTCACGGTGGGATTGCCGACGTCGATCGACGTAAACTCGAGATTCGAGGGATCGAAATGCGCGCTGCCGTTGTCGAGCGGCTCGGCCTGCAACGCGCCGATGAGCGCGACCACGCCGCGCACCGGGTTGTCGGCGCGCTCGGGATAGGCGACGTGGCCCGGCGTGCCGGTGACGATCAACGTGCCGTTCTGCGAGCCACGGCGTCCGATCTTGATCATGTCGGACATGCTGTCCGGATTGCTGGGCTCGCCCAGCACGCAATGGTCGAACGTCTCGCCGCGCGCCTTGGCCCATTGCAGGAGCTTGACGGTGCCGTTGACGGCCACGCCTTCCTCATCGCCTGTTATCAGGAACGAGATCGAGCCCTTGGACTTGCCGCCCTGGGCCGCGACGTAGTCGAGCGCAGCCGCGACGAAGCAGGCGATGCCGCCCTTCATGTCGACCGCGCCCCGGCCATAAAGCTTGCCGTCGGCGATCTCGCCCGCGAACGGTCCGTGCGTCCACCGCGTCTCGTCGCCCTGCGGCACCACGTCGGTGTGGCCGGCGAAGACGAGGTTGGGCGCTCCGGTTCCGATGCGGGCATAGAGGTTCTCCACGTCGTCGTGGCCTGGCTCGGAGAACGTCACACGCTGAACCGCAAAGCCGGCATCGCCGAGCACGCGCGCAAGATAGGCGAGCGCGCCGCCCTCCTGCGGTGTCACCGACGGGCAGCGCAGAAGATCGCGGGCAATGGCGAGGGGATCAGCGGACATGCGACAGGCGGCGGGCAGCGCCCGCTGCGTCCTCAGCTCTTGGTTTCCAGCGGGTCGGGCCCGTAGGCGTTCGGTCCCCGCGTGCCGCGCAAAACGCCAAGGTCGACGACGAACCAGACGAACAACACGAGGTTGATCAGGATGAATGCAATGTCGATGGCGTTGATCGCGGTGGGATCGCCCGTGATGCCGACGAGGTTGGTCACCTGATGCAGCAGCCAGGGCAGGACGAACACGAGGGCGGTATAGCCCGGGCGGTTTCGGTCATGCAGGCGCTTCACTCCAACGGCAAGCAGCGGATAGAGCAGCGCCACCTCGATGACGAGGATGTTGAAACGAATGACTGGGTAGTCACGCTCGCCAGCGACATACAGACTGCCGAGGAGGATGATGAGGCCGAGGATGAGCAGCGAGAGCAGGCCAAGCCAGAACGGCTTCCGGGAAATCCGGCCTTCGAAGCTCATGAACAAGGATGCGAAATTCATATTGGTCCACCAATCGTAACCGACAATTGCATCCTACCGCATTCGCCGCGCCTGCACGACCGGGACAGGATCAATCCTCAACAGTTCATCAGTCCCGCAGGAGCTCATTGATGCTGGTCTTCGCGCGCGTCTTCTCGTCCACGCGCTTGACGATTACCGCGCAATAAAGGCCAGGCCCGCCGGCTTTGCCAGGTAAGGTGCCAGGCACCACCACCGAATAGGGCGGGACCTCGCCCTGGTGGACCTGCCCGCTCTCCCGGTCGACGATTTTCGTGGACGCCCCGAGGAACACGCCCATGGACAACACCGAGCCCTCGCGCACGACGACACCCTCGGCAACCTCCGAGCGCGCGCCGACGAAGCAGTTGTCCTCGATGATGACCGGACCGGCCTGCAGCGGCTCGAGCACGCCGCCGATGCCGGCACCGCCGGAAATATGACAGTTCTTACCGATCTGTGCGCAGGAACCGATCGTCGCCCAGGTGTCGACCATGGTGCCCGCATCGACATAGGCGCCAAGATTGACGAAGGACGGCATCAGCACGACGCCCGGCGCCACATAGGCGGCGCGGCGCACAATCGAGCCCGGCACCGCGCGAAAGCCTGCCTCCTTGAAGCGAGCCTCGCCCCAACCCTCGAACTTCGACGCGACCTTGTCCCACCAGGCAGCCTTGCCGGGTCCGCCGCCGATCACGGTCATGTCGTTGAGGCGGAACGACAGCAGCACGGCCTTCTTGAGCCACTGGTTGACGCGCCAGCTCCCGTCGGCCTGCTTTTCGGCGACCCGGGCCTGACCGCGGTCGAGCAGGTCGAGCGCAGCCTCCACGGCGTCGCGCACCTGCCCCGTCGTCGCTGGACCGACGGCCTCGCGCTGGTCGAATGCCTGATCGATGGTGCGCGCCAATTCCTCGTGAGCCATGATAATATCCTCGAAATCCGCGGCAGTTGTGTCGCGGAGCGCCCCGCCAAAGTCAACGGGGCGGGAAAACCCCACGTGAGCCGCCATGTCGAACCTTGCCCTTGCCCGACGTCTTCTCCTGCCCGCCCTCCTGACCATTCTGGCCGCGCCGCCCGCCTTTGCACATCACGCGATGGGTTTTGCGGTGCCTGCGACGTTGTGGCAGGGCCTGCTGTCGGGGCTCGCCCACCCGGTGATCGGGCTCGACCACCTTGCCGCAGTAATCGCGGTCGGCTGCATCGCCGCCGCGCATCGGACGGGCACCGGGCTCGTCGCGGGTTTTGTGCTGGCCATGATCGCGGGCGCCGCCCTGCACGTGCGCGGGACGAACGTCCTGGCGCCCGAACTCATGGTCGCGGCGTCGGTGCTGGCGCTCGGCATCGCCGTGCAGGTCCGCGCGGCGATCGGTGCTGGCGTTCTGCTGGCACTGTTCGTGCTGGCGGGACTGATCAACGGCTATGCCTTGGGTGAATCGATCGTGGGCGCCGAAGCCACGCCGCTCGCCGGCTATTTCGCAGGGCTTGCCCTGGTGCAGTTCGCGATGGCGCTGGCCGCGATGGCGCTCGCGCGGCGGTTCGCGATGCGGCCCTACGCTGGGGTGGCGATGAACGTGCGCCTCGTCGGGGCGGCCGTCATGGGCGTGGGACTTGCAGGATTGGGCACCCAACTCGTTGCGTAGCGGCTTGTCGGGATCACCCCCTAACGCGCGGCGGCGATCCGTGCGAGGAACGCCACGAGATCGTCGGTGACGTGATCGACGTGCGGCGCGTCGCGCCCCACGCGCTCCCAGTCCTGGCGGCCGGTTTCACCGGCGGCCTCGCGCACCGCGGGCGGCACTACGAGCACCGTCGTCATACCCAGCGCATGCGGCACCTCGAGATTGCGCGCGAGGTCCTCGAACATCGCCGCGCGCAGCGGATCGACGCCGTGTACCTTCAGGAAGCGCTCGTAGGTCTGTGCCGCGGGTTTGGGCTCGAGTTCCGCCGCGACGATGTCGAACACGTCGTCGAAATGGCCGTGCAACTCGAGCCGGGCTACGACGGCATCGGCGTGCTTGCGGGTGCCGTTGGTGAGGATGAGCTTGCGACCGGGCAGTTTCTCGATGGCGGTGCCGAGCGCGGGATTGGCTTCGAGCGGCGAGTGATCGATCTGGTGCACGATCTCGAGATAATCGTCCGGCGGCATGCTGTGCTCGACCATCATGCCGCGCATGGTCGTGCCGTAACGCTTGTAATAGTCCTTCTGGATTTCGAACGCGCGTTCAAGCGGCACCTTCAGGTAATCGGCGATGTAGCCGCGGATCTTGTCGTCGACCTGTCGCCATAGACCGAGGTGATGCGGATAGAGCGTATTGTCGAGGTCGAAGACCCAGGTTTCGACCTGCGTGAAGTCGCGCGGGAGCTGCCGGGGGTCTCTCATATGCGAGTATTTAGCGAGCGGGAGCCGCCTGCGCGAGGGGGGGTTCGGGCGCTGCCAACAGGGCGCGCGCCTGCCGCGCGAGGTCGCAGCCCTCGCAATAGCGCGCGTCTTTATAGTCGATCCAGTTGTGCGCGAAGAACCTGTCCGCCGCAATGCCGTAGCGCGCCTGCAGGAAGCGCGCGAGGATCGACCAGGCGCGCACCTGTTCCGCAGTCGCAGGACGGGTGACGTCGGGATAATTGCCAGCGAACTCCACTCCGATTGAATTCTCGCGGGTCACCTTCCGGTAGGTCGCAGCATTGTCGACGTACTTGCTGTCCTTGCGATTGGCCCCGTCGCCGTGATTTGGCACCGCTGTTTCCGGCGTTGCCCAGTAGACCGTGCCGTCGGCCTCGACCCAGATCATGACTCCGCGCCGGCCATGATCCTTGGCCTGAGCCCGCGCTCCATTGCGGGCGGAGCCCGCGGGCCCTTCCGTCTGATGCACGATGACGTGCTTCCAACGCCTCGCCTCCGCAGGATCTCCGAGCGGGCTGAAATAGACGACCTTGAGCCCCGGAATCCGCGGCGTGCCGGCGACCCTGGCAATATCCTCGACCGCCGGTGCAGCGGCGATCTCCAGGATCAGCTTCTTGAGGATGGCCTCGCCGAATGCCTCGTAGCTCTCTGCCGCGAGGGCGAAAGAGCCCTCGCCGCCGATGACGCTGGCGCGATAGTAGCGGGCGAGATCCGGATCGAGCTGCGTGATCGGCAGTCCATTGATGACAAGACCCGCGGCGACGGCCTCGTCGCGCGCGGTTTCGGCGGGACGGCCACGGTTGTTGGCGCCATCGCCAGAAACGTCGATCACCCGCCGGCCCGCCTTGTAGCTGGTCGAGGCGAACAGGCTCGCGGCGTGATCGATGGCGCCGCTGATCGAGGTGCCGCCGAAATGGAGCTGGCGCGGCGCATCCTCGATCGCAGCCACAAAACCGCGGATGGCGTCCGCACTATCCAGCAGCGTCCACGGCACGACGTGGGCCTGCAGGCCCGGTCCGGTCCATTGCGTCATGGTGACGGCAATGGCACGGGACGGGCCCGACTGAATGGCCGAGAGAATGCGCGGATTACGGAAGGCTGCGACATAACCCTGCTTCTGCAGCTCGAAGCGCGTGTGGTCGACGCTGCCTGAGGTGTCGACGGCGAGCACGAGCTGCAGGTCGACGGGCTGGGCCTGCGCCGATGCCACGCCGCACAGCAGCGCCAGACACGCTGCGAACATTCGAGATCGGCGTCGAACGGCGGGCAGCATCATGCGCCTCCGGCGGCGCAGCCAAGGCGCCGCCGCACCCATCATAAGACGGAGCCGCCGATTTAGCGATGGATCAGCGTGCCGGCGCCGTGGTCCGTCAGCAATTCGAGCAGCACCGCGTGTTCCACCTTGCCATCGAGAATGACCACGCCCTCGACTCCCTGCTCGAGCGCGTAAATGCAGGTCTCGACCTTGGGGATCATGCCGCCTGAGATCGTCCCGTCCGCGATGAGCCGGCGCGCCTCGTCGACCGACAGCTCCTTGATGAGCTGCTTCGACTTGTCGAGCACGCCGGGCACGTCGGTGAGCAGCAGGAAGCGCTTGGCCTTGAGCGCGCCAGCGATCGCGCCGGCGAAGGTGTCCGCGTTGACGTTGTAGGTGCCCCCCTGGGCGGACGCCGCCACCGGCGCCAGAACGGGGATCAGCTCGCGCCCGAGAATCTGCTCCAGCACCATGGTGTCGACCTTGTCGGGCTCACCGACGAAGCCGAGGTCGATGGCACGCTCGATGCGCGAGTCGGGATCGGGAATGGTGCGCGTCGCCTTGCGCGCGAGCACCATGTTGCCGTCTTTGCCGGTGAGCCCCACCGCGCGCCCGCCGGCCTCGTTGATGAAGCCGACGAGTTGCTTGTTGATCGACCCGGCCAGGACCATCTCGACGATCTCGATCGTCTTCTCGTCGGTGATGCGCAGGCCGGCGGCGAACTGCGATTCGATGCCGAGCCGCTTGAGCATCTCGCCGATCTGCGGCCCGCCACCATGCACGACCACCGGATTGATGGCTGTCTGCTCCATCAGAACGATGTCGCGCGCAAAGCTCCTGGCGGTCTTCTCGTCGCCCATGGCATGGCCGCCGTATTTCACCACGACGATCTCGTCGTCATAGCGCTGCATGTGCGGCAGCGCCTCGATCAGCACGCGGGCGATGTCGGGAGGAGAGACGGACATGGGATACCCTCGGGCGCGCGTTTCCGGCCGGATTGCGCATGAAACCGCCGCGTTGTAGCGGGCGGAGGGACGCGGGGAAAGGGGCAGGTGCGGCGTGGTTGCCGGGCGGCCGTCAGCGGTGCTCGGCGAGCAGGCGCGCGATCGCCGCGCGCAGGTCGGATATGCCGGCGCCGCTGCGCGCGGAGGTCGCCAGCACGACCGGAAAGGCGGCCGGGCGTTCAGCGAGGGCGGCCCGCGTCGCCTCGAGCACAGCCGCCAGCGCCGGTCCCTTGACCTGGTCCGACTTGGTGAGCACCACCTGGTAGCTCACCGCCGCTTCGTCGAGCGAGTCGAACACCTCGGTGTCGGGCGGCTTGAGACCGTGCCGCGCATCGATCAGGACGTAGACGCGGGCGAGATTGACGCGGCCGCGCAGGAAATCGTGGATCAGCGCCGTCCAGGCCCGCACCTTGTCCCTGGGCGCCTGCGCGAAGCCGTAGCCCGGCATATCGACCAGGGTCAGGCGACCGCCGGCCGAAAAGAAGATCAGCTCCTGGGTACGGCCCGGCGTGTGCGAGGTGCGCGCAAGCCCATTCTGGCCGGCGAGCGCGTTGATCAGGCTCGACTTGCCGACGTTGGAGCGGCCGGCAAAGGCGATTTCCACGTCGCGCATCGGCGGGAGCGTGTCGACCGACGAGGACGCCCAGGTGAATTGCCAGGCGGCAGCGAACAGCTTGCGGCCGGCCTCGATCTCGGCGGCTGTGAAGTCGGGGCTCGCCATCGGTCCGAATCGCTCCACGCGCCGCGGGCGAGCGCGCCACGACGGCGGATTACTTCTCCGCCGCCGCCTTCTTTTTCACGAACATCGCCTTGATGTTGTCGAACAACTCGATCTTGGCGCCGTTGCGCTTCATGATTACCGACTGCTGCAGCACCGAAAGCGTGTTGTTCCACGCCCAGTAGATCACCAGCCCGGCGGAGAAGCTCGACAGCATGAAGGTGAAGATCACCGGCATCCAGTCGAAGATCATCTTCTGCGTCGGATCGGGCGGCGCGGGGTTGAGCTTCATCTGCAGCCACATGGTGAAGCCCATGATCAGCGGCCACACTCCGATCATCAGGTAATGCCCGAACACCGGGACCTGCGAGGGGTCGAAGGGCAGAAGGCCGAACAGGTTGAAGATCGTCGTCGGATCAGGCGCCGACAGATCCTTGATCCAGCCGAAGAACGGCGCGTGACGCATTTCGATGGTCACGAACAGCACTTTGTAGAGCGCGAAGAACACCGGGATTTGGATCACGATCGGCAGACAGCCCGCGACCGGGTTGATCTTCTCCCGGCGATACAGCTCCATCAACTCCTGCTGCTGCTTGACCTTGTCATCGGGGTAGCGCTCGCGCAGCGCCTGCATCTGGGGCTGCACGTTCTTCATCTTCGCCATCGAGGCGTAGGACTTGTTGGCCAGCGGGAAGAAAATGATCTTGATGATCACCGTGACGAGCAGGATCGCCACGCCGAAATTGCCCGTCAGCTTGAACAGCCAGTCGATCGCCCAAAACATCGGCTTGGTGATGAAGTAGAACCAACCCCAGTCGATCAGCAGCTCGAAACGGTTGAGCGACAGCGCCTTGTCATAGCCGTCGACCACGGCCACTTCCTTGGCACCCGCGAACAGCCGGCCGTTGGCAACGCCGGTCGCGCCGGGCGCGATCGTCTGCGCATCGAGCAGGTAGTCGGTCTGATAGGTCTTGACGTTGCCGACCGTGCCCGAGGAAAAGCGCGCGTCGACGCGGGCGTCGGTGGACGGCAGCAACGTCGCCGCCCAGTACTTGTCGGTGATGCCGAGCCAGGCGTTCGTGACGTTGAAGGTGATCGACTTTTTCTCTTCGATCTTGGCGTAGGTCTCCTCCTGCAGGCCCTTGTCGCCCATCACGCCGATCAGGCCCTCGTGGAGGATGTAGTAGCCGAGCGTGTGCGGCGTGCCGTGACGCGAGATCAGGCCGTAGGGATAGAGCGTCACCGGCGCGGACCCGGTGTTGGCGACGCTGTCCTTCACCGTGAACAGGTAGTTTTCGTCGACCGCGATCTGGCGTCGGAACGAGAGACCCGCCCCGTTGTCCCATACGAGGGTCACCGGCCGGCCCACCCCGAGCGCGCCCGAGCCTTCCTGCCGCCATTCGGTATCGGGTCCAGGCACCTTGACGTCGCTGCCCGCTCCCCCAACCCAGCCGAACTCCGCATAGAATGGATGCTGCGTGCCCGAGGGCGACAGCAGGATGATCGAGGGTGAATTGCGATCGACGGTCTCGTGGTATTTCACCAGCGACAGGTCGTCGATGCGCGCGCCCTTGAGCGCGATGGAGCCCTTGAGACTCGGGGTCTCGATGGCGATGCGGGGGCTCGCGGCCAGCACGCGCTCGCGCGTCGCCGCAGTCGCCGGCGCCCCCGCAGGGGCACCCGGCACCGGCGGAGCTGCCGACGGCGCACCGGGCGCTGCGGGCTGGCCGGGCTGCTGCACGGTCGCGCCGCCGGGCCCGGGAGCGGGCTGCTGCGGAGCGGCCTGCTGCGCGCGCTGTTGCTCCTGCTTGATCTGCTCCTGCTTCTGCATCTGCGGCAGACCGAAGAAGTACTGCCACGCGAGCAACAGCAGCGCCGACAGCGCAATCGCGATGAATGTGTTTTTCTGATCGCTCATGAAGAAGCCTGAGTTCCCGGCTGCTTATCCAGCTTGTCCAGCCGGCGCAACGCACCGGCGAAATCCGCAACCAGGCGGTCGAAAGGCGCATCGAGCGCGGCGCGGCGGCCAATCAGCACATAATCACGTCCGGCCGGAATGCGATCTACGGCAGTCAGCCGCACCACCTCCCGCAAACGCCGCCGCACCCGATTACGCTCGACCGCATTGCCGACCTTCTTCGACACGGTAAATCCCACTCGCGAGGGGCCATGGTCGTCGCGCCTGCGCGCCTGCAGCACGAAGCCGGTCCCGTGCACCTTGGCGCCAGCCGCCGCCGCCACGAAATCGCCGCGCTGCTTCAGCCGCTCCATGTCATCGCCCGGTGGGGAGGGTGCGAAGTTCTGCCGGTTCGGCCACCCGCTCGCGAAGGGAGTTCAGATACGCCAGCACGCGCACATCAACTTGCAAGCGCGGCGCGTCACGCGCTCAAGCGCTTGCGCCCGCGTGCGCGACGTGCGTTGAGCACCTTGCGGCCACCCTTGGTGGCCATGCGGGTGCGGAACCCGTGACGGCGCTTACGCACCAGCTTGCTTGGTTGATAAGTCCGCTTCACGGTTGTCTCCGCTCCTCAAACCGCCAAATCCAGATTGATCGTCAGCGGCGCAATCGTCGTATTTTCAATGCCTTGCGCCGCAATTCCGGCACCGGCCGCCCGCTTACGCTGGTGGGCTTATACGGGAGGGTCTCTGGCAGGTCAATGTGGAGCGAGTGGGGCCGGGGGGCCGAACGGCCCGACGTGGCGCGCGTCCGTAGCATGGTCCGCAAACATGGTTACCGCGTTCACTGCTTGCGGTGGTTGCGCCGTCGTAGTCAGCCCGCGGTCATTCGATCACGGCGACGTCGGAGCCTACGCGATACGCATAAAATCGCGGTGAACGGGCTTCGTTGCCCTCACGCGTCCTGTATAGAGGGACCATGGTGCCTGCCGAACAGCCTTTCACGTATGTCGGGGCCAGCAGCGGTTCGTCCCTTGTGCCGCGCGTGCTGGCCCTGGCGCTCATCGCGCTGCCGACGGCGCTGGCGTTCGCACTCGGCCTGCACCATCAGATCAGCCTGGAAGCCCTTCTGCATCACCGCGCCGACATCGACGCCTTCGTCGCCGGCCACGCCCCTGCTGCAATCGCGGCCTACGTTGGCATCTACGTTTGTGCCGTCGCCCTCTCGCTGCCGGGCTCGGCGATCCTCACCATCTCCGGCGGGCTCCTGTTCGGGACGGTGGCCGGAGCTTTGGCCGCCATCTGTGGAGCCACCGCCGGCGCCGTCATCATATTCCTTATCGCCCGCAGCGCGCTTGGCGGCTGGATCACCTGTCGCGCAGGACCGCGCCTGGCGCGGCTCGCTGCCGAATTCCGCGCCGACGCATTCAGCTATCTTTTCTTCCTGCGGCTCATCCCGGTATTTCCCTTCTGGCTCGTGAATCTGGTCGCCGCGGTCGGCGGCGTAGCGCTGGGCCCCTTCATGGCGGCGACCGCGATCGGGATGCTGCCGGCCACTTTCGCCTTCGCGCTTTTCGGCTCGGGGCTGGACAGCGCCCTGGCGGCGCAGCTCGACGCTTATCGCGATTGCCTTGCCGCCGGCGGACCGCACTGCCAGCTCGACTTCCACCTCGAAGCCGCAATGACCCCCCAACTGATCGCCGCTTTCGTGGCGCTCGGCGTCCTCGCGCTGCTCCCGGTCGTGGCCCGCCATTCCCGCACCATGCGACAGCGCATCTCAGGTGGCCCGAATGACTGAACTCCTCAAGCCCGACCTCTGCGTGATCGGCGCAGGGGCTGGCGGGCTGTCCGTCGCGGCGGCGGCCGCCGCATTTGGCGTGCCGGTGGTGCTGATCGAGCATGGCAAGATGGGGGGCGACTGCCTCAACTATGGCTGCGTCCCCTCCAAGGCGTTGATTGCGGCCGCCAAGCGGGTTGCCGACCTGACGTCGCTCGATGCCTTTGGCGTGGGCGTCGGTGAAGCGCGGATCGATTTCGCGAAAGTACGTGCGCACCTGCAGGGCGTCATCGCGGCGCTCGCTCCCAACGACTCTGTCGAGCGGTTCACCGGACTGGGCGTGCGCGTGATCGCTGGAACGGCACGTTTCACAGACTCCGATACCGTCACGGTCAGCACCGACACCACGATCAAGGCGGGCAGCTACGTCATCGCGACCGGCTCGTCGCCGGCCAATCCGCTGATCAGCGGACTCGCGGACGGCGACTATCTCACCAACGAGACGATCTTCGATCTTGGCGAATGCCCCGCCCACCTCGTCATCATTGGAGGGGGAGCCGTCGGCATTGAAATGGCGCAAGCCTTCCGCCGGTTGGGAGCGCAGGTCACGGTCATCGAGATGCGGCGCGCCCTCGGCAACGAGGATTTTGAATGCGTGGACATCGTGCTGGCGCAGCTTGCCCGCGAGGGCATCGTCATCCACGCCGGCGCTGCCGTCCGGAGCGTCGAGCGCGTGGGCGCGGGCGTAAAAGTGATGTTCGAGACCGAGACGGGAATGACGTCCGTGGAGGGCTCGCATCTCCTCGTCGCGGTCGGACGCCGGCCCAATGTCGACGGGCTCGACCTTGCCGCCGCCGGGGTGAAGTACAATGCCGGCGGCATCACCGTCGACCGCCAGCTCCGCACGTCGAACAAACGAATCTACGCGATTGGTGACGTCACAGGCGGCTCGCATTTCACCCACGTCGCCAGCTACCACGCCGGCATTGTGGTCCGAAACGCGCTGTTCCGCCTGCGCAGCAAGGTGGACACCAGCGCTCTGCCGCGGGTGCTCTTCACCGACCCCGAGCTGGCCCATGTCGGATTGACCGACGGCGAGGCGCTCAAGCTGGGACACAAGATCCGCGTGCTGCGGTCCCCCTACTTCGAGAACGACCGTGCCCAGATCGAGCGCCGCACGCGCGGACATATCAAGGTCGTGACCGACCGCCGCGGCAACGTGCTCGGCGCCACGATTGTGGGCGATAACGCCGGCGAGATGATCAGCACGTGGACACTGTCGATGGCGCAACGGATCAACATCAGGCACATGGCGCAACTGGTCATGCCCTATCCGACACTGTCCGAGATCGGAAAGAAGGCCGCCGTCGGCTTCTTCACGCCCAGTTTGACGACTTCCTGGGTGAGGCGCATCATAGATTTGCTGCGCCGGCGGGGCTGAGCTGGAATCCGCGCGGCGTATTGCCTCAAATGGGCGCCACACTGGAATCATAATCTTAAGGCCCCTGTAATTCCGACGTCCGTATGAGCGAATAGCTGTTACGGGATACGACCGCCGAACCGGAACGCGAATGAGCGCGAACGAGCCCACTCGGGACACGTCGGAGGCTGCGTCGCGACCGCGCGAGCGGCGCTGGCGCATCGGCCTCTCGGGCAAGCTGCTGCTGTTGACGACCCTGTTCGTCATGGTGGCGGAAGTGATGATCTACGTTCCCTCCATCGCCAATTTCCGCATCATGTGGCTCAAGGACCGCCTCGGTGCGGCATATACGGCGGCGCTGGTGCTCGATGCGGCACCGAGCGGCATGGTGCCGGACAGCCTCGCCCAGCAGATCCTTGACAGCATCGGGGCCAAGGCCGTGGCGATGAAGATGGGCCATCAGCGCCAACTGCTGGCCCGCAGCATGTTCTCCACGTCCGAGATCGACCAGGAGGTCGACGTGCGCGACGTCTCGGCATCGCAGGCGATCGTCGATGCGTTCAAGACCCTGCTGACCAGCCGCAACACCGACATCCTGCGCGCCGTCGGGCCGGCGCCGCGCGGCGGCGAGTTCGTCGAAATCGTTGTCGAGGAGGGACCGCTGCGCGATGCGATGCTGCGCTATTCGCGCAACATTCTGCTGCTCTCGCTGGTGATCTCGATCTTCACCGCGGCGCTGGTCTACTTCACCCTGCATTACCTGTTCGTGCGACCGATGAACCGGATCACGCGCAACATTACCGAGTTCCGCCGCGCCCCCGAGAATCCATCCCGCGTCATCGCCCGTTCCGACCGGCACGACGAGATCGGCATTGCCGAACGTGAGCTCGCCGAGATGGAGCAGGATCTTGCGACGATGCTGCAGCAGAAGAACCACCTGGCTGCACTGGGACTCGCCGTATCGAAGATCAACCACGACTTGCGCAACCTGCTGGCTTCGGCGCAACTGTTCTCGGATCGTCTTTCGGCGCTGCCCGACCCGAAGGTGCAGCAGTTCGCGCCTAAGCTGATGCGCTCGCTCGAGCGCGCGATTGCGCTGTGCCAATCGACGCTGTCCTACGGCGCCGCAAAGGAGCCGCCCCCGGACCGCAAGCCGACCCCGTTCGAAGCGCTGGTGGAGGAGGTGCAGGAGACCCTGGCTGCCCATCCGGAAATGGGCATCCGCTGGATCTTCTCGATCGAGCGCGGCATGGCGGTCGATGGCGACCGCGACCAACTGCTGCGCGTCCTCCTCAACATCACCCGCAACGCCGTGCAGGCGCTCGAGAGCCGTGCGCCGAACGACCCGTCGCGTGACCAGATCCGCATCACCGGCCGGCGCGAAGGGTCCGTGGCAGTCATCGAGATATCCGATACCGGTCCCGGCCTGTCACAAAAGGCGCGCGCCAACCTGTTCAAGGCATTCCAGTCCTCGACGCGCAGCGGCGGCACGGGCCTCGGGCTCGCCATCGCCGCCGAGTTGATCCAGGCGCACGGCGGAGACATCAATCTCGTCGACGGAACCATTGGCGCGACTTTCCGCATCACCATCCCCGACCGCGCCGTCGATCTGCAGGCCTGGCGCAGCAGTCAGGTCAGCGCTTAGCACCACCAGCCCATGGCTGGCGCATGGCACGCGCCGGGACCTGCATCGCCGACCGGTCCGATTCCGCTTGGCTGGCTCCCCCCAAGCGCTATCATTCGCGGACAAAATAGCGAGGGGGAAACGTCATGCGTCTTCGGACCAGCCTGCTGGCCGCAGCAGCCCTGCTGCTCGGCCTCACGACGGGCAAAGCCCAGACCACGGATTGGGACAAGGTGGTTGCAGCCGCCAAGAGCGAGGGCAAGGTCGTCTTCTATTCGGGACTCGTCGGCAGCCCGAGCACGGCTGCGATCGCCCGAGCCTTCGAGAAGACCTACGGGATAACGGCGGAATTCCTCGACCTGCGCATCAGCGAGATCCGGGAGCGCATGCGCGCCGAGCAGGTTGCCGGCCGCATCATCGGCGACGTGCTGACGACTTCTTACAACGTGACGACCTCGATTGAGAGGAACGAGGGCTACGTCCAGCCGCTCAAGCCGTTCCCGAACAGGAAGCGGGTGCGCGCCGCCTCGCGCATCGACAATCCCAGCGGCACGCAGGCCCCGGTCTACATGCTCAAATACGGTATCCTCATCAACACGCGCATGGTCGCGCCGGCAGACGAACCGAAGAGCTGGAAGGATCTCCTGGACGCGAAGTGGACCGGCAAGATCCTTGCCGACGACCCGCGTGCGCTGGGCGGAGGTTTCAACGCTTTTGTGGCCCAGCATGACAAGATCGGTGTCGAGTTCCTGCGCAAGCTCGCCGAGCAGAAGCCGACGTTCTCCCGCGATCTGCGCGAGTCGGAAAGGCGCGTAGCGCGCGGCGAGTTTCCTGTCTACGCGCCATTCCTGTTCAACGACTTCTCGTCGCTGCGCGGCCTGCCGATCAAGGCCATCGTTCCGGCGGAGGGCGTCGCCTACGTGCAGTTCGTGGCGTCGATGATTAAGAACGCGCCGCATCCCAATGCTGCGCTGCTGTTCATCAACTTCCTGCTCTCGGACGAGGCGCAGGTCATTCTTGCCAACGAGGGCCTCGGCCCCGCGATTGACGGGCTCGACTCGAAGATCCCACCCGACCTGCGCCCGCTGGTCACGGCCAAGGAGATGGGTACCAGCGATTGGCGGCGCGAGAAGGAGCTGCTCGCCCTCGCCAAGGAAATCTTCAAATAGGTTTCTGCGGCCTCCGGCAGAACAAGGACCGTCAACATTCCCATGGCCGCAACTCAGCGTCTCGACCGTCATTCTACCAATCCGGTGTTCAACACCCGAAAGCTCAAGCTCGGCACCTTCCAGACCAATCTCGACAGCGGCTGCGTGATGTCCGATCTCGACGGCCGTTTCGAGTTGACGTGGCCCAACACCGTGACGCTGGCCAAGCTCGCCGAGGACATGGAATTCGAGTGCCTCGTGCCGGTGGCGCGCTGGGCCGGCTTCGGCGGCAAGGTCAACCCGCAGGGCCCGGGCTTCGAGACCTACACCTGGGCGGCCGGCATAGCGGCGTCCACGCGGGTATCCGGCGTCATCTCGACATCGCACGTGCTGGTCAATCATCCGCTCATCGCAGCGAAACAGTCGGCGGTGATCGACCACATCTCCAGCGGCCGTTTCACCCTGAACATCGTCTGCGGCTGGAGCGCCACGGAGATGGAAATGTTCGGCTTTCCGCTCGAGGGGCATGAGACGCGCTATGCCCGGGCGGACGAATGGATCACGCTCATCAAGCGGCTCTGGAGCGAGGACGAGACCTTCGATTTCGAGGGCAAGTTCTACAGGATGAAGAAGGGCTATCTGCAGCCCAAGCCGATCCAGGCACCCTTTCCCGCCATCATGAACGCCGGCGGCTCGCAACGCGGCCGGCACTTTGCGGTCAAGAACTGCGACGTCGTCTTCACCGGCATCCGCTCGTTCGACCCGGCCACCAACGCCGCGCATATCGACGCCTACCGCAGGCTCGCACGCGAGGAGTATGGCCGCGAGATCCAGGTCTGGTGCCTGGCGAGTCTCGTGCAGGGCGAAACCGAAAAGGACGCACGCGACTTCTACGACTACTATGTCCACGAGAAGGGCGACTGGGACGCCGCCATGAACGTGATCAACGCCATGGGCGCGGAGATCAACGAGCGCGACTATCCGCCCGAGCGCCGCAAGGCCATGGCGGAAATGTTCGTGGCCGGCTGGGGCGGGTTTCCGCTGGTCGGGACCAAGGAGCAGATCGTCGACGGGCTGGCGATGCTCTCGAGGATCGGCGTCGACGGCGTCCTGCTGTCGTGGCCGCGCTTCGAACAGGGCATGCGCGAGTTCCGCGACGTCACCATGCCGCTGCTCGTGCAGTCGGGCTTGAGGGACTTCACGTAATCCAAGGTGTGCCGCACGTTCAGGCGGAGCCGTTGGCGGAGAGGCGAATGAAACGCGTGCTGATCAAATGCGGCTGGCTGGTCACGCTCGATGAGCGCATCGGCGAGATCAAGGACGGCGAGCTCCTGTTCGCAGGCAACCGCATCGAGGCCGCCGGCAAGGCGCTCAACGCCGCCGCCGACGAGGTGATCGACGCGTCCGACAAGATCGTCATGCCCGGCCTCGTCAACGCCCACATGCACACCTGGGAAACTGCGTTGCGTGGTATCGCCGCCGACTGGCTGTCGCCCAACTACATGAAATACATCCACGGCAACCTGGCCACGCGCTACACGCCCGAGGACAACTACGTCGCCAACTTGATGGGCGCGCTGGCCCAGATCGACGCGGGAACCACCACCCTCGTCGACTGGTGCCACAACATCACCACGCTCGATCACGCCGAACGCGCTATCGACGGCCTCGTCGACAGCGGCATCCGCGCCGTCTTCGCGCACGGCACCGCCAAGCCCCCGACCAACCCGGGCGACAAGCCCTTCACCCACGTGCCGCATCCGCGCGAGCGCATCGAGGCGCTGCGCAAGGGTCGGCTTGCGGCGGCCGACGGCCGCGTGACGCTGGCCATGGCCATCCTCGGCCCGGACTATTCGATCTGGGAGGTGGTGGAGCAGGACATCCGTCTCGCGCGCGAGCTCGGGCTCGTGTCGTCCTCGCATACCCGGCGCAAGGAGGAATCAACCACGCCGGACGGCTATGCGCGCATGCTGCGCGAAGGCCTGCTTGGACCCGACCACAATCTCGTGCACGGAACGAGCTACGACGAAGCGGACCTCAGGGTCGTGATCGACTCGGGGGCGTCGCTCACCTCAACCGTGCTCGTGGAACTGCATCATCATATCGGCGACACGATGGTGGCCCGCGTGCGCGCCGCTGGCGGCATGCCCTCGCTCGGGATCGACGTGGAACCCTATTGCAGCGGGCAGATGTTCCGCGAGATGCAGGCGGCGCTGCTGTTCACGCGCGGTAAGGAAATCCGCAACAACGCGATGCGCGGCAACTCGCCCTATCAGAAGATGCCGGTGACCTCGCGCGAGGGGCTGCTGTGGGCCACCATCGGCGGGGCGCGCGCATTCCTGATGGAAGACAGGATCGGCACCCTCACGCCGGGCAAGAAGGCCGACATCGTCATGCTGCGCATGAACGACATCAACATGTGCCCGGTGTGGGACCCGATCTACTCCATCGTGGAGATCGCCGGCGCCGGCAACGTCGACACTGTCATCATCGATGGCGTCGTGCGCAAGAAGGACGGCAAGCTCACCTTTCCCGCCGACGTGCTGCGCAAGCGCAGGGATGAACTCGCCGATTCGGGGGCGCGCATCATGCGTGAAGGCAACTACCAGGTCGGCATGGCCTAGACGCTGACCTTTTCGCTGCCGGCGCAATCGCGGCCGATCCGCAGCAAACCATCCGTCCATCAACCGCGTCGAGCACGCGCGCCTCACGATCGTTTGAGTGCGTCGGGGCAATTTTCGCCGCGGCCTGACGTGACGTCGCACCTATGTCGCGTTCAGGGCGACGTCAGCGCACCGAGTGAACTCAGCTCCCGCTGTTCACTCCGTCAGGACGTGATGGCAGGCAAGGCCTGCGCACTAGCGTCGCGCGTATCGGAGTCGCGCCATGACCGCATCGGTTTCGCTGCTCGGCCTGGCGACGGCGGTTCCTCCCTTCGTGCTCGAGCAAGGCGACATTGCCGGACGCACGCACGTGCTGTTCGGCCCGCTGTTCGCCCGCTTTCCCCAACTGGCTGACGTGTTCGCCAACGCCGGCATCGCACGCCGGTATTCCGTACGTCCCGTCGACTGGTTCTACCGGCCGCTCGACTGGGGCGAGCGCGCCAAAGCCTATGTCGAAGGCGCATCCGAACTGTTTCTGAAAGCAGCGCGCGAGGCGCTGGCCCGCAGCCGCCTCTCTCCCGCCGACGTCGACATCGTCGTCACCGTGTCCTCGACCGGCATCGCGACGCCGTCGCTCGAGGCGCGGGTGGGACAGGTGCTTGGGCTGCGCCCGGATGTCGTGCGCGTGCCGGTATTCGGCCTGGGTTGCGCCGGAGGCGTCGCGGGGCTCGCGCTGGCAAGCCGGCTGGCGCGGGCAGAGCCTGGCAAGACCGTGCTGCTGGTCGTTGTGGAGCTATGCACGCTCGCCTTCCGCCGCGATCGCGCCGCGAAGGCGGACGTGATCGCCACCGCGCTGTTTGGCGACGGGGCCGCCGCCGCGGTGCTGCGCGCCGGAGCCGAGCGCGCCGCAATCGCACGGATCGGCAGCGCAGGCGAGCACCTGTGGCCCAACACGCTCGACATCATGGGATGGAGCGTCGATCCGGTCGGGTTTGGCGTGCTCCTGTCGCGCGCACTGCCGCGCTTCGTCGAGCAGCGCATCGCCGCACCGCTACAGAGGTTCATCGACGGCGCCGAACTCGACCCTGCTGCGCGGCTGGTCTGTCACCCGGGCGGCGCAAAGGTGCTGGCCGCGTTGGAAAGCGCGCTCCGCCTTGCACCGGGCACGCTCGCGGACGAGCGCGCCGTGCTCAAGGATTTCGGCAACATGTCCGCCCCAACCGTGCTGTTCGTGCTCGAACGCGCACATGCCAGTGGACAAGCGGGGCCATGCGCCCTGTCGGCGCTGGGGCCGGGATTCACCGCGAGCTTTCTGGCCCTCGATCTGACCATGCCGGGACCGCATTCACACGACGGTCGCCTGCGCCCGGAGCCTCAGTATGCCGCCTGAAGGCGCTCTGCTGCTGGCCTTCATCACCGTCCAGCGCGCCGGTGAGTTGCTGCTCGCGCGCCGGAACACGCGGGCGCAGGTCGCCCGGGGCGGAGTCGAGTTCGGCGCGAGCCATTATCCACTGATCGTCGCCCTGCACGTGGCGTGGCTGACCGGCCTGTGGTGGTCTGGCTGGCGCCAGCCGGTCGACCCGATTTGGCTGGCGGTGTTCGTCGCACTGCAGGCGGCACGCGCCTGGGTGATCCTGAGCCTCGGCAGGCACTGGACGACGCGCATCATCGTGGTGCCTGGCGCCGCACCGGTCGCGCGCGGGCCCTATCGTCTGCTGCGGCATCCCAATTACCTCGTGGTCGCGCTCGAGATGCCGGCGGTGCCGCTCGCACTGGGTCTGCCGCGCTTTGCCCTGCTGTTCTTCCTTTTGAACCTTGCCGTGCTCGTCGTCCGCATCCGCTGCGAGAACGCCGCCCTGGCCGGCGCTGGCCGGCCCCTGCAGCCCGCCGGTTAACGGGCGGTTTCCACGCCTCCGTGACAAAGCTGTCGCAAAACCTTGCCAAGGCGCAGGGGAGACGATAGCTATCCCCTGCCGATGCACCCTTCGGTATCGGCATGCGCCCGTAGCTCAGCTGGATAGAGCACCAGACTACGAATCTGGGGGTCAGAGGTTCGAATCCTTTCGGGCGCGCCATCAACTTTTGGTTCCGTTCCGGACCGTCGAGCGACCGAGTCGGAACCAATCTCATATCGGCACTTGAAGTCTGGAGTCACGCCGCCAGACGTCTTAACGGGCGCTTCTCTCTAAGCAACCTAAGCAACGCACTAACGGTGTGGGTGCTCTCCCCGCGCGATCATCAAGTGATGCTCTTGGTGGTGCATGCCGCGCGTCATGACTCCGATGAAGCCCAGTCCCTTCAGTTTTGCGGTGTCGTTGGCAGGTACGCGCACCTCCACAATGGAGCCGCCGTCAGTTTCCTTGGCTGTGAAATGCCAGCCGCCGACGCCGTCCATTGTCGCCGCATGAGCCGAGGTCATACGGCGGATCGAATCTCGAACTCCGCCTTCACCTACGACTATGAAGCGCATCCCGCCGTCGATCCGTTCGCTTCTGACGTGAGCAGCCAAGGTAACATTGCTCATGTCGATCAGGTGCTGGCGCAAAGCCTCGACATCAACCTTCGACCAATCAGTCTGCGGATCGGCTTCCAAAATTTGGACGATCTCCTGGATCGCGGCGAATGCCGCTTGCCCCGGCTCCGTCGCTCTTGCGTCTCGCTCGCGGTCATTCGAAGTGTCGCCATGCATCGTATGCATGTGGCTCATGGTATCATTGGACCGGCCGTCCGAATGACCGTGATGGAGGGTTGGCTGAGGCGAGGCGACGGCCGGAAACAGTAGCAAAAGAACGATCGCAACCAAGCGGTGCATGAGCGTTTCTCCTCTGAAGCACGCTTGCCATACGGCGCGCCTGGAGAACATGATCGCTATCATGTTCGAAGACTTGGAACCCTTTCTGCGCGATCTCGCTCGCCGCGAACTAACATTCGTGCCGGGAGAGACAATCTTTCTCCAAGGCGATCCGGTCCGGTACATCTTCTTCATTAGCGCCGGCGCGGTCGAGTTGGTCCGGCATCAAGCGTCCGGCGCGCCGCTCGTCATCCAGCGAGCGAACCCCGGCGCAATCCTGGCGGAAGCTTCCCTGGAATCGGCTTGCTACCACTGCGCCGCGTCCGCGGTTGCGAATTCCACCATTTGGGCTGTCTCCAAGAGCGATTTGCTCCGGCGCATGGCCGAGAACCCAAATCTGGCGCTGGCATTTGTCCGGCGTCTCGCGCACGAACTGCAAAATGCGCGTTTTCAGGCGGAGGTACTATCAATGAAGACGGTCGCGGCGCGCCTAGATGGATGGGTCGCGTGGCGCGGCTACCTTCCGCCTAAGGGAGAATGGGTCGGCCTCGCCGCTGAGCTCGGCGTTAGCCCGGAAGCGCTCTATCGCGAAATCGCCAAACGCAAATAGGCCAGGCGTCGGTCAAATGGCGCGACGCGACGTTGGCAGACGGGCGACCTGTGATTTGTCTCTGACCCCACTAACGAGCGACGCCCGAATCCGGCAAAATTCCGCTGGGCGCCACCGAGTTGCCTTCCGTTGGCGTCAGTCCGATCCTCACAAGCCCAGCCGGCACAACCACGAGCCCAACTGGCGCAACAATGACCGGCAGTGGCACGACCTGCGCGCCGCCCGCATCGGCGCCATCCGAGATCAATCAAATGTCATGAAGCCGCCTACGCGAGGGCGTTGACATCATTCCCGTCCTTTGCCTCACGACGCGCCCTCGTGACTTCGGCCTCCTTCAGAGCAGCTGCGTAGGGCTGCGGGAGGATGACCGAAGGGTCGGACGGATGGGGCGCTTCGCTCGTCACCACCCCGCCGACGAGCGCGGTCGTGGCAAGGTCGAATTCGGTCTTGTCGGGCGCGGCCAGCGAGACCTGCACCCGTGTGCGATAGAACACGTAGGCCGCGAGCAGCGCCTGCGCGAGCGCGGTGAAGAGGAAGAGGCCGCGCGGTCCCGCGGTCGACATGAAGGCACCCGCGACGAGCGGGCCCATCACCGAGCCGAGACCATTGGCGAGCAGGATGGTGGCCGCGACCGAGACGACCTCACTGGCCGAGGTCTTGTCGTAGGCATGCGCGGCAGCGAGCGAATAGCCGGGCAACGCGAGCGCGCCGAAGAGGATCCCGAACAGCAGCAGCATCGTACCCGAAGCCTCGCTCACGTAAAGCACGACGCCGGTCGCGGCGGCGCCCACCAGAAGACCGAGCAGCACCAGGCGGCGGTCGACGCGGTCCGACAGGCGGCCAACCGGCCACTGGATGACCGCACCCGCCAGCACCGCCGTGCTCATGAACAACCCGACCTGATCGACGCTCAGCCCGCTGCCAGCAGCTGAGAGCGGTGCGAGCCCCCAGAATGCGCCGTTCGCGCTGCCGATCATGAAGCTCGCCACCAGCGCGACCGGCGCCGCGCCATAGATGTATCGGGGACGAAAGCGCACGACGGTGATTGGCGCCGGCTGCGCCGAACGCGTCAACGCCACCGGAATGGTCGCCAGCGAGATCAGCATGGCTGCGATCATGAAGTTGCCGGCCTCGGCAACGGGATAGAGCGACACCATCGCCTGACCGAGCGTGAGGGCCATGTAATTGACCACCACGTAGGACGACATCACGAGCCCCCGGGTCTCGTTCGAGGCGTGATCGTTGAGCCAGCTTTCGACGACGAGATAGAGACCCGCGAGGCAAAGCCCGGTCACCACGCGAAATCCGATCCACGCCGCAACAGCCGGCAGCAGCGGATAAGCGAGCGCGACGGCCGCCGCCACGCCGACCATTGCCGTGAACGCCCGGATGTGTCCCGCGCGCTGGATGAGGTAAGGCCCAAGCAGGCAGCCGCTGACAAAACCGACGTAATAGGCCGATCCGATGACGCCGAGGGCGAGATCGCCGAACCCTTCGGCGCTGCCGCGCAACGGCAGCAGCGTGAACTGCAGGCCGCTCCCTACCAGCAGGAACGCCAGTCCCAGCAACACCGACACGATGGGGCGCAAGCTCTTCCGCATTCCGTCTCTTCCTGCGCTATGGAGCGCCAAATCAGCTTTGTCGGTTCGGATTGCGGCTCCCTCAAGTCCACGAAACAGCGGCGCGCGCAAACGAAACAATAATAGCGCGCGGCCGCCGCCGATCGATGGCGCGACGGTCGGCCTGCGGACGATCGCGACTGCCGCCAGTCGCGATCAGTCGTTCAGCTTGGCCGGGCCCCGGCAAGAGCGCACTGCTTGCCGATGCCGGCCGGAGCGCTGCGACCTCTTAGACCAGACCTAGTCCTGCAGCTCGAGGTGGCTCTCACGATGCGCCCCATGCCTCCTGGTCCTTGACGAACTGCGCCTGACCCACGTCCGGCGGGCGTACTGATCCACGGCTCGCCGCCGACACGCCCGAGGAACGCTTCGTCTTCGGCACCACCAGGATTCGTTGGGACGGACTTGTCGAAGCTTGAAAGTTCCCGGCAAGCGATTGCCCCCAAGCTCTGGCTCCGGAGCAAGAAGAAGTCGCGCTGCGGGACGCACGCCTCGCGAACATCAGCGTGTTCTACGCCGGACCGAGCTTCAGAGGTTGGGTGTCCTACGCCTAGCGGCGTTAAGGCTGCTTGGTGAGTTCCGTGCAGGATGCGACGCGCGTGCGTGGCGACTGCATGAGATAGCAGACCTCCATCCTGTCCGGCGCCAGCATCGTGGCCACGTTATATCCGTCGTCGTCGACCATGTAGATTGATCCGCCGCGCGATATTACGGCAATGATCGGTTCTTCGCCGCGCGCCGAGGAAAACGTTCCTGAGAAGCGGCGGCCATCCTGCTGATCGACCACCAATGTGAAATCGACGCTGTTGAGCCGGGGTGTGGCCGGCGCTCCAGCGGCATGGTGATGAGGATTTCCCGCGCCAAAGATGATCGACTCGCTCTTGCCTTTCCACGTGCCGCGCAGATCGGGAACCGAAGTCTGTGCGCCGGCAGCCGTCGTTGTCGTCAGCGCGACCAGCATCACGATCCAGGCAAGCTTCGACATGGCTGATTCCTCCCACGCGGTTGACCACGACGCTCCGCGTTTCCGACATGTCGCGTGCGTCTGCGGGCGGGACAAGACAGGCGGGCGCCCCTGGCCTGAGGCAGACGCGTTCCGGGTTAACAAGCGACGCACGAGTCCGGCGGCAATGTCGCCGAAGTGTAATGGTAATGGACCGATCCCGCGCCAAGCGAAACGCACGCAATTGCGCAAGCGTGGGTCCGGGCCGGCAACCCGGCACAAGACCCACATCTGCATGTGACTACCTTCATGGCCGGGCGCTGTCCTCAAGCCTGAACGCATCAGTCTTGTGCGAGAGCCTCCGAACGAGGTGCTCATGCGACGCCACGACCTTTCCCTCACGCGCGCCGACGCCGGTCGGACCCGCCACGGCGCCGCCACGTGGCGTACACCCGTCATCGTGCTGGTGTGCGCGATCGCACCCAGCGCACTCTTCTGCACAGCCGCCGATGCTCAAAGTCCCTCGCCGCTGCCCAGTATCGCGGCGACGTCGCCGCTCGGCATGACGCCCGGTTCGCCGGTCGGACCTGCCGGAATTCCACTGGGCTCCACCGAGTTGCCTTCCGCCGGCGTCAGTCCGTTCGTCATGAGCCCAGCCGGCGCAACGATCACCAGCAGCGGCACGACCTGCGTGCCGTCCGCATCGGCGCCATCCGCAAGCGTGGGTTCGAGCACGACCTTCGACGGCGGTGGAATGAGCACCACCGCGTCGCCGTCGCCGAACGCCACGACAGGCATGGTCACATCCGGCGGGTGCCCGGCCGGCTCAAGTCCGGTGGCTGCACCAGCAAACGCCGACGACGCCACTCACCCCGGGCGGCGTGCAACGCCCCGGAATTCCGCTGGGTTCCGTCGAGATCGGTAGCGCGGGCGTCGCGCCGAGCGTCGCAGTGCCGGCGCCTGATCCCGCGCTGGTCGGGGCGGGCTCTCCAATGCCACAGCTCGCACCAACGCCGAGCATCACCGTTCCGACGCCGGGCGCCGCCATTGCGGCACCATCCGCACCGGGCCCGTTTCAATCGACGATCACCGGAATGCCGTGCACGGCGGGCGGACCGGCCGTGAACGGGTGTTGAACCATGCGTGCCCGCCGAGGTGGCGCGTGATGCGCGCGAAGATCGTCCTGCCGGCGCTCGTCGTGGCGGGTGCAGCAGTGTGCATCGCCGTCGCGATGCTACCCGAGCTCGCGTCCAGAACCTCGGCGGCACCGGAGCCGGCCGCGGCCGCGCCTGTGCCTGTCGTGCCTGGCGTGGTTACACAACACGACGTTCCGATCTATCTGAGCGGCGTCGGCACGGTCATTGCCTACAACACGGTCGCCGTGCGCAGCCAGATCCAAGGCCAGATCGTCAGCATCAACTTCAACGAGGGACAGAAGGTGCACGCCGGCGACCTGCTCGCGCAGATCGATCCGCGCCCCTATCAGGCGCAGATCGACCAACTCACCGCCAATCTCGAACGGGACCAAGCTCAGCTCGACAATGCGCTCGCCAACCTCAACCGCTACGCGACGCTCGGACAGAACGGCTGGGCCACGCCGCAGCTCATCGATACGCAAAAGGCGCAGGTGGGGCAGCTTCAAGCGGCCGTCAAGGCCGACAAGGCACTGATCGAAGCGGCCAAGGTCAACCTGAGCTACACGCGGCTGACGTCCCCGATCGACGGGGTCACGGGCATCCGCCAGATCGACGTCGGCAACATCATCAGTCCGAACAACACGAACGGCCTCGTCGTCGTTACGCAACTCGAGCCGATCTCGCTAATCTTCACACTGCCGGAAACCGTGTTGCCGCAGATCCAGGAAGAGCAGCAGAAGACGAACGCACCGCTGCAAGTTACCGCCTATAGCCAGGACGACTCCACTAGGCTCGCCGAGGGAACCCTTTCCCTCGTCAACAACGAGATCCTGCAGACGACGGGCTCAATCCAGCTCAAGGCGACCTTTGCCAACAAATCGCACCGCCTCTGGCCTGGCGAACTCGTCAACGTGCGCCTGCTGGTCGCGACGCGCCACAACGGTCTGACGGTTCCCGCATCCGTCGTGCAGCACGGTCCGCACGGCACCTACGCCTATGTCATCAGCTCCGACGGCTCGGTGTCGATACGGCCGATCAAGGTGGCCCAGGTCCAAGACGGCCAGGCGCTGGTGGAGTCGGGCCTCGCGGCGAACGAGAAAGTCGTGGTCGATGGACAGTACAAGCTCCAGCCCGGTGTGCATGTCACGGAATTGAGCGGCGCCGCCGCCGACGAGGCCTCCGCACAAAGCGCCGAACGGGATCCGATTCCGTGAACATCTCGGCCCCTTTCATTCGGCGGCCCATCGCGACCGCGCTGCTCATGCTCGGTCTCTTAGCCGCCGGCCTGATCGCCTATCCGCTCCTTCCCGTCGCTTCGCTCCCCAACGTCAATTATCCCACGCTGCAGGTGATCACCCGCCTCCCGGGTGCGGACCCGGCCACCATGGCGTCGTCCGTCGCGACGCCGCTCGAGGAGCAGTTCGGGCAGATTCCCGGGCTCATGCAAATGACGTCGGCGAGCGCACTCGGCTTTTCGCAAGTGACCCTGCAATTCAACCTGAAGCGGGATCTCGACGGCGCTGTGAGCGACACGCTCTCCGCCATCAACGCCGCGCAAGCTCAGCTCCCGCTCAATCTGCCGTTTCCTCCCACGATCCGAAAGGTCAATCCGGCGGATACGCCGATCCTCGTGCTCGCGCTGACGTCGGACACGCTCCCGATCACGACGGTGGACGCCTATGCGGAGAACATCCTGCTGCAGAAGATCTCGCAGATTTCCGGCGTCGGCCTCGTCGGGATCGGGGGCCAGCAGAAGCCGTCCATCCGCGTGCAGGTCGATCCGCAGGCGCTGGCCGCGCGCGGGATCAGCCTGGAGGACGTGCGCAACATTCTCGCACAAGCCAACGTGGACCTGCCGAAGGGCACGCTCAACAATCCACGCCAGACCTTCACGCTCAATACCAACGATCAGCTGCTGAAGCCCGAACAGTACGACGACCTCGTCATCGCCTATCGCAACGGCGCGCCGGTTCGCATCCGCGACATCGGGCACGCCATCAGCGGCCCCGAGAACGACCTGATCGCCGGCTGGTACAACAACACGCGCGCGATCATCCTTGCCATTCAGCGCCAACCCGGGGCGAACGTCGTCGATACGGTGGAACGGATCAAGGCGATGATGCCCGTGCTGCAGGCGTCCATACCATCCGCCATCAAGGTGTCGGTCATTTCGGACCGTACCGAGACCATTCGCGCATCCATCGCCGACGTCCAGTCGACGCTGCTGCTCACGGTCGCGCTCGTCGTCATCGTGATCTTCATGTTCCTGCGCAGTGCATGGGCAACGATTATCCCCGCCATCACCCTGCCGCTGTCCCTGATCGGGACCTTCGCGGTTCTCTACGAACTCGGCTACAGCCTCGACAATCTTTCCCTGATGGCGCTCGCCATCGCAGTGGGATTCGTCGTGGACGACGCCGTGGTCGTCATCGAGAACATCGTGCGGCATCTCGAGGACGGGGCCTCCCCTATGGAGGCCGCGCTCAAGGGCTCGAGCGAGATCGGATTCACGCTGGTTTCGATCACGCTGTCCCTCGTTGCGGTGTTCATACCTCTGTTCCTCATGAGCGGCTATGTGGGCCTCCTGTTCCGCGAGTTCGCGGTCGCGGTGAGCGTCGCTTTGCTGCTCTCGCTCGCCGTGTCGCTGACGCTCACGCCGATGCTGTGCTCCCGCCTGCTCCAGGCGGAGAGCAAGCACGGCCGTCTCTATCGACTGTTCGAGCGCGCCTTTGACGCCCTTCTCGCAACCTACGAAGCTGGCCTGAAGGTCGTGTTCCGGCACCGCTTCATCACGCTGATGGGCCTGTTCGCCACCATCGGCCTGACCGGCTATCTCTATGTCGCCATTCCCAAGGGATTCTTCCCCGAACAGGACACGGGCCTGATCATCGGCCTGTCGGAAGCGGCGCAGGATATCTCATTCCAGGGAATGTCGAACCGCCAACAGGCGCTGCTCACCGAGATCCTGAAAGATCCGGCCGTCGCTTCGATCGGGTCCGCGGTGGGAGCCGGCGGCGGCACGTCGACCGTCAACAACGGGCGCGTATTCATCGCGCTCAAGCCGCACGGCCAGCGGCCGCCCGTGAACGAGGTGATCGAACGCCTGCGGCGCAATCTGGCGAAAATCCAGGGCATCACGCTCTACATGCAGGCAGCGCAGGACATCACAATCGGCGGCCGCGTCTCCAAGACGCTGTACCAATTCACGTTGGACGACGCGGATGCCGGCGAGCTCAACCGCTGGGCCGCGATCTTCCTCGAGAGGATCCGGCAGATTCCCGGCGTGGTCGACGTCACGACCGACCAGCTCAACGCCGGCCCGCTCCTCGACGTCACGATCAAGCGGGAGGTCGCGTCGAGCTACGGTATCCTGCCGGCCACGATCAACAACGTGCTCGACGACGCCTTTGGTCAGCGGATCGTCTCGACGATATTCACTGCCCTGAACCAATATCACGTCATCCTGGAGGTCGATCCCCAGTATCAGTTCGGACCCGAGGCGCTGAACAACATCTACGTGCCGTCGTCGACCGGCCAGCAGGTTCCGCTGTCGACCCTCGTCGACGACGTCGTGAAAGTCTCCCCGCTCGTCGTCAACCATCAAGGCCAATTCCCATCGGTGACGATATCGTTCAACCTTGCGCCCGGCACCGCCATCGGCCAAGCCGTGGACGCGATCAAAAAAGTCGAACAGGAGCTCGGCAAGCCGCTGTCCCTGCAGACCAGCTTTCAGGGCAACGCCGAGGCCTACGGCGCCGCTCTCGCGAGCACGCCGCTGCTCATCCTTGCCGCTTTGTTCGTGATCTACATCATCCTCGGCGTGCTCTACGAGAGCCTGATCCACCCCATCACGATCATATCCACGCTGCCAGCGGCTGGACTGGGCGCTCTGCTCCTGCTGATGGCGGTCGGCGCCGATCTCAGCGTCATCGCCGTCGTCGGCATCATCCTGCTCATCGGGATCGTGAAAAAGAACGGCATCATGCTCGTGGACTTCGCTCAGCACATCGAACGCAGCGAGGGGGCGAGCGCGGAGACAGCGATTTATCGCGCCTGCGTGCTGCGGTTCCGGCCGATCCTGATGACCACCATGGCCGCATTGCTTGGCGGCGTTCCGCTGATGCTCGGGACCGGAGCGGGCTCCGAGTTGCGCCAGCCGCTCGGCTATACGATAGTGGGCGGCCTGCTGGTATCGCAGCTGCTCACGCTCTATACCACGCCCATCGTCTACATCTATCTCGATCAACTGCAGAGCTGGCTGTTTCGCAAGCGCAAAAGGATTGAGCCCGGCGAGACCCAGCCGCAAACACAAGCCGCGGAGTGAGTGCCCCCGTAGCGGATGCGCCGCTCTTTATCTACACTGGCCGGTCGATGCGGTGGACGCTGTCGAGAGTCGCAACGCCCTTGCGGAACCGCGGCCAGCGTTAGATATGCTGCAGAACATTCATGCCGGAAAAGGAAGACGCCATGGCCACCAGCCTCAAGCAGATGACCGAAGCCGCCAACGCCGCGGTGCCGCGGGTCACGCCCGCCGAGGCCAAGGACATGGTTGCCAAGGGCAACGCCCTGATCGTCGACGTGCGCGATGCCCCGGAAGTCGAGAAGAGCGGCAAGATCGCCGGCGCGGTCCACGTATCGCGCGGGATGCTGGAATTCCGGGCCGACCCGGGTTCGCCCTACCACGACAAGGCCTTCGACAAGAGCAAGACAGTCATTGTCTATTGCGCCTCGGGCGGACGCTCCGCGCTCGCCGGCAAGGTCCTCAAGGATCTCGGCTTCGAGAACGTCTACAATCTTGGCGCCTTCAAGGACTGGGCGGAGAGCGGCGGCGCGATCGACAAGCCAATCGAGCCCGGGATGTGAGCCGCGGCGGGGCGCAGTTTTTCGCCCCCGCCCAGCCCTCACAGCAACGGCTTCACCATGCGCATAAGCGGCACCGCGGCTCCGCCGCGGTCGTCTTGCACGGTCTCGACGGGTTGATAGCCGCAGGCGCGATAGAGCGGCACGCCAGCCATGGTCGCCATGAGCTCCGCCCGCGAGAATCCTTCCGCCCGCGCCGCCTGCTCGCATAAGCCCAGAATAAGCCGTCCAACTCCGCGACGCACGAACGCCGGATGGGTGTACATCGCGCGCACGCGCGCCGGATCCTTGGCCGGATCGAGCAGCGCCGCGTCGCGGCCGGGCGAGCGGTCGCCACCATAGAGGGTCGCACGCCGGCTCCAGCCGCCGCAGCCGGCGACCGCATCTTTAATCGACACGACGAAATACGTGCCGTCGTCGATGAGCTGCGTGTCCAGACCCATGATGGTGCGGCTCGATGCGATCTGTGCCGCATCGAGGAATGGCTTTTGAAGCTCGGAGATCGCCGCGTCCATCAAGGCCCCAAGCGGGACGACATCCTCGCGCGTCGCGAGCCGGTGACGCAGTTCCGAATGCGGCATGGGCGGATCCGGGGGTGTGCAATCGAGATCGGGTGAGGCGCATACCATGGCGGGCAGCCGCGCTGAACCGGCGGCCTGCAGAGACTGATCACCTTTCCACGGGTGACAGGAGCGGTTATGCGCGGTATTCATCTTTTGTTCCAGCGGGGCGCCGTCCCCTGGGAACGCCGCTGGCGGATGCCGCAAATTAAGCCATGATCCGCCGCTAGCACCCGCCGTGCCGCGGGCGTAACGAGCGCAAACGCAACGCAGCACCGGGAATCCAAGACGCGGGACGCATGAACTCGATCGAACGCTACGTCTTCCGCGCGACGCTCGGAGCGTTCGTGCTTGTCCTCGTGCCGCTCACGGCGGCGATCTGGATGACGCAGGCGCTGCGCGACCTCGACCTCATCACGAGCCAGGGCCAGTCGATCCTCACCTTCATTGGCATCACGAGCCTGGTGATCCCCTCCCTGATCCTCGTCCTGGCGCCGATCTCGCTCGTGGTGGCAGTCATCTACGTGATCCACAAGCTCACCGCTGACTCCGAGATCATCGTGATGAACTCCGCCGGCATGTCGCCGTGGCGGCTGGCGCGCCCATACCTCGGCGCGGCCGTGGTGGTGAGTCTGCTGATCGCCCTGATCGGCGCCTATCTCTCGCCGCTGTGCCTGCGCGAGCTGCGGCGGATGGCGACTGAAATTCGGGTCGACGTAGTCGCCAACATCGTCCAGGCCGGCCGTTTCACCACGATCGAACAGAACCTCGTCTTCTATCTGCGCGAGCGCCAGCCCGACGGCATCCTGCTGGGGATCTTCATCAACGACCGCCGCAACCCCAAAGAAGAGATGACGGTGCTGGCCGAGCAGGGCGAGGTGATCGAAAGCGACAAGGGGCCGTACATCCTGCTCGGCAACGGCAGCCTGCAGCGCCACGAAGCTGGCCAACGCGATCCGGCCATCGTTCATTTCGATCGCTACGCTTTCGACCTGTCGCAATTCGCCGGCCGCTCCGGCTCGCGCAACCTGTCGCCGCGCGAGATGTTCGTCTGGGAGCTGACAGATCCGCCGGCAGCCGAACCGGGGAGCGGCAGCGCAACTCCGGGTCAGCTTCACGCCGAATTGCACGACCGTTTCGTCGGCCCCCTCTATCCGATCGGCTTCGTGGTGATCGTCTTCGCCCTGCTCGGCTCGCCGCGCACCACGCGGCAGGGCAACGCAGTGGCGCTGGCCATGACCATCGGCGCCGTGGCGACATTGCGCATCGCCGGCTTTGTGAGCATGGTGCTCGGCGCACGCATCCCGGCGGCGCTGGCGGTGCAGTACGTCGCACTTGCGACTGCGGCGTGGTTCGGCGCGCGGGCGATCTCGCGCGGCACGATCATCGAGCCGCCTGCGGCGCTGATGGAACCGCTGATGCGCGCCGGCGAACGCATCCTCCAGCGCATCAGCGAGCGCTTCCCAGTGTTCCGCAACGAGGACCGTGACGCGCCGGTCTGAGGTCGATGGCGCCCGCCTGCCTGCTCTGCAGTGCGCGCAACTGTCCAGGCATCTGCGCGCTTGACCCGGTCAATCCGCAAGGTGAGGCTGACGAGCTCCCTCTCGGCAGGAGAAACGCATGCAGCGCAGCTCCGATCGGATTCTCGTCTCCCATGCCGGTGTTCTGCCGCGACCGGCGGAACTGCAGGCGCTCGCGGATTCATATCCTGCCGGCAAAGCCGCGTTCCAAGAGATGCTCCCCCGCGCTGTCGCGGATGTGGTCCGCCGGCAGGCGGACATGGGCATCGACTTGGTCAACGATGGTGAATTCTCGAAGACGCGGGGCTTCAGCGAATATGTGCGCGATCGCCTTACCGGCCTCGGCCAAGGCGCGCGCGAGCACAAGCGCCTGAACATCATGGCCCGCGACGCACAAGACTTTCCGAGCTTCGTCGGTTCCAAGTTCGCGCGCTTCCTGCACTCGCCGAACCGTGGCGCGATCATCACCTGCATCAGTCCTATCGGCTATGCCGGCAGTCAGGCGACGCGTGCCGACATCGCGAACCTCAAGACCGCGGTCGAAGGGCTGGACGTCACGGGCTATCTGCCCGCGATCGCCCCGGGCACCATCGAGCATTGGCTCGCTGACGAGCACTACGCGGACGCCGAGGCCTTCGTGTTCGCCATCGCCGACGCAATGGCGCAGGAATACAAGGCGGTCGTCGACGCCGGTTTCCTGTTGCAGATCGACGACCCCGACCTGCCCGACGGCTGGCAGATGTTCCCCGAAATGAGCGTGCCGCAGTATCGCAAGTATGCCGCATTGCGAGTCGAGGCGCTCAACCACGCGCTGCGCGGCATTCCCCAAGAGAAGGTGCGGCTGCACATCTGCTGGGGCTCAAACCACGGTCCGCACAAGAACGACATCCCGTTCGAGGACATCGTCGACCTGATGCTGCGAGTGAAGGCAGGCTGCTACTCTTTCGAGTTCTCGAACCCGCGGCACGAGCACGAATGGCGGGTCTGGGAAACGCACAAGCTGCCCGAAGGCAAAACGATCATGCCGGGCGTCGTCGGACATGCCACCGACATCATCGAGCACCCGCAGCTCGTCGCGGACCGCCTGGTGCTGTTCGCGAACCTGGTCGGACGCGAGAACGTGGTCGCAGGCACCGACTGCGGACTGGCCTCGCGGCTGAGCCATCCGGAGCTGACCTGGGCAAAGCTCGAAGCCTTGGTCGAAGGTGCCCGGCTCGCGAGCAAAGCGCTCTGGCGCGCCAAGACGAAAACGGCGACGACAAAAGCGGCGAAAAAGCCCGCGCGCAGATCGGCCAAGACACGCGCGCGCAGGCTCGCCGCGAGCGGACGCCAGCGCTGAACGAAAAGTCGCGAGCCCGACCAGCCCGCGCGATGCACGCGGATGCTCACGCCGCCTTGGCGTGCCCCGTCGCCTCAGCCTCGCGTCGCACCTTGACCGCCTGCGCGTCCATGTCGATTGCGACGTCGCTCCAGCGCACCTGCGCACCAGCGGGGACATCGTTCAGCAGCTTCACCTTGTGCGCCAGCCCGAGCGGAAGCGCACCCTCGGCGAGGCTGCGCGCAGCCGGGACGAGCTTGCCGTACACTGTGTAGCCGCCTTCCCCGTCGAGCACGTCACCAGCCGTCAGCGCCCGCTTGGCGACGGTGGCCACGTCGCCGCGCCATTCACGCACGCAGCCGGTCGGCTCGTGCCGCAGCGCGGCGTTGAGCACGGAGATCGACAGCTCCAGGCCGATCAGGTGGAACGGCTTGTACATCGCCGCGTAGCGACCGCTCTCGTCCGTCGGCAATCCGTATTGCTTGAAGCAGGTCGCCACATAATCGCTGGGAGCCTTCAAGACGACATACACGCCCCAGCGCAGATCGCGATGGACCGGTCGGCCGTCGCGTTCCAGCGAGGAGATCACTTCGACCATGCCGTCGCGCTCGAGCTGCCCACCGATCGCGCGCGGGCGCAGGACGTGAGCGAGATCGTCAACGCCGCACGGCGGAAAGCCCAGACCGTCTTGCGGCACGTCGAGGCCGCAGGCATTGGCGACCGCCGCCATTTCAATTGCCGACTTGGTTCCGTCCAGAAAGGAGTTGAACATCTGCGGGTTCATGCCGGCCGCTTGTGCCTGCTCCGGCGTCAGTCCGTAGTGCGTCCAAACGTCGGCGGGCGTAACGGTGTGATAGAATGGCAGGTACTTCGTCCCTTTGCCCGCCGCCGCGATCGCAAATCCAGCGGACCGTGCCCAGTCGACCAGCTCGGCCACCAGCGCGGGCTGGTCACCATAGGCCATGGAGTAGACGACGCCTTTGGCGCGCGCCTTCTCGGCAAGCCACCATCCCGCCAGGCAATCCGCTTCCACGTTCACCATGATGATGTGCTTGCCCGCATCGATCGCCCGGATCGCGTGGGCAATGCCCGCGGCCGGATTGCCCGTGGCCTCGACCACGACCTCGACGCGCTCGTCGAGACAGGCGTCGCGCCCACGGTCGGAGAACGTCGTGCGTGCGATCCGCGCCTCATCCCATCCTACCGTTCGGCAGGTGGCTTTGGCCTTGTCCACGTCCAGCTCGGAGATGATGGCGACTTCGATGCCGCCAATCGACGGCACCTGCGCAAGAAACATCGAACCGAACTTGCCAGCGCCGACGAGACCGACGCGCACCGGCTTGCCTGCGGCGAGACGTGCGGAGAGCTTGGACTGCAGGTTCATGCGACCTCAGCTTGTTGGAGCGATGCCTGGCATGCCAGCAGTGGGATGCCTCGCATGGATTGTTGCACGAACGATGGGCCGGCTGTCAGCCCACGCGCGCGCGTCGTTAATCATGCTGCGTTGCCGCGCTGGCGTGCCACGATATGACAGCGCTTCCGGCGCACGCCGACTTTCTTTTTCTCGATTCGATGCTAGCTTCTGCGGCGTCGCCGGGCGGGGGGTGCACTCGGGCGGCGGGGGAGACCGGGATGCAGGTTCTCAAGCTCTCGGACGTTCGCAAGCCGAACGATCCGTTGCGCGCGCACATCACGCGCCTGATCGCCGTCGTCGGCACACCGCGATTCGAATCCGAGTTCTTCGACATTGCGCACAGCGCGATGAACTGTCACCACGTCACTGCATTCGTCGCCAACGAAACGACACACAGCCGGCCGCGCGTGGTGCTGGCGGCCAATGCGGGCAACGAGCCGGTCGCGCGCCCGCTTGCTGACAAATACATCTCACAGTACTGGGACCTCGACCCGGCGAACCGTACCGTCCCGCTGTGCCAAAAGGGCGACAGTCTTGCGCTGCGCATCGCGCCTGACGTCGACATCAACGACGAGCTGTACCGACGCGACTGCTACACCTCGACGCAACTGGTTGAGCGCGTCACATTGTTGCAGCGCCGCGGTGATGACGTTTACCGACTCAATTTCTATGCCGGGCCGCGTGGGCGCTTCGCTTCCGCGGTGGTCGATCATCTCATGGCGTCGGGCGATCTCCTGATGTCGCTGGTGGTCAAGAACGACGCGATCACGGCTCGCGAAGCATCCCTGCCCGATACGCTCGCCAGCCGTCTGGGGCTGGTCGCACCGACCATGCCGCAACGGGAGGCCGAAGTCTGTACCGCCATCATGCTGGGTATGACGTCGGAAGCAATCGCGCTCAAGCTCGGCATCAGCGTTAATACGGTCCTGACGTATCGCAAGCGCGCCTACAACCGTCTGAACATTTCCTGCCAGAACGAACTGATGCGCCTGATTCTGACCTGACGCTGTCCACGCCACTGATTCCACCTCGAGCGAGCGAGACCCCGATGCACAAGCTGATCGTGCTCTACCCCAAGGGCCAGGACGACAAGAAGTTCCGCGCGCACTACGAGGCGGTCCACGTCAAGCTGACCGCCAAGCTGCCGGGGCTGCTTGCGCAGCGCTATAGTTTCGCCATCGAGGGCATCCGCGGCGCCGAGGCGCCGTTCTACTGCGTGTTCGAAGCCGATTTTCCCGACGCCGCGACAATGGCTCGCGCGCTGCAATCGCCGGAAGGCCAGGCAGTCGCGGGGGACGGTCCGAACTACGTCACGACCCCGCCGATCATCATGCACTATGAAGTGCAGGGATAAGGCTGGCCACCGCCGGCTTGGCTAGCCGGCGAACCGGTAGCGGAAGCGCTCGCCGTCCGCGAGGATGTGACCTGCCGTGGGGCTCGGGAAGTGAATCGGCAGCATCAGGATTCCGCTGTCCGCATACTGACCGAAGAAGCGCCGGCGCGTCTGCGCCGCCTGCAGCGGGTCGGTGCAGAAGCCGGTAGACCAGTCGGGCTCGCGGCATTGCAAGGCATGATGAACCATATCGCCGAGCACGATGGCTTCCTGTCCCAGCGAGCGGATGTGCACGCAGCAGTGATAGGGCGTGTGGCCCGGCGATAGCGACATGAAGAACGTATCGTCGAGCGCATAGCTTTCGTCGATCAGCAAAGCCTGATGCGCCTCCAGGATCGGCAGGCAGTTCATCCGCCACACCGCACCGCGCGCATCGCCGGCCTTCTCCTGCTGTTCCCAATAGGCATATTCGAGACGATGAAATATGTACTTGGCACGCGGGAAGGTCGGCACCCAGCGACCTTCGACAAGGCGTGTGTTCCATCCGGTGTGGTCGATGTGAAGGTGTGTGCAGAACACGTAGTCAATGTCGGAGAACTGGAGGCCGAGGGCATGGAACCCCTCGAGCCACGGCGCCGTCGGGAAGTTCCACGGCGGTCCATAGCCCTTGTCTTCGCCGGTGCAGGTGTCGATCAGCACGGTGTAGCGGGGCGTGCGCACCACGAAAGTCTGATAGGGTAGAACCAGCTTGCCGCTGGCACTATCATAGAGAAACGGCTCCATCTCTCCGAGATGACGGCGGGCCAACGCGAGATCGGCAGTCGGAAACATGTTGTCGATGCTCCGCCACGGACCGTTACGCTCGACGATGCAATTGATGGTCACATTGCCGATCCTGATGCCGTTCACGTGAGTCCCTCCCCGGCTGGCGTGGCCTTCGACCGGCATTCGACCAAGCGCGCGGCGCTTGAGTCAATCAGCCGCATGGACCTGCAACCTTATCCGGCGCAAATCGATTGGAAGCGACGCGGGACCGGCGTTGATCAGGACTCGCAGGCAGACGAAAGCGGGAGAGGCGGAATGCGCCGAACGTTGGCCACCATGACAGCGGCAGTGGCGATCGCAGTCGCGGCTTGGATCGGCGAGGCCGCGGCCGCCAGCTGGCCGGTTACCATCGTTGCCATCGGCGCCAGCAACACGTCAGGCTGGGGCGTCGGCGGAGAGGCGGCCTACCCGGCTCGACTCGAGGCGCTGCTGCGTGAGCGCGGCTACCACACCACGGTCATCAATGCCGGCGTGCCGTTCCAGACGACGTACTGGATGCTGGGCCGCATCGACCGCGATGTGCCGGATGGTACGCGCCTCGTTATCATCCAGCCGGGCGGCAACGACCTGCGGTTCTTCGGCAGCAAAGCAAATCGCGCGGCGAACATCGAGGCGATGGTCGCGAAGCTGCGCGCGCGCGGCATCCAGTCGATCGTCTATGACCCGGTATTCGCGCCGGAAGATTATCAGTGGGACCGCATCCATCTGAATGCACAGGCGCACGCGAAGATCGCACAGGACTTGTTGCCCGAGGTGATCGAGGCGATCGACCCGCGCGCCACCCGGCGCAAGGCCGCCGGTCAGCGCACCACCCGGTAGACTGCAAACGTTTCGTCGTCACGCGTTCCGTTGACCGGCGCCAGCCAGGCCGGTGGACGGCCCGCCCGCAGGTCCGCCCAGAGCGAGCCGGGGCCGGGATCGATGCCGGTGGACGTGTGCCGCCCGCACACCGCCACATAGGCGACCGCGTGACGGATCGCCACCGCTTTCGCCTCATCCGGCGTTCCGTTGAGAATGGCATGCGCGGCGATCACGCCGCCAGACAGGCGATGATAAGGAGCGGCCATCACGGCATGCGGCGTCAGCGCCAGCACATAGGGACCATAGTTGATCTCGGTCGCCACTAGGCCCGCCGGAAGCCGAGCCAGCGCGCCATACGCCGCGTTGCGGGTGCATGCCGCACGGTCGACAAGGCCGGCGCGCGTCGCTGTGCCCCCCGCTGCCTGTGCGAAGGTGATGGCGCCGGCGGTGACGACCGTGGGCGTCAGCAGGATTGCGGCGGCGAGACGTGCGGCAAGCGTCACGCGGGGGGAGGACGCAGTGAGGCGCGCGACAAGCGCGGCGACGAGCGGCAGCGCGAACCACATGGCATAGGCATAAAGCTTCGCTGCGCCCACGGTGAGCGCAAGGGCAAGTGCAAGCGCGAGCGCGCAAAGCCAGAATGCGAAATCACGCCGCAGGGCCGCATTGCGCGCCAAGCCCGCGGCAGCTATGAGCGCCACCAGCGGAAACGCGGCCAGCCAGACCGCCGTCATGGGCATGCTGCGTGCGACGGACAGCAGCGGTTCCGTCTCGTCGACGCTATTCAGCCACAGAAGCTTCACGGCTTCGTCGGTCAGGGCAAAGGGACCGGCAATGCAGCGCGGTTCGATCAGCACGAAGGCGGCCGCGGCAACCGCACCGATGCCAACAAGGGCGAGGCCGCGCGAAAGCGCGGTGCGCCGATCAGCGCCCGCTGCAACGATGCACAGGCCAGCCCCGGCAATGACGACGGGCACGAGCCAATTGATGGCGATGGCGTCACAGGCCGGGCGGCCCCAATGCGCCGGCGGGACGACCAGCAAAAAGCCTGCGGCCGTTCCCGCCACGAGTCCGGCGCCGTAATGCGCAGGCACGCGCGCGGGCACGACCAGTGCAAGGCGGACCACGAGTGCCGCCCCGACGAGAGCGGTGAACGGTACGTTCTCCAGGCCGATGGCCAGCGCTATGCCGCTCAGAGCGCCGGCGAGCGCTGCGGCGTAGCGCAGGCGATCCGCCCAGCAGGCCGCGGCCAACGCTGCAAGCGCGAGTGCGATCTGCACATTGTGATGGTCGATGCGGCCGGGCTTGAAGTGCTGGAACGCCGGCAGCGCGCAGGCCGACAATAGCAGCGCGATGAGCGCCGCACCGCGCCCGCCAATGCGCCACGCCGCCGCCGCAACGCTGCCCATGGCGACGAGCAGCCAGAGCAACGGCCACAGCGCGCGCATCAATTGCTCCGCGAGGTCCGCGGTGACGAACGGGCGTGCGGCGAGATAGAGCGCCGCAAGGCCAGCGTCGATCAGGCGTGACCAATGGCCGTCATAGCCCGTTGGCGGATCGAGGCGCGCCTCATGCAGGTCGAACCAGCCGTGCCCGGCGAGAAATGCACGCACTTCGACGAGGCGCATGGCGTCGTCGGCATCGAACAGGCGCAGCCCCATCTCCGGCCACCGCTGCGCCAGCAGCACGCCCGCGGTCACTGCCCAGGCGAGTCCAAGCAGAACGGGAAAGCTGAGCGTGCGCGGGTTCGTCGGCATGGGGGTAGTCAGCAATGCCGCACGGGCATTGACGCTCCCTTAATGTTAGGCACGCAGCATGCACGGCGATGTCGCGATTTTCGGTCTTCAAGCTCGGTATCAGTACCGCCGTCGGCGTTGCGCTGGCTTTGCTGGTGGCGCACCGCCCGCTGACGGCGCCGCTGCCCAACACTGTCGAACTTGCCGACATGACATGGGTCGAGGTGCGCAGCGCCCTCGATCGAGGCTATACGACAGTCATCGTGCCCAGCGGCGGGATCGAGCAGAATGGCCCGCACATGGTCCTCGGCAAGCACGACTACATCGTGCGCACGGCCGCACGCCGCATCGCCGCCGAGCTCGGACAGACGCTGGTGGCCCCGGTCGTTTCCTATGTACCGGAAGGCAGCTACGATCCGCCGACCGGCCACATGCGATTTCCAGGAACGCTGGGCGTATCCGAAGCTGTCTACGCCAACGTGCTCGAAGGCGTCGCCCGCAGCCTCAAGACAGCCGGCTTCAAGACGATCTGCTTCATCGGCGACCATGGCGGCAGCCAAGCTCCCCAGGCGGAGGTTGCGGCTCGCCTCTCGAAGGAGTGGGCCGATGACGGTGTCCGGATCGTCCATGTCGATGCCTACTATTCCGACGCGGCACAGATCGCTTTGCTCGAGCGGCAGGGCGAAAGCCGCAAGAGCATCGGCAGCCATGCCAGCATCATCGATACGTCGGAGTTGATGGCGGTGCATCTCGAAGGCGTCGATCTGTCTCGCCTCAGCGCTTTCACCCTGCAGCAGACCGGGATCGACGGAGATCCGCGCGACGCGTCGGCCGAGCGCGGACGCGAGTTGCTCAGCCTGCGGATCGCGGCGGCGGTGCAGCAGATCCGATCGCAACATCCGCGCTAGCCACCGACGCGGCGCTGGTCCGCTTGCGCATGAAGGGATAGACCATCTGGCCGACGAAGCCCTGCGGGAACTGCGCGTCGTCGATCCCATACTGCTGCGGCAGCCTGCCTTGCGGCATATAGAACGTGCCGAACAAAACGTCCCACAACGCAAACGTCGGCGCGAAATTCTTCTCGCCACCCTCATCAGGCGGACCGTGGTGCCAGCGGTGGAACACGGGCGTCGCGATCACGTACCTGAGCGGGCCGAAGGTCCAGTTGAGATTGGCATGAACGAAGGTGGCGCTGATGGTCTGCCACGGCGCGAGCGCGATCAGCACGATCGGCGAAATGCCGGCAAACAGCATCAGCACGTCGACCAGGAAGGGACCCAGCGCGAGATTGACGGGATGGAAGCGATAGGCCGTGGTCCAGTCGACGTCCTCGGCGGAATGATGGATCGCATGATAAGGCCACAGGTGCACCCCGTGGAATATCCGGTGGATCCAGTACAGCAGGAAGTCTGAAGCAACGAGATAGATCACGCCCTGCCACACCGGAGAGAGCGCGCTCAGCGGGCTGAGGCCATCGCGGATATAGGCGTCGAGCTGCTCGGCGCTCACGAAGCGCATGGGAATGATGGCGACCGCGACCATCAGTGCAATGCGGATGTAAGGCGCGATGAAAGGCACGATCAGCCAGTAGCACGCATCGGTGGCGAGGCCGCGGTTGCGCCACCAAGTCGACCCGGAATTGCACGCCTGTCGCGATGACAAGGTGAGTAGGGTGAAGGTCACGGCCATGCCAAGCGTGATCGGCACGAGCGACCAGGCCACGTCCCAGACCCTCGCCGCAAGAACATACGGCAGATCCAACAGCATGATGATCCCACGCGCGTGAATGTGCACCGAGGTAGCGCGCGCGCCGTTAAGAATGGCTTGTGCGGATCGGCGAGCCGAGATGGGGCGTATGGCGCCGGTCCAAGTCACCGCATGGCTAACAAATCAATAATGCGGTCCTCGACGGCCCGTCGGCTGACCGTTGGCGGATCGCGTCAATTCCCCGCGACGGAAGGCTTAAAGGTCCTCGCTGGGCGGATAGAGATGCTTGCAGCCCAAGGGATCCTCGACGCGATACCGGTCTTCGGCAGCATGCGTCAGGTAACACGGTCCGATCGGGACCTTTCCGGCGCCGCCGGGAATGTCGAGCACGTAGGTGGGCTGCGCGATACCCGAAAGCCTGCCGCGCAGCTCGCGCATCAACCCTTGGCCTTCTGCGATGCTCGTGCGCAGATGCGCGGTGCCAGGGGCGAGATCGCCCTGGTGCAGGTAGTACGGTTTGATACGGCACTCGACCAACGCACGCAGCAGCGCCTCGAGGCTCGCAGCGTCGTCATTGACGCCGCGCAGCAGCACGCTCTGGCTGAGCACCGGCACACCGGCGTCGATGAACCGCGCGCAGGCGGCACGTGCCGCGCCCGACAGCTCGCGTGCATGGTTCACGTGGACGACGACGTAGGTCGCCTTGCCCGCCGCCTTGAGGGCACGTACCAGCTCTCCGGTCACGCGCTCGGGCGCGACAACGGGCGTGCGCGTATGCACGCGCAGGACTTTGACGTGCGCGAGCGCGGCAAGCTCGCGCATCACGGCGCGCAGCCGTCGCGCTGACAGCAGGAGCGGCTCGCCGCCGGTGAGGATCACTTCCCAGATCTGCGTATTGGCGCGGATGTAGGCCAGCGCCGCCTGCACTGCCTGCGGCGAGAGCGTGCCGCGCCCGCGCGGCCCCACCATCTCGCGGCGGAAGCAGTAGCGGCAGTAAACCGGGCAGACGTGCACGAGCTTGAGCAGCACCCGATCCGGATAGCGATGCACGATGCCCTCCACCGGGCTGTGCGCATCGTCGCCGATCGGATCGGCGCGCTCGGCCGGCGTGGTCACGAGCTCCGCCGCGTCGGGCACGAACTGGCGCGCCAGCGGATCGGCCGGGTCCGCCGGATCGATCAGGGCGGCGATCGTCGGGCTGATCGCGACGGCATAGCGCGCCGCCACAGCGTCGAGTGCCACCCGCTGGCTTGGCGCTGCCAGTCCGGCATCGACCACCTCGGCGGCGCTCCGAAGCGCCTTTGCGGATTGTGTCATGATCCGATCTCTTTTCAGCGGGGGCAGATGACAGCCTATCGCGCAGCACCCGACCGGTCCTATGATGCTTTCTTGCGTCGTGCCCATCCCATTGTCGAGGACCCCGCATGAGTGTCACCCGCGCCGAAGCCAAACTGGCATCCGGGACGCTCCCATACGCGGTGCTCGGAGAAGGTCGGCCGCTGCTCTATCTGCACGCCGCCGGCGGCCCGCTGATCTCGCCGGTGCTGGAAGGGCTCGCCGCCAGTCACCGTGTTTACGCACCGATTGCACCCGGGTTCGACGGGACGCCGGTGCATGACACCGTGAAAGGCATTCCGGGACTGGCCGATCTCTACATCGCGTTTGTCGAGGCCGTCATCAAGACGCCCGTCGATGTCATGGGGCATTCGTTCGGCGGCTGGACCGCACTCTGGATGGCGCTCAAGCAGCCCGACTTGATCGACCAATTGGTTCTCGAAGCTCCCGGCGGCCTGCGTTTTGGCGCCACGCCGACGCCCCCGGCCGGCCCGGACGAGATCATCCGGCGTCTTTACGCCTATCCGGAGAAGGCCAAGCCATTCATCATGGCACCCGAGGCCACGGCCGCCAACATGCAGGCATTCGCGCGCTATCACTCCGGGATTCTTGTCGACGAGGAACTCGCCGGGCGACTGCCGCAGATCAAGGCGCGCACGCTTGTCATCCTCGCCTCCAAGGACATGATGATCCCCGCCAAGACGGGCCAGGTGCTCAAGGAGAAGATCCCGTCGTCGCACATCACCTACGTCTATGATGCTGCCCATGCGATCGAAATCGACCAGCCCGAACGCATGTTGCGGCTGGTCAAGGCGTTCCTCGAGCGCGGCGAATCCTACATCGTGAATTTCGGCGGCGCGGCCGCGTAGCCAAGTCAATCGAGCGGAGTCCAGATCACTTGATCGATGCGCGCCGCGCCGGTCGCGAGCATCACAAGTCGATCGAACCCGAGCGCGATCCCGCAAGCCGGCGGCATGTGTGCCAGCGCGGCGAGGAAATCCTCGTCGATTGGATACCGCTCGCCGTGCACGCGCACCTTTTCCGCCATCTCGGCCTCGAAGCGCCGGCGCTGCTCGACGGCATCTGTCAACTCGCCAAAGGCATTGGCGAGCTCGACACCACACATGTAGAGCTCGAATCGCTCTGCTACGCGCGGATCTTGCGGCTTGCGGCGAGCGAGCGCCGCCTCGACCGCTGGATACTCATCGAGGATCGTGGCGCGGCCGATTCCAAGCCGCGGCTCGATCCGCTCGACCAGAATGCGGCTGAAAATGTCCGACCAAGTGTCATCTACGGCGACCTCGATCCGCGCCGCCTGGGCCTGACGCGCAAGCGCATCGCGATCCGCCTGATCGTCCGCCAACGTCGCCAGCAAATCGATTCCGGCGAATTCGCCGAACGCCTGCGCGACCGTGATCCGCTGCGGGGAAGCGAAGGGATCGGCTTCACGCCCGCGAAACGAGAAGCGTTTGGCGCCGGCGACTTTCGCCGCGCATGCCAGGATCGCAGCGCAGTCCTCGATCAGCACGTCATAAGACTCTTCGGCCCGGTACCATTCGAGCAGGGTGAACTCGGGGTGATGCAGCGCCCCGCGCTCGCGATTGCGAAACACGCGGGCGAAGTCGAAGATGCGCCGCTCGCCAGCCGCCACCAGCTTCTTGCAGGCGAATTCCGGCGAGGTGTGAAGGTAAAGCGACCGGCGCTCACCGGCTGGCGTCGTCAGCTCAGTCCGAAACGCGTGCAGATGCGCCTCATTGCCGGGCGAGACCTGCAGGATGCCGGCCTCGACCTCGATGAAGCCCTGCCCGGCAAAGTACGCGCGCAGGGCCGCGGTCATCCGGCCGCGCGCGAGCAGCAACGGACGCCGATCGGCGTGAAGGCGAGCGTTCCACCAGGCTGAGCCATCGGCCATTAATCGCTTCCCCGGATTCTGCGGAAAGGGCTGGCGGATACCCGCAAGATCAGTATGTTGCGCCCGAGATTTCGGCCCCGTGCCGTCGGAAGGCCCTAAATTAAGGAAAACTGCCCGTGAAGGTCATCGCCAGTTCGCTCCGCAAAGGCAATATCGTCGATGTCGACGGCAAGCTCTACGTCGTCCTCCATGCAGAGAATTTTCATCCTGGCAAGGGCACGCCGACCACCTCGGTGGACATGCGCCGTATCAGCGACGGTGTCAAAGTCGCGCAGCGCTACAAGACGACTGACCAGGTCGAGCGCGCCCACGTGGAGGACCGTGAATTCCAGTACCTGTACCAAGACGGCGACGGCTTCCATTTCATGAACACCGAGACCTACGACCAGGTCACGCTCAACTCTGACGTCGTCGGCGATCAGGCCGTCTATCTGCAGCCGGAGATGAAAGTGATGCTGGCTGTGCACGAGGGTGTGCCGATCTCGATCGAAATGCCGCAAAAGGTCGTGCTCGAGGTGGTGGAGACCGAGCCGACCGTGAAGGGACAGACCGCCTCCGGCTCGTTCAAGCCGGCGATGCTGTCGAACGGCGTGAAGACCATGGTCCCCGGCCACATCGTGGTCGGCACCCGGGTCGTCGTCATGACCGAGGACGGCTCCTACGTCGAGCGTGCCAAGGACTGACGCGCGCCCTGCTCACCGTGTCGAAATGATCGAGGCTCATACTTTGCGATGAGCACCTCGCGGCGGAGCAGGACACTCTGACAGCGCACAGAGCGCTGGCACGTTCGTCGCTAGCGGGCCACGTCGGCCACCGAGAAACCCGCAACCTTCTTGTAGCTATCCGAAAGCGCCCGCAGTTCATCCTGGGTGATGTACTTGTCCAGGTCATCGAAGGGACGGTCGCCGACGAGTTCCTCCACCTTGATGTTGATGAAGTCCGGCGGGTGCTCGCGATTTGTGCGAACGATCTTGGCGGCCGCCGGCGCGCGCGCGGCTTCGTAGGCCTTGAGCGCCGCCGCAACGTCGGTCTGGGCAGCCAGACAGTCGGCAAGCGTACGTGCATCGATCGCCGCCTGCGCGGCGCCATTCGATCCGCGCGGATACATCGGGTGAGCGGCATCCCCGGCGAGCGTGACACGCCCGAAGGTCCACTGCTCGATCGGATCCTTGTCGACCATCGGGTATTCGAGGATGAAGTCGGCGCGCCGGATCAGATCGCCGATATCGAGCCAGTCGAAACGCCAGTCTGCGTAGATCGAATGGAAATCGGCGAGATCGCCCGGCTTGTTCCAATCGTTCTTTTCGAACGTGTCCTGCTTGATCTCCGCCATCCAATTGATGAGCTGGTTGCCCTGGCCATCAACATCATCAATGATCGGATAGATCACGATCTTGCCGGTGAGAATCGAGCCGACCCGCATGTAGCTGCGTCCGGTGAGGATCGGCTTGTGCCGGGTGACCCCGCGCCATGTGTTGATGCCGGCGAAAGCGACCGCGTCGCCGGGGTAGAGCTGCTTGCGGATGGCCGAGCTGATTCCGTCGCAGGCGATCACCGCATTTGCGCGCACGCTTTCGGCTGGCCGGCCGGTCGAATCCTTGAAGTGGACGGTGACGCCGCTGTCGTCCTGCTCGAAGCCGGTGCATTCGCGGTCGGTGAGCACGCCATCGGGACCGAGTTGCGCCAGCGCAGCCCGGTAAAGGATCATATGCAGGCGGCCGCGGTGGATGCCGACCTCGGGATGGCGATAGCCGGCCCGCTTGCCGCGCGGCTCCTTATAAATGAGCTGCCCGAACCGGTTGAAGAAGCAGCTTTCGATGTTCTCTATGCCGGATTTCAGGAGTTCGTCGGCTACGCCGAGGCCTTCGAACTCACGCATCGCGTGCGGCAACAGGGTGATCCCGACGCCGAGTTCCTTGATCTCGGGGGCGCGCTCGTAAACGCGGCATGGGATGCCCCGCCGATGGAGATTCATGGCCAGGGAAAGGCCGCAGATTCCGCCACCAATAATCGCTATGTGCATTGTGAAGGGTCCGAATTACCAACGATACCGTAGCGCGCCAATGCGAAGCCGGTCAAAGGGGCCGTCAGGTATGCCACGAGACGCGCGCAGGCGGTGCGCCGTTAACGCGATGATGCATGTTGCCGCACTCGCGTTCCGGCCTCCATTCTGTTAGTGGGTCGGCGGGCCGCGTCCGGCGGCTCCCGTTCCGACGGCCGTAGTCGGCTCGAGATCGAACGGACATGCGCAACCTGTGATTTCAGCGTGGCTAGCGATTTCAGCGTGTCCCTTCGACGTGCAGTATTTGCCCGGCAAGCCGCGAATTCGTCGCACCGCCAAGTTGACCACGCTGGCGCCGCAGAACGGATCGGCGGGCACTCGAAATTGACCCGAGGCAGTTGATGTACGGCCGGATCCGGACGACGCTCAAGCTGATCAGCAGCACGGTGGGGTGGAACTGGCTCGGCGTCGCCCTGAGCCTCACCATTATCGCGGCGGCCGCCATCGTCCTCTACCGCATGCTGCACAACCTCAATTTCGCCGAGGTCGTGGCTGCATTCAAATCCTACGAAGCACGCGACGTACTCCTCGCCGCCGGGTTCGTGGCTGCCGGCTATGTCACCCTCACCTTCTATGATCTGTTCGCGCTACGTACGATCGGCCGCAAAGACGTACCGTACCGGGTCGCGGCGCTTGCCGGATTCACGAGCTATTCAATCGGACACAACGTCGGCGCCAGCGTGTTTACCGGCGGCGCGGTGCGCTACCGCATCTATTCGCTTCACGGCCTGTCGGCCGTGGACGTCGCAAAGATCTGCTTCATAGCCGGGCTCACATTCTGGCTTGGCAACGCGACGGTGCTGGGGCTGGGCATTCTCTACACGCCACGCTCTGCAAGCGCGATCGACCAGCTCCCGGAATGGCTGAACCGCACCGTGGCGACGCTCGCGCTGATCGCGTTGATATCCTACGTCGCCTGGGTATGGCGCATCCCGCGCCGGATCGGCCGCAAGAACTGGGAAGTGACTCTCCCCAACGGTCCGCTCACGCTTTTGCAGATCGGGATCGGGATCGTCGATCTCGCATTCTGCGCCTTCGCGATGTACATGCTCGTGCCCTCGGAGCCCTATGTCGGCTTCATCGAGCTGGCGGTGATCTTCGTATCGGCGACGCTCCTGGGGTTCGCCAGCCACTCTCCTGGCGGACTCGGGGTGTTCGATGCCGCGATGCTGGTGGCGCTCTGGCAATATGACCGCGAGCACCTGTTTGCGGGACTGCTGCTGTTCCGTCTGCTCTATTACATCACCCCCTTTGCCCTGGCGCTGGCAATCCTGGGCTGCCGCGAGCTGTGGCTGAGCATCGCCCGCAAGCGACGTCCGCGGGTGATCGATCCTCCGCCGGAGCCGCGGGGGCCATAGCAGCCGTCATATTCCTGAAATATCTGCTAGAGAGCCATGCTGGGACAGTTCTGTCGGGCCCGGCATCCGAGGTCGATCTGCCATGGCAGTCGAAGCCAATCCACGCGAGGTCCGCGGCTCACTTGCGAGCCGGCTGACGCGCGTTCGGCTCGTGCTCTTCGCTGCGGCGCTGGTTTTCGGCGCGCTGGTCATATCGGGCACTCTCTCGCCCGCCCAGGGACTGATCGCCCTTGCCGTCGTTGCCGGCGCGGCGCTGATCGGCAGCGCCGGTGAAATCGAGCCCGGCGCGGTCAGCAATTCGCGGGCCGAGGCGGTCAGGTCCGCGGGTGACCGGGTCACGGACGCCGTGATCAGCGGCATCCCCGACGCCGTGATCGTCGTCGATCGCCAGGGCATCGTGGTGTCTTTCAACCAGCGGGCAAAGGCGGCCGCCCCGAGCATTACCCCCGGACAGCCACTGTCGTTCGCGCTGCGCGTGCCGGACCTGATCGAGGCCATCCGGCGGACGATCGCAACCGGGGCAACCGAACGGGTGGAGTTCGTCGAGAGAGTGCCTGCCGATCGGTGGTCGGAGGCGTTCGTTTCGCCGATCACCCTGCCGCTCGAAGCCACCCGGAGCCGCGAGCTTTTCGTCGTGACGCTGCACGACCTCACGCCGATGCGGCGTGTCGAGGAAATGCGTGTGGATTTCGTCGCCAACGCCAGCCACGAGCTGCGCACGCCACTGGCTTCGCTGGCCGGATTCATCGACACCCTGCAGGGCTCGGCGCGCGACGATGCACAGGCGCGCGCGCGTTTCCTAGACATCATGAAGGCGCAGGCCACGCGCATGGCTCGCCTGATCGATGACCTGCTGTCGCTATCGCGCATCGAGCTGAAGGCGCATCTGCAGCCGCAGACGCAGGTCGATCTGGTCTCGATCGTGCGGCACGTTGCCGACGGCCTGCAGACGCTGGCACGCGACCGCGACGTTGACATCCGGATCGATATGCCGGCCGAGCCGCTGACGATCCGCGGCGACCGCGACGAGCTCATCCGCGTCTTTGAAAACTTGATGGAAAACGCGCTCAAATACGGCGCTTCCGGCAAGCGCGTCGAGGTTCGTGGGCGGCCGGAACCGGCCGCCGGCGGCGGCACGGAGGCGGTGATCGCCGTGCGCGATTTCGGGCCCGGGATCGCCCCGGAACACCTACCGCGGCTGACTGAACGGTTCTACCGCGTGGACGTGGCCGAGAGCCGCGCACAGGGCGGCACCGGGCTTGGCCTCGCGCTCGTCAAGCACATCGTCAACCGGCACCGGGGCCGACTGTCGATCGACAGCATTCCGGGACAGGGCGCGACATTTACCGCTCGCTTTCCACTGGTATCGGACGCGATTTCATAACCATTCCAGTAGCTTGCGCTGTCATCCAACCGTCACCCAAGTGACATAGAACGATGACGTGAGCGCCCTAACACGACATCGACCCTCGACCCGGCGCTTGGAAGTTCCGCGTTGGCGCCGGAGGGCGGGGGGTGGTTCACATGCGTAACGAAAGCCCTCGCAAACGAGACACCGGCCTCCGACATCGCAGCCCCGGGCAGCGTCCGTATTGCGGTCTCGCGCCGAGTAACAGGAGATATCTATGAATCCCTTGAAATCCATACTGGCCGCGGCCGCACTCGCCGCCGCCATCGTGCCGGCCGCAGCGGCCGACATTTCGGGAGCCGGCGCAACGTTCCCGTATCCGATCTACGCCAAGTGGGCAGATGCCTACAAAAAGGAGACCGGCGTCGGGCTGAACTATCAGTCGATCGGCTCGGGCGGCGGCATCAAGCAGATCACCGCAAAGACGGTCACGTTCGGCGCCTCCGATGCGCCGATGAAGGGCGCCGACCTCGACAAGAACGGCCTCGTGCAATTCCCGATGGTGATGGGCGGCATCGTGCCGGTCGTGCATATCGACGGCGTGAAGGCCGGCGATCTGGTTCTCGACGGCCCGACGCTCGCCAAGATCTTCCTCGGCGAGATCAAGAGCTGGGATGATGCCGCCATCGCCAAGCTCAATCCGAACGTCAAGCTGCCGAAGCAGGCGATCGTCGTCGTCCATCGCTCGGACGGTTCGGGCACGACCTTCAACTTCGCCTACTACCTCGCGGACGTGAGCGCGGATTGGAAGTCGAAGGTCGGCTTCAACACCTCGGTCGAGTGGCCCGTCGGCATCGGCGCCAAGGGCAATGAAGGCGTCGCCAACAACGTGGCCCAGACCAAGGGCTCGATCGGCTACGTCGAGTATGCGTATGCGAAGCAGAACAAGCTCGCCTACACCAAGATGATCAACAAGGACGGCAAGACCGTCTCCCCGACGTCGGCGGCATTCCAGGCCGCGGCCGCAAATGCCAAATGGGATTCGCAGCCCGGTTATGGCGTAATCCTCGCCAACCAGCCGGGCGCGGCGTCCTGGCCCATGACGGCGGCGACGTGGATCCTGATCCACAAGCAGCCGCAGGATCCGGTAGCCGCAGCCGAAGCCCTCAAGTTCTTCGCCTGGGCGTACGACAAGGGCGAGAAGATGGCCGATGAACTTGACTACATCGCCATGCCCAAGAACGTCGTCGCGGCCGTGAAGACCACTTGGTCCAAGGACGTGAAGGACGCCGGCGGCAAGCCGCTGTTCAGTGCTTCGCACTAAGTCTGTCAATCCGAGGAAAAGGCGCCGGCGGCGCCTTTTCCCCACCCTTTCCCGCGATCCGAAAGACGGCTTGTGCCGCGGCGGTATTGCCGCTTGAGTGCCCGCTCCGACACCCTGAAGAGAGCGCGGCATGACAGTAAAACAGGAGCGTTCCGTGGCTGATATGGCGTTGTCGGACGCAAACATTGCCGAATCCGCATGGATGTCGCGTGCCAAGGCGCTGAGCCGGCTGCGCATCACGGACAAGGCCTTCTTTCAGATCACTCGCGCCGCAGCCTACTTCGTGCTGCTGCTCTTGGGCGCGATCATCGTTTCGTTGATCATCGGCGGCTGGCCGGCACTCAAGGAATTCGGGTTTTCCTTTCTCGTCTCGCAGAGCTGGAACCCGGTCACCGAGAAATTCGGCGCGCTCGCCCCCATCTACGGCACCGTCGTGACCTCGCTGATCGCGATGCTGATCGCAGTTCCACTCGGGCTGCTGATTACCCTGTTCCTCACCGAACTCTGCCCGATGTGGCTGCGTCGGCCCATCAGCATCGCCATCGAGCTGCTCGCAGGAATCCCAAGCATCATCTACGGCATCTGGGGCCTGTTCGTGTTCGCTCCATTCCTGCAGCGCACCTTGCAGCCGTTCCTGATCGACCTGTTCGGCAACGTACCCGTCCTGTCGACCCTGTTCGCCGGCCCGCCCTATGGCATCGGTGTGCTCACATCCGGACTCATCCTCGCCATCATGGTGCTGCCATTCATTACGTCGATCTCGCGCGACGTGTTCGAAGCTGTGCCGCCCATGCTCAAGGAGGCCGCATACGGCCTGGGCTTCACCACCTGGGAAGTCGTACGCTACGTGGTGTTGCCATACGCCCGCGTCGGCGTAATCGGTGGCGTGATGCTGGCGCTCGGCCGCGCACTGGGCGAGACGATGGCCGTCACTTTCGTGATCGGCAATGCACATAAGGTGTCGAGCTCACTGCTGGCTCCAGGCACGACGATTTCCGCGACCATCGCCAACGAATTCACCGAGGCCGTGGGCGACCTCTACACGTCCTCGCTCATCGCACTCGGCCTGCTGCTGTTCTGCATCACGTTCATTGTGCTCGCGATCGCACGCTACATGCTGATGCGGATCGAGCGAAGGATCGGGTGACCCATGGCGCTCATGGACCTATACAGCCGCCGCCGCCGCCGCAACACGATCGTCCTGGCGCTGTCGTTCGGCGCCACGGCGGCAGGCCTCGGCTGGCTGACGCTGATCCTGGGATCGCTGGTGTGGGAGTCGTTCCGCGGCTTCTCGCTCGATGTCTTCACCCACATGACTCCGCCGCCCGGCGCGGCTGGCGGCGGCCTGCTCAATCCGATCGTCGGCAGCCTGATCATGACCACCCTCGGCGTCGCAGTCGGCACGCCGATCGGCATTCTCGCCGGCACTTATATGGCGGAGTACGGTCGTTACGCGCACGTCACCAAGGTCGTGCGATTCATCAATGACATCCTACTCAGCGCACCCTCCATCGTGATCGGCCTGTTCATCTACGAGATGGTCGTCTACCCGATGGGGCATTTCTCCGGCTTCGCCGGCGGACTGGCGCTGGCGGTACTGGTGATCCCTGTCGTGGTGCGCACCACCGAAGACATGCTGATGCTGGTGCCGAAGGAGCTACGCGAAGCATCGGCGGCGCTCGGTACGCCGCGTGCCAAGATAATCTGGAACGTGTCGTACCGCGCGGCGCGCGCCGGCATCGTCACGGGAATCCTGCTCGCCGTGGCGCGCATCAGCGGAGAGACCGCGCCGTTGCTCTTCACCGCCCTGAACAACCAGTTCTTCAGCCTCGATCTCAACCAGCCGATGGCGAGCCTCCCGGCGGTCATCTTCCAGTTTGCCCTCAGCCCCTACCAGGACTGGCAACGCCTGGCCTGGGTCGGGGCCATGATCATCACATTCGCAGTTCTCGCGCTCAGCATCACTGCACGGGCGCTCGCGGGATCAAGGAAGCCGTCATGAGCATCGCCAATACCGAGAGCCATCACCCCGCCCATCTGCCGCATATGACGGTGACGCACGCCGCCAACCCGGGCGCCCGCCTCGAGGAGAAGGTTTCCGTGCGTGGGCTCAACTTCTATTACGGAGAGAGCCGCGCACTCAAAGCCATCAATGTCCCGCTCTATGCGGGCATGGTGACGGCTTTCATCGGCCCGTCGGGGTGCGGCAAATCCACGCTGCTGCGCGTGCTCAACCGCATCTATGACCTCTATCCGAACCAGCGCGCGGAAGGCGAGGTGCTGCTCGACGGGAAGAACATCCTCGGAGCCAAGCAGGACCTCAACCTCCTGCGGGCGCGCGTGGGGATGGTTTTCCAGAAGCCCACGCCGTTCCCGATGTCCATTTATGAGAACATCGCCTTCGGCATCCGCCTTTATGAAACGCTGCCGAAATCCGAGCTCGATGACCGCGTCGAGAACGCACTGCGCCGCGGCGCGCTGTGGGATGAGGTCAAGGACAAGCTCGGCGCCAACGGGCTCAGCCTTTCGGGCGGACAGCAGCAGCGCCTGTGCATCGCGCGCACCGTCGCCGTCAAGCCCGAGGTGATCCTGCTCGACGAGCCCTGTTCGGCCCTCGATCCGATCTCGACGGCGAAGATCGAGGAGTTGATCGACGAATTGAAGTCCGACTACACGATCGCCATCGTCACCCACAACATGCAGCAGGCGGCGCGTGTATCGACGTACACGGCGTTCATGTATCTCGGTGAGATGATCGAGTTCGGTCCGACCGACCGGATCTTCACCACGCCATCGGACCGCCGCACGCAGGACTACATCACCGGCCGCTTCGGCTGACCCAGCACGCGCGGAGCGCGACCGACCAAGGACGACAGAGATGACCGACCATACCGCCAAAGCTTTCGACGTAGATCTGCAGGACATCGCCCGGCTCGTCTCCGAGATGGGTGGACTGACCGAGAAGCAGATCGGAGATGCGGTCGACGCCCTGAGCAAGCAGGACGAACCGTTGGCGCGACGCGTTATCGAGATAGACGCGCAGGTCGACCACCTGCAGCGCGAGGTGGAAGAGAAGGCGGTACTGACCATCGCGCGGCGCCAGCCTATGGCGGTGGACCTGCGCGAGGTGGTGGGCGCCCTGCGCATCGCCAACGACCTGGAGCGCATCGGCGATCTCGCCAAGAACATCGCAAAGCGGGTGCCCGCGATCGACCGCGACATCCAGCTGCAGAAGGTCATGCGCGGTGTCGAGCACATGGCGGACCTGGTGCTGACGCAGGTCAAGGACGTGCTCGACAGCTATGCCCGCCGCGACCTCGACAAGGCGATGGCGGTGTGGCGCGGCGATGAGGAGATCGACGCCGTCAACAACTCGCTGTTCCGCGAGCTCCTCACCTACATGATGGAAGACCCGCGCAACATCACGCTGTGCATCCATCTTCTGTTCTGCGCAAAGAACATCGAGCGCATGGGCGACCACGCAACCAACATTGCTGAAACGGTCTACTACATGGTCGAAGGGCATGCCCTCGTCGACGAGCGGCCGAAGGGAGACACGACCGCCTCGGCCAAGATTGCCATGCGACAATAGGCCGACGACAAGAGGCCTGAGGAGATCCAATCGGAATGTCGGCCCGCATCCTGATCATCGAGGACGAAGAGCCGCTCACGCTGCTGCTACGCTACAACCTCGAAGCCGAAGGCTACGAGGTTGAGACCGTCGCACGCGGCGACGAGGGCGACCTGCGCCTCAAGGAACAGCCGCCCGACCTGGCGGTGATCGACTGGATGCTGCCCGGCCTCTCAGGCATCGAGTTGATCCGCCGCCTGCGCACCCGTCCCGAAAGCCAGAAGCTGCCGGTCATCATGTTGACCGCACGCGGCGAGGAGGGCGAGCGCGTGCGCGGCCTCGCCACCGGCGCAGACGACTACATCGTCAAGCCATTCTCGGTGCCCGAGCTGCTGGCGCGCATCCGTGCCCTGCTGCGCCGGGCCAAGCCCGAGCACGTGGCCGAAGTGCTGGTCGCCGGTGACATCGAGCTCGACCGCGAGAAGAAGCGCGTGTCGCGCAGCGGCCGCGAGATCCCGCTCGGGCCTACTGAGTTCCGTCTGCTCGAGTTCCTCATGCAGAGCCCGGGCCGGGTGTTCACGCGCGAGCAGTTGCTCAATGGCGTCTGGGGCCGCGACGTCTACATCGACGAGCGCACCGTCGACGTGCACGTCGGGCGCCTGCGCAAGGGCCTCAACCGCGGCCGCGTGCCAGACCCGATCCGTACCGTGCGCGGCGCCGGCTATGCCTTCAACGACCGGTTCGGCAAGGCCGGCTAGGGGGATCGCCCGGCCAGCAGCGCAGCCGCCTGAGCGCCTCCCTGCGGCGCGGCTCGTGGAGGGCGACGGCGAAGGTCCGCTCTCTCAGTATGGATCGCTGGCCTCGAGGATTTCCTGACCCATCAGCGCGCACGAACCACGGATCTGGGCATAGAGGAATCGCATGCGATAGTCGGCCTTGTAGATGTGGCCCCACACCTCGACCACGTCGAAGCGGCCCTTGCCCTTGAGCGCCCGCACCGGTGCCAGCACCTTGACCTTGTCGTCGACGCTGCCGACCGGCTCATCGGGCTTTGCCCCACCATGCAGCCGCAGCAGCGGCATTGCACGAGCGAGAGCATCTGCCGCGCAAGGATGCGTCTGCGCCTGCACTACCGGCGTTGCAAGACAGAGTGTCACGGTTGCGAGCGCACGTTGCACGGCGGTCGCGAGCGCATGCCGATCAACCTGCGCGGGACGCACTTGGCGCCCGCGCGCGGCCCAAGAAAGCGCAGGCGATCAACCGCGCACGGACCGGCGGTCGCGCCGGCGGTCCACCACCGGTTGGTAGGCCAGGCGGGAGTGGTAGCTGCAATACGGCACGCCTTCCATTGGCTTGCCGCCGCAGAAGAAGAATTCGCTCGACCCCGGATCACCGATCGGCCAGCGACACTTGTCGTCCGACAGTTCCACGAGCGTGCAGCGCTGCCCCATCGGAATGATGTTCTCGATCAGCTCCGGCTCGGGCTCGACCTCGAGTTCCGGCGAATACGCAAGCGCGGTGTTGCCGCGCATCGTCGGACGCACGCGCATCATGTGCGTGTGCGGACGCGGTTTGCGCGGACGCGGCGCCGCCGAGGACGGCGACTTGGCGCGTCCCGACAAGCCGAGACGATGAACCTTGCCGATCACCGCGTTGCGCGTGACGTTGCCGAGCTCGTTCGCAATCTGGCTCGCCGACAAACCGTCCGCCCACAGCTTCTTCAACTGCTCCACGCGTTCAGTGGTCCACGACATCGCTGAACCCTCGTCTTGGCCGCTTGGGGCACCCGCCGGTTCAAGTGAATCTGACATAGCTCTCATTGACCTCTGTTTGCCTCTGATCGAGCCCGCTGCGGGCGATTGTTCTTGAAGGTGCTTCTTGGTAAGGCTCCGGGTCGCCGTACCCGGAATCCCTCCTCGCCCGCGGGCAGCGATATCGCCGACCGTCGGAACTCCGACGCTCACAAACTCAGAAAAAAATTCAGGCTGCGATCCCCGCCGCACGAGATGTCGTGCCTGACGGAAGCCACGCTACAATACGTCGCGAGTCACGCGCAAGAGTCGGCCCCGCGGGCGTCCACACATTCGCCGCGTTATCGGCAGGTTTTGCACGCCTGATGCGGCAATGCCCGAGGCCATCCGCCACGCGCTCCGGTTGACAGGCCCCCAGCGCGTCCTAAAATGCCCGTCGTGCCGCCCGCAATGGCGGCACATTTCATTTTCACCCCGTGGCAAGCTGCACGAGTTGGCCGTGACCTCGCACCTGTTGCCGACCTATGCCCGTATCGACCTCGCTTTCGAGCGGGGCGACGGCGTTTGGCTGACCGCGGTCAACGGCGACCGCTACCTCGACTTTACCGGCGGCGTGGCGGTCAACGTTCTCGGCCACGCTCATCCGGACCTCGTCAAAGCATTGACGGAGCAAGCGAATAAGCTTTGGCATGTGTCCAATCTGTTCCGCATTCCGGAAGCAGAACGGCTGGCGGAGCGGCTATGCGCGGCAACATTCGCCGACGTCGTGTTCTTCTGCAACTCGGGCGCCGAGGCGCTCGAAGGCACCATCAAGATCGCCCGCAAATACCACGCCGTGAGTGGGCAGCCCGAGAAGTACCGCATCATCACTTATGAGGGAGCGTTTCACGGGCGCACGCTCGCGACGCTCGCCGCCGGCGGCAACAAGAAGTATCTCGACGGTTTCGGCCCGCCGGTCGACGGCTTCGATCAGGTGGCCTTTGCGGATCTGGAGGCCACGAAGACCGCCATCGGCCCCGAGACCTGTGCCATCCTGATCGAGCCGATCATGGGCGAAGGCGGCGTTCGGGTGGTGCCGCCCGAGTTCCTGCGGGCACTGCGCGAGCTGTGTGACCAGCGCAGTTTGCTTCTGCTGTTCGACGAAGTGCAGACCGGCATCGGCCGCACGGGCCAGTTCTTCGCCTATCAGCGCACGGGCATCGCCCCCGACGTGATGGCCGTGGCCAAGGGTCTGGGCGGCGGATTTCCGGTCGGAGCCTTCCTCGCTACGGCCGAGGCCGGCAAGGGTATGACGGCAGGCACGCACGGCTCGACGTTCGGCGGCAACCCGCTGGCGATGGCGGTGGGGAATGCCGTGCTCGACGTCGTGCTCGCCCCCGGCTTTTTGGAGCGTGTTCAGCAGACGTCGCTCCTCTTCAAGCAGCGCCTCGCCGAGATCAAGGACCGGCATCCGGACGTCATCGCGGAGGTGCGCGGCGAAGGCCTGCTGCTGGGCCTGCGTACGCACATGCCCAATGGTGAGTTGGTCGATGCTCTGCGAGCGGAAAAGATGCTCGTGGTCGCAGCAGGCGACAATGTGGTGCGGCTGCTGCCGCCGCTGATCATCACCGACGCCGAGGTCGGCGAGGCGATCGGACGGCTCGACCGCGCCGCGACTGCTGTGGCACGGGGCAAGGCAACTCCCCTCAAGGAAGGAGCAGCGCGGTGAGCGGTGAAGTCCGCCACTTTCTCGATTTGACCGACATTCCGTCACGCGACCTGCGCGGGATGATCGAGAAAAGCCGCGCCATGAAGAAGCAGCGCAGCCGCGGCCGCGGGGGCAAGCAGCCGCTCGCGGGCAAGATGCTGGCGATGATTTTCGACAAGCCGTCGACGCGTACGCGGGTGTCTTTCGATGTTGCGATGCGGCAGCTTGGCGGCGACGTGCTGATGCTCGACGGCCAGGCGATGCAGCTTGGACGCGGCGAGACCATCGCCGACACCGCGCGCGTGCTCTCGCGCTACGTCGATGCGATCATGATCCGCACCTTGCGGCACGAGAATCTGCTTGAGCTGGCGCGGCACGCGACCGTGCCCGTTATCAACGGCCTGACTCGCCTGTCTCATCCGTGCCAGGTGATGGCGGATGTGATGACCTTCGAAGAGCACCGCGGTCCTATTCGCGGCAAGACCATCGCCTGGACCGGCGACGCCAACAACGTGCTGGCCTCATGGCTTCATGCCGCCGACCGCTTCGACTTCCATCTGCGCGTGGCCACGCCGCCAGAATTGCCCGTGCGCAAGCCCCTGCTGTCGTGGGCCCGCGCCTCGGGCGCGTCGATCCGCATCGGTCACGATCCGGAGGCGGCGGTAAAAGGCGCCGACTGCGTCGTGACCGACACCTGGGTCTCGATGGGCGACAAGGACGGCGCCAAACGCCACAACCTGCTCAAGCCGTATCAAGTGAATGCCCGCCTTATGGCAAAAGCCAAGCCGGACGCCATATTTATGCATTGTCTGCCCGCCCATCGGGGCGAGGAGGTCACCGAGGAGGTCATCGACGGACCGCAATCGGTGGTTTTCGACGAGGCAGAGAACCGGCTGCACGCCCAAAAGGGAATCCTGGCCTGGTGCTTGCACGCAGGCAGCACTTGAAAACATGACGATCCCATCGCGAGCTCCTTCCGATCTCGTCGCTGAGGATGCGATTCTGCCGTTCGAAGTTGCCGCGCTCGATCAACGCGGCCGCGTCGTCCGGCTCGGGCCTGCGCTCGACCGTATTCTCGCGGCACATGACTACCCGCCTCCGGTGGCGACCCTGCTCGGTGAAGCCGTCGTGCTCACCGTGCTGCTGGGCTCGTCGCTCAAGTTCGACGGCCGTTTCATCCTGCAGACGCAGACCGACGGTCCGGTTCGGATGCTGGTTGTCGATTTCACAACGCCCGGCAAGGTCCGTGCTTGCGCCCGGTTCGACGCAGATCGGGTCGCGGCCACTATGCAGGATGGGCGCCCTTCGGCTGCCGACCTTCTCGGCCGCGGCCATCTCGCCATGACCATCGACCAGGGTCCGGACATGAGCCGTTACCAGGGTCTTGTGGCGCTCGACGGCGGCGATCTCGAAGACGCCGCGCACGAATACTTCTTCCGGTCCGAGCAGATTCCCACGCGCGTGCGCCTCGCGGTCGCCGAGGAGTTTACCTCCGGAAGTCGCGGGCCCGAGCACCGCTGGCGCGCGGGCGGGATCATGCTGCAGTTCCTGCCCAAGAGGCCCGAACGCATGCGGCAGGCCGATCTTGATCCCGGCGATGCGCCCGAGGGTACTGCGGTTCATGAGGTGGCGGAGGACGACGCTTGGGTCGAAGGCCGCTCGCTGATCGAGACGGTGAGCGACGTCGAACTGATCGATCCCGAGATCTCGAGCGAACAGCTCTTGTTCAGGCTGTTCCACGAGCGCGGCGTGCGGGTGTTCGATCCGCACGAGGTGCTGGCCAGGTGCACCTGCTCGCGCGAGGGCGTCGCCGACATGCTCAAGAGCTTCTCGCAGGACGACCGCGAGCATATGGTCGAGAACGGCAAGATCGAGGTTACCTGCGAATTCTGCAGCGCGACTTACGAATTCGCCCCCGAGGAGGTCGACGCCGGCGGCACGCCAAAGGCGAACTGAGCGGCGGGTCGTCGACGCCGCTCGTGTGTCAGTTCACCGTGCGCCGGCGCTCGGGGCCATCAAGCGAGAATGCGGGAATCTCCACATCGAACCGCTCTCCGCTCGGGGTTACCATCCCGTAGCTGCCGGTCATGATGCCTGACGGTGTCGGGAGCGGCACCCCGCTCGTATATTCATAGGATTCGCCCGGCTCCAGCACCGGTTCCTCGCCGACGACACCCGCACCTTTCACTTCCTGCACCCGGCCGAATTCGTCCGTGATCCTCCAATGACGCGTCTTGAGCTGCACGGTCTGTTCGCCGCTGTTGGTGATCTCGATCGTGTAGCTCCAGAAATAGTAGTTCTTGTCGAGTGACGACCTCTCAGGCATGAACCGAGGGGTCACGCTGACGGTGATGTTGCGGGTCACGGCGCGATACATGGCGGCGGTCCGGCAGTAACCAGCTTCCGTCAGGAAACCGGCAGGATTGCAATTCAAGCGCGGCGATTGATCCGGAAGTTGCCGGTCGGAGCGAAGTGCTCCTCGGTCTTCCGGGTACGGCCGCACCGGCGTGAACAGGTCGCCCCGAGTCGATAGATAGCCAGTGAATCGCATCTTTCCCCGCGATACAATGACCCCGCCCCGGCCGGTCCCCTAAGCGGCCACGAGCGAACCGCCGCATGCTGGTTAAGCCGCTGAAACAAGAAGAGGTTTTGGCTTCGGCGCCCCCCGCGCCAGGGCCCCGGCTGGCGGCGGCCGCGCCGGCGCACGAGCGCGACCTGCGTCTCGACTTGTTCCGTGGGATCGCGCTCTGGCTGATCTTTCTCGATCACATCCCGTCCAACGTGGTGAGCTGGATCACGATCCGGAACTACGGCTTCAGCGATGCCACCGAGATCTTCGTATTCATTTCCGGCTACACCGCCGCCTTCGTGTACGGGCGCGCCATGCGCGAACGAGGGCTGATCGTCGCCGGCGCGCGCGTGCTCAAGCGCGCTTGGCAGGTCTACGTCGCACACATCTTCCTGTTCGTGATCTACATGGCGGAGATCTCCTACGTCTCGTCCAGTTTCGAGAACCCGCTGTTTGCGGAAGAAATGGGGATCTTCGATTTCCTGCGGCAACCGGACGTGACGTTGGTGCAGGCGCTGCTGCTCAAGTTCAAGCCAGCCAATATGGACGTGCTGCCGCTCTACATCGTGCTGCTCGCAGGCTTCGCCCCTTTCCTGTGGCTGGTGCTGCGCTGGCCCACCGTTGCCCTCGCCGGCTCCGCAGCCGTCTACATCCTGACCTGGACCTTCGCGATCAACCTGCCCTCGTATCCGTCCGGTACGTGGTTCTTCAACCCGTTGGCGTGGCAGTTGCTGTTTGCCTTCGGAGCCTGGTGCGCGCTCGGTGGGGCCCGCAAGCTCGGCGGGCTGTTCAACTCCAATGTCGTACTCGCCATCGCGATCAGTTACCTCGTGTTCTCCTTCGCGATCGTCATGACTTGGTATTTCCCGCGTTATGCGTCCTACGTTCCGCGCTGGCTCTCCGAGTTCATGTATCCGATCGACAAGACCAATCTGGACGTGTTGCGCTTTGCGCACTTTCTTGCGCTTGCACTCATTACGGTGCGTTTCGTGCCGCGCGACTGGCCCTATCTGAAGAGTTTCTTACTGAGGCCGGCGATCCTCTGCGGCCAGCATTCACTGGAAATTTTCTGTCTTGGGGTATTTCTGGCGTTCGCCGCGCATTTCGTGATCGAGCAGGTGTCGGCGCGCTTGGCCGCCCAAGTGGCCGTCAGCCTGCTCGGGGTCGCCATCATGGTGGCAGCGGCATCGGTGATGGCGTGGTACAAGCGCATCGAAGGACAGTGCCCCGGACGCCGCCCGACGGATGCCGACCTCGCGGGAGGCGAGGCATGAAGACGATCTTGATCGCATTCGGATTGGTGCTTGTCGCGGCTTGCGTTGCCAAGGCGCAGCCCAACACGGCCTGTGCGGTTGCGCAGCACTTGGCCACCGCCGACTTCCGCCTGCCGCACGTCGCTGCAGCGATCGCCGCGAAGCGCCTCAATATTTCTGTGATCGGGTCGGCCTCATCGTCACCGTCGCTGGCGGCCACGAGCGGCGCGAACAAAGGGTATCCGGCGCGGCTCGAGAGCCTGCTCGGCCAGAAGCTTCCGGGTGTGGTCGTGACCGTGACGACGCACGCCAAGGCGCGCGAGACCGCTGCCAACATGGAGACGCAGTTCATCCGTGTCCTCGCGGCCGACAAGCCGGCGCTGGTGATCTGGCAAACCGGCACGGTGGAAGCCCTCCGGCGCTCCGACGTGGATGATTTCCGCTCTGTGCTCGAGGATGGCATCGGGGTACTGCACCACGGCAACAGCGACGTCATCCTGATGAACATGCAGTACAGCCCGCGTACCGAACTGGTGACCGACCCGACCCAATACGCGGACGCCATGCGGATTGTTGCAATGCAGCAGGAAATACCGCTGTTCGACCGGCTGGCGATCATGCGGCACTGGGGCGAGCTCGGGACGTTCGACTTCAACGAGGTTACCAAGACGATCGATACGGCCGCGCAAGTCCATGATTGCATCGCTCGTCTGCTGGCGCATCAGATCGTTGAGGGCGCGAATTTGCCAAACTCGGTGGGCAACGCTATTCGATGACGATGAGTTTGAGCGCCTGGCGAGCAACGCTCGCCGCCCTCATGTGGGGGGCTTTTTTTTGCATGTCCGCCACCGCCTCGTTGGCGGCCGACCCGCCGTGCAAGGTCGCAGCTGAGTTCGCCAAGCTCGATCGTCCCCTCGCCCGCACAGCCGCCCGCTTGCTTGCGCACCAGCCGGTCAAGATCGTGGCGATCGGGTCCTCCTCGACGGCGGGCGCCGGCGCCAGCTCGCCCAACGCGTCCTATCCAAGCCGGCTCGAAACCGACCTACGCGCACGCTTTCCCCGCGAGCATATCTCCGTGGTGAACCGCGGCACCAACGGCGAAACCGCCTCCGATATGGTGGCGCGGTTCGACACCGACGTGATCGCGGAGAAGCCGGACCTTGTGCTGTGGCAGGTCGGCAGTAACTCCGTGCTGCGCGATCATCCGCTCCTGCCGGCAGGCGCGCTGATCCGCGAGGGCGTGCGCCGGCTCAAGAGCGCCAACATTGATGTCGTGCTGATCAACCTGCAGTTCGCACCCAAGATCCTGGCCAAGGACGACGCCGAAGGCATGGTTGCGCTGATCGACGCGACCGCGAAGGAACTCAACGTGGCCGTGTTCCGCCGCTTCTCGGTGATGCGACGCTGGCACGACGAAAACCGCCTGCCGTTTGAGACGTTCGTCACCGCCGACGGCCTGCACCTCAACGACTGGGGCTATGCATGCTGGGCAAAGTCCCTCAGCGTCGCCATTGCGGACGCCGCCACCGGACCGGGCACCGCCGATACCGCGGCGACGGCCGGCGCCTCGCTGGCTGCAGCGCAGACCGCGAGCCACCCGCAAACCGGCGCTCCACCCGTCACGGTCAGCGCCCACCATCCGTAGTCAAAGGCTGGCGGCCGCAGGCCGCGCATCGACGGATTACGCTCGCTTCAACGCGTCGACGAGGTCGCCGATGATATCGTCGGGATGTTCGAGACCGGCCGAGAACCGTACGATGCCATCGGAGATTCCCAACTCCGCCCGTTGCTCGGGAGTCAGCCGCTGGTGCGTGGTGGTGGCGGGATGCGTGATCAGGCTCTTGGCATCGCCAAGGTTGTTGGTGATCTTCACGAGGCGCAAGGCGTTGAGAAAGCGGAACGTTGCGGCCTTGTCGCCGCCGCCGACCTCGAACGCGATCAGGGTCGAGCCGGCGTTCATCTGCTTGCGCACTGTGGCGGCCTGCGGATGGTCGTCCCGACCCGGATAGATCAGACGCGAAATCCTGGGGTGCCCGGCCAGCGCGTTCGCGATCGCAGCCGCCGTGTCGGTCTGGCGCCGCACACGCAAGTGCAGTGTCTCAAGACCCTTGAGCAGCACCCACGCGTTGAATGGCGACATCGAGGGACCCGTCTGCCGCATCAACTGATGGATATTGTCCTGGATGAACTTCTCGCTCGACAGGATCACTCCGCCGAGGCAACGGCCCTGCCCATCGATGTGCTTGGTGGCTGAATAGACCACGACGTCGGCGCCAAGCTTGAGCGGGCTTTGCCAGATCGGTGTTGCAAAAACGTTGTCGACGACCAGCGTGGCGCCCACGCTGTGTGCGATCTCGGCGATCGCCGGGATGTCGAGGACCTCGAGCACCGGATTGGTCGGGCTCTCCAGGAACAGCGTCTTCGTATTCGGGCGCACCGCCTTGCGCCACTGGTCGAGGTCGAGGCCGTTGACCAGCGTGGATTGCACCCCGAACCTGGGCAGGAACTCCTCCACCACCCACCGGCACGATCCGAACAGCTGCTTGGAGGCGACGATGTGATCGCCTGCTTTGAGCTGCCCGACCAGCGCAGTCGTCACCGCAGCCATGCCGGTAGCGGTCGCACGCGCGGATTCGGCACCCTCGAAGATCGCCATGCGACGCTCGAACATGGCGACGGTCGGATTGGAGAAGCGTGAGTAGAGGAAGCCCGGCTCCTCGCCCTTGAAGCGTGCCTCGCACTGCTCGGCGCTCTCGTAGACGAAGCCCTGGGTGAGGAACAGCGCTTCGGACGTTTCGCCGAAATTGGAGCGCAACTGCCCGCCATGGACGAGCTCGGTTTCCGGACGATACTTCGGGGCAGCAGACGCGGACATGTGAGGCTCCTTCGGCCAACAAAAAAACCCGGCCGTACGTCAGCCGGGTTCACACGTCCCCCGGCCTTTTTAGCTACTTGTTTTACGTGGCTGCAAGCCGGCCGGCTCAAATGACCACGGGATAATCCGCAGTTAGCAACAGCGCGTCCTTTCCGTCAAGGCACCCTTCCGCTACACGATGAGGCCTATGGGACTGCGCCTGAACGAGACGGGCATTCTGCCGGATCACATGATCCGCGCCTTGGCCGATAGCGGCGGCATCCTTCCGGCCGCCGATCTGGTCCCCGGACAGATTCAGCCGGCCTCTCTCGATCTGCGCCTGGGCGACATCGCCTATCGCGTACGCGCAAGCTTCCTGCCGGGCCGCGGCGCCACGGTGGCTGACCGTATCGACGATCTCAAGCTGCATGAGATCGCGCTCGGCGATGGCGCCGTACTCGAAACAGGCTGTGTCTACATCGTTCCGGTGATGGAAAGCCTGGCGCTGCCGCCGGAGATTGCGGCCTCTGCCAATCCGAAGAGCTCAACCGGGCGCCTCGACGTGTTCACCCGCGTGATCGCCGACGATACGCGTGGGTTCGACCGCGTGGAAGCGGGCTATCACGGCCCGCTCTATGCCGAGATCTCGCCGCGCACCTTCCCGGTGCTGGTGCGCGAGGGCTCGCGCCTGTCGCAAATCCGCTTTCGGCACGGCTACGCCGACATGGATGCAGAGGAACTGGCGGCGCTGCATGCCGCGGAGCGGCTGGTCGACGAGGATGATGCGGACGTCAGCTCTGGCGTGGGAGTCGGCGTCGACCTGTCAGGGTTCGGCCCGGATGGGCTTGTCGGATATCGCGCCAAGCGTCACACCGGACTGATCGATGTCGATCGCCGCGCGAGCTACGACGTCGCCGAATTCTGGGAGCCGATTGCCGCGCGTAGCGACGAGAGCCTCATACTCGACCCGGGCGAGTTCTATATCCTCGCCTCGAAGCAGGCGGTGCAGGTGCCGCCTGATTTCGCGGCCGAGATGGTGCCCTTCGACCCCTTGGTCGGCGAATTTCGGGTGCATTACGCGGGCTTCTTCGACCCGGGCTTCGGATACGCCGGCGCGGGCGGACGCGGGGCACGCGCCGTGTTGGAGGTGCGCTCGCGCGAGGTGCCCTTCATCCTGGAGCACGGCCAGCTCGTCGGGCGCCTGGTGTACGAACGGATGGCGTCGCGGCCGAACCAGCTCTATGGGCAGGGCATCGGCTCAAACTATCAGGCCCAGCACCTCAAGCTATCGAAGCATTTTCGCGGGTAGCGGCGCACGCAGACCGCATGGGGCCAAAGGCAAAACGCCCGCGAAGAGGACTCTTCGCGGGCGCCAGCGTTCAGATGGCCCTATCGGTCACTTCTTGACCGGATTGTCGATCTTCCACGGATCCTTGACCATCGGGATCGTCGCGATGTCGACGTTGGTGAGCCTGCCGTCGACCTTCTCGATCCGTCGGATGTAGATGTTCTGGATGATGTCGCGCTCCACGGGATCGATCATGATCTCTCCACGCGGACTTTTCAGCCTCTTGCCCTTCATGGCCTCCACGTATTTCAGCCCATCAGCGGAAGCGCCCACCTCGCGCAAGGCGGCATAGATCAGGTTGATGCCGTCCCAAGCACCGACCGAAGCGATGTCCGTGACGCCCTTGTCGCCGAACATCTTTTTGAGCTGGTCGCGCATCTGGATGTTCTCGGGCAGCTTATTGGTCTCGGTGTAGTGATTCACGGAAACCACGCCGATCACGTCATCGGTGAAGTTCGGCAGGTAGAGCTCCGCGAACTCGCCGCCACCCAGAAGCTTGATGCCGGCCTGCTTCAGCCCGCGCTCCATGAAGGCTCGCACGAAGGCAATCGACGGGGAGCCGCCAGGCTGGAACATGTAGACAGCATCCGGCTTGGTCTGCAGCACCTTCTCCATATACACGGCAAAATTCGTCTCGCGGATCGGCGTGCGCGTCGCGCCGACGATTTCGCCGCCGTTTTCCTTGAAGACCTTCTGGAAATAGACCTCAGCGTCATGACCAGGCGCATAGTCGCTGACGATCGTATAGACCTTCTTGATCCCGTTCTCCGACGCCCATTTGGCCATCGACGCCGACCACTGCGGAATCGTGCTGCTCGTGCGCACGTAATAGGGCGATCCGCGCGTGATCGACGAGGTCGCCGCATTCATGATGACGACCGGGACCTTGGCATCGTTGGCGATCTGCCCGACCGCCATGGCGTGGGGCGACAGTTCAAAGCCGGCGAGCATCTTCACGCGCTCGCGCAGCACCAGCTCCTCGGCGAGTTGCTTGGCCTTGTCCGGGCCGGCGCTGCCGGCGTCGCGCGTGACGATCTCGACGTTGATCTCTTCGCCCTTGGGGCCCTTCACGGTCTTCCCGTGGATGGCCTGATAGGCCTCGATGGCGTTCTGGAATTGCGGTCCCCAACTCGCGAAGGCGCCCGTGTAGGAGGCGATCAGGCCGATCTTGAAGGTTTCTGCGGCCGCGGCGGGCTGAATGGCGAACGCCGTCAGCGCTGCGCCGATGAGGCCGACGGATGTCCGGCGGCTGACAATCGTCATGGAATATCCCTCCCTGGATACGCGCGTGGGGCATCCGTCGCGCGGGTTCGGTTTTCTGAGCGGACGGCCGGCATACAATCGCGGCGGCTGAACGGATGCAAGCCCGACAGTTGACGATCACCACCGTTTCAGGACACCGGATGCACTTGACTCTCCACGGTCCTGTATACAGGCTGTATCCAAGATTGGGGAGGGGCGGCGTGAAAGCGGAAGCGTCGCAGACTGTCGGCACGCTGCTGAGGTTGCGCCAGCTCATCCTGAGCGGCGACGTGAGGGCCGGCGAGCGTCTGTCCGAGCTCGCCCTTGTCGAGCGTCTCAAGGTGTCCCGCACGCCGATCCGCGCCGCGCTCCTGCGTCTCGAGCAGGAAGGTCTGTTGCACGCGCTGCCAACCGGCGGTTTCGTGGTGAACGCCTTCAACGAGCGCGATATTCATGCCTCCATCGAGATTCGCGGCACGCTCGAAGGGCTCGCCGCTCGTCTCGCGGCGGAACGCGGAGTCTCTCAGGCGGCGCTGGTAGACCTCAAGGTGGCTCTGAGTGAACTCGACCGCCTGGTCTGCGTGGACGGCGTCACGACCGACAATTTCTCCGCCTATGTGAAACTCAACGAGCATTTTCACAATCAGATCGTTACGCTGGCCGACAGCCCCGTGCTCTCGCGCCAGATTGCGCGTGCCGTCAGTCTGCCGTTCGCGTCGGCCAGCGCCTTCGTGAACGCGCAGGCCAGTCTGCCGGAAGCCAACATGATGTTCGCCGTCGCACAGGATCATCACCGCTGCATCGTGCGGGCGATCGAGGCACGCGAAGGCGCACGCGCAGAGGCATTGACACGCGAGCATGCGCGGCTGGCGCGGCGCAATCTCGAGATGGCGCTGCGTGACCATCAGACCCGCGGGCTGGTCCCGGGTTCCAGCCTTATCACGTTTCGCACGCAATTGGCGGTGTGAGCCCCCGCACTGTTTTCGAGCCAGACAGGTACCTTCATGAAACGCAGCGAAAAGCGGATCCTCACCACCCACGTCGGAAGCCTGGTGCGCCCCAAGGCGCTGCTCGAAGCTGGCAAGAACGACCCCAGGCATGGGCCCGCGTATCAGCTTGAACTCAAGCGCGCGGTCGCCGAGGTCGTGGCGCAGCAGGCCAAGGCCGGCATCGACATCGTCAACGATGGCGAATTCGGCAAGTCTGGCTGGGCCAACTATAGCCTGGAGCGCCTCACCGGTTTCGAGGCGCGGCCCGATAAAGTGTTCGAAGCGGTCTGGCTCGGCCGTGACCGCATCCGCTTTGCCGAATTCATGGCAGCCGAGTTCCCCCGTGGTGCGAAGGGCTCCACCGGTCACGCCTGCGTTGGGCCGATCAAGTACGATGGGCATGCCGAAGTGCGGCGCGACCTCGAGAATCTGAAAGCGGCGGCGGCCGCCGCTGACAAGACGGAAGAGTTGTTCTTCACGGCGGTGGCTCCCGCCAGCGTCGGATACGACGCGCAGAACGAGTACTACGAGACCGAACAGGACTATGTGTTCGCAATCGCCGACGCCCTGCGCGAGGAATATCTGGAGATCTACGGGGCCGGCGTTGTGCTGCAGGTCGATGACGCCGTGCTCGCGAACATGTTCGACCACCTGACCCAGCAAAGCCCCAAACGCTATCGCGAATGGGCCGAACTGCGCGTGGCTGCGCTCAACCGCGCGCTTGAAGGCATTCCCGAGGATCGCATCCGTTATCACATCTGTTTCGGGAGTTGGCACGTCCCGCACGTTGCCGACGCCCAGCTCGAGGATGTCATCGACTTGATGCTGAAGGTGAAGGCGGGTGCCTATTCCATCGAGGCGGCCAACGTGCGGCACGAACACGAATGGCACGTTTGGGAGAAAGTGAAGCTGCCGGCGGGCCGGATTCTTATCCCCGGCGTCATCACTCATCACACCGTCACAGTGGAGCATCCCAAGCTGGTGGCGGAGCGCATCGTGAACTTTGCAAGGGCCGTCGGCCGCGAGAACGTGATAGCCGGCACCGATTGCGGCTTCGCGCAGACGGAAGGCATCCAACGTGTGCATCCGCAAGTCATGTGGGCGAAATTCGACGCGCTGGTCGAAGGCGCTCGGCTCGCCAGCAAGCAGTTATGGGCCTGAGCACCAGCGGAGCGCGGCCCGCAAAGTTCATCGACTTGATTGTCTTCCCGTGATCGGACACAACCAAAATCTGTACGGCGCAAGGCCATCGGCACCGTCGCGGAGCGAGCAGTGAAACGCAGCGAACATCGGATCCTCACGACTCATGTCGGCAGCCTTCCGGGCCGTTCCGAGGCACCGCAGCCGGGCGCGGACAGTCTGCCCGCGCGACAGGCGCTGCGCGACATCATCGCGCAGCAGCGGGAGATCGGCCTCGATGTCATCAACGAGGGCGAATACACCAAAGGCGGCGACTGGCTGAGCTACATCAACGGTCGCCTTGCCGGCTTCTCGCCCAACCCAAACCCCGTCGGCGCGGTGTTGACGGGCGGCAGGGATCGGGAGGACTTCGCCGAATTCTACAAGTATGCCGCAGAGCGCGGCACGCTGTTCTACCAATCGAAGGGGCAGACCAGCGTCCCACGCAACTACTGGATCTGCACCGGACCGGTATCGTACGCCGGCAGTGCCGCGATGCAGCACGAGATTGACCTGTTCAAGGCCGCACTGCAGGGCGTCGACGCTTCGGAATTCTTCCTCACGACCACGGCGCCCGCGAGCCTCGAGCCTTACTACGCAGCTGGTTACTACAAGACGACGGAGGAGTTCGTATTCGCCCTCGCCGAGGCCATGCGTGTCGAATACGAAATGATCGCGAATGCCGGTTTCCTGGTGCAGGTCGACGACGCCTGGTTGGCGGCGCTATGGGATCGCATCGGCATCAAGATGGGGCTGGAAGCGTTCAAGAAATATTGCATGCTGCGCGTCGAGGCACTCAATCATGCGTTGCGCAACATCCCGCAGGATCGCATTCGCTATCACCTGTGCTGGGGCAGCTGGCACGGGCCACACGCCTACGACATTCCATTGGCTGACATCGTCGACGTGCTGCTGCGCGTGAAGGCGCAGGGCTATTCGATCGAGGGCGCCAACGCGCGGCACGAGCACGAGTACCACGTCTGGGAGCAGGTCCGCCTGCCCGGCGACAAGATCCTCATCCCCGGTGTTGTGGCACATGCCACCGACACGATCGAGCATCCGGACCTCGTGAGCGAGCGCATTCAGCGTTACGCGAAGCTGGTCGGCCGCGAGCGCGTGATCGCAAGCACGGACTGCGGGTTTGGCGAGCGCTCGCACCCTCAGATCGCGTGGGCGAAGCTGCAAGCCTTGACGCAGGGCGCCGAGCGCGCAAGCAAGGCGCTATGGACGTAGGCCGCAACCCGGGCTGCCGCTACTGCGGCTGGATGCCCGCGGCCTTGATGACGCGGCCCCACTTGTCGATGTCCTCTGCCACCACCTTACGGAATGCCTCGGGGCTCGGATCGGTGAGGATCACAAGACCATCCTTGTCGAAATCGGCCTTGACCTGATCCATCGCCAGCACCTTGAGGGTCGCAGCGTGAAGCTTCGCGACCACCGAAGCCGGCGTTCCCGCCGGAGCGAACAGCCCGAGCCAGATCTGTGCCTCGACATTGTTGAGGCCGGTTTCCCGCATGGTGGGCACGTCCGGCAGATATCGGGAACGTTCGGCGGAATCGACCGCCACCGCCTTGAGCGTCTTGCCTGCGACTTGTGGGATCGCAATGGATGGGGCAGCGATAAAGAAGTCGACGTGGCCGCCGATGACGTCCGCGACGATCAGCGAAGAGCCCTTGTAGGGAACATGCACGGCCTTGATGCCGGTCGCTTGCTTGATCAACTCGACGAGCAGGTGCCCCACCGACCCTACGCCCGACGATCCGAACGTGAGCGGCTTGCCCTGCGCCTCGCGCTCCTTGGCCAGCGCGATGAACTCGCGCATGTTGTTGGCGGGCAGTGAAGGGTGCACCAGCAGTGTGTTAAAGCCGCCGTAGACCGTGCGGGTAATCGGCGCGAAATCCTTGAGCGGGTGGTACGGCAGGTTCCTATAGAGAGAGACATTGAACGCGTGAGACCCGATGGTGCCGAGCACGAGCGTGTGACCGTCGGGCGCCGCCTTCGCCACCATCTCCGTTCCGATCGAGCCGCCTGCCCCGCCCTTGTTCTCGACAACGACCGGCTGGCCCAGCAGCGGCGCCATGGCATCCCCGATCCGGCGGGCGGTGATGTCCACCGAGGTGCCGGCCGCGAAGGGCGAAACGATCTTGATCGGGCGGTTGGGGAAACTGTCCGGCTGCGCCGCAGCCGCGGTGGCGCCGAGGGCAATGACGAGAACACAAGCCAGCAAGCGCATTCCAGGCATGATGTTGATCCTCCCCACGCGGCGTTGTTTGCGCGCCGTCGTTACAGCACCTGATAATAGCGTATCTTATTGCCCTTCTCGTCCCGTGCCCCGCATCCGACGAACACGTATTTCGTCAGCCAGTCATGCTTGCCGGGCGGCGTCTCGAACGTGGGCGTGCAGCGGAAATAGTAAAGCGACGGATCGACCACGTCCCTCGGCGCCAGCTTGTAGAGCCTCTCCATCACGTCCGGCGGTCCGTGGCGGAAGCCGCGGTTCTGCAGATAAATCAACGTGCCGTCGTCTTCCTGCAGGAAATAGCGGGCATCAAAGCTGAACACGCCGTCGGCGCGCACATGGGGAAACTCGCCGCCGTGATTGAGGACCCGGCCGCGCAGGCGCGGGCCTTCGAACTCCCCCTCCAGAACAGGTACCGAGAGCCGGCTGCCTCCCACCGGGGGACTGTCAAGACGCAGGCGCGGCGCCAGCTTGAGCCGCGCCTCGAAGGCAAACTCGAAACGTGGCTCCATTCGTCCCCCCCGCGCCCGACGTTCGCGATCCCGGGCTGCGCAGCCAAGGATGCGCCAGAACAGCGCGAAACGGAATAGCGCGGGGCTGCTCCGTGCGGACAGACCTGGCCTGCGCTAGCCGCCAGGGCAGTACGGAGGAGCAGGCGGCGAGCCACACGCCGCGAACCGGCAGCGCCCCTGGATCGTTGTGGAAGCGTTAGTGTTGGAGACAGGCATGCCCGGGCATTCGATCTGGAAACGTTACGGCTTTGCGTGGGTCACAGCCGGATTCTTCGTCATCACACTGGTGGGCCATTGGTTTTTCGGATGGTTCGCCTATGTCGGCGAGCAGCAGGCGCACCAGATGCCGATAGCCTTCGGCGACTACACCGTGCAGATGATGCGCGACACGCTCGAGAACTGGCAGTCCGAGTTCCTTCAGCTGATCTGGCAAGTCGCCGGCCTCGCGCTGCTGCTGCACGTCGGCTCGCCGCAGTCCAAGGAGGGCGACGACCGCATGGAGGCGAAGATCGACGCCATCCTGCTGGCCGTCGACCCGAAGGCTGGCGACGGCATCCTGCAGGCGATCGATGAAGAGTACGCCGGGCGTCATACCGACGCGCGATACGTACGTCTGCTCAAGGAAGACAGGGAAGGACGCGCGCGCTAGGCGGATCGACGCTTTCCCATTTCTTCCTGAGCATCAGAACTCTTGCCAGTCTTCGTCCTGCTTGAGCGCGGTGGCGAGGGCGGACTGCATGCGGCCGACGACGCCGCCGCGCTTGGGCGCCAGCGCGCGCGCGGACGGGGCTCGCTCGAATCCGGGACGAACGATAGCTGGAGCAGCCGCACCTTCCAGACGGAAGAAGCTGACGCGCTCGTTCATGGCCGCGGACTGCGTCTCCAGCGTCTTGGCGGTGGCCGCGTTCTCCTCGACCAGCGCCGAGTTCTGCTGCGTCACCTCGTCCATCTGGGTCAGCGCCTTGTTGACCTGCTCG